>Ga0209909_100025_pt1 | contig 389780 bp, 392 predicted proteins | sample FECB22metaG_FD_188302 | JGI IMG/M metagenome (GOLD analysis project Ga0209909, IMG submission 188302) | Cyanobacterial communities from the Joint Genome Institute, California, USA - FECB-22 (SPAdes) (version 3) | ecosystem: Environmental > Aquatic > Thermal springs > Hot (42-90C) > Microbial...
CCGCCCGAAACCCGCCGGCAGGAACGCCTCCGCAAACCCCCGCTGCTCCATCTCACCCACTCCCTCACACCAGAGACAGCGAATCAGACCACATCACCACTGTCAGCTGATTTCGCAGAGGCCTCGCGGAAGCGGGAACCCACCGTGCCGCGTGTCGGGACGGCGGTGAGGTGGGCCCCCGCTTTCGCGGGGGCGACAGGATCATCGGTCAGTCCACCTGCAACAGGTTCCGCAGCGGCAGGGTGATGTCGCAGGTGAGGCCGGTGGTGTTCCAGCTTCGGGCGACGGTGCCGCCGAGCTGCTCGCGGATCGTGGCGTCAACCACGCGCGTGCCGAAGCCGCGGTGTGAGGGCGGCGCGGCGATGGGCGGGCCGCCGGCTTCCGCCCAGGCGAGGCGCAGCGCGCCGGCCTGCCGGTCAATCTCCCAGGTGAGGGTGATCAGGCCGCCAGGCGCGGAGAGCGCGCCGTACCTCGCCGCGTTGGTCGCCAGTTCATGCAGCGCGAGGCTGAGCGGCTGGGCGGCGGTGGCGGCGAGGAGGACGGGCGGGCCGGCGACCTCGGCGCGCGGCGCGTCGGCATCCGTCACCGCGAGGAAGGTGCCGAGCGCGCCCTCGGCGAGGGTGCGGAGGTCGGCTCCGCGCCAGCTCGCCTCGGCGAGCATGACTTGCGCGCGGGAGAGCGCGGCGACGCGGCCCTCCACGGCGCGGACGAAGGCGGCCGGGTCGGTCTTCGGGGCGAGGCGGATCGCCGCCTGCACCACGGCGAGCGCGTTCTTGGCGCGGTGGTCCACCTCCCGCGTCAGCAGCAGGAGGCGTTCCTCCGCGCGCCTGCGCTCCGTGATGTCCTGCACGGTGGCGATGGTGCGCAGCGGCAGGCCGGTGTCCGGCGCCCGGATGAGGCCGACGGCGACCTCGACCCAGATGGTCGCGCCGTCCTTGCGCAGGTAGCGCTTCTCCAGTCGAAAGCGGGTGCCGTGCAGGGCGAGCGTCCGGCGCAGGGCGAGGTCGGCCTCGCGGTCTTCGGGGTGGGTGAGGTCGGCGACCGTCATGCCGAGCAGCTCGGCTTCGGTGTAGCCGGTCAGCGCGCAGAAGGCGGGGTTGACCCGCAGGTAGCGGCCGGTCGCGGGATCGGACTGGGTCTTGCCGACCGGGCTGCCTTCGAAGGTGGCGCGGAACTCGGCCTCGCTCGCGGCGAGGCTGGCGGTGCGCGCGGCGACGCGGCCCTCGAGCGAGGCATTGGCCTCGACCAGCGCGCGTTCGCGGCGGCGGACGGCGAGGGCGAGGGTGGCGAGGAGCGCCGTGCAGAGGAGGGTGAGCAGGATCTGCGGCAGCATCGCGCGCTGCCAGCTGCGGATGACCGCGCCCTGCTTGCGGGCGACGGCCGCATAGACGGGCCAGCCATCCACGCGGCGGATCACGCCGATGCGCCGGACGCCGTCTATGTCGGAGGCGGCGTGGGAGACGACCAGTTCCGCGCCGCTCCGCATGGTGGTTGCCAGCGTGCTGTCGGGCGGGACCGCCGTCTGCGGCAAGGGGCCGGCCTGCGAGGTGCGGACGAGCACCTGGCCGTCGTCGCGGATCAGGCTGACCGTGTCGCGCTCGCGCAGCGTGAGGCGGCGGAGCGCGGCGGCGATCGCCTCGACGTCCACGGACACCGCGATGATCCCGTCATAGGCGCCGCCGGGCAGGCCGTTGCCGCTCCGCTCCCGCCGGCGGCTGACGGCGAAGAAAGCGCGACGCGTCGCCTCGCCCACATGCACCTGGCTGACATGCACGCGCGGGCCGCCGGGATCGCGCAGGGCCTGGTTGAAGTCGCGATGCATGAAGGTCCGCTCGGGCGGCGGTACCGGGAACAGCGCGCCGGAGACGACGGAACGCGCTTCCCGGTCATGGACGAAGACGTGCAGCTCGCCGAGTTCGCCGGTGCGGGTGGGGATGCCGCGGAGCAGGCGGTGGAAATGAGACTCTCGGGCGCGAATCTCGGCGTCGCCCACATCCTGCAGCAGCTCGTTCGCGAAGTCGGCGCGCAACACCATGCCGTCCAGCACGCGGCGGGCGTATTCGGCGGCGACCTCGGTGGCGCGGATCGCCTCGGCCTCGGCGGCGGCCTGGGCGGCGCGCCAGGAATTCCAGCCCGATCCAGCGAGGAGGGCGGCAGGGGCCAGCACGGCGAGGATCAGCGCCAGCGGCACCCGCCGCGGCAGGTGCGGTGGGGGAGGGTCGGCGCGGGTGGTTCCGTCCATCGTCGTCTGACCGCTGCCGGCCGGGGCGGGCGGCGCACCGAGCGCGTTCAATCAATGCTGTCCTCTGTCGGTTGGCGCACATTGCGGGCCGTGCCGGGACGGGACGACTCAACTCCGGGTGAGACACGGGGCGGTTGCAGACGAGGTGCCCCTTCCGGCAGGGCAGCACGACGGTCACGCTTCGCCGCCGGTCGCACCGGCTTCGCGGAGCGCCAGCACGCGCAACGCGCTGGCGAGAGGCAGGGCGGGGTCGGCGCGGGCGGCATCGGTCTCGGCGACCAGGGCGGTGAGCGCTTGGGCGCGGCGGGCGGCGACTGCCTCCAGCGCCGCCCAGAACTCCGGCTCCAGCGCGACCGAGGTCTGGTGGCCGGCGAGGCGGAAGGACCGCTTGCGGAGATGCGCCCTCATCCGCCTTCGAGCGCGGTGCCCGGGTGGACCATCTCCTCCGGGCGGACCCAGCGGTCGAAATCCTCGGGCGCGACGTGGCCGAGGCGGGCGGCGGCGTCCTTCAGGGTGATGTCCTCGGCCAGCGCCGTCTTCGCGATCGCCACCGCCTTGTCGTAGCCGATGCGCGGGTTGAGCGCGGTCACCAGCATCAGCGACTTCGCCAGGTTGTCGGCGATGCGGGGGAGGTTGGGTTCCAGCTTGTCCACCATGTTGGCCGCGAAGCCGCGGGCGGCGTCGCCGAGCAGGCGGCAGGATTGCAGCACGGCCTGGATGATCACGGGCTTAAAGACGTTCAGCTCCAGGTGGCCCTGCGCGCCGGCCACCGTCACCGTGACCTGGTTTCCCATCACCTGCGCGCAGACCATCGTCAGCGCCTCCGACTGGGTCGGGTTGGTCTTGCCGGGCATGATGGAGGAGGAGAGGCCGTCGGCGGGGATCACCAGCTCCGCCAAGCCGGCGCGCGGGCCGCTGCCGAGCAGACGGATGTCGTTGGCGACCTTGTTGAGCGAGACGGCGACCGTGTTGAGCGCGCCGTGCAGCTGCACGAAGGCGTCGTGCGCGCCCATGCCCTCGAAGGGGTTGTCGCTGGCGGCGAAGGGCAGGCCGGTCAGCGCCGCGGCGCGTTCGGCGAAGGCGCGGGCGAAGTCGGGGTGGCGGTTGAGGCCGGTGCCGGCCGCGGTGCCGCCCTGCGGGAGCGCCATGAGGCGGGGGAGCGCATCGCGGATGCGCGCGATCCCGAGCTCGACCTGGCGTGCCCATGCGGCGGCCTCCTGGCCGAGGGTGACGGGGACGGCGTCCATCAGGTGGGTGCGGCCGATCTTGACGATGTCGCGCCAGTCGTCGGCGCGGCGCGCGAGCGATGCGTGCAGCGCGTCGAGGCCGGGGATCAGCTCCCGCGTGACGGATTCCGCCGCGGCGAGGTGCATGACGGTGGGGAAGCTGTCGTTGGAGGACTGGCCTCGGTTGACGTGGTCGTTGGGGTGGACGGGCCTGCGGGCATCGCCGGAGCCGAGCGCGCGGTTGGCGAGGTGGGCGATCACCTCGTTGGCGTTCATGTTGGTCTGGGTGCCGGAGCCGGTCTGCCAGACCGGCAGCGGGAATTCCGCGTCGCGGCGGCCCTCGGCGACCTCGGCGGCGGCGGCGATGATGGGATCGGCGATGTCGGGGGGGAGTTCGCCGAGCGCCTTGTTGGCCTCCGCCGCGGCGCGCTTCTGCAGGCCGACGGCGCGGATGAGGACGGGCGGAAAGTGCTCGGTGCCGATCCGGAAGAGGCGCCGGGCGCGCTCGGTCTGCGGGCCCCAGAGGCGGTCGGCGGGGATTTCGATCGTGCCGAGGCTGTCGGTTTCGGTGCGGGTCTGCATGCGCTCAGCGTCCGTCGGGGAGGGAGGGACAACGCGTGAAAGGGTGCGCGGACCCCCTCCCCAACCCTCCCCCGCGAGCGGGAGAGGGAGAAGGGGGCGCTAGGGCGGCAAGGCGGCGCCGTAACTCGCGATCTCGACCAGGTTGCCGTCGGGGTCGCGGCAATAGACGGAGCGGATGGGGCCGAGGGCGCCCTGCTTGGCGACGGGGCCGAGCTCGATCCGTACGCCGCAATCGTGGAGGTGGGCGGCGACCTCGTCGGGCGGGACGGTGACGACGAAGCAGAGGTCGTGGGTGCCGGGGGCGGCGGCCTCGCCGCTGAACCATTCCTCCTGCGTCGCGGTCATCGGGCGGAGGTTCATCTTCTGGCCGCCGAAGCGGAGCGCGGTGCGGCGGGCCTCGCCGAACTCCGCGCGCTCCATGCCGAGGACGCGCTGGTACCAGTTGGCGCTGACCTCCACGTCGCGGCAGGTGACCACGAGGTGGTCCAGGCGGTCCACGGCGAAGCGCATGGTCAGCAATCGCCTTCGCGGCGGCGGAGGCGCGCGGTGACCTCGATCTCGATCCGCATCTCCGGGCCTTGCAGGCCGGCGACCATCATGGTGGAGGCGGGACGGGCGTTGCCGAGCCAGCGCTTCACGACGGGCCAGCAGGGCGGCCAGTCGGCGCGGTCGGGCAGGATGAAGGTGGCGCGGACCACGTCGTGCATCATGCCGCCGGCCTGGTGCAACGCGGCCTCGATGTTGCGGAAGCACTGGTCGCATTGCGCGACGATGTCAGGGGCGATCGTCATGCTGGCGTAGTCGTAGCCGGTGGTGCCGGAGACGAAAACCCAGCCGCCTTCCACGACGGCGCGGGAATAGCCGATCTGCTCCTCGAACGCGGAGCCGGAAGAGATGAGCTGGCGCGGCATGGAGTCCCATGAGGCTGAGGCGGGGGGAGCCATATCGCAGCCGGCGCGCAGCCGGAAGGGTGCGCGGGAGTGCGGGAGGTGGCAGGCTGCTTGCCGGGCGGCTTGCCGCGGGCGGCTTCGGAGGGAGAGGGCGATGGGGATCGTGACGCGGCTCGCGCTCGGGCTGGGGCTGCTGCTCGGCGGTCCGGCGGCGGCGCAGAGCCTGCGGATCGGGATGCAGGCGCCGCCGAGCACGCTCGACCCGCATTGGCTGCTAAACCTGGCGAATACGGGCGCGCTGCGGAACATCTATGAGACGCTGGTGACGCGCGACGACACGATGGCGACCCGGCCGGGCCTGGCCGAGAGCTGGCGCACCCTGGACGAGACGACCTGGGAGTTCCGGCTGCGGCCAGGCGTGCGCTTCCATGACGGGGCGCCGCTGACCTCGGCGGACGTGGCGGCGAGCTTCGGGCGGGTGCCGAACGTGCCGGGGAACCCGAACCCATACTCGATCTACCTCTCGGGCGTGGCGGGGGTGGAGGTGGTGGACGACCTGGTCTTCCGCATCCGCACCAACGGGCCGCTGCCGATCCTGCCGGTGAACCTGACGCAGATCTTCATCGTGCCGCGGTCGGTGGCGGGGAAGGGGAACCCGGAGTTCAACTCGGGCGAGGCGGCGATCGGGACGGGGCCGTTCCGCGTGGCGTCGTGGTCCACAAACGCGCCGCTCGTGCTGCGGCGGAACGAGGCGTGGTGGGGCGGGCGCGTGCCGTGGGAGACGGCGAGCCTGATCCCGATCCCGAACGACACGGCTCGCGTGGCGGCGCTGCTGGCGGGCGACGTGGAATTCATCAACAACGTGCCGTTGCAGGATGCCGGGCGGATCGCGGCGGACCGGCGCGTGGCGCTGTTCGCAGGGCCTTCGATCTACGCGGTCAACATCTACCCCGATGTGGAGCGCGAGAGCCCTCCGGGGGTGGAGGCGGGCGGGCAGAACCCGTTCCGCGACGTGCGGGTGCGGCGCGCGCTGTCGCTGGCGCTGAACCGCGAGGCGATCGCGCGGCAGATCATGGAGGGCTTCGCCGACCCGACGGACCAGCCGGTGCCGCCGTTCATCTTCGGGGGCATCCCGGACCGCGCGGTACCGGCGCAGGACCTGGGCGCGGCGCGGGCGCTGCTGGCGGAGGCGGGGTACGGGCAGGGCTTCGGGGTGAACCTGTTCTGCTCGCCGAACCGGACGCCGCGCATCTGCCAGGCGATCGCGGCGGCCTGGGCGCGGGTGGGGGTGCGGACGACGGTGGAGGTGGTGCCGCAGGCGACCTTCCTGACGCGGCGGAACAGGCGGGAGTACGGAGTGTTCGTGACGGTGTTCGGATCGCTGACGGGAGAGGCGTCGTATCAGATCGGGTCGCAGCTGCACTCGGTGGGGACGGTGCCGGGATTGGGCACGCTGAACTTCACGGGGCTGGGGGCGCCGGCGACGGATGCGCTGATCGGGCGGGCGCGGGCGACGCTGGATGATGACGCGCGGGCGGGGCTGCTGCGGGGGCTGGTGCAGCATGTGGCGGACGAGGCGCTGATCATCGGGGTGGGGGTGCTGCGGTCGGTGAATGCGGGGCAGGCGGGGCTGATGTACCGGGCGCGGGCGGATGAGGAGGTGCTGGCGGTGGAGATCAGGCCGCGGTGAGTTTTACACGGGGCAGCTAAGGTTCTGACCCTTTCGATGTCGCCCCTGCGAAAGCTGGGGCCTACTTTCCCGCCGGTCCGACGCGCGGCGCGGTGGGTTCCCGCCTTCGCGGGAACGACAGAAGTTAAACAGAAGTCAAAAGGAGTAGGCAGGTCGGGGCGCGGGTACGCCGGGATTACTCCAGGCCTTCGTAGAAATCATTTCCCTTGTCGTCCACGACGATGAAGGCGGGAAAGTCCTCGACCTCGATGCGCCAGACGGCTTCCATGCCGAGTTCGGGGTATTCCAGAACCTCCACCTTGCGGATGCAGTCCTGGGCCAGGCGGGCGGCGGGGCCGCCGACGCTGCCGAGGTAGAAGCCGCCATGCGTGCGGCAGGCGTCGCGGACGGCCTTCGAGCGGTTGCCTTTGGCGAGCATGACGAAGCTGCCGCCGGCGGCCTGGAAGGCCTCGACGTAGCTGTCCATGCGGCCGGCGGTGGTCGGGCCGAAGCTGCCGGTGGCGTAGCCCTGCGGGGTCTTGGCGGGGCCGGCGTAGTACACGGGATGATCCTTGATGTAGCCGGGCAGGCCGTGGCCGGCGTCGAGCCGGTCCTGCAGCTTGGCATGGGCGATGTCGCGGGCGACGACCATCGTGCCGGTGAGCGACACGCGGGTCTTTACCGGATGCTTCGAGAGCTCGGCGCGGATCTCGGACATCGGGCGGTTCAGGTCGAGCCGCACCACGTCGCCGCCGAGGATGTCGTCGGTGGCTTCGGGGAGGAAGCGGGCGGGGTCCTGTTCGAGCTGTTCGAGGAACACGCCCTCGGGCGTGATCTTCGCCTTGATCTGCCGGTCGGCGCTGCATGACACGCCGATGCCGATGGGCAGCGACGCGCCGTGGCGGGGCAGGCGGATCACGCGCACGTCGTGGCAGAAATACTTGCCGCCGAATTGGGCGCCGATGCCGAGGTTGCGGGTGAGCTTGTGGACTTCCTGCTCGAAGGCCGTGTCGCGGAAGGCGTGGCCGGCGGGGCTGCCCGCGGTCGGCAGGGCATCGAGGTAGCGCGTGCTGGCGAGCTTGACGGTCTTCAGCGTCATCTCGGCGCTGGTGCCGCCGATGACCACGACCAGGTGGTAGGGCGGGCAGGCGGAGGTGCCGAGGGAGCGCACCTTTTCCTCGAGGAACTTCAGCAGCTTCTCCGGGGAGAGGACCGCGCGGGTCTGCTGGAAGAGGAAGGTCTTGTTCGCGCTGCCGCCGCCCTTGAGGACGAACATCAGGTGGAACTCGTCGGCGTGGTGCTCGCCGGGGGCCGCGGAGATCGAGAACTCGACGGGGAGGTTGTTGCCGGTGTTCCGCTCCTCCCACATCGTCAGAGGTGCCATCTGGGAGTAGCGGAGGTTGGACTCGGTGTAGGTGCGGTGGACGCCGAAGCTCAGCGCCTCCTCCTCGTCGCCCTCGACCCAGACGCGCTGGCCCTTCTTGCCGGTGACGATCGCCGTGCCGGTGTCCTGGCACATGGGCAGGACGCCGCCGGCGGCGATGTTGGCGTTCTTGAGCAGGTCGAGCGCCACGAAGCGGTCGTTGGGCGAGGCTTCGGGATCCTGCAGGATGTTCGCGAGCTGCTGGAGGTGGCCGGGGCGGAGGAGGTGGGAGACGTCGCGGCAGGCGGCGAAGGCGAGGTGTTCCAGCGCCTCCGGCTTCACCTTCAGGATCGTGCGGCCGTCGCAGGTGGCGGTCGAGACTCCGGCGATGTCGAGCTTGCGCCAGGGCGTGGCGTCGTCGCCGAGCGGGAACATCGGGCTGTACACGAAGCCGCTGGGGCGGGTGGGGACGGCGTAGATGGGGCTGTCAACGTCGAGGAGGGTGGTCATGGGGGCAAGCTCCGCTTGAGGGGCGGGGTGGTGGGGCGCCATGGTCGACGTTCTGCGCACGCCCCCTCTCCCCGGCCCTCTCCCGCGAGGGGAGAGGGAGAAGGACTACTCGCGGGCGGGGCGGCGGCGAAAGGCGTCGAGGCTGACGACCTGGGCGGGGCCTTCGGGCTCGGCGGGTTTTTCGGGCGCGGGAGGGGGTGCGGCGGGCTCGGCGGCGGCGACCGCGCCGAGTTCGGGCTGGAAGCGCAGGCCGTAGCGGACGGAAGGGTCGGCGAAGCCGGTCAGGGCCTGGAAGGGCACGACGAGGGTCGAGGGCACGCCGCCGAAATACAGGCGGACGCTGAACTGGCGGCCGGGGCGGTCCACGGCCAGCGCCTCGAACTGGTGCTGGAGGACGATGGTCATCTCCTGCGGGTAGCGGGCGCGGAGGTGGCCGGGGAGCTTGGCTTCCGGGTGGTCGGTGCGGAAGGTGAGATAGAAGTGGTGGTCGCCGGGAAGGCCGTCCTTCGCCGCGAGCTCGAGCGCGCGCAGCACCACTTCGCGCAGGGCGTCGTCGGTCCAGCGCTCGTAGGGAATGAGGCTCGGTGCGGGGCGGGCGTCGTCGCTCATCAAGTAGCTTCCCTGTCCGTGCAAGGATATGCCGATGGGGTCGGTCGGAAAAGGGGCGCGCGGTGCGGCGCGGCACGGAAAGCGCGTGACGTGCTGCATCCGCAAGGGAAAGTGGGGGGCTTCTGTTGCCCGGCGCCCCCCGAGCCGCGCTTACCTATTTAGGCAGCGAGTGCGACAGCCTCGCGGCTGTTGTCGTTCGCACTTGTCGTTCGGCCCGATGACGGCGGAACCATGCCGGGCAAAAGCGACCCCTTTACCACGCGCGTCGAGCCTGTTTCGTCCCCAGGACCACCGAAGACAAAAAGCCCTGCGGGGGATCTTTGCCTCTGGCGAAAATGGTGGAGACGCCGGGCACTGCCCCCGGGTCCGCAACGCTTATGCCGGATCGTGTTTATCGCCATAGCCACCAAGGTGGCACGGCTGATATAGGCCGCGCCCGGCCGGGATGCGAGTGGCGTCGGCGGCAATTTCGCGGGATCAGTTCGCGGCGCGCATGAAGCACCTGTTCCTGCATGTCGGCATGCACAAGACCGGCACGTCCTCCATCCAGGAGACGTTGTACCGCAACCGGGCGCGGCTGGCCGAGGCGGGGCTGCATTATTTCGACGGCGCGGTGAACCATCAGAAGGTGATGACGGACGCCTTCCCGCCCGGGCTCGGCGTGCCGGCGGTGGGCGAGGCGGAGGCCGCGGCGCTGCGGGGGCGGATCGCGGCCTTCCTGGACTCGGTGCGTGAGGGGACGCTCGTGATCTCCGGCGAGGGGATGGGGCGGATGCGGCCGGACGCGGTGCGCGACATGCTCGGCCTCCTGCGGGCGCGGGTGGATCGGCTGAGCGCCGTCTGCTTCGTGCGGCCGCCGCGGGCGTATCTGTCGAGCGCGGCGCAGCAATCGGCGAAGGCGGGGGTGGGGATCGAGCGGCTGCACGTGAGCAATGCGCCGGGCTATCGGGCGACGGTCGAGAAATACCAGGTGCCGGGGGTGGAGCTGCTGCTGCCGGTCCATGACCGGGGGGAGCTGGTGCGCGGATGCAGCGTGGCGACGATGCTGCGGATCTGCGGTGCATCGGACGGGCTGTACGACGAGCTGGCGGTGCACCGCGAGAACGCGTCGCTGTCGCGCGCGGGGGTGACGCTGATCCTCGCGCTGACGGCGGCGGGGCTGCCGACGAAGAACGACGGCGACCGGCATCGGCGGATGCGGAGGTGGCTGGTGGACCTGGCCGCCGGGCTGCCCGGCGAGAAGTTCCGGATGCCGGATGCGGTGCTGGACCGCGTCCTCGGGCGCGCTGCGGTGCGGGCGGATGTGGCGTGGATGGAGGAGGTGCTCGGCACGTCCTTCGCGCGGTTCGAGGCGCCGGTGCCGGCTTCCGTGCCGGAGGACGGCGTGGCGCCTGAGGCGTGGGCGCGGGAGACGCTGACGGCGCTGGACGGGCGGGCGGTCGGCGCGCTGGCGATCGCGCTGCGGCAGGAGCTCGCGGCGCTGGACGGGGCGGGGGCGGAGGCGTTCGGGAACGTGCTCGGCTGGGTCGAGGCGCGGCGGGGCGGGCTGGACGCGGCGGGCACGGCGGAGCTGGCGGGCCTGCTTGTGGCGGCGGGGCGGCGTCTTTAGCAAGGCGCGCCGCGCCGGGCTCCCGGCGGGCGAATCGGCGGAGGTGGCGCGTGACCCTCACGGATGGGCAGAGGCGGGAGATCGAGGCCGCGCGGGACGCGGCCTCGCCGACGCGGCGGCCGACGGTGCCCGCGCTGGAGGCGATGCTGTTCGAGGCGATCCCGGTGCTCGACCACGGCTTCGTGCGGGTGGTGGACTACATGGGCGACGATGCGGCGGTGGTGCAGGCGGCGCGCGTCTCCTACGGGCGCGGGACGCGGGCGGCGAACGAAGATCGCGGGCTGATCCGCTACCTCATGCGGCACAGGCACTCCACGCCCTTCGAGATGTGCGAGATCAAGTATCATGTGAAGCTGCCGATCTTCGTCGCGCGGCAGTGGATCCGGCACCGCACGGCCAACGTCAACGAGTACAGCGCGCGCTACTCGATCCTGGACCGCGAGTTCTACATGCCGGCGCCGGAGCACCTGGCGGCGCAGTCGGCGGCGAACCGGCAGGGCAGGGGCGCGGTGCTGGAGGGGGACGAGGCCGCGCGCGTGCTGGACCTGCTGCGCGAGGACGCGACGCGGAACTACGACCACTACCTGGAGATGCTGAACGAGGACGAGGAGGGCCGCGCGCTGGACGCCTCGCGCGCGGGGCTGGCGCGGGAGCTGGCGCGGATGAACCTCACGCTGAATGCCTATACGCAGTGGTACTGGAAGACGGACCTGCACAACCTGTTCGGGTTCCTGTCGCTGCGGGCGGATGCGCATGCGCAATACGAGATCCGCGCCTATGCCGACGCGATGATGACGACCGTTGAGGCGTGGGTGCCGATGGCGGCCGCGGCATTCCGCGATTACCGGCTGGGGGCGGTGAGCTTCTCGGCAGGAATGCTGGCGATCCTGCGGCGAATGGTGGCCGGCGAGGCGGTGGAGCAGGCGGGATCGGGGCTGTCGAAGCGGGAGTGGCGGGAGCTGATGGAGGCGCTGGGGCGTGGCGACGGGTAGCGCGCCGGCGGCCAAGCGGAACTCGGCGAAGGCGCGCGGGAAGCGGTTCGAACCCGGGCGCTGGGGGAAGGTGGCGCTGCTGCTGGGGCTCGTCTTCGTGGGCTTGCCGCTGGCGCATGGGATGTTCGGCGAAGTGGCGGCGCTGCTGGGCGGCGCGGTGATCTTCGGATTCCTGCTGGGGCGCTGGACGGCGCGGTGAGCGGGCGACGGGGCGGGAGGATCGGGCCATGGGCGTGATCGTGTTCGGCTCCGTCAACGCCGACCTGGTCTTCGCGGTGCCGGAGTTGCCGGCGCCCGGCGAGACGGTGCTCGGCGAAGGCGTGCGGAGCCTGCCGGGGGGCAAGGGCGCGAACCAGGCGGTGGCGGCGGCGCGGGACGGGGCGGCGGTGCGGTTCTTCGGGTGCGTGGGCCAGGGTGGGTTCGCGGAGGTCGCGACCTCGGCGCTGCGGGACAGCGGCGTGGGGCTGGCGGGGCTGCGCGTGGTGGATGCGCCGACGGGGTGCGCCTCGATCTGCGTGGACCGGGCGGGGCGGAACCAGATCGCGGTGGCGCCGGGGGCAAACCTGCATGCGCGCGCGGCGGATGTGCCGGACGAGGCGCTGGGTCCGGGCGACGTCCTGCTGATGCAGATGGAGGTGCCGGCGGCGGAGGTCGCGGCGCTGATCGCGCGGGCGAGGGGGCGTGGGGCGCGGGTGGTGCTCAACCTGGCGCCGCCGGGCGAACTGGCGGTGGAGGCGTTGCGGGCGCTCGACCTGCTGGTGGTGAATGAGCATGAGGCGGCGGTGCTCGGCGCGCGGCTGGGATGCAAGGCGGAGGCCAGGGCGCTGCGCCGGGCGCTCGGCGTGAATGCGGTGGTGACGCGCGGCGAGGCGGGTGCGGAAGCGGCGACGGCTGCGGGCGCCTTCGCCGTGCCGGCCTTCCCGGTCAGGCCGGTGGACACGACCGGGGCCGGGGATTGCTGGTGCGGGGTGCTCTGCGCGGGGCTGGACCGCGGGCTGGCGCTGCCAGAGGCGATGCGGCGGGCAGCTGCCGCGGCGGCGATCGCGTGCACGCGGGTGGGGGCGGCGGGCGCGATGCCGGGGAGCGCGGAAATCGGGGCGGTGCTGGGCCGCGCGTAGGCCGGGGGGCGTGTCTCCGGGCGGGGGTGGTTGATGTTTCGCCTCTTGCTCCCCCACCCCGACCCTCCCCCGCAAGTGCGGGGGAGGGAGAAGAAAAAGGGCGGGGGAGGGCGCAGAGATCATTCGATGACGATGCGTGGGGCGTTGTCGGCGGAGGCGGCCAGCTTGTCGCGCAGACGCGACGCAATGCGCTGGTAGGTCAGGGCTTCCTCGGTTTCGGGGCGGGCGGCGACGATGGGGGTGCCGGCATCGGCGAGTTCGCGGATGGCGAGCTTGAGGGGGAGCTCGCCGAGGAACTCGATGCCGAGGCGGTCGGCCTCGCGGCGGGCGCCACCGTGGCCGAACACGTCCTCGCGGTGGTTGCAGTTGGGGCAGCACCAGAAGCTCATGTTCTCGATCAGGCCGAGGACGGGGACGCCGACCTTCTCGAACATCTTCACGCCGCGGCGTGCATCGAGCAGCGCCACGTCCTGCGGCGTGGACACGATGACGGCGCCGGCCAGCGGCACGCGCTGGCTCATGGTGAGCTGGGCATCGCCGGTGCCGGGCGGCATGTCCACCACCATGATGTCGAGCGCGCCCCATTCGACCTGGCCCATGAGCTGCTCGAGCGCGCCCATCACCATCGGGCCGCGCCAGATCATCGCGGTCTCCTCCTCCACCAGGAAGCCGATGGACATGGCCTTCAGGCCCCAGCGGGAGAGCGGGATGATCCGCTGGCCCTCGGCGCGCGGGCGTTCGCGAGTGCCGAGCATCTGGGGGAGCGAGGGGCCGTAGATGTCGGCGTCGAGCAGGCCGACCTTCAGGCCCTGGGTCGCCAGCGCGACGGCGAGGTTGACGGCGGTGGTGGACTTGCCGACGCCACCCTTGCCCGACGCGACGGCGACGATGGCGCCGACCTCGGGGAGGAGCATCGCTCCCTGGCCGGGCGAGCCCTTCGGCGCGGCGGGCTTCGGGGGTTCGGCGCGGTGGGCGGTGAGCACGACGGTGGCGGAGAGAACGCCGGGGACGGAGGCGGCGGCGCGCTCCGCCGCGGCGCGGAGCGGTTCCGAGTCGCGGGCGCGCTCGCGCGGGACCTGGATCGCGAACTGCACCATGCCGTCGCGGGCGGTCAGGCCCTCGACGAGGCCGGCCTCGACGATATCACGGCCGGTAGCGGGATCCTTCACGGCCCGCAGGGCCTGCCGGATGCGGACCTCCAGCGTTTCGCCCATCGCTTGAAAAACCCCTCGATTGGCCTGATATCGGCCGCGTCGCGCCGGATCGTCCCGGCCCTTGCCGCCTCCATATGGACCAGCGGCGCGGCGGCTGCATCCCCACCTGCGGGAGTGCGCCAGAACTGCCGTGAAGCTGGGAGGTCGAAGACCCAAATGGCGTGGAACAACAGCGGCGGGCCGAGCCCCTGGGGGAATCCCCGACCGGGCGGGCCGTGGGGCGCGCCGCAGCCGCCGTCGGGTGGCGGTGGGTCGGGCGGTGGCCGCGGGCCGGACCTGGACGACGTCATCCGCCAGGCGCAGGACGCGGTGCGGCGCTGGCTGCCGCGCGGCGCGGGGGGCAAGGGCTTCGCGCTGATCGGGCTGGTGCTGGCGGTGCTGTGGGCGGCGTCCGGCTTCTATCGCGTGGACCCGGACGAGCAGGGCGTTGTGCTGCGCTTCGGCGCCTTCGACCGCTCGGCGCCGCCGGGGCTGAACTACCACATCCCCTGGCCGGTCGAGACGGTGACCACGCCGCGCGTGACGCGCATCAACACCGTGCAGGTCGGCTATCGCGCGCCGCCGGACACGCCGCCGGGCGTCCGCCCGGCCTCGGCGCGGGACGTGCCGGAGGAGAGCCTGATGCTCACCGGCGACGAGAACATCATTGACATTGACCTGGTCGTGCAGTGGCGCATCCGCGACGCGGGCGAGTTCCTGTTCAACACGCGCAACCCGGAAGCCACGGTGAAGTCCGCGGCGGAGAGCGTGATCCGCGAGGTGATCGGCCGCACGCCGATCCAGCCCGCGCTGACGGAAGCGCGGACGCAGATCGAGCAGGAGGTGAGGCGCGGCACGCAGGCGATGCTCGACCAGTATCGCGCGGGCGTGGAGATCACGCAGGTGAACCTGCAGGATGTCGGCCCGCCGTCGCAGGTGGTGGATGCCTTCCGTGACGTGCAGCGCGCCGCTGCGGACCGCGACCGTGCGCGGAACGAGGCGGAGAGCTACCGCAACGACATCATCCCGCGCGCCCGCGGCGATGCGCAGCGCATGGTGCAGGAGGCCGAGGGCTTCCGGGAGAGCCAGGTGGCGCGTGCGCGCGGCGAGGCGCAGCGCTTCGTCAGCGTGCTGTCGGCCTATCAGGCGGCGGAGGACGTGACGATGCGTCGGATGTACATCGAGACCATGGAGGAGATCCTGCGGCGCAACCCGAAGGTGCTGGTGGACAGCGGCTTGCAGGGCATCGTGCCGCTGCTGAACCTCGGCGAGGTCGGGCGCGGCGCGGCCGCGGCGGCACCCCAGGCCACGCGGCCGGCGCCACCGGTGCCCAATCCAAATCTTCCAATGCGCCCGCAGGGAGCGAACCGATGAACCGGCTGCTTCTCCTCGGCGTCGCCGCGGCGGTCTGCCTCGTCGTCCTGGCGTCCACGCTGTTCACGGTGCACCAGACGCAGCAGGTGCTCATCACGCAGTTCGGCCAGCCGATCCGGGTGATCAGCCAGCCGGGGCTGCAGGTTAAGATCCCGTTCATCCAGTCCGTGATCGGCTTCGACCGGCGGCTGCTGGACTACGACGCACCGGGCGAGGAGGTGATCCTCGGCGACCAGCGGCGGCTGATCGTGGACAGCTTCACGCGCTACCGCATCACCGACCCGCTGCTGTTCTTCCAGACGGTGGGCGCGACGGAGGCGGGCATCCGCGCGCGGCTCAACTCGATCGTTACCTCGGCCGTGCGGCGCGTGCTCGGCAACGAACCGTTGCTGAGCGTGTTGTCGAGCGACAGGGGACGGATCACCGGCGAAATCCGCCGGCAGGTGAACGACGAGGCGCGGCGCTTCGGGATCGAGGTGGCGGATGTGCGAATCCGCCGGGCGGACCTGCCGGACGGCAACACGCAGGCGATCCTCAACCGCATGCAGTCGGAGCGCGAGCGCGTGGCGCGCGAGGCGCGCGCCGAAGGTGCGGAGCAGGCGGCGGGCATCCGCGCCGGCGCGGACCGGGAGCGGACGGTGCTGCTGGCGGAGGCGCAGGCGCAGTCGGACATCCTGCGCGGCCAGGGCGAGCAGGACGCGATCCGCATCTTCGCGGACGCCTTCCAGCGCGACCCGAACTTCTTCCAGTTCTGGCGGACGATGCAGGCGTACCGGGAGGCGTTCAGCGAAGGGGATTCGCGGCTGCTGCTGTCGCCGGACAGCGAGTTCTTCCGGTTCTTCCGGGAGATACGGCCTGGTGGGGCGGGCGCGGGTGCGACTGCTCCTGCGCCGGCGGCGGCGAATTGATGGGTTAGCGGGTTTCCCCCACCCCGGCCCTCCCCCGCAAGGGCGGGGGAGGGAGAAGAGGCTGTGTCGCGCTTCGTGACATGGGGGTGGATTTGCGGGAAACCCGGCCGTGCCAATCTGCGTGAGACTTCACCGACCAACACAGGGAAGGTTGCCGCCCGTGCGTCTCGCCCCGATCGCCCTCGCCGCAGCGCTGGTGCTGCCCTTCGCGCCGCCGGTTTCGGCGCAACAGATCGCGCCGCAGGTGCCGCCGCCAGGCGCGCCTTCCTCCTTCGCGCCGCTGGCGCAGCGGCTGCTGCCGGCCGTCGTGAATATCCAGACGACGCAGGCATCGGGCCAGGCCCGCGCCGGGCGCGACGCGCCGGAGGTGCCGCAGGCGCCGCCGGGCAGCCCCTTTGAGGAATTCTTCCGCGACTTCCTGGAGCGCAACCGGCCGCAGGGTCCCGGGCAAGGGCCGGGGCAGCAGGGGCAGCCGAACCGGCCGCAGGGACCGCAACAGCCGCGGCGCGCGCAGTCGCTGGGGTCCGGCTTCATCATTGACGCGTCGGGCATCGTGGTGACGAACAACCACGTCATCGAGGGCGCGGACGAGATCAACGTCGTGCTGTCCGACAACACCACCATCCGGGCCGAGCTGGTGGGCGCCGATCCGCGAACGGACCTGGCGGTGCTGCGCGTGCGGCACGACCGGCCGCTGCCGGCGGTGCAGTTCGGCGACAGCGACACGGCGCAGGTCGGCGACTGGGTGGTGGCGATCGGTAACCCGTTCGGGCTTGGCGGGTCGGTGACGGCGGGCATCGTCTCGGCGCGCGGGCGCGACATCCGGCAGGGGCTGTACGACGACTTCATCCAGACGGATGCGGCGATTAACCGCGGCAATTCCGGCGGGCCGCTGTTCAACCTGCAGGGCGAGGTGATCGGGATCAACACGGCGATCTACTCGCCGTCGGGCGGCTCGATCGGCATCGGCTTCTCCATCCCGTCCAACCTGGCGAAGAACATCGCGGCGCAGCTTCGTGACCAGGGTCGGGTGCGGCGCGGATGGCTGGGCGTGAACATCCAGCAGGTGACGGACGAGATCGCGGAGAGCCTCGGGCTGCGCAACGGCGGTCGGGGTGCGTTGGTGGCGCGGGCGCAGGAAGGCGGTCCGGCGGCGGCTGGCGGCATCCAGGCCGGCGACGTCATCCTGCGCTTCAACAACGCCGAGGTGCGGGAGATGCGCAACCTGCCGCGCATCGTGGCGGACACGAATGTGGGCCAGCAGGTCCCGGTGGTGGTGTGGCGCGACGGACGCGAGCAGACGGTGCAGGTGACGGTGGCGGAGCTGCCGGCCGAACAGCAGCAGGCGGCGGCGCAGCCGAACCAGCCGACGCCGCGCGGGCCGCAGCCGATGGAGCTCTCGGGGCTCGGGCTGCGTGTCGGGCCGATCACACCTGAGAGCCGCGAGCGGTTCAGCCTGCGGCCGGAGAGCCGCGGCGTGGTGATCACCGAGGTCATGCCGGGTAGCCCGGCGGCGGAGCGCGAGCTGCGGCCGGGCGACGTGATCGTCGAGGTGCAGCAGGAGCGTGTGACCTCTCCGCAGGAGGTGCAGGAGCGGCTGGAGCGGCTGCGCCGGCAGGGGCGCGCGACGGCGCTGCTGCTGATCGAGGGGCAGCAGGGGCAGCGCTGGGTGCCGCTTCGGCTGAATGCGCCGCAGCGTGGCGCGCCGGGGTGATTTTGGATTCTCCCTCCCCTGCGAAGCGGGGGAGGGTTGGGGTGGGGGCAGCGCGGGTGCTTGTCCCTGCTTTTGTTGAGAATGCGGTTCCCCCCTCACCCAACCCTCTCCCCCCGTTGGGGGGAGAGGGTTCGTGTTGCGTGGGGGGAGAGGGGGCGCTCAGGCGGCGATGGTGAATTCGGTCCGCCGATAGCCCTGGGCGTAGAGCAGGGCGGTCAGGTTGGTGTGGTTCACCTGCGCGCTGGCCGCGGCCGCGACGATCGGCTTGGCGCGGAAGGCGACGCCGAGGCCGGCGGCGCGGATCATGTCGAGATCGTTGGCGCCATCACCCACCGCCAGCGTGGCGGAGAGGGGGATCGCGTTGTCGGCGGCGAGGCGGGTGAGCGTCGTCAGCTTGGCGTTGCGGTCGAAGATCGGCTCTGCGACACGGCCCGTCAGCTTGCCGTCCTCGACCAGGAGGGTGTTGGAGACGTGGTGGTGGAAGCCGAGCGCCTCGGCGACGCGGCCGGTGAAGAAGGTGAAGCCGCCGGATGCCAGGCAGGTGACGGCGCCGTGCGCGCGCATGGTGCCGACGAGCTCGGCGGCGCCGGGCATCATGCGGGTCTTCGCCCAGGTGGCGTCGAGCGCGGCGGCGTCGAGGCCTTCGAGCATGGCGATGCGGGCGATCAGGGCCTGACGGAAGTCCAGCTCGCCATTCATGGAACGGCGGGTGATCTCGGCGATGCGATCCTTCAGGCCGGCATGGGCCGCGATCTCGTCAAGCGTTTCCGAAGTGACGACCGTGCTGTCCATGTCGGCGATGAGGAGGCGCTTGCGGCGGCCCTCGGCCGGGGTGGCGATCGCGTCCACGGGGGCACCGGCGAGGGCGGCGCAGGCGGCGGCGACGGCCTGGTCGGGGCTGCCGGTGAAGGGGATGTCCACGGCCTCGCGGTCGGCGAGCGGGTCGGGGGTGCCGGGGGCGGCGCCGAGCGCGTCGAGGGCGGCGCGGATGCGCGCGACCAGGGCTGGATCGAGGGCACCGGGCGCGGCGACGAGAGTCAGGATATGGGGCATGCGGGGCGGCCTGTGCCATCGTGACGGAGGCGGCGCAACCAGCGGCGATCCTGGTCGCCGGGCCGACGGCGTCGGGGAAAAGCGCGCTGGCGCTGGAGCTGGCGGAGCGGCTGCGCGGCGCGGTGATCAACGTGGATTCGATGCAGGTCTACCGGGAGCTGCGGGTGATCACGGCGCGGCCCTCGGAAGAGGACGAGCGGCGGGCGCCTCATGCGCTGTATGGCGTGCGCGCGGCGGCGGAGGCCGGGACGGCGGCGTGGTGGCGCGGGGCGGCGCTGGCGGAGATGGAGCGTGCGCGGGCGGCTGGGCTGGTGCCGATCCTGTGTGGCGGGACGGGGCTCTATTTCAGCGCGCTGGTGGACGGGCTGGCCGAGGTGCCGGCGGTGCCGGAGGCGGCGCGGGCGGAGGCGCGGCGGCTGCTGGCGGAGGAGGGGGTGGCGGCGCTGCATGCGCGGCTCGCGGTGCTCGATCCGGAGACGGCGGCGGCGTTGCGGGCATCGGACAGCCAGCGGGTGGCGCGGGCGTTCGAGGTGGTGACGGGCACGGGGCGCGGGCTGGCGGCGTGGCAACGGGCGGGCGGGACGGGGCCGGCGCCCTGGCGCTTCGCGTCCGTCGTGCTCGATCCGCCGCGGGATGTGCTGCGCGCGGCGATCGCGACGCGGTGGGGGGCGATGCTGGCCGGCGGCGTGGTGGAGGAGGTGCGGGCGCTGGCGTCGCTCGGGTTGGATCCGGCGCTGCCGGCGATGCGGGCGCATGGGGTGCCGGAGCTGCTGGCGCATCTGGAGGGGCGGATGACTCTGGAGGTGGCCTCGGCGCGGGCGGTGCTGAACACCGGGCAGTATACGAAGCGGCAGGCGACCTGGTTCCGACATCACGCGCTGGGGGCGCCGGAGTGGGCGCGGAGAATAGATGCGAGATGGAGTGAAGAAACGCAATTTCCGGAAAGTTTGTTAGAATATTTCGCAGTTTTCGTTGAGAAGGCGCGTTGACGCACTGCGGCATGGCGCGTATGGCTGCCGGCCCCGGCAAGGGCCGGGGAGACGCTTGCTTTCCAACGCAGGAGAAAGCCGAACACCATGTCCGCTACCGCCCAGCACGCCGACGCAGCGCCCGTGACAATGTCGGGCGCCGAGGTCGTCCTTCGCGCGCTGAAGGACCAGGGGGTCGAGGTCATCTTCGGCTATCCGGGCGGTGCGGTATTGCCGATCTACGACGCGATTTTCCAGCAGAACGCCATCCGCCACATCCTCGTCCGGCACGAGCAGGCGGCGGTGCATGCGGCGGAGGGGTATGCGCGTTCCACCGGGAGGGTCGGGTGCGTGCTGGTGACCTCTGGCCCGGGTGCGACGAATGCGGTGACGGGGCTGGTGGATGCGCTGATGGACAGCATCCCCGTTGTGTGCCTGACGGGGCAGGTGCCGACGCACCTGATCGGCAACGACGCCTTCCAGGAGGCGGACACGACCGGCATCACGCGCCCTGCGACGAAGCACAACTATCTGGTGAAGCGGCCGGGCGACCTGGCGCGGGTGATGCATGAGGCGTTCCGCGTGGCGCGCACGGGCCGGCCAGGGCCGGTGGTGGTTGACCTGCCGAAGGACATCCTGATCGGCAAGGCACCCTACGTGGACGCACCGCCGGAGGACGAGCCGCACCGCAGTTACCGGCCGCAGGTGGAGCCGGATGCGGCGCAGATCCGCAAGGCCGTGGCGCTGCTGAAGGGCGCCAAGCAGCCGGTGATCTATGCCGGCGGCGGCGTGATCAATGCGGGGCCGGAGGCGTCGCGGCTGCTCGGCGAGTTCGTGCGGATGACGGGCTTTCCCTGCACGAACACGCTGATGGGGCTGGGCTCCTATCCGGCGTCCGATCCGCAGTTCCTGGGCATGCTGGGCATGCACGGGACATATGAGGCGAACCTGGTCATGCATGGCTGCGACGTCATGCTGAACATCGGCGCGCGCTTCGATGACCGGGTGACCGGGAAGTTGAGCCATTTCTCGCCGGGATCGAAGAAGATCCACGCCGACATTGACCCTTCCTCCATCAACAAGAACGTCAAGGTGGACGTGCCGATCGTCGGCGATGCCGGGCGGGTGCTGGCAGCGCTGGTCGCGGCGTGGAAGGACGATGCCGCGGGCATTGACCGGGAGTCACTGGCGTCCTGGTGGCGGCAGATTGACGGGTGGCGGGCGAAGGACTGCCTGCGCTACGTGCAGAAAGGCTCGATCATCAAGCCGCAGCATGCGGTGAAGCGGCTGTATGAGATCACGCAGGAGCTCGGGCGCGAGACCTTCATCACGACCGAGGTCGGCCAACACCAGATGTGGGCCGCGCAGTATTTCGGCTTCGAGAAGCCGAACCGCTGGATGACGAGCGGCGGGCTGGGCACGATGGGCTACGGGCTGCCGGCGGCGATGGGCGTGCAGATCGCGCATCCGGACGCGCTGGTGATTGATATCGCCGGCGAGGCGAGCATCCTGATGAACATCCAGGAGATGAGCACGCTGGCGCAGTACCGGCTGCCGGTGAAGGTGTTCATCCTGAACAACGAATACATGGGCATGGTGCGGCAGTGGCAGGAGCTGCTGCATGGCGGGCGCTATTCCGAGAGCTACTCGGCGGCGCTGCCGGACTTCGTCAAGCTGGCCGAGAGCTTCCACGGCGTCGGGCTGCGGGCGGAGAAGGCGGACGACCTCGACCGGGTTATCCGGGAGATGATCGCGACCGACGCGCCGGTGATCGCGGATATCTGCGTCGCCAAGGACGAGAACTGCTTTCCGATGATCCCCTCCGGCGCCGCGCATAACGAGATGATCCTGGGGCCGGGGTCGGAGGCGAATGCGGCGATGGTGACGGACGAGGGCAAGGTCCTGGTCTGAGACGCGCCTGACCCCTGCGGCGGGCGTGGCCCGTCGCTTTTCGGATGCACGACGATGCCTGACGAGACGAACCTGCGCGCCGCGACGATCGCGGTGCTGGTGGAGAACGAGGCGGGCGTGCTCGCGCGCGTTATCGGGCTGTTCTCCGGCCGCGGCTACAACATCGAGAGCCTGACGGTGGCGCCGGTGGACGCGGACCGGCGCCTCTCTCGCATCACCGTCGTGACGTCGGGCACGGAGATGGTGATCGAGCAGATCAAGGCGCAGCTCGATCGCCTGGTGCCCGTGCACAAGGTGAGCGACCTGACGCTGGAAGGCCCGCACCTGACGCGGGAGCTGGCACTGATCAAGGTGGTGGGCACGGGCGACGACCGTGTGGAGGCGCTGCGCCTGGCGGATGCCTTCCGCGCGCGGGTGGTGGACGCGACGACGGAGAGCTTCGTCTTCGAGATGACGGGGAATGCGGAGAAGATTGACGCGTTCTGCGCGCTGATGCGGCCGGTGGGCTTGGCGGAGGTGTCGCGGACGGGGGCGGTGGCGATCGCGCGCGGGGGGCGGACGCTGTCGCGAGGTCAGGACGGCAGGGACGCGTAGGGATCGTGCGCGGGCACGCCGAGCGGGGCGAAGTGGCGCAGGTTGCGGGTGAGCACGGTCAGGTCGTTGGCGAGTGCGATGCCGGCGATCGCGAGGTCGGCGAAGCCGGGCGACCGGCCTGCCGCGCGTGCGTCATCCAGGAGACGGCCGGTCGCGCTCGCGGCCGCCACGTCGAACGTCACGACGCGGTCGCCGTAGGTCGCAATCAACTCTGTGACCCAGGTTTCCAAGAGGACGGCGCGGTGCTGGCTACCGTTGCGCTTGAGCTTGGCTACGCCGGCGACGAGTTCCGCCACGCTGACGACGGGTATGAAGAGTCGCTCGGTCTGCTGATCCAGCCAGGAAATCACCGGAGCGTCGGGAGTGCCCCGCAAGGTCGGAGCCAGCAACGAAACGATATTCGTGTCGAGGAGATAGCGCCTCAGAACCCGACCTCCCGCATGGGGGTCTGGTCGCGTTCGGGAAGATCGCCGTCCTCGATGGGACAACTCATGAGGAATCGCGCGAAGGACGGCGCCTTCGACAGCCGCTTCCACTCCTCAAAGCTCACCACGACGGCGGCAGGCTTGCCGTGGCGGGTGATGAGGCTGGGCTCGCCGGCTTCGGCCGCGTCCACGACCTCCGACAGCTTGTCCCCGGCTTCCCGGAGCTGCAACTCGCGCATGGCACCCCCTTCGGCAACCAAGATCTTTATATGGTCCGCGGGCGGTGAAATCCAGGCGCTCGGGGGCGGGCGGAAACCCGTGCGGAGAGGGGCGGTTCCGGTGCCGGCCCATCGCCCGGAAACCTCTCCATGAAGCTCTTCGCCTGCGACGTCTGCGGCAACCTGCTGCATTTCGAGAATACGCGCTGCGAGCAGTGCGGGTCGGCGCTCGGGTATCTGCCGGGGCCGGCGCGGCTCTCGGCGCTGACCTGCGACGACGCGGGCATCGCGGTGAAGGCGGATGCGGGGCGCGCGTGGACGCGCTGCGCCAATGCGCAGTACGACGCCTGCAACTGGATGATCCCGGCGGAGAGCGACGCCGAGTATTGCGCGGCCTGCGCCCACAACCGCATCGTGCCGGACCTGGGCGTGACGGCGAACCTGCCGCTGTGGCGGCGGATGCAGTTCGCGAAGCATCGGCTGGTCTATTCGCTGGACCGCATGGCGCTGCCGCATCCCGTGCGCGAGAAGGATGCGGAGAGCGGCGGGCTGGTGTTCGACGTGCTGGCGGACCCGGACAATCCCGATGCGCCGCGCGTGATGACCGGCCACGACGAGGGGCTGATCACGCTGTCGCTCGCCGAGGCGGACGATGCGGAACGGGAGAAGCGGCGGACCCAGATGGGGGAGCCTTACCGCACGCTGCTCGGGCATTTCCGGCACGAGGTCGGGCACTACTACTGGAACGTGCTGGTGCGCGACGCCGGGCGGCTGGAGGAATGCCGGCCGGTCTTCGGGGACGAGCGCGCGGACTACGCCGCGGCGCTGCAGGCGCATTACGCGAAGGGCGCGGACGAGTCCTGGCGCGGGCGCTTCATCTCCTCCTACGCGGCGGCCCATCCATGGGAGGACTGGGCGGAGAGCTGGGCGCACTACATGCACATCCAGGACAGCCTGGAAATGGCGGCGGCCTTCGGGCTGGACGTGCGGCCTCGGCTGGACGCGACGGGGGAGCTGACGGCGCGGGTGCGCCTCGATCCCTATGCGGAGCGCGAGTACGGGCGGATCGTCGAGGCCTGGCTGCCGGTGACGATCGCCATGAACAGCATGAATCGCTGCATGGGCACGCCCGACCTGTATCCCTTCGTCATGTCGGATGCGGTGGTGGCCAAGCTGCGCTACATCCACGGCCTGGTGCTGGAACAATCCTCAACCAAGACGGCGCGCGAAGGCGGCCGCACGAGAGCGAAGAGGGACTGAGCATGCGCGTCTATTACGATCGGGATGCCGACGTGAACCTGATCAAGGGCCGGAAGGTCGCGGTGATCGGGTTCGGCAGCCAGGGGCATGCGCATGCGCAGAACATGCGGGACTCCGGCGTCGGCGACGTGGTCATCGGGCTGCGTCCGGGCGGTTCCGCGAAGAAGGCGGAGGCGGCGGGCTTCAAGGTGATGGCGCCGGCGGAGGCCGCGAAGTGGGCCGATGTGGTGATGGTGCTGACGCCGGATGAGGGGCAAGGCGACCTGTATCGCGATCACCTGCACGGCAACATGAAGGAGGGCGCGGCGCTGGCTTTCGCGCACGGGCTCAACGTGCATTTCAACTTGATAGAGCCGCGCGCCGACCTCGACGTATTCATGATCGCGCCGAAGGGGCCGGGGCACACGGTGCGCAGCGAGTACCAGCGCGGCGGCGGCGTGCCGTGCCTTGTCGCGGTGCACCAGAACCCGTCGGGCAACGCGCTGGAGATCGCGCTTTCCTACGCCTCCGCCGTGGGCGGCGGGCGCGCGGGCATCATCGAGACCTCCTTCAAGGAGGAGTGCGAGACCGACCTGTTCGGCGAGCAGGTCGTGCTGTGCGGCGGCCTGGTGGAGCTGATCAAGGCCGGGTACGAGACGCTGGTGGAAGCGGGCTACGCGCCGGAGATGGCGTATTTCGAATGCCTGCACGAGGTGAAGCTGATCGTGGACCTGATCTACGAGGGCGGCATCGCGAACATGAACTACTCGATCAGCAACACGGCGGAGTACGGCGAGTACGTGACGGGGCCGCGTATCATCAACTCCGCCACGAAGGCGGAGATGAAGCGGGTTCTCGACGACATCCAGAGCGGGCGGTTCGCGCGCGACTGGATGCTGGAGAACAAGGTGAACCAGGCGAACTTCAAGGCGACGCGGCGTCGGCTGTCGGAGCACCCGATCGAGGAGGTCGGCGAGAAGCTGCGGGCCATGATGCCGTGGATCAAGAAGAACGCGCTGGTGGACAAGGCGCGGAACTGATCGCGATGGCCTCCTTCGCCGTGCGCCCGGTGAGGGAGGCCGACCGGCCGGTGCTGCTGCGGCACGTGCTGGCGCAGAATATCTACGAGGATGCGATCAGCGGCGATCGCGCCACCGGCGAGCCGGATGCGCGGGCGACGCTGGACGATGTGCTCGGGCGGGTCGCGGAGAGTGGCGGCCTCGCCCTGGTGGCGGGAGATGGCCGAGAGGTGGTCGGTCACCTCTTCCTCACCGTCGAGAGCCACCCGCCTTACGTCCGCGCCGACCTCCGCCGCTACGGCTACGTGGCGGACGCCTTCGTCCAGGAACCGTGGCGCGGCCAGGGTGCCTTTCGCGCGATGCTGGCGGAGGCGGAAATCTTCACCCGGGCCCTGGGCTGCCGTCACATCCTGATTGGCGTGCTGGCTGGAAATGCTCGGACCGAGCGGGTCTATCTCCAGGCCGGCTTCAGGCCCTACGCCGTCGAGCTGATCCGGGAGGTTCCGCCGTGACCACCATTGCATGCCTGCACACCGCCGCCGGCAACGTCGCCGTCTTCGACGCGGCCTGTCCGCCGGGCATCACCCTTCGTCACGAGATCCGCGAGGATCTGCTGAAGGACGCCGAGGCCGCGGGCGGATTGACCGAGGCGATCGCGGACCGCACGGCGCGCGCGCTGGAAGCGATCGCGCCCGGTGCGGATGCGGTGCTGCTGACCTGCTCGACCGTCGGCCCCGGCGCGGCGCGCGCTAAGGCCGAGGTGCCGGTGATGCGCGTGGACGCGGCGCTGGCGGAGGAGGCGACGCGGGGCGGCGGCCGCGTGGTGGTGCTGTGCGCCGTCGAGACGACGGTGGAGCCTTCCCGACGCATCTTCGCCGAAGCGGCGGCGCGGCACGGCGCGGAGCTCGAGGTGCGGCTGGTGGAGGGCGCCTGGGCCGCGTTCCGCGGCGGCGATCCGGCCCGCTACCACGCCATCGTCGCGGCGGCCGCTGACGCCGCCCATGCGGAGGGCGCGTCCGCCGTGGCGCTGGCGCAGGCGAGCATGACCCCGGCGGTGGCCTTGGCGAGAGGGCGAAAGCCGCTGGCGAGCCCGCCGGTCGGGCTGGCGGCGGCGGTAGCGGCGGCGCGCTGAGCAGGCACGGCTCCCGCAACTCTTCGCGCGCGCCCTGACGCGCATGGCGCCTCGGGCGCATCTGCAACGTCTCTATCGGAGAGGGAGGCGCGCAATGCTCGACAAGGTGCGACACGCCGTCGCCACGGCGGTGGATTCCGCGGCCGGCCTGATCGGCGTGCGGCTCAGCGAGGAGCCGGGCTACGAGGTGACCGGGCAGGCCGGCGAGGCGGAGCTTCGCCGCTACGGCCCGCGCCGCGTCGCCGAGACGACGGTCTCCGGCGAGGAGGGCCAGGCGCGGGACGAGGGCTTTCGCCGCCTCGCCGGCTACATCTTCGGCGGGAACGCCGGCGCGGCGCGCATCGCCATGACGGCGCCGGTGGCGCAGGAAGGCGAGCGCATCCCGATGACCGCGCCCGTCGCGCAATCCGCCGGACCGGGCGGCTACGTCATCCGCTTCTTCCTGCCGGCCTCGCTGACCGATCCGCCCGCGCCGCTCGATGCGTCGGTGCGGATCGCGGAGGTGCCGGGGGAGACGGTCGCGGTGCTGCGCTTCGCGGGCGCGACCGATGCGGAGGCGGTGGCCGCGGCGCGCAGCCGGCTGCACGACGCGCTGCGCGGCTCGGATTGGGAGGCGGCGGGCGAGCCGGTCGCCTGGTTCTACGATCCGCCCTGGACGCCGCCGCCGCTGCGGCGGACGGAAGTCGCGGTGCCCGTCCGTCGCCGCGGTTGACCAGGGGCCGCGGCGCGGCGAAGCATCGGGCATGACCGATGCTCCCCACCGCCTCGACGACGGCTCCGGCTATCCGCGCGATTTCCGGGGCTACGGCCGCGACACGCCTGATCCGCGCTGGCCGGGCGGTGCGAAGCTCGCGCTGTCCTTCGTGCTGAACTACGAGGAGGGCGGCGAGAACACGGTGCTGAACGGCGATGCGGGCAGTGAGATCTACCTGCATGAGGTGCCGGGCGGCGCGCCGCTGATGGGAGAGCGCAACCGCACCGTGGAGTCGCAGTTCGACTACGGCGCGCGTGCCGGGGTGTGGCGCGTGCTGCGGCTGTTCGCGGCGGCCGGCTTCCCGCTGACGGTCTATGGCGTCGGGCGGGCGCTGGAGCTCAACCCGGATGCGGCGCGCGCCTTCGCCGAAGCCGGGCATGAGGTCGCGTCGCATGGCTGGCGCTGGGTGGACTACCATCGCATGGGCGAGGCGGAGGAGGCCGCGGAGATCGCGCGCTGCGTCGAGACGATCGAGCGGCTCTGCGGCGCGCGGCCGGTCGGGTGGTACACCGGGCGGATCAGCCCGCGCACCCGCACCCTCGTCGCGCGGCATGGTGGGTTCCTCTACGACAGCGACGCGTATGACGACGACCTGCCGCACTACGTGACGGCGGCGGGGAAGCCGCAGCTGGTGATCCCGTACACGCTCGACAACAACGACATGAAGTTCGCGGTGCCGCCGGGGTTCGGCGATCCGGACGGGTTCGAGCGGCACCTGCGCGACTCCTTCGACCTGCTGCTGGAGGAAGGGCGCGCGGGACGGCCGAAGATGATGTCGGTGGGGCTGCATTGCCGGCTCGTCGGGCGGCCGGGGCGGGCGCGGGCGCTGCAGCGCTTCCTCGCGCATGTGGCGGCGCACCGCGCGGAGGTGTGGGTGTGCCGGCGGGCGGAGATCGCGCGGCACTGGTGGGCGACCCATCCGCCCGGGTGATCAGCGCGGGGCGAGGAGTTCCGGGTTCACCATCATCGCCGGGTCCGGCACCCCATCCAACGCGTCCAGCACGTTGCGGGCGGCCTGGCGGGCCATGCGGGCGAGGCCTTCCCCGGTGCTCGCGGCGGAATGCGGGCTGAGGACGACGTTGGGCAGGCGCAGCAGAGGGTTGGCAGGGTCGGGCGGCTCGCGTTCCAGCACGTCGAGGCCGGCGCCCATCAGGCGTCCCGATCGCAGCGCGGCGATCAGCGCCACTTCCTCCACCACGCCGCCGCGGGCGGTGTTGACCAGGATGGCGCCGGGCTTGAGGGCGGCGAACGCGGCGGCATCCATCAGGTGGCGGGTCGCGGGCGACAGCGGGCAGTGGAGGGAGACGACATCGGCCTCGGCGAGCGCAGCGTGCAGGTTCCGCGCGGGGTCGTGGCCGTCGGCGGCGATGCGGGCGGGGTGGAAGAGCGGGTCGAAGACGGCGACGCGCATGTGGAAGGCGCGCATGTAGGCGGCGACGCGCGCGCCGATGCGGCCGTAGCCGACGACCAGCGCGCGGTGGCTGGCGAGGTCCACCATGCGCGGTCCGTCCGCCGGCCACCAGCCGCCGGCCTTGACGCCGCGATCGGTGTCCACGGTCCGGCGCGCGACGGCCAGCAGCAGCATCATCGCGTGCTCGGCGACGGAGAGGTCGTTGGTGCCGTTGACCACCATCACGGGGATGCCGCGCGCGGTGCAGGCGGGCACGTCCACCGTGTCGTAGCCGACGCCGATGCGCGAGACGGCCCGCAGCATCGGCGCGACGGCGAGGGCCGCGGCGTCCACGCGTTCGAGCCAGAGCACGGCACCGTCGGCCCGTTCCAGCGCGGCGTGCCAGGCGGCGACGGATGGGTCGTTCAGGACGTCGAGCGTGACGTCGGCGCGCCCTTCGAGCAGGGTCTGGCCGGCCGGGTGCAGCGGACGGCCGAGGACGATGCGGTGGGGCATGGGGGGCGAGCGTCGCACCGATGGAAAGCGGTCACAACATCACGGGGGTTGATCCGCTCGGCGTTCGGGACGTTTGCGGCAGTGCAGCAGGGAAGGGTGGTGCGATGATGCGTGCGGCGGCGCTGGTCGGCTTCGCAGTGCTGGTGGCTTCGGCGGCGGTGGCCGAAATCGTCCGTGACGAGGCGACCGGCCTGGTGATCGAACCGCCGCCCGGCCTGACGGCCAGCCGGCTGCCGCCGCGCGGCAACAACACGGCGCTCTTCGCGGTGCGAACGCCAGCGGACCGCGACACGGGATGCCAGGTGGCGTTCGCACCGGCGCCGCAGAACCGGCGCTACAGCCAGGCGGAGCTGAACAATGTGGCGGGCGGCGAGTTGTGGCAGGGCATGGCGCGGCAGGCCGTGTCCGGCCTGTTCGAGATCGAGCATGCCGAGACCTTCGAGCATGCGGGGATCCGCGGGCTGCTGATGGAAGGGCGGCCGCGGCTGCTGGATGCGATGCCGGAGAATGTCCGGCAGCGCGCGCAAGAGTTGCGCTTCTTTTTCGTGATCCTGGAGACGCCGGCGGGGCGCACCTCCACCGTCTGCGTCGGGGAGGCCGCGACCTTCGACGCGCGCCGGCCGGAGTTCGTGAGCGTGGCGAGGTCGTCGCAGCCGCCGGGATGACCGGCGGCGGGGATGGACGCGATGTGCTTGCAGGGGCCGTGCTCCGCGGCTAGATTCGAGTCGTCATGACGCCGCGCGCGCCCCGCATCGAGCCCGCCGCCGCCCCTCGGGCCGGCCTGCTCCTTCGCGCGCTCCTTCGACTTCGCCGCCCCTGGGCGTGACGGCCGGCTGAACGCCGGCACCGCTCAGGGGAAGCCCGGGCGCCGCGTGCGCTGCCCTGCTCAACGGCATTCGCAAGGATCATCTCATGGCCATCACGCATCCGTCCTTCGGGACGCTCGATCCCGACCGCATCATCGTCTTCGACACCACACTGCGCGACGGGGAACAGTCGCCCGGCTTCTCGATGAACCTCGAGGAGAAGATCCGCATGGCGGAGGCGCTGGCGGAGCTCGGCGTGGACGTGATGGAGGCGGGGTTCCCCATCGCGTCGGTCGGCGACTTCGAGAGCGTGCAGGCGATCGCGCGGCGCTTCGCGAAGGACGGGCCGGTGGTGTGCGGCCTGGCGCGGACGGCGCCGGGCGACATCGCGCGCGCGGCGGAGGCGATCAAGCCGGCGGCGCGCGGGCGCATCCACACCTTCGTCTCGACCAGCCCGCTGCACATGCGCGTCAAGCTGCGGATGGAGCCGGAGGCGGTGCTGGATCTGGTGACGTCCTCCGTCACGCTCGCGCGGGGCGCGACGGACGACGTGGAGTGGAGCGCGGAGGACGGGACGCGGACGGAGCCGGACTTCCTCTGCCGCTGCGTGGAAGCCGCGATCAAGGCGGGCGCCACGACGATCAACATCCCGGACACCGTCGGCTACGCATTGCCGGAGGACATCACGCGCATCTTCACGATGCTGCGGGAGCGCGTGCCGGGCGCGGACGGGGTGGTGTTCTCGGCGCACAACCACAATGACCTCGGGTTGGCGGTGGCGAACACGGTGGCCGCGATCCGCGCGGGGGTGCGGCAGGTGGAATGCACGATCAACGGCATCGGGGAGCGCGCGGGAAATGCGAGCCTTGAGGAGATCGTCATGGCGCTGCGGACGCGGCACGATGCGGTACCGGTGAGCAACGGCGTGAGCACACAGAACATCCTGCGCACCTCCCGCCTGCTGGCGACGATCACCGGCTTCGACGTACAGCCGAACAAGGCGATCGTCGGGCGGAACGCCTTCGCGCATGAATCGGGCATCCACCAGGACGGCGTGCTGAAGGATGCCTCGACCTACGAGATCATGACGCCGGAGAGCGTGGGATGGACGAAGTCGTCCCTCGTGCTCGGCAAGCATTCCGGCCGGGCGGCGTTCCGCGACAAGCTGAAGGCGCTGGGCTACGAGGTCGGCGACAACGCGCTGAACGACGCGTTCCGGCGGTTCAAGGATTTGGCGGACCGCAAGAAGGTGGTGTACGACGAGGACGTGGTCGCGCTGGTGGACGACGAGGTCGTGCGCGCGCATGACCGGATCAGGCTGGTGGGCCTCAGCGTCTCGACGGGCATGCAGACGCGGCCGATCGCGTCCATCGCGCTGGAGGTGGATGGCGAGCGGCGCGAGGGTGTCGCGGGCGGCGATGGCGGGGTGGACGCCGCCTTCAACGCGCTGCGCCAGGCCTTTCCGCATGAGGTGAACCTCAAGCTGTATGCGGTGCAGAGCGTGACCGGCGGGACCGACGCGCAGGCGCGGGTGACGGTGCGCATCGAGGAGGCGGGCAAGCTGGTGGATGGGCAGGGTGCCGACACCGACACGATCGTGGCGTCCGCGCGCGCCTATCTGCACGCGTTGAACAAGCTGCTGGTGAAGCGGGAGAGGACGGCGCCGGCGGGGATCGCGGCGGCGTAGAGGGTTTCGGCCTTGATGCCCCCGCTCCGGCCCCCCCGCTTCGCAGGGGAGGGAGACTTCTAACGGCGTCGGTTGCGAGGGAGGGGAGCGCGGAGCGGGAGGTCGAGGGTGACGGCGCCGCGCTCGATCCGCAGTTCGCCGCCGAGCTGACGGGCGAAGCCGCGCATGAGGGAGGTGCGAAGGCGATCTTCCGGCCGCGGCCAAGTGCCGTCATCCTCGATGGCGAGGTGCGCGCGCGCGCCCTCGGTCGTCAGGCGGATGGCGATGCGGCCGGGGCTGGCATCGGGGAAGCCGCCGGTCAGCGCGGCGGAGACCGCCTCGGTGATCAGCAGGGCAAGAGGCACCGCCTGGTCGGAGGCGATGCGTAGCGCGGGCGCTTCGATGTCGAGCGCGATGCGGCGGCCCGGGCGTTCGCCGACGCTGCCGAAGAGCTGCGCACAGAGTTCGTGCAGGAAGGCGCCGAGATCAATCGCCTCGGGGTCGTGATGCGCATACATGTGCCGGTGCAGCGTGGCGATGGCGGCGACGCGGTCGCGCGTGGCTTCCAGCTCGGTCCGCGCGCCGGGGTCGGTGACGCGGCCGGCCTGCAGCGCGAGCAGGCTGCTGACGATCTGCAGGTTGTTCTTCACGCGGTGGTGCACTTCCTCGGCCAGCAGTTCCGCGCGGTCCACCGCGGCGCTGAGCGCGGTGTCGCGCGCGGCGAGTTCCGCGGCACCGTCGCGGAAGGCGGCGGCGAGGTCGCGCAGCTCCTCCGGGAAGTGCTCGGACCGGGCGATATCGAGCGGGCCGCCGGCGCGCCAGCGCAGCACGGCGTCGCGGAGCCGGCATGCGGGGCTGCTGACGGCCAGATGGACGCCGGTGGCGGCGAGCACCGAGCTGAGCAGCAGGGCGACGACGACCGCGGTCAGGAAGCCCGGCGTGTGCGCCTGGCCATCGGCATGGCCGAATATCAGCAGGGCGAGCGGGGGAAGTGCCGCGACGAGCAGGATGGCGAGGATGCGGCCGCGGATGGACGCGGGGATGGGCAGGCGGCTCATCGCGAAGGGCGCATGGCAGGGCGCAGGTTCAGCTTCGCTTGCGCGCGCTGTCCTCGGCGATCAGACGGAGGAGCTCGGGCGGAATCGGCTCCGCCGTCACGCTGTCGTAGAGGGCATGCAGGCTGCGGTTCAGCCACACATCGAAGGCGGCCTCGCCGGCCCCGCGGTCCGCCTCGGGCGGGGCGGGCGGAGGTGCCGGTGGGCTCTGCTGCTGTTCGTCCATCTGTGCCGCCGGGTGGGACAACGCCGCAGGTGGTACTCCAACGGCGTTGTCGGACGACGGGAATTTAGGCGACGATATTCGCCTCGCCAAGGCGTGCGGTCCGGGTGCGGACCTCCGGCGCCTCGGGCTGGCGGGCGGCCGGGCGATCCTCGCCCATGAGCCAGGCCTGGAGCTGGCGCCGGGCGCGGAACACGCGGCTCTTCGCGGTGCCGACCGCGCAGCCGGTGGCCGAGGCCACGTCCTCGTAGGACATGCCCTGCAGAACCACCATGAACAGCGCCTCACGCTGGTCCACCGGCAGCTTGTTCACGGCGCGGCCGAGTTCCTTCAGGACCAGGCGATCCTCATGCGTCGCACTGACGGCGAAGGCGCCTGCCGGCAGGTCCTCGATATCCGTCGTGTCGCGTTGCTTGCGGAGCGTGGAGATGAACCGGTTGCGGAGGATGCGGTGCATCCAGGCGGCGAAGTTGGTGCCGGGGGTGAAGCTGTCCTGCGCGGCCAGCGCGTTGGCGACCGCGTCCTGCACCAGGTCCTCGGCGGCGGCGCGGTTGCGGGTGAGCGCCAGCGCCTGCACGCGGAGGCGCGGCAGAAGGGTGACAAGCTGGCTGTGGAACTCGTTGGGCATAGGTCTCTCCGATCCTTATGCCCATTCTATGAACGGCGCCGGAGCGGGGTTGCATCGCGGAACCGTCAGACGGTCACGGTGCCGAGAGTGAGGGCGAGCTGGCGGCGCGCGCGCGAGACGCGGGCCTTCATCGTGCCGACCGGCACGCCGCAGATCGTGGCGGCCTGTTCGTGGCTGAGGCCTTGGGCGCCGACGAGGACGAGCGCCTCGCGCAGCGCAGGCGTGAGGGAGGAGAGCGCGCGCGCGAGGTCGCGCATGCGGGCCGCCATTTCCTGGCCGCCGCTCTGCGCTTCCTCCTCCGGTGGTTGCGCGGCGAGGTGCGCCTGCTCGCGCTTGCGGCGGCGCCAGCCCTCGCGGAAGGCGTTGCGCAGGATCGCGATGCTCCAGGGCCGCGCGGCGGCGAGCGTATCGCCGCCGTGTTCGGGCTGCATCACGAAGCCGTCAGCGCCGTGCAGCATCCGCAGCACGGCTTCCTGGACAAGGTCGTCGGCCTCGGCTCTCGATGCGGTGAGCAGGCGCGCCGCGGCGCGCAGCTCCGGCAACAACTGCGCGATAGCAGCGCGCAGCGCGCCAACCTTCTCTTGTGAGTCCACACACCACTCAATATCAACGTTCGGCGTGCAGCGCACCCCACAGGTGCGCGCGGGAGATGACGAGGCGATGAGCGATTCGGACCGCACGGCGCTGCTGGAGGCGCTTCCCTATGCGCGCCGCTTCGCGCGTGCGCTGACCGGCGCGCAGTCGTCGGGGGACGCGATGGTCGCGGAGGCGCTGCGCAGCGGCGCGACGCCGGTGCCCGGGCCCGGCGGCGCGCGGCTCGGGCTGTTCGCGTCGGTGGCGCGGATCGCCGCGGCGCAGCCGGGCGACGTCGCGGGCAGCTTGTCTCGGCAGGAGCGCATGCTGCTGCTGCTGACCTCGCTGGAGGAACTCGATACCGCGACGGCCGCCGCAGTGGTCGGGATGGATCCGGACGACGCGGAGGAGATGCTCGCCGCGGCGCGAGAGAGGCTGCGCGCGGCGAATGCGGCGCGCGTGCTGATCATCGAGGACGAGCCGATCATCGCGATGGACCTGCAGCAGCTCGTCGAGAGCGCGGGGCATGAGGTGGTCGGCCTGGCCGCAAGCGAGGAGGAAGCGGTCGCGCTGGCCGAGCGCGAGCGGCCGAGCCTCGTGCTCGCCGACGTGAACCTCGGGCAGGGCGGCGACGGGCAATCGGCGGTGGAGCGGATCATGGAGCGCCATTCCGTGCCGGTGATCTTCGTGACCGCGTATCCGGAGCGGCTGCTGACCGGCAGCACGGTGGAGCCGGCCTTCGTGATCACCAAGCCCTTCGAGCCGACGACGCTGGCGGTCGCCACCTTCCAGGCGGTGACGCGCGGGCTGCCGATGGGCGCCGGCTGAGGCGCATCCGGCGACCGATACGTTGCGATGCGCAACCGGTGTGGCGGGGCGGCGTTCGTGGGGCAACGCAACCTGTCAAGCCGGATGGAGCCATCACATGCTGTACTGGACCCTCGTTTTCCTCGTCATTGCGCTCGTCGCCGGGCTGTTCGGCTTCGGTGGCGTCGCATCGGCCTCCGCGGGGATCGCACAGATCCTGTTCTTCCTGTTCATCGTGCTGTTCCTCGTCAGCCTCGTCTTCGGTGCCGTGCGGCGCCGCTGAGGCGGGGCGGATGGGGGAGCTGCGGGGCATGCGCATCGCCCTTGCGGCGCTGATCGCCGTGCTGGCACTGCCTGCACCGGCGCAGGAGCGTGCCCCGCCCCGGCCGGTGGTGCCGGAAACCTGGTTCGACGTTACGCAGCTTCCCTCCTTCACGGGCACGGTCGAACGCTTCCTGGTCAACCCGCGCGGCGAGACGGATGCGCTGCTGTTCCGGGAGGGGCCGCAGATCGTCTTCCCGCCGGAGTATGGCGATGCCGTGCGCGCGGCGGCGCCGGCCGGGCGGCCCATCGTCGTCTGGGGCATCCGCGCCAGGCACGCGCCGGTGATCACCATGCTGGCCTTCGCGCAGACCGCCGAGGCGGCGCCGACTGTCGTGGACCGGGTGTATTGGCGGCTGCTCGGGCGCGCGGCGACGGAGCAGGCGGAGGCGGTCTCGGTCTCCGGCACCGTGAAGGCGCCGTATTTCACGCCGCAGGGCGAGGTGGCCGGCGCGGTGCTGGAAGACGGCACGGTGGTGACGGTGCCGCCTGGCACGGCGGAGCCGTTGCGCGATCTGCTGCGCCCGGGCGCGCGGTTGGCGGCAGCGGGCCGCGGCGTGGCCGGCGAGACCGGGCGCGCGCTGGCGGCCGAGCGCATCGGCGAGAACCCGGAGTCGCTGCGGCCGATCCCGCCCCCGGCCGAGCCGCGGCGGCGCTGACGGCGATGTCCGACACGCAGACGGAGGTTGGCGGCGCCGCACCGCGGCGCGGCTTCCTGCGGCAATTCTGGCGCATCGCCCGCGGCTACTACACCTCGCCTGGCGACCGTCGGCGCGCATGGCTCTTCACCGGCGCGGTGCTGGTGTTCACGATCGCGCAGATCGCGATCCAGGTGCGCTTCAACATCTGGAACCGGGATTTCTTCAACGCACTCGAGAACCGCGACCGCGCGGCGTTCTACGGGCAGCTCTGGACGCTGCTGCTGCTGGTGCTCGGCGCGATGGGCACGGCGGTCGCGGCGCTCTGGGCGAAGCAGATGCTGTCGCTGGATTGGCGGCGATGGCTGGTGCAGGAGCTGCAGGCGCGCTGGCTGAAGGGCGGCATGCACTACCAGCTCAATTTCATGCCGGAGGCGGCGGACAACCCGGACCAGCGCATCACCGAGAACACGCGCTGGGCGACCGCGATGGCGGTGGACCTGCTGATCGGGCTGCTCGGTTCCGTCCTGACGCTGGTGTCGTTCCTGGGCATCCTGTGGACGCTGTCGGGAGCCCTGAACGTGGCGCTCGGCGCCTACGAGTTCGCCATTCCCGGCTACATGGTCTGGGCGGCGCTGTTCTACGCGCTGATCGGCAGCGTGCTGACGCTGATCCTCGGCGCGCCGATGGTCGGCATCAACATCCGTCGCAACGAGGCGGAAGGCGATCATCGCTTCGCGCTGGTCCGCATGCGCGAGAGCAGCGAGGGCATCGCGCTGATCCGCGGCGAGCCGGACGAGGAACGCGGGCTGAAGGTGGCATTCGGGCGCGTGGCGAAGGTCATGCGGGATCTCTACGGGCGCGAGCGGGCGCTGATGTACCTGACCTCGGCCTATGGGTTGATCGCGGGTGTGGTGCCGATCGTCGTCGCCTCGCCGCGCTACTTCGCGGGGGCGATCACGCTCGGCGTGCTGATGCAGATCACCCAGGCCTTCCTTGAGGTGACGCGCAGCCTCAACTGGTTCGTGGACAAATTCCCGCTGCTGGCGGATTGGCGCAGCCACATCGAGCGCGTGGCCGCGCTGGAGGATACCTTCGAGCATGCGGAGCAGCTCGAAGCCGATCACGTGATTGAGCTGGTGCAGGGCCCGGACGAGTCGGGGCGCGAGGTGCTGGCCTTCCGCGACCTGCAGGTCGGGCATTCCGACGGCAACGTGGTGATCCAGGAAGCGAACGCGGAAATTCAGGCGGGCGAGAAGGTGCTGATCGTCGGCGAGAGCGGCACGGGCAAGTCCACGCTGTTCCGCGCCGTGGCGGGATTGTGGCCCTGGGGGTCCGGGGTGATCCGCACGCCGCGGCGGGAGAACATGTTCTTCATGCCGCAGCGGCCCTACATCCCGCTCGGCACGCTGCGCGCGGCACTGGCCTACCCCGCGGCACCGAAGAAGTTCACCGACGCGGCGATGCGGGCGGCGCTGGAGAGGGTGGCGCTGGAGCATTTCGTCCCGCGGCTCGACGAGGAGGACCGCTGGGACCGCGTCATGTCGCTCGGCGAGCAGCAGCGCCTGGCTTTCGCGCGGCTGCTGCTGCACCGGCCGCGCTGGGTGTTCCTGGACGAGGCGACGGCGGCGCTGGACGAGGAGAACCAGGACAGCATGATGCGGCTGTTCCGGGAGGAACTCGCGGAGAGCGCGCTGGTCTCGATCGGGCACCGGCCGGGGCTGGATGCGTATCACGATCGCACGCTTCACCTGATGCGGGCGCCGGACGGCGCGGTGCTGGAGGTGCGGCGGCGGGTGGCGCAGCCTGCGGGGCGGAAACGGCGGCGAGCCGGGCCGATCGTGGCGGCGGGGCGCGGGGCGTTGCGGCGGATGATGCGGCGGGAGGGGAGGGGCGATACCTGATCGGTGAGCGGGTCTCCCCCACCCCGGCCCTCCCCCGTGATGACGGGGGAGGTAGCAGTGGTCAGCGCCAGGCGGGGCGGCCGAGGTTGACGGTGCCGGGGCTGGTGAGGGCACCGCCGGCCGCGCCGGCGACGCCGCCGAGCAGCGCGCCGGTCCCGGCGCTGCCGGTCAGCGAGCCGATCGCGGCACCCGCGCCGGCGCCGAGCAGGCCGCCCGAGGCCGCGCGGTCGCCGGTCGAGTAGCCGCAGGCGCCGAGCGTGGCGGCGAGGGCGATGATGAGGGGAATGCGGCGCATCTATCGTCTCCTTGTTGATGCCGATGACGCGGACGGAACGCACGGGTGCGCAACGGGTTCACGGGGCTTGAGTGGGGGGCGGGGCGGGGGTAAGGCAGGCTGCGCGCGGCACCCCGCGAAACCGTGATGACCGCGCGCTTGACGGCGGGCTGCGGGCGCGGGTGGCGCAGCGACCTCCTCACCCGGCTGCTGGAAGGCCAGACCGCATGTTCTCCCGCCTGTTCGGCTTCCTCTCGGCCGACATGGCCATAGACCTCGGCACCGCGAACACGCTCGTTTACGTCAAGGGGCGGGGCATCGTGCTGAACGAGCCGTCGGTGGTGGCCATCTCCGACCTGCGGGGCAAGAAGCAGGTGCTGGCGGTGGGCGAGGAGGCGAAGCTGATGCTCGGCCGCACGCCGGGCTCGATCGCTGCCATCCGGCCGCTGCGCGACGGCGTCATCGCCGATTTCGAGGCGGCGGAGGAGATGATCAAGCACTTCATCCGCAAGGTGAACAACCGGCGCGGCTTCGCCTCTCCGATGGTCGTCGTGTGCGTGCCGTCGGGCAGCACGGCGGTGGAGCGGCGGGCGATCCAGGAGAGCGCGGAGAGCGCGGGCGCGCGCAAGGTGCTGCTGATTGAGGAGCCGATGGCGGCGGCGATCGGCGCCGGGCTGCCGGTGACGGAGCCGTCGGGCTCCATGATCGTGGACATCGGCGGCGGCACGACGGAGGTCGCGGTGATCTCGCTGGGCGGGATCGTCTATGCCCGCAGCGTGCGGGTCGGCGGCGACAAGATGGACGAGGCGATCATCAGCTACATCCGCCGCAACCATAACCTGCTGATCGGCGAGAGCACGGCGGAGCGGATCAAGATGGAGATCGGCGCCGCTTCGGCACCCCCCGACGGCGAGGACGGGCCGCTGGCCGAGGTGAAGGGGCGCGACCTGATGAACGGCGTGCCGCGGGAGGTGATCGTCAGCCAGCGGCAGATCGCGGAGAGCCTCTACGAACCGGCGACGGCGATCCTGGAGGCGGTGAAGGTGGCGCTGGAGAACACGCCGCCGGAGCTGGCCGCCGACATCGTGGACAAGGGCATCGTGCTGACCGGCGGCGGCGCGCTGCTGCACCGGCTGGACGCCGTGCTGCGGGACGCGACGGGGCTGCCGGTGGTGGTGGCGGAGGAGCCACTGTCCTGCGTGGCGCTCGGGACCGGGCGGGCGCTTGAGGAGATGAAGCGGCTTCGCCACGTGCTGACTTCGATGTATTGATGCGCAACCCGGGCGTGTGGGGACCGCCGGGGTAGGGGTGTGAGGGACAGGTGTTCCGGCTGAGCATCCAGCTTCGGCAGACTCTGGCGCGGCTCACGCTGCCCGTGCTGATCGCCGTCGCCTTCGGCACGATGCTGCTGGGCAAGGCGGATGCGCTGATCGCCGAGCGCGCACGGACGGTGCTGGCGGACGTGCTCGCCCCCTTCTACGCCGCGTTTGCCGAGCCCGCGCGCGCCGTGCGCGACCTGGTGATGGACGTGCCGGAGCTGGTCTCCGTGCGTGAGGAGAACCAGCGGCTGCGCGACGAGAACGAGCGGCTGCGGCGCTGGCAGGCGGCGGCGCTGGCGCTGGAGACGGAGAATGCGCTGCTGCGCCGGCAGCTCTCCTACGTGCCGGATCCGGCGCCGGCCTTCCACACCGCGCGGGTCGTGGCCGATGGCGGAGGGGTATATGCGCGGGCGGTGCTGGTCGCGACCCCGCCGGACCTGGTGCTGCGGCGCGGCCAGATCGCGCTGGATGAGCGGGGCTTCGCCGGGCGCGTGACGGAGGTCGGCGCGCGATCGGCGCGCGTGCTGCTGGCGACCGACATCAACAGCCGGATCCCGGTGACGCTGGAGGGCAGCCGGGGGCGGGCGATGATGGTCGGCACGAACAACGGCCGGCCGCGGCTGCAGCATTGGACCGAGGGGACGCGGCCCGGCGACGGCGAGCGCGTGGTGACGAGCGCGGAAGGCGTCGCCTTCCCGGCGGGGCTGCCGGTGGGCGTGGTGCGCTGGACGGAGGCGGGGGTGGCGGAGGTCGAGCTGTTCGCGCGGCTCGACCGGCTGGACATGGTGCGGCTGTACGAGTTCGGGCTGGGCGGGATCCTGCCGCCGGAGGCGGTGGCGCGGCCGGAGGTGAGGGGGCGCAGGTGATGTGGTTCTCGCCTTCGATGCGGGTTTCCCCGACCCTCTCCCGCCAGCACGGGGGAGGGAGGTAGGGGCGTCGTGCGGCGGGTCGAGACTCTGGCGCGGGCGCTGGTGCCGGGGATGCTGGCGGCGTTGACGATGGCGGTGGCGGCGGGGCCGACGGGGGTTCCGGCGCTCGTCGCGGCGGTGGCGTTGCCGCAGGTGGTGGTCTGGTCGGCGATGCGGCCCTCCGCCATGTCGCCGCCGGCGGCCTTCCTGCTCGGGCTGCTGCTGGACCTGCTGACGCTCGCGCCTCTCGGGACCGGGGCGTTGACCCTGCTGCTGGCGCATGGCCTGGCGGTGGCGTGGCGCGGGGTGATCGTGCGCCGGGGCTTCGCGACGGCGTGGTTCGTGTTCTGCGGCTTCGCGATCGGCGCGGCGGCGCTGGGATGGGCGCTGACGGCCGTGCTGTCCTTCAGCCTGCCGCCGGTCGCGCCGGCGCTGCACCAGGCGGTGCTGACCGCGGCGCTGTACCCGCTGTTCGCGCCCGCTCTCGGCGGGCTGCACGCGATGATGGCGCGGGCGGAGGATCAGGCGTGAGCCGGCGGGAGCGGGAGGCGGAGCGGGTCCGCGGCCGCTTCGCGCGCCGGGCGGCGCTGCTGGGGGTCGCGCAGGTCGGGCTGCTCGGCTTCCTCGGCCACCGTCTGCACCGGCTGCAGGTGGAGGAAGGCGAGCGCTACGCGGTCCTGGCGGAGGAGAACCGGCTCTCCGCGCGGCTGCTGGCGCCGCCGCGCGGGCGCGTGCTGGACCGGGAAGGGCGGGTGGTCGCCGGCAACCAGCTCAACTGGCGCGTCCTGCTGGTGGCGGAGCAGACGGCGGACGTGACGGCGACGCTCGAGACCTTCTCCCGCATCGTGCCGCTGACGGATGCGGAGCGGGCGCGGGTGGAGCGCGAGGTGCGGCGGCGCCGGCGCTTCGTGCCGGTGATCGTGCGGGAGTTCCTGGCCTGGGAGGAGATGGCGCGGATCGAGCTGAACGCGCCGGACCTGCCGGGCATCAGCGTGGATGTCGGCACGACGCGGATGTACCCCGAAGCCGAGCACCTGGCGCATGTCGTCGGCTACGTCGCGCCGCCGTCGGAGCGCGACATGGATGGCGACCCGCTGCTGGAATTGCCGGGGATTCGGGTGGGTCGCGCGGGGGTGGAACGGCACCATGACCGCGCGCTGCGCGGGCGCGCCGGCAGCGTGCAGCTCGAGGTCAACGCGGTCGGGCGGGTAATCCGGGAGCTGGACCGGCGCGAGGGCGTGCAGGGCGAGGATGTGCAGCTCAGCGTGGATGCCGAACTGCAGAAGGCGATCCGCGGGAAGATCGAGGAAGGCACCTCCGTCGTGCTGATGGATGCGCGGAACGGCGAGGTGCTGGCGATGGCGAGCCAGCCGAGCTTCGACCCGAACGTGTTCAATTCGGGCGTCTCGGCCGCACAGTGGCGGCAATGGACGTCGAACCGCGCGACTCCGCTGATCAGCAAGCCGACGAACGGGCTGTATGCGCCGGGCTCCACCTTCAAGATGGTGATGATGTTCGCGGCGCTGGAGGCGCGGGTGACGACGCCGGGGGAGCGCGTGAACTGCCCCGGGCACATGGATCTAGGCGATACGCGGTTCCATTGCTGGCATCGGCCGGGCCATGGCGGGGTGGATCTGCGCCGGGCGCTCGTCGTCTCCTGCGACGTGTATTTCTACGAGATGGCGAAGCGGATCGGCATAGACCGGATCGCGGCGATGGCGCGGCGCTTCGGGCTGGGCGTGCCGCTGGACATCGAGCTGCCGGGGACGCGGCCAGGGCTGGTGCCCGACCGGGCGTGGCGGCAGGCGCAGGGCAAGCCCTGGGCGCTGGGCGACACGGTGGTGCACGGCATCGGACAGGGCTTCTACCAGCTCACGCCGCTGTCGCTGGCGACGATGGCGGCGCGGATCGCGACGGGGCGCGCCGTGCAGCCGCACCTGACGCGGACGGTCGGCGGGCGGCCGGTGCGCGGCGGGCGCGCGGAGGACTGGCCATCGCTCGGCATCCCGGAGGCGAACCTGCGGCTCGTGCGCGAGGCGATGTGGGCGGTGGTGAACGAGGCGGGCGGCACGGCGCGCGCGGCGCGGCTGCCGGCCGAGGTCGGCGCGCAGATGGCCGGCAAGACCGGCACGACGCAGGTGCGCCGCGTCACGCGGGAACAGAGGGAGCGCGGCTTCCGCGTGGAGCAGTTGCCGCGGGAGTACCGCCCGCACGCGCTGTTCGTGGCCTATGCGCCGCATGACAACCCGCATTTCGCCGTCTCCGTGGTCGTGGAGCACGGGACGAGCGGATCGGGGGCGGCGGCGCCGCTGGCGCGGGACGTTCTGGTGGAGGCGTTCGGGCGGTTGCGGCCCGGCGCTCGCGTTGCCGAGGCAGCGCGGCCATGAGGTTCGAGCGACGGCTGTGGCTGCGCGAGAGCGGCTCCGGCGTGCTGGGGAAATTCTGGCAGATCCCCTGGATCTACGTGCTGATGCTCTGTGGCGTGGCGGGGGTGGGCTACGTCGCGCTGTATTCGGCGGGTGGCGGATCGGCCGAGCCGTATGCGGGCAAGCACATCATCCGCTTCGGCTTCGGGCTGGTGCTGATGCTGTGCGTGGCGATGGTGGACATCCGCGTCATCGCGCGGCTGGCCTGGGCGGGCTATGCGGCGGGCATCGGGCTGCTGGTGCTGGTGGCGATGCACGGGCAGGTGGGCAAAGGCGCGCAGCGCTGGATTGACCTCGGGCCGATCCAGCTTCAGCCCTCGGAGCTGATGAAGATCCTGCTGGTGCTGGCGCTGGCTGCCTGGTTCCACCGCGCGAGCTGGGAGCGGATCGGCAATCCGCTGTTCCTGATCCCGCCGCTGGTCGCGATCGCGATCCCGGCGGGGCTGATCTTCAAGCAGCCGAACCTCGGCAACTCGCTGATCACCGTGATGATCGGCGGGGCGGTGTTCTTCGCGGCCGGCGTGCGCTGGTGGAAATTCGCCATCGTGCTGGCCGGCCTCGGCTTCGCGGCGCCGATCGCCTATGACCAGTTGCACGACTACCAGCGGGCGCGGATCACCACCTTCCTGGATCCGGAGAGCGATCCGCTGGGGGCGGGCTACAACATCACCCAGTCGAAGATCGCGCTGGGATCAGGTGGGATGTGGGGGAAGGGCTTCCTGCAAGGCACGCAGGGGCACCTGAACTTCCTGCCGGAGAAGCAGACGGACTTCATCTTCACGATGATCGCGGAAGAGTTCGGGCTGGTCGGCGCGCTCGGCGTGCTGGGGCTGCTGGCCTGCGTCGTCGCCTTCGGCTTCCTCGTCGCGCTGCGCAGCCGGCACCAGTTCGGGCGGCTGGTGGGGGTGGGCCTGGCGACCAACTACTTCCTCTATGTCTTCGTGAACGTGGCGATGGTGACCGGGACGATTCCGGTGGGTGGCGTGCCGCTGCCGCTGATCAGCCATGGCGGCTCTGCGATGCTGACGACGATGCTGGGCTTCGGACTGCTGATGTCCGTCCACGTGCATGCGGATGCGGAGCTGGGCGCGGCGCGGGACGGGCCGTGACGGGGTGGACAAGCCGGGCCTGGCCCCTTATGTGCGGCGGCCGGGCGGGCGCATAGCTCAGTTGGTAGAGCAGCTGACTCTTAATCAGCGGGTCCTAGGTTCGAGCCCTAGTGCGCCCACCATCCCAACCCATTGCAATCACTATGTCGGCGAGAGAACGGCGCGGGAACGCCGGGCCGGACGTCCAACTCCGCACGTACAACCCCGGCCGCGCGCTGATCCGGGAGCGCGGTCGCGTCGCGGCGATGGAGGACTCGGCGGAGCTGATGGGGCAGGGCGCGACGCTCGAGAGATATCTCGGCGTCGCGGCCCGCTGAATTGCGTTACGGCGCCGGCGGCAGCGCACCGTGCTGCGGCGGAGGCGTGCTGCCGATGGTGGCGCGCTTCACGGCCCGCAGCGCCTGGAACAGATGCGGGCTGGCGGCGCGTACGAGATCGCGGGCGACGTCGGCGGCGTGGCCGTCGGTGAACCACCAGCGCAGCAATTCCATCTCGCAGCCGCGGCGCGCGCGGTCGTCCGGCGCGCTGCGGGCAACCGCGCGCCAGTAGTTGCGCCAGACGCGCAGGTGGAAGAGCGACGTCGCGCGCTGCCGGGCGGTGCCTTGCCAGCGCGCGGCCTCATGATGGTCCTTCAGCAGCAGGGCGCGCGTGTAGCGGTTCGGGTGCTCGCGGTGCAGGAAGACCGGCGCCTCCACATGCACCCACGGGCCGCGGATCGCCATCTCCGCCATTAGGACGCGGTCGGAGCCGTTGTACGTGCCGTGCATCCCTGAGCCGATGAGCGCGGCGCGGCGATAGAGGCCGAAGAAATCCTCGCATTGATGGTTGGTGTGGATCAGCGCGCCGAAGCGGCGGGCGGGGTCGCCGGACTCCACGCCAGGGAAGCGGTTCGCAAAGCTGCGCAGCACTGCGCCCTCCGGCCCGATCTCGGTGATGCCGGTCGTGCAATGGATCGCATCGGGCCGGGCTTGCAGGGCTTTGACGGAAAGGTCCAGATACTCGGGCGCGAGCAGGTCGTCATGTGCGGCCCATTTGAAGAACTCGCCGCTGCTGCGGTGGAAGCAGTCGTCGTAGTTGCGGCCGGCGCCGAGGTTGGTGGGCTGGCGGTGATAGACGATGCGGGCGTCGCGGGAGGCGTGGTCGCGGCAGATCTCGGCGGTGCGGTCGGTGGAGGCGTTGTCGCAGACGATCAGCTCGAAGTCGCTGAAGGTCTGTCCGAGGATCGAGCGGATCGTCGAGTCGAGGTAGAGCTCGCCGTTGAAGACGGGCAGACCGATGCTGACCGTTGGGATGGGCTGTGAGGATGTTGGCATGCGGTGTCTGGCCGGGTCCGTTCACGACATCGTTGTGCATACTTTAAAGCCCGATGGCGCAACGGATGTCCCGACACAACCTCTTGAGCGCGTTGACGGAAGCCGGGTGTGGCGCGGTTGCACGCGCCGGGCGCTTGATCGCGGGGGCGGCGTGCCGATAGACGTGCTGGGCCAGGGGGGAGAGGACGAGATGAGCGGTACGGGACCGGTGTTCCTGCGTTGGCGGCCGGGTGGGAAGGTCGCGCCGGAGATGGAACGGTTCACCGACCTCGACGCCGCGCTGGACGCGGTGGAGGCGCGTTGGGCGGAGCTGCGCGGCCAGGCGCCGCAGATCATGGACGCACGGCGGGTGCTGCTGCTCAGCACCGATCAACTGCAGGGCGAGTTCGACGCGCCGCGCGAGGATTGAGGGTGGTGGTCAGTCCGACCGGGTGATCCGGACAATTGCGTCGGGGCGGTGCTGGATATCCGGTAGGAGTTCAAGGCCGAGGCCGGGCGTGTCGGGCACCGTCACCTCACCGCGCGTGACGGTGGGCAGCGCGGTGACGAGTTCGGTGTACCAGCCCGTGTAGAAGGCGCGCACGCTTTCCTGGATCAGCGCGTTGGGCGCGTGCATGGAGAAGTGGCAGGACGCGGCATAGACGACGGGGCCGGTGCAGTCATGCGGCGCGACGGGCACGTGCCAGGCTTCCGCCATGCCGGCGATCTTGCGCGCTTCCGTCAGGCCGCCGCACCAGGAGAGGTCGAGCATGACGACGCCGGCGGCGCCGGTTTCCAGGTATTCGCGGAAGGCGTGGACGCCGTTCAGCGTCTCGCTCGCGCAGACCCAGGCCTTGGAATGCGCGGCGTAGTCCTTCAGGTCGCGCACGCTGTCCAGGCGGAACGGGTCCTCGTGCCAGTACGTGTCGTACGGCTTGAGGGCGCGGGCCAGGCGCTTGGCCATCGGCAGTGACCAGAGCGAGTGGAATTCCACCATGATGTCCATGCGGTCGCCGACGGCGCGGCGGATCTTCTCGAAGGGTTCGAGGGCGCGCCTGAGTTCGTCGGCCGTGATGTCGAGGCCGCCGCTGCGTTCGGCGGGCGGGTCGAAGGGCCAGATCTTCATGCCGGTGATGCCCTGGTCAAGCAGCGACAGGGCGAGTTCGTCGGCGCGGTGGAGGAAGGCGTCGAGGTCTTCGTAGGGGCCTTCGGTCTCGCCGGCGTGCCAGTTGGCGACGGATTGCGCGCGCGCGTCGCGGATGTACCTGTAGCCGGCGCAGGTGTTGTACACGCGGATGCGGTCGCGCGCGCGGCCGCCGAGCATCTCGCAGACTGGGCGGCCGGCGGCCTTGCCGGCGATGTCCCAGAGGGCGAGGTCCACGGCGGAGACGGCGCGCGTCTCGACGCCGCTGCCGCGCCAGCCGAGATAGTCGCGGAGCGCGAGGCGGATGCCCTCGATCTGGCGCGGATCCCGGCCGAGGAGTTTCGGCGCGCACCAGTCGTGCAGGTAGGCCTCGACGGCGGACGGGGCCATGAAGGTCTCGCCGAGGCCGGTGATGTCCTCGTCGGTGTGCAGGCGGACCCAGATGAGGTTGCCGAATTCGCGCAGGCGGATGGTTTCCAGGGCGGTGATCTTCATGTGTCGCGGCCTGCCTGCTGGCGGATGCGTCAGCCGCCGGGCCGCGCGGCGCGGAGGCGGTCGAGTTCGGTGCCCATGCGGGCGACGACGTCGCGGCCGATCTGCTCGGCGTGACGGTCCCAGACGGTGCGGGCGTGCTCGCGCATGCGGGTCGCCTCCGGGGCGGAGAGTTCGTTCACCTGCATCCCCGCGCGGCGCAGCGTCTGCAGGCTGCGGTCGTTGCCCTCCCGGTTCGCGCGGCGCTGGGCGTCGCGGCCCTCGATCGTGCAGGTGCGCAGCACCTCCTGCTCGGCGGGGCTGAGGCGATCCCACAGCGTCTTGGAGTAGAGGACCAGGAACGGCGTATAGGCGTGGCGCGTGATGGAAAGGTAGCGCTGCACCTCGTTCATGCGCGAGGTCTCGATGGTGACGAGGGGGTTCTCCTGCCCGTCAATCGCGCGGGTCTCGAGCGCGGTGAAGACCTCGCCGAAGGCCATCGGGATCGCGTTCGATCCCATGTTGCGGAAGGTGTCGAGGAAGATGTTGTTCTGCATGACGCGCATGCGCACGCCCTGGAAATCCTCCCATTTCGTGATGGCGCGGCGGGAGTTGGTGGCGTTGCGGAAGCCGTTCTCCCAATAGGCCAGGTTGACCAGGCCGACGCCTTCGAGGCGCTGCGTCATGTCGCGGCCGAACTCGCCGTCGAGGATCGCGTCGGCCTCGGCCTCGTTCGCGAAGAGGAAGGGCAGGTCGAAGACGCCGAGCGCGGGGAGGATGCCGACGAGCGGCGAGGAGGAGGTGACGACCATCTCCTGCGTCCCGGCGCGCAAGGCCTGCGTCGCCTGGAGGTCGCCGCCGAGGGCGCCGCCCCAGAAGCCCTGCACGCGCATGCGGTTGCCCGTGCGCTGCGCGGCGCATTGCGCCATGGCGCGGACGCCGGCGCCGACCGGGTGATCCTCGTTCACGCCGTTGGAGACGCGGATGGTGCGGCTCTCGAATTGCTGGGCGGCGACCGGCACGGCGGCGGCGAGGCCGATGGCGGCGGTGGCGGCGAGCAGCCAGGATTTCAGCTTCATGCGGGTTTCCTCCTCGGTCAGCCGCCGGCGAACACGCGCCAGGGCCAGGTGACGAACATGGTAATGAGTTCGACGAAGGTGATCTGGTTGCGCAGCCAGCGGAGCGGCTGGATGACCAGGTCCGGGAATAGCACCAACAGGAACAGCACGGCACTCTGCGCGACGAGGAAGGGCAGCACGCCGCGCATGACGTTCGTCATGCTCTCCCGCGCGACGCCGCAGACGACGTTGAGCACGATGCCGACGGGCGGGGTGATGAGGCCGATGGCGTTGTTCATGATGAAGATGACGCCGAAATAGACCTCGTAGCCCGGGATGCCGTTCACGCGGCCGACTTCCCGCACCAGCGGCATCAGGACGGGGGTCAGGATCAGCACGGTGGGCGCGAAATCCAGCGCGGTGCCGACGACGAGCACCAGCGCCATGACGATGAACATGAAGAGGATGGGGTTGTCGAGCAGCGGTTCCAGCACGCCGCGCAGCTCGCCGGGGATGTTGGCCTGGGTGATGAGCCAGGCCGAGGCGAGGGCGGAGGCGACGAGGAACATCACCACCGCCGTCATCTTCGCGGCGGCGAGGGTCACGCCGTACAGCTCGCGCCAGAGGAGTTCGCGATAGATGAACTTGCCGACGAGGAAGGCGTAGGCGACGGCGACGACGGCGGCCTCGGTGGGCGTAACGACGCCGAACTTGATGCCGCCTAGGATGATCAGCGGCATCATCAGGGCGAAGAAGCCGTCGCGCCCGGCCTTGAGGCGCTGCATCCACGTCTGGCGCGGCAGGGTGCCGAGCTGGTCGCGGCGGGACACGATCGCCCAGGCGACCACGAGCGAGAGGCCCATCAGCACGCCCGGAAAGATGCCGGCGAGGAAGAGCTGGGTGATCGAGACGTTTGCCGCGACGCCGAAGATGATGAAGCCGATGGAGGGCGGGATGACCGGCGCGATGATGCCGCCGGCGGCGATCAGGCCCGCGGAGCGCGGGATGTCGTAGTTCGCCTGGCGCATCATCGGGATGAGGATGGAGGCCAGCGCGGCGGTGTCGGCCGCCGCGGACCCCGAGAGGGCCGCCATGATGACGGCGGCGAAGATCGCGACGTAGCCGAGGCCGCCATGGATGTGGCCGACGAAGCTCAGCGCGAATTCGACGATGCGCCGGGACAGCCCGCCCTTGTTCATCAGCTCGCCGGCGAGCAGGAAGAACGGCACGGCGAGGAGCTGGAAGCTGTCCGCGCCGATGATCATGTTCTGCGCGATGATCTGCGCGTCGAAGATGCCGAGCCAGAGCATCAGCGCCAATGCGCAGACGATCAGCGCGAAGGCCACGGGCATGCCGAGCGCCATGGCCCCGCAGAGCGAGGCGAGGAAGACGAGGATCGTCACTATTCGATGCCCGCGCGGGTGCCGGCGCCGCGCTCGTCCACCGCTTCCCCGGAGAAGATCTGCAATTCGCGTGCGTCGAGGCGACCGGTGAGCAGGCGCACCAGGCGGATCGCGACCATGATGCCGATGCCGATGGAGGTGAAGTAGCCGATGCCGTACACCAGCGTCATCGGCAGGCCGCTGATCGGCGCGTAGTTGCTGGCGTTGATCGCGTGCTGCTTCCAGGTGCCCCAGAAGAACACCGCGCAGCAGGCCAGTGCGAGGCTGTCGGACAGCGCCATGCAGACCCGACGGCCGGCGTTCGGCAGCACGCGCACCAGCGTATCCACGCCGAGATGCGCATGTTCGCGGTACACCACGACGGCGCCGATGAAGGTCAGCCAGACGAAGAAGTAGCGCGACATCTCCTCGGAGATCGCGATGCCGCTGTCGAAGACGTAGCGCAGGATGACGTTGCCCAGCACCATGGCGACCATGGCGCCGAGCAGGGCGACCATCGCGAATTCAAGGAGCCGGAAGCCGCGTTCGACCCAGGCGTTGCCCATGTTGTTTCGTTCTGCCATTCGATCCCGGCGTGCCCGTGCGGCCCGCCATATTCTTGTCCCGCCGCCCGGGGCTGTCCACACCGGGCGGCCGTTCAACCTTGCGGGGGCAGGAGCATCGGGTAGTGTTCCGGCGACGCGAGGGGAGACCAGCCGATGTCCGCCGAACGCCGATTGGAGGAGCTGCGCATCGCGCTGCCGAGGCCGCCGAAGCCGCTGGCGAACTACGTGCCGTGGCGGATCGGCGGCGAAACGCTGTACCTGTCCGGTGTCGGTCCCCGGCGTGCGGATGGCAGCAACATCGTCGGCGTGCTCGGCGCCGACCTGACGGTGCAGCAGGGCTACGAGGCGGCGCGGCTCTGCGGCATCAACCTGCTCGCGAACATGCGCGACGCGCTCGGCTCGCTCGACCGGGTGGATACGGTGCTGAAGGTGCTGGGCATGGTGCGTGCCGTGCCGGAGTTCGGCGAGCAGCCGGAGGTCATCAATGGCTGCACCGACCTGTTCGTGGAGGTATTCGGCGATGCCGGGCGGCCAGCGCGGTCCGCGGTCGGGATGGGCAGCCTGCCGCGCGGGATCGCGGTGGAGATCGAGGCCGTGGTGCTGATCCGACCGTAGTTTGGTCGAGTCGGGGAGGGAACGTGCATGATCAAGCGTCGGGTGTTCGCCGCGGGCGGCGCGTTGCTCCTGCTACCTCGCGCAGTACGGGCACAGACCTGGAACCCGAGCGGACCGGTGCGCGTGATCGTGCCGTTCCCGGCAGGCGGCACCACGGACATCCTCGCGCGGCTCTACGCGCAGCGCATGTCGGAAACGATGGGCGTGCCGGTGCTGGTCGAGAACCGGGGCGGGGGCGGCGGTTCGATCGGCGCGGATGTGGTGGCGAAGGCGTCGCCGGACGGGCAGGTGCTGCTGTTCCACAACCTCACCTTCTCCACCACGACGGCGGCGCTGGAATATGCGGGCCGTGCGCCGCATTCGCTGGAACGCGACTTCGCGCCGATCAGCCTGGGCGCCAACGTGCCGATGATGCTGCTGGTGAACGCGCAGGTGCCGGCGCGGAACCTGACGGAGCTGGTGGCCTGGGCGCGGGCGCAGAACCCGCCGGCCTTCTACGGCTCCACCGGGCCGGGCAGCACGGTGAACCTGATCGGCGAGGTGCTGAAGCGCGACGGCGGCTTCCAGATGGAGCACGTGCCCTTCCGCGGCGCCGCGCCGCTGGTGCAGGAGATGCTGGCCGGGCGCATCGCGGTGGGCGGCGACCAGCTCTCCTCCTCGTTGCAGCATATCCGGGCGGGCACGCTGCGGCCGATCGCGACGCTGGGCGCGCAGCGGCCGCGCGTGCTGCCGGAGGTGCCGACGGTGCGGGAGCAGGGCTTCGCGAATGCCGAGCTGCTCGGCTGGAACGGCTTCTTCGCGCCGGCGCGGACGCCGGAGGCGGTGATCACGCGGCTGCATCGGGAGATCGCGGCAGCGGCTGCGCACCCGCCGGTCGCGGCGCGCATCACGGAACTCGGCGCGGAGCCCGGCGGGAACTCGCCGGCCGAGTTCGGCGCCTCCGTGCATGCGCAGATCGCGGCGATCCGGCCGCTGGTGCGTGACCTGCGGATGCAGGTGGAGTAGCGCGTCAGCGCGCCTTCGCCGCGGCGAAGTGGGCGTGGATCTGCGCGACCACGGCCGCGCCCTCGCCGATGGCCGCGCCGACGCGCTTGACGGAGCCGGCGCGGACGTCACCGATGGCGAAGACGCCGGGGATGCTGGTCTCGAGCGGCGCCGGCGCGCGCTTCTGTCCGTTCCGCGGCAGTGAGTCGCCTGTGGCAATGAAACCGCGGTCCAGCATCACGCCGCAGTGCTCCAGCCAGTCGGTCGCCGGTTCCGCTCCGATGAAGAGGAAGAGGTGGCGCAAGGGTTCTTCCGCCTCGCCGGCGGGGCCGCGCCAGCGCACGCGTTCCAGCGCGTCGGCGCCGGAGAGGCCGGTGACTTCCGCGCCTGTCAGAACTTCAATGTTCGGGGCGGCCGCGATGCGGTCCACAAGGTATTGCGACATCGTCTCGGCCAGCGGGCGGCGGACGAGGATGCGGACCCGGCGCGCGGCTTCGGAGAGGAACACGGCCGCTTGGCCGGCGGAGTTGCCGCCGCCGACCAGCATCACCTCCTGCCCGCGCGCCATGCGCGCCTCGATCGGCGAGGCCCAGTAGAAGATGCCGCGGCCTTCGAAGCGCTCGAGGTCCGGCACGTCCAGGCGGCGGTAGCGCGCGCCGGCGGCGAGCACGACGGCGCCGGCTTCCACGACGCCGGAATCCTCCATGACGAGGCGCAGGGTGCCGGCCTCGACGGCGTCGCAGTCGAGCCGCGCGATGCGGGTCGGCACCGCCATCTCGGCGCCGAACTTCAGCGCCTGCGTGTAGGCGCGGCCGGCGAGCGCCTGGCCCGAGATGCCGGTGGGGAAGCCGAGGTAGTTCTCGATGCGGGCGGAGGCGCCGGCCTGGCCGCCGAAGGCGCGCTGGTCGAAGACGACGACGGAGAGGCCCTCGGAGGCCGCATAGACCGCCGCGGCGAGGCCGGCCGGGCCGGCGCCGACGATCGCCACGTCGAAGCGGCCGCCATCCAGGGCGCGCGGCGCCGCCATGCCGATGCAGGACGCGAGCAGGGTCTCATCGGGGCGTTCCAGCACGCGGCCATCGGTGCAGACGGCGAGCGGCAGCACCGTGCCGCCGCCATGCGCGGCGACGATGTCGGCGACATCCGCCGCATCGGGTTCCACCAGGCGATGCGGGTGGCCGTTGCGCGTCAGGAACCCCATGAGGCGCGCCGTGTCGGGTTCCTCCGCGCGGCCGATCAGCAGCACGCCGGCGCCCTGCTCGATGAGGCTGACGCGGCGCAGGACCAGGGCGCGCATGATGCGCGCGCCGACGGTGGCCTCGGCGATCAGCGCGGCGCGGAGACCTTCGGGCGGGAGGAGGAGCGTTTCCACCTCGCCGCGTGCGTGGCCGTCCACGAAGGCGGGCCGGCCGGAGAGCTGGCCGATCTCGGCCAGGAACTCGCCCTCGCCCTGGTCAACGAGCGGCATGGCGTGCCCGAGCCCGTCCGGGCGCGTCACCGTGACCTCCCCGCGCAGGATGATGAACATGCCGGGGCCGGGCTCGCCGGCGGCGAAGAGGCGCTCGCCGTCGGCGTAGCGGCGGAGCGTGCCGAAGCGGCGGAGGCGGTTAATCTCGTCGGCCGTCAGGCGGGGGAAGGCATCCTCGCGGCGCGTCGTGATGATGGTCGAGGGCGGATCGGACGGCATCGTCGGCTCCTGCGGGTCCAGCTCAGATGATCGGTGGTCGCGGTTCCGGGAAGGGGCGCGGCGTGCGACAAGCCGGCGTGACCAGGGACGTGCCCGATGCGGAGCTCGTGCTGTACCGGCTGATGCTGGTGGCCGGCTTCGTGCAGCAGGATTTCGCGCGGCGCTTCGGGCGGCACCGGCTGACCCTGCCCGAATGGCGGGTGTTGCTGGAGCTGCACCGGGAGGAGGCCGACACGGCGGCGGCGATCGCGCGGCGCACCGGACTCTCGGCGATGAACGTGTCGCGCGCGGTGGCCGCGCTGCTGGAAGCGGGCCGCATCCGGCGCAACGCCGATCCGGCGGATGCGCGGCGCGGGCTGCTGGCGCTGACGCCGCGTGGCCGCGCCGTGGTCGCGCGCGTTCTGCCGGAGGGCGAGGCGACGGCGCGGGCGCTGCTGGCCGGCGTTCCGACCGGGCAGCACGCGATGCTGGCGGCAGCGATGGCGGCGATGCTGGACGCCGCACGGGCGCGGCAGCCCGGGTCTAGAAGCCGAACGGATCCGCCATCGGGCCCGCCAGCGCGGTGACCGGCGCTTCCGACCAGGCGACCACCTGCGCGCCGTAGGCCGAGCGCAGGGCCACGCGCGCGCCCGATTCCACGACGACGAAGCCGGCGGCTTCGGCACGGGCCGGCGCGCCGCTGCCTGGCACCGCTTCCAGGTCGCCGGCGACGACGAAGAGGTCGAGGCGGTCGCGTGTCTCGAAGGCGGGTACCGCGGCGCCCGGGAGGAAGGCGAGCATCACGCAGCGGCGATCGGTGCCGGTGCCCTGGTAGTCGAAGACCATGCGGCGCGTGATGCCCGGGAGCATGGTCGGCGTCGGGATCAGTCCGGCCAACGGGATGTTGACGTCCGGCGGGTCCTCGGGCCGCGGGTTGACGATTTCGCCGCGGCGGGAGCCGTGGTGGAGGTCCAGGTCGGCGGCCGTCTCCTCCGGATAGATGACCGGCGCTTCGAGGCGGGAGGCGAGGACGCAGCCTTCCCACGACATCGCGTCATGCGTCGCGCCGGCGAGGTTGATGCCGAAGCCGTGCCGCATCGGGCCGGCGTAGTCGTCGAGCGAGCCGGCGAGGAAGAGGGAGCTCGCGACGCCGAGATGCTGGTGCAGGCCGGACCTCGTCATCGGGTCGAAGCCGACGAGGCCGAGGTAGCGGCCGGCCGCACGATCGCCGTACACCATCTTCAACCGCAGGCCCTTGCGGCCCGCTTCGGTCCAGGGGATCCCCGTGGTGTCGCGGGCGAAGACGCCGCCACCGCGCAGTGCAGCCGGCGACACGAGAGCGGGAGCGGACATTCGAAGCTCCTTGAGAAAACCGTAACAGACGTTACTATCGGTGCGGCCGGTCTCTGCGGCAAGGGCGAAGACCCGGCGGGAGGTGTCCGAATGAGCGGATTGAACGCAGCCCTGATGCGGCGCCGCATGGTGCTCGCGGCGCCGGCGCTGATCCTCGGGACCCAGGCCGCGCATGCGCAACCGGTGCCGCTGCGCCTGGCGCATGTCGCGCCGGGGCGCAGCGACTACCAATCCGCCGCGGAGCGCCTCGCCGCCGCCGGCGCCGAAGCCGCGCAGGTGACCATCCTGCCGGGCGGGACGATGGGCGACCTGACGCAGCTCTGGGCGCAGCTTCGGACCGGCGCGATAGACCTGCACCTGATTGACATCGGTGGGCTGGTCGCGCTGCGCGAGGGGCGGCATTTCGGCGTGCTGCTCGTGCCCTATCTGTTCGGCGACAAGGCGCATTGGGACCGCTTCATTGCCAGCGACCTGCTGCGCGAGATGATGCAGCCGGTGGAGCAGGCGGCGGGCATCCGCTTCGTCGGCTATCTCGGCGCCCGGCCGCCGCGCGCGCTCTCCACCACGCGGCGCGCGGTGAACGCGCCGGCGGATCTGCAGGGGCTGAAGCTGCGCACGGCGGAGATGCCGGCGGTGGTGGAGGCGTTCCGGCGCTGGGGCGCCTCGCCCACGCCGCTGCGCGCGCCGGAGGTGTACAACGCGTTGCAGACCGGGCTGGTGGACGGGCAGGACAACGGCGTCACCGATACCGTCTCGGCCGGGTATGCCGACATCCAGCGGCATTTCGCGGCGCTGGACTACCTGCAATCCGGCATGGGCGTGTGGGCTTCGCTGCCGGCGTGGAACCGGCTGGGCGCCGCCCGGCAGGACGCGCTCCGGCGCGCGGCGGCAGCCGCGGCGGCGGAGACGGATGCGGCGCTGGAGGGTCAGGTGCGCGAGGCCTACGCGTCGCTCGCTGCCAAGGGCGTGGCGGTGACGCGCCCCGATCCGGCGCCGTTCCGCGCCGCGCTGGAGCCATGGGTGGCGGAGGCGGATGGGCGGAACTGGCCCGCAGGGCTGCACGCGCGCATCGCGGCGCTGTAGTGCGCCTGGTCGAGGCAGCGCTGGAACGCCTGCTGGCGATCCTGCTGCCCGTCCTGCTGCTCGCGCTGGTCGGGCTGACGCTGGCGCAGGTCTCGCTGCGCTACCTCGCTGGCGGATCGCTGGCCTGGGCGGAGGAAGCGGCGATCGTGCTCATGATCTGCCTGGCCTGGGGCGGCGTCGCGCTGCTGTGGCTGCGCGACCAGCATATCGGCATTGATTGGCTGCCGGAGCAGCTTTCGCCGCGCGGACGCGAGGTGCTGATGGGCGGCGTGGATGTGCTCGCGATCGCGGCGGGCGCGGCGCTCGCGGTGGCGGCCGAGGGCACCGTCGCGGTGTATTGGGACCTCGACCTGCTCGCGCTGGGGATGCCGGCGGCAGTGAAGTACCTGCCCGTGCAGATAGGCGCGGCGCTGCTGGCCGTGGCGGCGACGCTGCGCCTGCTGCGCAGGTTGCGCGCGTGACGGCCGACATCGCCGTCCTGTTCGGGGGGCTGCTCGGACTTCTGTTCCTCGGCGCGCCGGCCTTCCTGGCGATGGGCGGGGCGGCGGGCCTCTACATGCTGCTGTTCCCGGAGAAGGCGCCGCTGCTCGTGCTGGCGCAGGGCTTCGTGCAGGGGCTGGACAGCTTCGGCTTCGCGGCGATCCCGTTCTTCCTGCTGGCGGGCGAGCTGATGAACGCCGGCGGCGTCTCGGCGAGGCTGATCGCCGTGGCGCGGGCCTGGCTCGGGCATTGGCGGGGCGGGCTGGCGCAGGCGAATGTCGGCGCGAACGTGGCCTTCGCCGGCATTTCGGGCAGCGCGGTGGCGGATGCGGCGGCGATCGGCGCGGCGATGATCCCGGCGATGACGGCGAACGGCTATCCGGCCGCCTTCGCGGCGGCGCTGACGGCCTCGGCGGCGGTGCTCGGGCCGATCATCCCGCCCTCGATCGCGCTGATCCTCTTCGCGCTGATCACCGACACGAAGCTGATGCCGCTGTTCCTCGGCGGCGTCGTGCCGGGCCTGCTGATCGCCGCGGCGCTGATGCTGACCTGCTGGGTGCAGGCGCGGCGGCGCGGCTTCCCGGCCGAGAGCCGGATGCCGATGCGGGAGCGTGCGCGGATCACCTGGCTCGCCCTGCCGGCGCTGCTGATGCCGGTCGTGGTGCTGGTGGCGCTGCGCGGCGGCGCGGCGACGGCGGGAGAGGTCGGTGCCGTGCTGGTGGCCTATGCCGCGCTGCTCGGCGTGTTCGTCTATCGCGGCCTCGACGCGCGCGGGTTCATGCATGCCGTCGCGGCCGCCGCGACGGACAGCGCGCGGGTGCTGATCGTCGTCTCCTGCTCCGGCGTCTTCGCCTGGATCATGGTCGCGCTGGGCATGGGGGAGGCGGTGGCGCGCGTCGTGGGCACGGTCGCGCAGGGACCTGTCGAGACGATGCTGCTGATCGGAGTCGTGCTGCTGGTGCTGGGCTTGGCGCTGGAGCCGGTGACGGTGCTGGTAGTCTGCGGCCCCGTGCTGCTGCCCGCGGTGCGCGCGGCCGGGGTGGATCCGGTGCATTTCGGCGTAGCGCTGGCGGTCGGCTCGACGATCGGGCTGATCACGCCACCGGTCGGCGTGCTGATCTACCTCGGCGCGGCGCAGGCGCGCGTGCCGGCGGCGGCGGTGATCCGCGAGCTGCTGCCCTTCATGGCCGTGCTGTCGGCGGTCTTTGCGGTCGTGCTGCTGGTGCCGTTCGTGACGCTCGGCCTGCCGCGCGCGCTGCTGCCGGCCTGGTAACGCTACAGCCGCAGGACGCCGAGGCGGACCGCCTGCGCGACGGCATCCGCGCGCGTGCCGGCGTCGAGCTTGTCGAGCACGGCGGCGACGTGGAACTTCGCGGTGTGGACGGAGATGCCGAGCGTCCGCGCGATCACCTTGTTCGAGGCGCCTTCGGCCATCAGTGCCAGCACCTCGGCCTCGCGCGGCGTCAGTGTCGGCTCCGGCTCCTCCATGCGCGGCGGGGCGAGCACGGCGTCGGCCGGCTCGCCGGGCGCGGCCAGGCGAAGGCCCGGCACCCCGCCCAGCAGGGCCGTGAGACGTTCGGCGAGCGCGGGGTCGCCGAGCTCGATCGCGAGGACGACGGGCGCTGGGACGACCGGCCCGGCGCCGCTCACGCCGCGGGCCTGCCGGCGATCTTCAGCTCCGTCTTCACCTGCGCGCCGGCGCGGCCGAGCGTGAGGTCCACGCGCGTCCCGACGCTGGACGGGCCGAGGGCGCGCATGAGCGCCCGCACGCCTTCGATCGGCTTGTCGTCCCAGGCCAGGATCACGTCGCCCTGGCGGATGCCGGCGGCGGCGCCCGGCCCGCCGGGATCCACGCCCATCACCATCGCGCCCATGCCGCCGCCGCCATCGAGCGCGACGGGCTGCAGGCGCAGGCCGAGATAGCCGCGCGCGACGTGCCCGCCTTCGAGCAGCGCAACGGCGACGCGTTCGATTGTCGCTGCGGGGATGACGAGCACGCGCCGGCGCGGGCCGGAGACGCCCATGCCGAAAGCACGGCCGGATGCGTCGAGGACGAGCGCGCCTTCCGCGCCGTGGCGGAACGGGATCGAGAGCTCGATGCGCTGGTCAATCTCGCCGCCGCGCAGGCTGCGCCAGGCCGGGCCGGCGAGCGCGACCGTACCGAGCGCGGCCCGCGCGGCGCCGTCGGAGGCGGCGAGGAGCTGGACGAGCGCGCCGGTGCTGGGCGTCGCCGTGCCCAAGGCTGGGGGCGTGCCGACCTCGCGTTCCAGCCGGAGCAGGGCCACGTCGGTGGTGGGATCGCGGCCGGCGAGGGTCGCGCGCAGCGCCTCGCCGCCCTGGAGGATGACGGTCGGCTCGGAATCCTCCGGCAGGGCTTCCTCCGCGGTGACGACCAGGCCGGGGCGCCAGACGAAGCCGCTGAGGGCACTGCGTCCGGCGCGGATGGCGACGACGCCGGATGCATTGGCTGCGATGTTGCCGGCGAGCGCGGCCGAGAGCTGTTCGAGGATGGTGGGGGCCATGGGGTTCTCCTGCATGCCGGCAATCTGGATCGCCGGCGCGCCGCGCGCATCCTGCCCCGATGGGGAGGGGCTTGATCCGGCGGTGCGAAGACGCATGTCGCGGCGGAGCAGGCGAGGGCACGCGCGGATGCTGCGGTTCCGGATCACGAACATGACGTGCGGCGGCTGCGTCAAGGGGGTTGCCGCGACTCTCCGTGAGGCGGCGCCCGATGCCGAGCCGCATTTCGACCCCGATCGGCGCGAGGTCGCGCTGGAGGCTGGCGATGCCGCGCGCATCGAACGCGCGCTGGCCGATGACGGGTGGGAGAGCGAGCGGCTGCCGGGCTGACTGGCGCCCTTCAGTCCGCGCCGCCGCCGCGCCGCTGCGCGGCCATGCGCACGGGTGCGTTGGCGGCGCCGAACCCCGAATAGCCGCCGTCGCGCTCGGTGATCTCCAGGAAGAAGCGGTCGCGGAAGGCGTGGGTGTAGGCGTGGCGGAACACGCCGCCGCGGCCGTCGCTGTCGTACAGCAGGTGGCGCGCGGCGAGCGATTCCAGCTCCGCATCGTCCAGGCCGAGGCGTGCGCCCAGGTCCTCGTAGTAGTTCTCGGGGATGTCGAGCATCGGCGCGTTCGCTGCCGAGGCGGCATCGGCCAGCGCCGTGATGTCCGCCGTCGCGAAGGCGATGTGGTGCACGCCGGCACCGGCGAGGGAGGAGACGAAGCGCCCGGTGCCCGTGCGGCCGCTCTCCGAGACGTTCAGCGGCAGGCGCACGCTGCCGCTCCCGCCGACGAAGGCGCGCGAGCGGACCAGTCCGTAGGGGTCCGGCAGCTCCCACAGCGTGTCGGGCTCCAGCCCGAACAATGCGCGGTAGAACAGGACGAAGCTGTCGAGCATGCCCGGCGCGACGGCCTGCGCCGCATGGTCCACGCCGGTCAGCAGGCCGGCTTCGGGTGCGGGGTCGAGGCGGAAATCGTCCTGCCAGATCGGGGCGTCCGCCGCGTCCTCGACGAGATAGACTAGCGTGCCGTCGGGGGCGCGGATGGCGGGGATCGAGCGCTCCTCCGCGCCGATGCGCTCCCGCCAGACGGGAAAGGTCAGCGCTTCCGCCCGCTCCACGAGTCGCGCAGGATCGTCCACGCGCAGCGCCATGGCGCAGACCGAGGGACCGAGCTGTTCAAAGCGTTCGGAAGCGGCGCTGTCCGGCTCCGCGTTCAGGACAAGGTTGGCACCGCCATTGCGCCAGAGTTCGACATCCTTGGAACGGTGCTCGCCGGCGCGGTGGAAGCCGAGCGTGCCGAGAAGGGCGCCGAGCTCCTCGCGTGCGGCGTGATCCACGGCGAACTCGACGAATTCGATGCCGGAGAGCTTCGGGAGCGCGGGCAGCCTGACGGCGCCGGCCTGCTCGTCGAGCCAGGTCAGGCTGCGATGGCCGTCGCGCGCGATGCGGCGGGAGGGGGCGGCGCGGAACTCATCGTTGAAGATTTCGAGCGAGACCGGGCCGGCATAGCCGGCTTGCAGCAGGTCGCGGTGGAAGCGCGCGACGGGCAGCTCTCCCTGGCCCGGGAAGAGGCGGTGGTGCCGGCCCCAGGCCATGACGTCCATCGCGAGCCTCGGCGCATCGGCGAGTTGGACGAAGAACAGCCTTTCGGGCTTCACGGTCGCCGCCAGGCTGCCGAGGTCGTCGCCGAGCGCGAGGGTGTGGAAGCTGTCGAGGCAGAGGCCGAGCGAGGGGTGATCGGCGCGGTCCACGATGTGCCAGGCCTGGCGCCACGTCTTGACGTGCCGGCCCCAGGCCAGTGCTTCGTAGCAGACGCGGAGGCCGCGCTTCGTCGCGCGCTCCGCCATCTCGCGCAGGTCGGCGGCGGCGCGGGCGGGGTCGTCCACCGCGGCCGGGTGGACGGAGCTGCAGACGAGGAGCAGGTCGGTGCCCAGCGCGGCCATCGTGTCGAACTTGCGCTCCGCGCGGTCCAGGTTGCGGCTGCGCTGCGGCTCCGGCATCGCCTCGAAGTCGCGGAAGGGCTGGTAGAGGGTGATGGCGACGCCGAGGTCGGCGCACATGCGGCGCACCTCCTCCGGCGTGCCGTCGAAGGTGAGCAGGTCGTTCTCGAAGATCTCCACGCCATCGAATCCGGCCGCGGCCGCTGCCTCCAGCTTGTCCGGCAGGGCGCCGGAGAGGCAGACGGTCGCGATGGATTTCGGCAGGGGCATGGTCGCTCCGGAGGTTACGGCGGCATGCGGCGTCGCGCAGCCCTACAGGGCCATGCCGCCGTCAATCGGGATGTCGGCGCCTGTGACGTAGGCGGCGGCGTCGGAACAGAGGAACAGGGCGGCGCCGGCGCAATCCTCGGCGGTGCCGACGCGGCCCATGGGGATGCGCGCGAGCACGGCGGCGCGCTGGGCGGTGTCGGCCAGGGTCGCGGCATTGCGCGGCGTGTCCATCGCGCCGGGCGAGATGAGGTTCGCGGTGACGCCGTGCGGTGCCACCTGCCGCGCCAGGTTGCGCAGGGCGTTGTGCACCGCCGCCTTCAGCGCGGCATACACCATCATGCGCGGGTGCGGCCGTGCGGTCTGCACCGAGGAGACGCCGAGGACGCGGCCCCAGCCGCGGGCGGCCATCCCGGGCACCAGGGCCTGCGTCAGCGTCAGCGCTTCCCGCAGGTTGATCGCCCATTGCCGGTCCATGTCGTCGGGCAGCGCGGCTTGCCACTCCTCCGGGACCTGGATCGCGGCGCCGAGCACGAGGATGTCGGGCGGGCCGAGCAGCTCCGTAGTCGCCGCGGCGAGGGCGTTGCCCGAGCCGGGGCTTCCGAGGTCGAGGGGCACGGCGACGGCACCGGGCAGGGCCGCCGCGAGGGCGCGTGCCTCTTCCGCTTCCGGCAGTGCGGCGTTGATGGCGACCCGCGCGCCGGCTTCGGCGAGCGCTGCGGCGATCGCGCGGCCGATGCCTCGGCTCGCGCCGGAGACCAGCGCGATGCGGCCGTCGAGCCGCCAGGGTGAGTTGATCATCAAATGTGGACCCGTCGCGTCGTGGAGGGACGTGTTCTCATCGTGCGGCTGATCCCGGCGTCGTTCCAGGGCCGCGCTAGCCTCGGTGGACGCCTGCGGAGGCGAAGGCTTCCGCGTCGGGCGACGGCGTTCCGCACCTCAGGCGTGGAGGGGGGCATCGGTCGAGGTTGCCGTGTATTAACTGGATAGTCCATAGCGCATCGCATATGGTGCTCCGAAGGCCGCGGTGGTGGCCGAGGAGGACGCGCGCATGTCGCATGCTGCCCTGCGCACCGCATCGGGCGCCGGTGCCGACCCTTCGCAGGACGACCCGAGCACCTGGCCGGGAATCCTGTGCGGGCTGATCGGCACCGGGATCGGCGCGTCGCGCACGCCGGCGCTGCATGAGCGCGAAGGTGCGGCGCAGCGGCTGCGCGTGACCTACAAGCGGATTGATCTGTCGGCGCTCGGCCTCTCGCCGGATGCGCTGGCGGATCTGCTGACGGCGGCCGAGCGGCTGGGCTTCGCGGGCGTCAACATCACCCATCCCTGCAAGCAGGCCGTGCTGCCCCTGCTGCACGAGTTGTCGGAGGATGCGCGGGCGCTGGGCGCGGTGAACACCGTGGTGCTGCGGGAAGGGCGGCGGATCGGCCACAACACGGATTGGTCTGGCTATGCCGAGGCGTTCCGGCGCGGGTTGCCGGACGCGGCGCGCGGGCTTGTCGTGCAGCTCGGCGCCGGCGGCGCGGGCGCGGCCGTCGGGCATGCGCTGCTGACGCTGGGCGTCGGGCGGCTGGCGCTGTTCGACACCGATGCGGCGCGCGCGACGCGACTCGCCGATGAACTCTCTGCGCGCTTCGGCCGCGATCGTGCGGTTGCCGGGCTGGACCTGGCCGGTGCCGTCGCCGAGGCGGACGGACTGGTGAACTGCACGCCGGTCGGCATGGCAAAGTACCCGGGCACGCCGCTGCCGACCGAGCTGCTGCGGCCGTCGCTCTGGGTCTCGGAGATCATCTACGTCCCGCTGGAGACCGAGCTGCTGCGTGCCGCGCGCGCCTGGGGCTGCCGGACGCTCGACGGCGGCGGCATGGCGGTGTTCCAGGCTGTCGGGGCCTTCCGCCTGTTCACCGGGACCGTGCCGGACCACGATCGCATGCTGCAGCACTTCGCATCCATGTAGCGCGACAGCGAACGTCCGAGGAGAAGCACGATGCGGCGTCTGGTGAAGGGCTATTTCAGCCTGCTGAAATTCCTGGTCGCGCTATTCCTGGCGATCATGATGGTGCTGGTCTTCGGCAACGTCGTGCTGCGCTACGCCTTCAACTCCGGAATTACCGTGTCGGAGGAGGTCGGGCGATGGCTGTTCGTCTGGCTGACCTTCCTCGGTGCGATCGTGGCGCTGCGGGAGCGTGCACATCTCGGCATGGACAGCCTGATCCGGCCGCTGCCGCCGATCCTGCAGCGGCTGTGCCTCGCCGTGTCGCAGGCGCTGATGCTCTACGCCACCTGGCTGCTCATGGACGGCAGCATCGAGCAGACCCGCATCAATTGGACGGTCAGGGCGCCGGCCTCCGGCCTCTCGGTCGGCATCTTCTACGGCGTGGGGATCGTGTTCGGCGTTTCCGTCGGGCTGATGCTGGTCATTGACCTGTTCAATACGCTCACCTTCCGCACCCCGGACGATGCGCTGGTGACGGTGCAGGAATCCGAGGACGTGCCGCATGGCGCGCCCGGCAAGAGCGCGGGTTGAGGAGGGCGCGGCGATGACCATCGCTATCTTTTCCGGCGCGCTGCTCGGCGCCATGGCGATCGGCATGCCGATCGCGTTCGCGCTGCTGATCTCCGGCGTCGCGCTGATGCTGTACCTCGACATCTTCGACGCGCAGATCGTCGCGCAGAACGTGATCAACGGGGCCGACAGCTTCCCGCTGATGGCCGTGCCGTTCTTCATGCTGGCCGGCGAGGTGATGAACGTGGGCGGACTGTCCCGCCGGATCGTCAACGTGGCGCTGGCGCTCGTCGGGCATGTGCGCGGCGGCCTCGGCTACGTGGCGATCCTGGCGGCCTGCGTGATGGCCGCGCTGTCCGGCTCCGCGGTCGCGGACGCGGCCGCGCTGGCGACGCTGCTGGTGCCGATGATGGTGCGCGCCGGGCACAGCCGGGCGCGGGCGGCCGGGCTGATCTCGGCGAGTGCGATCATCGCGCCGATCATCCCGCCCTCCATCGGATTCATCATCTTCGGCGTGATCAGCGGCGTCTCCATCACCAAGCTGTTCCTGGCGGGCATCTTCCCGGGCCTGCTGCTCGGCATCGCGCTGGCCGTGGCGTGGTGGTGGAGCGTGCGGCGGGAGCAGGTGGAGCCGCTGCCGCGCGCATCCGCAGGCCAGGTCGCGCGCGCGCTGGTGGACGGCGCCTGGGCGCTGGGCCTGCCCTTCATCATCATCTTCGGCCTGAAATTCGGCATCTTCACGCCGACCGAGGCGGCGGTCGTCGCGGCGGTCTATTCGCTGTTCGTCGCCATGGTCGTCTATCGGGAGCTGAGGCCATCGCAGCTGTATGCCGTGTTCGTGCGCGCGGGCCTGACGACGTCGGTGGTGATGTTCCTCGTCGCTGCGGCGCTCGTCTCCTCCTGGCTGATCACCTATTCGGAGATCGCCGATCAGGTGGTGGACATGCTGCGGCCGTTCATGGGCAATCAGACGGTGCTGCTGCTGGTCATCATGGTGCTGGTGGTGATCGTGGGCACGGCGCTGGACATGACGCCGACCATCCTGATCCTGACGCCCGTGCTGATGCCGGTGATCAAGGAAGCGGGAATAGACCCGGTCTATTTCGGCGTGATCTTCATCATCAACAACGCCATCGGCCTGATCACGCCGCCGGTCGGCACCGTGCTGAACGTGGTCGCCGGCGTGTCGCGGCTGAACATGGAGGATGTCGTGAAGGGCGTCTGGCCCTTCATGGTGGCGCAACTCGTCGTGCTCGGGCTGCTCGTGCTGTTCCCCTGGCTGGTGACCGGGCCGGCGCGCTTCCTCGGCGCGTGACGGCGACGCGTTATGGCCTGACGTAGCGCAGCACGGCTTCGGTGATCATGCGGCGATGCGCGGCGGTGGCGGCCGCGCTGCCGATGTCGCGCCCGAAGATCGTGGTCAGCGTGTGCCGGTTCGACATGCGATAGTAGCAGAACCCGTTGAGCAGCAGGTGCAGGTCCAGCGGATCGAGGCCCGCGCGGAAGACCCCCGCCGCCTCGCCGCGCGCCAGCAGGCGCGCGACGGTCTCGATGATCGCGGCGTTCCGGCGTGGGATCGCGGGCGAGGCCTTCACATGCCGCGCCTCGTGGATGTTCTCCACCGCGACGAGCCGGACGAAGCCGGGATGGGCGACGTGGTAGTCGAAGGTCACCTCGATGAGGCGGCGCAGCGCGTCCTCAGGCTGCATCGCGTCGAGGTCGAGCGCGCCCTCGGCGTCGCGGATGCCGCCATAGTGCTCCTCGAGCACGGCGGCGTAGAGGCCTTCCTTGCTGCCGAAGTAGTAGTAGATCATGCGCTTCGTCGTGCGCGTACGCGCGGCGATCTCGTCCACGCGCGCGCCGGACAGGCCCTTGGCGGCGAATTCGGCGAAGGCGGCGTCGAGGATGTCGCGCCGCGTCTGCTCTGGATCGCGTGTGCGGGGCGTGCGGGGCGGGTCGTCCGCTTCGAGCGGTTCCTGCATGTCGGCCTGATGATCCGGTTGGCGGCGATGCCATGAGGGGCGCATTTGCCTTGACACGTATTAACCAGATAGTCCATTAGCTTCCGCGAAGTCGGCGCGCACGGCCGCCCGGGGAAACGCAATGACGGCGACCGTCTTCGTCCTCAACGGCCCGAACCTGAACCTGCTCGGCCAGCGGCAGCCACACATCTACGGGACGACGACGCTGGCCGACGTCGAAGCCGAGTGCCGGCGCGTCGGCGCCGAGCTCGGCGTGCAGATCCGTTTCCACCAGTCCAACCGCGAGTATGAGCTGGTGGACTGGATCCACGAAGCTCGCATCTCGGCGCAGGCCATCGTGATGAACCCGGCCGCCTTCACCCACACCTCCGTCGCGATCCTCGATGCGCTCAACACCTTCGACGGTCCCGTCTTCGAGGTGCACATCAGCAACGTGCACAAGCGCGAGGCCTTCCGGCACCACTCCTACGTCTCGCTGCGCGCCGATGGCGTGATCGCGGGGTGCGGCACGCAGGGCTACGAACTGGCCCTGCGGCGCGCCGCGCGCGTCCTGGCCGAAACGGGCGGCTGAGCCATGGCGCCGGTTCGCATCGCCGTGCTCGGCGCCGGCCTGATCGGCCGCCGTCACGCGGAGGCAGTAGCCGCCGAGCCGGAGGCCGCCCTCGCGGCGGTGGTTGACCCGAGCGAAGCGGGCCGGGCGGTCGCGGCGGAGCGGGGCGTCGCGTGGTATCCGGGCTTCGACGCGATGCTCCGGGCGGAGCGGCCGGAGGCCGCCATCATCGCGACGCCCAACCGGATGCATGTCGAGCACGGGCTGGACGTGATCTCGGCCGGCATCCCCGCGATCGTCGAGAAGCCGCTCGCCGACGACGTGCCCGGTGCGACGCGGCTGGTCGAGGCGGCGGAGGCCGCTGGCATTCCGCTGATGGTCGGCCATCATCGCCGCCACAATCCGCTGGTTCGCGCGGCGAAGGAGGCGATCGCGGCGGGGCGCATCGGCAAGGTCGTCGCGGCCCAGGCCATATGCTGGTTCTTCAAGCCGCCGGAGTATTTCGACGCGGAATGGCGGCGCCTGCCCGGTGCGGGGCCGGTGTTCCTGAACCTCATCCACGACGTGGACCTGCTGCGCCTGTTGTGCGGAGAGGTCCGGTCCGTCCAGGCGATGGAATCGAATGCCGAGCGCGGCCACGCCGTGGAGGACACGGCGGCCATCCTGCTCCGCTTCGCGGGCGGCGCGCTGGGCACCGTCAGCGTATCCGACACGGTCGTCTCGCCCTGGAGCTGGGAGTTCACCAGCGGCGAGAACCCAGTACACACCCAGACCGCCGAGAGCTGCTGCCTGATCGGCGGCACGTCGGGATCCCTCTCCGTGCCCTCGCTCGACCTGTGGCACCATGCGAACCGGCCGAGCTGGTGGGAGCCGATCGGATGCGATCGCCTTCCGGTCACGCAGGGCGACCCGCTGCGCCTGCAGGTGCGCAACCTGTGCCGGGTCGTGCGCGGCACCGAGGCGCCGGTCGCGCCGGCCCGGGAGGGGCTCGAGACGCTGAAGGTGATCGCGGCGGTGAAGGCCGCCGCGGCAACAGGGCGGACGGTCACGCTGGCTTGAAGCCGGGCTCACCACAATCCAATCCAGGAGGAACACGACCATGGATCGCAGGACGACGTTCAAGGCACTGCTCGCCGCCGGCCTCGCCGCGCCGGCGCTGATCGGGCCGCGCGCCGCGCGCGCCGAGATCCGCCAGCGCACGCTGCGCTTCGCGCATCAGAATAACGCCGACCACCCGCAGGGCCAGGGCGTGCGGAAGTTCGCGGAGCTGATGGGGGAGCGGTCGGGCGGCAAGGTGAGCGTCCGCGCCTTCCCGGGCGGCTCGCTCGGCGGCGATCTGCAGACCGTCTCCGCGTTGCAGGGCGGCACGGTGGACCTGACGGTGCTCAATTCCGGCCTGCTGATCGGGCTGCAGAAGGAGTTCGGGCTGCTCGACCTGCCATTCCTGTTCACCTCGCCGCGCCAGGCGGATGCGCTGGTGGACGGCGCCTTCGGCCAGCGGCTGCACAGCACGCTGCCGGAGCGGCAACTCATCGGGCTCGGCTACTGGGAGCTGGGGTTCCGGAACCTGACCAACAGCCGCCGCGCGATCGCGCGCGTGGAGGACATCCAGGGTCTGAAGGTCCGTGTGCTGCAATCGCCGATCTACATCGAGATGTGGAACGCGCTGGGCGCCAATGCGGTGCCGATGCCCTTCCCGGAGGTCTATACCGCGCTGGAGCAGCGCACGGTGGACGGGCAGGAGAACCCGGTCAGCGTGATCAACAACGCGAAGTTCTTCGAGGTGCAGCGCCACCTGACGCTCACCCGCCACATCTACAACCCGCAGAGCGTCATCATGAGCAAGCGCGTCTGGGACCGCCTGAATGCCGAGGAGCAGGCACTGGTCCGGAGCTGCGTGACGGATGCGACGGCGCACCAGCGCCAGGTCTCCCGCGGCGAGGAGGACGACACGCTGAACAACCTGCGCCAGCGGATGCAGGTGGGCGAGCTGCCGGCCGCCGAGGTCGCGCGCTTCCGCGAGCGCGTCGCGCCGGTGGCGGAGCGCTTCACGCGCGACCTGGATCAGGGCGTGGTCGGCGCCTTCAACGCCGCCCTGGAACAGGCGCGCGCCTCCGCGGCCTGACGTGCGGGGCGGCGCGGGCCGGCTTGTGCCCGGCCGCGCCGCCGCCATAGGCTGCCCCTCTCCGCACGTGCCGGGAGAGGAGCAGCCCATGGACGCCTCGATGCTCGAGGAGACCATCCAGAACCCGAACCCCTACCCGGTGGTCGCGGAGCTGCACTACGACGACATCTGGCAGCTCTGCGTGCAAGCGCGCGAGCTGGCCTGGGATCCGATGAAGGACATTGACTGGGCCTCGCTGCGCGACTTCGCGGCGACCCTGCCGCAGGAGGTGCGCGACGCCGGCGCGGAATGGTGGTCGCTGCGCGCGTGGATGGAACACGGCGCGACGCCCTACGGCGCCGAACGCTACCGCGACGCGGTGTTCGAGCACCTGCCTTTCGAGGTGAAGCAGCATGTCGTGAACTTCATCGCGGAGGAGCTGCGCCACCACGAGGCGTCCTTCCGCATCGCCGCGGCGCTGGGCGAATACCAGGCGACCCCGCGCAGCGACTATTTCCGCATGGTCATCCCGAAGTTCCACGACGAGAAGGACGAGAAGGCGATGCCGTTCTATGCCGGCATGGCCGTCAACACGCTGTTCGAGCAGCTTTCCGGCGAACTGCTGACCGCGCGCTACAAGAACGCCCGCCACCCCGCGATCCGCGAGAGCTGCAAGCTGATCCTGCGCGACGAGGCGCGCCACATCGCCTTCGGCCGCATCCTGATGCGCCGCTTCTTCGAGACGCTGAGCGCGGAGCAGAAGCGCATGCTCGGTGCCAAGTTTGCGAAGAAACTGCGCGGTTCCCTGCTCAACGGCGTCTATGCCGTGGTGAACCTGCCGGAGGATGAGCGGAAGCGCAGCGCCCGCGCGCGGCACCTGGCCGCCGAATACGGCCTCGGCGCGACCTTCCCGGACGAGGAGGTGCAGATCATCGCGGACGCGCTGGACGTGATCCGGCGCGACGTCGCGCCCTATGACGTGCCGATTCCCGTGATCCCCGAGATCGAGGGAGACGGCGCGCGGGCCGCGCGCGCGGCGGAATAGCGCGCGCTTGGACCTAATTGCGACCGGACCGGTGAGCCTCGTGCATCCGGCGGCGCGGCTGCTGGCGGCGCTGGAGGCCGTGCTGGCGACGCTCGCCGCATCGGTGCTGGTCGCGCTGCTGCTGCTGGTCGGCGCGGCGGTCGTGCAGCGCTACGTCTTCGGCAGCGCCTTCCTCGGCTCCGACGAGGCGGCGATCTGGCTGCATGTCGCGCTGGTGGCGCTGGGATGCCCGCTGGTCGCGGGCTCGGCGCTGGCGATGCGCTTCGACCTGCTGGTGCGCGCCTTGCCGCGGGCGGGGCAGGTGGTGGCGGAGGTGCTGGCCTCCGGCGTCACGGTCTTCGCGGGTCTGGTGCTGTGCTTCGGCGCCTTCGATGTGGCGCGGGAGGTCGGCGGCACCTCCACCAGCCTCGGCCTGCCGGAATGGTGGCGCTACGCGGCCGTGTCCGTCGGCGGTGGGCTGACGCTGGTGACCTGCGGGCTGCGCTTGCTGGTGGACCGGGGCATGGCGACGGCGCTGGCGGCGTTGGTGCTCGGCGCCGTCGCGCATGGCTTCGTGGGCTGGGGAGCCTTGGCGGTGGACATGCCCGGCTCGGCGCTCGCGGCGATTGCCGCGGCCATCGGAATGCTGGCGGGCGCGCCGCTGCCGCACGCCTTTCTCGCGGCCGCTGCGCTGACGGTGCCGCTCGGCGGGCCGATGCCGCAAGCGGCGGTCGTGCAGACGACCGTCGCGGGAATCTCCAAGTTCCTGCTGCTCGCGATCCCCTTCTTCCTGCTGGCCGGCAACCTGCTGACGAGGGGCGGGCTCGCGGACCGGCTGGTGCGCTTCGCGCAGGCGATGGTTGGGCACCGGCGCGGCGGGCTGGCGCAGACGACGCTGCTGACCTCCACGCTGTTCTCCGGCGCGTCGGGCTCGTCGGTCGCCAACGCCGCCTTCGGCGCGACGACCTTCGGGCCGGAGCTGGTGCGGCGCGGCTACAGCCCGCCGCAGGCCGCGGCCCTGATCGCGGCGACGAGCACGCTGGACAACGTCATCCCGCCCTCCATCGCTTTCCTGCTGCTGGCGACCGCGACGGGGCTGTCGGTCGGCGGGCTCCTCTACGGCGGCCTGTGGGCCGGTCTCGTCATGGTCGCGGCGCTCGCCGTCTCCTTCCATCTCTGCGCGCGGGAAGCGCCGGCGGGCCGTGCTGCATCGGCCGCGGAGCGCGTGGCGAGCGCATGGGGTGCGCTGCCAGCCTTCGGTCTCGGCGTCGTCGTCGTGCTCGGTATCCGCTACGGCCTGGTCACCACGACGGAAGCGGCGGCGCTCGCGGCCTTCTACACGCTCGCGGCCGGGCTGGCGGGGCGCAGGCTTCGCGGCGCAGCGCTTGCCGCGGCATTCCGCGACAGCGCGGTGGAGGCGGCAGCAATCGGCCTGTTGATCGGCAGCGCCGCGCCCTTCGCCTTCCTGCTCGCGGTGGACGGAGTCGGCGATTGGGTGGCGGCGCTCGCGCGCACCGTCGGCCACGATCCGTTTCTCGTGCTGCTGATCGCGAATGCCGTGCTGCTGGTCGCCGGCTGCGTGCTGGACATCGGCGCGGCCATCCTGCTGCTCGGGCCCATCCTGCTGCCGATGGTGACGGCGGCCGGCGTGGACCCGGTGACCTTCGGCGTCGTGCTGGTGGTCAACCTGATGGTGGGCGGCCTGACGCCGCCGGTCGGCATGCTGGTCTTCGTCGCCGCGGGCGTGATGCGACTGCGGCCGTCGGCGGTGTTCCGCGCCGTGCTGCCGCACCTGGCCGCGCTGATCCTCTCGCTCGTCGCGCTGTCGTTCTTCGCCGCGATCCGGGCCGGTGCATGACAGAAGGGGGAGACCACGCATGACCATCACCCGACGCGCACTCGGCGCCGCGCTGGCACTGCCGGCGCTGGTGCGGCCGGCGGCGGCACAGGTGCGCAACCTGACCGTCGCCTCGCTGCTGGCGGCGGACAAGCCGGAGACGCTGGTCTGGACGCATATCCGTGATGCGCTGCAATCGCGCATGCCCGGCCGCTTCAACTTCCGCATCGTGCCGAACGCCGCGTTGGGCGGCGAGCGGGACGTGGGGGAGGGGCTGCGCCTCGGCTCCGTGCAGGGCAGCCTGATGACGCTGGGGGCGCTGTCGGGCTGGGTGCCGGAGACGCAGCTCGTCGAGATGCCGTTCGTGTTCCGCGACCGCGCGCATCTCGGCCGCGTGCTCGGCGGGCCGGTCGGCGAGGAGCTGCGCGCGAAGCTGACGGAAGCGCGCTTCGTCCCGCTCGGCTTCGTCACCTACGGCGCCCGCCACCTGCTGACGAAGGAGCCGGTGCAGCGCCCGTCCGGCGTGTCGGGCAAGCGCATCCGCGTGATCCAGTCGCCGCTGCACACGGAGCTGTGGCGCGCCTACGGCGCGTTGCCGACGCCGATCCCGATCCCCGAGACCTACAACGCGCTGCGCAGCGGCGTGGTGGACATGATGGACCTGACGGTTCCCGCAACCTTCGGCTTCAAGCTGCACGAGGTGGTGCCGTGCATCACGGAGACCGCGCATATCTGGGCAGCCGGCATCCTCGCCGTTTCCGCCACCTTCTGGCGCGGGCTGAATGCCGATGAGCAGCGCGCCTTCGGCGAGGCGGCCGCGGATGGCGCGCGCCACTTCGACGGGCTGATCATCGCGGAGGAGACGTCGAGCCTGGATGCGATGAAGGTACAGGGCGCCCGAGTTTTCGCACCGGAGGACATTCCCGCCTGGCAGGCCGGTGCGCGCAATGTCTGGGCCAGCATGGCGCCGCGCGTCGGCGGGCTGGCGCGCATCGAGGCCATGGCGGGCGCCTGATGCCGCGCCGGCTCGCCCTCGGCGCGTCCGGCGCCGTCGTCGCGGGGCATCCGCTGGCGGCGGCGGCGGGGCATGCGGCGCTGGCGGCGGGCGGATCGGCGGTAGATGCGTGCCTCTCCGCGGCCTTCACGGCCTGGGTGTGCATGCCGGACATGTGCGGGCCGGGCGGCGACCTGTTCCTGCTGGTCCGCCCGGCGCGGGGCGAACCGCTTTCCATGAGCGGCAGCGGACCGTCGCCGGCCGCTTTCGGGCCCGATCACGCGACGCGCCGCGAGGCATTGGCGATGGTGCCAGGCGTGCCGGGCGCACTCGCCGCGATCGAGGCCGCGGGACTGTGCCGGCTTCCGCGCGCGACGCTGCTCGCGCCGGCGATCCGCGCGGCGGAGGCGGGCGTGGTCATCGGGCCGATGCTCGCCCGCAAGCTCGCTGCGCTGCCGCAAGGCGAGTTCCGCGCCGCGCTGCTGGCGAGCTGGGGGGTGGCCGACCCGCGCGAGGGCGCGACATATCGCTGGCCCGCCTTCGCGGCGACGCTGCGCACAGGCGATCCGGGTGCCGCGGTCCGTGCCGCGCTGCCGGAATGGCGGGCAGGCGGCGCGCTGCTCACCGACGCCGATCTCGACACAGCGGGCATCGCCGCCGAACGGCCGCTGTTCGCCTCCGTCGCGGGCTGGCGGCTGTTCGCGCAGACGCCGCCGAGCCAGGCGGCCGCGACCCTCGGCGCGGCGCTGCGGGCCGGGCCGGACGCGCTGCTCGAAGGCGCGTCGGGCTACCAGGCACATGTGCTCGTCGAGGCCACGAAGGCCGCGCTCGGCCTGCTGGACGGCATGGGCCACGCGGGCGACACGGCGGCGACCGTCGCGGCGCTGCTGGACCCGCGCGTCGCCCGCGAGGCGCGCGAACGCATCGGGCCTGAAGCCGCGGACGGCCCCGACCTGTCGCGCAACTACGGCGAGACGACGCAATGCGCGGCCACGGACGCCGAGGGAAACGTCGCGACCCTCATCCACTCGCTGTATCGCCCCTTCGGCGCGCGCGTGCTGTCGCCCTCGACGGGGCTGATCGCGAATGATCGCGGCGGGTCGTTCACGACCGGCGCCAATGCGCCCGCGCCGCACGTGCGGCCGCGTCACACGCTCGTCGGGCTGGTCGCCGAGGCACCGGATGGCACTGCCTACGCGCTCGGCACGCCGGGCGCGCTGGCGCAGACGCAGACGGTGCTGCAGGTGCTCGCGCATCTCATGGCCGGTCCGTCCGAGCCCGAAGCCGCCGTGCTCGCGCCGCGCTGGTCGGCGATCGGTGGGCGCGGCCTCGCGGTCGAGGCCGGCATGGACGAGGCGATCACGCGCGACCTCGCCCGGCGCGGCCACCGCCTCGCGCTGCGTCCGCCGCGCGACTGGCTGATGGGATCGCTCGGCCTCGCCTTCGCGCGCCCGGACGGCACGCGCGGCGCCGTCGCCGACGACCGCCGCAACGCCCTCGCCCTGCCACTCTAGACGGAGCCGCCCATGCACCCCGGCGACACGCCGAGCCGCATCACCGAAATCTTCGGCGAAGACATGCGCGGCGAGCTGATCGAGATCGTCCTGGATGCGCTGCAACGGCAGGGCTATCCGGGAATGACGCGGGCGAGCGTGATCGCGGATGCCGGGCACCGCGCGGCCTTTCTCGCCATGCTGGAGGATTGCCGGCCGATGCCGATCGTCGTCGCGCTGCGCGAGGACGTGAAGGCGGGGCGGCTGTGAGCGCCTTCACCTTCGTCCACTCCGTGCGGGAGCTGACCTGCGGTGCCGGGAGCGCCGCGCGACTGACGGTGATCGCGCGCGAGGCGCGGCGCGCCGCGCTGATTCTCGATCCCGCCCTCGTCGCCGGTCCGGTCGGCGACCGGCTCGTCCGGTTCCTGCGCGAAGGCGGCGCGGAGGTGACGGTCATCCCGGGTCCGCGGACCGAGCCCGACCTCGCCGCGGTGGAATCCTGCCGCGCCGCCCTTGCCGCATGCGATCCTGGCCTGATCGTCGTTGCCGGCGGCGGATCGGCGATGGATTGCGCGAAGGTCGCGCGCATGGCGCTCGCCAATCACGGCCCGATCCTTGCGCTCGCGAACCCGGCCGGCGCGACGATGTCGCCGCATGACAGCCGCTTCGTGGCACTCCCGACCACGGCCGGCACGGGCAGCGAAGTCAGCGAGAGCGCCGTGATCCGCGATCCCGATGCCGCGTACAAGGCGATCTTCCGCTCGCCGGAGATGACGCCGGGCATCGCCATCCTGGATGCCGAGCTGGCGGCCGGCGCGCCGCCCGGCGTCACCGCCGCCTCGGGCTATGATGCGGTGACGCATGCGGTGGAGGCCTATACCTCCCGCGCCGCCAACCCGGTGACCGACGCGCTCGCGGAACGCGCGATGGCGCTGCTGGCGGGCGCGCTGGAGCGCAGCTTCACGGATGGCGCGGACCTTGCGGCACGGTCGGATTGCCTGCTCGGGTCCGCGCTGGCCGCGATGGCTTTCAACTCCGCCCATCTCGGCCTGGCGCACGCGATATCGGGCGCAGCGGGCGCGCTGCACAACGTGCCGCACGGTGTTGCGAATGCGCTGGCGCTGCCTTTCACCACCGCGTTCAACGCGCCGGCGCTGGGCGCGAAAGGCGAATTCGTGGCACGCCTTTTCGGCGGGGCGACGGCGGCGGCCGCGCTGTCGCGCCTGCGCGCCGCGCTCGGCCTCGACCGCTCGCTGGATGAGTTCGTGCCGCCGGGGGCACTCGACGCGCTCGCGGAAGCGGCCAGCCGGTCCGGGCAGGTCCGCGTGAACCCGCGCGCGGCCTCGGTCGCGGAGATACGGGCAATCCTGGAGGCGATGCGCACGCCGACAGCGGGCACCGCGCCGGGGGGCCTGCCCGCATGAAGCGCCGCGCAGTCCTCCTCTCCATATTCGCCGCGCCGGCCGTTGCGCAGCGCGCAACCTGGCCGGACCGGCCGGCGCGCGTGCTGATCCCCTTCGCGCCGGGTGGTGGCGTGGACGTGGTCGGGCGCTTGATGGCCGCGGCGTTGCAGGCGCGTCTCGGCCAGCCCTTCGTGGTGGAGAACCGGCCCGGTGGCGGAGGGCTGGTCGCGCTGCGGGCGGTCGCGGCCGCAGCACCTGATGGCTACACGCTCGGCATCGGCGCGCCGGGGCCATTGACGATCGCGCCGACGCTGTTGCCGAACGCGAATTTCGACGTGGCGACGATCCTGGAGCCCGTGCAGCTCTTTGCCAGCACGCCGGGCCTGCTGATCGGCCGCCGCGACCTGCCGGCGACGACGGCGGCGGAACTCGTCGCGCTGTCCCGCGCCGCGGCACGGCCGCTGACCATGGCCTCGGCCGGCACGGGCAGCGTGCTGCACCTGATCGGCGAGCACCTGCAGGACCGCATGGGCGTGCGCTGGACGCACGTGCCCTACCGCGGCTCCGGCCCGGCCTTCGCCGATCTCGTGGCCGGCAACGTGGACCTGATGGTGGACGTGGTGCCGACCTCCGCGCCGCTGCTCGGCGGCGGGCAGGCGAAGGCGTTCTTCGTGACGACGCCCGCGCGCGTGCCGCAGCTTCCCGCGGTGCCGACGATCGCCGAAGCCGGCTTCGGAGACGCCGACATGGGGTCCTGGATGGCGGTGGTGGCGCCGCGCGGCACGCCGGCTGCGGTGGTCGGCGCGCTGAACGCGGCACTGAACGACGCGCTGGCCGAGCCCGCGCTGCGCGAGCGGCTGCTGGCGTCCGGCGCCATTCCGGTCGGCGGCGCACCCGCGGTGCTGGCGCAGCGTGTTGCGGCCGAGGCGGGGCTGTGGGCCGCGATCATCCGGGCCAACAACGTGCGAGCGGAATAGGCGCCAGCACGTGACAGGAAGGGCATGAGCACCTGGGGAGATGGTGCTGCTGGAGAGGATTGAACTCTCGACCTCTCCCTTACCAAGGGAGTGCTCTACCACTGAGCTACAGCAGCGCGCCGGCCGTTTTCCTAGCCGCCGGCCCGGCGCGACGCAACCCGCATGGGCGGGCGCGGTGAAACGACGGAATGGCGTGCCAGGGTGATTGCGAACGACTCTCAATCGCACTATGCGTTGTTCATGTCCTTCCCCGCCCCGACCCGCCGCGCCCTCCTCCTCGCCACAGCCGGCACCGCCCTTGCCCGCCCGCGTCCCGCCCTGGCGCAAGGCGCAGCGCTCGTCGTCAGCCAGTTCTCCGAAACGCGCGACCTCTCCGCGATTGATCCGATGCGCAGCCTCGACTTCACCATCCCGACCAGCCTCGTCTTCGACAGCCTGATCGAGCGCGACGCGGCGGGTCACCTGGTGCCCGCGATCGCGACGGCTTGGGAACGGACGGCACCGACGGTCTGGCGTTTCGCGATCCGCCGGGACGTGCGCTTCCACGACGGCACCAGGCTGACCGCCGCCGATGCGGCAGCCACCTTCGCCTACGCGCTCGACCCCGCCAACCGGTCCGGCCTGCGCCTGCAGACCCAGCCTGTGGTGCGGGCGGAGGCACCGGATGCGGCGACGCTGCTGCTCCACACGGCCGTGCCGACTGCGCTGCTGCCGCAGGTCGTGGGTGCCGTGCCGGTGCTGCAGGCCGCGCAGCTCGGCGCCGCCGATGCACCCTTCCGCACGCGCCCCGTCGGTTCCGGACCCTGGCGCATGACGGCGTGGCGGCCCGGCGAGCGACTGGAATTCGAGGCGACGGGCACGCATTGGGCGCACCCGACGCCCGGCTTCCCCTGGATCACCGTGCGCGCCGTGCCGGAGGCCTCGACGCGCGTCGCGGACCTGCTGTCGGGCGGCGCCGGCATCGCGGCCGATATCCCGCCGGCGCTCGCCGCGCGCGTCGGCCGGGGCGGGGCGCGGCTGGTCGCGCAATCCGGCACGCGGACGCAGTATCTCTCCTTCTGGTTCCGGCCGCCCTTCGACGACCCGCGCGTGCGCCGTGCCGCTTATCACGCGCTGGATCGCAAGGCGCTGGCCGATACCGTCTGGGGCGAGTTCGCGGAAGTCGCGACCGGCCCCGTGCCGACCGGCTACGGCGGCCACGTCGCGGCCTTTCCGTTGTCGGACTTCGATCCCGACCGCTCCCGCGCGCTGCTGCGCGAGGCCGGCCAAACCACCCCACTGCCGGTCGAGCTGGACGCGCCGCCGGCCGAGATCACCGCGGCGCAGGTGATCCAGGCCGGCATGGCGCGCGGCGGCTTCGCGGTGCGCATCAACCCGCTCGACAGCATCGGCGCCACCTTCGATACGCGGCGCCTGACGGCGCAGGGACGCGGGCGGATGTTCGTGGTGACCGCGCTCGACAACCACGTGCATGATGCCGTCCGCCCCTACACGGCCTTCTACGCCGAGACCGGCTTTCTCAGCACGGCGCTGGGCTGGCGGCCGCAGCCGCGCCTGGCACCGCTGCTGGCCGCCTACATCGAGGCCGAAGGCGCCGCGAAGCACGGCGCTTCCGCCGCACTGCTCGAAGCGGCGAAAGCCGACATGCCGGCGGTGTTCCTGGCCTACCCGAAGGCCGTGTACGGCGTGGCCGCCGGCGTCGAGATGCCGCCCAACGGCCATGGGCGGCTCGACTTCCCGAGCCTGACGCCGCGGCGCGCGTGAAGGCGGCGCTCGCGCGGCTGGTCGGCGGCGCGGCGGCGTTGCTCGTCGCGCTGCTGCTGCTCGGCGCGATGGCGGATCTGCTCGGCGATCCCGTCGCGCGCCAGCTCGGGCCGGAGGGCGACGCGGCGGCGCACGCGGCGTTGCGCTCCGCGCTCGGCCTCGATGCGCCCTGGCTCTCGCGGATGGTGCTGCCGACGCTCCACCTGCTGGGCGGCGAGCTCGGCGCCTCCTCCTGGCTCCGGCGACCGGTGGGCGAGGCGGTGGGCGAGGCGCTCGGCGTCACGCTCCGCCTCGCCGTCCTCGCCTGGCCGGCGGGGATCATCGGCGGCGCGGCGCTCGGCCTCGGCCTTGCCGCGGCGCCGGCCGCGGTGGCGCGGCTGCCGCTGCTCGTGCTCCCCGTGCCCGGCTTCGTCGTCGCGGTGCTGGCCGTGGAGGTCTTCGCGGCGCGCCTCGGCTGGGCCGGCGCGGCCGGCTTCGCGGGCTGGGGCAGCCTGGTCTTGCCGGCGGGACTGCTCGCCGGCGCATTGGCCGTGAAGCTCGCCCTGCTGCTGCAGGACCGCCTGCGGGAGATGGCGGAGGAGCCCTTCCAGCTCTTCGCCGCCGCGCGCGGGATCGGGCCGGTGCGGATGCTGACGGCCTACCGCCTGCTGCCCGCGGCGGCACTGATCGCGCGCTTCGGCGCGTTGCAGGCCGGCTACCTGCTCGGCGGCGCGTTGGTGATCGAGACGGTCTTCGCCCTGCCCGGCCTCGGCCGCCTCGCGGTGCTGGCGTTGCAGCATGGCGATCTGCCCTTGCTGCGCGGCTGCATGCTGGCGGGCGGCATCGGCTTCCTCCTCGCCCGCGCCGGTGCGGAGCTGGCGCAGAGCCGGCTCGATCCACGACCTGCGGCCGCGGCATGAACAGGCTGCTCATCGCACTCATCACGACTGCCGCGCTGGCGACAGCCGCGGTGGCTTGGCTGCCCGACCCGCTCGCGCTCTCGCCCGCGCGGCTGGAGGCGCCGTCAGCGGCGCATCCGCTCGGCACCGATCCGCTCGGACGCGACGTCGCCGCGCGGATCGTCGCCGGCCTGCCCGGCAGTCTGGGCCTGGCCCTCGCGGGCCTCGGCGCCGGGCTGGTAGCGGCGCTCGCCACCGCGTTGCCGGCGGCATGGCTGGAGGGGCGCGTCGCGGGACGCGCGTTGGACGGCGCGGCGCAGGCGCTGCTCTCCTTCCCGCCGCTCTGGCTGCCGCTGGTCGTCCTCGCATTGGCCGGGCGGGGCGCGGCGGCGCAGGTGCTCTGCGTCGCGCTCGTGCTCTGGGCTGACCTGCACTGGATTCTGCGCGGCGAGGCGCGGCGCGTGCTCGCGGAACCCTTCGTGGAAGGCGCGCGCGCCATCGGCTTCGGCGCGCCGGCGATCCTGTTGCGCGACGTCGCGCCGAACCTCGCGGGCACCTGCCTCTGGCTCGGGCTGGTGAAGCTGCGGGCGGCGGTAATGCTGCTCGCGACCTTCGCGTTCCTGGGTCTCGGCACGCCGCCGCCGGCGCCGTCCTGGGGTGGCATGGTCGCCGAATCGCGCGACTGGTTCCTGGACGCGCCCTGGCTACTGGCGGCGCCCGCCGGCGCCATCGCGCTCAGCCTGTTCGCCGCGGCCGCGATTGCCGCAGGGCTGCGCGCCCGGCTGCTCGTCCCGACATGAACAGGAGACCCGCATGGATGCCGTGAAGGACGCCGTCGCCGCGCATTGGAACCGGCGTGCCGCCGATTTCGACGAGGGCGCGACGCACGGCCTGCTGAACGCTGCGCAGGATGCCGCGTGGCGGGCCGTGATGGCGCGTCTGGCGCCGCGGGCGCCGGTGCTGGATACGCTCGATATCGGGTGCGGCACGGGCTTCCTCGCCTTGCTCCTCGCCGAGGCCGGGCATCGTGCCACCGGCCTCGACTTCGCCGAGGCTATGCTGGCGATCGCGCGCGGGAAGGCGCAGGCACGAGGGCTGCCCGCGCGCTTCGTGGCCGGCGACGCGGAGACGCCGACGCTGCCGGGCGCGGCTTTCGATCTTGTGGTGGAGCGGCACGTGCTGTGGACGCTGCCCAACCCCGACGCGGCCCTTCGCGCCTGGCACGCCCTGCTCCGGCCCGGCGGCCGCGTGGCGCTGATCGAGGGCGCTTGGTGGGACATGACGGCGCGCGACGAGTATGCGGGCGTGCATGACCGGCTGCCGCTGTTCGGCGGGCGGCCCGCAGCGGAGCTCGCCGCGCCGCTCCTTGCCGCCGGCTTCGACGCGCCTGACGTGGTGCCGCTCATGGATGCGGCGCTCTGGGGTGAGGCGCCGGCGCACGAACGCTACCTCCTCGTCGCGCGGAAGCCGGCGTGACCGAGCCTGCACTCTCTGCAATCGGGCTCGGCGCCGTGCACGTCACGCGGCACGGTCCCGTTGCCGCCCTGACGGACGTATCGTTGACGATTGCGAAGGGTGAGGCGCTGGCGATCGTCGGCCGGTCGGGCTGCGGCAAGACGACGCTAGCGCGGCTGCTGGCCGGGCTGCCGCCGCGCGGCGCACGGGTAACAGGTCGGCTGGCGTGGCCCGGCGGCACCGCGCCGGTCGGATCGGCGCGCCGGGCCGGCCTCGGCCGCCGCGTGGCGTGGCTGCCGCAGGAGGCCGGGGCCGCGCTCAACCCGATGCTGCGGATCGGCGATCAGGTGGCGGAGACGCTTCGCGCGGCCCGCTCGCACGCGGGCGCGCGGTTGGTTACGACGCTGCTGGAGGAGACCGGGCTCGATCCGGCCCTTGCGGCGCGCTACCCGCACGAAGTGTCCGGCGGGCAGGCGCAGCGCGCGGCGCTCGCCTGCGCGCTCGCCCAGGAGCCGACCGTGATGGTCGCCGACGAGCCGACGAGCGCGCTCGATGCCGCGACGGCCGCTGCGATCCTGCGCCTGCTGCGGGACCGCACGCGGGAGCGCGGGCTCGCGCTCGTCCTCGTCACGCACGATTTCGCGGCGGCCGGCATGCTCTGCGACCGCGCGGTGATTCTGCAGGCCGGCCGTGTCGTTGAGCACATCGCAGCGTCCACGCTGCTCGCGCCACGCTCCGTCGCCGGGCGGGAGTTGGCGCATGCGGCGCGCGCGTTGCGGGGCGCGGATCATTGCTTGACGCGCGCCGCCTGACCTTCCGCTTCCGCGGCGCGAAGCAGCCGGCGGTGGAGCGCATCACGCTGCACCTCGAGCCTGGCGAATGGGTGGCGATTGCCGGCAGGTCGGGCTCCGGCAAGTCCACGCTGCTGCGGCTGCTGGCTGGCTTGCACGAGCCGGATGAGGGCGACCGCGTGCTGGATGGCCGGGCGATCCCACCTGTGTCCGACCGCGCCGGCCGGCGCGCCTGGCACCGCCGGCTGCCGCTGCTGCCCCAGGACACGGCGCGCGCCTTCAACCCCGTGCGGAGCCTTCGCGCGCAGCTCTGCGCGGCGCTCGCGCTGCACGGCATCGGGGCGAACGAAGCCGCGCGGGATGCCGCGGCCGCGGCCGCGTTCGAGGCGTGCGGTCTGAATCCGATGCTGCTCGACCGTGCCCCGCACGCACTCTCGGGCGGGCAGCGGCAGCGGGCGGCGCTGGCCCGTCTGATCGGTCTCGGCCCGCGCGTCCTGCTGCTGGATGAGCCGACGGCGGCGCTCGATCCGGCGACGACGCTCGAGATCTGCGGCCTGCTCGATGAGCTGCGGCGCGGGCCAGGTCGCCCCGGACTGCTCATCGCGGCGCATGATCCGGGCGTGCTGGCCCGCGCCGATCGCGTGCTGCGGATCGAGGGCGGGCGCATTCCGTAACCCGCCCAACCCATGCCGGATCGCAACCGGCGTCGTTGCTCTCCGGCTCGGTTGAGCCGGAACCTGACGCGGCGTAGCAGACAAGCGGCGCGATTTGCCGTAGGTCACGCGGCCGCGACCGCGCGCGCCATCGCGACTGGGGAACGAGATGAGTTCGGACCGGCCGGAGTCTGGATCTGCCTTTCCGCGCGGCCGTTCCGCGCGCGCGCATCTAACGCTGCTGATCGTCGCCCTGCTCGTCCCGGTCCTGACCTTCTCGAGCATCCTCCTGAACCGCTTCGCGGCCGCGGAGGCGAGCCGCTTCGAGACGGAGGCACGCGAGCGGGCGCGCGCCGCGGCACTCGACATTGACCGCGACGTGGCGAGCCTGCGCGCGGCATTGCAAACCCTCGCCACCTCGGCGCGCCTCGCGGCGGGCAACTTTGAGGGATTTCATCGGCAGGCCAGCGAGGTCCGCGGCTTCACCGGGATTGACATCGTGCTGCGGGACGCGGCGACGCGTCAGCAGGTGATGAACACGCGTGTGCCCTACGGAACACCGCTTCCGGTCACGCACACGATCTTCGACGACGAGTTGCTGCGGACCCGTCGTCCGGTCGTCTCCGACGTGTATGCGGGCGTGATCGCAAATCGTCCTCTCTACGCGGTCGCAGTCCCGGTCATCCGCGACGGCACGGGCGAGGTGACGCATCTGCTCGCCTTCAGCATCGAGACGGACCGGCTCGTTCCCTTCCTCACCGGCGAACGGTCATCCGAATGGCTCATGGCTATCGCGGATCGCCGAGGGAACTGGCTCGCCCGCAGCGTCGCGCATGCCGAGTTCTCCGGCCGGCCCGGGCGGCCTGAATTCCTCGCCAGCGTGCCCGGGGAGGAAGGGACCTGGACCGGCAGTTCGCCGGATGGGCGCGGCATCCTCGTCGGCTACGTGCGCAGCAAGACGACCGGCTGGCTCGTCACGGCCAGCCTTCCGCTCGACATCGTGCGCGGACCGCTCTACCGCACCGTCGGCGCCCTGGCAGGCCTGGGCGCGGGGGCGGCGGCGCTCTCTCTCCTGCTCGCGTGGCTGTTCGGCCGCCGCTTCACCGGCCCGCTCGGCATGCTGGCGGACGACGCGGCGAGGCTCGGCCGCGGCGAGCCGGTGGAGCCCGCGCGGACCGGCCTCCGCGAAGCCGATGCGGTCGCTGCCGCCATGGCCGCCGCTGCGACGGAACTGCGCGACCGTCAACGTGCCCGCGACGCCGCCGAAGCCACTCTGCGCGAGAGCGAGGAGCGCCAGCGCCTCATCGTCGAGAGCGCGACGGACTACGCGATCATCAGCCTCGACCTCGACGGATGCGTCGCGACCTGGTCGGCCGGCGCGCGCCGCATCCTGGGCTGGGAGCGGCGCGAGGTGACCGGCCACCACATCCGTCTGATCTTCGTGCCGGAAGACCAGGTGGCCGGCGCGCCGGAAGCCGAGATGCGGACCGCGCTCGCCGAGGGCCGCGCCGCCGATGAGCGCTGGCACGCGCGCAAGGACGGGATCCGATTCTGGGCCTCGGGCGAGCTGCAGCCGATGCGCGGCGCGGACGGCGCCGTCATCGGCTTCCTCAAGATCCTCCGCGACCGCACGCGCGAGCGCGAGTCGGAGGACGCGCTGCGCGAGCTCAACGCGACGCTCGAACGCAAGGTCGCCGAGCGCACGGCGGAGCTGACGGAATCGAACGGCCGGCTGCTCACCGAGATGCAGCGGCGCGAGGCGACCGAGGACCAGCTTCGGCAGCTTCAGAAGATGGAGGCGGTGGGGCAGCTGACCGGCGGCATCGCGCACGACTTCAACAACATGCTGGCCGTCGTCATCGGCTCCCTTACCATGATGCGGCGCCGGCTGGCCCGCGGCGAGACCGAGGTGACGCGCTTCGTGGACGCCGCGATGGATGGCGCGACGCGTGCCGCGACGCTGACGCAGCGGCTGCTCGCCTTCTCCCGCCAGCAACCGCTGGCGCCGGAGCCGGTGGACGGCAACAAGCTGATCGCCGGCATGTCGGAGCTGCTGCGCCGCACGCTCGGCGAGCAGGTGCGGCTCGAGACGGTGCTGGCCGGCGGTCTCTGGCGCACGCATGCGGACCCCAGCCAGCTCGAGAACGCCATCCTGAACCTGGCGGTGAACGGGCGCGACGCGATGCCGGAGGGCGGGCGGCTGACGATCGAGACGGCGAATGTGCTGCTCGACGAAGGCTATGCCGCCCGGCACGTCGGCATCCCGCACGGGCAGTATGTGATGCTTGCCGTGACCGACACCGGGATCGGCATGCCGGCCGAGGTGCAGGCCCGCGCCTTCGACCCGTTCTTCACCACGAAGGCGGTCGGCAAGGGGACTGGCCTCGGCCTGTCGCAGGTGTACGGCTTCGTCCGGCAGTCGGGCGGGCACATCAAGATCTATTCGGAGCCGGGGCAGGGCACCTCGGTGAAGATCTACCTGCCACGCTTCTTCGGCGAGGGTGCGAGCGAGGCGATCCGGCGGGCGCCGTCCACGCCGATGCGGGACCTGCCCGCGGGCGACCCGCGGGAGATCGTGCTGGTGGTCGAGGACGAGGAGCGCGTGCGCACCTTCACGGTCGAGGCGCTGCGGGAACTGGGCTACACGGTGATCCACGCCGATGGCGCGGGCGCGGCGCTGCGCCAGCTCGACGCGCATCCGGAAGTGACGCTGCTGTTCACGGATATCGTCATGCCCGACGTGAATGGACGGCGCCTGGCCGACGAGGCGCTGCGGCGCCGGCCCGGTCTGAAGGTGCTCTACACCACCGGCTACACGCGCAACGCCGTGGTGCACAACGGCGTGCTGGACCCCGGCACGCAGCTCATCACCAAGCCCTTCACGCTGGAGCAGCTCGCCGTGAAGGTGCGCGACGTCCTCGGGGCGCCGGCCGCGACGTGAGCGTCGCCGGCCGGCGTCACGCCGCCGGGCGCCGGGCGAAGTAGCTGCGTCCCTCGACGCCGAGCTGGTTCTCGTAGATCGAGCCCTGGCGGCGGGCCGGCGGCAGGGGCACGCGCACGGGCACCGGCGCGACGCGCGGCTCCACGCTCGGGCCGCGTCCGGTCAGCAGGCGGCCGTCGAACTCCGCAAGATCCTTCACGCCCATGAGCGGCCAGGCATCGGCGGCAGCGACCTCGTAGAGCAGCAGGTTGCGCGGCCGGTCCGACACGTTCTGCGCGGAGCCGTGCAGCGTGCGGACATGATGGAACGACATCGAGCCGGCCGGGCCGGTGAGCGCCACGGCACGCGGCATCAGTGCCTCGATCTCCGCCGGGTCCACCGAGCCGCAGAAGCAGCCATCCGCGCCGTGATGGCTGTACACCGGGCCGAGATGCGTGCCCGGCACGCAGAGCAGCGGCCCGTTCGCCTCCGTCGTGTCGTCGAGCAGCACGCCGATCGCCAGGATGTCGTCGTTGGTGTGCGGGTAGAACGCCCAGTCCTGGTGCCATTCCACGGGCGAGCCGTACTGCGCCGACTTCATGTTCAGCTTGGACCCGTGCAGCCGCAGCTCGCGCCCGATCAGCGCGCGGCAGATGTCGAGCACCGGCGCGGAGCGGATCACCCGGTCGAACACCGAGTGCACCCTGTGCGGCGTCTTGATCCGACGCACGCGCGGCGCTGCCCGGGTATGGCCGGGCTCCAGGTCATAGACATCCGTATGCGTCTCGACCTCCCTCGCGCCTTCGATCAGGTCGGCGACGACGCCGCGGATTTCGGCCAGCGTTGCCGCATCCAGCACGCGTTCGACGAGGGTGAAGCCGTCCCGGCGATAGGCCTCGATGCCCGGGGTCGTGATCATGGCGCGCTCCGCTGGTCGTGCGTGACAGCGCTAACATACGCGGTATGCCGGCGCTGCCAAGCCCTGCCGCGGGTGGTAGGCTGCCGGCCATGTCGTCCCGCAGCCCACGGCTCGAGGAGGTGGCGGCCGCGGCCGGCGTCTCGACCATCACGGCGAGCCGCGCGCTCCGGCTGCCGGAAAAGGTCGCGCCGGCGACGCGCGCGCGGGTGGAGGCGGCGGTCGCGCGCCTCGGCTATGTGCCGAACCTGCTGGCCGGTGCGCTCGCCTCCGCCCGGTCGCGGACCGTGGCCATCCTGGTGCCTACGCTCGCGAGCTCGATGTTCGCGGAGACGATTGACGGCCTGACCGACGCGCTGGAGGCGCGCGGCTTCGCGATCCTCGTCGCGCAGTCCGGCTACGATGCGGAACGCGAGCGGCGCGCGCTCTCGACGCTGCTCGGGCGGCGGCCGGAGGCGCTGGTGATGGTGGGCAGCCCGGCCGATGCAGCCTGCGCCGCGGTGCTGGAACGTGCGGTCGCGGACGGCGTGCGGGTGGTGGAAACATGGGAGAAGCCGCGCCGCGCGCTGGATGCGCTGGTGGCGTTCGACAACGCCGCGGCCGGGCGGATGGTGGCTTCGCATCTCGCGGCGTCCGGCCGTCGGCGCCTGCATTTCGTCGGCGGTGACGACCGGCGCGCGCGGGCGCGGCGCGCGGGGTTCGAGGCCGCCGCGAAGGCGGCGGGGCTGCCGCCGCCTGGCCACACCATCCTGCCGGCGCCTGCTGCGATGGAGGATGCCGCACGGCTTGGGACGGAGATGCGCGATCTGCCCGACGCCGTCTTCGCGGCCACGGACGTCCATGCGGTGGCGTTGCTCGGTGCGCTGCTGCGTCGTGGGGTGCGCGTGCCGGAGGATGTCGCGGTGCTCGGCTTCGGCGACCTGCCGATGGCGCGGCACTGCCGGCCATCCCTCTCAACGGTCCGCGCGGATGGCGGCGCAATCGGGCGGCGCGCCGCCGCGGTGATCCTGGGCGAGGCCCAAGGCAGCCCGGTGCCGGGCGAGCTGGTCCTGCGCGAGAGCGGCTAGCGGAGCGCCGCCGGCAGCCAGAGCGAGAGCGACGGCACGTAGGTGACCAGCAGCAGGGCCAGGATCAGCGGCACGTAGAAGGGCAGGAAGGCCCGGACCACGGCGCCGAAGCTGACGCGCGCGATGTCCTGCACGATGAACAGCAGCACGCCGAAAGGAGGCGTGGTGGCGCCGATCAGCAGGTTGAGGATCATGATCAGCCCGAACTGCACGGGATCAATCCCGAGCTGGTTGACCAACGGCAGGAAGGTCGGCACGGCGATCAGCAGGATCGCCGTGGTCTCCATGAAGCAGCCGACGACCAGCAGGAAGCCGTTGATCATCAGCAGCACCAGCAGCGGATTGGTGGTGACCGAGAGGATCCAGGCCGCGAGGTTGGCCGGGACGTTGTTGACCGAGATGATCCAGCCGAACGGGACGGCTGCCGCCATGATGAAGACGAGCACGCCGGACGTGACGAGGGTATCCGACAGGCAGCGCCGGAGCTTGGCGATGTTGAGGTCGCCCTGGGCCAGGCCCAGCAGAGTCGCGTAGATCACCGTCAGCGCGCCGAGTTCGGTCGGCGTCGCGACCCCGGCCAGCAGCCCGGCGGTCAGCAGCACCGGTGCCAGCAGCGCGAAGAAGGCCCGGCGAAAGGTGGTCCAGAGCCGCGGATAGGAGATCGGCGTCGCCGGCGGCGCACGCACCAGATCCAGCGCGACCAGGACATAGACCGTCAGCATCAGCAGCGCGCCGATGACGAAGCCGGGGATCAGCCCCGCGACGAACAGGTCGCCGATCGAGACCTGTGCCAGCACGCCATACACCACCATGATGACGGAAGGCGGGATGATCGGCCCGACCACGGCCGACGCCGCGCTGACCGCGGCCGCGAAGGCCGGGTCGAAGCCCTCGCGCCGCATCGCCCGGATCTCGACCGTGCCGAGCCCGGCGGCGTCGGCCTGCGCCACGCCGGACATGCCGGCGAAGATCAGGCTGGCGGCGATGTTCACCTGCGCGAGGCCGCCGCGGATGTGGCCGACGACTGCCGCGGCGAAGGCGAAGATGCGCGCCGCGACGTTGCCGTGGTTCATGATGTTGCCGGCCAGCACGAAGAGGGGAATGGCGAGCAGCGGAAAGCTGTCCAGGCCCGGCGCCATCCGCTGCACGACGATGCCGGCGGGCAGGCTGCTGAATCCCGCGAACCAGGTGAGGGACGCGGCCATCAGCGCGAAGGCGATCGGCAGTTGCAGCGCGATCAGCCCGAAGCAGACGAGGAACAGGACGGCGATGCCCATCCGGCTACAGCGCCCGCTCCGCGATGCGGGCCTCGGCCTCGTCCGCGTCGCGGTCGCGCGCCCGGCCTGCCGCGGCGTCGCGCACCGCATCCGGCACGCGGCCGGTCGCGGCCTCGACGAGGTGCGCGGCGACGAAGTAGGCGGCGGTGAGCGCCATCGAGGCGAGCGAGACGAAGAGGGGCAGCGAGTAGAAGAGGTGCCGCGGCAGGTTGACGGGCAGGGAGATCGTGCTGGACCGGCTCTCCGTTCCCATCACGTCGAGCGCGTGCCACGCGACAACGGCGCAGCAGCTTAGGATCACGAGATATAGCGCCGCCTCCACCGCGGCACGGGTGCGCGTCGCGAGGCGCGGTAGGAAGGTCTCGATGCGGATGTGCCGCTGCCCTTTCAGCCCGGCGGCCGCGCCGAGGAAGACCGCCCAGATGAAGGCGAAGGTCGCGACATCCTCCACCCAGACGATCGGCATGCCGAGAAGGTAACGCGTGGCGACCTGCGTGCCGATCATCGCGACCACGCCGACGAGCAGCGCCATCCCGAGCGCACGCTCCACCCGGCCCAGCAGGGCGAGCGCGCGCCAGATGGCGGAGAGCAATGTCAGAGCGCCTGGATGCGCTCGAACAGCCCGGCCGCCCAGACGTTGTCGCGTTCCATCTGCGCCACGCCTTCCAGCGCGGCGCGGACGAAGGGCGCCTTGTCCACGGCGGACACCGTCGCGCCCTCGCGCCGCATCGCCTCGTAGCCGGCCTCAAGCTCGCCCGCCGACTGCTCCTGATGCCAGGCCATCGCCTCGCGCGCGGCGGTGACGAGGATGTCCCGCACCTCCGGCGACTGGCGCTGGAAGGCCTGCTCGTTGATGGAGATCTGGCCGGCCGCGATGACGTGCTCCGTGCGGATCACCTGCTGCGCCGCCTGGTGGAACCGCGCGGCCATGGCGGAGAGCGTCGGGCCTTCCGCCGCGTCAATCACGCCCGTGCGCAGGCCCAGGAAAACCTCGCCCCAGGCGACGCGGGCGGGCTGCGTGCCGAGCGTCTGCCAGAGCAGCAGGTAGGCGCGGATGTCCGGCACGCGCATCTTCAGGCCGCGCAGGTCCGCCGGGTTGGCGATCGGGCGCTTGCTGAACATCACGCGCGGCTGGGACGGCGCGGCGGCCAGGATGCGCACGTTGTGGCGCGTGCGCATCTCTTCCGCGTAGGGGGCGAAGAGGGGGCTGTCGAGGAAGCGCTGCTGGTGCGCGTTGTCGCGGAAGGTGAAGCCCCATGCGAGCACAGAGAGGTCGCGGACCCAGTTGGCGTACCAGTCGAGCACGTCGCCGTAGATGTGCACGCCGCCGCGCATCATCTGCTCGATCACCTGCACGTCGTTGCCGAGCTGCTCGCCCTGGATGAAGTTCACCGTCAGCCGGCCGCGCGCGCGCTCATTCACCAGTCGCGTGAAATGCGCATTGGTGCGGTCAATGATGGAGCCGATCGCGTCCGAGCCGCCGAGGATGAGCGTCTGCGCCTGCGCCTCGGCGCGCCGCAGGGCCGGCAGGGCGAGCAGCGTGCCGCCGAAGGCGGCCGAGGCGATGGTGCGGCGTGTGGTGGGCATGGGACGCGTTCCTCCTCGATCGCCGGATCTGCGCCCGGGCGCGCTGAATGTTTGCGCTGTCATCACAGCGCGGGCGGCGGCTGCCGTCAATCGGCATGTGGCGGTGGGCCTCGTCTTGGCGGCGACACGCGCGAAACCGCGTGACGCGGAGCCGTCACACGCGATGCACGAAAGCGCGTGCGGAGACATCGCCCTGAAATCGGGTCGCCGTAGCTTCCGGCCATCGCCGCTGCGCCATTCCGGCGCGGCCGCGGAACACGAAAGGAAGCTCACATGAGCAAGTCATACCTGCGCGCCTTCACCAAGGCCGCCATTCTCCTGGCCTCCGCGCTCTCCGCGCCGGCGCTGGCCATGGACGGCCCGGCGTATCCGGTCAGCACCAGCGGCGGCGAGAACAGCAGCATCGAGTACGGCCCGGGCCCGCGCGGCGCGGTGGTCGGCGGCGGCCGGACGGTCACTGTCGGCACCGGCGAGGATGCGCGCATCGTGCACCTCGACCCCGAGTACACCCAGCGCCCGATGTCCGACCTGGTCCCGATGTCGGTCGGCAGCGGCGAGAACAGCAGCATCGTGTACGTGCCCGCGCAGACGCATTCGAGCGGCCTACGGCGCGCGCCGCGTGGCTGAGCCGTTGCGGCGGCGGGCGGACCGGCCCGCCGCCGCGCAATGGCGTCCGGGGGAGGCTAGGCGCGGGCGTTGACGGGCGGTATGAGGCGCGCCACCCATGCTGGCCGGGCTCGGACCGGCCTGCGCGGGTCGTCACGGGGGCGGAAGCCCCTGTGTGGGTCCCGTTCGTCTAGAGGCCTAGGACACCAGCCTTTCACGTTGGCAGCACGGGTTCGAATCCCGTACGGGACGCCAATCGCTCACGCGAGGTGACAGGCAACGAGGGCGCCGTCGCCGACGGCACGAAACGGCGGATCCTCGTCCGTGCAGCGCGGTACCGCAACCGGGCAGCGGTCGCGGAAGCGGCAGCCGGAGGGTGGCGTGCGGGCATCCGGAACGTTGCCCTTGATGGGCAGCGCATCGCGCGGCTGGTCCACCCGGGGCAGGGGCACCGCCCGTACCAGTGCGCGCGTGTAGGGGTGGCGCGGATTGCGAACGACCTCTTCCGTCGGGCCTTCCTCTACCACGCGGCCGAGATACATCACCAGCGTGCGGTCGCAGACGTAGCGCACCAGCGCTAGATCGTGACTGATGTAGAGCGCGGCGAGGCCGAGCGTGTCGCGCGCCTCGCGCATCAGGTTCAGGATGCCGGCGCGGACGGAGACGTCGAGCATCGAGACCGGCTCGTCGGCGACGAGGAACGCGGGTTCCAGGATCAGCGCGCGCGCGAGCACCACGCGCTGGAGTTGCCCGCCAGAGAGCTCGTGCGGGTAGCGCGGCAGGTAGCGTTCCGCGTCGGGTAGTCGGACGCGACGCATCGCCAGCGCAACGCGGCCGTCCCACTCCGCGCGCGGAATGCGCATGTTGCGCAGCGGCTCGATCAGGCTGTCGTGGATCGTCAGGCGCGGGTTTAGCGCATCGAAGGGGTTCTGGAACACGAGCTGCGCGTGGCGGCGGAACTCCCGCGTGGCGGCGCGATCCAGACGCGAGAGGTCGGTGCCGCGGAAGGTGATCGTGCCGGCGGTCGGCTCCAACAGCTTCAGCAGGAGGCGCGCCGTGGTCGTCTTGCCGCAGCCGGATTCGCCGACGATTGCCACCGTCTCGCGCGGGGCGAGGCGGAGCGAGACTCCGTCCACCGCGCGTACCACCGGGCGCTGTCCGCCGAGGGTTTCGCGAAGCGTGCGGGGCGCAGCGAAGTGCTTCACCAGGTCGGCAGCTTCGATCAACGCCGCCACGTCGCGGCCTCCCGGGCGAGGGCGCGCAGGGCCGCGGCCTCGTCGGCACGCCAACAGGCGGCGGCATGGCCATCGGCGTCGGACGTGAGCGGCGGCTCGGCCGCGACGCAGCGCGCTTCGGCAAAAGGACAGCGGTCGGCGAAGCGGCAGCCGCGCGGCGGGTGCAACAGGGACGGCGGGCTGCCCTCGATCGGCACCAGCTCGCCGGCCGCGCGTTCCAGGTCGGGGAAGGCGTTGGTCAGGCCCATCGTGTAGGGGTGCCGTGGCCGTTCCAGCACCTCGTCCACGCGCCCGGCTTCGACAACGCGACCCGCATACATCACCACCACGCGGTCGCAGGCATAGGCGACGACGCTGATGTCGTGCGTGACAAGCATGACCGAGAGGTTCAGGCGAGCCTGCAACGCCTTCAGCACGTCAAGCACCTGCCGCTGCACGATGACGTCGAGCGCGGTCACCGGCTCGTCCGCCAGCACCAGCTTCGGCTCCAGCGCGAGAGCGATGGCGATGGATGCTCTCTGCTTCATGCCGCCGGAGAACTGATGCGGGTAGTCGGCCAGGCGCCGCGCCTCGATGCCGACGAGCGCGAACAGTTCCTCGGCGCGGGCCCGGGCGGCGCTGCGGGCGCGTCCGCCGCGCTCGACCAGCACTTCCTCGATCTGGCGGCCAACGCGATAGACGGGGTCGAGCGCGGACATCGCGGTTTGCGGTATGAAGGCGATCTCCCGCCAACGGATCGTGCGACGTTCGCGCTCGGGCAGGCGGAGCAGGTCGCGGCCTTCGAAGGCGATCGGGCCGCCGAGGATTTCGGCATTGCGCGGCACGACGCCCATGACCGCGCGGGCGACGGTTGTCTTGCCGCAGCCGGACTCGCCGACCAATCCGACCACCTCGCCGCGCGGCACAGCGAAGCTGGCGCCATCCACGGCGTGCACGGGGCCTGCGGCCGTTGCATAGCGCACGGTGAGGTCGCGTATGTCGAGCAGCATCAGGACCGCAGGCGGGGGAACAGGATCTCCTCGTAGCCGCGGCTGATGAAGAAGCCGGCGAGCACGACGAGCACGATGCAGACACCGGGCGGGACGAACCAGTAGTAGGCCCCGCGCCCGAGCGCCTGGTTTGCGTAGGCATCCTGCAGCATCGCACCCCAGGAGATCACGGTGGGATCGCCAAAGCCGAGGAAGGAGGCGGAGGCCTCCGTCAGGATGGCCCAGCCGACGGCGATGGAGCCGTAGAGGAAGGAGAGCGGCAGGATTGAGGGCGCGACGTGGACGAAGAGGATGCGCGCGGTGGAGCAGCCGGTCACGCGCGCGGCCTCGACGAAGCTTCGCTCCCTCACCGTCAGCACCTGCGCGCGGATGACTCGCGCGGTATTGGGCCAGAGCAGGACCGCGACCGAGAAGACGATGATCGCGGTGCCCGGCCGGGTCAGCGCGGCGAGCACGATGACGAACGGCAGGAAGGGCAGGCCGAGCACCACGTCGGCGAGGCGCATGACGATGCTGTCCACCCAGCCGCCGAAATAGCCGGAGACGAGGCCGAGCAGCGTGCCGATCGCGACGACGCACAAGGCCGCCGTCAGCCCGACGACCACGGCGCTCCGCGTGCCGTGGACGAGCTGCGAGAAGATGTCGCGCCCGCCATGCGTGGTGCCCAGCAGGTGGTCCCAGGAGGGCGGCAGGTTGCGCGCGATGCGGAAGCGGCCGCTGTAGAGGATCTCGCGCGGGTCGTGCGTGGCGATCTGATCGGCGAAGACCGCCGTGAGCAGAAGGATCACGTAGATCAGCACGCCGACCAGCGCGAAGCGGTCGCGGGCCGTCAACGCCGCGAAGCGCGCGACGGGCACGAGTGCCGCGCGCCAGGCGGGGGCGGGCTCAGCCCTTGCGGCCATGCGACACCCGCGGATCGAGCCAGCCATACAGCAGATCGGCGATCAGGTTCATCAGGACGAGCACGGAGGCGATGATCAGGAAGGCGCCTTGCGCCAGGGGGTAGTCGCTGCCCTGCACGGCGGTGACGAGCGTGCGGCCGAGTCCGGGCCAGGAAAAGACCGTCTCGATCACCACGTTGCCGCCGACCGATCCGCCGATGCCCAGTGCAAAGGCCGTCGCGACGGGCAGCAGCGCGTTGCGCGCGGCGTGACGGATGACGATGGTCCACTCGGAGAGGCCTTTCATGCGGGCCATCGTCACGAATTCGTCGTTCATCACCTCCAGCATCGTGCTGCGCATCAGCAGCAGCGGCAGGCCTTGCAGATAGACGGCGAGCGCGAGCGCGGGCAGCGCGAGGTGGTGCAGGAAGTCGAGGGACACGAAGCGGTCGAGCTCCGACGAATAGGCCGCACCGGCGCTGGCCGCGCCGCCGGAGGGAAAGAGGCCGTAGCCGAAGGCGAAGATCGCCAGCAGGATCATGCCGAGCCAGAACTCGGGCGCCGCGCGCGTGGCAAGCACGAGCGGGATCGCGACGCCCTCCATGGCGCTGCCGCGTTTCCAGGCGAGGAAGGCGCCGGCGACCACGCCGAACGCGTAGGCGACGACCAACGCCGAGAGCGTCAGCACCAGTGTCAGCGGCAGCGCTTCCAGGACCAGTTCCAGCACCGGCCGGCCTTGCAGGAAGCTCGATCCCAACTCGCCCGACAGCAGGTTGCGGATGTAGAGCAGGTATTGCACGTGCAACGGCTGGTCCAATCCGAAGGCGACCAGCATTGCCTGCCGCTGCTCGTCGTTCATCGAGGTGTCAATGTAGTTCAGCGTCGGGTCGCCCGGCATCAGCCGGAACATCAGGAAGCAGAGCGTCGCGACGGTCCAGAGGACGAAGACGGCCTGGACCAGGCGCGCGCCGACGTAACCCAACGCTATTGCGCCGCCGCGCCTTCGCGCACGCCCGGCGGGTAGTGCAGCCGGCCGTTGACGACGCGGTAGCCCGCCCCATCCAGGATCTGCCGCGCGGTGTCGAGGCCGGAGGGCAGCATCGCCACGATGCCCTCGCGGTGCCAGAAGGGCAGGGCGGGCGAGACGTGGCTGTTGGCGGGCTCGGCGAAGCCGTTCCAGGCGGCGCCGGCCATCAGCTCCCGGTTCACCGCGGCGGAGAGCGCGCGACGGAAGGCGGGATCGTTGAAGGGCGGGCGGCGGTGATTCCAGGCGAGGAACTGGAAGCCGACATCCACGGCCTCGTTCATGACGATGTTGCGGTTGCGCCCCGTCAGCTGCTTCACCAGCTCCGCATCGCCCGTGTAGTCGGCAAGGAAGTTGATCTCGCCGCGGTTCAGCATGCCGAGCGTGGCTTCCACGTTCTGCACGATGCGGAGGATCCAGCGATCCACCTTCGGCGCGGCCCAGTGTTCCGCGTTCTTCTCCAGCACGATCTCCTCGTTCAGCCGCGCGCGCGCCACCTTGAACGGGCCGGATCCGATCGGGCGTTCCACGACGAAGCGCTCGATGTTTTCGGGACGGTTGAGGTAGTCGCGCAGCACCGGCTCCCAGAAGGATTTCTGGATGATGTTGAGCTTGGCGAAGCAGGAGGTGAGGAACCCGGCATCGGCGCGGTTGAGCGAGACGCGGAAGGCCCTGTCTCCCGTGCGCTGGATGCCCGCGATGTTCAGCACGAAGGGCCGGTACATCGGCGATTCCTGGCCGATGCCCGGCGCTTCCAGGCTGAAGATGCAGTCCTCCACAGTGACCGGCGTGCCGTCGTGGAAGCGCATGCCCTGGCGGATCGTGACGTCGAGCGTGGTCGGGTCCACCTGAGTCACGCTCTCTGCTGCCCAAGGGCGCGGCAGGCCATCCTGGCCGATGCGCATCAGCCGGTCCCAGACGAGCTCGGTCACCCAGGAATCCGTCGCGCCGCTGATCCACAACGGGTGGATCGCCTGCACCGGCTCCGACGCGTTCAGCACGAGGTCGCGGCGATTTCCTACGGGCTCGACGCCGAGATAGGTCCAGATGTTCCGCAGGCCGAGGCCGGCCTGGTTGGTCAACGTGCCTTCGCGCAGCTGCGCGCGATTGTAGGCATGCACCTGCATGGGGTGAACGAGGAAGAGATAGGGCTGCGCGGCGTTCACCCGTTCCTGCGCCTGGCGGACCAGGGCGCGGCGGCGGTCGCGGTCGGTCTCCACGCGCTGCGCCTCGGCGAGGCGGTCGTACTCCGGGTCGAGCCATCCGACGAAGTTGAAGCCGGTGGGTGCGGTGGTGGAGTGGAAGAGGTTGAAGACGAACTCGTCGGGGTCGCTGCGCTCCGGCCGGCCGACCATCTGCCACATCGTCATGTCCCAGCGGTCGCGCTGGTTCCAGACCACCTCCGAATGCTGCTGCCTGGGCAGGGGTCGCAGCTCGATATCAAGGCCGAGCTTGCGCCATTCCTGCGCAATCATCTCGCTGGCTTGCCAAGCCTGCGGATTGTTCGATTGCGGGCGGTTGATGATGACCAGGCGACGAATCGGGTCGCCCGCGCCTTGCGCCCGTGCACCGGTGGTAAGAAGCGCGGCGGCACCGGCCCCGACGAAGTCACGACGACGCATCGCGCTGCTCCCCGTGGTCTCCCAATGAGCAGTGTGGCGCAGGCCGCGGCGAAGGCAAGCGGATTTCCGACCCCTTTTCGCGGAGCCGCGCGGGTGACAGCCTGTGCCAACGGATGCGGGAGAGGGGACAGGACATGATCACCGAGGCCGAGCGGGCGTTGCTGGATGCCGTGACGCTGGACGCGCCGTGGGAGCTGGTCGAGACATTCTCCCGCATGCCGCGCTGGCTGCCGGACGACGTGAACCGCGGGGCCGACGCGATCGTGGAGCGGTTGACGCGGCTCGGCGTGACGGTGACGGTTCACCAGCCGGACATCTATCTCTCGATCCCGCTATCCGCCTCGGTCGAGGCGGGCGGCGTCACGCATCGGGCGAAGCCGCCATCCATGTCGCTGTCGGTGCCGGAGGGGCGGACGGCGCCGCTCGTCTATCTTCCGGCGAACCTGAAGGCGCTGCGCTCCTACTCGCGCGACGTGCAGGAGTTGTTCGGTGGCTCGGTCGCGTCGGAGGAGGAGGCGCGGGCGAAGGTAGCAGGCAAGATCGTCGTCACGGAAGGTTTCGGGAATCCGGCGCTGACCTCCCTGGTGGAGGAATGGGGCGGAGTCGGGCTGATCGCGTGCAACCCCGGCGTGGACATCCACTGGGGCACCTGCACGACGATCTGGGGCACGCCGGACCTGGACGACCTGCCGCGCAAGCCGAACATCCCGGTGGTGGCCGTCAACAAGGCGACAGGCGCGGCGCTGGTCGCGGTCGCGCGTGAAGGCGGCTCGGCGACGATCCGCACGGACATGCAGGAAGGCTTCTTCCCTCAGAAGATTCCCGTCGTGGACATCCCCGGCGAGGAGCCGGATTTCGTGCTGCTCCACGGCCATTACGATAGCTGGGACGTCGGCGTCGGCGACAACGCGACGGGCGACGCGACGATGCTGGAAGTCGCGCGTGTGCTCTGGGCGAACCGTGCATCGCTGAAGCGCGGCGTGCGCATCGCGTGGTGGCCGGGCCATTCCACCGGCCGCTACGCCGGCAGCACCTGGTTTGCGGATGCCTTCGCGATCGAGCTGGACGAGCACTGCGTCGCGCAGGTCAATTGCGACAGCCCGGGATGCCGCTGGGCAACCAGCTTCCACCATACCACCACGATGAGCGAAACGGCCGCGCTGGTACGGCGCGCGATCACGGACATCGTGCCGGACGCGGCATTCCACGCGAAGCGGCCGAACCAGGCGGGCGACTACTCCTTCAACAACATCGGCATCAGCGGCTTCTACATGCTGAGCTCGACGATGCCGGACGATCTGCGTGCGCAGAAGCACTACTACGATGTCTCCGGCTGCGGCGGGAACATCGCTTGGCACACCGAGAACGACACCATCGAGATCGCCGACCGCGGCAACCTGCTGCGCGACATCCGCATCTACCTCCTCTCCGTGACCCGCGTGGCGAATGCGGGGCTGCTTCCCTTCGACTGGGTCGCGACGGCGGACGAGTTCGCGGCAACCGTGGATCGCTACGCCAGGGCTGCCGTCGACCACGCAGATCTGACGCCGGCGCAGGAGGCGACCGCAGCGTTCCGCTCCGCGGTCGCCCGCTTGCAGGAGGACGCGAAGGAGGGCCGTGTGCCGGCATCGCGCGCCAACGCGCTGTCGAAGGCGCTGGCGCGCATCCTGGTGCCCGTCAACTTCACCCGCGCACCGCGCTTCGCGCACGATCCGGCCTTCACCGCACCGCCGCTGCCCGGCCTGGCCGTGGCGAACGAACTCGCGCAGCGCACCGGGCCGATGCTCGGCTTCGCGAAGACCCAGTTGCTGCGCGCGCAGAACCGCTACGTTGCGGCACTGCGGGAGGCGACGCGGCTGCTCGGCTAGCTCAGCGTCTCCATCAGGCGCCGGAGCAGCGTGGCGCGCGGCACGAGGGATGCGACGTAGATCTGTTCGTAGTCGGTGTGGCCGCCCTTGCCGTCCACGCCGAGGCCGTCGAGTGTCGGCGCGATGTCGGCGGTGAAGTTGCCGTCGCTGCCACCGCCAGTCTTCAGGTCCTGCAGATCGAACCCGATCTCTGCGGCCAGCGCCCTGGCGTGATCGAACAGCGCGGCGATGCCCGGCAGCTTTTCATAGGGCGGGCGGTTCAGGCCACCTGTCACGGTAACCGTCACGTCGGGGCCGATCGGCTGCAGGTCCAGCACTTTCGCAACCATCTCCTCTGCGATCGCCGGATTCGGCACGCGCATGTCCACGGCCGCGCGCGCTTCCTCCGCCACCACGTTGGCGCGCGTGCCGCCGAAGATCGTGCCGACGTTCAGCGTGATGCCGCGTTCGTAGTCGGTGAAGCCGTGCAGCACGAGGATCTGCCGAGCCAGCTCCTCGATGGCACTGCGGCCATCCTGATGCCGCGCGCCGGAATGGGCGGGGCGGCCCTTCACGTGGATGTCGAAGCGCGCCGTGCCCTTGCGCGCCGTCACGATCTTCCCACCCTCGCGTGCAGGTTCGGTGACCAGGACGTACTTCGCGTTCGACGCAAGGTGACGGATCAGCGCTGCGCTTGTCGGACTGCCGACCTCCTCGTCGGAGGTGAAAAGATGCGTGACCGGCAGCGCGGTGTCCTGCCCGCTCTGCACGATGGCGCGCAGCGCGGCGAGTGCGATGCAGGCGCCGCCCTTCATGTCGTAGATGCCAGGGCCGTAGGCGATGCCGTCCTCCACCCGGAAGGGCATGCGCGTGAGTGAGCCGAGCGGGTGCACGGTATCCAGGTGGGACAGCACCAAGATGCCGCGTTCCTCCGCCGCGCCCCACGGTGAGCGCACGATCAGGTGGTCGCCGAAGCCGTCACGGCCCAGAATGCGCTCGGTTCCGGCGCCGAAGGCTTGCGCTTCGGCGGCGACTCTCGCCATCAGCGCAGAGACGGCATCGGGCGCGTCGGTCGGAGTCTCGTGCTCGACCCAGGCGCGGATGCCGTTCAGGAGGTCATTGGGGTCGGAGCTCGACATCCGGTGTTCAGGTCCTGCTGCACGGGGACGATCGGAACAGGGGGCGATCAGAACAGGCCTGGCACCGCGCCGCAAGGCGACTGCTCGCCGCTTGGCATGTCGGCCTGCGAACCGTAGCGTGTCGTGCATGCAGACACGCTGCGATCCCGTCGCGCTCGAGATCATCCGCGGCGCCATCCGCGCCGCGCAGGCAGAGATGGAGGCGCTGATCGAGCGCACGGCGATGTCCGCCTTCATCCGCGAGAAAAAGGATTTCTACACCGCGCTGTTCGACGCGGACGGCATCATGGCGGTGGGATCCAACGTGCCGGTCTTCGGCGACGTGTGCGGGCCGGTGTTCCGGGATTTCCCGGCGGACAGCATGCGGCCGGGCGACGTATACTGGTACAACGACTGCTACGGCTCTCACGGCGCGGTCTCGCATTCGAACGACCAGGTGCTGCTGACGCCGGTGTTCCACGCCGGCCAGCGCGTGGCGCTGGTCATGTCCTGGGCACACTTCGCGGATATCGGCGGGCTGCGGCCAGGCTCCATCTCGCCGGACGCGACCGAGATCTTCCATGAGGGGATCATCGTGCCGCCGACGCGGCTTTCCGAAGCCGGACGCGTGAACGAGGCGGTGCTGCGGGTCTTCTTCCGCAATTCGCGGTGGCCGGCAGCCGCACAAGCCGATCTGAGGGCCCTGATGGCGAGCGTCGGGCTCGGGGCGAAGCGGATGGAGGAGATCGCGGCCCGGTTCGGCGCCTCCGTGTTGGCTGACGCGCTGCGGCAGTTGCTGGCGCGCACGGAAGCGCAGGTGCGGGACGGGCTGCGCGCGATCTTCCCGGTCGGCACGCACCGCTTCACGGACCGCATAGACGGCGACGGCAAGGGCAGCGGCCCGCTGGCACTGCGCTTTGCGCTGACCCGCACCCCGGATGACCGCTTCGTCTTCGACGCGACGGAAACCGACGACCAGTCGCCGGGGCCGGTGAACTACCTCATGAACCCCGACGTGCCGGGCATGGCGCTGGGCCTGTTCCTGCTCGGCGGCGATCCGAACGGCGTGACGAATGCGGGCGGGCGGCGTGCGCTGGACGAGGTGAGGCTGCGCGAGGGATCGCTGGTGCAACCGCGCTGGCCGGCGGCGCTGGGCATGCGCGGGCTGACGATGATGCGGATGCTCTCGGCGCTGAACGGATTGGTCGCGGCCGCGGGCGGCGCGGCGCCCGCGGCGCATGCGGCCTACGTGATCCTGCTGCTCCGCGGCATGGCGGAAGGCAAGCCCTTCCTGATGAGCGACGGCATCGGCGTGGGCTACGGCGCGCGACCCTTCGCGGATGGCACGGATGCCGTGTATTTCGTCGCGCAGGAGAACTATCCCGTCGAGTTCCTGGAGGCGGAGTACCCCGCTCGCCTGCGCCGCTACGCGATCCATCGCGACAGCGGCGGGCCCGGCCGCTTCCGCGGCGGGTGCGGCATCGTACGCGAATACGACATCCTGGCCGAGGAAGCCGTGCTCGCGCTGCGGATTGATGGCGTGGCGTGCCCGCCTTGGGGCGTGGGTGGCGGGCAATCCGGACGGCCCGGGCGAGCGGTGTTGAACCCAGGGACGGCGAAGGAACGGGTGCTGGCGCCGTTGTCGGACGGCAATCGCGTGGCGCGCGGGGACGTGCTGCTGATCGAAACCGGCGGCGGCGGGGGCTACGGGCATCCCTTCGACAGGCCCGCCGATGCGGTGCTGGATGATGTGGAAGGTGGCTTCGTCAGCACGGAAGCCGCGGCCCGCGACTATGGCGTGGCGATCCGCGACGGCGCGGTTGATGCGGCACGCACCGCGGCACTCCGTGCGGAACGGCCGGCGGCGAAGGCATTCCACCGCGGGAGCTATGCCGATGTCCTGGAATGAGGCGCGGCCCCTCGCCGTCGCCGTGGACATCGGCGGAACCTTCACCGACGTCGCCCTGCAGGATCTGACAACGGGCGAGGCCTGGACGGCGAAGACGCCGAGCACGCCGGGCGACCCGTCCGACGCGTTCCTGACGGGGCTGCGGATGGTGCTGGAGGCGGCAGGGCGGCGCGCTGCCGAGGTCGGGCGCGTGCTGCACGGCACGACCGTCGCGACGAACCTCATCCTGGAAGGCAAGACCGCACCGGTCGCGCTGCTGACCACCGAGGGCTTCCGGCACGTGCTGGAGATCGGGCGGCAGGACATCCCGCGCGCCGCGAACCTCTTCGCGTGGGTGAAACCGAAGCGCCCGGTGCCGCCTTCGCGCGTGCTGGAAGTGGCGGGCCGCATCGCGGCGGATGGGACGGAGCTTGCGCCGCTGGACGAGGCTGGCGTGCGCCGCGCGGCCGCACGGTGCCGGGCGATGGGCGTGCGCGCGGTCGCAGTATGCCTGCTGCACGCCTACGCCAACCCGGCGCACGAGTCGCGCGCCGCGGCCATCCTGCGTGAGGAGCTGCCGGACGTCGCCGTCTCGGCCTCCACCGAGGTGCTGCCGGTGATACGCGAGTATGAGCGCAGCCTGGCGGCGGTGCTGAACGCCGGCGTGATGCCGGCCGTCTCGACCTATGTCGGGCGGATCGAGCGGCGGCTTTCGGAAGCCGGCGTCGCCGCGCCGCTGCTGCTGATGCAGTCGAATGGCGGCGTGGCCGGCGGCGCGGTGATCCGCCGCGCGCCGGCGACGACGGCGCTCTCTGGGCCTGCGGCGGGCGTGGTCGGCGCGCGCGCAGAAGCTCATGCGTCCGGCTTCGACGACATCATCACGGCGGATATCGGCGGAACCTCGGCAGACATCGCCCTGATCAAGGGTGGCCGGATCGGGCTGACCTCGCACGGGACGATCGGCGGCTGGCCGCTGCCGCTGCCGATGACGGACATGATGACGATCGGCGCGGGCGGCGGATCCATCGCGCGGGTCAATGCGACCGGCGCGCTGACGGTCGGGCCGGAGAGCGCCGGTGCCGATCCAGGACCGGCCTGCTATGGACGCGGCGGCGGGAGCGCGACGGCGACGGACGCGCATGTCGTGCTCGGGCACCTTCCGCCCCGGCTGCTCGGCGGGCGCATGTCGCTGGACGCGGCACGGGCGGAGGACGCCGTTCGGCGCTGCGTGGCGGAGCCGCTCGGCATGCACCTGCACGACGCGGCGCGGGGAATGCTCGCGATCCTCGACAATGCGATGGTCGGTGCGATGCGCGTCGTCTCCGTGGAGCGCGGGCATGATCCGCGGGATTTCGTGCTGGTGCCCTTCGGCGGCGCCGGGCCGCTGCACGGGGTTGCGCTGGCGACGCTGCTGGGCATCACGCGCGTGCTGGTGCCGCGGCATCCCGGCGTGCTCTGCGCGCAGGGGCTTCTGGTCGCGGAGCTCGGGACCGAATTCTCACGCAGTCTCCCGCACGCACGGGCCCGGGGCGACGCGGCCGTTGAGGGTGTGTTCGAGGAGCTGCACGCGGCGGCGCGATGCTGGTTCGACTCGGAGTCGGTGCCGCAATCCGCGCGGGTTGTCTCCCCCGTCGTACTTATGCGCTATGCCGGGCAGGGAAGCGAGCTGCCGGTGCCCTGGCGCGGCACGATCGCGACGGCGGAAACGGATTTCGCGGTTGCGCATCGCGCGCTCTACGGCTTCGACCTGCCGGAGGGGACGCCGGAAATCGTCACGCTGCGGATCGAGGCACGGGGGCGCCTGCCGGTGGCGCGAGCGGCCGCCGCGCGCAGAGGGACCGGCGCGCAGGCGTCAGGCACGCAGGCCGTCCACTTCGCTGACGGGACGCAGGAGGCGAGGCTGTACGAACGCGACTCCCTCAACGCCGGGGACGTGGTGGACGGGCCGGCAATCGTGTTGCAGCTCGATGCGACGACCGTGGTGCCGCTCGGATGGTGCGCCCGCGTGATGGAGAGTGGGGCGATGCTGCTGCAACGCGCTCAGTAGCCTGCCTTCGCCTCCACCTCGAAGCCGCGCCGGGCGATGAGCATGGTGCGGTCGAACTCGCAGACGAGCGTGCCGGCCTGGTTGAATCCGCGGGTGCGGACGCTGACGATGCCGGCGTTCGGGCGGGACTTGGACTCGCGCTTGTCCAGCACCTCGCTTTCTGCGCTCAGCGTGTCGCCGGCGAACAGCGGATGCGTCAGCTTGATTTCCTTCCAGCCAAGATTGGCGATCGCCTTCTGAGACACGTCCGTCACGCTCATGCCGACCATCAGGGCGACAGTGAAAGGCGAACAGACGATGGGGCGGCCGAACTCCGAATGCTTCGCGTATTCCGCGTCGAAATGCATGGGGTGCGTGTTCATCGTCAGCAGCGTGAACCAGGTGTTCTCGGTCTCGGTGATCGTGCGGTTCGGTCGGTGTTCGTAGATGTGGCCGGCCTCGAAATCCTCGAAGTAGCGGCCGAAGGATTCGCGGAAGCGGTTCGGCGAGATGTCCTTGTGGGTCTGGACCATGGCGTGGATCAGCCTCGCGTGGAGCGGGGGAGGAAGGTGACGATATCGGGGAGAAGGGTGATGAGGCCGGTGAAGATCATCATGATGACGCAGAAGGGCCAGGCATAGGCGGCGATGCGGAAGATGTTCTCGCGCGTCAATCCCTGGATGACGAACAGGTTGAAGCCGACGGGCGGCGTGATCTGCGCCATCTCGATGGTGATGATGAGGAAGACGCCGTACCAGATCGGGTCGAAGCCGGCCGCGACGATGAGCGGCAGCGTGACGGGCAGCGTCATCACGATGGCGGACAGCCCATCCAGCACGCAGCCGAGTGCGAGATAGAAGAGCAGCAGGACGAGGATGAGGGCGTAGGGGTGCAGCCCCCAGGACTGGATGGCATTGGCGACGTCGGCAGGCAGGCCGAGCCGCGCCATCGCCTTCGACAGGAACAGCGCGCCGACGAGTATGAGGCCGATCATCGAACAGGTGCGGACGGTGCCGAGCAGGGCCTGCCAGAGCCCCGCGATCGTCAGCGTCCGCTGCGCCAGCGCCACGATCAGCGCACCGAGCACGCCGATGGCAGCGGCTTCCGTGATGCTCGCGAAGCCGAAATACAGGCTGCCCATGACGAAGACGATGAGGAAGAGGATGGGGACGAGGTTGCCGAGCGCGCGCAGCGCCTCCGCCCGCGGGATGGCGGGTTCGGTCGGTGGGACCAGCGCAGGCTCACGCCAGGCACGGAAGGCGATCCAGCCCATGAACATGGCGGCGAGGACGATGCCGGGCACGATGCCGGCGATGAAGAGCTCGAGGATCGAGACATCGGCGACGACGCCATAGACGATCATCGGGATGGAGGGCGGGATCAGGAAGCCGAGCGTGCCCGCACCCGCCAGCGACCCGACCGCCAGGCGGCGGTCGTAGCCGCGGGCGAGCAACTCGCCGAGCGTGATGCGGCCGACTGTGGCGGTGGTTGCTGCCGAGGATCCGGAGACGGCGGCGAACAGGGCGCAGCCCATGACATTGACGTGGACGAGGCGGCCGGGGAGGCGGCGCGTCCAGGGGGACAGGCCGCGGAACAGGTTTTCGGACAAACGCGTGTGGAACAGCAGCTCTCCCATCAGGATGAACAGCGGCAGCGTGATGAGCTCGACGGCGGTGGAGGAGGACCAGATGTCGCCGGCGAGGAAGCGGTCCACGCGCATGTCGCGGAAGACCTCGAGCGAGACGAGGCCGATGGACATGAGCGCGATGCCAACCCAGATGCCGCCCGCCAGCGTGGCGAACAGCATGCCGAGAACGAGGGTGAGCGGGCCGGTCATTCGATGCCGCCGCCGGTGAGGCCGGCGGACAGATCGGCGGGCAGGTGGAGAAGCAGGCGGACCAGGCGCGCAACGAAGGCCAGCAGCAGCAGCGTGATGCCGAGCGTCAGCAGGCCCTGCGGCACCCAGAGCGGCGTGCCCATGGGATAGAAGGAGGTCGAACCGAAATCGAAGGTGCGCACGAGCTGCTGCCAGAGCGCCCAGCTCGCGAAGCCGACCACGCCGGTGGCGAAGGCCGTGCCGAACAGGTCCAGCGCATGCGCGGCGGGCCGTGGCAGCGCGCCCAGCAGCACCGCGACGCGGATGTGACCGCCCTGGCGCAGCGTCCAGCCCGCCCCGCAGAACAGGACGAAGCATTGCAGGTAGATCGCGTATTCCACCGCCCAGGGCTGCGACCAGTTGAAGAAGCTGGTGAAGATCACCTCGCCGATCAGGATCAGCGCCAGCGCCGCCGCGGCGAGCGCGGCGACGACCGCGCCGGCCGTGCAGAGCACGTCCACGATGCGGAGGAACCCGACGGCCGCGGCGGGGGCTTTCCGCGGGTGAGCGATGCTCACGCGCGGCCGACCCGCTGGCGGAATTCGCGGATGAGCGGCGCGGCCGCGGGCACGGTGCGCGCGAACTCCTCGGCCATGCCGGCGGTGGCGTCGCGCATCGCCTGGACCAGGGCGAGGGAGGCGTCCTCCACCGTCATGCCGGCAGCGCGGAGGTCGGCGGAGCGCGCGTCGTGCTCGGCCTTCGCGACCTCCCAGAACTCCGGCTCCAGCCGCTTCGCGAGATCGGCGATGGTCGTGCGCGTCGGCGCGGGCAGGCGGCGCCAGGCGTCGCCGCTGACCGCCATCGCGTTCGTCACCCAGATGTGGTTCGTCGTGTGGCCGTAGCGCAGGAAGTCCTGGTAGCGCTGCGCCAGCGCCGTCGTCGCGGACGTCATCACGCCGTCTATGCGGTTGGATGCGAGGGCGGCGACGATGTCCGTGCTCGCGAGCTGTTGCGGCACCATGCCGAGGCGCTGCGCCATTTCGGTCGTCGTGCGGTCGTTGGTGCGCATCCGCACGCCGCGCAGGTCTGCGACGGTGGCGACCTGGCGCTTGACGAAGAAGATCTGCTGCGGCCAGGGCACCATGTAGAGGACGACGACGCTTCTCCTTTCCAGCTCCCGTTCCCAGGCGGGGCGGGCGATGGCGTGCAGCACGCGCAGCTCGTCCGGGTTGCCGACGAGGAAGGGGATGCTCTCGATTCCCATCAGCGGCACGTCGCCGACATTGAGGAAGCCGGCGAATTCGGCCATCGGGACGACGCCGTCGCCGAGCGCGCGCACCGTCTCGTTCACGCGCACGCCGAGCGATCCGCCGGCGTGGATCGTCATCTGGACTGCGCCGTTCGTCGCGGCGCGGACCTCGTTCGCGAAGCGCCCGGCGTTGACGGTGTGGAACTCGGTCGCGCCCCAGGGGAGTGCCACGTCCCAGCGCGTCGGCGCCTGCGCGCGGACCGGCGCCGTGCTGGCGCAGGCCAGCCCCAGCAGGCCGCGCCGGGCGATCATGCGCGGCCGATGCGGGCGCGGAACTGCTGGATGATCGGACCGGCGGCCGCGTTGGCGCGGACGAATTCGTCCACCATCGTCGCGGTCGCCTGCCGCATGGCCTGAACCAGCGCGGGCGAAGGCTCCTCCACCGTTATGCCGTTCTGGCGCAGCTCGCCCATGCGGGTGTCGTGCTCGGCCTTGGAGACGGTCCAGAACTCCGGCTCCAGGCGCTTCGCGAGGTCGCTGACGGTCGTGCGCGTTGCGGCCGGCAGCCGGCGCCAGGCGTCGTTGTTCACCACCATCAGGTTGGTCGCCCAGAGGTGGTTCGTGGTGTAGGCGTGCTTCAGGAATTCCCAGTAGCGCTGGGCGACGGCGGTGGTGCCGCTGGTCATCACCGCGTCCACGCGGCCGGAGGCGAGCGCGGGCACGATGTCCGGGTTGGTCAGTTGCTGCGGCACCATGCCGAGGCGGTTCACCATCTCCGCCGTCACGCGGTCATACGTGCGCATGCGGATGCCGCGCAGGTCCGCGGCGCCCGCGATCGGACGCTTGAAGTAGAAGAGCTGCATCGGCCACGGGACCATGTAGAGTACGGTCTGGTTGCGGCGCTCCAGCTCGCGTTCCCACGTCGCGCGGACGATGTCGTGCAGCGTCTTCAGCTCGTCGTAGTTGGCGACGAGGAAGGGGATGCTCTCGATCCCGAGCAGCGGCAGGTCGCCGACATTCTGGAAGGCCGCGAATTCGGCCATCGGCACGACCCCATCGCCGACGGAGCGCACCGTCTCGTTCGCGCGGACCCCGAGCGCGCCACCGGGATGCACGGTGAGCTGCACCGCGTTGCTGGTGGCGGTGCCGACCTCGTGCGCGAAGCGCACGGCGTTGACGGTGTGGAACTCGGACGGGCCCCAGGGGATCGAGACGTCCCAGCGGGTCGGCGCCTGGGCCCCTGCGGCGCGGGCGAGGGCGAGACCGCTGGCCGCCCCGAGGATGCTGCGTCGCTGCATGGTCGTCGCTCCGTTCTCCCAGCGTGGGGAGTCAACCATGCGGGCGGGGGGCTGGCAACCAGTTGTTCGGACAAATCGCGGCGCGCCGGATGGCGGCTGCCCGCACGCGGCGCGTAGGATGGCGACATGCGCGTGGAGGCGGCGATGGGCGAGGCGGAAGAGCATTTCACGGCGACGCTCGGCGTGCTGCCGGAGAGCGTCGCGCTGCTGCGTCGGCACGCGCCGGAGACCTTCGCGGCGTATCTGTCTGCGTGCGCGGCGGCATACCGCCTTCCGCCGGAGGGGTACCTGCCGCTGGCGCAGAAGGAGCTGCTGTTCGTCGTCCTGGACGTGGTGGCCGGGCACGTGGATGGCGCGGTGGCGCATGCGGAAGCGGGGCTGCGGGCCGGGCTGACGCCGGGCCAGATCATGGAGGCGCTGTCCATCGCGATCCTGATCCACGGGCATCAATGCTGGGCACGCGCCGGCGCCGCGGTGATGCGGCGCGTGGAGGCATTGGATCAGCCGGCCAGCATCGCTTCGGCCACCGCGACGAGGAGCGAGTCGGCGTAGGCGCGGCTCACGAACTGGACGGAGCACGGCAGGTCGCCATCGGCCGCGGGCCAGGGAAGCGCCAGCGCCGGCAGCCCGGCGACGTTGGCGATGGCGGTGAAGTCGGCCTGGTCGGCAGGTGGGGGCGTTCCGTGCGGGAAGGCGCGCTGCGGGGCGGTGGGCATCAGCAGGAAGTCTTGGGTGTCGAGCGCGCGAAGGATGCCGGCGCGGGCTTCGGCGAGGCGGAACCCTGCGCGGGCGAGGCGGACCGCGCCGGCGTCGCGACCGTAAGCGAGGGCGGCGCGAAAGGCGGGCGTGACCGCGTCCGGCTCGGTGAGCAGCGCCTCGTGCAGCGCGGCGGCCTCGGCTTCGACGAGGAGGAGACCTGCGCGGCGGGTGCGGCCGAGTTCCCAGCCCGGGACGGGCACCGCCGTGACGATCGCGCCGAGGTCGCGCAGGCGATCGGCGGCGCTGTCCCATGCGGCACGGATCACGGCCTGCATCGGCGCGTCGAGCACGGGTTGCGGCAGGCCGATGCGCAAGCCGTGGATGGTCATCGGCGCGTCCGGCACGGCGCGCCAGCCGCGTGGAGCGGGACGGCATGCCGGGTCGGAAGGGTCGTCGGTCGCGATCGCTTCAAGTCCGCGCGCGGCCAGCCGCGGCGTGCGCGCGAGCGTGCCGACGGTGTCGAGCGTCGGGGAGAGCGGGACGACGCCGGTGCGGGAAACGAGACCGGCGGTCGGCTTCAGCCCGACGACGCCGCAATAGGCGGCGGGAATGCGCACGCTGCCCATCGTGTCGGTGCCGATGGCGAGATCGGCGAAGCCAGCCGCGACTGCGGCGCCTGAGCCGCCGGAAGAGCCGCCCGGGGTGAAGCCCGGGCGCAGTGGGTTGTGGCAGAGGCGGGGCGTGTCGGTGGTGGCGCCGAGCGCGCCTTCGTGCATCGCGACCTTGCCGAGGAGAGTGGCGCCGGCGCGGCGGAGGGCGGAGATGGCGGGGGCGTCTTCAGTGGCGATTGGTGTCGCGTGTGGGGCGAAGCCGGCCGTGGTGGGCATGCCGGCGACATGAATGTTGTCCTTGATCGCGACGGTGGTGCCCTGCATGCCCCAACCCTGACCCGCCCCGGCAAGTGCGGGGGAGCGATCGGGAAGTTGGGGCGCCAGGTGCCAGAAGATGCCAAGGGCGGCGTCGCGGGCACGGATCTCGTCAGCGGTCATTTGCGCTCGTCCAGTAGGCGGATCGCCTTCTGGCGTGTCTCGACATGCGTCAGGGGCGCGAGTGCGCCGGGCGGCTCCAGCACAACGGCGATCTCGATGCCCAGGCGGGTGCGGAGCGTGGCTTCCAGGTGCTCTCGCAGCTTGGCAGTCGGTTCCGCGCGCGTTTCCAGATGCGCGGTCATCGCGTCGCGCGCGCCGTCGCGATGCACGCGGCACAGGAACTCGCCGGTGGCGCCCTCGGCGTGCTCGATCAGCAGCGCGCCGATGCCGGTGGGGAACAGGTTGATGCCGCGCAGCTTCACCATGTTGTCGCTGCGGCCGAGGAAGCCGCGGATGCGGCGGAAGGGAAGGCCGAGCGGGTTCGCGCCGGTCACCTCCTCCGTCACGTCATGCGTGTTGAAGCGGATGATCGGGAAGATGTCGTCCTTGAAGAGGCAGGTGCAGACCATGTCGCCGAGGCGGCCGGGTTCGACCGGCGCGCCGGTATCGGGGTTCGCGACCTCCAGCGCATGCGCGTCCTCCCACACATGCATGCCCGTGCGGTCCGGGCCTTCGCCGGCAATGATGCCGGTGTCGCCGACGCCGTACCAGTCGAACACGGACGCGCCGCCCCAGGCAGCTGACAGGCTCGCCTGCGTCTCCGATCCCAGATGGGCGCAGATCAGGCGGATCGGGATGTCGCGGCCGGGCGCAAACCCTTCCTCCCGCGCCACGTCGGCGAGGCGGCGGATGTAGTCGGCGAAGCCGACGAGGCAGGTGGCGCCGAACTCCTTCATCAGGAACACCTGCTGGGCGCTGCGCGTCTCGACGCCCGTGCCGGCCGACATGAAGCGGGCGCCGACCCAGTGCTGCACGGCTTCCCGCACGTAGTGGCCGCCATTGATCAGGCCGTGCCCATAGACGCTGTGCACGACGTCGTCGTGCGTCATGCCGTTCAGCAGGTAGAGCCGCGCGAGCAGGCGGTTCTGCACCTCCCGCGACTTCGGGCCGAAGATCAGTGGCTGCGGCTTGCCGGTGGTGCCGCTGGTCGTGTGGAAGATGATCTGCGGGCGGCGTTCGGGTGGGTGCGCATCCTGTCCGTGGAAGTCGCCGAGCGGCGGATGCGCGGCAACGGAGGCCATGATGTCGGTCTTGTCGTAGCTCGGCAGCTTCGGCAGGTCTTCGAGCGTGCGGATGTCGGCTGGTTCGATCCCGCGGGCGGACCAGAGGCGGCGGTAGAACGGCACCTTCCAGGCGAAGGCGAGCACGCGGGCGAAGTCGCGATCCTGGCGGGCGCGCAGTTCGTCGCGCGAGAGATCCGCCAGCGCGCCGGGGAAATCGGGCCCGATCGGGAAGTCGCGGCGCAACGCCTCCGGGTTCATCGCAGTGACGTAGTCGAAGGCGGTCATGCGCGCGGCTCCGGTCAGGGGAGGGCGTCGTTGAGGCGGGAAACCGGCGCGTCTTCCGCCATCGCGAGCGCGGCCGCGATCACCGTATCGGGCCGCGCAACGCCGGCACTGCCGAGGAGCATCGTCGCCTTCACCAGGATGGCGTCGTCGGAGAGCGGGTTCTCGGGGTCGCCGAGCGCATCGGGGACGCTCTCATGCAGCACCGTGCCGTCCGCCAGCGTGATCTCCACGGCGGAGCCGAAGTGGAATGGATAGGCGCGGGTGAAGGATGGATCCTCGACGAGGGTCGTGCGCGCGCGAAGTGCGGCGAGTTCGGGCGAGGCGATGGCCGGAAGCTCGAAGGCGAGGAGCGGCGGCTTGCCCTCGTGCAGCGCGACGGCGACGGCGTGCTGCAGCGAGAACTTCGCCTCGATGACGCTGCGCGGTGCCGCGCGGTCGCAGAACGCCAGCGCGTCGGCGTAGCTCTCGACGCGGATGGCCGCGATCGCCCGGCCGCCGACCTGCGGACGGAGCGCGAGGGCGGCGTCCACCGCGGCATGCGCGTGGCGGCAGGCTGGCCAGGGCTTGAAGCTGGTGGCGTGCATCAGCCAGGGCTCGTCGGGTGTTGCGAGCAGGCGATCGGGCCGCGCATCCGGCGCGAGGCCGTTGAAGACGCCCTGCCGGCCTTCGAGGATGTAGCGCGGGCCGGTAAGGCCGGCGGCGGCGAGCTGCGCGGCCTCCAGCCCGAGCGCGGCGGCTCGGGCAGTGTGGAACTGCTTCGTCATCACCGGCTCGTGCCTGCATTGCCAGACCCCGCCGGCGGCGGTTCCTGCATTGCCGAGCGCCCAAGCCGTGCGTTCGGCATTCAGGCCGAGAAGGGACGCGCAGGCCGCGGCGGAGCCGAAGCCACCGACCGTTGCCGTCGGGTGGAAACGTTCGTAATGCGTGCGGCCGGCGGCGCGGCCGATGCGGATCATCGCCTCATAGCCGCGCAGCATCGCGTCGAGCAGGGCGTGCCCGCCCGTGCCGCGTTCGGTGGCGACAGCGAGAGCGGCGGGGATGACGACGGGGCCGGGGTGCAGGATCGCCTCGCGGTGCAAATCGTCCATCTCCAGCACGTTGCCGAACGCGCCGTTGGCGAAGGCCGCGTCGCGCGCGGTGTTGCGCGCGCCGAGGAAGACGCGCGCGGCGCCCCAGGGCTGGCGGGCGGCGTGGTCGCGGAAGACGGCGCCGGCTTCGCTCGCGGCGCCGGCAGCGGCGCAGCCGATCCAGTCCAGCAGGTGCAGCGCGGCGCGGCGGCGGTCGGCCGCACTGATCGGACGCGCGAGGAGCGCGACCAGGCCCTCGGTGAGGGAGGGATCAGACATGGGCGAGGCGCCGGCGGGCTTCCGCCACGACCGCTTCGGTGTGCTCGCCGAGCGCGGGGAGGCGTGGGTTGAGCCGGCCGGGCTCATCGCGGAACCTGATCGGCGTGCCGATGTGGAGATTGCCTTCGGCGTCGCGGACCAGCATGCCGCGCGCCGCGACATGCGGCCGGGCGAAGGCCTCGTGGAGATCGAGCAGCGGGGCGAAGCACACGTCGCGGCCCTCGAACCAGGCTTCCCATTCGTCGCGAGTCCGCGTGGTGAAGGTCTCGGCGAGAAACGCTTTCGCGGCGTCGTGACCTGGTCCTGGCGGGCCGGCGGCGCCTTCGATGAGGTCGAGCCGGTCGAGGGCGCGGAGCAGGTTCTCCACGAATTTGTGCTCGCTGCCGCCGAGCACGACGTAGCGGCCGTCCCGCGTCGCGTAGATGTTGTAGAAGGACCCGCCGCCCCATTGCCGTTCGTGCTTCACGACGGGCGGGCGGTCCTCCGCGAAGACGGCGCCGGTGGCGTTGGGCAGCCAGGAGAGCGTGGCGTCGAACATGGCGAGGTCCACCACGTCGCCGCGGCCGGTCCTCTCGCGGCGGTAGAGCGCCATGAGGATCGCGGAGAGCGCGAGGAGGGAGGCGGTCGCGTCGGCGACCGGGATGTTCGGGTTCGTCGGCCGGCCATCCTGCCCGAGATTGACGGAGAGCGTGCCGGCGAGCGCCTCCACTGCCAGGTCATGCGCGGGGCGGTCGCGCAGCGGCCCCCCCTGGCCGAAGGCGGAGATGGAGCAATAGACCAGGCGCGGGTTGAGCGCGGTCATCGCGGCCGCGCCGATGCCGAGCCGATCCGCGACGCCGGGGCGGAAGGCTTCGAGCATCACGTCGCACGTGCGGGCGATGTCGTGCAGCGCGGCGAGGCCGGCAGGGTCCTTGAGGTCCAGCACGATAGACTTCTTGCCGCGATGCGTGTTGCGGAACCACACGCTCTCACCGTTCGCGCGGGGGCCGATGGTGCGCACGGGCTCGCCGGAAGGGGGTTCGAGCTTGATGACCTCGGCGCCGTGGTCGGCCATGACTGTCGTCAGGTAGGGCCCCGGCAGGAACAGCGAGAGGTCGAGAACCCGCAAGCCGTCGAGCTTCATCGTCACACCGCGCCGAGCGCGCGGAGATGCGTGATATCGTCCGGCGTGTAGCCGGCCTCGGCGAGCACCGCCGCGCTGTCGGCGCCGTACCCCGGACCGGGCCGCGCGGCGAGGCGCTGGCCATCCAGCCGGATCGCGCTGGCGACGACCTTCAGGCCGGGGCGCGTGGGGTGATCGAGGGGCAGCACGCCGCCGCCCGCGCGGAGATACGGGTTGTCCAGCGCCTCGGCCAGCGACAGCACCGGTGCGACGGGCACCTTGCCCGCGAGGATCGCGACCCATTCGGCCGAGGTCCTGCCCCGCATCACCGGGTCCATGATCGCGGCGAGCGCGTCGCGGTTGGCCAGGCGTTCCACGAAGCCGCGGAAGCGCGGGTCGTCCGGCAGGCCGGGCAGGCCGAGCGCCTCGCAAGTGCGGCGCCAGAAGGCGGGCTTGATGCACATGACGAAGACGTATCCGTCGGCGGTCGGGAACATCTCGCAGGGCACGACAAAGGGATGGCCGCCGCGCAGCCGGCGCGGCACCGCGAAGCCATCGTTCAGGTACCAGGTCGCGACGTAGGTGAGGTTCTGGATCGCGACGTCGTAGAGCGACACGTCGAGGTCGCAACCGCGTCCCGTCCCGCGCGCGCCGTGGATGCCGGCAAGGATGGAGAGCGCGGCGGTGAGGCCGGAGAGCATGTCAATGACGGGCAGGCCGGCGCGGGCGGGCGCGGCGCCGGGCTCTCCGGTGAGGGCGCAGAAACCGGCTTCGGCCTGGGCCAGGTAGTCATAGGCGGGCCAGGCGGCGCGCTCTCCGGTGCGGCCGTAGCCGGAGATGTGGACGCAGACGATCTCCGGCTTGACCGCCGACAGCGCGGGGTAGTCAAGGCCGAGGCGCGCCGGCAGGTCGCCGCGGAGGTTGTTCATCACCGCGTCGCAGCCGCGGACGAGCCGGTGCAGCGCCGCGCGTCCCTCGGGCTTCCGCACGTCCAGCGTGAGGCTGCGCTTGCCCCGATTGAAGGACTGGAAATACTGGCTGTCGTTCTCACCGAGGGCGAAGCCGCCGGTGTGGCGCGCGATGTCGCCGGGCGGCTCGTCGCCGGTCGGCGGAGGCTCGACCTTGATCACCTCCGCGCCGAGATCGGCCAGGTTCATGGTGGCGAAGGGGCCGGCGCCGAACTGCTCGAAGGAGAGGATGCGCAGGCCGTCGAGGGGAAGGGGCCTCACGCCGGATTCCGCGCGATGAGCTGCTTGGCGATGATGATGCGCTGCAGCTCGTTCGTGCCCTCGCCGATGCACATCAGCGGCGCGTCGCGGAAGTAGCGTTCGACGTGATACTCCTTGCTGTAGCCGTAGCCGCCGTGGATGCGCATGGCCTCCAGGCTGTTCTCCACCGCGGCTTCGGAGGCGAAGTATTTCGCCATGCCGGCTTCCATGTCGCAGCGCTCGCCGCCGTCATAGGCACGCGCAGCGTCGTAGGTGAGGAGGCGGGCGGCCTGCAGGCGCGTCGCCATCTCGCCGAGCTTGAGCTGGATCGCCTGGTGCTCGCAAATGGGTTTGCCCATGGTCTTGCGCACCTGGCTGTAGCGCACGGAATCCCGCAGCGCGGCGGAAGCAAGGCCGCAGCCGCGGGCGGCGATGTTGATGCGCCCGAGTTCGAGGCCGGAGAGGGCCGCCTGCATGCCGCGGCCCTCGCCGCCGATGAGGTTGTCGGCGGGCACGCGGTAATCCTCGAAGACCAGCTCCGCGCTGTCTATGCCCTTGTAGCCCATCTTCTCGAGCTTGCGTCCGACGCGGAAGCCCTCGGCCTTCGGCGCGAGGAGCATGGACATGCCCTTGTGGCGGGGGTTCGCAGCCGGGTCGGTCTTGACCAGCAGGGCGAAGCAGCTGCCTTCGATGCCGTTGCTGATCCAGGTTTTCGTGCCGTTCACGACGTAATGGTCGCCCTCGCGCCGCGCGCGGGTGCGGATGGCCTGGAGGTCGGTGCCGCAATCCGGCTCCGTCAGCGCCAGCCCGCCGCGGACCTCGCCGGAGGCGAACAGCGGCAGCCACTTCGCCTTCTGCTCCTCGTTCCCCAGCCGGGTGACGATCGCCGACATGATGAGGTGGCTGTTGATGATGCCGGTGAGCGACATCCAGGTCTCGGCGACCTTCTCGATGATCTTCGCATAGGTCGTCGCGGACAGGCCGAGGCCGCCGTACTCGGACGGGATCGTCGCACCGAACAGGCCGAGCTCGCGCATCTGCGCGACCATCTCGTGCGGATATTCGTCGGCATGTTCCAGCCGAAGGACATGGGGCCGCACGTCGCGTTCGAGCCACTTCTCGATCGCGTCGAGCAGCGCCCCGTCCTCGTCGGTCTGGCGCATCGGCATCGTGTCCATCGCGACGGCTCCCGCGGAATTTGTCCGGACAATGAGGTGCGGGCGCGTCCCCCGTCAATCGCGGTCCGCCAGGATGGCGATCAAGGCCGAGACATCGCGAAGCGTCTCCAGGCGCGCGACCCCGTCGCGGATGCGCTGCGCGCGGGGTCCGGAAACCGGCGGATCGGCATGGTGGCAGCAGCGCAGGAACTTCTCTTCGTTCTCGGCCGGCGTGAGCGGCGCGTCGGGGTGGCCATAGACGTGCGGCAGATGGACCGCGTGCGTGGCGCCGGATGCCAGGCGAACCTCGATGTGTTGGGGATCCAGCGCGTTCTCGTCGGTGTTGCCGTCCGGCTCCAGCCGCACGCGCGCGGCGAAGGCGTGGACCCGCTCGTCGCGCAGCGCGTCGCCGCGGAAATCCGGCACGTCGCAGCGACCGCGGGCCAGGTACACGCCCGCGACGAAGGGCAGGCAGAGCTTGGCGTAGTTGGAGGCCGGGTCCGGCACGTCTGGCCGTCCGACCAGGCGGCGGACGAGCGGCGGAACGCGGCAGGTCACCTCCTCCACCTCCTCCGCCGCGAAGCCATGGCGGGCCATCAGGTCCCGCAAGCCGTGGATGACCCCGTGTGTGAGGCGGCCGGAGGGGAAGGGCTTGTGTGCCAGGCGCTCGACCTGCCATTCCCGGCCGAGCGCGGCCTCGATGCGCCCGGCGTGCAGCCCGCCATCCTCGATCAGCGTGTAGTAGCCGTAGCGGCCGGTGAAGACGTCGAGCGGGCCCTGCATGCCGGCGGCGGCGAGCTCCGCCGCGGCGATGGCGCCGCGCGCGTTGAAGCCGATCTGCAAGCCGAGCAGCGGCGAGCCTTCGAGGTGCGGTTGCAGCGTGCCGCAGGTCTGCCCGTACATATGCCCGAAGGCGCTGCGCGTCGTCGCCTCGTCGAAGCCGGCCAGGTTGGCGATCGCGGCGGTCGCGCCGAACCCGCCGGCGGTGGCGGGCCGAAAGAAGCGCAGCGCCGCATCGGTCGCGACGCCGAGCAGCGCGGCGACATCCACGCCGACCGCCATCGCAGCGAGGAAGCGCCCGCCGTCCACGGGGCGGCCGCGCGCCGCCTCGCGTTCGGACCAGGCGAACAGCGCGGCGAGCAGCGTCGCCATCGGATGCACCACGGCGCCTTCATGGACGCAGTCGAATTCCAGGCAATGGATCAGGTATGCGTTCACGATCGCCGCGGAACCGGCGGACATTCGCGTGCCGGAGAGCCATTCGGTCGCCTCCTCGCCCGGTCCCCAGGACTTCGCGAGATCTCGCACCGCGTGGACGTTCGCGCCGCTGCTGCCGGCCAGCGCGACGCCGAGCGTGTCAAGAAGGAAGGTCTTCGCCCCCGTGACGGTGGCGGCCGAAAGATGCTCGGGCCGCGTGCGAACGGCATGGGCAGCGAAGGCGGCGGCTATGTCGTAGGTCATCGGACAGCAGGCTCCACGGGGGCGGGCGTGGCAGCGGCGAAGGCGCGTGCGATCTGGAGACGCGTGGCGAACCAGGTGCCGGGCCGGCTGCGCGCGTGCTGGACGAAGCGGTCAAAGGCTCGGATTCGACCAGGGCGCCCGATGATGCGCAGATGCAGGCCGAGAGACATCATGCGGCCGCCCTCCTCATGCAGCACGTCGAAAGTCTCGACGGCGTAGTCCAGCCATTGCGCTGGCGTGTAGCCCGGGGCGAGCCAGAACTTCATGTCGTTGGTGTCGAGCGCGTAGGGCACGATGACGATCGCGCGCGGGCCGGACGTCGTCTCCACCACGTCCCAGCGCGGCAGATCGTCGGAGTAGTCGTCCATGTGGTAGAGGAAGCCCTCCTCGGCCAGGATCGCGCGCAGCCGCGGCGTGTGCAGGTAGCGCGACAGCCAGCCGAGCGGGCGCGTGCCGCTCGTGTGCTCGATGCTCGCCACGGCCTTCCGGACGAAATCGCGCTCACGCGCTTCGTCGTAGGAGAACTGGTGGATCCAGCGCCAGCCATGGCTGCACGCCTCATGCCCTTCAGCGGCGATGGCGCGCGCGATCTGCGGCGCGCGTTCCAGCGCGACGGCCGCGGCGGTGAAGGTTGCGGGAATCGCGTACTTCGCCAGGACGGAAGCCACCCGCGGCCAGCCTGCGCGAATGCCGTAAAGGTAGTTTGATTCATTGCCGAAATTGCGGATCGGCGCCTTCAGCGCGACGCCCAGCTCGTCCACCGGCTCCGGCCCCTTGTCGCCGTCGCGGGTGGACATCTCGGCGCCTTCCTCGACGTTCACGACGATGCTGAGCGCGAGGCGCGCATCGTTGGGCCACATGCCGGGTCTCCGCAATGTCCGGACAAGCTACGGCCGCGCGACGGCCACGTGAAGTTCACTCCTGCCGGCGCAGGCGCATGGAGTAGGTGAAGCGCTCCGCCGGATGCCAGCTCCGCGAGACGAGCAGGGTTTCGCCATCCGTCAGCACGTAGCGCCGCGTGAAGAGCATGCCCGTGTCGCGCGGACGCCGGCCAAGCGCGGCGGCGACCGCCTGCGGCATGGGTCCGGCGCAGATGTCCTGCACCACCTCGGCGACTTCCACGCCGAAGCGCTGCTCGACCAGGCGATAGATCGCGCCGCGGGACGGCAGGTCCGACGCGATGGAAGCGAAGCGCGGATGGATGAGCACATGCACCGTCGCGAGCGGGCGGCCATCCTGGCCGATGCGCACGCCATCCACCGTCAGCCAGCTCGATCCCGGCTCGCCCAGCGTCTGCGCCGCCGCTTCGCGCGTCAGCTTCTGCATGGCATGGCGATGGATCAGCAGGCGCGTATCCGCCGCATATTGCATCAGGCCGTCTATGTTGCGGATCGCGTGCACCTCGCCCCGTGTCGGCTCCCGCGCCACGACGATGCTGCCGGCACCCTGCCGCCGCTCGACCAGCCCGGCCTCCACCAAGCGGCGCAGCGCCTCCCGCACGGTGTGGCGGGAGACCTTGAGGGTGCGGCACAACTCGGCCTCGGTGGGCAGCAATCCGCCGACGGGATGGCGGCCCTCGGCGATGGCGTCGCGCAGCCGGGCCTCGATGCGGGCGTAGAGCGGGGCCACGCGCCGTCAATGCTTTTCCAGCAGCGCGCCGAAGCCTTGCACCTTGTCGGCGATGCCGTTCTGCCGCAGCGCCCACCAGTAGGTCGCGGTGTTGATGGCGATCACCGGCTTGTCGAGCCAGAACTCCGCCACTGCCGCGAGACGCGCCATGGCGAGGTTGGTGCCGACCTGCACGATGGCCTGGATGGAGGGGTCGTTCAGCTCGACGATCGCATCGCGCAGCGTGCGTTCGGAGACATGGGCGATGGCCACCGGGCTCTCGCAGCGCAGCCTCTTCAGCGCCGCGACCTCGTAGCCGCAATCCGTGAAGAAGCGGATCACCTGGCGGTCGCCGACGGGCTGGTAGGGGGTTACCACCGCGATACGCCGGATGTCCTCGCCATAGGTGCGGAGCGCGGCGCGGCAGGCGTCGGACCCCATCGCGACCTTCACGCCGGCACGCTGCTCGATGCGCCGCTCCAGCTCGACAGAGCCTTCCAGCCCGTCCCAGAAGGTCTCCGCCGACATGCCCATGACGAGGTAATCGGGTTCGGAGGACATGACGCTGTCCACCGCGTCCATGATCGTGCCGCGGATCGCGTCCATCAGTGCCTCGAAGTCGGCGTCGCCGGCCAGTCGCATGTTCGGGATGCGGATCCGCGCGAAGTGGTTCGTGACGCCGGCCGGGCGCATCGCGTCGAATTCCGGCTGGACGGAGGTGTTGGTGGAGGGCGCGATAACGCCGAACTTGCGGCGCCAGCCGAGGCTGTCCGTCATGGGCCGATCCTTCCCGTCCCGGTCAGGATAGGCCGTGCCCCTTGTCCGGACAACTTAGGTCACGACGGGCAGCGCCTCGGTTTCGTAGGCATGCGCGATGCTGCGCCCGAGCACGGGGTCGTGCAGGCGCATGGCGAAGCGCGCAGCGGGGCGGATGCCGCCGATGGCCGGCAGCGTGCCGCAGAACATGGCGCTGCCGGGATGCAAGGTGGGTCCGCGCTGGAGCAGGTCGCGCGGGTGCCGCATGGAGGCGAGTGTGCCGCGCTGATATGTCACGTCGCCTTCGATCACGGCGGAGAGTTCCAGCGCGTCCCAATGGTCCTCGACCTCCGCCAGCGGCCAGAGCGCCGTGGCGATCGGCTTGCCGCAGAGCTGCTTGGACAAGGCGATCCCCGCCGCCTCCGCCTTCCGGTCGGTGTGATCGGAGCCGAGGCCGAGCCACAGCCCATCGGCCAGTGCGAGGACCACCGGCTCGGCCTCGCCCGACGTGTCTGGACCGAGCACCTGGAGAGTCGCGGACTGCGTCAGGTTCGCCGCGGCCGCGCGATAGAAGACGGGAACGGAGGAGGGCGGCGGGACGCCGATGGCCTGCAGCTCCTCGATATGGTGTCGCACCGCCGCCTCGTCGCGCCCGGTCCAGCCGGCGATGACGAGTTGGTTGACGTGCACGCCGATGCGGTCCGTGCCCGCGCGGCTCCTGCGTTCGAAGTGCAGCATGGTTCAACGTCCCGCGACGGAGGGCAGCCAGAGCGCGATGCCAGGCGCCCACATCAGCACCGCGATGGCCAGGATATAGACGGCGACGAAGGGCAGCACGCCGGCGAAGACCTGGCCGATCCCGCCGCCGTCCCGCCGCATGCCTTGCAGCACGTAGAGAACCGTGCCGTCCGGCGGGCTGATCAGCGCGATTTCCACCAGCATCGTCACCACCACGCCGAACCAGATCGGGTCGTAGCCGAGCGCGACCACGACGGGAAAGATGACGGGCACGGTGGTGATGATCATGGAGAACCCCTCCATGAAGGTGCCGAGCGCGAGGTAAAAGCCGATAATCAGCGCCATGATGACCCATGGCGGGAAGGGCAGCTCGCCGACTGCCTTCGCCAGAAGCTGCGGGACGCCGAGCAGCGTGATGACGTAGTTCAGCACATAGGCGCCGAGCAGGATGAGCCCGATCATCGCCGTGTTGCGCGCCGTCGCCTCCGCACTCGCATGCAGCATGGGCAGCGAGAACCGGCGCTCCGCCGCGGCGATGACCAGCGAGGCGACGACGCCGAGTGCGGCGGATTCGGTCGGCGTCGCTAGGCCCGCGTAGATCGTCCCGAGCACCACCAGGATCAGCAGCAGCGTCGGGATCAGGCCGACCAGCGCGCGCAGCTTCTCGGCCAGCGGGATCGGGACGCCGGGCGGCGGCGCGGCGCCGCGTTTCAGCAGGATCACGGCGACGAAGAACGCGACCACCAGCAGCGAGGGCCCGACCGCGGCCAGGTAGAGCGCGCCGACCGACGTCTCGGTGATCAGCGCGTAGATGATGAAGGTGATTCCGGGCGGGATGAGGTTGCCCAGCGCGCCGCCCGCCGCGAGCGATCCCATCACCATGCGCGGATCGTAGCCGCGCCCCTGGAAATACGGCATCGCCACGGATCCCATCGCGGCGGCTGTCGCGACCGACGATCCGCTGATGGCGGAGAACACGCCGGATGCCAGGATGTTCGTGTGCAGCAGCCCGCCCGGCGTGCGGTCCAGCCAGACATTCAGGGCGCGGTACAGCCGCTCCGACAGGCCCGCCCGCAGCAGGATCTCGCCCATCAGCAGGAACAACGGCACGGAGACGAGCACGAAGGAGGAGGACGGCCCCCACACCGTCTGTCCCAGGAAAGTCCAGAACGGCCGGTCGGAGAAGGCGAAGCCGGCCAGCAGCCCGAGCACGCCGAGCGCCGCGCCGATATGGATCCCGGCCGCGAAGAAGGCGCAGAACACCAGCAGCACGAGCAGGATCGGCCCGACCGGAAGCTGTTCCGGACCCGCCACGCCGAAGAGCGACATGCCGACGAACAGGCCGAGGACGATCAGGATGAAGGCGACCGCGATCACGGCTCGCGCCCCGCCGTGCGCAAGGCGTCCAGCGCTTCCTCGGCTTCCTCCGTATAGGTGCGGGAGGCGAGGTTGCGTTCCACGCCCGCTCCATCGCCGGCGAGCGCGAGCAGCACGTTCTCGACGAAGGTCAGCACGACGAGGATGAAGAACACCAGGAGCCCGGCCGCCCACAAGCCCTGCGGGATGGCGAGCGGCGTGCGCAGCGCGCTGATGTCGGTCGCTTCGAACAGCAGGCTCTCATCCACCAGGTCCCACGCGCCGTTCGCGACGAAGCCGGCGAAGACAGCCAGCAGCGCCAGCGCGAGCAGGTGCAGCGGCACGCGCACCGGGCGCGGCAGGCGGTTGATGAGGATGTCTATGCGGACATGGCTTCGCGTCGCGAGCGCGTGCGCGAGTCCCCAGGAGAGGCCGAAGGCCAGGGCGTAGCCCGAGAGTTCGGTGGTGGAGCCTGTGCTGACGCGGAACACGCTGCGGGCCAGCACCTCCGCCGCGATGAAGAACGCGCACACCACGAAGGCCCAGCCGGCGGCGATGCCCATGCCGGTGGCGAGGTGCGTGACGAGGCGGCGGAGGGTGGTGGCGAGCGTCAGCATGATCGGTTCATTCGCGCCGATCCTCGAACCCCCACCCCGGCCCTCTCCCGCAAGCGGGGGAGAGACAAGGAGTGCGGGCGATGAGCAGCGCCGCGTTCACCGCGCCTCGTATCGCACGCCGGAGATCGGCGCGACGACGCGGTTGTAGGTCTCGCCGCAGGCCGTGCCGCAGCGGCGGACGAAGGCCGGCAGCACCGCATCGGTCAGGATGCCGCGCAGCGTCTGCAGGTCCTGCGGCGTCGCCCGCGTGAAGGTCATCGGCCGGTTCTCCACCACTCGGCCGATCGAGCAGCCGGCGCGGTTGCCGCTGTTGCAGGCGATGCCGTCCTCGCTCGCCTCGTCGCCCAGCTTCCATTGCTGGTCCTGCAGCTCCGCAAAGGTCTGTGTCAGCAGGTCCCGCGCCGGCGCGTCCAGCCGGTTCCACCAGGCGAGGTTGGCGAAATAGCCGTAGGTGGACCAGGCGACGGGCAGCGCGTACATGTGCGTCGTCACCTCGTACCAGCGCGCGCCGTTGCCGCTGCCCGTGCCGGTGATGGCGCAATCCACCACGCCGCGCTCCAGCGCCCCGTACACCTCCGGAAAACCGATTCCGACGGCCTGGCCGCCGATGGCCGTGACGAAGTCGTTGATGCTGCCGCCGCCCGTTCGGATGCGCCGGCCGCGCAGGTCGGCGAGGCTGTTCGCGCGTTCCCGGCAGAACGGCACCTGCGCGGGGTAGGGGGCCATCGCGATGATGCGCACGCCGAAGCGCTCCAGCGCACGGTTCAGCTCGGGCTGCAGCGCTTCGGCCACCTGCCGCGCCTGGCCGATCGTCGGGTTCAGCCCGGCGAGGTCCACCATGTCCAGCAGCGGCACGTCGCCGGCGACCGTGTTCAGCGGCACCGCGCCGATCTCCACCTGGCCCGAGCGCACCAGCCGCACGATCTCCGGCCCGTTCAGGTTCCGCTCCGGCCACGAGGAGAGCGTGACGCGGATGCGGTTGTTGCTCCGCTGCGCGACGCCGTCGCGCAGAAGCGGGATGTCCACGCGGGTGTATTGCGGGATGGCCGGCGAGGGCTGCGTCACCGCCTGGATGTTCACCTGCGGGCCCTGCGCCAGCGCGGGCACGGCCGAGACGAGCGCGCCGATCAATGCGCCCGCGATGGTCCTGCGTATCGTCACTCCTGCTCTCCCTGTTCTACAACACGGCCAGCGTGCTGTTGCGAAGATCGGTCACCAGCATGCTGCCGGGCGCGTGGGTGATGGCGAAATCGGGCTTGGCGGCGGCGATCACCGCCTGCGGCGTGACGCCGCAGGCCCAGAACACGGGAATCTCGTCCGCCGTCACCTCCACCGCGTCGCCGTAATCCGGCCGCGAGAGATCCCCGATCCCGATCAGGTGCGGGTGCCCGAGATGCACCGGCGCGCCATGCACGCCGGGAAAGCGGCTGGTGACCTGCACCGCGCGGATCGCATCCGCCGGCCGGAACGGCCGCATGGACACGACCATCGGCCCGGCGAACGGCCCGGCCGGCGCGCAGGCGATGTTCGTGCGCCACATCGCCACGTTGCGTCCCTGCTGCATGTGCCGCATCGGAATGCCATCTTCGTGCAACGCGTGCTCGAAGGTGAAGGAGCAGCCGATGACGAAGGCGACGAGGTCGTCGCGCCAGACATGCGCGACATCCGCCGGCTCCTCCACCAGCTCGCCGTGCCGCCATACGCGGTAGCGCGGCAGGTCGGTGCGAAGGTCGAGATCGGCGCCGAGCTCCGGGACATGCGGGCTGCCCGGCTCGCCGATGCCCAGCACCGGGCAGGGCTTCGGATTGCGTTGGCAGAAGCGCAGGAAGTCCGCCGCCAGCGCGGCCGGCAGGATCGCCAGGTTGCCCTGCACGAAGCCCGGCGCGAGGGAGGAGGTATGCCCGGCCAGCCGCCCGGCGCGCGCGGCGAGGCGCACGGCATGCCCGTCCCGCGCATCGGGCGTGATGTCCCGCGGCATCGCCGCTCTCCCCGTAGACCCGGCGGGATGATGGGGCGAAGGCGCCGATCTGCCAACGGGGCGACAAATCCAGCCGATGTGCCAGGATCGCGCGCCATCACGGGACGATCTCATGACGACGCGCCGCACCCTTCTCGCCACCGCGATGCTGGCACCCGCCGCGCCCGCGCGCGCGCAGGCTTTCCCGACGCGCCCCGTCCGCCTCGTCGTGCCCTGGGCGCCGGGCGGGGCGACGAGCAACATCGCGCGCATCGTGGGCGACGCGATGACACCGCATCTCGGCCAATCCGTCGTGCTGGACCACCGTGCCGGTGCGGGCGGCGCGATCGGGTCGGAGAACGTGGCGAAGTCGCCGGCCGATGGCTACTCGATCCTCATCGCCGGCGCCGGCACCTTCTATCGCCCGGTGATCGAGCGCGACGTGCCCTTCGACCCCTCGCGCGACTTCGGCTTCGTCGGCCCGATCGGCGACGGGCCTTTCGCCTTCGTCGTGCGCAGCGGCCTGCCCACGACCTTGCCGGAGTTCATCGCCTTCGCACGGGCGCGGCCGGGGCAGCTCAACTACGCCTCCTCCGGCCAGGGCTCGACCAGCCACCTGGCGGCGGAGGCGTTCAACGCGGCCGCTGGAATACAGGCGACGCACGTGCCGTATCGCGGCGCGGCGCCGGCGATGACGGACCTGGTCGGCGGCCGCGTGGACTACTACTTCGACGCCTTCAGCACCGTGTCGGAGAACGTGCGCGCGGGCCGCATCGGCATCCTCGGCGTCACCACCTCCGTGCGCGCGCCGCAGGCGCCTGACATCCCGACGCTGATCGAAGCCGGCATGCCCGGTTTCTCCATCGCGCCGTGGTGGGGGCTGGTCGGGCCCGCGAACATGCCCGAGCCCGCCGTCGCGCGCCTGTCCGCGGCGCTGGAACGCGCGCTGTCCCAGCCGCAGGTCGTCGAGGCGCTCTCCGCGCAGGGCTGCCGTGCCTTCTTCCAGCCGCCCGCGACCTTCGCAGCCTATGTGCGGGAGGAGGATGCGAAGTGGACGCGCGTGATCGAGGCCGCAGGGCTCCGCGTGCGATAACCTATGCCACGTCCCGCGCGTCGCGGCGGCGGTACAGCGCCAGCATCAGCGGCGCGCCACGCCGGACGAGGCCGTGCAGCGGCAACGGCGCGGGATCGGTGAAGGGCAGGCCGAGTTCAACGTCCGGCACGCCTTGCACCGCGCGGGCGAACTCACGGCCGAGCGCGACGGAGAGCGCCACCGCGCGCCCGTTGCAGCCGGCCCAGGCGTAGCCGTCCGGTCCGATGCGATGGAGGTGCGGGAAGAAGTCGGTCGTCATGCCGACATACCCGCTCCAGACATGGTCGAAGCGGATTTCGCCGAGCTGCGGCCACAGGCGCGCGAGCCGTGCGGCGATCATCGGGCGCAACCGGTTGGCCTGGTCCAGCGGGATCGCGACCGCGCCGCCTGTCACGAGCCGCCCGCGCGAGTCCCAGCGCGCGAAATACAGCTCCCCATGCGTGTCCGACATCGCCTGGCGCCCGGGGATCACGGTGGCGGCGACGTTGTGGCCGACGGGCTGCGTCGCCATCTGCCACGAGAGTACCGGCACGACCTCCCGCGCGACGTCCGGCCGCAGCCGCCGCGAGAACTCGCCCGTGTAGGCGTTGGTCGCCAGAACGATCGCGCGGGCGCGCAGCGTCCCGCGGGCGGTCGCCACGTGCCAGCGCCCGTTGCGATGCTCGATGGCCTCGACCGGAGAACGCGCGAAGACCGCGGCGCCGAGCGCGAGCGCCGCTTGCGCCATGCCGCGCGCCAGCATCAGCGGGTTGATGTGCCCGCCCGTGCGGTTCGACCACCCGCCGAACCAACCCTCGCTGCCGAGCACCGTGCGCATCGCCGCGCGGTCCAGCAGCTCCACCGGCGCGCCGTGCGCCTCCCACTCCCGCACCCGGCGCTCCGCGACCCGCATACGGCCGGGCGAGTGCACCGGCTGCACCCAGCCCGTCTGCTCGGCTTCGGCCGCGATGTCGTGGGGGCGCATCAGGTCGAACAGCGTCGTCGCGCTGTCGCGCAGCAGTCGGACGAAGCGTTCGCCGGCCGCGCCGTGCCGGGCGATGATCGCGGCCGGATCATGTCGCGACAGCGTCGGGATGACCTGCCCGTTGTTGCGGCCGGAGGCGCCCCAGCCCGGCTCCATCGCCTCGACGACCGTGACGGGGATGCCCGCCTCGCGCAGGTGGATGGCCGCGGAGAGGCCGGTGAAGCCGGCACCGATGATTGCGACCTCCGCCTCGGCGTCGCCGTGGAACTCCGGCAGTTCGTGGCCGGGCGGGGAGACATGCGCCCAGAGGGAAGGCGGCCAGGTGACGTTCATGCACGCATGAAAGCCATGCCGCGCGTGCGCCTCAAGGGGCGTTGCCGCGCCGCGCGCCATGCGCTGTCATCCCGGGAACCCGGACGGAGGGCACGATGCCGCTGCAGCACATCATCGGCGTGGACCACGTCGTCGTCGCCGTGCGAGACCTGGATGCCGCCGCGACAGCCTGGCGTGCGCTGGGCTTTACGCTCTCGCCGCGCGGCACGCACAGCCCGCATATGGGCTCCGGCAACTACACGATGATGTTCGGCGAGGACTACGTGGAGCTGCTGGGCGTGCTGACGCCCACCGAGCGCAACGCCGGCCTGCGCGCCTTCCTCGAGCACCGCGAGGGCCTCGACCGCGCCGCCTTCACCACCGACGACGCGGCCGCCGGCGCCGAGGAGCTTCGCGCGCGGGGCCTCGCGGCCGTCGGCCCGATCGCTTTCGGGCGTCCCGTCTCGCTGCCCGATGGAGGCGAGGCCGAGGCGCGGTTCCAGGTATTCCAATGGCCGCCCGAGGAGCGCCCGGCCGGCCTCGGCATCTTCGCCTGCCAGCACCTGACGCGGGAGAACGTCTGGATTCCCGCGCTGCAATCCCACTCGAACGGTGCAATACGCCTGATGCGCATCGAAATACTCGCCCGCGACGCCGCCGGCGCGGCTGCCCAAATGGCGCGGCTGATAGCGCGTGACGCCGTGCGCGACCCGGACGGCGCGATGCGCGTGCCCTCCGGCCCCGGCCGCGCCGATCTCGTCTTCCTCGACCGCGCAACGCTCGCCGCCCGTCATCCCGGCGTGAGTCTGGACGGCCTTCCCGACGAAGGCGGCGCGGCCCTGGTCATCGGCACGCGTGGCGCGCCGCCGCCACCCGTTCCGCCCGCGCGCGGCACTGGCGTCCTGCTGGACTTCGTCGCGGCCTGAGTTGACGCCCGCTTCGCACGGCCGCCATGCTGCGCCGCACCACCGGGACGAACCAGGAGCCGATTATGCACACGTCGCGTCGCGCGATGCTCGCCACCTCGGCCGCACTCGCATCCGCCGTGGCCTTCCCGGAACGCGCCTTCGCGCAGGAAGCGCCGCGCCGCGGCGGCGTGATGACCGTCCACTTCGCGACCGAGCAGCGCATCCTCAACCCCAGCCTCCAGGCTTCCACCGGCGTGTACATCGTCGGCGGCAAGATGCAGGAGCCGCTGGTGGATCTCGACGCCAAAGGCCAGCCCGCACCCTGCCTCGCCGAGAGCTGGGAGAGCTCGCCGGACGGCCGCGCCATCACCTTCCGCCTGCGCCGCGGCGTGACCTGGCACGATGGCCGCCCCTTCACCTCCGCCGACGTGCAGTTCACGGCGATGGAGATGTGGAAGAAGATCCTGAACTACGGCACCGCACTGCAACTCTTCCTGACCGTGGTGGACACGCCGGACCCGCACACCGCGGTGTTCCGCTACGAACGCCCGATGCCGCTCGGCCTGCTGCTGCGCGCGCTGCCGGATCTCGGCTACGTCTCGCCGAAGCACGTGTATGAGACGGGCGATATTCGCCAGAACCCGGCCAATACCGCCCCGGTCGGCACCGGCCCGTTCCGCTTCGTCCAGTACGAACGCGGCCAGTTCATCATCGCCGAGCGCAACCCGAACTATTGGCGCTCTGGCATGCCCTATCTCGACCGCGTCGTCTGGCGCGTCGTCAGCGACCGCAGCGCCGCGGCCGCGCAGATGGAAGCCGGGCAGATCCTGTTCAGCCCCTATTCCTCCCTCGCCATCGCCGATTTCCAGCGTCTGGCCCGCGACCCGCGCTTCGAGGTGACGACCCGCGGCAACGAGGGCAATGCGCGCACCAACACGTTGGAGTTCAACTTCCGCAATCCCGCCCTCGCCGACATCCGCGTGCGCCGCGCCATCGCCCACGCGCTCGACGTCCCCTTCTTCATCGAGAACTTCCTCGGCGATTTCGCGAAGCTCGGGACCGGGCCGATCCCATCGGTCTCGGCCGACTACTACCCGGGCGCGGACATGCCCCAGTACTCCTTCGATCGCCGTCGCGCGAACTCGCTGCTGGACGAGGCCGGGCACCGTCGCGGTGCCGGCGGCGTGCGCTTCAACCTCCGCCTGCATCCGGCGCCCTGGGGCGAGGACATCGCGCTGTGGTCCACCTTCATCCAGCAATCCTTGCAGGAGGTCGGCATCCGCGTGGAGATCGTTCGCCTGGATGCCGCGGGCTTCCTGCGCACCGTCTACAACGACTGGAACTTCGACCTGGCGACCGGCTGGCATCAGTACCGCAGCGATCCCGCGGTCTCGACCACCGTCTGGTACCGCTCCGGCCAACCAAAGGGCGCGCCCTGGACCAACCAATGGGGCTGGGAGGACACCGAGGCCGACCGCATTATGGACGCCGCGCAGACCGAACTCGATCCGGCGCGACGCAAGGCGCTCTACGCCGACTTCGTCCGCCGGGTGAACACCGAGCTCCCGCTGTGGATGCCGATCGAGCAGATCTTCGTCTCGGTGTTCAACCGCCGCCTGCGCAACACCGGCAACACGCCGCGCTGGGCGTCCTCCTCCTGGCACGACCTCTGGCTGGCGTCCTGACGCGCGGATGAGGGTTCTGGCGCTGGCGGGGCGGCGGCTTGCCGCCTCGCTGCCGACGCTGCTGATCATCGTCGCCGGGCTGTTCCTGCTGCTGCAACTGGCACCCGGCGACACGGTGGATGCGCTGCTGGCCCAGACCGGCGGCGGCGCGGATGCGCAGGTCGCGGCGGAGCTGCGGCGCCTCTACGGCCTTGACCTCTCCGTGCCCGTCCAGCTCGGCAACTATCTCTGGCGCCTGGTGAGGTTGGACCTCGGTTTCTCCGCCATCTACGGCAAGCCGGTCTCGACGGTCATCCTGGAACGCCTGCCCACGACGCTGCTGCTGATGACCGCAGCGCTCTCCTTCGCCTTCTTCGCCGGCCTCGTGCTCGGCGTGCTCGCCGCGCGACGCGTGAACGGCTGGTCCGACACGCTGATCTCCACCCTCGGCCTGGTGTTCTACGCCACGCCCTCCTTCTGGTTCGGCCTGATGGCGATCGTGCTCTTCGCCGTCCATCTGGAATGGCTGCCCGCCGGCGGCTTCGAGGAGATCGGCGCCGGCCATGCCGGCCTCCGCCGCGCGCTCGACATCGCAACGCATTTGGTCCTTCCCACCCTGACGCTCGGCCTGATCTTCCTCGCCATCTACCTGCGCATCATGCGCGCCTCCATGCTGGAGGTGCTGACGCTGGACTTCGTGCGCACCGCCCGCGCGAAGGGGCTCGCCGAACGCCGCGTGCTGACCCGCCACGTGCTGCGCAACGCGATGCTCCCCATGGTCACGCTGATCGGATTGCAGGCCGGCACCATGCTCGGCGGGTCCGTCGTGGTCGAGAGCGTCTTCTCCCTCCCCGGCCTCGGCCGCCTCGCCTACGAAGCCGTGGTCCAGCGCGACCTCAACACGCTGCTCGGCATCGTCTTCGTCTCCGCGCTGCTCGTCATCCTCGTGAACTTCCTCGTGGACCTCGTCTATGCGCGGCTCGATCCGCGCATCGGGGTGGGGCGATGAGGCGCTTCGCGGTCGCCTACCTGCGCAGCCCGCCGGCGATGATCGGCCTGTTGCTCCTGCTCCTCGTCATCGGCGTCGCGCTCTCCGCCGACTGGGCCTTCCCGCGCGATCCGCTCTCCCTCGCCGGCCGCCCACTGCAATGGCCCGGCGCCAACCCGCGCTTCCCGCTCGGCACCGACAATTCCGGCCGCGACATCGCCGCCCAGGTCTTCCATGGCGCACGAGTCTCGCTGCTGATCGGTCTGGTCGCCACCTCGATCGCCATCGGGCTCGGCATCCTCGTCGGCGCGCTCGCCGGGTATCACGGAGGCTGGGTGGACGACGCGCTGATGCGCCTGACCGAGGCCTTCCAGACGCTTCCGAACTTCCTCCTCCTGCTCGTCCTCGTCGCCGTCTTCGGCTCCCACATCACCACCGTCACCGTCGCCATCGGCGCCGTCTCCTGGCCCGCGCCGGCGCGCCTGACACGGGCCGAGTTCCTCACGCTGCGCAACCGCGAATTCGTGCAAGCCTGCCGCACCCTCGGCATGGGCGACGCGCGCATCATCTTCCGCGAGATCCTGCCCAACGCCCTGCCGCCGGTGATCGTCTATGCCTCCGTCGTCATGGCGGTCGCGATCCTGCTGGAAAGCGCGCTGGCCTTCCTCCGCCTCTCCGATCCCAACGTCGCCTCCTGGGGCAACCTGATCGGGCTGGGCCGGGACGTGCTGCGCGCGCAGTGGTATGTCTCCGCCATTCCCGGCGTCGCCATCCTCGTCACCGTGCTGGCGGTGTCGCTGGTGGGGCAGGGGCTGAACGACGCCCTGAACCCGCGGCTGCGCGGACGGTGACCGCCGCGCCGGTCCTCTCGCTGCAAGGCCTCTCCGTCCGCCTGCCGCCGCGCGCCGACCGCAGCCACGCACTGCGCGATGTGTCTCTCGACGTTCACGCGGGTGAGATCGTCTGCGTCGTCGGCGAGAGCGGGTCCGGCAAGTCCATGACGGCCTCGGCCATCATGCGCCTGCTGCCGCCCGGCGTCGCGATCGAGGCCGGCCGCATCCTGCTGGCGGGCGAGGACCTGGCCACCGCCGCCGAAGCCCGCATGCGCGCACTGCGCGGCGCCGGCATCGCAATGATCTTCCAGGAGCCGATGACGGCCCTGAATCCGCTGCTGACGGTCGGCGAACAGATTGCCGAGATGTTCCGCGTCCACACGCCGCTGCCCGCCGCCGAGGTCACCGCGCGAACCCTGGCGCTGCTGGAGGAGGTGCGTATCCCCGATCCGCGCCTCGCCGCCCGCGCCTACCCGCACGAGCTCTCGGGCGGCCAGCGCCAGCGCGCCATGATCGCGATGGCGCTCGCCCTCGACCCCTGCGTGCTGATCGCCGACGAGCCGACCACCGCGCTCGACGTGACGACGCAGGCGCAGATCCTCGCCCTGATTCGCGACCTTCAGCGCCGCAAGGGCACGGCGGTCCTGTTCATCACCCATGATTTCGGCGTGGTGGCGGAGATCGCCGACCGCGTCGCCGTCATGCAGCACGGCCTGGTCGTGGAGCAGGGGCCGGCCGCCGAGGTGCTGCACGCGCCGCAGCACAGCTACACGCGCGCGCTGATCGCCGCCGTCCCGCCACTGGCCGCGCCGCCGCCCCGCCCCATTGCCGCCGAAGCGATTCTGGCCCTGGACTCCATCCGGAAGACCTATCGCACCGGTGGCTTCCTCGGCCGCGGCCAGCGCGTGACGCACGCCGTACGCGGCGTGTCGCTGACCCTGCCGAAAGGCGCGACCTTCGGAATCGTCGGCGAATCCGGCTCCGGCAAATCCACCCTGGCCCGCTGCATCGTCCGCCTGATCGAACCCGAATCCGGCCATATCCGCCTCGGCGGCACCGACCTGCTCGCGCTGCGCCGGCGAGAGATGCGGGCCGCCGCGCGCCGCGTGCAGATGGTCTTCCAGGACCCCTACGGCTCGCTCAACCCGCGCCGCCGCGCCGGAGAGCTCGTGGCGCAGGGCCCGGTCGTGCACGGCACGCCGCGCGCCGAGGCGATGCGCCGCGCGAAGGAGCTGTTCGCCCTCGTCGGCCTCGATCCCGCGGCAACCGACCGCTTCCCGCACGAATTCAGCGGCGGCCAGCGCCAGCGCATCGGCCTCGCCCGCGCCCTGGCGCTGGAGCCGGAGGTGCTGGTCGCCGACGAGCCCGTCTCCGCGCTCGACGTCTCCGTGCAGGCGCAGGTACTGGGCCTGCTGGCGGAACTGCGTGAGCGGCTCGGTCTCTCCATCGTCTTCATCACGCATGACCTCCGCGTGGCGGCGCAGGTCTGCGACATGGTTGCGGTGATGAAGGATGGCGAAATCGTGGAGCACGGCCCTGTCGCCGAGGTGTTCCACGACGCCCGCCACCCCTACACGCAGGCGCTTCTGGCCGCGGTGCCCGGACGCGCCTTCGGTGGCGCGGGCGAGCATTGAATAGGTTGCCGCGCCCGCCGCGCGCTGGGATTCGCCGGCGCACCGGAATAACCTTCGGCCATGCACCCGCGCCGCCGCACCCTGCTGGGCCTGCCGCTCCTGGTCGCCGTCTCGCCGGCGCACGCCGGCAGGTCGCGCGTGGGAGAGGTCACGTCGCTCGCCGGCGCCGCGACCGCGCTCTTCTCCGGCGATCCGCCGCGCGCCCTGGCTCCGCAGGGCGCGATCCTGATGGAGGACCTGCTCACCACCGGCCCCGCCGCCCGCCTCGCCTGCCGGCTCGACGGCGGGCTGCTCCTCCAGCTCGGGGAGAATGCGGGCCTGCGCGTGGACATGGCGACGCTGCGCGGCCCGCGCCCGGGCGTCGCGATCCGCAACTTCGGCGGCCCCGTCCTGCTAGACATCCCGACCGGCGCACCCCCGATCCCGACTTCGCTGACCCTGCCCTGGGCGCATGTCGGCGTGCGCGGCACGCGCTTCTTCGCCGGCGAGAGCGACGGCCGCGACGCCGTCTTCGTGGAACGCGGCCGCGTCGAGGTCACGGTCCCCGCGGGCAGCGTGACGCTCTCGGAAGGCGAGGGCGTGGATGTCGCCGGATCCGGCCTCGGCCCGGTCACCCGATGGGGCGCGGCCCGCATCGCCCGCGCGATGGCGCTCGTCACCTAATTCAGCGGCCGCACCTCCCGCTCGCCGGGCAGGCCGCGCAGCGCGAAGCGCCCGATCGGCGGCGGCAGCGAGGCGTCTTCGATGCCGCTCACCAGCGCCCGGCACCCGACCGACTTGCCGAGCTCCTGCAGCCGCGCCGCGATGTTCGCCGCGTCGCCGCAGACCGACCAGGTCAGTCTCGACCCGCCCAGCTCACCCGCCAGCACCGGCCCGGATGCGACCCCGATCCGTGTCTCGCCCCAGCCGAGCGCCGCCGCATCGGGGCGGCGCCGGAACGCCTCCGCGAAGCGGTCCACCTCGCGCGCCGCGGCCAGCGCGCGGGCGGCGTGGTCGGGCTGCGGCAGCGGCGCGCCGAAGACGCCGAGCACGCTGTCGCCGATCAGCCGCTCCAGCGTGCCGCCACCCGCCAGGATCGCCGCCTCGATGCCGGCGAGATAGGCGTTGAGCGCGGCGACGAACTGCGCCGGCTCCGCCCGGTTCACCACGGCCGAGAAGCCGGCGAGGTCGGTCAACACCACCGTCACCTCGCGCCGCTCAGGCCGCAGCCGCTCCTCCGCCGGCAATGCGAGCAGTTGCTCGGCGACGCCGGTCGGCAGCCGCTGCGCGAAGCGCGCGACCAGCCGCGCCCGCTCCTGCGCGAGGCGCAACGCGGCAGCGGCGGCCTCCGTCGCGCCACCCAGGACCGCGCCGGCCGCAGGCAGCACCGGATCCAGCAGGATCGGCCCGGCGCGGAGCGCGAGTGCGGCGGCACCCACCCATGCCATCGCGAGGCCGCCGGCCAGCATCAGCCCCGCGCCCGATCGCCGCCGCACCGCGGCCGCCACGCCGGCGCCGAGCAGGATGGCGAGCAGCGCCTCGCCCGCCGCGCCGCCCGGTGGCCGCATCGGCACCCATCCCGCCGCGAGTTGCGCCGCCACCTCCGCCTGGATGATCGCCGAAGGAACGAAGCCGCCGAGCACGGAAGCCCGCAGTGCCGCCGCCGCCGGCGCCGTCACGCCGATCACCGCGAGCCGGCCGCGCAACGCGCCCTCCGGCATTTCGCCCGCGAGCACGGTTGCGGCCGGCACCACTGGCACCCGCGATCGCGCCGGATGCAGGCGCAGCAGGCCGTCGCCCGGCATCGGCAGCGCGATCGGCCCGATGCCGACCGTCGGCGGCCGGCCCCCCCGCACCACGATCGCCTCCGCCCCGAGCCCGCGGGCCAGTGCGCCGAGCGCGAGGCCGGGCACGAGCGAGCCGGCCGCCTGGACCAGCATCGGCGCCGAGCGTACCGTCTCGCCCGGCAACCCCCCGAACGCCGCCGCCGCGCCCGTCACAGCGGGCGCCTGCAATCCCGGCATTCGCGTCAGGCCGGACAGGTCGGGCGCGCCGAGTACTGCGATCCCGAAGCCGGGCGGCGTCGCGGTGCCGGCAAGCGTCGCCTGCACCGCCGGCACGCGCGCCAGCGCCGCCGACAGCTCCGCGTCGCCCGGCGCCTGTTCGGGGGTCGCGATGTCGAACGCGACCGCTGCCGCGCCGGCCTCGACCGTCGCCGCGACGAGCCGCGCCAGCCGGTTCCGGGACCACGGCCATGCGCTCTCCGCCGTGGCGGCGGCGTCCACCGCAACCACCACCACGGGCGCCGGTGCCTCCTCGGGCCGCGGGACGGCCGCCATCAGCACATCGGTGGCCGCCTCGCGCAGCCGCGCAGCACCATCGGGGAACAGCATGGCCGCCGCCGCCAGCACCGCGGCGGCGAACGCGCCGGCCCTCAAGCCGCCTCGCCCAGCGCCCGCAGCCCCTCGGGATCGGTCACGCGAAGCCCGGCGCGCACCGGCTCCACGAAGCCGCGGCTGCGGAACTCCGCGAGCACCGCGTTTACCTTCGGCCGGGTTGCCGCCACCAGCCCCGCGATCTGCCCCTGCGAGAGCCGCACCAGCCCCGAAGGATCGGTTTCCGAGAGGTGGAGGAGGGCGGAGGCGACACGTTCGGACAAGCTCTTCAGCCCGACCGCCTCGGTCTGTTCGGTCGTGCGGCGGAGCCGGGCGGCGAGGGTGCGGAGCAGCGCGCCGGCAACCGACGCATCCTCCGCGATGATGGCGGCTGCGTCGGCGTGGCGGAGCATCAGCGCCCGCACCGGGCTCAGCGCGGTCGCATCGGCGCTGCGCGGCCCGCCGTCAATCAGGGCGATCTCGCCGATCGGCTCGCCCGGCCCGGCGAGGCCGAGGGTCAATTCCCGCCCCGCGGGCGTCGCGAGGTGCAGGCGCACGAGGCCGTCGAGGATGATCAGCAGGCCCTCGCCGGGGTCGCCGCGGCGGAACAGCGCCTGGCCCTCGGCGCAGCGGACCGGCCGCGCTGCCGCGGCGAGCCGCTTCAGCGCGGCGTCATTGACGCCCTGCAACAGGGGAAGGCGGGCGAGGATGCGCAGGCTTTCGGGTTCGGCCACGGTTCCGCCAGCATGCCCGCCCCCGTCCGCGAACTGAAGCGCGCCGGGTGTCTCGGAAAGTGATCCGATTGCGCACGCCTTGGTTGACGCGCTCATGACATATCAGCCATAAGGAGAATGGCTGCGCTTGCGATGCACGCCGCCTCGCGAAGTGGTTTCGCGGTCGGGGCGCGCAGACCAGGCACGACCGCTCGGAGGACAGGATGCGTGTGGGCTACGGAAAAAGCCCCGATCCGGCAGCCGCGGTACGTCAGGCGGTCGGCAGCCTTGGTCCGTCCCTGATGCCTCCGCAACTGCTTGTCGCCTTCTCCGGCGGGAAGCTCGATCCCTTTGCGGTCCGATCCGCGCTCGGCGAGTCGTTCGGGGACGTGCCGGTGGTCGGGGGCTCGGCGGCCGGCGCCATCTCGCGCGCGGGGGCAGGGTACAGCGGGTTCGAACTTGGGCTCGTCGCCTTCGACGACCCGGCCACCACCCCGCGCGTGGTGATGAGCCGCGACCTCGACCGGGATGAGCGGCAAGCCGGGGCGCAGATCGGCGCGCAGGTGCGCTCGGCCGTCACCGAGAAGTCGGTTGTGCTGCTTCTGTTCGACAGCGTGGCGAGCACCCAGCCGCCCCGGCTGCACTATGCCAGTTCGATCGTCGCCGGCTTCAACGAGGCGGTTGGCAACGCGCCGGTGTACCTCGTCGGCGGCGGATTGCTGACGGACATGAACATGTCCGGCGCCTGGGTGTTCGACGGGGAAGGTGTCAGCAAGCACGTCGCCGCCGCGCTCATCTTCCCGCCGGACGTCGAGGCGGAAACCGAGATCCTGCACGGCTGCCGCCCCGTCAGCGCCTTCATGGAGATCACGCGCATCGAAGGCGCCACGGTGTACGAGCTGGACGGCGAGCCCGCGCTGAAGGTGATCGAGCGCATGCTCGGCTTGCCGATCGGCAGCGGCCGCGGCGGCGAACTCTCGCTGGTTGCGACGCTCGGGCAGAAGCAGGGCGATCCTTACGCGCCCTACGACGAGAAATCCTACGTCAACCGCCTGATCCTCAGCGCCAATCCCGAGAGCGGCTCCATCACCCTGTTCGAGCCGGATTTCGAGCGTGGCACGCTCGTGCAGATCATGAGCCGCGACAACGGGCTGATGCTGGATTCGGTCCGCCGGGGCGTCGAGGTGATGAATGCCGGCCTGCCTGGCCACGACATCCTGCTCGGCCTCTACATTGATTGCGCGGGCCGCGCGAGCGCGCGAAGCGGCTCGGCGATCGAGGAGGCCGACCTCGTCGTGCGCGGGCTCGATGCGAAGGTGCCGTTCCTCGGCTTCTATTCCGGCGTCGAGGTCGCGCCATTCGACGGTCAGCACAGCCGATCGCTCGACTGGACCGGCGTGCTAACCATCCTGCGGAGGAAGCGGTGAGCCAACTCCGCATGCTCGAACTTGCCAAGCTCGAACGCGAGCTCGCCTATTACCGGCGGGAATGCAATGACCTCGGCGCGCGCCTGCTCCGCTTGCAGGAGGAGCAGAGCCAGGCCTTCCGGGAGGCACGGCGCAGCCGAACCGTCGCCAAGCTGATCCGGGAGGCGCACCGCCTCGCCGAGGTCTGCGCGACGCCGGATGGGATCGGCGCCTCCATGCTGGCGCTGATCGTCGAGAACACGCTGTGCGACCGCGCCGCCTTCTGCCGGCGCGAGGGCGGGCAGGGCGGCTCGGACCTGTTCCGGGTAACCCATGCGATCGGCTTCGGCTCCGACCCGCCGCCGGAATGGGCAACGGTGCCGAACGCGCCGACCTTCTTCCTGACGACGTCGCGCACGGTGATCGAGACGCCGGCCTATGAGCTCACCGGCATCCTGCGGATGCCCTACGTGCTGTGGGCGCATGACCGTGCCTCGGGCCATGCGCTGATCCTCGGCAACCAGTCCGAATCCAACGTCAGCCGGCCCTTCGAGACCGGCGACCAGGAACTCTCGGAAGGCGCGCTCTCGGTCTATATTGACGTGCTCGCGCGGAAGCAGGCCGAACTCGACCTGCATGCGGCGAAGGTCACCGCGGAGGAGGCGAGCGCGTTGCGCGCGCGCTTCATCGCGACATTGAGCCACGAGCTGCGCACGCCGCTGAACGCCATCATCGGCTTCTCCGACATGATGGTGCCGGGATCGCGCTACCAGCTCACCACGGCGCAGCGGAGCGAATACGCGCAGCAGATCAATGAATCCGGCCGCCTCCTGCTGGAGCTGATCAACGACATCCTGGACTATTCCAGCCTGGCGAAGGTGCAGCCGCAGCTCGCGTTGAGCTGGTGCCCGGCGGAGACGCTGATCGGCAGCTCGCTGCGGGAACTGTCGGCACTGGCAATGCAGAACGAGGTGAAGCTGGAAACGACCCCGGCCGAGCCGGCGCTCGAGCTGCAGGTGGACCCGCTGCGCTTCCGGCAGGTGCTGAACAACCTCATCAGCAACGCCGTGAAGTTCACCGGCGGCGGCGGATCGGTGACGGTCCGCACGCGGCGGCTGCGCGACGGATGCGCAGAGCTGGCGGTGTGCGATACCGGCGTCGGCATGCGGGAGGAGGACATCCCGCGCGCGCTGGAGCCGTTCCAGCAGATTGACGGTGGCCATGCCCGCAGCTTCCCGGGCACGGGTCTCGGCCTGCCGATCGCCAAGGGGCTGGTGGAGGCACATGGCGGCCGACTCAACATCGTCAGCGCGCCGGGGGTGGGAACAACGGTGACGATCTGCCTGCCGGAAACGGCAGTGCGGGTGACGGACGCGAAAGCGCCGGCGGAGTGAATCTGCCCGCCACTCACTAACTTAAAGCGGCGCGCCGATCTGTTCTTCCGGCACGCCGCTGCGGCGCGTCTTTCCCACCCAGGCCCTCCCCCACCAATGCGGGGGAGGGCGGAGTCAGGCGCCGGTCAGGCGGCGGCCGGGACTGCAGCCGGCGCGGCACCGTGCTTCGGGGCTCCGTGGCCACGACCGATGGTTTCGGGCTGGGTCGCGGCGAGGCTCGCGAGGTTGCGGTCCACGGCCGCCATCAGGCCCCAGCACTCGAAATAGCCTGCAGGGAAGCCCGGAGAACCCGCGTCCAGGTCAGTCTGGCGGGCATGGGCGTAGGACGTCCAGCGCCGGGTCGCCGGCCGGCGATGGTGGAAATCGTGGCAGGGCGCGTCGCCCACCAGGACGAAGAGGCGGACGAAAAGCTGCACCGTCAACATCTCGGTCCACCAGGCGCCCCAGGCGAACAGGCCGGCCAGCGTCCTGGCGCGCTCCATCGGCGGTTCGCGGCCCGGGAAGACGCCGAGCGTCGCGTGGCAGACGAATTCCTTGTCGCGGGCCGCGATCAGCTCCGCTTCGGGGAAGGCGTGCTCGACGATGATCCGGTACACCGTCGCGATCTGCAGCAGCACCGTGACGGGCAGGACCCAGGCGAGGAGGAAGAGGCTGAAGGTGCCGGTGGCGAGCGTCGCGACGATCAAGGTCGCCCAGAAGACGCGGCCGGGCCAGTCATGCGCGCTGTCGCCGGTGAAGAGGCTGGCCTGGATGCGACGCGTCAGGAACTTCCAATGGAACGCCGGCGAGAAGGTGTTGACGATCACCCGGCGCCACAACTCCCGCTTCGACTGGCCGGCTTCGAGGCCGAGGAGGCCGAGGACGAAGTCGGCGAACTCGTCCTCCTCCGTCAGCAGCTTCTTGGCGCTGTGATGCAGCATGTGCTCGCGCTGGTAGTCGTCAAATCGCTTGAAGAGGAGCAGGGAGGAGACCAGGCGCCCCGCGCGGCGGTTCGCCTCGCGCGATTGGAACACCGTGCCGTGCGACGCATGGTGGAAGATGACGACCTGATAGAGGCCGAGGCCGCAGCAGGTGAAGAGCAGGCCGAGGGGAACCAGCAGCCAGATGGCGGGCAGGCTGGCGCTGAGAAGGAACGGCAGGATGGTGAGCGCCACGCCCGCGAGGATCCAGGCGCTTGCGCCATAGACGAAGGACATGGCGCTCCGCTGCGGTACTTCCTCGCCGGGTGCCGGCCGGGCGGTGAGCCAGGTCAGAGCGGGCTGAAGGACTGCCGGCAGGCGTTGCGCCATCGCCTCACGTGGGCATGAGGTCGCACGCGTCATCGCGATTTCGCGATCAAAGGCCATCTCCGGGCCTTTAGGCAGAACGAGCATACTGCTTCTCCTCCTGAGAGATTGGCGGGTGTCCCGCACATCGGAACACTGGACTGGTGTGTCTTGACACAACTTATAAATGATCTGGAACACAAACTTACCGCGTCAGACGTGTGTGTGTCTGCTACGCGAGCGGAAAAATCACGATCTGTGTCAGACTTGCCCGATGCCGCGCAGCACGGTTCAGCCCGACAGTTTCAATCCGTTTCAATTGGATACGCGGCGTTGAGTGTCGAGAACCCCCCTTTCGTCCGACATGCGGAAATTTTGCGCAGGCCGGCAGCGCTGCATCGCAGCGTTGGTTTCGGTGCGCTAAAATGCAACTCGCACGCCACCAGGTGAAGTAATTTGGCGAGTAGATCTCGCAATGTGCCAGAATGCTCAAGAATTTGGACGATTTGATCTTCCCGGTTGAATCATAGCCGGCCCGCGCACGCCCCGCCGGGCAGCCGGCGAGGCCGAATCGCCTGCGGGTCAGATTGCCGGCGCCCAATTCGATGTGCTCGTCAAGCTTGACCGTCGCCATACGCCACCGTAGGCCCCGATCGCCCGCAGCGAGCACGAGCGATGCCTGACCCCGATGCCAGCCAGCGCCAACGCGTGGCGGAGCTGGTGCAGAACTGGGCGATCTGGCGCGATGCCGGCGACTGGGAGCGGTTCCGCACCTGCTGGCACCCCGACGGCTTCATGATGGCGACCTGGTGCCAGGCGCCGGCCGCCGACTTCATAGCGGCGAGCCAGGCTGCGTGGGAACGCGGCGTCTCGATCCTGCATTTCCTGGGCGGCATCTCGGTGGACCTGGCCGGCACGCGCGCGATCGCCCAGACGAAGATGACGATCAGCCAGCGGGCCGAGGTGCACGGCGTGCTCGTGGATGTCGTCTGCACCGGCCGCTTCCACGATTTCTGCGAGGAGCGCGACGGACGCTGGGGCATCGTCATGCGCCAGCCGATCTACGAGAAGGATCGCATGGACCCTGTTGATCCGGCCGCGCGGCTGGAACTGGACGGCAATCTGCTCGCGCGTTTCCCCGCCGGCTACCGACACCTGGCCTATCTGCAGACCGGGCTGGGCTACGAGGTGCGGCGCGACATGCCCGGGCTGACGGGCGAACGCGTGCAGGCGCTCTACCGCGCAGGCGCCGCTTGGCTGCGCGGCGAGGCATTGGGTTGGCCGGCATGAGCATCGAGGGCACGATGAAGGTACTGGCGATCTCCGGCAGCCTGCGGGCGGCATCCTTCAACACCGCCGCGCTGCGCGCCGCGGCGGAACTCGCGCCGGACGGCGTGGAGGTGACCCTGCACCATGGGCTGCGCGACATCCCGCCGTATAACGAGGACCTCCGCGCCGGCAGCGGCGTCCCTCCGGCCGTCGCGGCCCTTCGCGCGGCGATCAAGGCGGCGGACGCGCTGCTGATCGCGACGCCCGAATACAACTACTCCGTCTCCGGCGTGCTGAAGAACGCGATAGACTGGGCTTCGCGCCCGCCGGAGCAGCCCTTCGACGGCAAGCCGATCGCCATCCTCGGCGCGTCCGGCGGCCTGCTCGGCACGGCGCGCGCGCAATACGACCTGCGCAAGATCTTCGTGTTCCTGAACGGCCACGTGCTGAACAAGCCGGAGGTGATGATCGGCGGCGCCGCGAACCGCTTCGACGCCGAGGGCCGGCTCACCGACGAGACGACGCGCGGCCTGATCGCGCAGCAGCTCCTCGCCTTGCGGGACTGGGCGCGGCGCCTCGCTTGACTTGCGACGCCCCGCGGGGATCAGTTGCCGGCCGGATCAACCGCGCCAGGGGGGGAACGAGCATGAAGTGGCCGGCCTTCGGCTATGCGCGCGCGGACTCGCTCGAAGATGCCTGGCGGCTGCTCGCGGCGCATGGCGAGGATGCCAGGGTGATCGCGGGCGGGCAGACGCTTCTTGCGACGCTGGCATTCCGCCTCTCCGAACCCTCGGTGCTCGTTGACATCTCCAGGCTCCCAGCGCTGCGGGGCGTGCGAGTAACAGACGGCGTGCTGCGCATCGGCGCGCTGACGCGCCATGCGGAACTCGGGCGCGATCCGCTGGTCGCGCTGCACGCGCCGCTGCTGGCCGAGGCGGTGCCGCTCATCGCGCATCCGGCGATCCGCAACCGAGGGACGATCGGCGGAAGCCTGGCCTATGCGGACCCCGCCGCGGAACTCCCGGCCTGCGTCGTGGCGCTGGATGCGCGGGTCGTGCTGGTCTCGCGCGCGGGGGAGCGGCGCGTGGCGGCCGAGGCGTTCTTCACGGGGCTGCTCGAGACCGCGTTGCAGCCCGGCGAGCTGATCGCGGCCTTGGAGGTTCCGGTCGCGCGGCCGGCCACGCGGTGCGCCATCGTGGAGGTCGCCCGGCGATCCGGGGATTACGCGATGGCGGGTCTGGCCGCCTGCCTCTCGCTCGGCACGCGCGTTTCAGATGCGCGGCTGGTGTATTTCGGCGTGGGCGCCGGGCCGGTGCTCGCGCGGCGTGCGTCGGCAGCGCTGGAGAGGCGGGCGCTGGATGCGGCAGCGGTGCAGGCAGCGCAGGCGGCGCTGCGCGACGACCTGGATCCGCCCGGCGACCTGCACGGACCACCGGAGATGAAGCGGCACCTCGCACGCGTGCTGACGGCGCGCGCCCTGGCGCGCTTCATGCCGGAAGGGGTGATGGCGGCATGAGCGTGCGATTGGACGTCACCCTCACCGTCAACGGCGAACGCGTGACGCGCGCTGTCGAAGCGCGGCGGCACCTGATTGACTTCCTCCGCCTCGACCTCGGCCTGACCGGCTCTCATGCCGGGTGCGAGCATGGCGTCTGCGGCGCCTGCACGGTGCGGGTGGATGGCGACATCGTGCGCGGCTGCCTGGTGCTCGCCGCGAGCCTGGACGGCGCGGAGGTGACGACGATCGAGGGCCTGTCGGAGAGCGGCGAGGTCGCGGACCTGCAAGCCGCCTTCGTCGCCCGCAACGCCGCGCAATGCGGCTTCTGCACGCCGGGCATGGTCATGGCCGCGGCCGACATCCTGCGCCATCATCCCGGCTCCGACCGCACGGCGATCCGGGAACACCTGTCCGGCAACTACTGCCGCTGCACCGGCTACCAGGCGATCGTGGACGCGGTGCAGGCGACGCTGGAGGCGCGCCGGTGAACCGCATGCCGACGCCGGAGAGCATCGGGCTCTCGCGCGAGGACCTGCCGAATTCCTACATCGGGCGCAGCGTGCCGCGGCCGAACGTGCCGAAGCTCGTGCAGGGCCTCGCGACCTACACCGACGATGTCGTGCTGCCGCGCATGGTGCACGCTGCCTTCCTGCGCTCGCCCTACGCGCATGCGCGCATCGCCGCGGTGGACGCGAAGGCGGCGCTGGCCGTACTCGGCGTGCTGCGCATCTTCACGGGGACGGATCTGGCCGCCGTGTGCGATCCCTGGATCGCGACGCTCGATCACCTGAAGGGCATGAAGTCGGCGCCGCAGCGCCCCCTGCCGCTCGACCGCGCGACCTGGCAGGGCGAGCCGGTGGTCGCCGTCATCGCGGAGACCCGCGCGGCGGCGGAGGACGGCGTGGCCGCGCTGGACGTCGCGTTCGAGCCGCTGCCCGCGCAGCTTGACATGGAGCGTGCGCTCGATCCGGACGCAGTGGTGATTCACCGGGAGCTCGGCGACAACCTCGTCTTCACGCGAACGGCGGAGAAGGGTGACGTCGCGGCGGCGCTCGACGCGGCGCACAAGGTGGTGGAGGCAACATTCGTCACCGCGCGCCACACCGGCGTGACGCTGGAGCCGCGGAGCATCATCGCCGACTACAACCGCGCCGACGGCACGCTGACCGTCCATCATTCCACGCAGGCGCCGCACATGATGCAGGGCGTCTTCGCGAAGCAACTCCGCATGGAGGAGTCGAAGGTCCGCGTGATCTGCAAGGATGTCGGCGGCAGCTTCGGCATCAAGGTCCACGTCTATCCCGATGAGGTCGCGGTGGCCGCGATCGCGAAGGTCATGGGGCGGCCGGTCAAGTTCGTGGCCGACCGCTTCGAGAGCTTCGTGTCCGACATCCACGCGCGCGACCACCGCATCACCGGGCGGATCGCCGTGGATGCGGAAGGCCGGATCACCGCCTTCGACGTGGACGACCTGACGGGTATCGGCCCGTACTCCGTCTATCCGCGCACCAGCGCGGTGGAGGGCAACCAGGTCGTCAACCTCTGCGGCGGGCCGTACGACTTCGCGAACTACCGCTGCAGGACGACGGTGGTGCTGCAGAACAAGGCACCGACCTGCCAGTACCGCGCCGTCGGCCACCCCATCGCGACCGCGGTGACGGAGGGGCTGGTGGACCTCGCCGCCGCCGCGATCGGCATGGACCCGATCGAGCTGCGCCGGCGCAACCTGATCCGCGACGATGCCTATCCCTTCACCTCGCCAGCCGGGATGCGGTTCGAGGGCCTGTCGCACCACGCCGCCCTGCAAAAGCTCCTGGACATGGTGCCGCTCGCAAGGATCTGCGCGGACCAGGAAGCCTCGCGGGCGCAGGGCATCCATCGCGGCTTCGGCGTCGCCAGCTTCATCGAGCTGACCAACCCCTCGCCCTTCATGTACGGCATCGGCGGAGCGCGCATCTCCGCGCAGGACGGCGCGACGGTGCGGATGGACCCGGACGGGTCGGTCGTCGTGCTCTCCGGCGTGACGGAGCAGGGCCAGGGCACCGAGGGGATACTCGCGCAAATCGTGGCGCATGGAATCGGCGTGTCGGTGGAGCGCGTGCGGGTCGTGACCGGCGACACCGGCGTCACGCCCTATGGAGGCGGCACCTGGGCCTGCCGCGGCGCCGGCATCGGCGGCGAGGCCGCGCTGCAATCCGCGCTGGCATTAAAGGAGCAGATCCTGGTCGTCGCTGGTACCATGCTCCAGGCCGCGCCGGAGACCCTCGACATCCGCATGGGTGAGGTGGTCGAACGCGCCACCGGCCGCGCCCGCATGCCGCTCGGCGAGCTCGGCCGCATCGTCTATTTCCGCGGCGACACCTTGCCGAAGGACCTGCCGCGGGAGCTGGTGCAGACCCGCCACTTCTTCACCAAGGACTTCCCCTTCGCCTTCACCAACGGCATCCAGGCGAGCTGGGTGGAGGTGGACACCGAGACAGGCATGGTGAAGCCGCTGGAACACTGGTGCGTGGAGGATTGCGGTCGGGTGATCAACCCCATGCTGGTGGACGAACAGGTGCGCGGCGGCATCGTGCAGGGCCTGGGCGGCGCGCTCTACGAGCACTGCATCTACGACGCCGACGGCAACCTGCTGACCACGACCATGGCCGACTACCTGGTGCCTATGTCGGCCGAGATGCCGGACATGCACATCGGCCATGTCGAGACCCCGACGCGCGAGAGCCTGCTCGGCGCGAAGGGCGCGGGAGAGGCCGGCACCGCCGGCGCCCCGGCCGCGCTGATGAACGCGATCAACGACGCGCTGCGGCCGCTCGGCGCGCGCGTGACGGAAATGCCCTTCACCCCTGCGCGCATCCTCGGCGCGCTCGGCCGCTTCTGAACCTGGGAGAGAAACACCATGACCACCCGCCGCGCTGTCCTCGGCGCCACCGCGACGCTGCCGCTGTTCTCGATCGAGAGCCGCGCGCAGACGGCGCTGAACGTCACGATTGCCGCCAGCCATCCGGTCGCGAACTACTGGATCCACAACATGAAGAACGTGTTCCAGCCGGAGGTCGAGAAGTTCCTCCGCGACAACGGCAACACGCACCGCATGAACTGGCGCGAGGCCTATGGCGGCACGCTCTACCGCTTCCAGGACACGATGGAAGCGGTGCGCGACAACATCACGGATATCGGCTACGTCGGCACGCTGTGGGAAGGCAGCACGATGCCGCTGCAGAACGTCACCTACTTCACGCCCTTCTCCACCGGCGACCACGCCGTCGTCGCCAACGCCTTCGAGAAGATGAACGAGAGCGTGCCGGCCCTGCGGCAGAACTGGACCTCCCTGAACATCATCCCGCTCAGCTCCTACATCACCGACACCTATCACATCTGGTCCACCTTTCCCGTCCGCACGCTGGATGACCTGCGCAACCGCAAGCTGTCCGCCCCCGGCACCAGCGCGAATTGGCTGAGCGGCACGGGGGCCACCCCCGTGGATGGCGCGCTGACCACCTACTACACGGACATCCAGACCGGCGTGTCGGAAGGCGCGCTGTCCTTTTTCGTCGGCATCCTGCCGACGCGCGTGTACGAAGTCGCGCGCTACGTCACGAAGTGCGACATCGGCGCGATGTACGTCGGCGGCATCGGCGTGAACCGCCAGCGCTTCGAACGCTTCCCGGAGGTGGTGCGGCGCGCCATGGTCACGGCGGGAAAGAACGCCACCCAGGCCCACATCCGCGACGTGGCGGACCGCATCGCGGCGGCCGAGCGGGAGATGGCGTCCAAGGGCTCGATCATCACCACGCTGCCGGACGCGGAGCGCCAGCGCTGGATCCGCGGCCTGCCCAACCTCGCCAGGACCTGGGCCGACAGCTCCGGTGCCGCATCGCGCGAGGTGCTGAACGCCTATTTCGGCGCGATCCGCGAGGCCGGACACGCCCCCGGCCGCGATTGGGACCGCGAGCTGACCGCCTGACGCGGTGACCGATGAGGTGAACCTGGCGGCGCTGGACGCCACGGCGCCGCAAGGCTTCGACCCGGTGCGGCTGGCGCTGGACGCGCTGGCCGCGATCGGCACGGCATGGACCTTCGGCCTGATGCTGCTGATCTGCGCCGACGTGATCGGGCGTTCCTTCCTCAACGCGCCGATCACCGGCGTGGCGGAGATCGCGGCGCATTCGGTCGTCGGCATCGTGTTCCTCCAGCTCGGCGCCACCGCGTACAACCGCCGCATGACGCGCGCGGACTTCCTGATCGAGCGCATCCACCGCGCCGCGCCGGCTGCGGGCCGCGCGATCGAACTGCTCTTCCTGCTGGTCGGCGCCGGCTGCATGGCCTTCATCGCGTGGGCCGCCTGGCCGGGCATGTGGAATTCGGTCGCGCTGCGGGAATTCTTCGGCGTGCAGGGCCTCTTCACCTTCCCGACCTGGCCCTTCCGCGCGCTGATCGTGCTCGGCGGCAGCGCCGGCGCGCTCGCCTATCTCGCGTTGGTCCTCGTCGAACTGCGAGGCAGGCGCCCCTGATGGAGGACGTGACCCTCGGCTACCTGCTGATCGGCGCGATGGTCGCGCTGATCCTGCTCGGCCTCCCGATCGGCCTCTCGCTCATCGCCACGGGCGCGGTCGGGGTTTGGCTGATCCGGGAAAACCCGGACCTGGCCTTCCGCTTCACCGCCATGGCCACCTATTCCGGCATCCAGGACTACCTCTTCGCCACCATCCCGCTCTTCGTGCTCATGGGCCTCCTCGTCAGCGTCTCCGACGTGGGGCGTGACACCTTCGCGGTCGCGCAGGCGATGCTGCGGCGCATCCGCGGCGGGCTCGGCATGGCGACCGTCGGCGCGAACGCCGTCTTCGCCGCCGTCACCGGCGTCTCCATCGCCTCCGCCGCGGTCTTCACCAAGGTCGCGGTGCCGGAAATGGTGCGGCACGGCTACACCGTGCGCTTCGCCGCCGGCACCGTCGCCGGCTCCTCCATCCTCGGCATGCTGATCCCACCCTCGCTGCTGATGATCGTCTATGGCGTGCTGGCGGAGGTCTCGATCGGCAAGATGTTCATCGCCGGCGTGATCCCGGGCATCATCATCGCACTCGGCTTCGCGCTGATGATCTGGGTCTATGCCGCCTTCTTCCCCGCCCGCATCCTGACCCACGCGAGCGAGTTCGAGGCGGAGGACCGCCCCATGCCGGCCGGCGACATGGCGGCGAAATCCGTACCGATCCTCGCCCTCGTCGCGCTCATCCTGGGCGGCCTCTACACCGGTTTCTTCACCCCGACCGAAGCCGGCGCGGTCGGCGCCGCCGGCGCGCTGCTCGTCGCGCTGCTGCGGCGGCGGCTGGACGGCCCGAAGCTCTGGCGCGTGCTGCGCGAGACCGGGCTCGTCTCCGCCTCCATCCTGTTCCTGCTGATCGCGGCGGGCCTCTATTCCCGCATGCTGTCCATGGCCGGCGTGCCGCAGGCGATCGGCGAGGCGGTGGAGAGCCTCGGCCTCGGTCCATACGGCTTCCTCGCGGCCTTCGTCGTCATCGTCCTGCTCATGGGCATGATCCTCGACAGCACGTCGATCCTGCTGATCATGGTGCCGATCGGCGCGCCGATCGCGGCCGGCATGGGCTTCGACCTGGTCCACTTCGGCATCATGGTGATTATCGCGGTAGAAATGGGGCTGCTGACGCCACCCTTCGGCATCTCCGTCTTCACCGTGAAGGCCACGCTGAACGACCCGCGCATCGGCATTGAGACGATCTTCGCCGGCGCCTTCCCCTTCGTCGTCGTGATGGGCATCGCCCTGCTGCTCATCGCACTCGCCCCCCCGCTTGCCACAGCCCTGGTCAATTGATCATGCCGCGCCGCATCGTTGATCTCTCCGTCGCGCTGGAAGCCGGCATCGCCTCGGACCCGCCGGGTTTCACGCCGGAGATCACCTACGTCACCCACAAGGACAGCGCGGCCGACATGGCCCGCTTCTTCCCCGGCCTGACCACGGCGGAGCTGCCGGGCGGCGAAGGCTGGGCGGTGGAGCATCTGCGCCTGTCCACCCACACCGGCACGCATCTCGACGCACCATACCATTACCATTCCACGATGAACGGCGGAGAGCGCGCCTGGACGATCGAGGAAGTGCCGCTGGAATGGTGCTTCGGCCGCGGCGTGAAGCTCGATTTCCGCCACCTGCCGGATGGCCACGTCGTCTTGCCGGGCGAGATCGAAGCGGAACTCGCGCGAACCGGCATCGCGCTGCAGCCCTTCGACATCGTGCTGGTGAACACCTCGGCCGGTGCGCGCTACGGCCAGCCGGATTACCTCGCGCGTGGCTGCGGCATGGGGCGGGATGCGACGCTGTGGCTGACGGACCGCGGCGTGCGCGTCTGCGGCACCGACGCGTGGTCCTGGGACGCGCCGTTCATCCACACCGCGCGCCGCTACGCCGAGACGAAGGACGCGGGCCTGATCTGGGAAGGCCATCGCGCCGGCATGATCCGCACCTATTGCCACATCGAGAAGCTGGCGAACCTGGATGCGCTGCCGCCCACCGGCTTCCAGGTCGCGTGCTTCCCGTTCAAGATCAAGGGCGGTTCCGCCGGGTTCACGCGCGCGGTCGCGATCTTCGACGGGTAATCAGAGCTCCCGCATCCCGCGCGGCAGCGCCCCGCCGGCGAGCGTCTCGGCGCCGTCCCGGGTGATCAGCAGCATGTCCTCCACGATGAAGCCGCCGATGCCGTCAATGTACCACGGCACCTCGAAGGCCATGACCATGCCGGGTTCCAGCACCACCTCCGATCGCGCCTCGGTGTAGGGCCACTCCTCCGACCAGATGGAGGCACCGAGGCCGTGGCCGAAATGGCCGCGCGTGTAGCCCGGGAAGCCGGCGGCACGGACCGCGCGCTGGCAAGCTTCGTGGATGTCGCGCAGCGCCGTCCCCGGGCGGAACAGCGGGCGGCCCGCCGCGAACGCGCCTTGCAGCGCCGCGTACACCTCGCGCGCCCGCGCCGGCGCCGGGCCGAGCGTGAAGGTGCGGGCGAGGTCGGCCGTGTAGCCGCCGACGACGGCGCCGACATCCACCTTCACCACATCGCCGGGTGCCAGCGTGCCGGGGCTGGACCAGGGCGACGCACCGAAGCCGACGTACTCCCACGCCGTCACGCCGGCGACGCCGCGCCGCGCCGCTTCCGCCTGCACCAGGTCGAGGAATGCGCGGCCCAGCTCCGGCCGTGTCGCGCCCGCGCGCAGCAGTGGCACGAACCCGGCCAGCGCCGCTTCCGTGATCGCCCCGGCCTGCCGCAGCAGCGCGATCTCGCCCGGCGCCTTCACCGCGCGCAGCCGATCCACGATAGCAGTCGCATCGCTGATGCGGGCCGGCGCGACCGCGTCACGAAGCGCGTCGAGATCGGCCGCCGGAACGGCCGACAGCTCCGCGCCGAGGCGCGCCTCCGCGTAGCCCATCGCGCCCAGCACGTCGCGCAGCAGGCCCAGCGCCGTGCCGCGGTCGAAGGTACCCGGGCGCGCGAAGCCTTCGGGGCGGTGCGCGGTCGCGCGTGCGATCAGCATCGCGGCGTGCGCATCGCTGGGCAGGAAGTCGCGAACGGAGCACGCCTCCGGCCAGATCGCGTGCACGCGCAGCGGATCGCAGCCGGCATCGCGCGCCTCGGCCGCGAACAGGTCGCTCACCACGGCACCGACGGGCTTCGCGGGATCGGCCGGCACCACGGCGACCGCCGGACCCAGCCTGCGCCAGCCCATCGCCACGCCGGCGGGCGCGCCTGTCGCCCAGCGGAAGGTCTCGGGCGCGGCGACGAGCAGCGCGTTCAGCCCCGCCGCTTCCAGCAGGCGCGACGCCCGCGCGCGGTCCACATGCCCCGGCATCGCCGTATGGGGACCGCGCCGCATGGCGTTGTCAACGCCCGGCCGGCGCCGCATGATCGCGCGACACGAAGCGGGAGAACGGGTATGCGGCGTGCCATCCTGGCCGCGCTGGCGGCAACCCTGGTGGCGTCCGGCGACGCCGCGGCGCAGACCGTCGAGTGGCGCTTCCACAACAGCTACGCGCCGACGCGCGAGGAAAGCCGCCACGTGCGGGAGCTGGCCGCCGACGTCCGCGCGCGCAGCGGGGGCCGCTTCGTGCTGAACGTCTTCGAAGGCAACGCGATGAATCTGCGCGATGCCGACGCGCTGCGCTGGATGCAGACCGGCGCGCCGGAGATGGGCTTCATCTGGTCGCCCTTCCTCGGCCGGGACGACGCGGCCATGTCCTCGATCCTGGTCTTCGGCCTGATCCGCAATGCAGAGGAGCTGAACCGCGCCCTGCCCGCGCTGCGCGAGAGCCTGACCGAAGGCCTGCGCCGCTGGAATATCGAGACGGTCGGCTTCATCCAGCTCGGGCTGCTGGACGCCAGCGTGTTCTGCCGCACACCCGTCCGCAACATCGAGGAGCTGCGGCGCCTCAAGCTCCGCGTCGGATCGCGCGAGCAGGTCGAGACCTTCCGCTCACTCGGCGTCGCCGCGCAGATCGTGCCGCAGCAGGAGCTGTACACGGCGATGCAGACGGGCGTGGTGGATTGCGCGCTGTATCCCCCGCGGATCGTGCACACGATCAGCCTGCAGGAGGTCGCGCGCCACGCCGTCTCCACCGGCTTCGCTTTCCCGCCGACGCCCTACGCCGTGATGGCGAACCAGACCCGTTGGCGGGCGCTCTCCGCCGAGAACCGGCAGCTGCTCACCCAGGCCGTCGCCGCGACCGAGCAGCGCAGCGCGCGCTTCGACGCGGATGCCGCCGATGACGAGACGGCGCGGGAGCGGCTGCGCGGCCAGGGCGTGACCTTCCACGGCACCTTCCCGGACGCAGATCAGCAGGCCTTGCGCCGCGCCGCGATCGGCACCTGGGACACGCTGATGCGCGAGGCGGGCGGCCAGGGCCCGGCCTGGAAGGCGCGCATAGAGGCCGCGCTGACGCGGTGAGGGCGGCCGACAGCGCGTTGCGCCTCCTCTCGCGCGCGCTGCTCGCACTCTCCGCGGCCGCCTGCGCCGGTATCCTCGGGCTGGTGCTGGCGGCGGTGGTGATGCGCTACGCGGTCGCCGCCCCCTTCCGCTTCACCGAGGAACTCGCGGGACTGCTCCTCTCCGCCTCCGCCTTCCTCGCGCTGCCCTTCGCGATGACGGCCAACGCGAACATCCGCGTCACGCTCGTCACGGACCGGCTGGGCGCCGCCGCACGCCGCATCGCCTGGGTGCTCGGGCAGGCGATCACGTTTGCCTTCTGCGCCGTCTTCGCGTGGGAGGCCTGGGGCATCGCGGAGTTCACCTGGCGCCTGGGCCTCTCCAGCGAGCAGGCGCGCCTGCCGCTCGCGCCCTGGGTCATGCTGATGCCCGCCGGCTTCGCCATCACCGGGCTGGTCGCAGGCTGGCAGGCCTTGCGCCCGCCGCCCAGGGAGCCGCCCAGGGACCGGCCGGAGGCGCTGTGATCGGCGCGTCCCTGCTCGGCCTGCTGACGGCCACCGTGCTGTCCGGTGCGGTGCTCGGTGCCGCACTCGGGCTGACGGGCTTCGTGCTGCTGCACTTCGCCGTCGGCGGCGCCACGCGGATCGGCGTGCAGGCAGTGTGGAACACGCTGAACGAGTTCACGTTGACCGCCGTGCCGCTGTTCATCCTGCTCGGGGAAGTATTGGTCGCCTCGGGACTGGCGCGCGGCGTCTATCGCGCGCTCGCGCCCTTCTTCGCGCGGCTGCCCGGCGGGTTGCTGCACACCAACATCGCCGTCTGCACGGTGTTCGGCGCGGTGTCCGGCTCCTCCATGTCGGTCGCCGCCGCAGTCGGATCGGTCGCCTACCCGGAGCTGAGGGGCAGGGGCTACGACCGGCCCGCGGTGGTCGGCAGCCTCGCAGGCGGCGGCACGCTCGGCCTGCTCATCCCGCCCTCGCTGTCGCTGCTGATCTACGGCGCGCTGACCGACACCTCGATCGGCCGCCTGTTCGTGGCCGGCGTGCTGCCGGGCCTGATGATGGCGGCGCTGTTCATGGCGTGGATCCTCTTCGCCGCCATGCGCAACCCGGCGATCGCGCCGGAGACGAAGGCAGTTCCTCTGCGCGACGCCTTGCGCGGGCTGCCCGCGGTGCTGCCGCTGGTCCTGCTGATCGCGGCGGTGCTCGGCAGCCTCTTCGCCGGCCTGGCGACGCCGACCGAAGCCGCCGGCGTCGGCGTCGCGGCCGCGGCGGCGCTGGGGTTCGGCCTCGGCGACCTCACCTTCCGCAAGCTGGGGGAGGCGCTGATCGGCACGGCACGCATCTTCGCCGTCATCGCCATGGTGTTCATCGGCGCGCTGGTGCTGGCGCAGGCCATCAGCATGCTGGGCCTCCCTCAGCAGATATTGCAGGCCATCGCGGCCTGGGGCCTCTCGAGATGGGCGCTGCTGGCCGTCGTCGTCGTGATCTATCTGATCCTCGGCTGCTTCTTCGATGGCCTGTCCATGATGATCATGACTCTCCCCCTGGTCTTCCCGCTGCTCACCGGCGTCGGCTTCGACGCGGTCTGGCTCGGCGTCGTCGTGACGCTCATGATCGAGGTCGGCATGCTGACGCCGCCCGTCGGCATGAACCTGTTCGTGCTGGTCGGCATCACCGGCGGCGAGGTGCGCCTGCCGGATGCGGCGCGCGCTGCGGTTCCCTATTGGCTCGCTCTGCTGCTCGGCGTGCTGCTGCTCTGCGCCGCACCGGGCATCGCGACCTGGCTGCCGCGGGTCGTCTTCGGGTAGCGGGCGGCCCGGTCGGGCCGCCGTCACTCCATCCGCGTCTCATGCGTGATGGCCGGCGCCAGGTTCAGCGCGCCTTCCAGCCGGTATCCGAGATTGAGGCTAACGCGCCGGACCCAGACCTGCCGCAGGTCGAAGAGCGGCACGGAACAGCCGGCGTCCAGCACCTTCCGCTGCGCCTCCGCCCACAGGCCGCGCTGCCGCGCCTCGTCCGGCTCCGCCCGTGCCGCATCAATCTCCGCGTCGGCGGCGGCGCAATGCGCGAAGTTCAGCGACATCGTCGGCTGCCCCGGCGCGCTGCGGGAGTGGTAGAACTGCGAGAGGTAGCTGTCCGCCACCGGATACCGCGCCGCGCCGTAGAACGTCAGTTGCGACAGGTCCTGCCGAATCCGCGCGTGGTAGGTCGCGTGCTCCACCACGTCCATCTCCAGCCGGATCCCCGCGCGGCGCAGCTGCGCCTGCACGACCTCCATGATCGGCAGCTGCGCGGAATTCGACGACACCACCGCGCGGATCGTGACCCCGTCGCGATGCCCGGCCTCCGTCAGCAACGCCCGTGCGCGGTTCGGGTCCGGCGCGAAGCGCGGCACTTCCTCCGTCGTGCCGAGGTATCCGGGCGGCACCGGGCTCGGCCAGGGCGTCGCGACGTCCAGCCCGACGAAGCGCGCGATCGCCCCCGGGTCCACCGCGTGCTGGATCGCGCGGCGCACGCGTGCGTCGTCCAGCGGCGCGTTGCGGCGGCTGATCAGCAGCGTGCGGAACTCGCCGGGCGAGAACACCTCCACCGCCGTGTTCGGCTGCGCGCGCATCCGCTCCACCCAGCGCTGCTCGCGCCGGCCGAGGATCAGGTCGAGCTCGCCGGCGGTGAAGGCCAGCTCCCGCGTCGCGTCGGAGGTGATGAAGCGGAGGTCTATCGCGCGGATCGCCGGGCGCCCCCGCCAATGCCCGTCGAACGCGACCATCCGCGCGGTGCCGCCGGAGGCGCGCTCCAACCTGAACGGCCCGGTCCCCTGCTGGAATCCGCCGCGATCCGAGCTGCGCGAGACGATCATCCCGCCGTGGTAGTTGGCGAACAGCCCGAGGGCGCCGGCCACCGCGTCCCGCAGCCGCACGCGCACCGTCATCGGGTCCACCAGTTCGATCGCGCCGATTGCCGCGTAGTCGCTGGCGAAGCCGCTGCGCGCCGCATCCGCCGCGCGGCGCAGGGAGAACACCACGTCCTCGCCTTCCAGCGCGCTGCCGTCGTGGAAGCGCACGCCTGGACGCAGGCGGAAGGTGTAGGTCAGCCCGTCGGCCGAGCGCTCGACGCTCTCCGCCAAGTCGGGCTCCAGCCGCGCGGGATCGGCGCTGCCGGGCGGAAACCGCACCAGCCCGTCATGCGCCCAGGAGATCGGCCCCTTGTCCTGCGACGCGACGGCCCGGTGCGGGTCGGTCGTTCCCATCTGGTCCGCGATGAGCCCGACGCGCAGCGTCTGCGCCTCCGCCGTCGCGCCGACCAGCGCGCAAAGTGCCGCCGCGATCACCGCCCGCATCCGCTTTCTCCCGTCGCTCTCTTGCAGGATGGCCCGCTGCGGGCCACGCTCGCAACCCATGGCGCAGCCCGTGGAACGCTACGACGTCGCGGTTATCGGCGGGGGCATGGTCGGGGCCGCGATCGGCTTCGGCTGCGCTGCGCGCGGCGCCCGCGTCGCGCTGTTCGACGAGGGCGATGTCGCGCTGCGCGCGGCGCGCGGGAATTTCGGCCTGGTCTGGTCGCAATCGAAGGGCGACGGCGTGCCCGCCTACGCGGCCTGGACGCGACGCAGCCTTGATCTGTGGCCGGCCTTCGCCGATCGCGTCTCCTCCGCTGCCGGACGCGACGTGGCATACCGCCCTGTCGGCGGCCTGAACTTCTGCCTCGGCGAGGACGAGCTGCACGACAGGCGCGATTTCGTGACCCGCATGCACAACCAGGGCCAGCCCGGCCTACGCATGCTGGACCGCGCGGAGCTCGCTGGCCTCATGCCCGATTGCCCGTTGGGGCCGGAGGTGCTGGGCGCCAGCTACCAGCCGGCCGACGGCCATGTGGACCCGCTGACGACGCTGCGCGGGCTTCATGCGGGGCTGCGCGCCGCAGGCGGGGCGCATCTGCCGGGGGCGCGCGTCGTCGCGATTGAACCCGGCTGGCGCGTGGTGCGGGAAGATGGCAGCGCGGTGGCCGCCGCGCGCGTGATCGTGGCGGCCGGCGTCGCCACCACGCGGCTCGCCGCGATGATCGGCCTCGACGTGCCGGTCCGCCCCGTGCGCGGGCAGAACATCGTCACCGAACGCCTCGCCCCCGTCCTCCCGCTGCCCGCCAGCGCCATCCGGCAGACCGGCGACGGCACGATCCAGATCGGCGTGACGACCGAGGATGACGGGAGCTTCGAGACGCCGACCACCACCGCCGCGCTCGCCCGCATGGCCGCGCGCGCGGTGCGCGTGCTGCCCTCCCTCGCCGCGGCGCGGATGACCCGCGCCTGGGCGGCGCTGCGGCCGATGACGCCCGATGGCTGCCCCGCCTATGCCGAGAGCCCGACGCATCCCGGTTGCTTCGTCGCCGTCTGCCATTCCGGCGTGACCCTCGCCGCCGCCCATGCCGGCCCGCTGGCCGAGGCGATCCTCGGCGGCGCCTTGCCGGAAGGACTCCACCCCTCGCGCTTCACCGGGATGGCCCATGTTTCGGCGCACTGATCCGCCGGACTGCACGATCGCTTGGAACGGCCGCGACATCCCGGCCCGTGCGGGCGAGAGCCTGGCCGCTGCGCTGCTCGCATCCGGCGTGCTCGCGTTTCGCGAAACGCCCGTCAGCGGCAGCGCGCGCGGGCCGCTCTGCCTGATGGGCGCCTGCTTCGATTGCCTGGTGCAAGTGGATGGCGAGCAGAACGTGCAGGCCTGCATGACACCGGTGCGCCCGGGCCTGCGCGCCGCCACGCAGCACGGCGCGCGCTCCTTCGATGAGGACGCGGCGTGACGGACCTCCTCATCCTCGGTGCCGGTCCCGCCGGCATGGCCGCCGCGGTCGAAGCGCGCGCGCAGGGCCTCAGCGTGACGGTGCTGGACGAGAACGCCGCGCCCGGCGGCCAGGTGCACCGCGCCATCGAGGGCCGCGCGGCGAAGGACGATGCGGATCGCGACGGAACGACGCTGGCAAGCGCGCTGCGTGCCAGCGGCGCGGAGCTGCGCCTCGGCGCGACGCTCTGGGCGGTCGAGCCCGACGGCGTCGCGTATTGGAGCGAGGGCGGCGCCGCGCGCCGCATGACCGCCGCCCGCATCCTGCTCTGCACCGGCGCGACCGAGCGGCCGATGCCGATTCCCGGATGGACGACCCCCGGCGTGATGACGGTGGGCGCCGCGCAGATCGCGCTGAAGACCGCAGGGCTGGTGCCGGAAGGGCGGGTCTGGCTGGCAGGGCAGGGGCCGCTGCTCTGCCTCTACGCGCAGCAGGCGCTGGCCGCGGGCGGCCGCATCGCCGGCATCGCGGATTTGTCCCCACGCCTGTCGCCCGCGATGCTGCGTCACCTGCCGCGCGCGATGATGGCGCCGGGCTACCTCGTGAAGGGATTGGCGTGGCAGCGGGCAATCCGCCGCGCCGGCGTGCGGGTGGTCCGCGCGACGGAGGTGCGGGCGGAGGGCGACGCGCAGCTCCGCAGGATCAGCGTGGACGGCGAAGCGCACGATGCGGACCTGCTGCTGCTGCACGACGGCGTGGTGCCGAACACGCAGGTCACGCGCGCCATCGCGGGCTGCGCCCATGAGTGGGACGCGGCGCAGGCGTGCTGGCGACCGAGGCTCGACGCCTGGGGCAACACCACGGTCGAGGGCGTGATGGTCGCAGGCGACGGCGGCGGAATCGGCGGCGCGCGCGCCGCGGCGCTCACCGGCCGCCTCGCGGCGCTGGAGGTCGCGCGCGCGCTCGGTCGGTTGACCACCGATCAGCGCGATGCGGAAGCCGCGCGCATCCGGCTCGCCCTGAACCGGCAGCTCGCGCCGCGCGCCTTCCTGGACGCGCTGTTCCCGCCGCGCCCAGCCGCGGCCATTGCCAACGAGGTGATCCTCTGCCGCTGCGAGGAGGTCTCGGCCGGGCGCGTGCGGGAAGCCGTCGCGCTCGGCTGCCTCGGTGCCAACCAGACGAAGAGCTTCACGCGCGCTGGCATGGGGCCGTGTCAGGGGCGCATCTGCGGGCCGGCGGTGCACGCGGTGATCGCCGCGGCGCGCGGCGTGGACCCTGCGGAAGTGGACCCGTTCCGCGCCCGGTTCCCGACCAAGCCCGTGACGCTCGGCGAGCTCGCCGCATTGGCCGGATGAACCGCGCGGTCGTCATCGGCGGCGGCCTGCACGGCCTCTCAACCGCGCTGCATCTCGCCCGCACGCCCGGTTGGCGCGTGACCTTGCTGGAGCGGCGGCATGTCGGCCGGCACTCCTCCGGCATCAACGCCGGCGGCGTGCGACGCCTTGGCCGTGATGTGCGGGAGATCGCGCTATCCGCGGTCGCGAACGAGATGTGGCACGGCATTGAGGGGATCGTCGGGGACGATTGCGGCTTCAGGCCGAGTGGGCAGGTGAAGGTCGCCGAATCCGAGGATGACCTGCGGGCGCTCGAAAAGCGCGAGGCGGAGGTGCGCGCGCTCGGCTGGTCCCATGAGGAAGTCGTGGATCGCGCCGAGACGCGCCGCCTGCTGCCCGCCGTCGCGCCGCATGTTGCCGGCGCGATCGTCACGCGCGATGACGGCGCGGCCGACCCCATGCGCACCGTCATGGCATTCCGCCATGCCGCCGAGGCTGCGGGCGTGCAGATCGTCGAGAACGCCGGCGTGACAGGCATTTCTCGCAGCGCCGACGGAATGCTGACGGTCTCCACCGACAGCGGCGCGCACGAAGCCGACCGCGTCGCCAATTGCGCCGGCGCCTGGGCGCGCGACCTCGCGCGCATGGTCGGGGAGGACATCCCGGCCGACGCCAAGGCCAGCATGATGATCGTCACCGAACGCGTGCCCGCCTTCTGCGAGCCGACCGTCGGCTCCGTCTCGCGCGCGCTGTCCTTCAAGCAGACCGCGTCCGGCACCGTGGTGATCGGCGGCGGGCACCAGGGCCGCAACGACACGGCGAGCGAGACCTCCACCGTCCTCTTCGGCAATCTCGCTGGTGCCGCGCGCATCGCGGCCGAACTCTTCCCCTGCATCGCGGGCGCCCGCATCGTGCGGAGCTGGTGCGGCATCGAGGCGCGCACGCCCGACGGCATCCCGGTGATCGGGGAAAGTCGCACCATGCCCGGCCTGTTCCACAGCTTCGGCTTCTCCGGCCACGGCTTCCAGCTCTCGCCCGCCGCCGGCGCTGCCGTCGCGGAGCTGATGGCCCGCGGCGCAACCAACCTGCCCGTCGCGCCCTTCCACCACGACCGCTTCGCCGCATGACGCCGGCGCTGGAGATCACTGGGCTGCGTACGGAGTTCCGCATCAACGGACGCTGGCACGCCGCCGTGCGCGACCTGTCGCTGACGCTGATGCCCGACGAGACCCTGGCGCTGGTCGGCGAAAGCGGCTGCGGCAAGTCCGTCACCGCGCTCTCCGTCATGGGCCTGGTGCAACCGCCCTACGGCCGCGTCGCCGCCGGCCGCATCGCGCTGGACGGGAGCGACCTGACGGCGCTCTCCGAGCGGGAGCTGGAACGCATCCGCGGCAACCGCATGGCCATGATCTTCCAGGAACCGATGACCTCGCTGAACCCCGTGATGACCGTCGGCGACCAGGTGGCGGAGGCGCTGCGCATCCATCGCGGGCTGGACCGCGCCGCCGCGCTGGACCGCGCCCGCGCCCTGTTCGAGGAGGTGAAGATCCCCTCCGCCGCCGCGCGCCTGCGCGAGTATCCGCACCAATTCTCCGGCGGCATGCGCCAGCGCGTGATGATCGCCATCGCGCTGGCCTGCGACCCCGCCGTGCTGCTGGCCGACGAGCCGACCACGGCGCTGGATGTCACGATCCAGGCCCAGGTGCTCGGCATCCTCGCCGACCTCCGCGCGCGGCACCGCACCGCCGTGCTGTTCATCACCCACAACCTCGGCGTGGTCGCGCAGATCGCCGACCGCGTGGCCGTGATGTACGCGGGAGAGGTGGTGGAGCAGGGGCCCGTCGCCGCCATCTTCGCGCAGCCGCGGCACCCCTACACGCGCGCGCTCTTCTCCGCGATCCCGCGCCTCGACCAACCGGACCAGGCGCTCTCTGCCATCCCCGGCCGCGTGCCGCCGCTGGACGCGATGCCGCACGGCTGCCGCTTCGCGCCCCGCTGCCCGCTGCGGCGTGCCGGCTGCGAGGAGGAGCAGGTGCTGGCCGAGGTCGCGCCCGCACACGCCGCACGCTGCCACGTCGCCACCGGAGCCCTCGCCCATGCTTGACCCTGCCGGCCGCGTCGTGATGGTCAGCGGCGCCGCGCGCGGCATCGGCCGCGCGATCGCCGAGCGCCTCACCGCCGCCGGCTACGCGATCAGCGCCGGCCTGCGCGACCCGTCGGCCTCGCCCCACTTCGCCCATCGCTACGAGGCCGAGGAGGACGGCGCCGCCGAGGCATGGGTCGCGTCAACGCTCGCCCGCTTCGGCCGGCTCGACGCCGTGGTGAACGCCGCCGGCATCAACCCGATGGCGCGCCTGCTGGACAGCGACGAGACGCCGCACGACGCGATGTGGCGCGTCAACGTGAAGGGCCCGATGCGAGTCATCCGCGCTGCATGGCCGCACCTCGTCGCGTGCGGGGAGGGCAGGGTGGTCAACCTCGCCTCGCTTTCCGGCAAGCGCGTCGCGAACGAGAACATTGGCTACGCCATGAGCAAGTTCGCCCTCGTCGCGCTCACGCAGGAGGTGCGGCGGAATGGTTGGGACCAAGGCATCCGCGCCACCGCGCTCTGTCCCGCCTACGTCGCGACCGACATGACCGCCGGCGCGAACTGGCCGCGCGAGAGGATGTCGCGCGCCGAGGACGTAGCCGCGCTGGTCGAGACTGTGCTCCGCCTGCCCAACACCGCCACCGTGGGGGAAATCCGCGTGAACTGCCGCTTCGAGGCGCTGCTGTGACGCTGGTGCGCCTGCTCGACCAGGACCGCGAGCCGGTCGCCTTCACCGTGGACGGCTTGGCGGTGGAAGGCCGCCGCGGCGACACGCTGCTGACCGCGATGCTCGCCGACGGCCTGCCCTACGTGCGCGTCAGCGAGTTCGGCGATGGCGGCCGCGCCGGCTTCTGCTGGATGGGCGCCTGCCAGGATTGCTGGGTGTGGGTGGAGGGCAGCGGCGTCCGCCGCGCCTGCACCACGCCGGTCGAGGACGGCATGAAGGTTGTGCGCCGGTGAGGGTCGCCGTGATCGGTGCCGGCCCCGCCGGCACGCGCGCCGCCGAAGCGCTGGTCAATGCCGGCGCGGCAGTCACGTGGATCGAGGAAGCCGCCGAGGGCGGCGGCCGCATCTACCAGCGCCCGCCCGCCGGCTTCGCCCGCGATCACCGCGCGCTCTACGGCGCCGATGCGCGGCGCGCGAAGGCCCTGCACGACGTCGCCGATTCCTTGAAGCCGCGCCTGGATTGGAGGCCGGAGACGCTGGTGTGGAACGCCCGCCCGCGCGAGCGCGCGCTCGACACGTTGGCCCGCGGCAGCACGCGCGGCGAAATCCGCTATGAGGCGCTGGTCCTCTGCACCGGCGCGATGGATCGCGTGGTGCCGATCCCCGGCTGGACGATGCCCGGCGTGACGACGCTCGGCGGCGCGCAGGTCGCGCTGAAAACGCAAGGTGTGGGCATCGGCGCGCGCCCGGTCTTCCTCGGCACCGGCCCGCTGCTCTGGCTCGCCGCGCTGCAATACGCGAAGGCCGGCGCGCCGCCGGCGCTCGTGCTCGACACCACGGCGTTCCTGACCAAGCTGCTCGCCGCGCCCGGCCTGCTCAACAACCCGCCCACCTTCCTCCGCGGCCTGCGCTACGTCGCACAACTCCGCCTGCGCGGCGTGCCGATCGCCGAGGATGCGACGCCCGTCGCGATCGAAGGGGAGGGCGCGCCGGTCGCGCTCCGCTGGCGCGATGCCGCCTGGCGAGAGCACGTCACGCCCTGCGACGCGGTCGCCCTCGGCTGGGGCCTGAAGCCGGAAGCGCAGCTCGCCGACCTCGCCGGCATCCCCTTCCGCTTCGACACGCTCCAGCACAACTGGATCCCCGAGCGCGACGCTGCCGGCCGCACGCCGGCGCGCGGCATCTACCTGGCCGGCGACGGCGCCGGGATCGGCGGCGCGGAGGTTGCGGAGCTTGCCGGAACCCGCGCCGCGCTCGCGCTGCTGGAGGATCACGGGCTTCCCGCCGACACCGCGTTGCGCGCCCGCCTCGACACGCGCCTGCGTGCGGAAGCACGGTTCCGCGCCGCGCTCGAACGCGCCTTTCCTTTCCCCGCGCGCCTCGCCGCCCGCATGCCCGACGACACGTTGCTGTGCCGCTGCGAGGCGATCACCGCCGGCGATCTCCGCGCCGCCGCGCGCGAGGGCGCCTCGGAGGCGAACCGCGCGAAGGCGCTGAGCCGCGTCGGCATGGGCCGCTGCCAGGGCCGCGTGTGCGGGCCGCCTGCCGCCGAAATCCTCGCCGACGCGCTGCGCATCCCGGTGCAGCAGGTCGGAAGGCTGCGCGGACAGATGCCGGTCAAGCCGGTGCCCATCGCATGACGGCCACCGCCGATGTGCTGGTCCTCGGCGGCGGCGGTGCCGGCTGCTCCGCCGCGCTGCATCTCGCCCGCTGCGGCGCGCGCGTGATCCTGCTCGAACGCGGCCTGATCGGCAGCCAGGCCAGCGGCGTGAACCACGGCGGCGTCCGCCAGCAGGGCCGCCACCCCGCCGAACTCCCGCTCGCCCGCCGCTCCCGCGAGATCTGGAGCCGCATGAAGGAGCTGATCGGCACCGATGCCGAGTTCGACCCCTGCGGCCACCTCAAGCTCGCCCGCAGCAAGGCGGAAGAAGCCGAGCTGCTCCGCTGGAACGCCATGGCCGCCGAGCACGGCCTGACCCCGCGCATGATCGGCCGCAACGCGATCCGCGCCGACCACCCCTATCTCGGCGAGGCTGTGATCGCCGGCAGCCTGATGGAGGAGGATGGCAGCGCCAATCCGCGCCTGCTCGCCCCCGCGCTCGCCCGCGCCGCGCGCGAGGCAGGTGCCGCGCTGCTGGAACACCACCCCGTCACCCACATCGCGCATGACGGCGCGCGCTTCGCCCTCACCGCGAACGGCGCGACCTTCAGCGCCCCGGTCCTGCTCAACTGTGCCGGCTTCTGGGCCGGCCAGGTCGCCGCGCGCTTCGGCGAAGCCGTGCCGGTGGAGCCGATCCACCCCAACATGCTGGTGACGGAGCCGCTGCCCTATTTCTGCAAGCACAATGTCGGCGTGGTCGGCGGCGACGTGTACCTGCGCCAGATCCCGCGCGGCAATGTCATCTTCGGCGGCGGCCGCGGCGAAGGCGAGGCGGACGGTACCCGCACCCGCCCGCGCCCCGAACCCGCCTTCGCCGCGATGGAGCGGGCCATCGCCCTCATCCCCCGCCTGGCCGGCGCGATGATCATCCGCAGCTGGACCGGCACCGACGGCCAGATGCCCGACGTGATCCCCGTGCTCGGCCCCAGCCGCACGACGCGCGGGCTGATCCACGCCTTCGGCTTCTCCGGCCACGGCTTCATGCTCGGCCCCGCGGTCGGCGCCGTGCTGTCGGAACTGGTGCTGGACGGGCGCACCGACATCCCGCTGGCCCCCTTCGACATCGGCCGCTTCGCGCGTCAGGATGCGCCGGCAGACGACACCTGGAAGACACGCCTGTGAACGGGGGAGAACAACCATGAGAAGCATCCGCGCCGCCCTGCTCGCCACCGCCCTCGCATCGGGCGCGACGGCGGCCCAGGCCCAATCCGGCCCCACGCTCCGCGTCGGCATGGCCGCGCAGGATGTCGGCCGCCTCGATCCGCACTTCGCCGTCTCCACCATAGACCGCGTCGTCGTCGCCTGGATGTTCAACGGCCTGGTCCGCTTCAAGCCCGGCTCCATTGACCCGTCGGAGATCGAGCCCGACCTGGCGGAGCGTTGGGAGACGAGCGCGGATGGCCGTACCTGGACCTTCCACCTCCGCCGCGGCGTGCAGTTCCACGGCGGCTTCGGGGAGCTGACGGCCGAGGACGTGGTGTTCAGCCTGCGCAAGGCCGGCACCGCCGCGGCCTCCGCCTTCTCCGCCGATTTCCGCGCCTTCGGGAACGTCGAGGCGGTGGACAGCCACACCGTCCGCATCACGCTGCGCGAGAACGTCCCCAGCCTGCTCGGCATCCTCACCAACTACTCCGGCGGCTACATCGTCTCCCGCCGCGCCGTGGAAGGGCGCGGCGCGGAGTTCACCCGCAACCCCGTCGGCACCGGCCCCTTTGCGCTCGACCGCGTGACCCCGAACCAGAGCGCCGAGCTCGTCGCCCATGCCGGCTACTTCCGCGGCGCGCCGCAGATCGCGCGCATCAGCTACCGCTTCATCCCCTCCGACGCCTCGCGCGACCTGGCCTTCCAGAACCGCGAGCTCGACGTCAACTACGGCCGCGCCGACCAGACCTGGGTGAACCGCACGCGCCAGATCCCGAACACGGTGGTGGACGTCTTCGAACCCGGCGAGCTCGCGATCCTCAACCTCAACACGCGCCAGCCGCCCTTCAACGACATCCGCGTCCGCCAGGCGCTGGCGCATGCCGTGAACCGCGCCGAACTCGTACGCTTCCGCGGCCAGGACGTATCCCGGGAAGGCCAGAGCCTGGTGCCCCGCGGCTACCTGGGCTTCACCAACGAGGTCGGCCTGCTGCCGCCCGACACGGCGCGCGCGCGGCAACTGCTGGCCGAGGCCGGCCACCCGAACGGCCTGACGGTGCGCGTGATCCACACGCAGCTGCCGGAGATGCTGAACATGATGCAGGTGGTGCAGCAGCAGCTCCGCCGCTCCGGCATCACGCTCGACCTGCAGGTGGTGGAGCACGCGACGTTCCACCAGCAGATCCGCCAGGACCTCTCACCGCTGGTGTACTACTCCGCGGCCCGCTTCCCCGTCGCGGACATCTACCTGACGCAGTTCTTCCATGGTCGCTCCCGCGTGCAGACGCCGACGGCCGTGACGAACTTCTCGCACTGTGATCAGGCCGACGCGCAGATAGACGCCGCGCGCGTCAGCACGAACGCCGACGAACAGCGGCGCCTCTGGGCCGAGGCGCAGCGCATCCTCGTGCAGAATGTCTGCGGCGTGCCCCTGATCGAGACGCTGCTGGTCTTCGCCCGCCGCGACAATCTCGACTACGGCTACCAGCTCCGCGGCTCCATGTCCCTCGGCCCCCTCATCACCGAACAGACGCGGCTGCGGTGACCTGCGCGTCCGTCCCCCTCTCCCGTTCACGGGGGAGGGTCGGGGTGGGGGGACCGGCGCCCGGGCGCGCAGGTGGCGGATACTGACGCATGCTCCTCTTCATCCTCCGCCGCCTGCTGGCGGCGGTGCCCACGCTGCTCGCGGTGCTCACCCTCGTCTTCGTCATCGTCCGCATCGTCCCGGGCGATCCCGCCCTCGTCATCCTCGGCGACCAGGCCACGCCGGAAGCCGTCGCCGCGCTGCGCACCCGCCTCGGGCTCGACCGCCCGCTATGGGAGCAGTACCTCTCCTTCATCTCCCGCGCGCTGACCGGCGATTTCGGCACCTCCATGGTCACCGGCCGCCCGATCCTGGACGAGGTCGCCGCCGTCCTCCCCCACACCGTGGACCTGACCATCGCGGCGATGATCTTCGGCATCGTCACCGGCGTGCCGGTCGGCATCTGGGCGGCGCTGCACCGCAACCGCGCGATTGACGTGGCCGCCCGCCTTCTCTCGCTGATCGGGCTGTCCTTCCCCGTCTTCGTCTCCGGCATCTTCGCGCTGCTGCTCTTCTCCCTGCACTGGCGGCTGTTCCCGGTGATCGGCAGCGCGGACCTGTCCGACATCCCCGACCGCCTGCACAAGCTCGTGCTTCCCGCCGTCACCCTCGGCCTGATCATGGCCGCCTACATCACGCGCGTGACGCGCAGCGCGATGCTCGCCTCGCTCTCCGAGGATTACATCCGCACCGCCCGCGCGAAGGGCGTGCCCTGGCGCCGCGTCGTCTGGGTGCACGGCCTGCGCAACGCGTCGCTGCCGATCGTCACCGTCGTCGGCCTCTATGTCGGCATCCTGCTCGGCAATTCCGTGCTGACGGAGATCGTCTTCAACCGCCCGGGCCTGGGCAAGGTCATCGTCGGCGCGCTCAACCAGCGGGACTACACGACGCTGCAGGGCCTGATGGTGATCTACTGCTTCCTGATCGTCATCGTGAACGCCGTGACGGACCTGCTCTACGGCGTGCTCGATCCCCGGGTGCAGGCGGCATGAGCACGACGGCCGGCTCCGCGCCGGTGCCGCCCTCGGCGTTGCGCCGTGCTTTCGGCAAGGCGCGCAGCAATCCCACGACGCTGCTCGGCGCGCTCCTCTGCCTCGCCATCCTCCTCGGTGCGGTCCTGGCACCCTGGATCGCCCCGTACGACCCCGCCGAGCAGGACATTCTCAACCGCCTCCAGCCCCCCGGCGGCGACTACCTGCTCGGCACCGACCAGTTCGGACGCGACATCCTCTCCCGCCTGCTCTGGGGCGCGCGCATCTCACTCTCCGTCTCGCTCTCCGCCATCGCCGCCGCCATGGTGATCGGCGGCGCCATCGGCATGGTCTCCGGCTATGTCGGCGGCCGCTTCGACCTGTTCGTCATGCAGGTGATGGACGTCCTGCTCTCCTTCCCCTCCCTCATCCTCGGCCTCATCGTCGTGGCCCTCCTCGGCCCCGACCTGGTGAACCTCATCGTCGCCATCGCGCTGACCGCCGTCGCACCGTTCGCCCGCATTGCGCGCGCGCCCACCCTCGCGCTGAAGGAACGCGCCTTCGTCGAGGCCGGCCGCGCGCTGGGCTACTCCCACGCGCGCATCCTGTTCCGCCACATCCTGCCCAACATCACCTCCGAAGTGATGGTCATGGGCACGCTCTGGCTCGCGACGGCCGTGCGCGTCGAGGCCTCGCTCTCCTTCATCGGCCTCGGCGTGAAGCCGCCGACGCCGACCTGGGGCGGGATGACGCGCGACGGCTTCGAGAACATCCTCGACGCGCCCTGGCTCGCCGTCTTCCCCGGCCTCGCCATCCTGCTGCTGGTCCTTGCCCTCAACATGGTCGGCGACGGCCTGCGCGACGCCACCGACCCGAAGCTGCGCAATGAGTGACCCCGTGCTGGAGGTGCAGGGCCTCCGCAAGCACTTCGTCACCCGCAAGGGCTTCCCGAAGCCGAAGACCGTCACGATCCGCGCCGTCGAGGACGTCTCCTTCACCATCGCCGCCGGCGAGGCCTTCGGCCTGGTCGGGGAATCCGGCTGCGGCAAGTCCACCGTCGCCCGCGCGCTGCTGCGCCTGATCGAACCCGATGCCGGCCGCGTCCTCTACCGTGGCGAGGAGCTGCGCGCGGCAAGCGGCGCGAAGCTCAAGTCGCTCCGCCGCCGCATGCAGATCGTGTTCCAGGACCCGTACTCTTCCCTTGATCCGCGCCAGACGGTCGGCTCCGCGCTCACCGAACCCATGCGCGTCCACGGCATCGCGACCGGGGCCGAAGCGCGTCGCCGTGCCGCCGCGCTGCTGGAGGAAGTCGGCCTCCCCCCCGCCGCGCTCGACCGCCTGCCGCACGAATTCTCCGGCGGCCAGCGCCAGCGCATCGGCATCGCCCGCGCCCTGACCGTGGAGCCGGAGCTGATCGTCGCAGACGAGCCGGTCTCCGCCCTCGACGTCTCGGTCCAGGCCCAGGTGCTGCTGCTGATGCGGGAGCTGCGGCAGCGCCGCGGCCTCGCCTTCCTCTTCGTCAGCCACGACCTCTCGGTGATCCGCTGGTTCTGCGACCGCGTGGCCGTGATGTATCTCGGCCGCATCGTGGAGGAGGGGCCCGCCTCGCGCGTCCTCGCCGCGCCGCTGCACCCCTACGCGCGCGTCCTGCGCGACGCCTCGCCCATCCCGGACCCCGCGCGCCGGGCCGAACTGCCACGCATCGCCGGCGAGATCCCCTCCGCCGCCAACCCGCCGCCCGGCTGCCCTTTCCATCCGCGCTGCCCACAGGCGATGGAGATCTGTTCACGCGTGCTGCCGCGATGGACACAAACCGACGCCGGCGGGGTCGCCTGCCACCTGCACGGGTAGGCGTTACAGAACCTCCTCCATCCAGCGCCGCGCATCCTCCGGCAGGCCGGACCAGGCGGCCGCCTCGCCGATCGGGACAACCAGTAGCATCCCAGGCTGCGCGAAGCCGCGCCGCGCCAGGAAATTCCGGAAATGCGTGAGGATGTAGTCCGGCGACAGGTCGGTGGAGACCAGCATCGTCTCCTCGTTCGGCGCCCAATGCGAATCCGCCAGCTCCCACACCGCGTCGCGCAACGCCGCACGCACCGCCGCCTCCGCATCGCTTCCCGGTGGCTCCTCCGGGCGGTGGACGACCAGGTGAAGGGTCATGATGACTCCATGCGGGAACCTGCGACGCGGACTATACAGCATCCGCGGCCGCCTTCATCCGGCGCCCCGCGCCCGGCGCCAAGCCGGCGTATCCGCCATCAGGCCGAGTTCGACGAGCTGGTCCGGCCCCAAATACGAGACCGCATCACGCCCGGCGAGCGCGAAATCCGGATCGGCTTCGATCCGATCGAGGTAGCGGCGGTACTCGCGCGAGCCGTCGTAATGCGCCCCGCGCCGCACCGCATCCAGCGCGCGCGCGTGGAAATCCTGCAGGAACTTGAAGTGCAGCAGCACCCCGCTGGGCTGCCCCGGTGAGATGCGCATCGGTGCGACGCGGTGCGTCGAGGCGACGAGCGCCGCGCCGTCCCGCCAGCGCAGCAGCGGCAGCTTCGTCACCGTCGGCGAGCGCGGCGGTGCCAGCCGCCGCACGCTGCCGGAGCTGCGCAGCCCCGGCACGCGCAGCGCCAGGTTGTACAGGCGCTGCCGGAGCCATCGCGCCGCCCGGCGCGGATCGGCTTCCGGAAAGAACAGCCGCTCGCGGATGCCGCCGTAGTCGAGCACGTGCGGAAAGTCCGCGATCCGCTCCTGCCACAGGTCCGGCGGCTCGAACATCGGCGCCGCCCGCACCAGCGCAGTGCCGCTGTCGTACCGGCACTGCGCCAGCGGTCCTGTTGGAAAGAGGTCCAGCATGAATGTGCGCAGCGCCTCGCTGCCGAGCGCATCGAGGTGGCCGGTCAAGGCGTGGAGGCCGGCCGTGCCGCTGCCCGGGAAGACCAGCTGCTCATCGGCATCGAGCACCAGCACCCAATGCCCGCGCGCATAGGCGTGCAGCAGCGCGTTCGCCCACGCGATGCCGAAGCCGGACTCCGCATAGGACCCGTCCGCCAGCACCAGATGCGCGCCTGCGCCCATCGCGATGTCGCGCGTTGCATCGCCGGAGCCGTTGTCCACGACGATCATGCGGTCCACGCCGATCGCGCGCGCGGCGGCCAGCGCATCCGGCAGGCGCAGCGCCTCGTTGCGCGCGATGATCAGGCCGATGATCTCGCCTGGCCGTGGTGATGGCGGCGCACCGACGAGGCGCAGGTCCGCGCCGATCACGGCCGGCGCGGGTGCGCGCATAGGCGTGTCGCTCTCCGGTTGGGTCGCGGCGCAGAACGCACCTCCCCGCGCCGGGGTTGCCGTTGCGCGCTGCAACCGATGCCATCAGATTACGTTTCGGGCAGACCAAGCGAAAGATGCTGCCATGACCGGGCAACCTCTGGCGGGCGCGGTGGCGTTGGTGGCGGGGGCGAGCGGCGGCATCGGCCGCGCCGTCGCCCTCGCGCTCGCCCGGGCCGGCGCTGCACGCCTCCTGCTGCTCGGCCGCGACCACGCACGCCTGGCCCGGGTCGCGGTGGAGGTCTCGGAAGCCGGCGCGCTGGCCGACGCCCATGCGATGGATTTTGAGCAGGCGGTTGCCCCCGACCTGCCCGACCGGCTGCACCTGCTGGTTCACGCCGCCGGCGCCTATGAGGCCGCGCCAGTCGCAGACACCGATGTGAACGGGGCCGACCGGCTGTGGCGCGTGAACGCCCGTGCCCCGCTGCTGCTGACGCGCGCGGCGCTGCCCGCGCTCGAAGCCGCCGGGGGCGACGTGGTGTTCCTGAACTCCACCCGCGGCCTGGCTTCCGGCCGCAACGCGGCGGCCTATGCGGCGAGCAAGCACGCGCTGCGCGCCGTCGCCGACAGCGTGCGTGCCGAGGTCGGCCCGCGCGGCATTCGTGTGCTGAGCATCTATCTCGGCCGCACCGACACGCCGATGCAGCGCGCCCTGCTGGCCGCCGAGGGGCGCACGGCGGAGCCGGACAAGCTGCTGCGTCCGGAGGACGTCGCGGCGATGCTGCTCGCCGCCGTCACGCTGCCGCGGAACGCCGAGGTCACGGAACTCTCGATCAGGCCGAGCCGGCCGTATTGATCGGCACCAGCAATCCCGCCGCCTGCGCCGCCCTCGCGGCCTTCTGCACCTCGTCGAACGGCAGGCCGGCGCGTTCCGCGATGTCGAGCAGGCTCGCCTCGCCATCGGAGCCGTTGAGCACCCAGAGCAGCGCCATGCGGTCGAACCCCGTCGCGTCGTAGAGGCCGCGCCGCCCGAGCTGCGGCTCGCCGTACGGCTGCGTGTTGCGATACTGCGCGTCCTCCTCGATCACCGCTTCCATGGCGCGCAGCACGCGCAATGACCGCGAGAGGTGCTCCGGCCGCACCAGGTCCAGGTTGTCGGCGGAGGTGTGGTACTCCGGGAACTGCCCATGCAGCGCGCGGGACAGGCGCCCGACCGGCAGGTCGAAGCCGGGCGAGTTGTACTGGCGCTCGTCATAGCCCCAGGGGTCGAAGGGGATCAGCGCGTTGGCCGGGTCGTCGTGCCGCAGCACATGCGCCGCGATGCGATCGGTGGCGGTGTCCCCACGCCGCGTGCGCTTCCAGTGGAATGGCCCGCCGTCGCCGACGCAGGCCAGCACGACCCCGTGCCGGATGCGCGCCCGCGCATCCGGGTTGCGCGCCAGCCAGCAGATCGCCCCGATCGTCCCCGGCGCGAACAGGAACCGCCAGGTGAAGCGCCGCCGCTGCCGCGCGGCGATCGCCTTCGCCCATTCGATCGCCACCGCGATGCCGGAGAGATTGTCGTTGGCCAGCGACGGATGGCAGCAATGCGCGGAAACCAGCACCTCGCCGCGTTCCTCGCCGTGCAGCACGCATTCGCCGTAGCTGAGCGACCCGGGCCTGAGCGAGGCGTCAATCCGCACGCGATACGCCGAATCGGTCAGGGTCTCCCTCAGGCGATGCGGCAGGGACAGGCCCCAGGTTCGGGAGAAATAGGCGGTGCGATAGGGGATGAGATCCGGCTGGTCCGGCAGCGAATGCAGGTGGCGCTGCAGTTCCGCGATCGGCACGACGCCGTCGAAGGGCAGGCTGTATTGCAGCAGGTGCAGATTGCTGTCCGCGAAATCGAGCACCTTCCGGCCGCCCAGCGTCGAGAGCGTCGCGCCGCGCGGCGCCCACTCCTCCGGCACCTCCCAGTCCAGCACGCGCGCACCGGTCGGCACCTCGTGACGTGAGAGCGGGATTTCGCGGCCAATGTAGTCCAGCGTCTCGCGCAAGCCGGGGCCGGTGATGCTGCGGCAGATCGGGAACAGCCGTTCGACATGCGTGAACAGCGCCGCGCTCATTGCACGCTGTGCGCGCATTTGCCCGGGGTAAAATACACCCGAATCCATGTCCCGCTCATGCAACACCGATGTTCGTGCTGTGATTCCGACGCACCGGCTCCTCAAGTCGTCGCGAGTTGCGCGTATCGGCTCTTCGGCTGATCCCAAGCGCGTGAGATGAGGAAACCAGCACGCCGGCCAACGTTTCTGCAAGCAACTCGTTCCGCCACTGATAAACGGGACGACATGGGGACGAATGGGACATGCATGTCAGGAAGGCAGTCATCCTAGCAGGCGGCTTCGGCACGCGCCTGATGGAGGAGACGGAGACGCGCCCCAAGCCGATGGTGGAGATCGGCGGCCGCCCGATCCTCTGGCACATCATGCAGCTCTACGCCCGCAACGGGATCGAGGAGTTCATCATCCCTCTCGGCTACAAGGGCTACATGATCAAGGAGTATTTCGCGAACTACCGCCTGCACATGTCCGACGTCACCTTCGACTACGGCCGGAACGACATGTCCACCCATGTCGGCCGCGCAGAAGCCTGGAAGGTGACGCTGGTGGACACCGGCCTCAACACCATGACCGGCGGCCGCCTCAAGCGCCTCGCCCGCTACATCGGCGACGAGGATTTCTGCATGACCTATGGCGACGGCGTCGCCCAGCTCGACATCCGCTCCGTCGTGGACTTCCACAAGCGCCACGGCCGCACCGCGACGGTCACCGCGGTCTTCCCGCCCAGCCGCTTCGGCGCGCTGGAGATCGGGCCGGGCGGCCGCGTGGACGCCTTCCGGGAGAAGCCCCCCGCCGAAGGCATGCGCATCAACGGCGGCTTCTTCGTCCTCTCCCCGCGCGTGCTCGACTACATCGAGGACGATGCCACGGTCTTCGAGAAGGGGCCGATGGAGAGCCTGGCGGCCGACGGCGAGCTGATGGCCTGGGAGCATGACGGCTTCTGGTTCTCGATGGACACGCTGCGGGAGAAGAAGGCGCTCGAGGAGATGTGGGCGCGCGGGGACGTGCCCTGGATGCAGCCGGCCGCATGAGCGGACGCGCCGGCGCCGCTGCCGCCCCGGTCCGCGCCGCCCCGCGCGGGCCGGCGTGCCGCTGCTGCGGCACCGCGCTGGTGGAGAGCGTCGCCGATTTCGGCGTGGCGCCGCCGCCGGGCGCCCTCGTGCCCCCCGGCCAGGACGGCGCGTCGGAGCAGACGCACCGGCTGCACGCCCTCGTCTGCACGGAATGCGGCCTGGTCCAGCTCGCGCCCTCCGAGGCGCCGCAGCAACCCCCGGCCGAGGATGCGCCGGCCGCCGGCACGGCGACCGCGCTCCTGCCGCTCGACGCGACGACGGAGGTGATCGGCATCGGCGACCCCGCGCGCCTCGACGCCTTCGCCCGCCGCGGCATCCCCGTCTTTGCGCTCGACGCCTTCGACGCCGCTGCGGCGCGACGGCTGCGCGCGGCCGGCCGCCTGCCCGTGCTGCTGTGCACCGGCGACGCGATGGCCCGCGCCGCGGATCCGCACGACGTCGCTGCGGGCTGCCGCATCCTGCTCGCGCCCGGCGGCGTGCTGTCGCTGGACCTGCCCTACATCCTGCCCATCCTGCGCGACGGCCAGTTCGACCGCATCGGCCACGCGCATCAGAGCTACTTCTCGCTCGCGACGGCGGAGATGGTGCTGGCTCAGCACGGCCTGATCGTGTTCGAGGCCGAGGCGACGCCCGATGCGGGCGGCACGCTCCGCCTGCTGGCCGCGCATGCCGAGGACCGCGGCAAGCTCGTCTCCGGCGCGGTCGAGCGCATGCGCGCCGCCGAGGCGCAAGCCGGGCTGCACCGCGCCGAGACATTCCGCGGCTTCGCCGACCGCGTCGTCGAGACCACCTGCGCGCTGCTCGACTTCCTGGTCGGCGTTCGCCGCGCCGGGCAATCCGTGGTCGGCTACGGCGCGGAGCCGCGCGGCGTCTCGCTGCTCGGGCGCTGCGGCGTCACCGCCGGCCTGCTGCCCTTCGTCGCCGATCCGCGCCCCCTTCTCGCCGGCTTCCTGCTGCCGGGACCACGCATCCCGATCCGCCCGGTCGAGGCGATCGCCGAGATGCGGCCCGGCTTCGTCCTGATCCTGCCCTGGCACCGCGAAGCCGCGATCGCCCGGGACCTGTCCTTCATCCGCGCCTGGGGCGGCCGCTTCGCCACACCCGTCCCGGCCCTCCGCGTCTTCTAGGGAACCAGCACGTCATGCGCATCCTCATCACCGGCAACATGGGCTATGTTGGCCCGATCCTCGTCCGCCACCTGCGCGCCCGCATGCCGGACGCCGAGCTGATCGGCTACGATGCCGGCTTCTTCGCCGATTGCCTCACCACGACCGAGGGCCTGCCCGAGGTCGCACTGGACCGGCAGTATTTCGGCGACATCCGCGACCTGCCCTCCGCGCTGCTGGACGGCGTGGACGCCGTCGTCCACCTCGCCGCCATCTCGAACGACCCGATGGGCACCCGCTACGAGGCGGCGACGGCGGAGATCAACGCCCGCGCCTCGATCCGCCTCGCGGCGCTCGCCCACCAGGCGGGCGTGCGGAGCTTCGTCTTCGCCTCATCCTGCTCGATCTACGGCTTCGCCGAGGGCGGCCCGCGGCGGGAGGACGACGCGCTGAACCCGCTGACCGCCTATGCGCGCAGCAAGGTGGCGACGGAGGAATCGCTGCACGCGATGCAGCCCCAGGCGATGACGGTGACGTGCCTGCGCTTCGCCACCGCCTGCGGCATGTCGCCGCGCATCCGCCTCGACCTCGTGCTGAACGACTTCGTCGCCGGCGCGATGGCCGCGAAGGAGATCACCGTCCTCTCCGATGGCTCCCCCTGGCGCCCGCTGATCGAGCTGCGCGACATGGCCCGCGCGATCGAATGGGCGATCGGCCGCCCGGTGGAGCGCGGCGGCCGCGTGCTCTCCGTCAATGCCGGCAGCGACGCCTGGAACCTGCAGGTCCGCGACATCGCCGAGGCCGTCGCGCGCGAGGTCCCCGGCACGCGCGTCTCGATCAACACCGAAGCCCCGCCGGACAGGCGCAGCTACCGCGTGGATTTCAGCCTGTTCCGCGAGCTCGCGCCGGCCTTCCAGCCGCGCATCGGTCTTGTCGAGGCGATCCGCGGCGTGCGCGACGGCCTCGGCGCGATCGGCTTCGCCGACGCGAACTTCCGCGAGGGCCGGCACATGCGCCTGAAGGTCATCGAGGCGCTCCGGGTCGCTGACCGCCTCGACCCCTCCCTCCGTCGCGCCACCCCCCAACCCCCCGAATCCCGCGCCGCCGCGTAACCCCCGCTCCCTCCCCCCTTGCGGGGGAGGGCAGGGGAGGGGGGCCGGCACGGCGCGATTTCATTGAGCGCGAGATCGCGCAGCCCGCCGGGTCAGGGCAGGGGGGCACCACACGCGCTCCCTTTCCCCAACACCGCGCGTGCATAACACTCCCCCCATGCCCCGCCCCCACATCGCCGCCCATCGCGGCGGCCTCTTCCTCTGGCCCGAGAACAGCGCCCTCGCATTCCGCCAATCCGCGAGGCTGCCCATCGAGCAGGCCGAGTGCGACGTCCACCTCACCGCCGACGGCGAGGTGGTCGTCCATCACGACGCGACGCTCGACCGCACCACGGACGGCACCGGCCCGCTCCGCGCGCGCAGCCTGGCCGAGTTCAAGGCCACCCGCGTCCGCGGCGCCGCCGGCGAGGCCCCGCCCACCCTCGCCGAATACCTCGACATCCTCGCCCCCACGCCCGTCGCACCGCGCATCGAGATCAAGTCCGATGCGAACCGCCGCCCCTATCCCGGCATCGTCCCCCGCACCCTCGCGGCACTCGATGCCGCGAACCAGCGTGCCCGCGCCTGGATCATCGGCTTCAACGCCGACACGATGGCCGAGGCGCAGGTCGCGGGCGGCCTCGCCGGCGTCGCCTGGCTGCTCGAGATCCCGACGCTGCGCGACATCGGCGTCGAAGGCGTCCTCGCCGTCGCCCGACGGCACGGCTTCGCCGAGATCGGCATGACGCAGGCCGAACTGGATGCCGATCTCCTCGCGCGCATCCGCGCTGCCGGCTTCGGCGTCGGCGTCTGGGGCGCGAACCACGAACCGGCGATCCGGCGGATGATCGGCCTCGGCGTGGACCTCTTCGCCACCGACGACCCGCCGCTTGCCCTGCGTCTGCGGAACGGCTGACCCCGTATTGCGGCCCGCGCCGCGCCGCCGCTACAAGGGCCGCAACGAGGCTCGCAGGGAGACGATCAGGGTGGCGGAAACGGCCCCGATCCTGACGGCGGAAGGGGTCAGCCTGCGCTTCGGTGGCGTCAAGGCGCTGACCGACGTGTCCTTCACCGTCCACCGCGGCGAGATCTTCTCCATCATCGGCCCGAACGGCGCGGGCAAGACCTCCATGGTGAACTGCGTCTCCGGCCGCTACCGTCCGACCGACGGCCGCGTCACCTTCGAAGGCGCCGACATCACCCGGCTCGGCCCCAATCGCCGCGCGGGCCTCGGCCTTGGCCGCACCTTCCAGAACCTCGCGCTTTTCGGGCACATGAGCGTGCTCGACAACATCATGGTCGGCCGCCACCACCTGCTGAAGGCCGGCTTCCTGCGCGGCATGCTCTACTGGCTCGGCGGCGCCCAGCGCGAGGAGCTGGAGCACCGCCGCGAGGTGGAGGAGATCATTGATTTCCTGGAGATCCAGCACGTCCGCAAGGCGCCGGCCGGCACGCTGCCCTACGGCCTGCGCAAGCGCGTGGAACTCGCCCGCGCCGTCGCGCTCAAGCCGAAGCTCATCCTCCTCGACGAACCGATGGCCGGCATGAACCTCGAGGAGAAGGAGGACATGGCCCGCTACATCGTGGACCTGAACGAGGAGTGGGGCATGACCGTCCTGATGATAGAGCACGACATGGGCGTCGTGATGGACATCAGCCACCGCGTCATGGTGCTCGATTTCGGCCGCAAGATCGCGGAAGGCTCGCCGGAACAGGTGATGGCCCATCCGCAGGTCCGCCGCGCCTATCTCGGCGAGGCCGACGAGGTCCCGGAAACGGCCGAGGCCGCCGCGTGAGCGACGCCGACACGCTTCCCAAGCTCCTGTCCGCCAATGCCGCGCGCCACGGCGCGGAGGTCGCGCTGCGCGAGAAGCAGTTCGGCATCTGGCGCAGCCTCACCTGGTCCGACTACCATGCGCGCACCCGTGCCATCGCGCTCGGCCTCCGCGCGCTCGGCATCGGCGCCGGCGACGTCGTCGGCCTGATCGGCGACAACCGGCCGGAATGGGTGATGGGCGAGGTCGCGGCCCACGCGGTCGGCGCCCGTTCGCTCGGCATCTACCGCGACGCACTGGACGAGGAGGTCGCCTACCTCCTGGCATACGCCGGCGCGAAGATCGTCCTTGCGGAGGACGAGGAGCAGGTGGACAAGCTGCTCAACGTCAGCGACCGCGTGCCCACGCTGCAGCACATCGTCTTCGCCGATCCGCGCGGCATGCGCAAATACAGCGATCCGCGGCTGGTCCCGCTCGATGCGCTGATGCGGTCCGGAGAGGCGGCGCATGAAGCCGATTCCGGCGCCTACGAAGCGCTGGTCGCAGCGACGCGCGGCGAGGACATCGCGATCCTCTGCACGACCTCCGGCACCACCGCCCGCCCGAAGCTCGCGATGCTGACGGGCGGCGCGCTGATCCGCCACTGCCGCTCCTACCTCAAGGCCGATCCGAAGGGCCCGCACGACGAATACGTCTCCGTCCTGCCGCTGCCCTGGATCATGGAGCAGATCTACGCCCTCGGCTGGAACCTCATCTCCCGCATGAAGGTCAACTTCGTCGAGGAACCCGAGACGATGATGGCCGACTTCCGGGAGATCGGCCCGACCTTCGTCCTCTTTGCCCCCCGCGTCTGGGAAGCGCTGGCCGCCGAGGTCCGTGCCAAGGTGATGGACGCCTCGCCCCTCAAGCGCCGCATGTTCGACGCGGGGATGCGCATGGGCCTCGACGGCGTCGCAAGGCGCCGGCGGTCGGCCGCGGCGGATGCGCTGCTGTTCCGCGCGCTGCGCGACCGGCTCGGCTTCTCCCGCCTCACCTCCGCCGCCACCGGTGGCGCCGCGCTCGGCCCCGACACCTTCCGCTTCTTCCAGGCCATGGGCGTGCCGCTCCGACAGCTCTACGGCCAGACGGAGCTGCTCGGCGCCTACACGCTGCACCGGCCGGACGACGTGGATTTCGACAGCGTCGGCGTCGTCTTCGACGAGACGATTGACCTGCGCATTGACGGGCCCGATTCCAACGGCGTCGGCGAGATCGTCACGCGCCACCCCAACATGTTCCAGGGCTACCTGAACGTCACCGAGAACCCGGACCTGCGCGACGGCTGGCTGCACACCGGCGATGCCGGCTACATCGGCAGGACCGGCCACCTCGTCGTTATTGATCGCATCAAGGACATCGCGGAGACCAGCGGCGGCGACCGCTTCAGCCCGCAATACATCGAGAACAAGCTGAAGTTCTCGCCCTACGTCGCCGAAGCCGTCGTGCTCGGCGCCGGCCGTCCGCACCTGGCCGCCATGGTCTGCATCCGCTTCCCCATCGTCGGCAAATGGGCCGAACGCAACCGCATCGCCTTCACCACCTACTCCGACCTCTCCGCCAAGCCGCAGGTGCTGGACCTGCTGCGGGAGGAGATCGTGAAGGTCAACGCCACCCTCCCGCCCGCCCAGCAGCTCCGCGAGTTCATCCTGCTCTACAAGGAGCTCGACGCCGACGACGAGGAGCTGACGCGCACCCGTAAGGTCCGCCGCGGCGTCATCGCGCAGAAATACGGCGACATCATCGAGGCGATCTATCGCGGCGACCCCGCCATCCCCGTGGACACCACCATCGCCTTCCAGGACGGCACGAAGCAGCGCATCCGCACCACGCTGAAGGTGGTCCGGATGAGTGCCGCGCAGCCCGCGATGGCAGCGGAGTAGGCGCGCAATGACCGACGCCATCCTGCGATGCCGGACACCTTGACATGGACCTGACCCTCCTCCTCCAGCTCACCCTCAACGGCCTGATCGTCGGTGCGCTCTACGGCGTCGTCGCCATGTCCTTCGTCCTGATCTACAAGGCCTCGCAGGTCGTGAACTTCGCGCAGGGCGAGTTCCTGCTCGTCGGCGCCTGGGTCTGCTGGTGGTTCCTCACCTCCTGGCAGCTGCCCTTCTGGATGGGTTTCCTGTTCACCCTCGCCTTCATGACGCTGTTCGGCCTGATCCTGCAGGTCGTCGTCCTGCGTCCGCTGATCGGGGAACCGGTGATCAGCGTCATCATGGCCACCATCGGCCTCGGCATCTTCTTCCAGGCATTGATGAAGTGGATCTTCGGCGTCTTCGCCAAGCCCTTCCCGCCGATCTTCGCCACCGAGCGCGTGCAGATCCTCGGGCTGGACGTGCAGACGGTCTACCTCCTCTCCCTCGGCATCTCGCTCCTCATCATGCTCGGCTTCGCCTGGTTCTTCACCGCCTCGAAGCACGGCCTGGCGATGCGCGCGACCGCCTTCGACCAGCAGGTGGCGCAATCCCTCGGCGTCTCGGTCCCCCGCGTCTTCGCGATGTCCTGGGCGATCTCCGCCGTCGTCTCCTCCGTCGCCGGCGTCGTCGTCGGCGTGGTGAACGGCGTCTCCTCGGCCCTTTCGTTCTACGGGATCAAGGTCTTCCCCGCGGTGATCCTCGGCGGCCTCGATTCGGTCCTCGGTGCCGTGCTCGGCGGCGTGATCATCGGCCTGCTGGAGAACTGGGCGCACTACGCGGACAGCCAGTGGCTGAACTGGGGCAATATGTTCCAGATCGCGCCCTTCTACGCGCTGGTCCTGATCCTCATGCTGAAGCCCTACGGCCTCTTCGGCACGCGAAACATAGAGCGCGTCTGATGGCGACCGTCTCCCTGCACCCCGCCGGCGACTACCGCACCAGCTACCGTGCCGACACCACGATCTTCCCGACGCGCAACAGCCGCATCGCCCTCTGGCTCGGCATCGCCCTGATGTGCCTGGCCCCGCTCCTCCTCGGCCGGTGGGAGCTGTCGCTGCTCATCAACATCGGCATCCTGGGCATCGCCGCCCTCGGCCTCAACATCCTCGTCGGCTTCACCGGCCAGATCAGCATCGGCCACGCCGCCTTCTTCGGCGTCGGCGCCTTCGCCTCCGCCTGGCTGCACGAAGCCTTCCACATCCCCGTCTGGGCCTGCATCCCGCTGGCGGGCGTGATCACCGCCTTCGTCGGCCTGGTGTTCGGCGCGCCGGCCGCGCGGCTGAAGGGCCTCTACCTCGCCATCGCGACGCTGGCCGCGCAGTTCATCCTGGAGGATTTCTTCGCCCGCGCCCGCTGGTTCACCGGCGGCGTCGCAGGCCGCATCACCGAACCGCTCACCCTCTTCGGCTTCGCCTTCGACCGGGAGGAGAGCTACTTCTACGTCGTCCTGTTCTTCGTCGTTGTCATGTTCGTCGGCGCGGCGAACCTGATGCGCACGCGCGACGGCCGCGCCCTCGTCGCCGTGCGCGACCACTATCTCTCCGCCGAGATCATGGGCATCAACCTCGCCTACTACCGCACGCTGTCCTTCGGAATCGCGAGCCTCTACGCCGGCATCGGCGGCGCGCTCTACGCGCACTACCTGCTCTTCGTCAGCGTGGAGGCGTTCAACATCCTCTTCTCGATCCAATTCCTGGGCATGGTCATCATCGGCGGCCTCGGCAGCATCATGGGCAGCCTGATGGGCAGTGCCTTCATGGTGCTGCTGCCGGAGGTCGTGCAGGGCCTGGCCGATGCGCTGGCCGGCGGCGCGATAGACCGCGCACTCAGGATCGGCAACTCCATCAACTACCTGCGGGAGATGGCGCTCGGCGCCGTCATCATCGCCTTCCTGATCTTCGAGCCCGATGGCCTCGCGCGCCGCTGGCGCTTGATCAAGGCCTATTGGAAACTCTATCCGTATTCGCACTGACACACCGGGAGAGAACGAACCCATGACCACCCGCCACACCCTGCTCGCCGCCGCCGGCGCGCTGGCCCTCGCGCTGCCCGCGGCCGCGCAGCAGCGCATCCCCGTCGGCCACCTGATGGACAATTCCGGCCCCACCAGCGACGTGGGCGTGCCCTACGGCGAAGGCGTGCGCGATGCGCTGGCCTGGGTGAACGCGTCGCGCAACGGCATCGGCGGCCGCCAGCTCAACGTCTCCGGCTTCGACTACGGCTACCAGGCGCCGCGCGCCATCAGCCAATACCAGGCCTGGTCGCGCGACCGCGTCGTCGCCATCCAGGGCTGGGGCACGGTGGACACCGAGGCACTGGTCCGCTTCGTCACGCGCGACCGCATCCCCTACGTCTCCGGCTCCTACTCCGCCGCGCTGACCGACGCGGCCGGCCGCTCCGGGCGGCAGGGCGTCGAAGCGGCGCCCTTCAACTTCTTCTACGGCCCGTCCTACTCCGACGCGCTGCGCGGCATGCTGCAATGGGCCGCGCAGGACTGGCGCGCGCGCGGGCAGCAGGGCGCGCCGAAATACGTCCACATGGGCGCCAACCATCCCTATCCGAACTCGCCCAAGGAAGCCGGCGAGGCACTGGCCCGCGAGCTCGGCTTCGAGGTGCTTCCCGCGATCCAGTTCGCCCTCACGCCCGGCGACTACACCGCCCAATGCCTGACGCTGCGCCAGCAGGGCGCGAACTATGCCTATCTCGGCAACACCGCCGGCTCCAACATCTCCGTCCTCCGCGCCTGCCAGACCGCCGGCGTGCAGGTGCAGTTCCTCGGCAATGTCTGGGGCATGGACGAGAACGCGATGAAGGCCGCCGGCACCGCGGCCAACGGCGTCGTCTTCCCTGTCCGCACCGCGGCCGTCTGGGGGCAGGACGCACCAGGGATGCAGGCGATGCGCGCGGTCTCTCGCACCTCCGACCCGTCGGGCAACGCCTACCGCCCCGTCCACTACCTCGCCGGCGTCTGCGCCGCTATGCTGATGGTCGAGGCGATGGACACCGCCGCGGCGAATGGCGGCCAGGTCACCGGAGAGCGCATCCGCGACGGCTTCTACGCCCGCCGCGACTGGGTGCCGCAAGGCTTCACCGGCGTCTGTAACCCCTCCAACTTCACCAATGAAGACCACCGCGGCACGCTGCGCGTCGCGCTCTACCGCGCCGGCGTCTCCGGCAACACCGCCCAGGGCAGCGTCGAGGAGCTGATGCGCGCCGGCACCATGCGCCTCGAGCCCGTCGCGACGATTGAGCTGGATCGCCGCCGCGACTGGCTGGGCTGGTGAGCACCGCCACCCTCGAAACGCGCGCTCCGCAGGCAACCCCTGCGGAGCCGCCCCTGCTCGAGGTCAACAACATCGAGGTCGTCTACAACGACGTCATCCTCGTCCTCCGCGGCCTCTCGCTCGCCGTGCCGAAGGGGCAGATCGTAGCCCTCCTCGGCGCGAACGGCGCCGGCAAGTCCACCACGCTCAAGGCCATCTCCGGCCTGCTCAAGACCGAGGAAGGCGAGGTCACGCGCGGCGACATCCGCTTCGCCGGCGAACGCCTCAACGGCATCGAGGCGCACAGCATCGTCCGCAAGGGCATCTTCCAGGTGATGGAAGGCCGACGCATCGTCGCCGACATGACGTGCCTCGAGAACCTCCGCCTCGGCGCCTTCACCCGGTCGGACAACGAGGTCAAGTCGGACATCGAACGCGTGTACGGCTACTTCCCGCGCCTGAAGGAACGCACCGGCCTCGCCGGCTACCTCTCGGGCGGAGAGCAGCAGATGCTCGCCATCGGCCGCGCCCTGATGGCCCGCCCGAAGCTCATCCTGATGGACGAGCCCTCCATGGGCCTCTCGCCCCTGCTCGTGAAGGAGGTCTTCGGCATCATCCGCCGCCTGAACGAGGAACTCGGCATCACCATCCTGCTCGTCGAACAGAACGCCCGCATGGCCCTCTCCGTCGCCAGCTACGGCTACGTGATGGAGCAGGGCAAGGTCGTGCTGGACGGCACGGCGGAGGCGCTGGCGAACAACGAGGACGTGAAGGAGTTCTACCTCGGCGGCCACGGCGCCGAACGCAAATCCTTCCGCAACCTCAAATCCTACAAGCGCCGGAAGCGCTGGCTGTGAGCGAGCACTACGACTCGCTCGAGACCCGAAGCGCCGACGAACGCGCAGCCTCGGTCGCGCGCGCGCTGCCGCTCGCCATCGCGCGCGCCCGCCGCGCGCCCGCCTATGCAGCGCTCGATCCCACGGCACCGCTCGCCGCCCTGCCGGTGACGCGCAAATCGGAGCTCATCCGCCTGCAGGCCGAAGCGCCACCGCTCGGCGGCTTCAACGCGACGCCAGTCAGCGATCTCGCCCGCATCTTCGCCTCCCCCGGCCCCATCCACGAAGCCCAGCATGATGCGCCCGATCCCTGGCGCTTCGCGCGCGCGCTGCACGCCACCGGCCTGCGCCGCGGCACGCTGCTGCACAACTGCTTCGCCTACCACTTCACCCCCGCCGGCTTCATGCTCGAAGCCGGCGCCCGCGCCCTCGGCTGTCCCGTCTTCCCCGCCGGCCCCGGCAATACCGAAGCCCAGGCCCGCGCCGCCGCGCACCTCGAGCCCGGCTGCTACGCCGGCACGCCCGACTACCTGAAGACGATCCTCGAGGCCGCCGACGCTCTGAAGCTCGATCTCTCCTCGCTCAAGCTCGGCCATGTCACCGCCGGCCCCTACCTCCCCGCGCTGCGCGCCTTCTACGCCGGTCGCGGGCTGACCGTACTGCAGAGCTACGGCACCGCCGATCTCGGCTGCATCGCCTACGAATCCCAGGCGCGCGAAGGCCTCATCTCCGACGAAGGCGTGCTGGTGGAGATTGTCCGCCCCGGCACCGGCGACCCCGTCCCCGAAGGCGAGGTCGGCGAGGTCCTCGTCACCCTCCTCGACGCCCCCGATCCCCTCATCCGCTTCGCCACCGGCGACCTCTCCGCCGTGCTGCCCGGCGTCTCGCCCTGCGGCCGCACCAACACCCGCATCCGGGGCTGGATGGGCCGCGCCGACCAGGCGACGAAGGTCCGCGGCCTCTTCGTCCGCCCCGAGCAGGTCGCCGAGGTCCTGCGCGCACATCCCGGTCTCGGCCGCGCCCGCCTGGTCATCGCCAGCGCCGATGGCCGCGACACGATGACGCTCCGCGTCGAAACCCCCGCCCGCGACACCTCCCTCGCCGAAAGCCTCGCCCGCTCCCTGCAAGGCCTCACCCGCCTCCGCGGCGACGTCGCGCTGGAAGAGCCCGGCGCCCTCCCCAACGACGGCAAGATCATCGAGGACAGGAGAGCACCCTGACTCCCTCCCCCCTTGCGGGGGAGGGCAGGGGAGGGGGGGCCACGAGCGCCGCCTTTTCCACCGCCACCCTCCCCACCGCCACGACCTACGCCGACCTCCGCGCCCGCTTCCGCTGGAACATCCCTCCGCGCCTCAACATCGCCCACGAAGCCTGCGACCGCTGGGCCGGCACCAACCGCACCGCACTCATCCACCTCCGCGACGACGACACGATCGAGCGCATCACCTTCGACGACCTCCACCGCCGCGCCTGCCGCCTCGCCAACGTCCTCGAAGCGCATGGCATCACCCGCGGCGACCGCATCGGCATCCTGCTTCCGCAATCGCCCGACGCCGCCATCGCCCATCTCGCCGCCTACCGCATCGGCGCCATCGCCGTCCCGCTCTTCCTCCTCTTCGGCGAGGACGCGCTGCACTACCGCCTGCACGATTGCGCCGCCGCCGCCCTGGTCACCGACGATGCCGGCGCGACCAGGATCGCCCCCATCCGGGACCGCCTGCCCGCCCTCCGCCTCATCCTCTCCCACGACCTGCACGCGCAGATGTCCCGCGCGAAGGACACGCACGCCTGCGCGGACACCGCCGCCGACGACCCCGCCCTCATCATCTACACCTCCGGCACGACCGGCAGCCCGAAGGGCGCGCTGCACGCCCACCGCGTCCTCCGCGGCCACCTCCCCGGCGTCGAGCTCCCGCATGACCGCTTCCCGCAGCCCGGAGACCTGTTCTGGACGCCCGCCGACTGGGCCTGGATCGGCGGCCTGCTGGACGTGCTGCTGCCGAGCCTCTTCCACGGCATCCCCGTGCTCGCGCATCGCGCGCAGAAATTCGATCCCGAGCACGCCTTCGCGCTGATGGCGCGGCACGGCGTCCGCAACGCCTTCCTGCCGCCCACCGCCCTCAAGATGCTCCGCGCCGTGCCCGATCCCGCGCGCTTCGGTCACCGCCTGCGCTCCATCGGCTCCGGCGGCGAGACGCTCGGCGCCGAGATGCTCGACTGGGGCCGCTCCGCCTTCGGCCTCACGATCAACGAGTTCTACGGCCAGACCGAATGCAACCTGGTCGTCGCGAGCTGCGCCTCGCTCTTCCCGCCCAAACCCGGCGCCATGGGCCGCCCCGTCCCCGGCCACGAGGTCGCGATCCTGTCCGACGACGGCACCCCCCAGCCCCCCGGCACCGAAGGCGCCATCGCCATCCGCGCCCCCGACCCCGTCATGTTCCTGCGCTACTGGAACAGGCCGGACGCCACGCGCGAGAAGTTCCGCGGCGACTGGCTCCTCACCGGCGACCGCGGCATCGCCGACGGGGACGGCACCCTCACCTTCGTCGGCCGCGACGACGATGTCATCACCTCCGCCGGCTACCGCATCGGCCCCGGCGAGATCGAAGACTTTCTCCTCTCCCACCCCGCCATATCGGCCGTCGCCGTCATCGGCCTTCCCGACCCCCTCCGCACGGAGCGCGTGACCGCCGTGGTTGTGCCAAAGCCCGGCATCACCCCGGACGCCGGGCTCGCGACCCACATCCAGTGCTTCGTCCGCACCAGGCTTGCCGCCCACCTCTACCCGCGCCAAGTCGAGTTCACCGACGCCCTGCCGCAGACCGCCACCGGCAAGATCATGCGCGGCGTACTCCGCAAGCAGTACGCCGCCAAGGAGTAGCCCGCATGCCCCTCAACCAGATGCCCGTCCTCGACCACGACCTCGGCGACGACCTCGACGCGCTGCGCGACACCGTCCGCGCCTTCTCCGACGAACGCATCGCCCCCATCGCGGCCGAGATTGACCGCACCGACGAATTCCCCCGCCACCTCTGGCCGGAGATGGGCGCCATCGGCCTGCACGGCATCACCGTGCCGGAGGAGTACGGCGGCAGCGCCATGGGCTACCTCGCCCACACCGTCGCGATGGAGGAAGTCAGCCGCGCCAGCGCCTCCGTCGGCCTCTCCTACGGCGCCCACTCCAACCTCTGCGTCAACCAGATCAAGCTGAACGGCACGGAGGAGCAGCGGCGCCGCTACCTGCCGAAGCTCGTCTCCGGCGAACACCTCGGCGCGCTGGCCATGTCGGAGCCCGGCGCCGGCTCCGACGTCGTCTCCATGAAGCTCCGCGCGGAACGCCGCGGCGACCGCTTCGTGCTGAACGGCACCAAGCTCTGGATCACCAACGCCCACTACGCCGAGACGCTGGTGGTCTATGCCAAGACCGAACCCGAAGCCGGCCCGAAGGGCATCACCGCCTTCATCATCGAGCGCGACTTCAAGGGCTTCCGCCCCGCCCAGAAGCTCGACAAGCTCGGCATGCGCGGATCGCCCACCTCGGAACTCGTCTTCGAGGATTGCGAGGTCCCGGCCGAGAACGTGCTCGGCCAGGTCAACGGCGGCGTCCGCGTCCTGATGTCCGGCCTGGACTACGAACGCGCCGTGCTCGCCGCCGGCCCTATCGGCATCCTCCAGGCCTGCCTCGACCTCGTCGTACCCTACATCCACGACCGCAAGCAGTTCGGCCAGAGCATCGGCGAGTTCCAGTTCATCCAGGGCAAGGTCGCCGACATGTACACCGCGCTGAACGCGACGCGCGCCTACGTCTATGCCGTCGCCCGCGCCTGCGACCGCGGCCGCTCCAGCCGCAAGGACGCCGCCGGCGCGATCCTCTTCGCCGCGGAGGCCGCGACGAAGGCCGCGCTCGACGCCATCCAGATCCTCGGCGGCAACGGCTACATCAACGAATACCCGGCCGGCCGCCTGCTGCGCGACGCCAAGCTCTACGAGATCGGCGCCGGCACCAGCGAAATCCGCCGCCTGCTCATCGGCCGCGAGATCTTCCGCGAGACCGCCTGATCACCGCCCCCAGAAGCCGGCGAGCGCGCCGATCATGAACACCAGCAGCCCCACCAGCCCCAGGATCCAGGGCAGGTCCTGCCGGAAGGCCTCCCCGACCGTCGCGGCGTGGCGGCGCCCCATATGATCCGTCTCGGCATAGGCCGGCTCGGTCTCGACGAGCGTCGGCGTGTGGATCGGGTCGTTGCGCAACGTTCGCCTCCCTCGTTGTGGAACAACAGAACGCGCCTGCGCGCGCGAAGGTTGCTGTCATCCGCCGCCCGCCCCATGCTCCCCGTGACAGCCGGAGGAGAGACGCCGATGACCGGAGTGCCCGATGTCACGCCCCGCGCCGCCTGGCAGGAACTGGCGCGCGAGCCGAACGCGATGCTCGTGGATGTCCGCACCGACGCCGAATGGAACTTCGTCGGCGTGCCGGAGCTGACGGAACTCGGCAAGCAGCCCGTGCTCATCCCCTGGCAGGTCTATCCGGGCATGGCGATGAACGGCGCCTTCACCGAGCAGCTGCGCCGCGCCGGCGCAACGCCGGAAACCAGGCTCTACTTCCTCTGCCGCTCCGGCGCGCGCTCCCTCGCCGCCGGCCAAGCCGCGCAGGCGGCCGGCTTCCCGCACGCCTTCAACGTCGCCGACGGCTTCGAAGGCCCGATGGACGCCGAGGGGCATCGCGGCACCGTCGCCGGCTGGAAGGCCGACGGCCTGCCCTGGCGTCAGCGCTGACCTCGATGGACTTCTCCCTCCCACCCGAAATCGAAGCAACGCGCCGGCGCGTGCGCGACTTCGTCGAATCCCGCCTCATCCCGCTCGAAGCCGACCGCGCCAGCTACGACGAGCACGAGAACATCGCGCCGCACGTGCTCGCGCGCCTGCGCGGCGAGGCGAAGGAAGCCGGGCTCTGGGCGCTCCAGATGCCGAAGGCCCGCGGCGGCGGCGGCCTGCCCGTCATCGGCATGGCCGCCTGCTACGAGGAGATGAACCGCTCCATCTTCGGCCCCGTCGTCTTCAACAGCGCCGCCCCCGACGACGGCAACATGATCGTGCTGGAGAAGGTCGCGACCGAGGCGCAGAAGGCGCGCTGGCTCCAGCCGATCGTGGACGGCGCCGTGCAATCCGCCTTCGCCATGACGGAACCCGATGGGTGCGGCAGCGACCCGGGCCTGACCTACACGCGCGCGGAGCGCGCCGGCAACAGCCGGTGGCGCATCACCGGCCGCAAGCACTACATCACCGGCGCCGCGGCCGCGAAGCACTTCATCCTCATCGCCCGCACCTCCGACGATGACCGCAAGGGCCTGACGGCCTTCCTGTTCCACGCCGACCAGCCGGGCTGGGAAATCGTCCGCCGCATCCCGATCATGGGGCCGGAGGAGCATGGCGGCCATTGCGAGTTGCGCTTCGACGGGCTGGAGGTCGAGGACGAGAACGTGCTGATGGGCGTCGGCGACGGCCTCAAGCTCACGCAGATCCGCCTCGGCACCGCGCGCCTCACGCATTGCATGCGTTGGCTCGGCATGGGCCGCCGCGCGCTCGAGATCGCGATGGAGCGCATCAGGCATCGCGACAGCTTCGGCATCAAGCTGATCGAGCGCGAGAGCGTGCAGGCCCTGATCGGCGGGGCCGCGATGGAACTGGAGATCGGCCGCCTGCTGACGATGAAGGCCGCCTGGGCGCTGGACCGCGGCGGCTTCGCACGGAAGGAGGTCTCGATGGCGAAGGTCGTCGTCGCCGACGCGCTCCACAAGGCCGTGGACACCTCGCTGCAGCTGCTCGGCGCGCGCGGCTACTCGAAGGACACGCCGGTCGAGTGGATGTACCGCTACGCCCGCCAGGCCCGCCTGGTGGACGGCGCGAGCGAGGTGCACCGCATGGTCCTCGCCAACTTCCTCCGCCGCGAGGGCGAGGATTTCTTCACCTGGGGCGCGCGTGACTGAGGCGGAGCGCGCGGCCCTTCAGCGCTGGCTCGCCGGCGCAACGGGCGATGCGGCGCTGCGCATCACGGGCGCCCAGAGACTCTCCGGCGGCGCCATCCAGCAGAACTGGGCGCTGGACGTCGAGACGGGCGGCACGGCGCAGCGCTGGGTCCTGCGCACCGACAGCGCCGCCACGCTCGCCGTCAGCCACACCCGCGTCCAGGAATACGCGCTGCTCCGCGCGGCCCACGCGGCAGGCGTGACGGTGCCCGAACCCCTCTTCGTCTGCGAGGACGCCGCCGTGCTCGGCGCGCCCTTCTTCGTCATGCGACGCGCGGACGGCACCGCGCTCGGCGCCCGCGTCGTGAAGGACGCGACCCTCGGCGGCGGCCGCGAGAGGCTCGCGGAGCGCATCGGCCGCGAACTGGCGCGCATCCACGGCATCCATCCGCCGCGCGACGACCTCCGCTTCCTCGGCAGCCCGCCACAGGATGCCGGCCGCGCCGCGATCGCCGGCCTGCGCGCGGGGCTCGACCGCGCCGGCACGCCGCGCCCGGTCCTGGAATGGGGCCTCCGCGCCGCCGAGCGCACCGCGCTGCCGCCGGCGCCGCCCGTCCTCGTCCACAACGATTTCCGCACCGGCAACCTGATGCTCGACGCCTCCGGCGTGACCGCCGTGCTGGATTGGGAGTTCGCGGCCTGGGGCGACGCGCACACCGATCTCGGCTGGTTCTGCGCGAAGTGCTGGCGCTTCGGCAATCTCGCGCAGGAGGCCGGCGGCCTCGGCCCGCGCACCGCCTTCTACGCCGGCTACGAAGCCGAATCCGGCACGCGCATTGACCCGGCCCGCATCCGCTGGTGGGAGCTGATGGCGCATCTCCGCTGGGCCGTCATCGCCGCCGACCAGGCCGGCCGCCACATCTCCGGCGAGGAACGCAGCCTCGAACTCGCGCTCACCGGCCACATCGTTCCGGAGCTCGAATGGGAAATCCTGGCGATGAGCGAGCCGGCGTGATGCTGGAACGTCCCGGCGCCCCCGACCTGCTCGCCACCGCGCGCGAGGTCGTGCTGGCCGAGCTGCTCCCCGCGCTGCCGCCCGAAAAGTCCTTCGCCGCGCGCATGGTGGCGAACGCGCTGGCGATCGCCCTCCGCGAGATGACAGCGCAGCCGCTGCCGGACCGCGACCTCGCCACCCTGTCGCACGAAATCCGCACCGGCGCACACGACCCCGGCTCGCCGACGCATGACGAAACGCTCGCCTTCCTCCGCGCCTACGCCCGCCTCCGCGCGACCGTCAGCGCGCCAAAAGCGCTCCCTGTCCCCTCCCCCCTCGCGGGGGAGGGTTAGGGAGGGGGCAAGCACGCGCCCCCCCTCAAGCCGCCGCACCCACCACCCCCGAACAACTCCCGAACCCGATCGCCGCGAACCCCTCCCGCCGCGCCCGCGCATGTAGCCGCAGCTCGTCGCCGTCCTCCAGGAACCGCCGCGTCTCGCCCGATGCCAATTGCACCGGCTCCTTCCCGCCCCGCGTGATCTCCAGCAGCGATCCGAAGCCGCCCTCGCCTTCGGAGGAGATCGTCCCCGTCCCCAGCAGGTCGCCCGCCCGCAGATTGCACCCGCCCGAGGCGTGATGCGCGACGAGCTGCGCCGGCGTCCAATACAGCGCCGTCGCCGGCCCGATCGAGAGCCGATGCGCCGCCAGCCCGCGCTCGCGCAGCCCCGGCGTCATTAGCGTGACCTCCAGCTCCAGCGCCAAGGCACCCCGCGCCTGGTCGGCCGCATCCGACAGGTACTCCATCGGCGGCGGATCGCCCTCCGGCCTCGGCGGCTGCGCCGCCCGGAACGGCTCCAGCGCTTCCGGCAGCACGATCCACGCGCTGATCGTCGTGCAGAAATTCTTCGCCAGGAACGGCCCGAGCGGCTGGTACTCCCAAGCCTGGATGTCGCGCGCGGACCAGTCGTTCAGCAGGCAGTAGCCGGCGATGTGGTCCGCCGCGCGCGCGATCGGGATCGGCTCGCCCAGCGCATTGCCCTCGCCGATCCAGATGCCGAGTTCCAGCTCGTAATCCAGGTTGCGGCACGGGCCGAAGCTCGGCTCCGCCTCGGTCGCCGGCTTGCGCTGGCCGTTCGGACGCCGCACGGGATGCCCACTCGGCACGACGCTGCTGGCCCGGCCGTGATAGCCGATCGGCACGTGCTTGTAGTTCGGCAGCAGCGGGTTGTCCGGGCGGAACAGCCGGCCGACATTCGTCGCGTGGTGGATGCCGGCGTAGAAATCCGTGTAGTCGCCGATGCGGGCCGGCAGGTGCATCGTGCACGCGCCGGCATCGTGCAGCATCCCCCCGAGGCGCGCGCGCTCCGCTCCCCCCTCCGACAGCAGCTCGAACAGCCGCAGCCGCAGCGCGCGCCGCGGCCCGGCACCGAGGGCGAGCATCGCGTTCAGCGCACCGCCGATGGCCGCCGCCGCGGCCTCCTCCGCCGCCCCGTCCAGCAGTCCCGCGGCGAGCACCGCGTCGAGGTCGAGGATCGCGTCGCCGATCGCGACCCCAGCCCGCGCCGTGCCTCCTTCAGGAGAGAAGATTCCGAGCGGCAAGTTCTGGATCGGGAATTCGCCATGCCCGTTCGCCGAGGCGACGAAGCTGCGCGCGCGCGGGTCGTGGGTGTGGTCCGTCATCGCGTCACCGCCGCGCCGGGTCGAAGGTCTTGCGCAGCCCCGACCAGCAATCAATGTACCCCGCCTGCCGCTGCGGCAGCGCCGCGGCATACGCCGTCGCGCGCTGCGGCAGCCGCGTCTCGAACATGAACGCCATCGTGTCGTCCAGCTTGTGCGGCCGCAGCTCCGCCGTGCTCGCCTTCTCGAACGCGTCCGCATCCGGCCCATGTGGCAGCATGCAATTGTGCAGTGAGAACCCGCCGGGCACGAAGCCCTGCGGCTTCGCGTCGTACTGCCCGTGGATGAGGCCCATGAACTCGCTCATCAGGTTCATGTGGTACCAGGGCGGCCGGAAGGTGTTCTCCGCCACCATCCAGCGCGGCGGGAACAGCACGAAGTCAATGTTCGCCGTGCCCGGCGTCTCGCTCGGCGCGGTGAGGCAGGTGAAGATCGAGGGATCGGCATGGTCGAACAGGATCGGCCCCACCGGCGAGAAGCGCGACGTGTCGTATTTGTAGGGCGCGTAGTTGCCGTGCCAGGCGACGACATCCAGCGGCGAATGCCCGATCTCCGCCGTCCAGAACACCCCGCCCCACTTCACCGTCACCCGATGCGGCGTATCCAGGTCCTCGTAGGACGCGACGGGCGAGAGGAAGTCGCGCTGGTTCGCCAGGCAATTCGCCCCGATCGGCCCACGCTCCGGCAGCGTGAAGCCGCCGCCGTAATTCTCGCAGACATAGGCGCGCGCCGGCCCGCTCACCTCCACCCGGAACTTCACGCCGCGCGGGATGACGGCGATCTCGCCGGGCGCGGCCTCGATCACGCCGAACTCGGTGCGGAAGCGCATCGCGCCCTGCTGCGGCACGACCAGCATCTCCGCATCCGCATTCCAGAACGCCTCCGCCTCCATGCTGCGGGTGACGAGCGCGACATGCGCGGCCATGCCGGTCTGCGCGCCGGCGTCGCCGCAACTCGTGATCGTGCGCATGCCCGTCAGGAAGGTCAGCCCCTCGGCCGGGATCGGCAGCGGGTCCCAGCGCAGCGGCTGCACCGGCAGCTCGGCCGGCGCCGCGTCGGGCGCGGTGACCCAATGCGGATGCGCGGCCTTCGAGAACCGGCCGATATGCGCGACGGTCGGGCGGATGCGGTACAGCCACGACCTCTGGTTGCTCGCCCGCGGCGCCGTGAAGGGCGATCCACTCAACTGCTCCGCATACAGCCCGTAGGCGCAGCGCTGCGGCGAGTTGCGCCCGACCGGCAGCGCGCCCGGCAGCGCCTCCGTCTCGAAGGAATTCCCGAACCCCGAGAGGTAGCCGGCCGTGGCCGTCGTCAGGCCCTGCGGGGGCGTGATGTCCATGACGTGTCTCCTCGTTCTGCCGCATATAGCGCAGGGCCGCACGGCTTGCCCAATCGCGGCCCGGCGAGCCACTCTCCCGCCCGAGGAGGGCACGGCATGAGCCTGCGCGGAACCGCCTGCATCGCCGGCGCCTACGAACACCCGACCCGCAAGGCGCCGGACCGCTCCACCGCGCAGCTCCATGCGGAGGTCGCCTGGGGCGCGCTGCAGGATGCCGGCCTCGCGAAGGACGACGTGGACGGCTTCTTCTGCGCCGGCGACGCGCCCGGCATGGGCCCGCTCTCGATGGCCGAGTACCTCGGACTCGACCGCCTGCGCCACGTGGACAGCACGGATATCGGCGGCAGCTCCTACGTCGCCCACGTCGCGCACGCCGCCGCCGCGATCGCGACCGGCCGCTGCGACGTTGCCCTCATCACGCTGGCCGGCCGCCCGCGCAGCGAGGGCCAGGCGACCGGCACCGCGACGCGCGCACAGAACCCCTCCATCCCCGACGAGCCCTTCGAGATCCCGATGGGCCGCACCGTCGCGGGTGCCTATGCCATGTGCGCGATGCGGCACATGCACGAGTTCGGCACGACGTCGGAGCAGCTCGCCTGGATCAAGGTCGCCGCCAGCCACCACGCGCAGCACAACGAACACGCGATGCTGCGCAAGGTCGTCACCGTGCAGGAAGTCGTGGAAAGCCCGCTCGTCGCCGATCCGCTGCACCGCCTGGATTGCTGCGTGATCAGCGACGGCGGCGGCGCGCTGGTGGTGACGCGCCCCGAAATCGCCCGCGGCCTTAAGCGCCCTGTCATCACCGTGCGCGGCACCGGCGAGGCGCTGAAGCATCAGGCCGGCGGATACAACGACCTCACCTTCTCCGCCGCCCGCTGGTCTGGCGCCCGCGCCTTCGAGGAAGCAGGCGTCGCGCCCGCCGACATCCGCTACGCCAGCATCTACGACAGCTTCACCATCACCGTCCTGATCCAGTTGGAAGACCTGGGCTTCTGCGCGAAAGGCGAGGGCGGGCGCTTCGTCGCCGACGGCAACCTCATCAGCGGCGTCGGCCGGCTGCCCTTCAACACCGATGGCGGCGGCCTGTGCTCCAACCACCCCGCGAATCGCGGCGGCATGACGAAGGTGATCGAGGCCGTGCGGCAGCTCCGCGGCGAGGCGCACCCTGCCGTGCAGGTCCGCGACTGCGCGCTCGCCCTCGCCCACGGCACCGGCGGCCTGCTCGGCCACCGCCACGGCAGCGCGACGCTGATCCTGGAGCGCACATGACCGAACGCCCCATCCAGGCCCCGATCCCGGATCCCACGACGCAGCCCTTCTGGGACGCCTGCCGCGAGGGCCGCCTGATGATCGGCCTCTGCCGCGACACCGGCCGCCACTTCTTCCCGCCCCGCGGCGCCTCCCCCTTCACCCTCTCCCCGAACGTGGACCTGGTGGAGGCGAGCGGCCGCGCCACGCTCTACACCTACACGGTCATGCGCACCGCCACGCCCTACATGCCCGCCATGGCGGAGCTGGAGGAAGGCCCGCGCATCTTCACCAACCTCGTGGACCTGGCGCCGCAGGACGCCCGCATCGGCATGCGCCTACGCGTGGTCTTCCGCACAACGGAAGCCGGCCCCACCGTCCCGATGTTCGCGCCGTCCGAATAGCCCTCCCCCCTTGCGGGGGAGGGTTGGGAGGGGGGCAGCGCAACCTGACCCCTATCGGCCCACCTCACCACCCAACACCGAAACCCGCCATCAATTGAACAGCGTACTAACGCTGCTCTCCTCGCTGATCCGCTTCATCGCCTCCGCGATCAGCGCCGAAATCGTCAACTGCCGGATATTGCGCGAAACGCGCATCGCCTCGGTCGCCAGGATCGAATCCGTCACCACCATCGTCTCGATCGGCGCCGCGCCCACCCGCGCCACCGCACCGCCCGAGAACACGCCGTGCGTCACATACACGCTCGCCGACTTCGCCCCGTGCTTCAGCAGCGCCTCCGCCGCATTGCACAGCGTGCCCCCTGAATCCACGATGTCGTCCACCAGGATGCAGTGCCGGCCCTCCACCTCGCCGATCACGTTCATCACCTCGGAGACGCCCGCGCGCGGCCGCCGCTTGTCAATGATCGCCAGGTCCGCGCCGATCCGCGCCGCGATCGCCCGCGCCCGCACCACGCCACCCACATCCGGCGAGACCACCACCGTCTCCCGCCCCGCGAAGCGTTCCTGGATATCGCGGGAGAACAGCGGCGCGGCGAACAGGTTGTCCACGGGGATGTCGAAGAAGCCCTGGATCTGCCCGGCATGCAGGTCCATCGTCAGCACGCGGTGCGCGCCGGCCTCGACGATGAGGTTGGCGACCAGCTTCGCGCTGATCGGCGTGCGGCTGCCGCTCTTCCGGTCCTGCCGCGCATAGCCGAAATAGGGGATCACCGCCGTGATGCGCCGCGCGCTGGACCGCCGCAGCGCATCCAGCATGATCAGCAGCTCCATCAGGTTGTCGTTCGCCGGATAGCTCGTGGACTGCACCACGAACACGTCCTCGCCGCGCACGTTCTCATGGATCTCGCAGAAGATCTCCATGTCCGCGAAGCGCCGCACCGAAGCCTGGGTCAGCGCGATCCCGAGGGCCGAGGCCACCGCCTCGGCCAGAGGGCGGTTGCTGTTGCAGGCGATGATCTTCATGCGCGGGCCTCTGGGGCGGTACGGGCGGCGACCCGATAGCAACGCGCCCGACCCGAGTCCATCACGCGACGGTCATCGCCGCGGCCGCGCCGGTGCAGGCGAAGCGGCCGGTGCCCCCGTAGGCGCCCCCGCAGACGCCCGCGTAGGCGCCCCTTGCGGCGCCTCCGCCACCGTCCCCGCATTGGCAATCACGTCCCGCACGCCGCCCGCCGCCTCCTCCGCCACGACATAGGCCACGTCGCCCCACAGCCCGTTCAGGCTGCCCGCCGGCACCTGGTTGAGCTGCAGCACCCGGCCGAGGTCGTACCCGTCGCGGCGCGAGACGGTCCAGACGATCTCCACCCTCTGTTGCGCACGCTCGATCGGCACCATCGAGACCACGCCGCCCACCGCGAATTCCGCGCCGTCCGACGCGTCCTGCACCTGGAAGCCGAGCCCCGCCAGCCGCTCTCCCATGCGCGTCGTGAGGCTGCGGTTGCCGTCGCCCGGCGCGCCCCGCACCGCCAGCAGCCGCACCACCGGCGGCCCGCGGCCGGCCGCGCGCTCATCGCCCGTGCGCCGCTGCGCATCCGCCCGCGCCGCGAGCGTCGCGAGCGCCGGCGCCGCTTCCGTCGCCACGCGCCCGAACACCGGCGCACCGCCCTCCGCCCATTCGCGGGCGGGCAGGGCGCGGCCCGCATGATCGCCGAGCGGCCGGCCATCGGCATCGCGCAGCACGAAATACGGCGTCACGTTCGCCCCCTGCCGCGTGACGGAGACCACCACCTCCCAATCCAGCGGCAGCCGCTCGCCCGCCGTCGCCGGCACCTCCTGCGCGACCAGCGCATCCGCCAATGCGCGCGAGAGCGTCTCGCCTTCCCCGTCGGTCAGCAGCGCGTCGGTCGGCGGCGTCACCGCCAACCGATACGCCGGCGGCCGCGCGAGCATCCGCGCCACGCGCCCCGGCTCGCCCCGGAAAGGCTGCGGCAGCGGCCCGCAGGCCCCGAGCGCGGCCGCGAGCATCAGCACCCCGCGCCGGCTAGAGCAGGACACAGGAAACCAGCAGCGTGAGCACGATCATGACCAGGAACATGATGAGATAGGGCACGGCGTCACCTCCCCGGCACCGCGATGGCCGAGAGCTGGTGCCCGATCGGCCCATCGCCCGCCAGCGTCGCGCGCCGATGGCTGAAGAACGCGTCCGGCTCGCCGAGCGTGTCGCGCCCGATCCACGTGGCGGCGACGCCCGCCGCGCGCAGCCGCGCGACGCAATAGCCCGGCAGGTCGAACTGCCACCGCTCCGCGCGCCGGCCCGGCGCGAAGTGCGCGCCGGCGTCCGCGTTCCGCGCCAGCACCGCGTCGCGCAGGTCCGGCCCCACCTCGTAGCTCGCCTGCGAAACGCACGGCCCGATCGCAGCCGCGATGCGCTGCCGCGCCGCGCCCAGCCGCTCCATCGCCTCGACCGTCGCCTCCAGGATGCCGGCCACCGCGCCGCGCCACCCGGCATGCGCCGCGCCCACCACGCCCGCCCCGGCATCCGCAAACAGCACCGGCGCGCAATCCCCGGTGACGATGCCGAGCAGCAGGCCTGGCCGGTCCGTCACCATCGCATCCGCCTTCGGCCGCGCCTCCTCGGCCCACGCGCCGCGCACGACCTCGACCGCCACGCCATGCACCTGCGTCAGCCCGACCAGCGCCTCCGGCGGCAGGCCGAGCGCATCCGCCGCCCGCGCCCGGTTCTCGCGCACCGCCTCCGGATCGTCGCGGCCGGAGAGCGAGCAGTTCAGGCTCGCGAACCGCCCCGTCGAGACGCCGCCCGCGCGCGTGAAGAACCCGTGCGGCGCCGGCAGCGACGCGGTGAGGGTCGGAACGGTCATGGTTCCTCGAATCCGGGCGGCACGCCGAGCCGGGGATCGCAGACCGCGAGCGCCTTGAACAGCCGCCCCATCCTCTCCGCCGCGGTGAGCCGCTCCGCCCCCGACAGGATTTCGCCCGCCAGCCGCGGCCGCGCCCCCGCCAGCATCGCCGCCCGCGTCATCAGCCCCAGCCGTTGCAGCACGAGCCCCTGCGGCAGCGGCCCATGCACCGCAGCACCCGCCTCCCGCGCCGCCGCGCCGACCGCCCCGAAATCCACATGCGCCGTCAGGTCGCGCGTCCCCGGCTCCGCGAGCGGATCGAGCCCCGTCTCATGCCCGCGCACCGCCTGCAACGTCTCCCCGAAGGCCGGCCCCGCATACCCGTAGTCGAACACCAGCGCCGCCCCGCCCCCCGAAGCGAGGCGCGCCGCAACGTCCCGCGCGAAGCCCAGCGCCGCCTCACAGATCTCGACCACTTCCCCCTCCGCCGCCCCCGAAAGCCCTCCCCCGTTCACGGGGGAGGGTTGGGTGGGGGGACCACCAGCGCCGCCCCCAACAACCTCCACCCACCCCCCATCCTCCACATACCTCTCCGCCCACCCATCGCCCCGCCTGACGAATTGCCGGATCGGCAACGCATCCAGGAACTCGTTGGCCAGCAGCAGCATCGGCCCGTCCGGCAGCGCCGCGACATCGTCATGCCACCCCGCCACCGCATCCCCCAGTGCACGGCGTTGCGCCTCCCGCAGCGCCGGCGACGTCTCGACCAGATGCACCCGCACCGCAGCCCGGAACGCCGGCGCCACGCCTTCCACCGCCCGAAGCGCATCGGCCATCAGCGTCCCGCGCCCCGGCCCGCATTCCACCAGCAGCACGGGATAGGGCGCGCCCATCCGCTCCCACATCACCGCGCACCACGCCCCCAGCACCTCGCCGAAGGCCTGCGAGATCTCCGGCGCCGTCGTGAAATCCCCGCCGCGTCCCAACACCTGCGGCCGCGCGTAATACGCCGCCGCCGCCCGCGCCATGAACGCGTCCAGCCGCTCCCGCATCAGGCCAGCGCGGGCCGGGACCGCGCCCGCAGGATCAGCCAGGCCCCCGCCGCGATCATCGGCAGCGAGAGCAGCTGCCCCATCGTCGCCCCGCCGACCAGGAAGCCGAGATGCGCGTCCGGCTGCCGGAACAGCTCGCCCACCAGCCGCGCCAGCCCGTACCCGGCCAGGAACACCCCGCTCAGCAGCCCGGGCCGCGCCCGAACCGCAGGCATGCGCACCAGCACCTGCAACACCACGAACAGGCACACCCCCTCCAGGACCGCCTGGTAGAGCTGGCTCGGGTGCCGCGGCTCCGGCCCGCCGGTCGGGAACACCATCGCCCAGGGCACGTCGCTGACCCGCCCCCACAGCTCCCCATTCGCGAAATTCGCGAGCCGTCCGAGGAACAGCCCGATCGGCACCACGCAGACCACCCGGTCCGCCAGCACGAAGGGTTCCAGGCGCTGCCGCCGCCCGAACAGGATCAGCGCCGTCACCACGCCGAGCATGCCGCCGTGGAAGGACATGCCCCCGTGCCACAGATACAGCGCCTCCCACGGCGCCGTCACGTAGTAGCCGGGCCGGTAGAACAGCACGTAGCCCAGCCGCCCGCCGAGGATGATGCCCAGCGTGACCCAGGTGACCAGGTCGTCCACCTGCTCCCGGCTCGCCGCGACCGGGACCAGCGCGCACAACCGCCGCGCCAGCCACCACCCGCCCACGATGCCGGCGATGTAGGCCAGCGCGTACCAGCGCAGCGCCAGCGGCCCGATCTGCAGCGCGACCGGGTCAATGGCCGGGAAGGCGATGGCGAGCATCAGCGATGCGGGTCCGGGCGCATGAGGAAGTCGCGCACGTAGCGCGCCACGCCGTCCTCCAGCGCGGTCATCGGCCGGTCATAGCCGGCCGCGCGGAGGCGGTTCAGCGGCGCCTCGGTGAAATACTGGTACTTGCCGCGCAGGTCGCCCGGCATGTCCACGAACTCGATCCGCTCCGGCTGCCCCATCCCCGCGAACATCGCCCGCACCAGGTCGAGGAAGCTGCGCGCGCGCCCCGACCCGACATTGAACAGCCCGCTCACGCCGGGATTGTCGAGCAGCCACAGCATCACCGCCACGCAGTCGTCCACATGCACGAAATCCCGCTTCTGCTCGCCATCCGCGATGCCCTCGCGGTCCGATCGGAACAGCCGCGCCGCGCCGCCGCCCGCCACCTCGTTGAACTTGTGGAAGACCACGCTCGCCATCCGGCCCTTGTGATACTCGTTCGGGCCATAGACGTTGAAGAAGCGCAGCCCCGCCCATTGCGGCGGCGCCGGCGCGCCCCGCGCCAGCATGTCCGCCGCCCGCCGGTCGAAGGCCAGCTTCGACCAGCCATAGAGGTTCAGCGGCCGCAGCGCCGCCAGCGCCTCCGCCCGCATGTCGTCCTCGAACCCCAGCGCCCCGTCGCCATAGGTCGCGGCGGAGGAGGCGTAGATGAACGGCACGCCGCGCTCCGCGCAGGCCGCCCACAGCCAGATCGGCAGGGTGAAGTTGGTCGCCGCCACCAGGTCGCCATCCAACGCCGTGGTCGCGCTGATGGCGCCGAGATGGATCACCGCCTCGATGTCCTCATCCTCGGCGTCGGTCCACCAATCCTCCAGCTCCTCCGGCGGCAGGATGCCGGCGATGCCGTGCTTCGCGATGTTGCGCCACTTCTCGCGCCCCGATACGGCATCGGTTTCACCCCCGCGCAGCCGGTCCACGACCATCACCTCCGCGCCGCGCCCGACCAGCGCGGCAACGAGGTTCGAGCCGATGAAACCGGCGCCGCCGGTGACCAGATACATCGGAAATCCCTTGCAGCGGCGCCTTCCGCGCCGCGGGGTATAGGTCGCCGCGGCGCGGCCGCACAAGCAGCGCCCCCGCGCGCGAAGGAGGTCGTGATGGCGTCTGGCAACGAGACCGGCGAGGGCCGCGGCGGCAAGCGCGGCATCTTCGACGACCTGGCCGGCATGGCCGGCGGCGCCTTCTCCGTCATGGCCGCCATGCGCGCCGAAGCCGAGGCGATGGCGAAGGCGCAGGCGGAGGCGATGGTGCAGCGCCTCGAACTCGTCCGCCGCGACGAGCTGGACGCCGCGCTCGAAGTCGCCCGGCGGGCGCGCGAGGGCGCCGAGGCGCTGGAAGCGCGCGTCGCCGAACTCGAACGCCGCCTCGCCGCGCTGGAGCCGGCGACCGGCGCGACGGAAGGCGCCTGACGCCCGCCTTCGCCGCGCAACGTTCACGGTTCTCCACAAACGATTGGCGCAACACGCAAACCGAAGCCTTGCGGTCGCGTTGCCGGACCAGTAACGCTAGCGCTTGTGGCGAATCGGGGTGTTGAGCCCCAACACCTCGGTGTCACAGGGGAGTCCTTCTGGGCGCGTGCGGCTGGGGGGCCGCGCGGGCCGCATCCGGGCGAAGGAGGTGCCGCATGTCAGCCTATCTCGGCCATGAGACGACCGAGCGCTCCGCCAACCCGCTCGACATCATCGAACAGATTATCGCGTCCAACGAATGGGCCTTCGACCGCCGCTCGGATTCCGAGATGGCGGCCGAGGCGCCGGGCAAGTGGTGCGACTACGGCCTCTACTTTTCCTGGTCGCACGAGATCAGCGCCATGCACTTCTCCTGCGCCTTTGATCTCAAGGTCCCGCCGAACCGCCGGGACAAGCTGTTCGAGCTGCTGTCACTCGCGAACGAGAAGCTGTGGATCGGCCATTTCGGCCTCGACAGCGACGACGGCGTTCCCGTCTTCCGTCACTCCGTCCTCCTGCGCGGCGCCCCTGGTGCCTCCGCCGAATCGCTCGAGGACATGGTGGACATCGCGCTGACGGAGTGCGAGCGCTTCTTCCCCGCCTTCCAATTCGTCCTCTGGGGCGGCAAGGCTCCCGCCGAAGCCCTCCAGGCCGCCATGCTCGACTGCGTCGGCGAGGCATAGCCTCCCTTCCCGCTCTCCCCTCGCGGGAGAGGGCCGGGGTGAGGGGGGGAGAAGCGCCGACGACGCGCTTCTCCCCCCAGCCGACCGCCACCACCTCGTCCCGACCACACCACGTTGCCAGACGCATCCCGCCACGCGACCCTGCCCACATGACCACCCCACTCCCCGTCGGCGGCATCCTGCCGCCAACCCTCCTGGTCGGCTGCGGCAAGATGGGCGGCGCCTTGCTCGCCGGCTGGCGCGAACGCGGCCTGTCCGCCTGCACCGCCGTCGAGCCGCACGTCGCCGGCCCGATCCCCGGCGCCACCGTTGTCCCGACGCCGGGAGAAATCCCGGAAAGCTTCACCCCCGCCGCTGTCGTGCTCGCCATCAAGCCGCAGGAAGCCCCCGCCGCCCTGCCGCTCTACGCGCGCTTCGCCGGATCGGCGGTCTTCGTCTCCATCATGGCCGGCCGAACCCTCGCCGGCATGCGCGCCACCCTCGGCCCCGACGCCGCGATCGTCCGCGCCATGCCCAACACCCCCGCCGCCGTCCGCCAGGGCTTCACCGTCGCCTGCGCCGGCCCCGGCGTCTCCCCTGCCCAACAGACGCTCGCGGACAACCTGCTCGCCGCCACCGGAGAGGTCGCCTGGGTCGAGGACGAATCCCTCCTCGATCCCGTCACCGCCGTCTCCGGCGGCGGCCCTGCCTACGTCTTCCTCCTCGCGGAACTCCTGGAAGCCGCCGCCATCGAGCAGGGCATCCCCGCCGACCTCGCCCGCCGCATGGCCCGCGCCACCGTCGCCGGCTCCGGCGCCCTCCTCGCCGCCAGCCCGGACGACGCCGCCACCCTGCGCCGGAACGTCACCAGCCCGAAGGGCACCACCGAGCGCGCGCTCGCCGTGCTGATGGACAGCGCCGCCTGGCCCGAAGCGGTCTCGCGCGCCATCGCCGCCGCCACCGCCCGCTCCCGCGAGCTTGCGGGCTAGCCGCACGCCCCCCACCATCCCCGCATGGACACCGACGGCCCCCTGCTCGAAGCCCTGTTCCGCGTGATCGCCGCGCATGGCTGGCGCGGCGTCACCCCCGCCCGCCTCGCCGCCGAATCCGGCACCCCCGCCGCCGAACTCGTCCGCCGCTTTCCCTCCCGCCTCGGCCTCCTCCGCGCCTTCGGCGACCACGTGATGGACGAGGTCGCGCGCGGCACCGTGGCAGGGCAGGGGGGCACGCCGCGCGACCGCCTCTTCGACGTGATGATGCGCGGCCTCGACGCGCTCGCGCCCTATCGGGCGGGCCTCGGCCGCCTGATGACCGAGCTCTACGCCGATGCCGTGCTGTTCGGCGCGCTGGCGCCGGTGTTCCAGCGCAGCATGGAACGCATGCTCGACGCGGCGGAGCTCGACAGCGCCGGCCTGAAGGGCCGCCTGCGTGCCGCCGGCCTCGCATTCGTCTGGATCCGCGTGGTCAATGCCTGGTCGAAGGACACGACGGAGGAGCTGGGCCCGACCATGGCCGCGCTCGACCGCGCACTGGACCGCGCCGAACAGGCCGCCCGCAGCTTCGGCCTCGTCGGCGGCGACCTCGCCCCGCCGCCCGAACCCACGCCGCCGTGAGGCATCGCCGCGCTTCTGCCGCGAGGCGCTTTCACCTACCATCCCCCCGCCGAGGAAGGAGTGCCGGACGATGTCAGACCGCTTTCCCATGAAGCCCGACGACATGATGAAGATGTTCGCGGAGTTCCGCCTGCCGCACTTTGCGGACATGGAGAGCCTGGCCCAGGCGCAACGCCGCAACCTGGAAGCCCTCTCCGCCGCCAACCGCATCGCGCTGGAAGGCGCGCAGGCCGTCGCGCGCCGGCACATGGAGATCGTGCAGTCCGCGATGTCCGAGATGACCGACGCGATGCGCAGCATGGCCGGCACCGAAAGCCCGCAGGACCGCGCCCAGCGCCAGGCCGACCTGCTGAAGCAGGGTTATGAGCGTGCGGTCACCAACATGAAGGAGATCGCCGACCTCATCCAGAAGTCGAACGGCGAGGCGCTGGCCCTGCTGAACCGCCGCTTCGCCGAGGCGATGGAGGAGGTCACGCACATGGCCGCGAAATCCCCGGGCGGCTGATCCGGTCCGCCGCGTCCATCTGCCGACTCTGGACGATCTCGCGCCCGGCCGCCGGCATCGTCCTCGCCTCCGACGGATCGCACTTGATCGCCGGCCGCTGCGTGCCCCTGGATGGCGGGCAGGCGCTGCGCACGGGCTGACGCGCCGCCCCGCATCCCTCACGCTTCAGGAGCCGCCGATGACCACCGACACCCGCATTGAGGATTGGGACAACTACAGCGCCGCACTCCGCGACCGCGGCAAGGAACTCTCCGCGCTCCACCCGGAGGTCGTGAAGGGCTTCAGCGCCCTCAGCCGCGGCGCCGCCAGCGCGAAGCACCTGGACGCGAAGATGCGCGAGCTGATCGCGCTCGCCGTCGCCGTCACCCTCCGCTGCCAGGGCTGCATTGACGCCCACAGCCGCAAGGCCAAGGCCGCCGGCGCCTCCCGCGAGGAGATCGCCGAAGCCCTCGGCGTCGCCATCGCCCTCAACGCCGGCGCCGCCCTGACCTACTCGCTGCACGCGCTGGACGCGGTGGACGGGACGGGGCAGAGATGAGCTGAACCCCACCCGCCTTGCTTGATACTCCGTTGAAAGTCGTTACGATAGCGACTGACTTACTGCGGATATCGGAGCAGCATGAGCAAACCGCCGAACCGCCGCGCAGACCGTATCCAGAAGTTCGGAAGTAGAGACACTGCGCGAAAGCAGGGTGTCGTCGTGAGCTACCTGGCCGCGTATCTGCGCGTCATGTCAAAGCAGCGCTTCCACTTGTCATACGTGGACGCCTTTGCAGGCTGTGGCGCACGCATTGACGCGGCTGCACCCATTGTAGCACAGGCCAGCCTCTTGTCTGATGCTTCCGCTTCACATCCGAAGGTCGGCACTGCGCTTGAGGCCCTGCGGCTCAGGCCTGGATTCCAGAGATGCGTGTTCGGTGATCGGAACGGACGGCATCTAGCGGCTCTCGAAGCGCGCATCAGGGAGGCACGTGCCTCAGGCGAGGTTCTGCCGGTAACCGATGTGGTCAAGGCAGACGCAAATGTGTTGGTGCGGCGTGAGTGCGCGTGGATCGCTGGCAACAGTGAGCGGAAGGCCGTCATGTTCCTCGATCCCTACGGAATGCAGGTCGAGTGGCGCACTCTCCAAGCAATCGCCGACTGCCCAGGCATTGATCTCTGGCTGCTTCTCCCCACCGGGATAGCTGTGAACAGACTTCTTCCTTGGAAGCGTGCGCAGCACCCACGCTGGGCCGAAAGAATGGATGCTTTCTACGGTTCCGGCGATTGGCGAAGCAGTCTGCTGACGACCGACACGGACATGCTCGGAATGCAGCGCGAAACGCGCTCGTCTGACTTCAACGGCATTGTCCGATTCACAATGGACCGCCTCGGGTCGCTCTTCGGAGGCGGGCTCCTGCCGCAGGCTCTTCCACTCCGCGTCGGTTGCAACGACAACGCCTATCACCTCGTGTTTGCAAACTCCTCCAAGAGCGAGCACGTCCGGAAGATTGCGCACGACATCGCGGGCCATCTGATTTGCAAGGCTCAGGCGGGAAGCTGATCCCACGTCTTGCCATCAAGGTGCCGCCCTGCGGCCTTTTTGCTCACCCGCATCAGCGGTGTGCCCCCAATCACACGCGATGGCGCCGAGGGCCCGTCCGCGGGTGCCCAGTTGCCCCACTGCTTGAAGTGGAATGGGACGCCCGCCTCAATGCACTGATCACGTAATGCGCGGAACCAAGCCGGGTCAGAAGGCCGCGCTCGCGGGCCACTCTCCCCACCCGCGATCACCCAGTGGATGTGCGGATGCAGCCACGGTGACAGATCGAGCCGAGCAAGCAGCGGCTCGCACGAGAGAAAGCGAACGGCAGCAGGTACGGCTGCAAGCTGGGGCAGCCGGCGCTGCGCCCAAGCCTGAGTCTCAACGGTAGTTCCAAGCCAGACGTTCTTTGGCCACCCTCCGTCCCACGGAGCGAGTTCGGCTGCCCGCTCAGGACGCTTCGTGAGCAGCAGCCAGTCCAGACAGGGCGTCTCGCCGATAAGCCCGGCCAGCTTTGCCCGCCACGGATCAAGCTCGCGCCGGTCTTCAAAGACATCAGCCATGCTCGCGCAAAAAACGCGATGCCTTCGCCCTGCCGCCTTCGCTTCCTCGTTCCAGCGTTTTGGTTCAGCCCAATGCTTCTCCCCGAAAAACCGACGCGCAGCGTGCGCACCCCAAACGGCAGCCCCAACGCGCTTCGCCCAGGCTTCTGCATAGCAATTTTTGCATGCCGGCGAGACCTTTACGCAACCCCACCATGGGTTGAAGGTATGGTCGGTCCACTCGATGCGGCTGTTCTTCGCCACGGCCGTCCCTTCGATTCTCCACCAAGCATAATCCACTTGCGCGCCCTTCTCGCACCCCCTTAACACCACCCGCATCCGCGGATCAGCCGTCAGCCTCACCGCCACCAGCGCCAGCGGCACGCTGATCCGGCTCGCGAGGGAGGAGAGCGTTGTGCCCGCCAGCAGCAGCCCGACGGTGATCTCGAAGAGCTTTAATCCTCTATGTCAGGCACGCGCGACGCCCTCGGCATATGCCCCTCATCGCGGAATGGCGGCGGTCACCGCAGGTCGGGCCAGTCTCCGCGCGCGGAATCGCGTGCCGGCGTGGCGATGGCCCAGCCCGGCTGCGCATCGCGCCCGCGCGCCTGCAGGTTGAGGCTGACCAGCAACGTCATCAGCACCGCCTGCACCGAGCAGAAGAGCGTCACCGACACCAGCCCGAGATTCGCCCCCACGATCACCCAGATCGTGTTGCCGAGTGCCTGCGCCGCGTCGCGCAGCAGGTCGGGCCGGCTGAACTCGCAGCGCCCCGCCCGCCTGTCGCGCAACCGCTGCAGGACCTTCGGCATGCCCGAGACCGCGACGAGCGAGCCCGCCACCAGCCCGAGCGCGTCGAAGACCAGCGCACGGCTGTCGAGCAGGACTTGGATAGCGGTGACGTCGAAGGGATTTGTCATCCCCGGCCCTCCTGCATCATCCTGCGCCGGGGCCATGCTGCCTACGGTGCGGTGGTCGTCTCAAAAAACAACACTAAAGCGACGATTGACGACGCACCACGACGCGTCTGGACGGAGAAGGCCAGAGAACGTCTAATTTTTCCAGCACCGACAGCGTGTTGAGACAAAACATCGCACCTGACTGACAATGTTGGCCCAATTGGCTGCTATTTTTTCATCACAGATCAAAACTTGGAATGTTTCCAGGCAGCTCGCCAGTCGCGCAGGACACGCCGCCCCGTCGCTCCCGAAGCCGGTCCTGCCCCGCCGATCCGCCCTATGCCGCGGCCGGCAGCCGCAGCACGAACCGCGTGCGCGACGCGTCCGATTCGTGGTCCAGCGTCCCGCCCATCGCCTCCGCCAACCGCCGCCCTTGGCTCAGGCCGAGGCCCAGCCCGGCGACCGGGTATTGCTCCAGCCCCAGCCGGTCGAAGGACTGGAACAGGCGATGCGCCGCCGAAGCGGCGATGCCCACCCCGTCATCCTCAACCGCGATCCGCACCATTGCCCCCTCCGCCTGCACGACGAAGGCCAGCTCGCCGCCATCGTGCCGGCGGTAGCTGATCCCGTTCCGCCCGAGCGCCAGCAGGATGGCGCGCAGCGCGGGCGGGTTGGCGACCGGCGTCGCCCCCGCCTCGCCACGCACCTCGCCCCGCAGCCGCACGCTCACCCGCCGGTCGGCCGCGAGCGGCGCCAGGTCCGCGCACACCTCCCGCAGCACCGGCGGGAGAGGCACCGGCCCGACCGTCGGCGCGGCCGCGCCCTCGCGCGGCCCGGTGAGGGCGCGCATCTGCGCGGCCGTCTCCAAACCGCCCGCCAAGGCTGCGACCAGCCCCTCCGCATCCGCTCGCAAGGGGGCGGGCAGCGGGCCCTGCAACCAGTGCCCGACCGCGCGGTGGAACGCCCGGTCGCCGGCGGCCGCGGCCACCGCGCGCCGCTGGGCCCCGTGCAGCCGTGCCGTGACCGCGGCCTGCCGGTCCACCAGCAGGCCGAGCAGCAGCACCGCGATCCCGTTGCAGCCCAGCAGGAGTTGGAGGAACTGCGCGCGTGTGACCAGGTCCTCGGACAGGCCGGCGACGTAGCCGTGCCCGAGGCTCGTCAGCGCGAAGCCCGCCGCGGCCACGATCGCCTGCGACGCCAGCGCCCCGACGAGCCCGCCCGCCAGCGCGGCCAGCGCCTGCACCGGAAGCAACAGGAACCCGAAGGGCAGGGCGGACTGCGTGAAGACGGCAACCGACACGCCCGTCACCACCACCAGCGCGCCAGGCAGCATCAGGCGCCGGCGCGGCGTCCCGGCAGCCATGCGCCGTCCCGCCAGCAGGAACGGCGTGAACATGCCCAGCCCGAGCACATTCGCCTCGAAGCTCAGCTCCGCTACCGCCAGCACCGGCGCGCCGCGCACCGCCGCCAGCATCGCGGCCGTCAGCAGCGCCGCCGCGGCCGGCGCCACGATCAGCGCCACCGCAAAGCGCATCGCGACGCGGCGCAGCCGCAGCCGCCCGATCCCGCCACCGCGGAGGCGCGAGAGCGCCGTCGCCGCCAGCCCGATCAGCAGCGCATTCGCGGCCGCGAAGCCTGCGATCACCATCGGCGGGTCGCCCACCCAGGCATTCGCGCCCGCCGCCCCCGCCAGCCCCGCGAGCACCTGCGGCGCGCGCCACCCCGGCCGCGACGCGACCGCGATCACCACCAGCAACCCGTTCAGCGGCCACACCGGCGCGATGCCCAGCCCTTGTCGCGCCAGGAGGATGGTGCCGAGCGCGACCGCGAAGCCCCCGACCCCGATCAGCAGCAGCCGAAGGGCGAGCTGCCCACGGATACGAATTCGGCCGGCGTCGAACATCACGGATCCTCCGTCAGGGCATGCAGGTGCGCCCGACGCGAAGATTGCGCGATGGTGAATGAATGGAACGTAAACGGCCTCAGCGATGCGCGTTCAGGAACCGCATCACATCCGCCCACACCGCATCCGTCGCCAAGCCGAACCGTCGCCCCGGCACCGAGAGCGCGACCACCGGGCCAAGATGCGCCATCCCCTCATGGAGGCTCAGCGTCGCCTCCCCGCCCGCCGCCGCCAGGTCGCGCGCCAGGTCGCGCGCGTGGAACGGCCCCACCACCGTGTCGGCCAGGCCATGCACCAGCAGCAGCGGCGGCGCCCCGCGCAGCGCCGCCGCGTCCGGCACCGCCATGATCCGTCCGCCCGGCGCACCCGCGAAGATGCTGAGGTTCGGCTCGTCCCGCGGCTGCCAGGCGATCGGCGCCGAAAGCAGCACGCCCCCGGCCAGCGCGCCGCGCCCGCCGGCCACCCCCGCCTCCGACAGCCAGCGCGGATCGAGCGCGAGCGAGGCCGCGATGAAGCCCCCCGCCGAATGCCCCATCACGAACATCGGCCCGCGCGGCACGCCCTCCGCACGACGCAGCCAAGCCACCGCCGCGGCGCCGTCCTGCACGAAGTCCGGCCATCGCCCGTCCGGCCACACCCGATAATCCGGGATCGCCACCGCGTAGCCCTCGGCCGCGAGCGCGCGCGCGAGGAACGCGTAGTCGCGGCGCGCCCCGCTCTGCCAGCCCCCGCCGTAGAAGAACACGATCAGCGGCGTGGCCGCGGTCGCCCCGGCCGGCAGCGTCAGGTCGAGCAGCCCCCGAGGTCCCTCGGCATAGCGCAGGCCGACCCGCTCCTCCGCCCCCGCCCGCGGCGTGAGCCAGCCCGCGATCCGCGTCGGCGAGCACGCGCCGACCAGCAGCGACATCGCGGCAGCAAGCGCGTAGCGCCACTTCACTCCGCCAGTGCCTCCCGCGCCTGCACCAGCCCCTTGCGCTCGGCCTCCGTCACCTGCGGATAGCTCAGGCCCAGCCCCTCCAGCGCCCGGGTGATCGCCGCGACCACGACGAGCCGCGTGAACCATTTGCGGTCCGCCGGAACCACGTACCAAGGCGCTTCCGGCGTCGCCGTCGCACGGATCGCCGCCTGGTAGGCCTTCATGTAGTCGTCCCAATGCGCGCGCTCCGCCACGTCGTTGGCACTGAATTTCCAGTTCTTCTCCGGCTCCTCGATGCGCTTCAGGAAGCGCTGGCGCTGCTCCTCCTTGCTCACATGCAGGAAGAACTTCAGCACGACGGTGCCCTGCCGGCCGAGGTAACCCTCATACGCCGCGATGTCCTCCAGCCGCTCGTCCCAGATGCGCTTCCCGACGAGCTTCGCCGGCAGCTTCTGGCGCCCGATGATCGCCGGATGCACCCGCGCCACCAGCACCTCCTCGTACCAGGACCGGTTGTGGATCCCGACCTGGCCGCGCTGCGGCAGCCATTGCTGGTGCCGCCACAGGAAGTCGTGGTCCAGCTCCGTCGCACTCGGCGCCTTGAAGCTGGCGACGTGGCAGCCCTGCGGGTTCACGCCGGAGAAGACGTGCTTGATCGCGCTGTCCTTCCCCGCCGCATCCATCGCCTGGAAGATGCACAGCACCGACCACCGGTCCTGCGCGTAGAGCATGTCCTGCTGCGTGGAGAGATATTGCACGCCGCGCTGCAACAGCTCCGGCGCGCCCTCCTTGTCCAGACGCAGCCCGCCATCGTCATCCGGCGCGTGGTCGCGCAGCCGGAAGCGCTTGCCCTCCTCCACACGATAGCGCTCCAGCGCCTTCTCGACCTGCTTCTCCACTTCTCCCTCCCCCGTTTACGGGGGAGGGCCGGGGTGGGGGCACCATCCCCACGCAAGCACCCGGCCCTACCGCCGCATCCCCCGCACCATCCAACCCAGGCTCACCGCCTGCAACACCAGCGTCACGCCGAACGCCGCCGCATACCCCGCCGGCTCCCACCCGCCCGACGCCGTGCGCGGCCACAGATCCAGCACCCACCCGATCGCGTTCTGCAGGACGAACACGCCGAGCAGCATCGTCACGTTGATCGCCGTCGCCACCCGCCCCGCCAGCTCCGCCGGAAACCGCTGCCCGATCACCGCGTACCCCGTCGGCCCGCCCGCCCCGCACAGCGCGAAGAACCACCACACCGCGGCGAGCAACCAAGTATCGCGCGGCCCCGCCATCAGCGCGAGCTGCGCCACCATCATGCCCGCGATCGCCGCCACCGGCAGCGCCATCGGCGGCCACCCCCGCCGCTGCATCGCGGACGACGCCGCCCCGATCCCCGCGCTGCCCACCATCAGCCCGAGCGCATAGGCCAGCAGCGTCGCCGCCCGCCCCGCATCATCCAGCCCGCCCACGTCGCGCAGCCAAGGTCCCGCCCATAGCCCCTGATAGGTGAAGTTCAGCGCCGAGAGCAGCGCCACCGCCGGCGCCAGCCGCAGGAACGCGGCATGTCCGAAGATCCGCCCGAATTCCCGCGCCTCCGCCGCCAGGCTCCGCCGCGGCGCTGCGACGCCCGGCCCGCGATCCGGCACCGACAGCCAGATCCACAGCGACACGCAGCAGGCCAGCGCGCCGAGCCCCAGGAACACCCCCCGCCACCCCAGCACCGGCACCAGCATCGCTGCCGGCAGCGTCGCCGAGAGGCTGCCGAGCGAGCCCACGAACACCCCGAGCCCCGTCACCCCCGCCACGCGGTCCTTCGTGTACCACTGCGTGTTGACCTTCAGCATCGCGATCAGCCCCGCCGAGATGCCGAGCCCCGTCACCACGCGCCCCGCCGCCAGCATCAGCGGCGACGCCGCGAGCGCACACACCGCGAAGCCGCACGCCGCGACCAGCGCCAGCACCGTCTGCACCCGCCGCGCGCCCCACACGTCAATCGCCAGCCCGACCGGCAACTGCGCCGCCGCATAGGCCGCGAAGAACATCGCCGCGAGCAGCCCGAGCCCGCTCGCCGAGAGCGCGAATTCCGTCGCCAGCAGCGGCCCCACGGTGGCCACGAAGGTGCGGCTCGCCTGGTTAACGAAGTTGAGGCCCGCCAGCGGCAGCGTCAGCCGCGCGAAGGAGGGCGTCACGGCAGCCGCAGCCGCACGCTCACCGGGCAATGGTCGGAGAGCCGGTCGCGGAAGCCCCGGTCGCGCTCCGCATAGACCAGCACCGCGACGCTGCGCGGCACCATCCAGTCGCGCGCCTCGCCGCCGAGCAGGATGTGGTCAATGAAGGGCCGCCCACCCCGCGCATCCGCCCAGCACGGCGAGGAGAAGCCCGCCATCGGCCGCGCCAGCGCCTCGCCGCCCTCGACGATGCGGATGAACTCGTCGTGGTCCGTGATGCGCCGGTTGAAGTCGCCGAGCACCGCGAACGCGATCCCCTCCCGCCGCCGCGCCTCCACCCAGCGCGCGATGACCCCGGCCTGCCGCGCCAGCCCCTCGCATTCCGGCGGCCCACGGTCGAAGGCGTCCTCCCGGCAGCCCGCGTTCAGATGCACCGAGAGCAGCCGCAGCCGCGCGCCCTGCGCCCCTTCCACCGTGATGTCCGCCCCCCGCCGCAGGCTGCGCCGCGCATTCGGCCGGATGTCCAGCTCGCGCAGGTCGGGGTTCCGCGTGAACCGCAACCCCCGCCGCACCGCGAAGCCGGGCCGCTGCACGTCGTCCTCGTCCGTCAGGTGGATCGCATAGCCCGCCGGGTCGAAGACCCGCGCCGCCGCCGCCTCCCCGTCAATCTCCTGCAACGCCACCACATCGGCATCCAGCCGCTCCGCATACCCGCGCAGCAGCCGGAAATCCTCCGCCGAGCGGCCGCGGATGTCGCGCGGCAGGTCGGGATGCCCGGTCGGCTTCAGCGTCAGCCAGGCGATGTTCCAGGTCGAGAGCTTGATCTCCTGCCCCGCCGCGGGCGAGGCGAGGAGCAGCAGGAGCAGGAGGATCCGGCGCATGGCCCCGCTATAGCAGCAGCTCCGCCGCCGCGTCGCGCCCGGCGGCGGCGCATCCGTCCAGCGGACGCGCGCCGCAAGCGAACAGGGCCTCGGCGATCGCATCCAGCTCCCGGGCATCGCGCGTCGCATCGTGCCAGGCCTCGCCGGCGGCGCTCCCGCGCGGCACCCAGATCACCGTCTCGTAGCGCGCCCGCGTCAGCAGCACGCGGTAGGTGTTCACGATGTGCCGCCGTTCCTCGGCATTCCGCACGACCTGCCACGCATGGCCGGCGAAGCGCCGGGGCATCCAGCCCTCGCGCCAGGGCAGGTCGCCGCCCCAGGCCATTCCCACCACGTCCAGCTCCAGTCCTTGGCAGTCGTATTCCGTGGCGAAGGTCTCGAGCGCCTCGGAGGCGCGCACGTCCGGCCAGCGGCGCAGGAACCAGTCCGCGACCTCCTCCGCCTGCACGCCGAGACCGTCTGCGCGCAGCCGCTTCGCCCCGGCCGAAGCGACCAGGCCCGCGCGGCGCCGCCCGCGCGCCATCCCGCGCAACGCGCCCCGCATCGCATCCAGGTCGCGCGTCAGCAGGAAAGGCAGGGCAGGCGTCGCCTCCGCGATCGCGCGCGCCTCTCCGGTCGCGCCGCGCAGCACCGCATCCACCCAGGCCGCGCCCGCGCTCTCCCGCACGCTGCGCACGGGCACCGTCAGATCCAGGTCGTCGTCGCGCTCCAGCCAGGCCGGCCAGCCCCCCGCGATGCGCTGCACCGGATCACCCGCCTCCACCGCGCGGGAGGCCGCGACCGCCCGCCAAGTGCCGGAGGCTTCGACCACGCGCCCCCATTCGGCCAGTCCCGCCTCGCCGGTGTTGATCTCCTGCCCGTTACCAATCAGCGCGACCACCACCGCCCAGCCCGCGTGACGGCCCATGATCTCCAGCGCGTGGGCCGGCTCGCTCGCCGTCAGCCGCGACGGCTTGTTGCGCGTGCCGATCCTCGCCTTCGCCTCGTCCCAGGCGCGCTGCGCCTCGTCCCACACGATCAGCCGGTCCGGCGGCGCGCGACGCTGCGGATCGGTCGCGTTGTCCTCCAGGAAGCGGTGCACGTTCTGCAGCCGCTGCTTCGCCCGCCGCATCGCCTCCTCGCGCGCGCAGTCCCGCCGCGCCACCGCATCCCCCGCGAGCGCCGCGCGCAGCACCTCAACCAGCGGCACGTTGCCCGACAGGAAGGCGCTGAGCGCGCCGGCATCGGGCGCGAAGACCGCGTTCAGCCCGCAGAGGGTCTTACCCGCGCCGGGGATGCCGGTGACGACGACCAGCCGTTTGTCGCCCGCCAACTGCGCCGCGCGAACCGCCCGCGCGATGGCCGCGGCCGTGCGCGACAGGTTCGCCGTGTCGGCACGCGCCGCCGCGATCTCCGCCACGCCGTTCCGCGCATAGAGCAGCGTCGCCGCCTCGATGATGTTCGGCACCGGCCGATATGCGGCCCCGAGCCACGCCGCGCCGTCCAGCGGCAACGCCGGTTCCGGTGCAGCCGACTGCACCCAGCGCAGCGCATCACCCAGCGACCCGTGCCCGGACGTGACCGGCCGCGTCACGCAGTGCCAGAACAGCTCCGGCTGCGCCGGCGGCACGAAGGGCGCGTCGCCCGCGACCAGCACCGGCACGATCGGATGCCGCCGGCTGCCCGCGTGGAAATCCCGCAGGTCGAGCGCATAATCCTCCGCCTCCGCGAGCATCGCGGCGTTCGGCGCACCGGTCTTGAATTCCAGCACGAGGATTGCGCGATCGGTGACGATCACCGCATCCACCCGCTTCTCCAGCCGCAGCAGGTCGTATTCCAGCGCCACCGTCCAGGCCGCGCCGCCCGCATCTTCCAAAGCCGCCCGCAACGCGGAGACCTGCCGCGCCCAGGCGAATTCCTGATCCGGCGTCCCCGCCAGCCCGCGCTTCCCGCCAGCCGAGGAGAGCCGCCCGACCGTGTCCTCCACCTCGCGCCTTACCAGCTCCGCCCCGGTGCAGCTGAACCAGGCCCGCATCTCAGGTCGAGAGGCACGCCGCGTTCAGCAGCCCCACGCTCAGCGACACCGACGCGCTCAGGATCGCCCCCGCCACCTCGCCGCGTTCCATCGCCGCGCGCCATTCCCGCCCCAGCAGCATCGCGACGGCGAAGAACACCGCCACCTGCACCGCCAGCGCCACCAGGCTCCACACCACCGCGTCCACGACGTTCACCGAATGCGCGAAGGCGGACGCGATCGGCAGGCAGAAGCCCAGCATCGCGCCGCCGAAGCCGATCGCCGCCCCCGCATTGCCCGCGCGGATCATCGCGATCTCCGCATGCGGCGTGACGCGGAGATAGACCGCCATCGCCCCCGCCAGCAGCGCGACGCCGCTGACGAAATACGCCAGGAATCCCGGCAGCGTGACCAGGCTCGTCATGGGCTTGGCCCCCCTCGGGCCGGTTCGAAGAGATGCGGCACGAAGCGGGACGTGTCGCGCGTGATCGGCGTCGCATCCTCGCGGATGCCGATCCCGCACGGCGCGCCGGCGATCACCCAGCTCCCGATCACCGGATACCGCCCGGCGAAGACGGGCAGCTCCGCGTATTCCTGCCAGACCCGCGGCGCATCGCCGTACGGCCCGTCCGTCTCGATGCCCGGCGTGGCGATGTTCGCGCCCTCCCGCCCGAAGACCGGCTTCGAGATCTCGGGCCCCCCGCAGCGCCCGGGTTCCAGGAACGCCGGCAGCAGGTTCGGATGCCCGGGGAACAGGTGCCAGAGCAGCGAGAGGAACGCCTTCGACGACGCGATCAGCCGCCAGGCCGGCTCGATCCAGCGCGTGCCGGCGCCGGCGACATGCGCGCCGAACGCCTCGCGCAGCAGCCAGTCCCAGGGATAGAGCTTGAACGCCGCACGGATGTCTCGCCCGTGCGTGTCGAGGAAGCGCGCGCCGTCCCAGCCGATCTCGTCCATGTGCAGGAACGGCGCCTCGATCCCGGCCTGGATCGCGGTGTCGCGCAGGTAGTCCACCGTGCCGCGATCCTCCTCGCCCCCGCGCGCGCAGGCGAAGTGAACGACCGGCGGCAGGCGCAACGCCGGCCAGGCGGCGATCAGCGCCTCGTGGATTGAGTTGAACTGGTCCGCCGGCGCCTCGCCCGCCTCCAGCCGACATTGCAGCCATTCCCATTGCACGACGGAGGCCTCGAACAGCGCCGTCGGCGTGTCGGCGTTGTATTCCAGCAGCTTCGGCGCGCCGGTCCCGTCCCAGCGCAGGTCCATGCGCCCATATAGCGAGGGCTCGCCGCGCGACCAGCTCGCCTTGACGATCGGCCAGGCGCTGTCGGGGATGCCGAGCGGCCCGTTCAGGTCATGCGCGATCGCATGCGCCGTCGCCTCGAAGCAGCGCGCCTCCAGCTCCGCCGTCGCCGCTTCCAGCGTGTCCACCCCTTCGGCCGTGAAGGCGTAGCAGCACGTCTCGTCCCAATAGGGCTCCCCCGCGATCTCCGCGAAGGCGAAGCCCAGCCGCCGCGCATGCGCCAGCACGTCCGGCCGCGGCTCCAGCGCCAGCCGCCGCATCAGGAGCCCGAGCTGAAGGAGGACGCGGAGGAGCCGAAGCCGCCGCGGCTGACGCTCGACGGGCCGGCATCCGTCGTCGTGCGGCCCTTCGTCCAGCCTCCGCCGTAGTAGCCGCTGCCCGTACTGCTGCTCACGCTCCGCCGGCAGATCTGCTCCGCATCCGGGCGGAGCTGCGCGCGCGCCTGCTCGCAGGAGAGCCGCGCCTCATCGCCGCATGCCGCGAGCATCGCCGCCGTCCCGCCGCCCAGCAGCACCAGCCGGATCACCCTGCTCCGCTTCATGCACGGCAGCGTAACATCCTGTCGCGCCCCCCGCTACCGACGCGCCGGCCAGGTCGCCAGCAGCAGGCTGCCGACCAGCAGCACGAACCCGGCCGCGTGCACCGCCGTGAACGCCTCGCCGAGCCACCCCACCGCGACGGCGGCCGCACTCGCCGGCAGGAAGGCCGTGAACACGCCCGCGATCCCCGCCGGCACGCGCCGCAGCGCCGCGTACCACAGCAGCAGGCAGATCACCGACGAGGTCAGGCTGTGGAACACCAGCAGCCCCGCCACGCGCGCATCCGCCAGTGCCGCCGCGCTGCCCAGCACCGGCACGCAGAGCGGCACCAGCATCAGCAGCGAGAAGCCCTGCATCCACAGCGTCGCGGTGACGACGGGCACGCGCCCGGCCATCCGCTTCGCCAGCAGCACGTACATCGCCTCGCCGCAGACGCCGGCGAAGACCAGCAGGTTGCCGAGCGCGCTGCCCCCGCCCTCCGCCGCCACGCGCGCCAGCACCAGCGCACCCATCCCGAAGGCCGCGAGCGCCACCGCCGCCCATTGCCGCGCCGGCAGCCTCTCCCGCAGCCACGCCGCGCCGCCCACCGCGACGACGGCCGGCAGCGTCGCCAGGATCAGCCCGGCTTCCAGCGCCGAGGTCAACCGCAGCCCCGCGAGAAGCGCCACGTTGTACAGCACCGTCCCGAAGCCCGCCTGCAACACCAGGTTCCACGTGGTGCGCCGGTCCGGCACCACGCGTCCTTCCATCCCGCGCGCCAGCGGCCACAGCACCACCACCGCGAGCGCGCAGCGCAGCCCGAGGAGCATCGGAACGGGCAGGCTCTCCGCGAGCACCTTCGCTACCCCGACATTCGCCCCAACGAGCGCCATGGACAGCGCGAGCTGGACGTAGGCGAGCGGCACTACCCCACTCCCTCCCCCCTTGCGGGGGAGGGCCGGGGAGGGGGGCCAAGCGCCGCTCTCCAGCCAGTCTCCGCCCTCAACCCTCCCCATCCCGCCGAAACGGCGACAACTCCCCCAGCGCCGCGATCTCCCGGATCATCCCCGCGCGCTCATGCTCCAGGTAATTCGCCACCGCCCCGCGCAGCCCCGGATGCGCGATCCAATGCGCCGAGAAGGTCGGCACCGGCAGGTACCCGCGCGCGATCTTGTGCTCCCCCTGCGCCCCGGCCTCCACGCGCGCGACGCGGTGCTCGATCGCGAACTCGATCGCGCGGTAGTAGCATAGCTCGAAATGCAGGAAGGGCGCGTCCACCACCGCGCCCCAGTTCCTTCCGTACAGCGCCTCGTCCCCCAGCAGGTTCAGCGCGCCTGCCACCGGCTGCCCGTCGCGTTCCGCGACCATGAGCACCACGCGGTCCCCGAGACGTTCGCCGAGGATCGGCCAGAAGCGCGAGGTCAGATACGCGCTCCGCCCCCATTTCCGGTCCGTCGTCGCGCGGTAGAAGCGGTGGAAGGCCGTCCAGTGCCGCGGCGTGATCTCATGCCCGCGCAGCGTCCGCAGCACGTAGCCCGAGGCCTCCGCATCCCGCCGCTCCCGCCGGATCGCCTTGCGCTTGCGCGACGCCAGCGCACCGAGGAAATCCTCGAAGCTGCCGTACCCCGCATTGGTCCAGTGGAACTGCACGCCCATGCGCTGCAGCCACCCCGCCCCGCCCAGCGCCGCCCATTCGTGCTCCGTGCAGAAGGTCGCGTGCACCGAGGACAGGCCGAGCCCTTCGCAGGCCTGCACCAGCCCCTGCGCCATCGCCTCCACCGCCACGCCGTCCCGCATCAGCAGCCGCCGCCCCGGCACCGGGCTGAACGGCGCCGCCACCTGCAGCTTCGGGTAGTACCGCCCGCCCGCCCGCTCGAACGCATCCGCCCACGCGTAGTCGAACACGTACTCGCCCTGGCTGTGCGACTTGGCGTAGAGCGGCGCGCAGCCCAGCAGCCGCCCGCCCGCGTCGCGCAGCGCCGCATGCTGAGGCAGCCATCCGCTGCGCCCGCCCGTGCTCCCGCTCTCCTCCAGCGCCGAGAGGAAGGCGTGCGAGACGAAGGGATTGCCCCCGCCCGCGCACGCATCCCAATCCTCCGCCGCGATCTCCGCGATCGAGCGGTGCAGCGTCAGGGAGAGTTCGGCGTCGCCGTCGGGCATGCGCCTCAGCTTGGGTCGCCCGCGGCGCTTCCAAGCATCAATCCAGCTCAAACATCCCCTCGACCTCGACCGACGCATCGCCCGGCAGCGAGGGCACGCCGATCGTCGTCCGCGCATGCCGCCCGCGCTCGCCGAACACCGCGACGGCCAGGTCGCTCGCGCCGTTCATCACCTGCGCATGGGCCGTGAACTCCGCCGGCGCCGCGATGAACCCGCCCAGCCGCACCACGCGCTTCACCCGGTCCAGGTCACCCGCCGCCGCCTTCACCTGCGCGAGCAGGTTCACGAAGCACACCCGCGCCGCCGCCTGTCCCTCCTCGACGGACACGCCCGCGCCGACCTTCCCGGTCTGCACGATCCTGCCCTCCACGATCGGGATCTGCCCCGAGACGACCAGCAGGTTGCCCACGACGTTGAAGCCCACGTAGTTCGCCAGCGGCGCCGCCGCCGCCGGCACGACGATGCCGAGCTCCGCCAGCTTCGATTCTACCCGTCCGGCCATGCCGCTTCCTCCTGCGCGAAATCGCAGGATGCCGCCGCATCCGGCCGCGAGCTACCCCACCAGCCGCATCTGCCGCCGCCGCACCCGCGGCGCCGGCGCCGCGGGCAGGTCCAGCGGCAGCAGCGGCGCCTGCTCCGCCGCGCGCCCGACCGTATCCGGCGCGCACTCCTCCTCCGTCGGATCGAGCAGGTCCGTGCGGCCCAGATACTCCCGCGCCAGCTTGCGGAAGGCCCAGTCCGGCACGCTCGTCGCGCGCGCGATCGCCGGATCGCCCTCCACCGCGCCTGCCGGGCCGAACCGCGTATAGGCATGCGCCTCCACGAAGGCCGCGAGCGGCACGCCACCCGCCAGCCCGATCGAGACCGAGGCCATCATCGCATCCATCAGGCTGCGATAGGCCGCGCCCTCCTTCGTCAGCGCGATGGAGAGATCCACCGGCCTGCCCGCCGCATCCTCCGTCACGCGCAGCACCACGCGGTGCCCGCCGACGGTCACGCGCCATGTCGCGCCGGAACTCCGCGCCGGCATCGGCGCCGGCCGCGGCGGCACCGGAACCGAGCTGCGCGCCGGCGCCGCCTCCGCCACCGGCATCGGCGGCGCCGCGTGCAGGAACGGCGCCACCGCGCCCGCCATCGCCAGCCACGCCGCCTGGGAGACCGGCGCGAGCAGCCGATCCGCCGCCGCTCCCGCGCGCATCGCGGCACGGGTCGGCTGCTCCGTCACCCAGCCGTCGGCGTCGAACCCGAAGCGGCTCGGCGCCGGGGCAGGGGCCAGGCCACCGCTCTCCGCACCCAGCAGCCGCTCGACCGCATCGGGCGCCGAGAGCGCCACCAGCGCCTGATGCCGCAACCCCGCGCACCCCGCCGCCCCGTCCAGCGCCGCCCGCGCCGCCACGTCCAGCCCCGGCACCGGCGATCCGCCCGGCGGCGCCGGCGCCAGCAGCGCCACCGGCTCCCGCGCGCCCAGCCGCTCCGCGATCCTTCCGCTCTCCGCTTCCGCCGCCCCGCGCGTCAGCGCCGCGATCGCCGCCCCCGTCGCCCGCCCCTCCGCACTGTCATAGGCCAGGCCCAATCCCGCCAGCAGCCCCGCCAGATCCGCGAAGCCGAGCGCCAGCCGCGCCGCCTTCGCCCCCGTCGCCGCGTCCAGCGCCCGCACCCCGAGCGCCACCGCCGCCGAATACCCCTCGATGTCGAATTCGCCCCCGTCGAGGAAGGCCGCCAGGTTCAGCACGAACCGCGCTGACCCTCGTGCCTCGCCGCGCCCCTCGCCACGCCACGCCGCGCACCCCGGCGAGCCGCGCCCTGCCAGCACCAGCCCGCCCAGTGCCGCGGCGAACCCTGCCGCATCCTCCACCACGCCGAGCTTCCGCCCGCGCTCCGCCAGCGGCCCGATCCATCCCTCGGCGAGCCGCGGCAGCGCCACCGGCCGGCCGCCCGGCGCCAGCGCCGCGAGCGCCGCCGCCTGCTCGCCATCCCATTCGACCGGGATCGCGACCGCGCGCGGCATCGCATCCGGCTCCGGTGCCGCGCGCACCCGCCGCAGCGCCACCCCGTCCCAAACGCTCGAACGGCCGTCCCTCATGCCCGCAATCTGCGATGCGGCAACGCCCGCGGCAAGCCGTATCTTGGGGCATCGCACCCCCGCGACCGCAACATCCTGTGGAGAACCCCGCCGCTTTTGCGCGCCCCCGGGGCTTGTGCAAAACTCCCCGGCGTCGCAGATGCGAAGCGCGCCTTCGCCGGGCGCCCTCGAGGAATCCCGCATGTTCGAGCGCATGCTCGCCCGCCTCACCGGCCGCGCGGTCGGCACCGACCGCTTCGGCAACGCCTACTACGAGTCCCGCAAGGACTATGCCGCCTACGGCCGCAAGCGCCGCTACGTCATCTACGCCGGCACCGCCGAGGCGACGATGGTGCCGCCGGAATGGCACGCCTGGCTGCACCACACCACGGACGCCCCGCTGCCCGAGGGCAAGCGCCACCCCTGGATGATCGAGCATCGCCCGAACCCGACCGGCACCGCCGCCGCCTACCGCCCCGTCGGCCACGACTACCAGGGCGGCCAGCGCCGCGTGACGACCGGCGACTACGAGGCCTGGACGCCGTGAAGGGACGTTCGCTGGCGGAGGTCCTGGCCGGCGCCGCGGTGCTCCTCGTCGCCGCCGTCTTCCTCGTCTTCGCGGTCACCAATTCCGGCCGCGGCGGCGTTTCCGGCCCTGGCCTCACCCTCACCGCGCGCTTCGACCGCATAGACGGCCTCGCCCCCGGCGCCGATGTCCGGATCGCCGGCGTCAAGGTCGGCAGCGTGGCCGACCAGCGCATAGATCCGCAGACCTTCCTCGCCGTGCTGACGATGCGCATAGACGGCCGCCTGCGCATCCCCTCCGACAGCTCCGCCGAGATCGCCAGCGAAGGCCTGCTCGGCGGCCGCTTCGTCTCGATCGTGCCCGGCGGCTCGGACCGCATCCTGGCCGACGGCGCGCAGATCACAATCACCCAATCCGCCATCAGCCTCGAAGGCCTGCTCGGCCGCTTCATCTTCTCCATGACCGAAGGCCAGGGGGGGGCGGGCGGGGGCGCGAACCGCACGGCCCCCGAAGGTCAGGCACCCGCGCCGCGATGACCGCGCTCGATCCCCCCGCCACCTGGCCCGGCGCCGACGGCGCCCCCGTCGCCTGTCGCGAGAAGCTGAAGATGCTCGCCGAGAACCACCGCGAGGCCGCCCAGGTGCTGCGCGACGTCTTTGAGGATGCCGTGCTGATGGGCGTTGACGAGGCCGCGATGCGCGAGCTCCTCGCTGGCCTCGTCGCCGCCCTCCCCAGCCCGAAGCGCGCCGCCTGATGCGCGCCATCCTGCTGGCCTTCACGCTGGTCCCCGCCGCGTCCCTCGCCCAGGGCTGGGTGCCGCAGCGCGTCGCCGAGCTTCAGGCCCTCGACAAGGTCACCGCCCGCGTCAGCACGTTGCAGGTCCCGGTCGGCCGCCCCGAGCGCTTCGGCACGCTCACCATCACCGTCCGCGCCTGCAACGCCCGGCCCCCCGACGAGGTCCCCGACGCCTCCGGCTTCCTCGACATCGCCGACAGCCGCGCCCCCGCGAACGGCGCGAACGTCTTTCGCGGCTGGATGTTCGCCAACGCCCCCGGCGTGAACATGCTTCAGCACCCCGTTTACGACATCCGCCTCATCGAGTGCCGCGCCGGCTGACCCCGCCGCGCATGTGAGTCTCCTGTCGTTCCGGCGAAAGCCGGAACCCATCTCCCGGCCGTCGCGTCTCCCGGAGATGGACGCCCGCACGCCGCCGCTCGCTACCCCCGCAACCCCCTGATCTCCGCCTCCAGCCGCGCCGGATCCGGCTCCGCCAGCCAGGGCACCGCCTCCTCCATCGCTTCCGACAGCAGCGACTTGTACTGCGCCCGCGGCACCTCCCGGCAGCCGAACTGCGCCAGGTGCGCGGTCTGGAACTGCGCGTCCAGCAGCCGGAAGCCGGCCAGCCTCAGCCGCGCGACCAGATGCACCAGCGCCACCTTCGACGCATCGCGGCCGCGGCTGAACATGCTCTCGCCGAAGAACGCGCCGCCGAGCGACACGCCGTAGAGCCCCCCGGCCAGCCGGCCCGCCTCAGCCGGCCCCTCCCACACCTCGATCGAATGGGCGTGGCCGATCCGGTGCAGCGCGGCGAACAGACGCTCGATCTCCGGGTTGATCCACGTCTCGCGCCGCCCCTCGGCGGGCTCGGCGCAGCCGGCGATCACCGCCACGAAGGCCCGGTTGGACGTCACCTCATACGGCCCGGACAGCACCGTCCGCAGCAGCCGCCGCGGCAGATGGAACCCGTCCAGCGGGATGACGCCCCGCAGCTCCGGGTCCAGCCAATAGAGCCGGTCTCCCCGCCGGCTCTCCGCCATCGGGAACAGCCCGGCGCGATAGGCGCGCAGGAGCAATTCGGGGGTGATCTCGAAATGGCGGCGGCTCACCGGGCCACTATGCGCATTTCTGCTTCGTTTTGCGAGTTTCGCGACAACCGGCCGCTCACGCCGGCGCGAGCACCACGCCGAGCGCGACTGCAACCGCCGCCGTACGGCCTCGACACCCTCCGTCCCGCATCTGCCGGATCAGTTCCGGCAATCGGAGTTGCGCCTCGGCGAGGCCGTGGCGGAACAGGGCGGAAAGCTTGACGATCGGACCTGCGTTTTCCACGGGTCCCGCGCATCCACCCGCGCCCACCCAACGTAGCGCCTCTCAGAACGGTCGGGGATGGCAGCGATGGACGGGCAGGTGTTGGTCGTCGCGCGCGCGCGCCTGCGCGCCGGCGAAGCCGCGCGGTTCTTCGAAGCCGTCGCCCCCTTCGTCGCGGAGACGCGTCGGGAGCCCGGCTGCCTCGAATACGACCTCTACGTCTCCGCCACCGAGTTCGAGGAGATCACCACCGTCGAGCGCTGGTCCAACGCCGCCGCCGTCGCGCAGCACATGCAGGCCCCGCACACCCAACGCTTTCTCCACCTCGCCGGACTGTGCTTCGCCGCCCCACGACAGATCCGCACCCTTGCCGTTTCCTCCCCCGCTTCGCGCTGCGGTGCCCAAACATCCTGAACTGCCGCGGCGCGACGCGGTGTGATGCATGGGGCGTCACCTGAGGGGGCGTGACGCGGTGCGCGATATCGCGGATGCACAGGATGCCGAGGTCATGCTGCGCGCCGGCACGGTGCTGCTGCGCCAGCCCCGCCCCTCGCACGCTCCACGACACGCGATGCGTGAAGCGATCGGCGCAAGCGCGGGGAAGGTCAGGGGTGGGGGAAACCCGTCATCGGAACGTGGGAAGACCCGCTGAACGCTCGGCGCGGACGCCCACCGATCCGGCTATCCTTCCTCCCGCATCCCCGCCACGAACCGCTCCAGCCAGTGGATCGTGTAATCCCCCGCCTGGAACTCCGCATCCGCCACGATCGCCTGGTGCAGCGGCAGCGTCGTGCGGATGCCGCTGACCACCATCTCCTTCAGCGCCCGCTTCAGCCGCGCGATCGCCTCCGCCCGCGTGGCGCCGTGCACGACGAGCTTGGCGACGAGGCTGTCGTAATGCGGCGGCACGACGTAGCCGGAGTACAGAGCGCTGTCCACGCGCACGCCCAATCCCCCTGGCGCATGGTACATGTCCACCCGCCCCGGGCTCGGCGCGAAGCTCTCCGGGTCCTCCGCCGTGATGCGGCACTCGATCGCGTGGCCGGAGAAGCGGATGTCGGCCTGCCCGTAGCCGAGCCGCTCGCCGGCCGCGATGCGGATCTGTTCCTTCACCAGGTCCACGTTGCAGACCATCTCGGTGACCGGGTGCTCCACCTGCAGCCGCGTGTTCATCTCGATGAACGCGAACTGCCCGTCCTGCCACAGGAATTCCAGCGTGCCGGCGTTGCGGTAGCCCAGCTCCCGCAGCGCCTTCGTCACCTGCGCGCCCAGCGCGTCGCGCGCCGCCGCGTCCAGCACCGGGCTGCCCGCCTCCTCCACCAGCTTCTGGTGGCGCCGCTGCAGCGAGCAGTCGCGCTCGCCGAAATGCACGACGCCCCCGTGGCTGTCCGCCAACACCTGCATCTCGATGTGGCGGGGCCGGTCGAGGTACTTCTCAATGTACACCGCGTCGTCGCCGAAGGCCGCCTTCGCCTCCGTCCGCGCGACGCGCCACGCCTCCTCCAGCTCCTCCGCCGCGCGCGCCACCTTCATGCCCCGCCCGCCGCCGCCCGCCGCAGCCTTGATCAGCACGGGATACCCGATCTCGCCCGCGACGCGCTGCGCCTCCTCCAGCCCGTCGAGCGCGCCGGGCGAGCCCGGCACCAGCGGCACGCCGAGCCGCCGCATCGCATCCTTCGCCGCGATCTTGTCGCCCATCATCCGGATGTGCTCCGGCGCCGGCCCGATGAAGGCGATCCCGTGCGCCTCCACCATTTCCGCGAAGGACGCGTTCTCCGACAGGAAGCCGTAGCCCGGATGGATCGCATCCGCGCCCGTGATCTGCGCCGCCGACAGGATCGCCGCGGTGTTCAGGTAGCTCTCGCGCGCCGCCGGCGGCCCGATGCACACGCTCTCGTCGGCGAGCCGCACATGCATCGCCGTGTTGTCGGCGGTGGAATGCACGGCCACCGTCTGGATGCCCATCTCCTGGCAGGCGCGGTGCACGCGCAGCGCGATCTCGCCGCGGTTGGCGATGAGGACCTTGCGGATCATGCTCCGCGTCATTCGATCACGAGCAAGGGTTCGCCATACTCCACCGGCGACCCGCTCTCGATCAGGATGCGCGTGACGGTGCCGGCGCGCGGCGCGCGGATCTGGTTGAAGGTCTTCATCGCCTCGATCAGCAGCACCGTCTGCCCCTGCGCCACGCGCGCGCCCGTGGTGACGAACGGCGCCGCGCCCGGCTCCGGCGCGAGGTAGGCAATCCCCACCATCGGCGAGGTCACCGCGCCCGGGTGCGGCCCCTCCGGCACCGCCGCCGCCGCGACCGGCGCTGGTGCCGCCGGCGCCAACGCGGCCGCCGGCATCGCCGCCACTGCCTGCACCGTCACCTGCCGCGCGACCCGGATGCGGTTCTCCGCCTCGACCAGCTCGATCTCCGTCAGGTCCGTCTCGCGCAGGATCTTCGCCAGCTCGCGGATCGCCGCCGCGTCGAACGTCACGCCCGTCATCAGGGCTCTCCTTCCTCGTCCAGCAGCTCCGCGATGCCGCGCAGCGCCAGCGCATAGCCCCGGATGCCCAGTCCCGCGATCACCCCGGTCGCGACCCTGGACACGTAGCTGAGATGCCGGAACTCCTCCCGGCGGTGGTGATTGGAAATGTGCACCTCGACGACGGGCAGGTTGACGGCCTTCAGCGCGTCCATCAGCGCGATCGAGGTGTTCGTGTAGCCCGCCGGGTTGATCACGATCCCCGCTGCCCGGCCGCGGCATTCCTGCACCCAGGTCACCAGTTCGCCCTCGCCGTTGGTCTGGCGGAAGTCAATCGCCAGTCCCAGCGCCTCCGCCGTCTCGGCGCACAGCGCCTCCACGTCGTCGAGCGTCGCGGTCCCGTAGATCTCGGGCTCGCGCGTGCCGAGCAGGTTCAGGTTCGGGCCGTTCAGCACGGCGATCAGCGGCGGCGTCAAGGGGTTGTGACCCGGAAGGGGCAGGGCGGGCCGCCTAGCACGCCGGCACGCGCCGCGGCAAGCAGCGGCCCTCCCGCGGCCAGGGCGATCGCATTCCGGGCGAGCCGCCAATTTTTCCTCCCTCTCCCCCCGTCGGGGGGAGAGGGAGGGGTGAGGGGGGCGCGCGAAGCGCTGGATCGAAGCCACTCCGGCCGCAAAGAGCCGGCATGTACGACACCCCTGCCCAGCCCCCCGCTTTCCCCCATCCGGCGGATTCGCTTGCGGACCGCTCGCCTGGCAGGACGACCTTACGGCGGTTCCATGCCGCTTCGGGCGCCTTTCCGGCAGCTTCTACATTGTCCGGGAAAAAATCTGCGCTCGGGGCAAGATTCCCCTTGTTGACCCGGAACGCCGGGGCTATCTGCCGCGTCAGACGCAGTACGCACGTGCCTCTGGCCCCAGGCCCACGGAATCCAGGTCGCCCAGCGACCGCTGTCACGGATCACCGCGGCGCAAGGTTTACGCAACGACGTCAAGCGTTCCGGCACCAGCGGCGCAAGCCGATGGCCACTTCGCCGGTTCGTTGGACCGTTTCGTCAACACTGGGGCCGCCGCCACCCATGGGCGGTCTCCGCCATCTGAAGGGGAGTGGGCGCGATGAACCCGAAGATTGCCGCGTTCCTGCGTACGCAGCAGCCGGCCACGCCGTGCCTGGTGCTGGACGTGGACACCGTCGAAGCCAACTACCGGCGCATCACCGCCGCCATGCCGCTCGCGCGCGTCTATTACGCCGTGAAGGCCAACCCGGCCGCGCCGATCCTCGACCGCCTGACCGCGCTCGGCTCCTCCTTCGACGCCGCCTCGTTCGAGGAAGTGGATGCCTGCCTCACCGCCGGCGCCGCGCCCGGCCGCATCTCCTTCGGCAACACCGTCAAGAAGGAGAGCGCCATCAAGGCCGCCTTCGACCGCGGCGTGACCATGTTCGCCTTCGACTCCGAGCCGGAGCTGCGCAAGCTCGCCCGCTCCGCCCCGGGGTCGCGCGTGTACTGCCGCATCCTCGTCGAGAACAAGGGCGCCGAATGGCCGCTCAGCCGCAAGTTTGGCTGCGAGGCGAAGATGGCCGCCGAGCTGCTGGCGAAGGCCGCCGAATGGGGCCTCGATCCCTACGGTGTCTCCTTCCACGTCGGCTCCCAGCAGACCGACACCGCCGCCTATGCCGCCGCGATCGCGAAGGTCGCGATGGTCTTCACCGACCTGCGCGACGCCGGCATCAACCTGCGCATGGTGAACCTCGGCGGCGGCTACCCCGTGCGCTACCGGTCGGAAGTCCCGGGCATCGAGGCCTTCGGCGACGCCATCATGGGCGCCATGACGCAGCATTTCGGCAACGCCCTGCCGGAGATGGTGATCGAGCCCGGCCGCTTCCTCGTCGGCGACGCCGGCGTGGTGGAGAGCGAGGTCGTCCTCGTCTCCCGCAAGGGTGAGGACGACCCCGTCCGCTGGGTCTACCTCGACATCGGCCGCTTCGGCGGCCTCGCCGAGACCGAGGGCGAGGCGATCCGCTACGCCATCCGCACCCCGCATGACGGCGAGGCCGACGGCCCCGTGACCGTCGCCGGCCCGACCTGCGACAGCACGGACACGCTCTACGAGAAGTCCAACTACCGCCTGCCGCTCGCCCTCGACTCCGGCGACCGCGTCCAGCTCATGGCCACCGGCGCCTACGTCACCAGCTACGCCAGCCAGTCCTTCAACGGCTTCAAGCCCCTGGCCGAACACTACGTCTGACGACCTCTCCCTCCCCCGTTCACGGGGGAGGGCTGGGGTGGGGGGACCACGAGCGCCTCCTCCACTCCACGCCACGACGATCCCCTCCCCCGTTCACGGGGGAGGGTTAGGGTGGGGGGCAACGAGTACCCCTTTTTCCGGCCTTCCCGAACTCCCACCGTTCCTTTTTCGGCGCCTCCCGCTACAATCCCCCCGTCATGGACGAAGTGGACCGCAACCTCATCATAGCCCTGCAGCGCGACGGCGCCGCGGGCCTCGCCGAACTCTCGAAAGCCGCCGGCCTCTCCGTCTCCGCCACCGCCGAGCGCGTGAAGCGCCTCGAGGAACGCGGCACGATCCGCGGCTGGGGCATAGACCTCGACCCGGTCGCCGCCGGCTGCCCGCTGCTCGCCTTCGTCTTCGTCGCCATGCGCCCCAGCCGCGACGACGCGGCCTTCCTCAAGGCGATGCGCCGGCAGGAAGCGGTGCTGGAATGCCACACCGTCACCGGTCCCTGGTGCTACCTCCTGAAGCTCCGCCTGCCCGACATCGCGACTCTCGAGACCTTCGTCTCCGAGGAGGTGCGCGGTCAACCCGGCGTCGAGCGCACCGAGACGATCCTCGCCATGGCCAGCCCGAAGGAGACCGCGATCCTCCCCGTCGCCCCCGCCACCGAGGAATAGCCCCCACTCTGTCGTCCCCGCGAAAGCGGGGACCCACCCCACCGCCACTCCGCCCGCGTCGAAACAAGCGCCGCTACTACCCCGCCGCCGCCGCCTCCACCCCGCGCCGCACCAGCGGCACGACCAGCTCGCACATCAGCCCGTCCGCCTGCCACGTCACCGCGACCTCCCCGCCGAGCTGCCCCCGCACCGTCGCGTCCAGCACGCGGGATCCGAACCCCCGCCGGTCCGGCGCGCCGGGCACCGGCGGCCCGCCGGTCTCCTTCCACCGCATCCGCAGCGCCCCGTCCGCCACCGCCCAGCCCACCGCCACCCGCCCGGAGCGCCGCGACAGCGCGCCGTGCTTCACCGCATTCGTCGCGAGCTCGTGCACCGCCATCGCCAGCGGCTGCGCCGCGCCGGCCGGCAGAGCCACCGCCGGCCCGTCCAGCGTCGCGACCGCCCCGTCCCCGCCCATGAACACCGAGAGTTCGCCGCGCAGCAGCGCGTGCAGGTCCGCCCCGGTCCAGCGATCCTCCGCCAGCAGCGTCTGCGCCCGCGCCAGCGCCGAGACCCGCCCCTCGATCGCGCGCACATAGCTCGCCAGGTCCGGCGCCTTCGTCAGCCGCACCGCCGCCTGCACCACCGCCAGCGCGTTCTTCGCGCGGTGGTCCACCTCCCGCGAGAGCAGCTCCTGCCGTTCCTGCGCCGCGCGGCGCTCGGTCACGTCCAGGAACAGCAGGGCGAACTGGCCGGGCTCGGTGCGGTAGATCATCGCCTCATACCAGCGTCCGAGCGCGGCGACGGGGTGCTCGACATGCGCCGGCTCCCCCGTCGTCACGACGCGGCCGCAGGTCTCGATCCAGAACGGCTCGACCTCCGGTACGATCTCCTTCACGCGGTTGCCGATCGCGCGCGTCGCCGGGATGCCGATCAGCCGCTCCCAGGCCGCGTTGACCTCGATGTAGCGGAAGTCGGCCGGCCGCCCGTCGGCGTCGAAGATCATCTCGCAGAGCGCCAGGCCTTCCTGCATGGATTCGAACAGCCCGCGCCAGCGCGTCTCGCTCCGTCGCAACGCTTGCTCGGTGCGGCGGCGCGCGCTGATGTCGTTGAACAGGATGGCGACGCGCCGCTCCTCCGGTGCTCCGATGCGGAAGGCGTGCACGTCGAACCAGCGGCTTCCCAGCGCGTCGGCGCCGTTCTCGAAGCGCATGGCGGTCCCGGTCTCCGCGACGCGGCCATAGGTCTCGAACCAGTGCTCCTCCAGCCCCGGCACCGCCTCGCGGATCCACCGCCCGACGACGTGCTCCAGGCCGGTTTGGTTGTAGAAGGCGGGATTCGCCTCGACCACGCGGTAGTCCAGCGGCCGGCCTTCCGCTGCCGGCCGCACCTCCACGATGCAGAAGCCGGCGTCGAGCTGGTCGAACAACGCGCGGTACTTCGCCTCGCTCTCGGCAAGTGCCTGCCGCGCCCGCACGCTGTCGGTGACGTCGGACCCCTCGCAGAAGATGCCGTTCACCCGCCCCGCATCGTCGCGCAGCGGCTGGTAGACGAAGTCAACGAACCGCTCCTCCCGCACGCCGCCGCGCTCGATCACCACGCGGCTCGCGCGCCCGACATGCGGCACGCCGTCGCGATAGACCTGGTCCAGCAGCTCGACATAGCCCTGGCCGTCCAGCTCCGGCAGAGCCTCGCGGATCGTCTGCCCCGTGAAATCGCGCCCGCCGACGAGGTCGCGATATGCCGCGTTCACCAGCTCGAAGCGGTGCTCCGGCCCGCGCAGGACGCAGATGAAGCTCGGCGCCCCCTCGAACAGCGTCTTCAGCCCCGCCGCTTCCGCCGCCCGCCGCTGCCCGGACAGCACCTGCTCCGTCGTCTCCGTGCAGAGCACGAGCACGCCGCCGACCCCGTGCGGCGCGCCGTCGTCGTGGATGGGACCGTAGGAATAGGTCCAGTACACATCCTGGATCGCGCCGTGCCGCTCGATCGGCACGAGCGCGTTCTCGTGCCAGGTCGCCTCACCGCCGGTCATCACCTGCGCGATGTCCGGGCCGATGATGTCCCAGATCTCGGGCCAGGCCTGCCGCCCCGGCAGCCCGAGGATGCGCGGGTGCTTTTCCGGCCCGATCGAAGGCCGGTAGGCGTCGTTGTAGAAGCAGAGCAGCTCGGGCCCCCAGAAGATGAAGGCAGGGTGCCGCGTGGTGAGAAGGGTGCGGAGCGTCGTCTTCAGCGCCTGCGGCCAGCCCTCGGGCGGGCCGAGCGGGGTCGCCGCCCAGTCCGCCGCGCGGATGCGCACGCCCATCTCTCCGCCGCCTTCGAGGAAGCCGTGCCCGGGCCTCGCCGGTATTCCGTCCATCCCGCCCCGCATGCCCGACGCGCTTTGTTCGCGACCTTCGCCGGGCGTGTCAACGCGCCCGCCGACAGACCCGCGCGGTCGTTACGGACGCGGCCGCACCCCCGTCGCCAGCGTCCGCTCATCCATCCGCGCCTCATGCGCCAGGCCGCGCCGCAGCGCCCACACGTTGGACAGGTGCACCAGCGGGAACATCGGCACGTTCTCCGCCGTCCAGCGCACCAGCCCCTGGATCGCGCGCTCGCGCGCCTCGTCGTCCATGGTCGTCTCGGCGCGCGCCAGCATCGCGTCGAACTCCGGCGCGGCGAAGCGGCGCGAATTGGCGCTGCCGGTGCGGCGTTCCCGGTCGAAGCTCGCCAGCACGTTCTTCGCGTAGGACAGGCCCTCGCCCGTGGTGCTGCCCCAGGACCCCAGCGTCATCGAGAATTCCTGCCGCGCCACGCGGGCCGAGTAGGTGGTCCAGGGCAGCGCCTCCACCGCCGTCTGCACGCCGATCCGGCTCCACATCCCCGCCACCGCCTGCGACAGGCGCGCGTCGTTCGGGAAGCGGTCGTTCATCGTGTGCAGAGTCATCCGGAAGCCGTTGGGGAAGCCGGCCTCCGCCAGCAGCCGCCGCGCGCCCTCCGGGTCGAAGGCCAGCACCGGCGTCTCCGGGTCGAAGGAATAGGTGCCGCGCGGCATCCACTGCCCCGCCGGCACCGCCAGACCGTCCATCGCGCGCTCCGCCAGCGCCTCGCGATTGATCGCGATGTTGAGTGCCTGCCGCACCCGCACGTCCAGGAACGGGTTGCGCGGCAGCGGCCGGCCTTCGTTGTCGGTCACGAAGGGCAGGGGCCCCGGCCGCGAGTAGTCCGGCCCGAGATGCGCGAGCCGTAGCGAGCCCACCTCGCTCACCGTCACCCGCGCATCGCGCCGGAGCCGCGGCAGGTCGGTCGGCGAGACCTGGTCAATCATGTCCACGTCGCCGGCCAGCAGCGCCGCCGTCCGCGCCGGATCGGCGGCGACGAAGCGGTAGGAGACGCGCGCCCAGGGTTCCGGCCCGCCGAAGAACGCCTCGTTGCGCGCGAGTTCGGTGCGGTCGCCCATGCGGTGGCTCGCGACGCGGTACGGCCCGGTCCCGATCGCCGCGCGCCCGGCATTGTAGTCCTCCGTCGCCGCGCCCTCGCCCACGTGGCGCGAGACGACGAAGATGCTGCCGAGCTCCGACAGCAGCACCGGGTTCGGATAATGCGTGACGATGCGCAGCGTGTGCGCGTCCGGCGCCTCGGCCGACTTCACGCTGCGCAGGATCGCCCCGAACCCGCCCGGGCTGTTCGGCACGTTCGGCGCGCGCCCCAGCGTGAACAGCACGTCGTCCGCCGTGAACGGCCGCCCGTCATGCCAGGTCACGTCGCGGCGCAGCGCGAACTCCCACTCCGTGTCGGAGATCAGCCGCCAGCTCTCCGCCAACTCCGGCCGCACCCGCGCCCGTGCATCCCGGTCCACCAGCCGCCCGAAGACGTGCTGCGCGATCGCGTTGTTCGGCGAGGCGTTGAAGAAATGCGGATCGAGCGAGGTGATGGACCCCCCCGTCGCGATCGTCAGGTTCTGCCCGAATGCGGGCGCCGCGAGCACCGAGAGCGCGGCGGCGAGACGAAGGCAGCGCATGTCATATCCTCCCGCGATCGCGTCCCCTCCCCCGCACTTGCGGGGGAGGGTCAGGGTGGGGGACACGCGCCCCCAATTCAGGCAGCCTCCGCCGCGTCAGTTCGCCGGACGCGCGCCCATTGCCGTCGTCCGCTCATCCATCCGCGCCTCGTAGGTGACGCCCCGCCGCGTCGCCCAGAAGTTCACGAGCTGGAACAGCGGGATCATCACGGTGTCCCGGTCCACCATCGCCACCGCCTCCTTCAGCAGCGCCTCCCGCCGCTCGTCGTCGAGCGTCGCCGTCGCGCGCGCCGTCAACTCGTCGAGCGCCGGATTGGAGTGGCGGGAGTTGTTCGCCGCCCCCGTCCGCCGCTCCCGGTCGTAGGTGCCGAAGATGTTCACCAGCATGTAGCTCGCCTCGCCCGTCACGCTGCCCCAGCCGACGAGCCGCATGTTGAACTCCTGCCGCGCCGAGCGCGCCGAGTAGGACGCCCAGGGCAGCGCCTCCACCGCAGTCCGCACGCCGATCCGCGTCCACATCTGCGCCACCGCCTGCGCGGTCCGCGCGTCATTCGGGTAGCGGTCGTTCGGCGTCGTCAGCGTCATGCGGAAGCCGTTGGGGAAGCCCGCCTCCGCCAGCAGCCGCCGCGCGCCATCCGGGTCCGGCCGCGGCACCGGGACCTCGCTGTTGTAGGAGTAGGACCCGGGCGGCAGCCACTGCCCGTTCGGCCGCGCCGTCCCCTCCATCACGCGCTCGGCCAGCGCCTCCCGGTCAATCGCCACCGACATCGCCCGCCGCACCCGCGCATCGGCGAACGGGTTGCGCGGCAGCGGCCGGCCGTCATTGTCCGTCACGAAGACCGGATTCTCCGTCCGCGAGTAGTCCGGCATCATGTAGATCAGCCGCAGCCCCTGGATCTCGCTGATCGAGACCCGCGGGCTCTGCCGCAGCCGCGCCAGGTCGTTCGACGGCACCTGGTCAATCAGGTCCACGTCCCCCGCCAGGATCGCCGCCGTGCGCGAGGCGTCGTTCGGCATGAACCGGTAGGAGACCCGCGCCCAAGGCTCCGCCCCGCGCCAATACGCATCGTTGCGCTGGAACTCCGTCCGGTCTCCCGCGCGATAGGACCCCAGACGGTACGGCCCCGTCCCCACCGCCGCGCGCCCCGCATTGTAGTCCTCCGTCCCCGCACCCTGGCCGACATGCCGCGAGACGATCTGGATCGAGGCCATCTCCACCGGCAGCAGCGGGTGCGGCGCCGCCGTGTGGAAGCGGATCGTCAGCGGGTCCACCACCTCCACCCGCTGGATCGCCCGCACGAAACCGCCGAAGCCGCCCGGGCTGTTCGGCACGTTCGGCGCCCGCTCGATCGTGAAGGCCACGTCGTCCGCGGTGAAGTCGCGCCCGTCATGCCACTTCACGCCGGGGCGCAGCTTGAACTCCCACAGCGTGTCGGAGACCGCCCGCCAGCTCTCCGCCAGCGAGGGCTGGATCCGCGCCCGCGCATCCTGCTCCACCAGCCGGTCGAAGATGTGCATCGTCAGGCTGATGTTCGGCGAGGCGTTGTAGAAATGCGGGTCCAGCGAGGTCGGCGACCCGCCGATCCCGATGGTCAGGTTCTGCGCCCCGGCGGGCAAAGCCAGCCCCACGGCAAGTGCTGCGGCGAGCGGAATGCGGTTCATGCGAAGGTGCCTCCCTGCGATATCCATGCCGTAACCTAGCCGTGGGCGCCCGCCGCTGCTACGGTCCCCCGGTCTGGGACGGGAAGGAACAATGATGCGCAACGGCATTGGGGCGGCTGCCGCAGCCGCCGTTTCGGCGTTTGTGCTCGCCTCGGGCGCATCAGCCCAGACGGGCCAAACCACGCTGACCATGGCCGTCGGCGCCCCTGTCACCTCCCTCGACCCGCATTTCCACCAGCTCTCGCCGAACAACGCTGCCGCCGACATGATCTTCTCGAAGCTGATCGAGACGGACGCGCAGGCCCGCAACGTCCCCGGCCTCGCCACCGAATGGCGCGCGGTCGGCCCGACCACCTGGGAATTCAAGCTGCGCGAGGGCGTGCGCTTCCACAACGGCAGCGCCTTCACCGCGGAGGACGTGGCCTTCACCCTCCAGCGCCTGCCCAACGTGCCGAACGCGCCCTCCTCCTTCGCCGCCTATTCGCGCCCGATCACCCGCGTCGAGATCGTGGACCCGCTGACCATCCGCTTCCACACCGCGACACCCTACCCGCTGCTGCCGCTCGACATGACGAATGTCCGCATCCTCGACGCGCAGACGCATGCGAACGCGACGACGGAGGCCTTCAACTCCGGCCAGCTCGCGGTCGGCACCGGCCCCTTCCGCGTCGTCCAGCACCGCTCCGGCGACCGCATCGAGCTGGAGCGCAACGCCGAATACTTCGACGGCCCCGTGCCCTTCCAGCGCGTCAGCTACCGCATGATCACCAACGACGCCGCGCGCACCGCCGGCCTGCTCGCCGGCGACATAGACTTCATAGACCAGGTCCCCACCACCGACCTCGCGCGCCTCCGCGCCGACAGCCGCCTCGCGATCAGCGAGACGGTGGGCCTCCGCCTCATCTTCCTCGGCCTCGACCACCTCCGCGCCGCCAACGAGAACAGCCCCCATATCACCGACAATGACGGCCGCCCCCTCGGCCGCAACCCGCTGAAGGACGTCCGCGTCCGCCGCGCCCTCTCAATGGCAATTGACCGGGAGGCGATCACGTCCCGCATCATGGACGGCGCCGCCACGCCCGCCGGCCAGTTCCTGCCGCCCGGCACCTTCAGCCACGTCCCCGGCCTGAACCCGCCCCGCCACGATCCGGACGGCGCCCGCCGCCTGCTCGCCGAGGCCGGCTACCCGAACGGCTTCCGCATCCAGCTCAACTCGCCGAACGACCGCTACATCAACGACAGCCGCATCGCCCAGGCGGTCGGCCAGATGTGGACGCGCATCGGCGTGCGCACCGGCGTCGAGGCGCAGACCTGGCCCACCTTCATCGGTCGCGCCGGCCGCGGCGAATACTCCGCCCACCTGATCGGCTGGGGCAGCAACCCCGACGGCAGCCACCCCATGCGCAACATCATCGGCACCGTCAGCGCCGAGCGCGGCTGGGGCGCGTCCAACCGCGGCCGCTACTCCAACGCCGAACTCGACCGCCTGCTGACCGAAAGCCTGGTCGAACTCGACGAGCCGAAGCGCGAGCAGCAACTCATCGCCATCCAGCGCATGGCCGCCGAGGACGTGGCCGTCATCCCGCTCCACATCCAGACCAACATCTGGGCCATGCGCCGCACCTTGCAGCACAGCGCCCGCGCCGACGAACTCACCCGCGCGCAGGACGTGCGCCCCGCGGCGATGCGATGAGCGCGATGCACGCCACAACTCCCTCCCCCCTCGCGGGGGAGGGCTGGGGTGGGGGGGCCAGGGACTCCCGCAGCGATAGGCACAATATTTCTCCCTCCCCCGTTTACGGGGGAGGGTCGGGGTGGGGGGGCGGCGCCGGACACGACGTCCACGTCAATGCCGCCACGCGACCCGATCCCCCCACCCAACCCTCCCCCGTGAACGGGGGAGGGCTTGAGGGCGCATCCCTCCGATGACCGTGTACCTCCTCCGCCGCCTCATCCAGGCCGCCGGCGTCGTCCTCGCCATGTCGGTCATCGTCTTCATCGGCGTGTACGCCATCGGCGACCCCGTCGAGATCCTCATCTCCCCCGACGCCGACCAGATCGAGCGCGAGCGCGCCATCCGCGCCCTCGGCCTCGACCTGCCCCTCTGGCAGCAATACGCCGTGTTCCTCGGCAAGGCGCTCGGCGGCGACCTCGGCCGCAGCTTCGTCTTCAACGAGCCCGCGCTGCAACTCATCCTCCAGCGCATGCCCGCCACCCTCGAACTCGCCATCGCCGCGACCGTCGCCGCCATTCTCATCGGCCTGCCGCTCGGCCTCTACGCCGGCCTCCGCCCGGACAGCCTCGGCGCGAAGACGATCATGGCCGGCAGCATCCTGGGCTTCTCCCTGCCCACCTTCTGGGTCGGCCTCATGCTCATCATGGTCTTCGCCGTCCAGCTCGGCTGGCTCCCATCCACCGGCCGCGGCGAGACGGTCGAGGTGCTCGGCACGCGATGGTCATTCCTCACCGCGGACGGGCTTCGCCACCTGGTCATGCCCGCCATCAACCTCTCGCTCTTCAAGATCAGCCTCGTCATCCGCCTCACCCGCGCCGGCGTGCGCGAGACGATGCTGATGGACTACGTGAAGTTCGCCCGCGCCAAGGGCCTCAGCCCGTTCCGCGTCACCTTCGTCCACGTCTTCAAGAACATCCTGATCCCCGTGGTCACGGTGACGGGCCTGGAGTTCGGCAGCACCATCGCCTTCAGCGTGGTCACCGAATCCATCTTCGCCTGGCCCGGCATGGGCAAGCTGATCATTGACAGCATCAACGTCCTCGACCGCCCGGTGATCGTCGCCTACCTCATGATCATCGTGCTCATGTTCATCACCATCAACCTCGTCGTGGACCTCACCTACTCGCTGCTCGATCCCCGCGTGCGGCTGGAGGGCAAGTGACATGAGCATCGCGTTGCAGGGCGCAACCGCGCCCGCCCCGAAGGCCGACCGCGTCGAAACCCCCTTCCAGCGCTTCGTCTCGGAGTTCTTCGAATCCAGGCTCGCCACCTTCGGCCTGCTCGTCTTCACCGTCATCGCCCTCGTCGCGATCCTCGCGCCGGTCATCGCGCCGCAGAACCCCTACGACCTCGCCGTGCTCGACATCATGGACGGCCGCCTCGAACCCGGCAGCCGCAACGGCGACAACACCATGACCTTCTGGCTCGGCACCGATGACCAGGGCCGCGACATGCTGTCGGGCATTATGTACGGCCTGCGCATCTCGCTGACCGTCGGCGCCGGCTCCGCCATCCTCGCCTGCCTCGTCGGCGCCTCGCTCGGCCTGCTCGCCGCCTATGCCGGCGGCCGCACCGACAGTGCCATCATGCGCGTCGTGGACCTCCAGCTCTCCTTCCCCGCCATCCTCGTCGCGCTGATGATCCTGGCCTTCCTCGGCAAGTCCGTCGCCAACGTCGTCATCGCGATCGTCGTCGTCGAATGGGCCTACTACGCGCGGACCGTCCGCGGCACGGCCCTCGTCGAACGCCGCCGCGAATACATCGAGGCCGCGCAATGCCTCGCGCTGCCCACCCGCCGCATCCTGTTCCGCCACCTGCTGCCCAATTGCCTGCCGCCGCTGATCGTCATCGGCACCATGCAGGTCGCCCGCGCCATCGCCCTCGAAGCCACCCTGAGCTTCCTCGGCCTCGGCGTCCCCATCACCGAGCCCTCCCTCGGCCTCCTCATCGCCAACGGCTACGAGTACATGCTCAGCGGAAAATACTGGATCAGCTTCTACCCCGGCATCGCCCTCCTGGTGACGATCGTCTCCATCAACCTCGTCGGCGACCACCTGCGGGACGTGCTGAACCCGAGACTGAAGAAGTGAGGGTGGCGGTGCTTCCGACCCGGCGCTCGACGACCCCCTCCCCCCACCCCCTCCCGCGAGGGGAGGGGGAGCAGGACTCCCTCCCCCCTCGCGGGGGAGGGTTGGGGAGGGGGGGCACCCCCGGCATCGCCCCATGACCAACCCCACCCTCGAGGTCCGCAACCTCCGCACCCACTTCTTCACCCGCGCCGGCGTGGTGAAGGCGGTGGACGACGTCTCCTTCGCCGTCCCCCGCGGCAAGGTCCTCGGCCTCGTCGGTGAATCCGGCTCCGGCAAGTCCGTCACCGGCTTCTCCATCATGGGCCTCGTGGACCCTCCCGGCCGCGTCGTCTCCGGCCAGGTCCTCTTCAAGGGCCGCAACCTCGCCGCCCTCGACGAGGAGGACATGCGGAAGCTCCGCGGCAACCGCATCGCGATGATCTTCCAGGACCCGATGATGACGCTGAACCCGGTCCTCCGCGTGGACACGCAGATGATCGAGACGGTGCAGGCGCACGAGAAGGTGCCGGAGGCCGAGGCCCGCCGCCGCGCCCGCGATGCGCTCGGCATGGTCGGCATCCCCAGCCCGGATGAGCGCCTGAAATCCTACCCCCACCAGTTCTCCGGCGGCATGCGCCAGCGCGTCGCCATCGCCATCGCGCTGCTTCACCGCCCCGACCTCATCGTCGCCGACGAGCCCACCACCGCGCTCGACGTGACGATCCAGGGCCAGATCCTCGCCGAGGTGCAGAAGCTCGCCGCCACCACCGGCACCTCGCTCATCTGGATCACCCACGACCTCTCCGTCGTCGCCGGCCTCGCCGACGAGATCGCGGTCATGTACGCCGGCAAGATCGTCGAGGGCGGCGATGTCGGCCAGGTGCTCGACACCCCGCTGCATCCCTACACGCACGGCCTCATCGGCAGCGTCCCCAGCCGCAACCGCCGCGGGGAGCCGCTGCGCCAGATCCCCGGCATGACGCCCTCGCTCCTCTCCCTCGCCCCCGGCTGCGCCTTCCGCGCCCGCTGCCCCCGCGCGCAGGAGGATTGCGTGCAGATGCCCGAGCTGGAGGAGTGGAAGCCCGGCCGCCGCGCCCGCTGCCACCACCCCCATCTCGAGGCGCGGGACCAGGCGGCATGAGCGCGGTCATGGGCGACCACGCCCCTCGCACCTTCTCCGACACCGAGACCCCGATGGTGGAGCTGCGCGGCGTCTCCCGCCGCTTCGCGAAGAAGCTCGACATCGCGGCCAGGCTCGCCCGCCGGCTCGGCGCCGACGTGCGCGACGAAGTCGTCCATGCCGTGGACAAGGTGGATCTCCGCGTCCGCAAGGGCGAGGTCGTCGGTCTCGTCGGCGAGAGCGGCTGCGGCAAATCCACCCTCGGCCGCATCGTCGCCGGCATCCTCCCGCAATCCGACGGCGAGGTGTTCTGGAACGGCCAGCCCGTCGGCAGGCTGACGGGCGAGGCCGAACGCACGGCCAAGCTCAAGCGCCAGATGATCTTCCAGGACCCCTACGCCTCGCTCAACCCACGCATGCGCGTCGCCGACATCGTCGGCGAGGCGCCGCAGGTGCACGGCCTGGTCCCGCGCGGCGGCTTCGACAGCTACGTGGACGACCAGATGCGCCGCGCCGGCCTCGATCCCGCCTTCAAGCGGCGCTACCCCCACCAGTTTTCCGGCGGCCAGCGCCAGCGCATCGGCATCGCCCGCGCGCTCGCCGTGCAGCCGGAGTTCCTCGTCTGCGACGAGGCCGTCGCCGCGCTCGACGTCTCGATCCAGGCGCAGATCCTGAACCTGTTCATGCGCCTGCGCCGCGAGCTGGACCTCACCTACCTCTTCATCAGCCACGACCTCGGCGTGGTGGAACACCTCAGCGACCGCGTCGTCATCATGTATCTCGGCCGCGTGGTGGAGGAGGCGCCGACCGAGACGATCTTCCGCCGCGCCAACCACCCCTACACGCAGTCGCTGCTGGCGAGCGTGCCGCGCATCGAGAACCGGAAGCGCGCCTTCGCCGTGGTCAAGGGCGAGATCCCCTCACCCCTCAACCCTCCTACCGGCTGCCACTTCCACCCCCGCTGCCCGCACGCCTTCGACCGCTGCAAGGTCGAAACCCCCGCCCTCAAGCCCGTCACCCCCACCCACCGCAGCGCCTGTCACCTGAACGACGCCCATTGACTCCCTCCCCCCTCCCTCTTTCTTCGGCGATTATGCATTTCGCAAACACCTGGATTTCGGTCCTATGCTCGCTTTACATATGTAACAAAAGCGACCATAATTGCGGCGCGCGGTCGTGAGCCGCACGAGAAGCCCAAGGTCGCAGGTTCGAATCCTGCCGGGCGCGCCACTAGGCGTCCGTAGCTCAGTTGGATAGAGCGAGGGCCTTCCTTGATCTCACGCGAAACGCCGCCCTCTAGCCGGGGCGGCGTTTTTGTTTGAGAGAATTCAAAGTAGGCGGGTCAATCAAAGGGGCCGCGGCCGCGACGGTTGTCGCTGCCATCTCTTGTTCGTTGACAATGGCAGCCTTCGCTACTTCCGTTTGGCTGGAGACGCCGGCGGCTCCAGCTCCATCGGCTGTGGCCGGGCCTTCGCCACCGTCGCCAGTGTTCGCCGAAACTGCGCCTCGTCCTCGCTGCACCCCAGTGCCCGCGCGGTCTCCATGAACTTCTGGCTCTGCGATTTCGACGCGGATATCGTGGCCGCGTTGCGGGTCTTCCGCGAGGGCGCTTTCGCCCTCACCGCTCGCTGAGACATCGAGAACCTCCGGTGGGGAATCAAGCAACGGGAGTGGCGGCCCGCCTAGAGCCGGTTTGCAAATCTTGAGTTTCGTACCGTCACGCTTGTCCAGCTTCTCGCTGAGGTCTAGGAGCTTGCCATCGAATGTATGCATCTCATCCACGTTCGCGGTCATGGCAGACGCAAGGTGGATCGCGTCGGCTGGCCTAAGCCCCGGATGGCCCGCCTGCATCAGCCGCCGCGCCAACTCGGCGGCGGCACGGTCAAGCATCACTGGAACGATGTAGTCGTTCTCGAAAAAATCCGCGAGCTTCTGAGGCGTCGGAGCGAAGCCATCAGTGCTTGCCGACGGCTTGCTTACCTCCGTGAGCGACAGGGTGGATGTGACAATCTCGGCCGCGCCCTTAACTGCGTCCTCCAGGACCGCTCGTCCTAGCGCAGCGCGATTCTCCATGGCGCCATTGCCCAGCGGAACCGCAGTCTCATTCTGAATAACGGCTATCCATGCGCATGAATCCCAATAGACCTTGCGAAACTTCTTGCTAGGAGAGCGTGCCATCACGCATCCTTTCGAGATATTCCTCGGAGCGAAGCCCGCCGGTAAAGTTCTCGTCTACAATTTCGTCAATCTGCGGCAGTTGGCTTCTGGATCGCAGGAAGCGCACGTCCTCCGCCTCGACGCGATCAATCTTGCCGGGACCGCTGTAGTATATACGCCCGAACACATGAATGCGCGTTCTGCCCCATACCTCGCCGATCTGGCGAGCGGACAGATCAAGAGCTAACTGCGTCGCGCTGCGCGGGATAATACACTTGATCTGGTCGCCGGTTATGCGGTCATGCACGTAGGCGATGCGCCGATTAAGGCCGTCAAGCCCAACGCCACGAAAAAAACCCTCGACAGAACCAATTTCTTGATATGGCTTATTTGGGTTCGCGAGTATGAACTCTACGTTTTTGATAGCTTCTTTTGCGGCGGTTTCTGTCAGTTCAATCTTTGGAAGATTTGGGCCGAAGTCCGCCCTTGTCATTCCGATTCCATTAGTGACACGCTCAGCTATCCTTTTGGCTTTACGCATCGCTTCGTTGTTGAAATACTTGGGGCGCTCGGCTCTGGTCTTGATAGCGGCGAGGCCGTTAGCGGTGCCCTCCAGCACGACCGCAACCCGACGATCAATGTTCGTGGCGAAGGTCCGGGGGTATGCCTCTACCCCGAACATGACCGGGCTATTGCGGCTCGCCTCCACGACGCGCCACACGATTTCGGAGCCTGGAGTGCCCGCAGCAGCTTCTTCCACGGCGCGCAGGAGGTCCAGGTAATCCCGCATCTGATCGAGCAGGTCTTCGACGGTGGGCGCGTCGGTGTCAGGCGCGTGCCCCGTGATGGTGAAGCGAACGACCTTGTTCATGGTGGCCTCCCCGCGGTCTCCCGTCAGGTGGAGGCTCCCGACGAGTCCCGGTACTTCAATCTCTTTCCAACGATACCACGCAACGCCCGCGCCGTACGAGAGGTATCGTCAACGCCAAGTGCAACGCGCTGGTTGTAGCGGAAGTCGAACTCTGCGACGTAGCGATGGAGGTGCTTCTCCGCGCAGTGCTGATAGACGCCTTTCATCCCGCGCTTGAACACGCTGTAGAAGCCTTCGACAGTGTTCGTGTGTACCTTGCCCCGACCGTACTCGCCCTTCCCGTGCCGCACAAAATCGTGCTCCGTGAAGAACCCACCGAGCGTCACATACTGCCCGGCTTCATCCGTCATTACGGCAGTGCCAGGCGCCACGTTCGCGCGGATGATCGGCAGAAGATCAGACGCCTTCGTGCCGTCCACATGGAAGGAGCGGGCAGAGCCGCCACGCTCTACCAATGTGAGCACGGCATTCTTGTGCGCGTAGCCGCGCGCGTTCGGCGCCTTCTCACGCTTGCTGCCAATGAACGTCTCGTCAATCTCGACAGTGGCGCCGACACCGCCAATCGGCGGCAGGTTACCGGCCTTCATCGCTTCGCGAATGCGGTGCGCCATGAACCAAGCCGTCTTGTACTGCACTTCCAGGGTGCGCATCAGCTGATGGCTGCTGATGCCCTTCTTGGAGGAGCACATGAGATAGACCGCCTGTAGCCACAGATTGAGCGGCACATGGCTAGACTCGAACACGGTGCCTACGGTGACAGTGAACTGACGCTTGCATGGGCCGCAGCGGAGAAGGCCGGCGCGTCCACCCTTCACGGCCGTGATGCGGTCCAATCCGCCGCAGCGCGGGCACACCGGGCCATGCGGCCATAGAGTGCGCTCTAGCTCCTCGCGGGCTGCATCGGCATCATGGAAGTAGGGGGCAGAGAGGACAGACATTGCATCGGCTCCGTGAAGGCAATCCTATCGGAACCGGAGTGTTTGTCAACTACATAATCGCCCTTTCTTCCCCCTCTCCCCCCGACGGGGGGAGAGGGAGGGGTGAGGGGGGCGCGCGAAGCGCTGAATCAAGGGCGCTCAAACAGCAACGAGTCTCGCTATGAGGCCGATGCCCGGGGCAGGGGCATCGCTCCCACCCCCCTACCGCGCCCAATGGGAATCCCCCTCCCTCGTCGCGCAATTCCTCGCCGGCCACGACCCGGCCACCGACCCGCTCTGGTCACGCTCCGCTGCCGCCAATGCCGCCGAATACGCCCGCTGGTCTCACCACCTCTGCGGCTGCGCCTGCCTCCAAATGGCCCTCGGCGCCCTCGGCCGCCCCATCCCGCCCATCCACGACCTGCGCCGAGTGGTACAAAAACATGGCGGATATGTAGAAGACCCCGACGGCACCATCCGCGGCCTCATCTACGCCGGCGCCGTCTCCTGGCTCGGGACGCAGGGTATCCCCGCCCGCATCCTCCTCGACGTCACCGCCGCCGGCCTGCCCGCACTGCTCGCGAACGGCAGCCTCGTTGTCGCCTCCGTCCACCCCTCCATCCGCAGCCCGTCAGCCGTGCCGCCGACGAAAGGCGGCCACCTCGTCCTCGTCTTCGGCGTCACCTCCGCCGGCGACCTTCGCTTCCACAACCCGTCCGGCGACACCCCCGCCACCCAATCCGACGCCCGTTTCTCCCCCGCCGCCTTCGCCCCCTTCTTCGCCGCCCGCGGCATCCTCATCCCCTCCCCCGCCCTTGCGGGGGAGGGTTAGGGTGGGGGAAACACGTCCAGGCATGATGGGCTAACCACCCGACGCCGCCCTTCCGACCGTCCACAAATCGTCAGGTGGACTTCAGCTCCGGCCCCCGCCCCCTCCCGCGCCCCGGCGGATCGGTCGGATCTGTGTCGCTCGGCCCCGCCGGCACCGGCGCCCGGTTTCCCCCGCGCCCGCGGCCCGGCGGATCGGACGGATCGGAATCACTCGGCCCCGCCGGCGCCCGGTTCCCCGTCCGCCCGCGCCCCGGCGGGTCCGACGGGTCGGAATCCGTCATCCCGCTCCCCGGCGCCCGGTTGCCCCCGCGGCCCTGGCCCGGCGGATCGGACGGGTCGGAATCGCTCGGCCCCGCCGGCGCCTGGGTCCCCGTCCGTCCGTTCCCCGGCTCGTCCGAGGGATCGCTGTCCGTCAGCCCGCTGCGCGACTGCGGCGGCGCCGTCCGCTTGCCGCTCTCCGGCACGCCCCCGCCGCCGGATTTCGCCCCTTGGGCAAAAGCCGCGCCCGGCAGGGCCGCCGCCCCGCCGAGCGCCGCCAGGCGCAGCACCAGCAATCGGCGTCGCAGCGGTGAATGCACGGAGTCGTCGCTCATCCAGGCTCTCCTCGTTCCAGGCATGGTGTGGCCCGGCAGATCGCCCGTCCAGCGTAATCCGCTTGCCTCGTCGTTCTCTGTATGTTCACATCTACCCATGACCCATGCCCTGACAATCCCCGCCTCACTTCGCCACGTGCCGGCCGAGCTGCGCATCCCCCACCCCCCGCTCGGCCGCCGCCTGCAATTCGTCCGAGGCGAGCCCTGGTGGCGCGAAGCCATGCGCTGGTCCCTCATCGCCCTCACCGCGAGCTGGGTCGCCGGCGAGGCCACCCTCCTGCTCCTCGGGCTCTGAGGGGGTATTTGTCCGAAACCCGCGCACGCCACACGCCGCGGTTGCAGGTCCGCCTTCGTCGAAGTTTCGGGTTTTTTCGTTGGCACCCCCGCCGCGATCCTGAAACGATCTCCGCCTGACATCCGGGCGGAGGGCAAGGCATGTCCGGCAACAACGATACGGTCCCCGGCACCGCCGGCCCGGCCCAGCCACAGACGCCGGCCGCGGCGGTGCCCGTGCTGCCGCTCCGCCCGGCGACCCAGCCCAGCGAGAACCTGCCGCACGACCCCATGGTGGACCGGGTGGTGGGCCGCGCCCTCTTCGTCGCGGTCGCCACCGCCTGCCTCTTCCTGCTGATCGCCGCGACCGCAGCACTCGTCGTCGGGCTCGAGACCGGCGGCGCAATCCGCCCTCCGACCGGCACGGGCACCGGCCTCATCTCCATCCTCGGCGCCCGCGCCGGCTGGGCGATGACCAACCTGGTGCGCGGCGCCGAGGTCATCGCCACCGTCATCGCCGCCCTCCTCGTCTTCCTGGTGATCCGCGCCCGCCCGACCGATGCGCTGATGAGCCTGCTCGGCCTCATCGTCATCGCCGCGCTCATCGTGCCGGTGGCCGAGCTGACGCGCATCGCCGACAGCCTCCGCGGCCAGGACCGGGACCAGCCGGAATCGCCGCGACTGCCCTACCAGCCCGTCCATGTGGACCCTGAAACCAGCCAGATCGTGGCGCAGCGCGTGCTCTCCGACCTGCAGCAGAACGACCTGATGCGGGGCGACGGCAGCGCGGTGGAAGGCAAGAGCATGGTGGACCTGACGGAAGCGCTCGGCCTCGCGCTCTACCGCGTGGAGGTCGGGAACGTCGCCGCCACGGTGCGCCAGCGCGGCCATGCGCGCCTGCTGCTGGAGCTGACGGCCCAGGAATCGCGCCAGAACCTCTTCCTCTCTCCTGCCATGAACCGCGTGGTGCGGGAGGATGTGAAGGCTCTGCACGAACTCGGCGTCGTCAGCGTCGTCTATGGCAACCTGGCGCAGGTGCAGCCCACCGCGCTCGGCATCCGCGTCCTCCACCGCCTCTTCCCGGAGGAGGCGCGCGTCCGCCAGATCGCCGAGGAGAACCGCGTCCGCCTCTACCCGCCGACCGGCCGCCTGATCGAGCAGGTCGAGCAGCTCCGCCTCCAGCGCGAGCCGACGAACCCGGCCAGCCTGCTGGGGCAGGAGGTCGGCACCTACGTCTTCAATCCCGCCGAACCCGCCGGCACCTCGCGGGAGGTCGCGCTGAACCGCCCGGTCGGCGCGGGCCTGCGCCTGCGCGTCCGCGCGCGCGGCGACATCCTGATTGAGGCGCGCAGCCTGTCGGGCATTGACCCGACGCTCACCATCTGGCCGGCGACGGGCACCGGCACCGAAGGCCGGCTCGGCGACATGCTCGCCTCCAACGACGATTGGGGCGGCAGCCGCGACGCGCGCGTCCTGCGGAGCTTCGAGCCGGGCGAGTATCTCGTGCAGGTCGCGGGCTTCGGCGGCGCCCAGGGGCGTGTCCGCCTCACCATCCGCCCGCCGACCGCGCGCGACGCCGCCGCCGAGCGCTGGCCGGAGGAGGTGCCGACCGATATCCCCGCCTTGCGGGAGACCGCGCCCGGCGAGTGGTCGGAAGAACTGCGGGTCGGCCCGTCGCCCGGCCTCTATCGCCGCCTCGACCTGGCCGAGGCGGCCACCTACCGGCTCGACACCACGCATCACGGGCCGGAGATGGACCCCTACCTCCTGCTGTTCCGGCAGGACGGCACCGAGTGGGTCTTCGTCGCCTTCGACGACGATTCCGGCGACAACTACGACGCCCGCATCGAGCGCCGGCTGGAGCCCGGCACCTACGCGCTGCGGGTGTACAACGTGCGCAATTCCAACGACGTGATGACACTGCGCGTGCGGCGCCTGCCCGCGAACGGCGCCCCTACGCGGGCAGCGTCGCCACCGCGATGAACCCGCCGCCCGCGCGGTTGCGCAGCACCACGTCGCCGCCATGCGCGCGCAGGATGTTGCGAGCGATCGGCAGGCCGAGGCCGGTGCCGCCGGTCTCCCGGTTGCGGCTCGTCTCCAGCCGACGGAAGGGCTGGAACACATTTTCCAGCTCCGCCTCCGGCACACCCGGCCCGTCATCTTCAATGCTCACGCGCACCGCGCCCGGCCCGGCCGCGGCCAGCTCCAGCCGCGCCGCCCCGCCATACGCGATGGCGTTGCCGACGAGGTTGGCGAAGGCCCGCTTCAGCGCAACCGGGCGCGCGCGAACCGTCAGGTGCTCGGGCCCGGCATACGCGACGGCGTGCTCCGGCAGCTCCGGGTTCGCGTCCGCCGCCTCGTCCAGCACCGTCCGACACAGCGCCGCCAGGTCGAGCGGCACGGAGGGCTCGGCCGCCGCGTCGTCCCGCGCGAAGGTGAGCGTCGCCGCGATCATCGCCTCCATCTCCTCGAGGTCGGAGAGGATCTTGCGGCGCTGCTCGTCGTCGTCCAGCAGCTCGGCGCGCAGCTTCAGCCGGGTGATCGGCGTCTTCAGGTCGTGGCCGATCGCGGCGACCATCTGCGTGCGGTCGCCGACGAAGCGGCGGATGCGCTCGGCCATCGTGTTGAAGGCCCGCGCCGCCGTCGCGACCTCGCTCGGCCCGCCTTCCGGCAGGGGCGGGGCGTTCACGTCGCGCCCCAGACGCTCCGCCGCCGCCGCCAGGTCGCTCACCGGCCGCGTCAGGCGCCGCACCGTCCAGAGCGTCAGCGCCGCGGCCGCCAGCGTCATCAGCCCGAAGGCCGCGAGGAAGGTGTCGGAATGCCAGGGCCGCGGCGGCTGCAGCTCAATCCGCAGGTTGAGCCAGCCGGCATCGGGCATGCGCAGGCTGACGATCATCCCGCCCGGCCGCGGAGAGCCGGAGACGAAGACCTCGCGCGGGCGGTAGCGCGGCGGGCCGCCCATGATCGCCTCCACCCGGATCACCTGCAGCAGCGCCGGCGGCGGGGGCGGGTAATGCGGGCGGGCCGTCGGCTCCTCGTCGTAGGTGGCGCGAAGGCCCGGCGGCAGGTCCAACTCGGCGAGCACCGCGGCGCGCCGGTCGGGCGTCGTCACGAGCAGCGCGCGCCAGACCGCGAAGCTGCGCCCGGTCACCTCCCGCACGTCGCGGAACCGCTGCAGGTCCATGCGGTCGAGCGCGTGGATCGTCAGCCCCGCGACCTGCACGAGGATGAGCGAGACCAGCAGGAAGAACGCCGTCCGCCCCGCCAGGCTCTTGGGGAAGATGCGCCTCACCCGCGCTCCACCGAGGTCGCCAGCACGTATCCCCCGCCCCGCACGGTCTTGATGAGCTGCGGGTTGCGCCCGTCATCCTCCAGCTTGCGGCGCAGCCGGCTGACGGCCACGTCAATCGCCCGGTCGAAGGGCCCAGCCTGGCGGCCGCGCAGCAGGTCCATCAGCATGTCCCGCGTCAGCACGCGGTTCGGGCGCTCCACCAGCGCGACCAGCAGTTCGTATTCGCCGCCCGTCAGCGGCACCTCCGCGCCCTGCGGGTTCAGCAGCCGCCGGCGCGAAGGTTCGAGCGACCAGCCGGAGAAGCGGATCACCTTCGCCGGCGGCTCGTCGGACGGCGCGCCAATGGAGCTGTCGGCCGTCGCGCGCCGCAGAACGGCCCGGATGCGCGCCAGCAGCTCCCGCGGGTTGAAGGGTTTCGCCACGTAGTCGTCGGCGCCGAGTTCCAGCCCGACGATCCGGTCCGTCTCCTCGCCCATCGCCGTCAGCATGACGATCGGCACCTCCGACTGCCCGCGCAGCCAGCGCGCGAGGTCGAGGCCCGATTCGCCGGGCATCATCAGGTCCAGCACGACCAGGTGGTAGCGCCCGAGCGGCCAGAGCTTGCGGGCTTCCCGCGCGTCGCGCGCGGCGGTGACCCGGAAGGACTGCTTTTCCAGGAACTTGGCGAGCAGGTCCCGGATGTCCCGGTCGTCGTCCACGACGAGGATGTGCGGCTGGGCGGTCTCCATGCGCGCAACATAGCGCGCCGCGCCCGGCGCCACAGCGCATCTTGTTGCGCGAGGTCACAGCCGCCCGCCCTGCAACACGCCGTTGCACTTGCTCACCTTGAAGGGCTTCGTGCGGTTACGTTGCGGGCGCATCCTACAGGTCACCAAGGGGCCGGACCGGCCGCGGCAGCCTCTCCCCAGCCGCGGGACTACCCCCTCCCGGACCGGCCCCATGCTACGGCGGCGGGGATGACCTTCTTCCCCCCATCCCCGCCGCCCGACTTCCCTCATCTTCCGGACTGGGCGCGCGCCGCGGCGGATGCGCTCGCGGCGCGGCATCCGATCTTCGCCGGCATCGAGGACCGTGCGGGCCCGCTGCCCTGGATCACCCGTCCGCGCGGCTTCCCCGGCCTGCTCCGCGCCATCTGCGCCCAGCTCGTCTCCAACGAGGCCGCCTTCGCGATCTGGCGCCGCGTGAGCGCGCTGCCCGGGGCCACCACGCCCGATGGCTTCCTGGCGCTCGACCCCGCGCGCGCGGGCATCGAGGGCGGGCTGACGCGGCAGAAGGTGGCGCATGCGCGCGCGCTCGCCGAGGCGATCCTGACCGGCGCGCTCCGCCTGGACGAGCTGGACTCGATGCCCGATGCGGCCGCCGTCGCCCATCTCTGCACGGTCCGCGGCATCGGCCGCTGGACCGCCGAGGTCCACCTGCTGTTCTCGCTGGAGCGTCCCGACGTGTTCCCGGTCGGCGACTTGGCGCTGCAGGCCGCGATCGCCGGGCTCGGCCGCCTGCCCGCCCGGCCCGATGCGCGCGCGACGGAGGCGATCGCCGCGGCCTGGGCACCTCATCGCGCCATTGCCGCCCGCCTGCTCTGGCACCACTGGCTGCACCACACGAAGCGGGCCACCATGGACCCGGCATGAAGCTCTCCCCCCGTATCCGGACCACCGAGATCCCGCCCATCCCCGCCGCCCGTGCCTGGGCGGCGCGCTACGACGGCCGCGCGGGCAAGCCGCTCGACCTGACCCAGGCGGTGCCCGGCTACCCGCCGCCGGATGCGCTGCTCGCCAGGCTGGCCGAGGCCGCCGGCAGCCGGGACTGCGCGGGGTACGGGCCGATCGCCGGCGACGCGGCGCTGCGCGAGGCGCTCGCCGAGGAGATGGGCACCTTCTACGGCGCGCGGATCGGCGCGGCGGATGTCGCCATCACCGCCGGCTGCAACCTGGCCTTCGCGATGGCGATGACGGTGCTCGCCGCGGAGGGCGAGGCGGTGCTGCTGCCGACGCCCTGGTACTTCAATCACCGCATGGCTCTGACCATGGCAGGCGTGCGCGCGGTGCCCGTGCCCACCCGCGCCGAGGACGGCTTCGTACCCGATCCCGCCCGCATCGCCGCGCTGCTCGCCGAGCATCGCGCCCGCGCCGTCGTCCTCGTCACACCGAACAACCCGACCGGCGCCGTCTATCCCGCCGAGGTCATCCACGCCGTCGCCGGGGCGTGCCGCGCGCATGGCGCCTGGCTCGTGCTGGACGAGACGTATCGCGACTTCCTCGCCGGCGGCCCGCCGCATGCGCTGTTCGCGGGCGATTGGGGCGACGTGCTGATCCACCTCTACTCCTTCTCGAAGGCGTATTGCCTGCCCGGGCACCGCGTCGGCGCGATCGCCGCCGGCGCGGCGGTGATGGCGGAGTTGGAGAAGGTGCTCGACACGCTGCAGATCTGCCCGCCACGGCCGGCGCAGGCCGCCCTCGCCTGGGCGGTGCCGGCGCTGGCCGATTGGCGCGCCGGCAACCGCGCGCTGATGGCCGCACGCGCAACCGCGTTCCGCCGGCTGGTCGGCGCGCTGCCGGGCTGGCGGTTGGACGCGCTCGGCACCTACTTCGCCTATCTCCGCCTGCCCGACGGCGCGCCCGACGCGATGCGTGCGGCGGAAGTGCTGGCGGCGGAGCGCGGGCTGATGACGCTGCCCGGCCCCTTCTTCGGGCCGGGCCAGGATCGCCATCTCCGCCTCGCCTTCGCCAACGCGGCCGAGGAGGTGCTGGCGCAGGTGCCGGCGCGCCTACAGCGTCGTGCCTGATCTCTGGATCAGGCACGACGCTGCAGGCTGTTGTCTGTAGAGCAGATTCACGCTTCCAGGCGGGTCCGCCTTCCAGCGATCCGCTCTAGCCGCCATCGGATGAGGAGATGCCCATGCGCACGCTCGACGTGATCTCCGACGCGATCTGCCCGTGGTGCTGGATCGGCAAGGCGCATCTCGGCGCCGCGCTGGACGAGTTGCGCGCCGATGGGCTGACGTTCGGCGTGCGATGGCGGCCCTTCCAGCTCAACCCGGACATGCCGGAGGCGGGCGTGGAGCGGGACGTCTATCGTGCGCAGAAATTCGGATCGCTGGACCGCTCGCGGGAGCTGGATGCGCAGGTCGCGGAGGCCGGGCGCGCCGCCGGCGTCGGCTTCCGCTTCGACCGCATGGCGCGCACGCCGAACACCGTCGCCGCGCATCGCGTGATCCGCGCTGCGGAGGAGGCCGGCGTGCAGGACGCCGTCGTGGATGCGCTGTTCCGCGCCTACTTCGCCGAGGGCCGCGACATCGGCGACGCCGCGGTGCTGGACGAGGTCGCGGGCGAGGCCGGCCTGCCGGAGATGGCCGCGATGCTCGCCGGCGACGCGCATCGCGACGCCGTGCTGGCGGAGGACGAGGCGGCGCGGCGCGGCGGGATTTCCGGCGTGCCCTCGTTCCTCATGGACCGCCACCTGCTGTTCAGCGGCGCGATGCCGGGGCCGCGCATGGCCGCGGCGTTCCGTCAGGCGGATGCGATCCTTTCCGCGCGCGAGGCGGGCGGCTAACTTCCGCGCATCAAGGGGGAGCCTGGCCTGATGGAATGGGTGCTGCTCGGCGTCGTCGTCCTGCTGCTGCTGTGGCTCGTCGTCGTCTACAACCGCCTCGTCGCGCTGCGGCAGACCGTCGGGCAGGCCTGGGCCGACATCGAGGTCCAGCTGAAGCAGCGCCACGACCTGGTCCCGAACCTGGTCGAGACGGTGAAGGGCTACGCGGCGCATGAGCGCGGCACGCTCGACGCCGTCGTGCAGGCACGCAACGCCGCGGCGCGCGCGCAGGGGCCGGACGCCGCGGCGGCCGCGGAAGGCCAGCTCTCCGGCGCGCTCGGGAGGCTGTTCGCGCTCAGCGAGGCCTATCCGGACCTGAAGGCGAACACGAACTTCCTTCAGCTGCAGGGCGAGCTCGGCGGGCTGGAGGGCAAGATCGCGGCGGCGCGGCGCTTCTTCAACAACGCGGTCGCGGAGTTCAACGCCAGCATCCAATCCGTCCCCGCGGTGTTCTTCGCGGGGTCGCTCGGCTTCGGCCAGCGCGGCTTCTTCGAGCTTGATGCGGCGGAGCGCGCGGCGGTGCAGGCGCCGCCGCAGGTGAAGTTCTGAGCGCATGCTGCCCGCCACCGGGCTTCGCACCCATGCCTGGAACACCGCGATCCGGTCGGCGCTGCTGCTCGCGGGGTTCCCCGTCCTGCTGGCGATGATGGGCTACGCGCTGGCGCTGCTGCTCGTGTCGGGCGAGTCCTACTCGGTCGCGGACGGGATGCGGCGCGCGGCGGGGCTGCTGCCGGGCATCCTGCCGCTGGCGCTCCTCCTCGCCGGCCTCTGGTTCACCATCGCGTGGTTCGCGCATCACCGCATCCTGGACCTCGTCACCGGCGCGAAGCGCGTTGCGGAGGCGGGGGAGGCGCCGCGGCTCTGGAGGCTGACGGAGGAACTCTGCATCGCCCGCGGCATGGCGATGCCGCGGCTGGCGGTGATCGCCACGCCGGCGCGCAACGCCTTCGCCTCCGGCCTTACGCGCGAGCGCGCGGGCGTGACGGTGACGCAGGGCCTGTTGGACGCGCTGGACGACCGGGAGCTGTCGGCGGTCGTCGCGCATGAACTCTCGCATGTGCGCAACGGCGATGCGCGGCTCGGCGTGATCGCGGCGGTGTTCGTGGGCGTCATCACGCTGATGACCGACGGCGTGTGGAAGGCGATGCGCTTCGGGAGCTTCCGGGCGCGCGGCGGAAGATCGTCGCGCTCCTCCGGCCGTGGGGGCAATGCGGGCGTGATGCTCGCGCTGATCGCGATCGCGGTGGTGATCGCGGCGCTGGCGCATGTGCTGGCACTGGTGCTGCGCATGGCGCGCTCGCGCAACCGCGAATACCTGGCGGATGCCGGCGCGGCGGAGCTGACGGGCGATCCAGACGCAATGATCTCGGCGCTGCGCAAGGTGGAGGCCGGGGCGGAGATGCCGGAGGTGCCGGCGCAGGTGCGTGCGCTGTTCCTGCACGACGCGGCGATGTCGCGCGCGGTCGGGTGGTTCGCGACCCACCCGCCGGTGGAGGCGCGCGTGGCGGCGCTGGTGCGCTACGCCGGCGGGCACGATCCCGGGCCGGTCGCGCCGGCCGCCGCGCCGGATGAGGTGCAGGCGCGGCTGGACGCCCGCTCCGTCTTCATGCGCACGGGCAGGCGCGCCGCGACCGTGCCGCCGCCGTGATCCGGAGGTGCCCTCGCGGCGTTGGAGGGTGCATGCGACGTGTCCTCGCCTTGCTGATCCTCCTCGCCTGGCCCGCCGCGGCCGAGGAGGGCCGCCCGGCCTTCATCGAGATCATCCCGGCCGAGGGACGCGCGCCGGTGCTGGTCGCGGTGCCGCAGGTCGTGCGCGTCGCGCGCGTCGAAGGGCAGACGGTCATAGACACCGCCGCCTGGGTGCAGCAGCGGACGGTGGAGCCGGTGGAGTCGGTGGCGCGGCGGCTCTCGGCGGCAGGGCAGCGACTGATCGCGCTGACGGATCTCGGCGGCGGGCGGATCTACCTCGCGGCGGATCGCGTGGTGCTGGTGCGGGAGGCGCATGAGCGGCATGCCGCGGGTGCGCGCGCCGCGATCGTGATGGTGGGGCTGCGGTTCGGGACGGATGTGGCGGTGCGCGAGGGCGTGGCGGAGGTGATGGGGGCGCTGGGGCGGTAGGGCTACGGGCGTCGGGGGTCGGTGCCCGTCCTCCCCCCACCCCGACCAGCCTTCGTAAGCGGCTGCGCCGCAACTCCGGCGTCCGACGCCTTCGGCGTCGAACCCCCCGTAAACGGGGGAGCGAGGACAAGCCGCCTCAACTTGGCGACCGCGCTGCCGGGCGTCGTCACGACCGGCCGCCCCGTTGCCTCGGCTACGCCCGTTGCCGCGCGGGCGAGGCTGAACTGGGCGAGCAGGACCGCGTCGCAGTCGCGCAGCGCGCGCGACGCTTCCGCGGCGAGGCGGTCGTGTGATTCCACGTCGCCGGCATCGAGTGCGGCGAGCGCGCCCTCGGCGATGCAGGGAATGACCTCGATGCCCGGCGGGAACTCCGGCGGCATCGAGGCGAGGGACGCGGGGAAGGTGGCGAGCAGGCCGATGCGGCGGCCGAGCGCGCAGACCTCCTCGATCGCCGCCTCGTTCGGCTTCAGCACGGGCAGCGGCGCCAGCGCGCGGGCGCAGGCCTCGATGGGCGGGCCGAAGGCGGAGCAACTGAACAGGATCGCGTCGGCGCCGGTGCCGGCGGCGTAGCGCGCGAGCGTCAGGAAGCGCTCCGTCATCGCGTCCGTCAGCCGTCCGTCGCGGGCGAGGTCCGCGGAGAGGCTGTCGTCCAGCAGGTTCATCAGCCGCGCTTCCGGCCAGGCCGCGCGGAAGGCGGCCTCGATCGGCGGCGGCGAGTGGCGCAGCGCGTGGATCAGCGCGATGCGCGCGCTCATCGCGTGGCGCAGCGCCGGAGCGGGGAGGGGAACTCGGCGCAGTTCGGGAAGACGATCTCGTCGGGCCCGCGGCGCTCCACGCGCAGCGCGTTCGGGCCGGAGGGGCAACCGAAGCCCACATCGGGCGGCAGCCGCGCGCCGAAGGGCGTGTTCTGGGGTGCCGCGGGCACGAAGCGGAACTCCAGCGCGTCCGGCTCGGCGGAGACCGTCTCCAGCAGCCGCTGGCGGTAGGCGACGTCGAAGGGCGAGGCGCGCAGCACGATGTCGCGGGTGAAGATCACCGTCGGCTGGCCGGTGCAGCGCGGCCCGGTCGCATCGGCTGGCGGGAAGATGCCGCCGGTCCAGGAGCCGAACACCCAGGCATGCGGCGGCTCGCCGCCCTGCTGGGCGGAACCGCTCCCCGCCAATGCCAGCACCATCCCGACCACCAGGCCCCAATGTCGCATGCCCGCCCCCTGCATCGCCGGGGCCTATCCTACCCGCCGGACTACTCGGCGGGAACGGGGCGGGGCGCGGGGGCCGGATCCTTCACGGGCAGGTGCACGAGCGCGGCGAAGGCGGCGCCGGCGATGTTGATGCTCCACATCAGGTCGTAGGAGCCGGTGCGGTCGAAGATCAGCCCGCCGAGGAAGGCGCCGGTGAAGCCGCCGAGCTGGTGGCCGAGGAACACCAGCCCGAAGATCGTCGCCAGCCAGCGCGTGCCGAAGTTGCGCGCGACGAGGGCGACCGTTGGCGGCACAGTCGAGAGGTAGAGCAGGCCCATGATCGCGGAGAAGACCAGGATCGTCTCGGTCGTCTTGGGCGCCCACATCAGCCAGGCGATCAGCACGCCGCGCGCGGCGTAGATGATCACCAGCAGCTCGCGCCGCCGCCAGCGCTGCGCGAGCTCCCCGGCGCCGAGCGAGCCCGCGATGTTGAACAGGCCGATGAGGCTGATCGAGGCGGCGCCGACGGTGACCGGCAGGCCGCAGAGGTGCACGAAGCCCGGCATGTGCACGGTCAGGAAGGAGACGTGCAGGCCGCAGACGAAGAAGCCGAAGAACAGGAACCAGAAGGTCGGCGCCCGCAGCGCGCGCGACAGCGCCTGCCGCGCCGTTTCCTCCGCGGCTCCGGCGGCCTTCGGCGCCGGCCGGTCGGCCAGCGGCAGCGCGAGCGGGATCATCATCAGCGCGGCGCCCGCCATCAGCCAGAGCGTCCACTCCCAGCCCAGGCCGGCGATTCCGAAGCCCGCGACGGGCACGACGAGGAACTGCCCGAAGGAGGAGCCGGCGGTGCCGAGGCCGACGGCGCGGCCGCGCTGCTCCTCCGGCAGCAGTCGGGTGAGGGAGGCGATGATCACGGGCATCCCGGCCGCCGAGACGGCGACGCCCATCACGACGCCGGCGAAGAAGGTGAAGGCGCCCACCGCCTCCGACACCGCCATGCCGAGGATGCCGAGCGCATAGAGCGCCGCGCCGCCGATCACCACGGCCCGCCCGCCGTAGCGGTCGGCGAGCTGGCCGCAGAGCGGCTGCGTCGCGCCGTTCAGCAGCACCTGGAGCGCGATGGCAAAGGCGAAGCCCGAGGCCGTCCAGCCATGCGCGGCGGTCATCGGGGCGAGGAAGAGGCCGAAAGAGTTGCGCAGCCCCATCGCCAGCGCCGCGCAGAGCACGGCGGTCGCGATCAGCAGGCCGGCGGCGATCGGGGTGGACCGGTCGTTCATCGGGGGGAGGTCCGGCGAGGTTCGGCGCCGATCCTTCCACCGCCGCCGCGCCGGTTCAACGACCGGGCGGTGCGCGCCCGCGCATGGCAGCTATCCGCCGAAGGGCTCGCCCCGGGCGGCGAGGATGTTCACCACCCCGTCCGCCTTCGCCGCCAGCGCCGCGGCCGGCTCTGGCGCGAGGGAGCTGTCGGCGGCGATGCTCCAGAAGCGGAAGCCCAGTTCGTCGAAGAGGCCGATCAGCTCCGCCGCGCTGCTGCCATGCGCGGCGAGCAGGCCGGGCGCGAATTCGAACATGACCCGCAGGCGGGGGGAGCGGCGGACCAGCGCCGTCATCCCGCGGAGCGCGGCGGCCTCGCTGCCCTCCACATCCATCTTCATCACGTCCACGCGGAAGGCCGGGTCGGGGAACAGGTCATCCAGCGCGACGACGCGACAGGATTGCGCTTCCTGGTTCGCGGGCCGCGGGCCAGCCTCCACTTCGAGGTGCCCGCCGCCGGCGTATTCCCAGGAGAAGCGGAGCTGCGTGCGGCCTTCCGCGGCGCCGACCGCGACGTTGTGGACGGTCGCGAAGTCCCGGAAGCCGTTCACCGCCATGGAACGCCGGAGCAGTGCGGCGAAGCGGGCATTCGGCTCGAAGGCGTGGAGCCTGCCGCCGAGGCCGGTGGCCGCGCCGCCGAGCACGGAATAGACGCCGAGATGCGCGCCGAGGTCGAACACCGTGTCGCCCGGGCGGATCAGGCGCTGGAACAGGCTCGTGTAGTTCGGCTCCCAGATGCCGAACAGCATGATGTGCGGCGCGACATCCGTGCCGCGGGTGTCGAGGTAGATGGGATGCCGGCCGTGCAGCAGGCCGAGCGCGGTCTGGCCGCCGAGGAAGGCGCTGGGCGCGTAGTGGTGGGGGTTGGTGCGGGCGGCGAAATAGGCCACCGCCTCCTCCAGCCGTTGCGGCATGCGGTCGAGCGAGGCGGCCCGCGGCACGGGAAGGCCGGCGCCGATGGCGCGGGCGCGCGTGCCGCGCAGGCGGCCGAGCAGGCTGCGTAACATCTGGAGTGCGAATCCCCTTCTCGGGCGTGGTGTGTCAGCCGGCCTTGCGGATCGCAAGCCCGAGGGAGGTCGCGACGTGGAGGCCGTGCCGCTGGCGGTGCGCCGGGACCGGGCCGGGCTCGGATGTCACCTCGGCGTCCGCGGTCGCGTGGCCGGGATGGGTGTTGAGGGGCAGCAGGCGGTGCCCGCCGGCGGCGAGGCGCGCGGCGAGCGCCTCGATGTCGCGGCGGCGGGGCAGGACGAGGTTCGGCAGCTCCCACGTCGTCGCGTCGGAACTGATGTTGAAGGCGAAGGCGTGCAGCGCGAGGCCGCCGGGGCGCAGCGGCGCGAGGCTCGCCTCGATGGTGGCGAGCGCCGCCTCGACGGAGCCGGACCGCGCGGGCAGGCCGAGCGACCAGCAGGCGTCGAAGCTCTCGCCGGTGAGCTGCCCGATCGCGCGGGGGTCGAGGCGGTCGAAGGAGACGAGGCGGTCGAACTCCTCGATGTGCACGGCCTCCGGGTGGAACAGGCGCAGGCGCCGCAGTTCCCGCGCCGCCTCGTCCGCCACCTGGCCGCCGCCGGTCGCGCGCACCTCCACCCCCCGCGCGGCGAGCACCGCGGCCACGCGCTCCCGCCCGGTGGCGAGGCCGAGCACGCGGTGGCCCGGCGCGACGAGGCCCGCCCCGGCGAGGACGGCGATGATCCAGGCCTGTTCCCACAGCGCGCGCGAGCGGCCGTGGCGCACGCCCATGGCGGCGACGATCTCGTGGAAGCCGGGCTCGTCGTATTGCGAATCGGTGCAGAGCTGGGTGACCGGAGCGTCGAGCGTCGGCGGCGCGAAGCGCCATTCCAGCGCCTCCGTCGCGGGCGGGCGCAGCAGGAACAGCGGCGCGGCATAGGCCGGGAAGCCGGTCTCCACGGCGTCGAAGAAGGCGTGGAAGGAACCGAGGTTGGTGAAGGCCCGGCGCATCGCGTCGGGGCCTGGGGTCGCCAGGAAGGCGGCGAACTCCTCGGCGTTCACCGGCTCGCGCCCGGCAAGGAGGCGGAAACCCCAGCGGACTTCCTCCTCCGTGACCTGCGGTGCCGCGGGGGGCGCCGCCCGCCTTGCCTCGTTACGCGCTGCCATCAACCCACTCCGCGGTGCGGCGGGCCTTGCATCACGGCGGGGCGGCGGGGGCAAGCCCGAGGCGGAAGGCCGTGGCGTCCCACAAGGTCAGCGGGCGGGTGGGGGCCGCGAGAAGATGCAGGCCGCAGCGCGGCGCGAGGTCGGCGAGGGGCGCGGCGTCGCCGTAACTCCAGTTCAGGATGACGACCTGGCCGCCCCGGCGGATCACGCGCGCGGCTTCGGTTAACATCGCGGCCTCGGCGCCGGCCTGGACGAGGTAGGGGAAGACGTCCACGGCCAGGAGCAGGTCGAAGCTCTGATCGGGCAGTGCGGCGAGGTCTCGGCCGGGCGTGGTCGCGAAGCGGAGGTTGGGGATCGCGGCGTGGCGGGCGCGGGCCTCGGCGATCATGGCGGCGGAGATGTCGAGGCCGAGGATCTGGTCGGCGCGCGGGGCGAGCGCGGCGGCGACGCGGCCGATGCCGCAGCCGAGGTCGAGGATGCGCGGGCGGTCCGCGAGCAGGGCTTGCCCGTCGAGCCAGGTCACCAGTTCCGCGGTGGCGGCTTTGAGGGTGGCGGGGTCGCCGAGGGAGTAGGCGGCGACGGCGGCTTCCGGGCTGATGGCGACGAGGCGGTCGAACATTGCGGCGGTGGCGTCGAGGCCGGTGCCGGGCGCGTGTTCGGCGCCGGCCTGGATGAGGGCTTCGAGCTTGGCGAGGTGGGGCGCCTTCGCGGCGGCGAGCGCGGCGAGGGTGGGGTCGTCGCGGAGGAGGTGGGGGAGGGCGGCGGCGGGGGTGCCGGCGAGGAGGAGGCGCATGAGGGTGACTTCGGGGGAGAGGGGGGTGGCGTCCGGCGATTCAGTGAGCGGGTTTCCCCCACCCCGACCCTCCCCCGCGAGAGCGGGGGAGGGAGAACAGGGGGCGGGGGAGGAAGGGGTCAGCGGAGGAGGGAGCGGCCGGTTTGCCATGGCGCGATCGCGAAGTGGTCCGCGAGGGTCGCGGCGATGTCGGCGAAGGTGTCGCGGGTGCCGAGAGGGTCGGTGCGGCCGCGGTGAAGGGCCAGCAGCGGCACCTCCTCCCGCGTGTGGTCGCTGCCGTGGTGGACCGGGTCGTTGCCGTGATCGGCGGTGATGATGACCAGGTCCTCCGGCGCCGTCGAGGGCAGGAAGGCGGCGAGCCAGGCGTCGAACGCGGCCAGCGCGCGGGCGAAGCCGGGCAGGTCGCGGCGGTGGCCGTATTCGGTGTCGAAATCCACGAGGTTGGCGAAGACGAGGCCGCGCGTCGTCCCGGCCCAGGTCGCGGCGATGGTCCGCAGGCCGTGGGCGTTGCCCTTGGTGGGGCGCGCATCGGTGAAGCCGGCGCCGTCGAAGAGGTCGGCGACCTTGCCGATGGCAGTGACGGGGTGGCCGGCGGCGACGAGCGAGTCCAGCACGGAGGGCGGCGGGTGCATGGCGCGGTCGTGGCGGCCGATGCGGCGGAAGCTGCCGGGGCCGCCGGTGAAGGGGCGGGAGATGACGCGGCCGATGCGGTAGGCGTCGGCGTGGCGGCGCGCGACGGCGCAGATCTCCTCCAGCCGCTCGGGTGGCATCACCGCCTCATGCGCGCAGATCTGCAGCACGCTGTCGGCCGAGGTGTAGAGGATGGGATGGCCGGTGCGCAGGTGCTCCGGCCCCAGCATCTCCAGGATTTCGGTGCCGCTGGCGGGGAGATTGCCGATCAGGCGGATGCCCGCCTCGGCCTCGATGCCACGGACCAGTGCGTCGGGGAAATGCTCGAAGATCGCGAAGGGCGCGTCGAGCGTGATGCCGGCGATCTCCCAATGGCCGGTGGTGCTGTCCTTGCCGGCGGAGCGTTCGCGCATGCGGCCGTGCATGGCGCGCGGCGCGGGCGCATCGGGCAGGCCCATCACGCGGTGCAGGCCGAGTGCTGCGAGCGTCGGCAGCGCGACGCCGCTGCGCGCGAGCACGTGGCCGAGCGTGTCGGCGCCCGCATCGCCGTAGTCGGCGGCATCGGGCGCGCCGCCGACGCCGGCACCGTCGAGCACGATGATCAGGGCGCGGGTCATGGCGTGGCCTCCGGCGGGATCAGCACGCGGCGGAATGTGGGCGCGTTCCGCGCGCCCCAGAAGGCCTTGTAGCGTTCCTGCCCGCGCAGGAAATCCACGCGGCGGAATCCGTGCCCGATGGCATGGGAGACGATCTCGCCGACGAGGAGGAGGCCGGGGGAGAGGCGCGCGTGATCGGGATCGAAGCCCTGAAGGTAGAGGTAGAGCGTGCGCTCCGCGCGGCCCGGCGGGTCGGCGAGGGCGTGGAGCACGCCGATGATCTCCCCGCCGAGCCGGAGCGCGAGCAGGCGGAGCAGGCCGGCTTCGAGCAGCCAGGGCAGGGCTTCGCGATGCATGGCCTGGACGGCCTCCGCGGCGAGCACGCCGGCTTCGCCTTGCGATCCCCAGCGCGCGGCGTGCAGGCGGAACAGCGCGTCGCGGACCCCGTCCAGCGTGTCGGGGGTGGCGAGGTCGAAGGTTGCGCCGGCCTCCTCGGCGCGGCGGCGCGCGGTGCGGTGGTCGCGCAGCGTCTTGGCGGAGACCTGGTCGCGGAGGTCATCGAAACGGGTCGGCAGGGCGAGGACGGGGCAGGGGTCGGACTCCTCGATGCCGTCGCGCCAGCCATGCGGCGCGGTGCCGAGCAGGAGGGGCGAGGCGGGGCGAAGCTGCGGCCATTCCGCACGGGCGAAGCCTGCGCGGTGCGCGTGCAGGTGGCGGAGCAGCGCCGCCATCGCCGCCTCCGCATGGCCGGGCGCCACCAGGGCATCGAGGTAGTCGGTGGTGGCGATGCCGAGCGGGAAGAGCTTGCGTTCGGCGTCGTAGATGTAGAGCGGGAAGAGCGCGAGCAGCTCGCCATCCTGTCGCAGGGCCAGGGTCTGGCCCGTCCCTTCGGCGATTTGGCGCCACCACGGCACCAGCCAGGCCGGGTGCTGGAAGGGCGTGGCATCGGGCACGCGGGACCACAGCGCGGCCCATTCGTCGCGGATGGCTTCGGGTTCGACCAGGTCAAGCCGCGGCGGCATGGGCGAGGCGGGCGTAGAGCGCGAGGTAGCGCGCGGTCATCGCGGCTTCGTCGAAGCGGGCGCGGGCGATGTCGCGGATCGCCGCGCGGTCGAGGCGGCCGGCAGCGTGCATCGCCGCCGCCATCTCCGCCACGCCGTGCACGAGGAAGCCGGTGACGCCGTGCTGCACGTTCTCGGGCAGCGCACCGGAGGGGAAGGCGACCACGGGCGTGCCGGCGGCCATCGCCTCCATCGCGACGAGCGAACTGGTTTCCGGGGCGAGACTCGCGGAGAGCAGGCAGCGCGCGGCGGAGAGGAGGCGGCGCTTGCGTGCGAAGCCGATCGGGCCGAGGAAACGGTGCGGGCCGCCGGCCAGGCGCGGCACGATCTCCGTCTCGAAGTAGCGGCGGTGCGCGGCGTAGGGGAAGACCTCGCCGCCGAGCAGCACCGGGATGCCGGCGCGAGTCCCAGCGTCGAGCGCGGCGTGCTGGTTCTTCTCCGGGCAGATGCGGCCGAGGCAGAGGGCGAAGCGGCGCGGCGAGACGGGCGCGTGCAGCCGGCGCACGGGCACGCCGTTCGGGATGAGCGGCAGCAGCACCGGGCAGGGCGGGCAGGCGGCGTGCTGGCTGTGCGAGACGGCGTGGAGCCAGGTGTCGGCGCGGGCGGGGCGCCAGATCGCGGCGGGATACCAGGCCGGCGGCAGGTGCAGGGTGACGAGCGCGGGCGGGCCGGGGGGCGGGAGATACTCGGTTGCGTCCACGCCGTGCAGGTGGACCAGGTCCGGGCGGTGGCGCGCGATCGCGTCGTGCATCCGCTGTCGCAGCGCGGCGTGGATGCGGGCGCGCGCGGCTTCCGTGATCTCGCCGGTGAGGCGCGGGACGGGGATCAACTCACCGGCGGTGACGGAGCCTTCGGGCGCGAGGACGATGCTGCGATGGCCGGCCGCGACCACGGCGCGGTCGAGCGCCGAGAGGATCTGTTCCGCGCCGCCGACCGCATCGGGGCCGACGGGGGCGAAGGGATAGCCGACGAGGAGGACGCGAATCATCGCGCGAGGCCGGCCGTGGCTGCGACCGCGAGGGCACGGAAGCGCACGCCGTCCATGCCCCAGGGGAAGCGTTCGTAGAACAGCGCACCGGGATGCGGGGGCTGCGTGAAGTCGGCGGGCGGGGCGGGGCGGAAGCTCTCGTCGGTGATCGGGAAGGCCGAGAGCACGCGCTGCTGCGTGGCGTGGGCGGCCAGCATGCGGCGCTTCGCGGCTTCGCCATCGCCGGTCAGCGGCAGCGTGACGATACCCTCTGCCGGGGGCAGGAAGCGGCCGACCTCGATGCCGTGCGGGCCGGCGTGGTAGCCGGTGAACTCCGCGAGCGGGACGCCGCGCGCGTGGATGGCGGCGCGCGTCGCGAAGGCGACCGCGTCGTGGTCGGGATGGCCGCCTTCATAGGCGTGGGTCAGGACCAGGTCGGGCCTTGTCCGCGCGATCGCCTCCGTGATGCGGTGCGCGAGCGGGACCAGGTGCAGCGCGGCCTCCTGGTCGGCGAAGCCGAGGGTGAGCGCGCGTTCCGGCGGGATACCGGCGACGGCCAGTGCGGCGAGGGCTTCGGCGCGGCGTACGGCGGCGTAGTCCTTGATCCCGGGGAAGCCGTGCATCGCGGCGTCGCGGCCATCGCGCGGGGCGCCATCGGTGACGTGCAGGACCGTCGCATTGCGCAGCGTCGAGAGCAGGGCGCCGGCGCCAATCGTCTCGTCATCGGGATGCGCGGCGACCAGCAGGATGGTGGGCGACGTATCGCCGGCGAAGAGGCGGGCGAGGATGTCGGCGGCGCTCACGCGCGTCTGGCGCCTTGCAGGGCGCGGAAGGGCAGCACCGGCGCTTCCTCCGGCCCGCCGCCGAGCAGCGCGACGGCTTCGCGCCAGCCGCCCATCGTGCCGACATCCACATAGGTGGTGCCGGCGCGGATGCCGAAGGCGGTGCCGCCGCGCGCGAGGTAGGCATTGACGAGCGTGCCGATGTACTCGTCGCCACGGTCGGGCTGCCGCCACAGCGCATGCAGCGCGTGCAGCACGCGGCCGGGCATGCGGAAGGCGCCCCATACCCAGTGGGACCGGGCACCGCGCTGCTTCACCTGGATCTCCTCGACCCGGCCATCGGCATCCGTCACGACGGCGTCGAAGAATTCGGGATGCGCGACGGGGAAGAGCAGGAAGGAGAGCAGGCCGGCCGGTAGCCTGGCGAAGCCGTCGCGCGGGAACCAGATCGTGTCGGGCAGGCCGATCGCGACCTCCTCATCCTCCGCGATGAAGGGCGCGGCGCGGAAGATCGCGTCGCAGAGACCGCTGGGTTCGTCCTGCACGACGTAGCAGATGCGCGCCGCGCCGATGCGCGCGCCGTAGTAGTTCACGATGTCGTTCTTGCCCGGCGAGATGACGATGCACAGGCGATCCACGCCGGCGGCCAGCATGCGTTCGATCAGGTGTTCGCTGACGGCGCGCGGGCGTTCGGTGCCGTTCTCCATGCGGCTTCCGACGGGCAGCAGCTCCTTCGAGAAGGCGAGCGGCTGGATGCGGCTGCCGATGCCAGCGGCCGGGATGATGCCCCACATCGCGTCACGCCTCCGTCACGGCGGCCTGCGCGGATTCCAGCGCGGCCAGGAGATCCGCGGCGCGGTGCGCGCCGGTGTGCTCGGCGAGCGTGCGTTCGCGGGCGCGGCGCGCGATGCGGGCGCGCTCCGCCTCGTCCAGGTCCAGGGCCGCGAGCGTGTCGGCGCCGTCGTGCGCGATCAGGATCTCCTCGCCCGGCGCGTAGAAGGCTTCGATGCCGGTCCAGTGGTCGCTGACGACTGGCGTGCCGCAGGCCGCGGCCTCGAACAGGCGGCCGGAAGGACACCAGCCCAGCGCCGCCATGTCGCGACGGGTGACGTTCAGGGTGAGGCGCGAGGAGGAGAAGAAGGCCGGGTGATCGGGCGGCGGCAGGTGGCGGACGAAGTGGATGTTCCGCGTCCATGGGAAATCCTGCGGGTATTGCGCGCCGGCGATGACGAAGCGCGCATCCGGCCGCTGGCGTGCGGGCTGCACGAAGAGGCGTTCGAGGGCGTGCTGGCGATCGGCGGCGTAGGTGCCGATGTAGGACAGGTCGGCGCGATAGGCGGCGACCGGTCCGGCGGGATGGTGCGCGGCGGGGTCCACGCTGCCGTACAGTGCCGCGACGCGACGCGCGCCGAGCACGCGCTTCAACTGTTCCAGCGCGATGCCGCCGGTGTAGCTCAGCACGATATCGAAGCCGCCGAGGCCGCAATGCGGCAGGTAGTCCGGCCGCTGCCCTTCGGAGAGGCGGGCGAGCGTGACGGGGGTGTCGAGGTCGTAGAAGGCGCGGACCGGCCGCGCGGCGTCGAGGACGAGGTCGCAGGCGTCCGGGCCGTCCGCGCAGTAGGACGTGACGATGGCGGCATCCGCGTCGCGCAGGTCGCGTGCGGCGCGGTCGCGCACGGATGGCCAATCCGGATAGATCACCGACTCCAGGCCCGGGATCGTCAGCGGGTCGCGCGCGGCGGCATACCAGGGCTGGTCGCGCTCATAGAAGGTGACGCGGTGGCCGGCGGCGCCGAGGGCGCGGGCGAGTGCGCGCCAGAGGGTCGCGTGGCCGTTGCCCCAGGCGGAGGTCACCGACAGGCCGAAGACGATGATCTTCATCCGTTCTCCCCGCGCACCTGCTCCGCAGGCGCAACGCGGCGGGACGTAAGTTCGTTCAGTGCGGCCGGGCTCCCTCGGCGCGCAGGCGCGTGACCAGCAGGGCCAGGACCGCGGCTTCCTCGCCGGGCAGGTCCTTCGGGTCGTTGCGGAGCTCCGCCTGGGCCTGCTGCTGGATGTCCTCGGCAAGCTCGCCGTTCAGGTAGCTGTCGAAGACGGCGGGGTGGACGTAGCATTTGCGGCAGATGGTGGGCGTGTTGCCGAGGCGGGAGGCGACGCGCTCGATCGCCTGGCGGATGTTCTTCTTCGCGGCGGTCTGGGTATCCACCTTTTCGAACTCGCGCAGCGCCACGGCCGCGAGGACGGTTCCGGCCCAGGTGCGGAAATCCTTCGCGGTGATCTCGCGGCCGGTGATCTCGCGCAGGTAGGCGTTGACGTCGGCGGAGGTGACGTCGCGCAGCTCACCATCCGCGTCGCGGTACTGGAACAGCTCCTGCCCCGGCAGGTCCTGGCAGGCGCGCACGATGCGGGCGACGCGGCGATCCTGTACGCCGAGCTGCCAGGTCTTGCCGGACTTGCCCTTGAAGGCGAAGCGCAGCGTGCTGCCTTCCACCTTGACGTGTCGGTCCTTCAGGGTGGTCAGGCCGTAGCTGTCGTTCTGCTTCGCGTAGTCGTCGTTGCCGACGCGGATGAGCGTGGTCTCCAGCAGGTTGACGACGGTGGCCAGCACCTTCTCGCGCGGCAAGCCGGGCAGCGACATGTGCTCCGACACCCGCGCGCGGATGGCGGGCAGGGCGCGGGCGAAGTCCAGCAGGTGTTCGTATTTTGCGGCGTCGCGCACCTCCCGCCAGCGGGTGTGATAGCGGTATTGCTTGCGGCCCTTGTCGTCGCGACCGGTGGCCTGGATGTGGCCGTCGGGGTGCGGGCAGATCCACACATCCTTGTAGGCGGGCGGGACGGCGAGGGAGCGGATGCGCTGGAGGGTTGCCTTGTCCTTCAGGGGCGAGCCTGAAGGCAGGAGATAGGAAAAGCCCTTGCCGGATTTGCGGCGGGTGATCCCGGGCGCGTCGTCGGAGACGTAGCGCAGGCCGGCTTCTTCCGCGGCATCGCGCGGATCAATGATCGAGTCGGCGTCGTCGGCACCGAACGGCATTATCGCTGAACCCGCGAGCGGCCCGCGGGTTCAAGCGACTCACCGAAAGGGAGCGCCGGAGATGGCCGAGACGACCACCGACCACGACACGATCCGCACATGGGCGGAACAGCATGGCGGACGGCCGGCGGCCGTGGACCGCACGCATGACGAGGAGCATGTCGGCCTGATCCGGCTGATGTTCCCGCAAGCCAGCCAGTCACAGCATGGCAGCCTGGTCGAGATCTCCTGGGAGGAGTTCTTCGACAAGTTCGACCGCTCCGACCTTGCGCTGATCTACGAGCCGAAGAGCAACTTCAACAAGCTGGTGAAGCGCGAGACGGCGGAGGCGCGCAAGCACTGAGCGCGGTGTGCGTGGTCAGGCGTAGCGCCTGACCATCTCGGCGCAGAAGGCGCCGAACTCGGCCGGGTCGTAAGGCGGGCTGGTGTGGTGGCGGCCGGGGCCCTTGTGCTCCGGCGTGAAGCAGAAGGTGACGGTGACGCGGAAGTCCCGCAGCGCCTCCATCTGGCGGTCGAACCAGGCGAGCGCGTCGGGGCGGTAGTAGTCGGCCCAGGAGAGGCCGGTTCGCAGGTAGGTGACGCCGAGGCGCTTCATATGCTCGACCGAGGCGTCCAGCCGGTGGTCCTGGAAGTGGAACCACTGGCAGAGGCCGAACTCGGGCGTGTGCTTCGCGAATTCGGCGTAGGCGGGCTTCTCGCTGCCGTCCTCGCGCAGCAGGCCCATGTGGAAGTGGCGGTAGTAGGAGCTGCCCTCGGCTTCGCGGTGGCGCGTCGTCGCCTCCCAGTTCCGGGGCAGGTCGTGCAGGCTGTACCACTGGATGCGCTCGGCGCGGCCCTTCAGCAGTCCCGCGCTGCGGGCGAGGCCCCAGGCCTGCACCTCCTCGGCGCCGAAGGAGGAGACGCCGACCTCGCTGACCCAGACGGGCTTGTCGGTGACCGCGCGAATCTCGTCGAGCTTCGCTGGCCACTCGCCGATCTGCCAGGGATTCCAGTCCAGCGGGAAGCCGTGCACCGCGACGACCTCCACGTGGTCCAGCGCGGCCCTCGCCGCCATGTTCTGGATGAAGGTCGGGTCAATCGGCGACATGCCGCCGAGCACGCGGGGCAAGGTCGGATGCGCGCCTCGGATGGCGGTGCCGGCGGCGATCACGGTCTCGGCAAATTTGCTCCAGCCCGGATCGAGCTCCGGGTCCCAGTGGGACTTGTTGTTGGGCTCGTTCCAGATCATCGCCGCTTCGATCATGCGCGGTTCCCCCTGGCCGGATAGACGGCGCCCGCCCCTTCGGGTGCGTCCACGCGGCGACAGATGTACACCTCGGGCTCCGGGTGGTCCGTGATGGCGAAGCCGGCGGAGCGGAGCATGGCCTCGGCGCAGGCGCGGTTCGGGATCCACCAGTTCGTGTTGTCATGCGCGTAGCGGTGTTCCACGAAGTGCAGCTTCGGCCAGGCGTGGTCGTCGAAGATGCCGCGCTCCTCGAACTCATAGTCCTGGGCGAGTTCGGGCGCTTCGGCCGCGCCGCGCTGCATGGATTGGAACACCAGCAGGTCACGGGCGACGTGCTCGTGGATGAGGTCGAGCGCGAGGAGCGGGTGGCGTAGGTGATAGAGCACGCCCATAAAGATCACGAGGTCGAAGCGCTCGCCGAGCGCGCCGAGGTCGTACACCGAGAGCTTGCGGAACTCGATCTCGTGCCCGGTGACCTCGGCGGCGAAGCGGGCCTGAGCCAGGTAATCCTCGTCGCTGTCCACGCCGAGCACGCGGGCGGCGCCGCGACGCTTCATCTCCATGCTGTAGAAGCCGCCGTTGCAGCCGATATCGAGCACGGACTTGCCGGAGAGATCGGCCGGGATGGCATGCGCGAAGTTGCGGAACTTCACGGCGGGGTAGTCGCCCAGGAAGTGGTCGGGCGCGGTGCGGATGCCGCCGAGCTCGATGTTGTGGAACCAGGGGCCGAGCGCGGCGGCGCGGCGGCGGATCTCGTCGGGGTTCGATGCGAGGCTCACGCGGCACCTTCGCTGGCGGATACGTCGTTGATGAAGCGCACGCGTCCGCCGCCGGGCCAGAGCTCGATGGCGCTGAGCGAGGCGGGGGCGATCTCGAAGCGCCAATGCGCGTCGAGCGGCAGGCCGAGATGGGCGCAGAGCAGCGCCTTGATCACGTCGGCATGGCTGACGGCCAGCACCGGGCCGTCCACCTGCATCTCCTGCAGCGACACCGTCCAGCGCTGCATGCGCTCACGGGTTTCCGACATCGCCTCGCCCTCGGGCGGGCGGGCGATCTCGCGCTGCTCGTTCCAGGTGCGCCAGTGCGGGTCGCCTTCCAGTTCGGCGAAGGCGCGGCCGGTCCAGGCGCCGAAGTCAATTTCGTCCAGCGCGGGTTCGGATTGCGGCGTGAGACGGAGGGCATCGCCGAGCAACGCGGCAGTCTCGCGCGCGCGTCGGCGCGGGCTGGTGCGGAGCATGGCGGGCGCTTCGCGGCGGACGCGCTGGGCCAGGCGGCGGGCCTGCGCGCGGCCTTCTTCCGACAGGCCCGCGCCATCGGTGCGGCCGGAGAGCAGCCGCCCGACCTCCTCATGCGCGGCGTGACGCGCCAGCAGCAGCAGGGTGGCCATCAGGCGGCGTCGGCCACGAAGCGGTCCGTCGCCTCGCGCGCGGCGTGATCGGTCATCTGCGCGGGCGGCGACTTCATGAACCAGGCGGACGGCGCTTCGAGCGCGCCGCCGATGCCGCGATCCAGCGCGAGCTTCGCGCAGCGCACCGCGTCCATCACCACGCCCGCGGAGTTCGGGCTGTCCCAGACTTCGAGCTTGAGTTCGACGTTGAGCGGCACGCCGCCGAAGGTGGTGCCTTCCAGCCGGATGTAGGCCCATTTGCGGTCCTCCAGCCACGGCACGAAATCGCTGGGGCCGACATGCACGTCGGTCTCGGGCGGCACGACATCCATCTGACTGGTGACGGCGCGCGTCTTGCTGATCTTCTTGGACGCCAGGCGTTCGCGTTCCAGCATGTTCAGGAAGTCGGTGTTGCCGCCGAAGTTGAGCTGGTAGGTGCGGTCGAGACGCACGCCGCGATCGCGGAACAGGTTGGCCAGCGCGCGGTGGATGATCGTGGCGCCGACCTGGCTCTTGATGTCGTCGCCGATGACCGGCAGGCGGCGCTGTTCGAAGCGCGCGCGCCAAGCGGGGTCGGAGGCGACGAAGACGGGGATGCAGTTGATGAAGGCGCAGCCCGCGGAGAGCGCGGCTTCCGCGTAGAATTCGGTCGCGGCCTGGGAGCCGACGGGGAGCCAGGAGACGAGGACTTCGGTGCGCGTGCGGCGAAGCGCATCGGCGACATCGGCCGGCGCCTCATCGGATTCGGCGATCTCCCCGCTGAGGTAGCGGCCGAGGCCGTCGAGGGTGGGGCCGCGGCGGACCTGCACGCCAGTAGCCGGAACATCGGCGAAGACGCGGGTGTTGTTCGGGCGGGCGAGGATGGCCTTCGCAACGTCTCGCCCGACCTTGTCGGCGGACACGTCGAAGGCGGAGGCAAGCGTGATGTCGCCCACCCAGTAGCCGCCGAGGTCGGGATGCGGCAGGCCCGGCGCCGGTTCGCGTGCATCCCGGTAGTAGGAGAGACCCTGCACGAAGGACGACGCGCAGTTGCCGACGCCGACGATGCCGACCCTGAGTGATCCGCCCAACCCCACCCTCCTGCGTTCGCGCCGGCCCCGAAACCCGTTTGCAGCGGGAGCGTTCCGCGGATGATGAGGAACGGGACTGCTTGACACCGGATTGTGACGCGATCGCGTCGCGCACCGGTGCCGCTGCGTTGCGTTCCGCCACCGGGCGGAGAGCAGCGGAGGCTATTGGTGGGAGAGCGAATCCTCATCACCGGCGGGGCCGGTTTCATCGGGCGGCACCTGGCAGACCGGTTGTTGCGGCATGGGCACGAGGTGCGCGTGCTGGACAGCCTCATTCCGCAAGTGCACGGCGAAACGGGACGTCCGCGTGAGCTGAACCGGGATGTGAACCTGCTGATCGGCGACGTGCGCGACGAGGCGATGACGCGGCGGGCGCTGGCCGGCGTGGACAGCGTGGTCCATCTGGCGGCCGAGGTCGGCGTCGGGCAGAGCATGTATGCGGTGGATCGCTACGTCTCCGTCAACGACCACGGCACGGCGGTGCTGTTCCAGGCGCTGACCGAGAAGCCGGTGCGCCGGGTCGTCGTCGCCTCCTCGATGAGCATCTACGGCGAGGGATCGTACCGCGACGCCGATGGCGGGTTGCACGAGGACATCACGCGAAAGCCGCGCGGCCCTGGCGAGCCCTGGGATCCGCTGGACCCGCAAGGGCGGCCGCTGATCCCGGTGCCGACGCCGGAGACGAAGCGGCCGGCGCTGGCCTCGGTGTACGCGATCACGAAATACGTGCAGGAACGGCTGACCCTGACGCTCGCGCCGGCCTACGGCATGCAGGGCGTGGCGCTGCGGCTGTGGAACGCCTACGGGCCGGGGCAGGCGCTGTCCAACCCCTATACCGGCGTGCTCGCGATCTTCGCGGCGCGGCTGCACAACCGGCAGCCGCCGGTGATCTTCGAGGACGGCAGGCAGAAGCGGGACTTCGTGCACGTCTCGGACGTGGCGGAAGCCTTCGCGCTGGCGCTGGATCACCCGGATGCCGCGGGCGGCGTGTTCAACATCGGCAGCGGCGAGGTGCGGGACGTGACGGAGGTTGCGAGGCTGCTGGCCGATGCGATGGGCGTGCCGGACATCGCGCCGGACATCGCGGGTAAGGCGCGGGCCGGCGACATACGGCATTGCGTGCCGGACCTGACGCTGGCGCGCGACCAGTTGGGTTACGCGGCGCGCACCGATTTCCGCGAAGGCCTGGCGGAGCTGGCGGAGTGGGTCGCGCAGCAGCAGGCGGAGGACCGCGTGGCGCAGGCGCGGCGAGAGCTGGAAGCGCGGGGGCTGGTGGCGTGACGGGCCGCGCCCTGGTCACCGGCGGCGCCGGCTTCATCGGGTCCAACCTGGCGGACCGGCTCGCGCGTGAAGGGCACGACGTGATCGTGCTGGATGCGCTGCGGCGGCCGGGTGTGGAGGAGAACCTGGCTTGGCTGCGGCGGCGCCACCCCCATCGCGTCGCGGTGGTCACTGCCGACGTGCGGGATCGCGATGCGGCGCGCGAGGCCGTGCGCGGCGCGGACGCCGTGTTCCACCTGGCGGCGCAGGTCGCGGTGACGACGAGCCTGGAGGCGCCGGAGGAGGATTTCGGCATCAACCTGCTCGGCACCTTCACGCTGCTGGAGGCGGTACGGACGCGGCCGGGCGGGCCGTGCCCGCTGGTCTTCGCGAGCACCAACAAGGTGTACGGCGACCTTGCCGACGTCGCGCTTGAGATCCGCGACGGCGCCTGGATGCCGCGCGACGCGGCGCTGCGCGGCGCCGGCGTGGACGAGGCGCGGCCGCTGGATTTCCATACGCCCTATGGCTGCTCGAAGGGCGCGGCGGACCAGTACGTGCTGGACTACGCGCGCAGCTACGGCGTGCCGGCGGCGGTGATGCGGATGAGCTGCATCTACGGCCCGCGCCAGTTCGGCACGGAGGACCAGGGCTGGGTCGCGCATTTCCTGATCCGGGCGCTGCGCGGCGAGGCCGTGACGATCTACGGCGACGGGAGGCAGGTGCGGGACATCCTGCACGTGGACGACGCGGTCGCGGCCTGGGTCGGGGCCTGGCGGCGGATCGGCCGCGTCGCGGGGCACGCCTTCAACATCGGCGGCGGGCCCGCGAATGCGGTGAGCCTGATGCAGGTGCTGCACGCGATCGGCGACGTCACCGGCCGGCGGGTCGCGGTCTCGCACGGCACGGTGCGGGCCGGCGACCAGCGCTGGTTCGTGGCGGATATGCGCCGCGCGCGGCAGGCGCTGGCGCTCGGCGAGCCGGTGCCGTGGCGCGCGGGGCTGCGCGGCCTGGCGGATTGGCTGAGGGAGGAACGCGGCTTGGGCGTGGCGCGCGCGATGGAGGCGGCGGGATGAGGGTCGCGCTGGTCAACCCGCCCTGGGACTACGCCGGCAGCATCTATTTCGGCTGCCGGGAGCCGCATCTGCCGATCGAGCTGGCCTGCTGCCAGGTGCTGCTGGAGCGCGCGGGACACGAGGTGCTGATGCTCGACGCGCACCTGAACGCGCAGACGGCGGAGGCCGTCGCGGCGGAGGTCGCGGCCTTCGCGCCGGCGATGACGGTGGTGACGACGGCGCCGACCTACCTGTTCTGGCGCTGCGCGCCGCCCGAGCTGCGCGTGCCGCGGGCGTTCCTCGACGCGCTCGGCGGCCGCGGCGGACGCACCGTGGCGGTCGGGCCGCACGGCTCGGCGACGCCGGGTGCTGCGCTGCGCAAGCTCGGCTGCGAGGTCGTGGTGCGCGGCGAATGCGAGGAGGTCGTGGTCGCGCTGGCGGGGGCGGGCGACCTCTCGCGCGTGCCGTCCATCGCGTACCGCGAGGGCGGCATGACCCGCGTGACGGGAGAGCCGGCGGCCACGCGCTTCACCGACCTGCCCGCGCTGCGCTGGCCGGATGCCTGGGTCGCGCGGCATCGCCACCACCATCATCGCTTCGAGGCGCCGCCCGACGGACCGGGGGCGGAGGTCGAGGCCTCGCGCGGGTGCCCGTACAAGTGTTCCTTCTGCGCCAAGATAGACTTCCGCGACCGCTACCGCCGGCGCGACCTGCCGCCGCTGCTGGAGGAGGTGGATGCGCTGCGGGCGCAGGGCGTGACCTATCTCTACTTCATTGACGAGATCTTCCTGCCGAACCGTGCGCTGCTGGAGGCGATGGTCGGCCGCGGCCTGAAGTTCGGCGTGCAGACGCGCATAGACCTCTGGAAGCCCGAGATGCTGGAGCTTCTGGGGCGCGCGGGCTGCGTCTCGATCGAGGCGGGCATCGAGAGCTTGACGGAGGAAGGACGCGCAGCTCTCGACAAGGACTGCCGGATCGGGACGGACGCGCTGGCGGATCGTCTGCTGCATGCGCGCCGCTTCGTGCCCTTCGTGCAGGCGAACCTGATCAAGATGGACGGCGACGATGCCGAGCTCGTCGGCGAATGGCGCGCGCGACTGCAGCGCGGCGGCGTGTGGGCGAACGATCCGGTCCCGTTGTACCCGTACCCATCCTCGCCGGATTACCGCAAGCTGTTCGGCGCGCCGGACGACGAGGCATGGGAACGCGCGCATGCGCATTACCTCGGCCAGTTCGCGTCGTTCAGCGACATCCAGGAGGAACGCCCGCTGCCGCTGCCGGCGCTGGAAGCGGCGTGCGCGGGTTGAGTGCGGCCCGCCACATCCTGATGACCGCGGATGCGGTGGGCGGCGTGTGGACGCACGCGCTGGACCTCGCGGCAGGGCTGGAGAAGCTGGGGACGCGGACGACGCTGGTGGTGCTCGGCCCCGCGCCGGATGCGGCGCAGCGTGCGGACGCGCTGGGGGTGCCCGGGTTGCAACTGGTGGAGAGCGGGCTGCCGCTGGATTGGCTCGCCGCGGAGGAGCGCGAGGTACGGCGGGCCGGGCAGGCCCTCGCACAGATCAGCGCCGCATCGGGCGCCGATCTGGTGCAGCTCAACAGCCCGGCGCTGGCGGCCGGCGGCGCGTTCGGGATGCCTGTCGTCGGCGTCTGCCATTCCTGCGTCGCCACCTGGTGGCAGGCGGTGCGGGGCGGGGCCATGCCCGCGGAATTCGTCTGGCGCACGGACCTGCTCGCGCGCGGGTATGCGGCGTGCGACGCGCTGGTGGCGCCGAGCCACGCCTTCGCGGCGGCGACCGAAGCGGTCTATTCGCAGCGGCCTGAGGTGGTGTGGAACGGGCGGGCGGGCGGCGACGTCGCGGATGGAATGACGCGCTTCGCCTTCACGGCCGGGCGGCTGTGGGATGAGGGCAAGGACGCGGCGACATTGGATCGTGCGGCGTCCCGGCTGGACGTGCCGATCATGGCGGCCGGCCCCACGCGCGGGCCGAACGGTGCGACCGTGGCGCTCCCGAATCTCCGGCAGCTCGGATCGTTGAGCGCCGATGCCGTGCGCGCGTGGATGGCTCGCGGGCCGATCTTCGTCTCCGCCGCGCGCTACGAGCCGTTCGGGCTGGCCGTGCTGGAAGCCGCGGCCGCAGGCTGCGCGCTGGTGCTGTCGGACATCCCGACCTTCCGCGAGCTGTGGGACGGCGCCGCGGTGTTCGTCGCGCCCGGCGACGACGCCGGCTTCGCCGCGGCGATCGCCCGACTGTCTCGCAACCGGGAACAAAGAAGCTGCCTGCGCGTTGCCGCCCGGGAACGTGCCGGACGCCACTCCGTGAAGGCGATGGCGTCGGGCATGGCGGCGGTGCACGCGCAACTCCTGCACGGGCGCACCGCACGGGAGGAGAGGAGCGTGGCGGCGTGAAGTTCGTATGGTTCACCCACTCGCTGCGCTCCTGCTGGAATCACGGCAACGCGCATTTCACCCGCGGCGTGCTTCGGGAGCTGCAGGCGCGCGCGCACGAGGTGCTGGCCGCCGAGCCGCGCGAGGGCTGGAGCGTCTCGAACCTGCTGCGCGACCATGGCGCGCCCGGCCTGCGCGCCTTCGAGCGGCACTATCCCGATCTCGCCTGGCGCGACTATGGGGGCGCGGCGGAGCTGGATGCGCTGGTGGACGGCGCCGACGTGGTCGTCGTGCATGAATGGAGCGAGCCGTGGCTGGTGGCGGCGCTCGGCGCCATGCGGCGGCGCGGGGCACGCTTCACGCTGCTGTTCCACGACACGCATCACCGCGCGGTCAGCGACCCCGATGCGATCCGCGCCTTCGACCTCGACGGCTATGACGGTGTGCTGGCATTCGGCGAGGCGCTGTCGGAGGTGTACCGCGGCTGGGGATGGGGGGGGCGCGTGATGACCTGGCACGAGGCGGCCGACACGCGCCTGTTCCGCCCGCCTGCCGAGGAGGGCGCGCGCCAGGGCCTCGTCTGGATCGGCAACTGGGGCGATGGCGAGCGGGGGGAGGATTTGGAGAGCTTCCTGCTGCGGCCGGCGCGCGAGGCCGGGCTGGCCCTCGACATCCACGGCGTGCGCTACCCGGAGGAGGCACTGCGCATCCTTGCTGCGCATGGCGCGCGCCACCACGGCTGGCTGCCGAACGCGGAGGCGCCGGGCGTCTTCGCGCGGCACCTCGCTACCGTCCACTTGCCGCGGCGCTTCTACGTGCGGCTGCTGCCGGGCATTCCGACCATCCGTGTCTTCGAGGCGCTGGCCTGCGGCATCCCGCTGGTCTCCGCGCCGTGGGAGGACAGCGAGGGCCTGTTCCGCCCGGGCCAGGACTTCCTGATGGTGCGGGACGGCGAGGCGATGACGCGCGCGCTTCGTGCGCTGCGCGACGATGCGGCGATGCGGGCCGACTTGGCTCGCCGCGGGCTCGAGACCATCCGCGCGCGGCATACCTGCGGGCATCGCGCGGCGGAGCTGCTCGGCCATCTCGCGCGGCTGCGCAGCGTGGCGGAGATGGAGGCATGAGGTTCGCCTTCTACGGATCGAGCCTGCTCTCCTCCTACTGGAACGGCGCGGCAACCTACTACCGCGGAATCATCCGGGAGCTGGCGAAGCACGGGCACCGCACGACCTTCTACGAACCGGACGCCTACAACCGCCAGGACCACTGCGACATCGAGCCGCCGGACTGGGCGGAGGTGAAAGTCTGGGCCGCGCAGGACGCTTCGCTGCGCGCCGTCATGGCCGAGGCGGCGCGGGCCGACGTAGTGGTCAAGACCAGCGGCGTCGGCGCCTATGACGACGAGCTGCTGCACGGCGTGATGGAGGCGGCACGCCCCGACGCGATCCGCATCTTCTGGGACGTGGACGCGCCGGCGACGCTGGCCGAGATGCGCGCCGACCCCGCGCACCCGCTGCGGCGGGCGCTGCCGGGGCTCGACTTCGTCCTGACCTATGGAGGCGGGCCGCCGGTGGTGCGGGCCTATGAGGAGTTCGGGGCGCGGCGCTGCGTGCCGGTGTACAACGCGCTCGATCCGGAGACCCATCACCCGGTGCCGGCGGAGCCGCGCTTCCGGAGCGACCTGAACTTCCTCGCGAACCGCCTGCCGGACCGCGAGGCGCGGGTGGAGGAGTTCTTCCTGCGCGCCGCGGCCGCGCTGCCGGACCGGCGCTTCATCCTCGGCGGCAACGGGTGGCACGACAAGCAGGTGCCGCCCAACGTCACGTCGATCGGCCATCTCGGCACGCGCCACCACAACGCGTTCAACACCTCCGCCACCGCCGTCCTGAACGTTGCGCGCGAGAGCATGGCGGAGGTCGGCTACTCCCCCGCGACGCGGGTCTTCGAGGCGGCTGGGGCCGGCGCGTGCATCATCACCGATGCGTGGGTCGGGCTGGAGCTGTTCCTGAAGGAGGGCGAGGAGGTGTTGTCCGCGCGCGACGGCGCGGAGGTGGCGGCGCATCTGCGCAAGCTGACGCCGGAACGGGCCCGCGCGATCGGGCAGGCGGCCCGCGTGCGCATCCTGTCGGAGCACACCTATGCGCGCCGCGGCGTGCAGGTGGACGCGCTGCTGCGCGAGCACGTCGCGCGGGCCCGGGAGGCGCGGGTGGCATGAAGCTCGTCGTCCTCGGCCTCAGCCTCTCCTCCGCCTGGGGCAACGGGCATGCGACGACTTGGCGCGCGCTGCTGCGCGCCTTCGCCGCGCGCGGCCATTCGGTGACCTTCCTGGAACGCGACGTGCCCTGGTATGCCGCGCATCGCGACCTGCCGGAGCCGGATTTCTGCCGCTTCGCGCTGTACCACGATCTCGACGAGCTGGCGGGCTGGCGGCGCGAGATCGCGGCGGCCGACGCGGTGATCGTCGGCTCCTATGTGCCGGAGGGCGTCGCGGTCGGGCGGCTGGTGCAGCGGATCGCCGTCGGCATCACAGCGTTCTACGACATAGACACGCCGGTGACGCTGGCGAAGCTCTCGCGCGGCGACTACGAGTACGTGTCGCCTGCGCTGATTGCGGGTTACGACCTCTACCTCTCCTTCACCGGCGGTCCGACCCTGGACGTGCTGGAAGCCGAGTACGGCTCGCCGCTCGCGCGCGTGCTGTACTGCTCGGTGGATCCGGATGCTTATCCGAAGCTCGAGCGTACCTGGCGATGGGACCTGTCGTATCTCGGCACCTGGAGCGCGGACCGGCAGGCGAGCCTGGACCGGCTGCTGCTGGACGCGGCACGGCGCGCGCCGGCGCTGCGCTTCGTCGTCGCCGGCGCGCAATATCCCGATGATATCGTCTGGCCCGTCAATGTGGAGCGCGTGGAGCACGTTGCACCGGATGCGCATCCCGAATTCTATGCCGAAAGCCGGTTCACCCTGAACGTGACCCGCGCCGACATGGTGCGGGCCGGTTGGAGCCCGAGCGTGCGGCTGTTCGAGGCGGCGGCGTGCGGAACGCCCGTGATCTCCGATCCGTGGCCGGGCCTTTCGAGTGTGTTCGAGCCGGGCGACGAAATCCTGATCGCGGAGACGACGGACGACGTGCTGGCAGCGCTGGCCGCAACCGGCCCCGGCGATCGCGAACGCATCGCCGCGGCGGCGCGCGCCCGCGTCCTCGCGCAGCACACCGCGGGCCATCGCGCCGAGGAACTGGAAGCGCACCTGAACGCCGCGGTCACCCGACGCGCAGAAGAGAAGATCCCGCTGTGAGGAATGGCAAGCACCCGACCGTCGTCGTCGCCGGCGGGGCCGGTTTCCTGGGCTCCCACCTCTGCGATGCGCTGCTCTCGGAAGGCGCGCATGTCGTCTGCCTGGACAGCTTCCTCACCGGCCGGCGGCAGAACATCCTGCACCTGAAGGATGATCCGCGCTTCGAGCTGATCGAGGCGGACATCTGCGATCCGCTGCCGCTTGCGCTGACGCGGCGCGCGGGGCGGATCGCGTCGGTGTTCAACCTGGCATGCGCGGCGTCTCCGCCGCACTACCAGGCCGATCCCGAACACACGATGCTCACCTGCGTACTCGGCACGCGGCACCTGCTGCGTCTCGCGGAGGACGCCGGCGCGCGCTTCGTGCAGGCGTCCACCAGCGAGATCTACGGCGACCCGGAGGTGCATCCGCAGCAGGAGGAGTACCGCGGCTGCGTCAACCCGATCGGCCCGCGCGCCTGCTACGACGAGGGGAAGCGGGCCGCCGAGACGCTGGCCTTCGACTACCTGCGCGCCGGGCGGGCCGACGTGCGCGTGGCGCGCATCTTCAACACCTATGGTCCGCGCATGCGCGCGGATGACGGGCGCGTGGTGTCCAACATCGTGACGCAGGCGCTGGCCGCGGACGACATCACCATCTACGGCGACGGCAGCCAGACGCGCAGCTTCTGCTATGTGGATGACCTGATCGCCGGCCTGACGCGCCTGGCCGCAGTGGACCCGCGCCCGCCTGGCCCGGTGAACCTCGGCAACCCGGTCGAGCTGCGCATCTCGGAGCTTGTGGATCGCGTGATCGCGCTGACCGGCTCGCGCTCCTCCATCGTGCGGCGGCCGCTGCCGGTGGACGATCCGCAGCGCCGCCGGCCCGACATCGCGCTGGCGCGCCGCGTGCTGGGCTGGACGCCGCGCATGGGGCTCGAGGCCGGGCTGAAGGCCACGATCGCCTGGTTCCAGGCCGAGATGCGCTGGACCGCTCCGAGTCGTCCTGCGGCGAACGATGATGCGCTGCGCGCGCCGCCGGTCGTCATCGGCCTGCGCGGCGCGGCGGCGCGGCGCGTGCGCTGATCGCGCGCAGCGCCGCCGCAACGCGGCGCAGCGGCTGCGTCCAGTCGCCCGGTATGGTCTGACGGAACAGTCGCATTGTCGGGTACCACGGGCTGTCCTGGCGATCCTGCATCCAGCGCCAGTCGGCGTCCGCGGCGAGCAGAAGCCAGACCGGTATGCCCAATGCGCCGGCGAGGTGGGCGGGCATGGAATCCACGCCGATCATCAGGTCGAGCGCGCGCATCCGCCCCGCCGCCTCCAGCACGTCGTCGCTGCCGTCCGGCACGCCGAGCCCTTCTGGCCGGTTCAGGAATGCCGGGCCGCGCTGGAACACGCGCAGCTCCACGCCCTCCATCTCGTCCAGCGCGTGCAACGCTTCGGGCGGGATGGAGCGTCTGGGGTCCCAGTCTCCGGCCTGCCAGAAGATGCCGACTGCGAGGCGGTCTCGCGCTTGGACTATCGGCGCGGGCGGATGCAGGTAGGGCACGCGGCATGGCACCGTTTCCGGCGTGACGCGCAGCGCGTGCGCCAGCTCCATGATCTCGATGTCAACGTCGAACTCGGCATCCGGCGCGGCGTCGTTCAGCGGCAGCAGGCGCGGCGCGTCGGGCATGGTCGCCAGCAGCGGGATCAGCGCCTGTTGCGCCCAGACCGTGACATCGCGCGCGATCGCCTGCACGGCGGGCAGCAGGCGCGCGAACTGGATCGTGTCGCCGAGCCCGTGGTAGCAGCGCACCAGCACGCGACGGCCGCGCAGCGGCGTGCCGTCCCACACCGCCTGCATGTGCCGCGGCACGGTCCGGTCTCGCGCGCTGCCTCGCGCCGCCGCGACGGCGTCCGAGACCCGCCAGGCAGCCTCCCATTCGCCGCGGCGCATCAGCGCCATCCAGCGCGCGCCGGCGTCCCCGGGCAGCGGGTCGCTCACTCCTCCTCCGGTCGCAGCCGTTCGTGCAGGCTGCGCGCCAGGCCGCCGACCGCGGTGTTGTGTGCGAGTTCGCGCGATTCGGCATCCACCACGCGATCCTCCACGCCGAGGGCCACGCTGACGCGTTCGAGCATCTGGATGGCCTTCGTCACTTCCTGCTCGGCGAGCAGGCTGACCTGCAGATCGAGATGCGCGCGCTCCTCGTCGCGCGCGCTCATGCGGTTCTGCTTCGCGAGGACGAAGGCGGCCAGCAGCACGCCTTCAAGGGAGAAGAACCCGCCGAGCAGGGCGTACGGGAACGGGTCGAAGGTCGCGATCCCCGGGACGAGACCCTGGTTCATCGCCACGTAGGCGGCGATGACCGCGCCATGGCCTGCGACGAAGGCCGTGCTGCCCGCGAAGCCCGCCACCGAGTCTGCCAGCTTCGCAAATGGCCGGCTTTCCGCGGCGCGCTCGGCTTCCAGCCGTACGATTTCCTCGATGTTGCGCAGCGCGTGCCGCGGCGCGCCCTGTTCGGTCATGGCAATGCCCTCCGGCTGTGGCCCGAACGCGTGGCAAGCGGATGTGTTCGGCCACCAGGAGGTGCGCGCGAAACGGCGCTTGACGGCAGCTCCGCCGGGAAGGTTGACTTTCGCGTGCACGCGCGGCGCGAGCCGCAGCGTTGAACATGCCCGGGAGGAAGAGCCGCATGAATCGTCGTCATCTGTTCGCGGCGGGGGCCGGCCTCGCCGCGCTCGGGCTGCCTGCCGTCGTGCGCGCGCAGCGCGGGAACGCAGTCGGCGTTTCCTGGTCCAACTTCCAGGAGGAGCGCTGGAAGACCGACGAGGCGGCGATCCAGGCGGCGTTGCGCGCGGGCGGCGCGACCTACCTCTCCGCCGACGCGCAGTCCAACCCGACGAAGCAGCTCGCGGACATCGAGAGCCTGCTCGCGCGCGGCGTGAAGGCGCTCATCATCCTGGCGCAGGATGCGCAGGCGGTGCGTCCGGCGGTGGAGCGCGCGCTGAACGAGGGCGTGGCCGTGGTGGGCTACGACCGGCTCATCGAGAACCCGCGCGCCTTCTACCTGACCTTCGACAACGTCGAGGTCGGGCGGATGATGGCGCGCGCGGTGCAGGCCGCGAAACCCGAGGGCGCCTACGCCTTCATCAAGGGCAGCAGCGCAGACCCGAACGCGAACTTCCTGTTCCAGGGTTCGATGGAGGTGCTGAAGCCCGCCATTGACGCGGGCCGCATCCGCAACGTGGGCGAGGCCTTCACCGATGGCTGGCTGCCGGCCAACGCGCAGCGGAACATGGAGCAGATCCTGACGCGCAACAACAACCGCGTGGATGCGGTGGTGGCCGCGAATGACGGCACCGCCGGCGGCGCGATCGCGGCGCTCGCGGCGCAGGGCATGGCCGGCAGCGTGCCGGTGTCCGGCCAGGATGCGGACCGTGCGGCGCTGAACCGGATCGCGCAGGGCACGCAGACCGTGACGATCTGGAAGGACGCGCGGGAACTCGGCAAGAGCGCCGGCGAGATCGCCGTGCGGCTGGCCGGCGGCGCAAGGCTGAACGAGGTGCCGGGCGCGGTGCAGTGGAACGAGGGACCATCGCGCGCGAACATGACCGCGCTGTTCCTGCGGCCGCAGCCGGTCACGCGGGAGAACCTGCAATTGGTGATTGATGGCGGCTGGGCGCCGCGCGGCGCGGTGTGCCAGGGCGTGCCGGCCGGCCGCGTCCCGGCCTGCGGGTGAGCTTCACGGCTTCCCGCCGCGGCTTCGGCGAGACCTCCGGCGCGGCGTTGCGCACGCTGGAGGTTGACCCGCGCCTGATCGGGATGCTCGTCGCGTTGCTGGTCATCTGGGCCGGCTTCGACGTGCTGTCGGGCGGGGCGTTCCTCACGCCGCGAAACCTGTGGAACCTGTCGGTGCAGACCGCCTCCATCGCGGTGATGGCGTGCGGGATGGTGCTGGTGATCGTCACGCGGAACATAGACCTCTCGGTCGGTGCGATCCTCGGCGTGACGGGAATGCTGGTGGGCGTGCTGCAGGCGCGCGTGCTGCCGGAGACGCTGGGTCTCGAGCATCCGGCCACCTGGCTGGTCGCGGTGCTGGCGGCGGTGGCGATCGGCGGTGCGATCGGCGCGGTGCACGGCGCGCTGATCGCCTGGTTCGCGATCCCGAGCTTCATCGTGACGCTCGGCGGGCTGCTGGTGTGGCGCGGGGCTGCGTGGTGGGTCACGCAGGGGCAGACGGTCGCGCCGATGGATGGCCGCTTCCGGCGCCTCGGCGGCGGGATCGAGGGCGCGATCGGCGCGAACGCGTCCTGGATCATCGGTGGGCTGGCCTGCATCGTGATCCTGGCGGCGCTGGCGATGGCGCGTCGGCGGCGCCTGCGATTTGGCTTCCCGGTGCGGCCGGCCTGGGCGGAAGCGGCAGTGGCGGTGCTGGCGGTGGGCGCGGTGCTCGGCGCGGTGCTGATCGCGAATTCCTATCCGCTGCCGGTCGGCATCGCGCGGCGGATGGTGGAGGGAGCGGGCGGCACCTGGCCGCAGGGCGGGGTGTTCATCGCGCACGGCCTGGCTGTGCCCGTGCTGGTCGCCATCGGCGTAGGCATCGCGGTCACGCTGCTGGCCACGCGCACACGGTTCGGGCGCGCCGTCTTCGCGATCGGCGGCAACCCGGAAGCGGCGGAGCTTTCGGGCATCAACACGCGGCGCACCATCACGATGGTATTCGCGCTGATGGGCGCGCTGTGCGGGCTGGCGGCCTGCATCTCCATTGCGCGGCTGAACGCGGCGACGAATGCCGCGGGGACGCTAGACGAGCTCTACGTCATCGCGGCGGCGGTGATCGGCGGGACCTCGCTCGCCGGCGGCGCGGGGACGATCGCGGGTGCGATGCTCGGTGCGCTGGTGATGCAATCGCTGCAATCGGGCATGGTGCTGCTAGGCGTGGATGCACCGATGCAGAACATCGTCGTGGGACTGGTGCTGGTGACCGCGGTGTGGCTCGACACTGTCTATCGGAAGCGGATCCGATGACGCCCTTGGTGGAGATGCACGACATCCACCTGGCCTTCGGCGGCATCAAGGCGGTGGACGGCGCGAGCCTGGACCTGCACGAGGGCGAGGTGGTCGGGCTGCTCGGCCACAACGGCGCGGGCAAGTCCACGCTGATCAAGGTGTTGTCGGGGGCGTACCGCGCCGATTCAGGCGACATCCGCGTGCGCGGAGAGGCGGCGACGATCCACTCGCCGCGCGACGCGCGGCGCTACGGCATCGAGACGATCTATCAGACGCTCGCGCTGGCGGACAATCTGGATGCCGCGGCGAACATCTTTCTCGGGCGCGAGATCCTGACGGGCTGGGGCACGCTGGACGACGCGGCCATGGAAGCCGCCACGCGGCAGGTCATGGGCCGGCTCAACCCGCATTTCCGCCGCTTCAAGGAACCGGTGCGCGCGCTGTCCGGCGGGCAGCGGCAATCGGTGGCGATCGCGCGCGCGATCCATTTCGACGCGCGCATCCTGATCATGGATGAGCCGACCGCGGCGCTGGGGCCGGCGGAAACGCGGCAGGTCGGAGAGCTGGTGAAGCAGCTGAAGACGCAGGGCATCGGCATCTTCCTCATCAGCCATGACATCCACGACGTGTTCGACCTGGCGGACCGGATCAGCGTGATGAAGAACGGGAGGCTGGTGGGCACGGCGCGGGTCAGCGACGTGACGAAGGACGAGGCGCTGGGGATGATCATCCTGGGGAAGTGCCCGCCGGGGGCGGTGCCGGGGCCGGGGGCGATGCAGTAGCGCGGGCCCTGGCCCTTTCCAGCAAGCGCGGGAGGGAGAGGGGCGCTATTCGGCCAGCGACATGCCGAGCGCCGGTTTCGCATCTGCCGGCAGCGGGCTCTCATACGGCTTGCCGCCGGTGCGCGCGCGGTGGTCGTCCTTCGCGCGGCGGATCAGGTCGGGGTCGCGCAGCGCATCCAGCGCGGTGCCGGCCATCGCCTTCGCGACATGCACCATGCCCGTATGCGCGAGCGGCGACTTGCCCTGCGCGACGACCTGCCAGCTATGCGCGGGCGTGCCGATGGCCCAGGTGGCGCCGCGGGCCTGCACCGTGGGCACCTTCCAGGACACGTCGCCGACATCGGTGCTGCCGACCATGCCCGCGCCCTTCGCGTTCAGCGGCACGATGCCGTCGGCCAGCGGCTTGCCATCCTCCACCGGCAGCCCCTGCCGGCGGTAGGAGGAGCTGATGTCCTCCGGCCGGAGCGTCTGCTGGATTTCGGCGGCGAAGGCGCGGTCTTCCGCGGTGAAGGGCGGCGGGCCGAGGCGGGCGAGGTTCGCGTGCAGCACCTCCTCCAGCGGCGTGTTGCCGAGCAGGTTGGAGACGGCGGAGACGACCTCCGCCGACACTTCCGTCTCCGTCATCAGCGCGGCGCCGTCGGCGATCCGGCGCACGCGGGCGGTCAGCGGGCGCAGCTCCTCCAGCGTGCGGGCGCGGATGAGGTAGCGGATCTTGGCGCGCGCCTGCACCACGTTCGGCGCGATGCCGCCGGCGTCGAGATAGGCGTAATGGATGCGCGCGTCGGACGGCATGTGCTCGCGCATGTAGTTCACGCCGACATTCATCAGCTCGCACGCGTCGAGCGCGGAGCGGCCGAGATGCGGACTGGAAGCCGCATGCGCGGCACGGCCCCTGAAGGTGAAATCCACGCGCGTGTTGGCCAGGCTCACCGGCTCGTTCACGCCGGCGAAGCAGGCGGGGTGCCAGGAGATGGCGATGTCCACGTCGTCGAAGGCGCCGGAACGCACCATGAAGCCCTTCGCCGCGCCGCCTTCCTCGGCCGGGCAGCCGTAGTAGCGCACGCGGCCGGCGATGCCGTTCTCCGCCAGCCAGTCCTTCACCGCCGCTGCGGCGAGCATCGCGCCGGCGCCGAGCAGGTTGTGCCCGCAGCCATGGCCGCTGGTCTCGCCGGGCATCGGTGTCGGCGTGGCGATGCCGGCCTGCTGGCTGAGGCCTGGCAGCGCATCGTATTCGCCGAGGATCGCGATGACGGGGCCGCCCTCGCCGGCCTCGCCCATCAACGCGGTCGGGATGCCGGCGAGTTCGGTCGTCACGCGGAAGCCCTCGCGTTCCAGCATGTCGCGATGGGCGGCGGCGGAACGGGTCTCGGCGTAGCAGAGCTCCGGCGTGGCCCAGACCTGGTCGGCGAGCACCTGGTACTCCGCGCGCTTGCCCTCGACCAGCCGCCAGATCTCGTCTTCGTTCCGCATCGCAGGGATCCTCTTGTTCACGGCGGATGGTCGCACCCCGGCCGTGCCTGCGCTAGCCTGCGGCGCATGCCGATGACACGCCGCCTCCTCCTCGCTGCCAGCCTCGCCGCACCGCGGCTTTCCCGCGCGCAGGAGATGCCGCCGCCGATCCTGTTCGTGCATGGCAACGGCGACCACGCGGCGCTGTGGATGACGACGCTGTGGCGCTTCGAGAGCAACGGCATCCCGCGCGAACGCCTGCTGGCCGTGAACATGCCGGACCCGCTGGCGCGCGACGACGATGCCGTGCCGCAGCCCGGCCGCAGCGGCAGCGCGGAGCAGACGGATCGGCTGGCCGCGTTCGTCGCGGAGCTGCGCGGGCGCACCGGTGCGCCGCGGATCGCGCTGATCGGGAACTCCCGCGGCGGCTATCCGATTCGCGACTTCGTCGTGCATCGCGGCGGCGCCGAGAAGGTCTCGCATGCCGTGCTCTGCGGCACGCCGAACCGCGGCGTGTACGACTGGCCGGAAGTCCGGAACCGCGAGTTCAACAGCCGCTCCGACTTCCTGCAACGCCTGAACGGCGGCGCGACGGATGTGGTGCCGGGCGTGGAGTTCACGACCATCCGCAGCGATGCGAACGACCTGTTCGCCCAGCCGCGGGCCGTCTGGTCGCCGACGCCGGATCGTGCGACGGGCACGGATGTGGACGGGCCTGAGCTGCGCGGCGCGCGGAACGTGGTTCTTGCCGGTCTCGATCACCGCGAGACCGCGTATCACTGGCGCGCATTCCGCGAGATGTTCCGTGCCATTGCCGGGCGGGAGCCGGATCGTCTCTCGGTCGTGCCGGAGGCCCGCCCCGTTCTCGACGGGCTTGTCACCTCGACGATAGGTGGACAGGCGACCAATGCCCCGGTCGCCGGCGCCGTCGTCGAGATCTGGCGCGTGCATCCGGACACCGCCGAACGCATCGGCGAGGAGCCGGTGCATCGCGAGACGACCGGCGCCGACGGGCGCTGGGGACCAGCCGAAGTGGCACCGGACTGGCGGCTGAAGATCGTGGTCGCGGCGCCCGGCCATCCCGTCACGCATAGCTATCGCGGGCCGTTCCCGCGTTCCTCCGATATCGTCCATCTCCGCCCGGCGCGGCCGCTGGCAGAGGCGGAGCGCGGCGGCGCCGTGGTGCTGTTCACGCGGCCGCGCGGCTACTACGGCATCCCGCGCGACGTCGTGCTGCTCGATGGCCGCCAGCCGCCGGAACTGCGCCCGGGCGTCGCGATCGCGGCGACCGCCACGGCGCGCCTGCCCGCCAGCGAGATCGGCCGACCCGTCGCCGGCGTGTTCAACGAGGAGCGCGTGGTCGCACGCGCCTGGCCGGCATCCGAGAACCGCATCGCGATCGCGGAGCTGACCTGGTAGCTTGACGGCGCGCGCGGGCCGCCGCGTGATGGCGCGCATGACGGGGGACGGGAAGGGGAGTCGCGCCGCGGCGCTGGCGCATGCGATGCCCTGCATCCTGCTCGGCACGCTGCTCGTCTATCTCGTGCTCGTGCCGCTGGCCTTCCTCGTCCTCGCCTCCCTGCGGCCGAGCGGGTTTCCGTTCGATCCGGGCTGGACGCTGTCGAACTACGTCGCCGTCTATGCCGCGCCCGGCTTCGGGCGGCTGCTGGCGGATACGCTGGTCTTCGCGGTGGCCTCGGTCTCGATCGCGCTGATCGCCGGTGGTGCGCTGGCCTGGCTGGTGGAGCGCACGGACCTGCCCGGCGCGGGCCTGGTGCGCGCGCTGGTGATCCTGCCGATGGCGACGCCGCCGCTGCTGCTGGCGATCGGCTGGGCGATGCTGCTCTCGCCGCGCGCCGGTGCGCTGAACATCCTGGCACGCGAGGCCTTCGGCGCGACCGGCCCGGTCTTCAACGCCTACTCGCTCGGGGCGATGGTCTTCGTGCAGGGGCTGGCGCTGACCTCCACCGCCTTCCTCATCCTCGCGCCCGCCTTCCGCAACATGGATCCGGCGCTGGAGGAAGCGGCGCTCGCCTCCGGCGCGTCGGGCGCGATGCTCGCGCGGCGCGTGCTGGTGCCGCTGCTGCGCCCGGCGGTGCTGGCGGCCGCCGCCTTCCTGCTGATCGTCGGCTTCGTGGTGTTCGAGGTGCCGGGCACGCTCGGCATGCCCGCCCGCATCTTCGTGCTGTCCAGCCAGCTCTACTACCTGGCATCGGAGGCGCCGGGCGGCGTGCCGCTGTACGGGCAGGTGGGCGCGCTGGCGAGCCTGTTCCTGGTGCTGCTGCTCGCGCTCGGGCTGCTGTACCGCCGCCTGACGCGGCAGGCCGCGTCGTATCGGGTCGTCACCGGCAAGGGCTTCCGGCCGCGGCGCATGGCGCTCGGCGGGTGGCGGCACGCGGCGCTCGGCTTCGTCGCGCTGTATTTTGCGCTCGCGGTGCTGCTGCCGATGGGCATGCTGCTGTGGATGAGCCTCATGCCCTACCAGGCGCCGCCCTCGCTGCGCGCGCTGGCGCTGGTGACGCTGGAGAACCATCGGGACTTCCTGGACAGCCCGCGGGTAATCGAGGCGGCGGGGAACACGCTGCTGGTCGCGGCGCTGTCGGCCAGCCTCGTCGCGGCGCTGTCCGTGCTGATCGCCTGGACCACCGTGCGCCTGCGCCCGCCGGGCAGCGCCGCGCTGGACGTGCTGGCCTTCCTGCCCGTCGCGATCCCGGGCGTGATGATGGGGGTCGCGCTGATCTACGTGTATCTCACGCTCGATCCGCTGGTCGCGATCTACGGCACGGTCTGGATCCTCGTCGTCGCCTACACCACGGATTACCTGAGCTTCGGCACGCGCGCGGCCGGCGGCGTGATGGTGCAGCTGCACCCGGAGCTGGAGGAGGCGGCGCGCACCTCCGGCGCCGCGGGCGCGACGGTGCTGCGGCGGATCACGCTGCCGCTGCTCTGGCCCGCCGTCGCGGCGATCTGGATCTGGGTGCTGGCGCATGCGATGCGCGAGCTCTCCACCGCGCTGATGCTGCAGGGCCGCGACAACGGCGTGGTCACCACGCTGCTCTGGGATGCCTGGCAGGGCGGCGAGCCGACGCGCGCCGCCGCCGTCGGCGTGTGGCTGGTCGGCGCGCTGCTGGTCGTGCTGGCGATCTGGCAGATCATGGCGCGGCGGCGCGCGTGATGCTGCGCGTGGCGGGCCTGGAGAAGCGCTACGACCGCGGCGCCTTTGCGGTGCGTGACGTCGCGCTGGACGTGGCGGAGGGCGAGTTCTTCACGCTGCTCGGCCCCTCCGGCTGCGGCAAGACGACGACGTTGCGCAGCGTCGCGGGGCTGGAGACGCCGGACGCCGGCGAGATCGCGATCGCCGGCGCGACGGTCTTTTCCGCCGCGCGGCGCATCGTCGTGCCCGTCGCGCGGCGGGACATCGCGATGGTGTTCCAGTCCTACGCGATCTGGCCGCACATGACGGTGGCGGAAAATGTGCGCTTCCCGCTGGACGCGCTCGGCATCCGCGGGGCGGAGGCGGAGCGACGCGTGGCGCGGGCGCTGGAAACCGTCGGGCTCGGCGAATTACGCGACCGGCCGGCGCCGCTGCTCTCCGGCGGGCAGCAGCAGCGCGTGGCGCTGGCGCGCGCCGTGGTGAAGGAGGCGCGGCTGCTGCTGCTGGACGAGCCGCTGTCCAACCTCGATGCGCGGCTGCGCGACCAGATGCGGGTGGAGCTGCGGGACCTGCAGCGCCGCGTCGGCACCACCGCCATCTACGTCACCCACGACCAGGAGGAGGCGATGGCGCTCTCCGACCGCGTCGCGGTGATGCGCGACGGCCGGATCGTGGAATGTGCCGCGCCCCGCGACCTCTACCTGCGCCCGCGCACCGCCTTCGCCGCGCGGTTCGTGGGGCAGGCGGACCTGATGCCGTGCACCGTCGCGGAGCGCGCGGTGGCGCTGACCTGGCTCGATACGCCACTCGGCCGTGTCGCGAGCGCGGCGGAGGTGCCGGGCGCGCCCGCCCTCTCGCTGCTGATCCGGCCGGAGCATGTCGAAATCGGCGCGGAGGGTGGCCCGAACGTGCTGGAGGGGACGATCCGGCGCGTCGTCTTCTCCGGCCGGCTCGTGGAGTACCTGATCGCGTTGCCAGGCGGCGCCACGATCCGCGCGCAGGGCACCTCCGCGCAGCTGCGCGAGGAGAGTGAGACGGTGCGGCTGCGCCTGCCGCCCGAACGCTGCATCGTCGTCGCCGGGGAGGCGGAAGAGTGACCGGCCACATCGAGATCCTGCCGTACACGCTGCCACTGGCGCAGGAATACCGCTGGGCAAAGGGCGTGCAGCGCGAGCGCCGCGGCCTGCTCGTGCGCTGCGAGGCCTGGGGGCGTGAGGGCTTCGGCGAGTCCGCGCCGCCCATCCATTTCGACACCGACCTCGCCGCGTTGACCGATGAGGCACGCGCGCTGCTCGACGGCATGCCGGTGGAGGTGGACGACTTCCTCGCGCGGCTCGATGCGCGCGACGTGTCCCCGCGCCTGCGCTGTGGCATCGCCGCGGCGTGGATGTCCGCACGCGCAGCGTCGCAGGGCGTCCCGCTTGCCGCTCTGATCGCGCGAGGCGCGGCGGCGTGGGACGTACCGGTCAATGGCCTCGTCACCGAGCGGGAGCCGGAGGCGGCGGCGGCGCGCGCCGCATCGCTCGTCGCTGCGGGCTACCGGACGCTGAAGGTGAAATGCTGGGCGGACCGCGCAGCCGATCTCGCCCGCGTCGCCGCGATACGTGCCGCCGCGCCGGCGGCGAAGCTGAGGCTCGACGCGAACGAGGCGTGGGATCCGGCCTGGGCGCTGGACCACCTGCGCGCGCTGTGGCGCCATGACATCGAGTATGTCGAGCAGCCCATCCCCTCCACCCGCCCGCTGGCGGAGATCGCGCTGTTCCGCCGCGCGAGCCCGGTGCGTGTCGCGCTGGACGAGAGCGCGACGGGTCTCGCGAGCGTGCAACGCATCATCGCCCTGAAGGCGGCTGACGTCATCATCCTGAAAACGCAGCGCGTCGGCGGGCCGGACCGCGCGGGCGCGATGATCCGTGCGGCGGCCGACGCCGGGCTCGGCGTGACGGTGACGGTCAGCCTGGAAAGCGCGATCGGCACCGCCGTCGCGCTGCACGTCGCCGCAACCCTGCCCGCGCCGCTGCCGGATTGCGGCATCGCGATGGGGCGCTTCCTGGCGGAGGACCTCGGCCCGATGCCGGCCGTGGAGGCGGGCGCGGTGATGCGGGTGCCGCGCGGGGGTGGGCTGGGGGTGGCGCCGGACCGGGACGTGGTGCGGCGGCTGCGGGGGTAGCGGGCGTCGGCGCTTCGCTTCGAAGGTCGCGCGAACCTCACCGCCTACCGCGCGCTCGCCTCATTCACCCGTGCATTGAACGCCTCGAACAGCCGCGCGTACTCATCCTTCTCCGCCATCGGCCATTCGGCGAGCGTCAGGCTCCCCACGCGCTTGCCGGTTTCGGTGTCCGGCAGCAGCGGATGGCCGCGTTCCGTCGCCGCCTCATACGCGCGCGCACCCTCCGGCGTGGCGAGCCAGGCGCCGAGCAGCTTCGCGGCGCGGGGCCGGCGCGCCGGCGTCGTCACCGCCGTCCAGATCGCGCTCACCGGCGTCGGGTCCATCAGCACGACCTCGATCGGCGCGCCACGGCGGATGGCGGGCAGCGCGGTGTGGAAGATGCCGATGCCGACCGCGACCTCGCCGGCCGCGACCTGCTGCGCGAGCGGCGCGGTGGAGCGGAACAGCATCGGGTTCTGTGCCAGGAAGCGGTCGTAATAGGCGGCCGTGCGCTCCTCGCCCCAGACATGCGCCAGTTCCGCGAAGGCGGCCATGCGCACCCAGCTTCCGATCCGGCCACGGAAGCGCGGGTGCAGCAGGTCCTCCCAGCTTCGCGGGGCCTCTTCCGCGCGCACTTCGTTCCTGTTGTAGATCACGCAGTAGAGCGCCGCGGCCGTCAGCAGCGCGGGGCCGGCGACGAAGCTCTCGGGGAAGCCGAGCCCCCGCCAATCCGCATCGGCCAGCAGGTTGCGTTCCTGCAGCCGCATGATGCCGGAGCCACCGAGGCTCACGAGGTCGGCCGTGCGGCCGCCGGCGCTCGCCTCGTTCGCGACGCGCCCGACGATGCCGACGCCGCCGGGCACGCTTTCGGGCCGCACGCGGATGCGGCCACCGGCACCGCGCCCGAAGGCCGCCACGACGCGGTCGAGTGCGTTCAGCGGGTTGCTCTCGTACCAGGAAAGGTCGCCCGGTTCGGCGGCTGCCTCGCGCGACAACGCAGCGAGATCGGCGGCCCCGGCCGGTGCGGCAATCAGGCCGCCGGCGGCGAGCAGGGCGGCGCGACGGGTGATCGCGGGCATGGCGTTGTCCTCCTGCCGCGCAGCGTGACAGCCTTGCGCGGCGGCGGCAAACGGCCGATGGATCGGCGCATGCGCATCCTGGTCATCAACGCCAACACGACCGAGGCGATCACCGAGCGCCTCGTTGCGATCGGGCGCGCCATGGCGCCGCCGGGCGTCGTCTTCCAGGGCGCGACGGCGCGCTTCGGCGCGCGCTATATCGCCTCTCGCGCCGCCAGCGCCGTCGCCGCGCATGCCGCGCTCGACGCCTTCGCGGAGCACGGCGCGGGTGCCGATGCCGTGCTGCTCGGTTGCTTCGGCGATCCGGGGCTCGACGCGATCCGGGAGGTCTCGCCAGTGCCGGTGCTCGGCCTGGCGGATTCGGCGGCGGAGGCGGCGATGCGCGTTGCGCGGCGCTTCGGCATCGTGACCGGCGGCGCGGCGTGGGCGCCGATGCTGACAGAGTTCTTCGCGGCGCGCGGGCATGCGGCGCGGCTCGCCGGCGTCCGCACCGTGGCGCCCAGCGGCGGCGAGATCGCGCGCGATCCGGAAGGCGCGCTCGCCATCCTGGCCGAGGCGTGCCGCGCGAGCGCGGAGCTCGACGGGGCGGAGGCGGTGATGCTCGGCGGCGCGGGACTGGCAGGGCTGGCCGCGAAGCTCGAAGGGCGCGTGCCCGTGCCGGTGATCTGCTCCGTCGAGGCTGGGCTGCGCGCCGTCATCGCCGCAGCCGGGACGGCGCCCGCGGTGCTGCCGCCGCGCGAGCCGGTCGAGACGGTCGGCCTCTCGCCCGCCCTCGCAGCGCGCCTCGGCTAGTCCCGGGAGAAGCGGCGGCGCAGCGGGATTGCGGCCAGCGACAGCGCGGCCAGGCCGAGCAGCGCGGCCAGGATCTGCGGCGTCAGCACGCGCCCGATCTCGAAGCTGCCGGCGCCCAGCGCGTCGCCGAGGCCCGCGCCGGCCAGGCTGAACACTGCGGTGCCCGGCAGGATGCCGACGAAGGTGGTCAGGACGAAGGTCCGCAGCCGCACGCCGCAGAAGGCGGGCACCAGGTTGACCAGGAAGAACGGGAAGATCGGCACCAGCCGCAGCACGAGAAGGTACGACGCGGCTTCCCGCCTGATGCCGGCCGCCAGCCCTTCGGCGCGCGGGCCGAGCCGCGCGAGCGCGTCATCCCCGAAGATCCGCCGCGCGAACAGGAATACCAGCGTCGCGCCGGCCGTCGCGGCGACGATCGTCAGCGCGGTCCCTGCCGCCGCGCCGAACAGCAGCCCGCCGGCCAGCGTCATCACCGTGGCACCGGGCAGGGAGAGCGCGACGACGACGACGTAGGCCGCGACATACACAGCACCTGCGGCAATCGAGTGCTGCGCGACGAAGCTGTCCAGCGTCCCGCGGTAGCGCGCCAGCGTCTCCAGCGACAGGAACTCGCCGAGCGGCGTCAGCCGCAGCGCAGCCAGCGCCGCAAGCACGGCGACGGCGACCCACACGGGCCGATCCCGCAGCCATCTCACGCCGGGCGCCTCGTCATGCGTTCTCCATGCTGCAACGCATGGCGCAACCGGCGCCGATGCGCGAGACTGCGTCCATGGAACCCTATCGCTTCGATCACATCCACCTCCGCAGCCCCGACCCCGAAGCGGCCGCCGCCATCTGGTGTTCCGCCTTCGGCGTCGAGGTGAAGGGCCGCGTCCAGGCCGGGCCCTGGCAGCGTATCGTCCTCGGCCTAGCCGGGGTTACGCTGTTCATCGAGGAGGTGCCGCCCGAGACGCACGCGCCGCCGGCGCCGCCCTTCCTCGGCCTGGAACACATCGGCCTGACGGTGGACGACCTGGACGCGGCGATGGCCGATCTCGCGGCGAAGGGCGTGCAGCTGCTGTCCGGCCCGTCGGAGCCTCGGCCGGGCGTGCGCATCGCCTTCTTCGGCCTGCCGGACGGCGTGCGGGTGGAGTTGATCGAGCGTCGCGGGTGAGCACGCGCTGGCCGGCGGTCGCGGCGGTCCTCCTCGCGGGCTACGCGGCCTCGGCGCAGATCGGCAAGGTGCCGGCTTCCATGACGACGATCGGCGCGGAGCTGGGGCTGGACCTGGCCGGGGCGGCGCTGCTGGTCGGGCTGTTCGGGCTGCTGGCGGGGATCGGCGGGCTGGCGATCGGGCTGGCGGCATCGCGCGTGCCGGCGCGGACGGCGCTGCTGGCCGGGCTGGGCAGCGGCGCCGTCGCGGCGGCGGCCGGCGCGCTCGCGCCCGGCCTCGTGTCTCTGTTCGCGGCGCGGGTGGCGGAGGGTGCGGGCTTCTCGCTGGTGGCGGTGACGGCGCCGGCGCTGATCGCGACCCTTGCGGCGAGCAAGGATCGCGCCTTCGCGATGGGGCTGTGGGGCACCTTCATGCCGGGCGGGATCGCGCTCGGCCTGCTCAGCGCGCCGGTGGTGGAGGCGTTCGGCTGGCGCACCGCGTGGCTCGGCTGCGCGGCGCTGCTGGTCGCGGCCGCGCTGCTCTGCTTCGCCGTGGTGCCGCGGGGTGGGGCCGCGGCGCCCGGCCCGCGACCGCCCATGAGAGGCCAGCTCCGCGCCGTCGTCGCCGCGCGCCGGCCGCTGCTGGTGAGCGGCGCCTTCGCCACCTACAACATCGTCTATATCGGGATTGCGGTGTTCCTGCCGGCGTATCTGGAATCGCTCGGCCAGCGCACCGGCGTGGCGGGTGCCGCCGCCGCCGCGGCAGCCGTCTGCAACGCGCTCGGCAATGTCGGCGGCGCGGTGCTGATGGGCCGCGGCATGGCGCCGGAGCGGCTGGTGATCCGGGGCGCCGCGGTGATGGGCGTGCTGGCCGCCAGCGTGTTCCTGCTGCCCAGCGTGCCGGCCGCGCTGGCCCTCGCGATGCTCGCGAGCGTGATCGGCGGCGTCGTGCCGGCTGCCTGCTTCGCGCTGATCCCGCGCGCCGTGCCGGATCCGTCCCTGGTGCCGCCGGCGGTCGGGCTGACGATCCAGAACAACAACCTCATGCAGCTGCTGGCGCCGCCGGCGCTCGGCGCGCTGGCGGCGCTGGGCTGGCCGGTCCTCGCGCTTCCGATGCTGGCCGGCGGCGCCGCCGCGGCGGCGCTCGGCCTGCGCCTCACGCGTCGCGGCTTGCCGACCGTTCCGGCCTCGCCTTAGCCTGAGGCGCCGACCAGGGGAGACATCGCGCATGCCCGCCTTCGATCGCCGCCAATTGCTCGCGCTGGCCGCAGCGCTGCCCGCCGCCGCCGCAGCGCGGCCGCTGGACCAGGTGCTCTCCAACCGCCGCCTGCGCGCCGGCATCAACCCGACGCTGCCGCCCTTCGGCACCTTCAACGAGCGCAACCAGATAGACGGCTTCGACGCCGACATCGCGCGCGAGATCGCGCGGCGGATGAACGTGGAGCTGGAGATCGTGCAGGTCGGCAGCCCCGACCGCATCCCCTTCCTGCAGGCCGACCGCATAGACATCGTGCTCGGCGCCATCACCCGCACGATCGAGCGTGCGCTGGTCATTGACTACACCGTGCCGCTGCACACGCAGTCCATGGTGGTGCTGACGAAGGGAAGCGGCACCGCGGTGCCGATCAACGCCCCCACCGACCTGAACAACCGCGCGGTGCGCCTGGTGCAGGTCCGCGGCACGGTGGGCGTGCCCTGGATCCAGGCTAATGCCGCGCAGGCGCAGGTCACGCTGCTCGACAACTATCCTGACACGTTCCGCGCGCTGGCGCAGGGCCGGGCGGATGCGATGGTGGACGTGCTGGAGAGCGTGGTCGTGCCGCTGCGCAACTTCGGCGGCGTGCCGTGGAAGGTGCTGGACCAGGTGCTGGCGAGCACGTGGGTCGGCATCGGCGTGCAGAAGGGCAACACCGGCTTGCGCGACGTGCTGAACGTTGTGCTGTTCGAGCTGCACCGCGCCGGCTTCGTCAACCAGACCTGGGAGAAGTGGTTCGGCGAGCCGATGAAGACGCCGATCCCGTTCAACCCGATGTTCTGACGCGCGGTGCTGCAGTTCGGGCAGGTCTGGCAGTATCTGCCCGACTTCCTCGCCGGCGCGTTCGTCGCGCTCTGGATCGCCGGCGTTGCCTTCGCCGGCGGCCTCCTGATCGGGCTGGTCGGCGCCTCCCTCCTCACCTTCGGCCCGTGGCCCGCGCGCGCGGTGGTCGGGGCCTATGTCCGCTTCTTCACCTGGACGCCGCAGCTCGTGCAGATCTTCTTCCTGTTCTTCGCCCTGCCCGAAATCGGCATCACCCTTTCCCCCATCGTCGCCGTGCTGATCGGCATGACGCTGAACGCCGGCGCCTACCTGACGGAGATAGAGCGCGCCGGCTTCGCCAGCGTGCCGCGCGCGGAGCTGGATGCCGCGACCTGCATGGGCTTCTCCCGCCCGCAAACGGTGTGGCACGTCATCGCGCCGCATGTCGCGCGCGCGCTGTACCCGGCGCTCTCGAACCACTACATCATCATGACGCTCGGCACCTCCATGGCCGCGATCTTCGGCGTGGAGGAGCTGACCGGCCGCGCGCTGAACGCCAACGCGGTCTCCTTCCGCTCCGTCGAGATCTTCTCCGTCGTCGCGCTGATCTACGTCGCGCTGACGGTGGTCGCGTCCACGCTGCTTTGGCTGTCCGGGCGCTGGCTGTTCCGCATCAGGGCAAAGGTGTTTTGAGCACCTGGTACATCCTGTTGATGGAGGCGCCGCGGTTCTTCACTTGGTGGAACCTGCGATTCCTGGCGCAGGCGCTCGGCAATACCGTTCTGGCCAGCGTGGTCGGCTGCGTGATCGGCTATGCGCTGGGCTTCGTGCTCGCCGCGGCGCGGCTGCCGCAGCTCGTTCCCTTCGCGCCGGCGCGCTGGGCCTGCGTGCTCTGGGTCGAGACCTTTCGCCGCATCCCCTTCCTCGTCCTGCTGCTGCTGGTGTTCTTCGGCAGCCAATTCGCCCGGCTGGAGGCGCCTCTATGGGCGGTGGCCGTCACTGCGGTCGCGATCCGCATGAGCGCGCTGGCCGCCGAGAACGTCCGCGCGGGCCTCGAATCCGTCCGCCCGACGCAATGGGACGCCGCGCTGGTGATGAACATGCGGCCCTTCACGGCGTTGCGCCGGGTGGTGCTGCCGCAGGCCTGGCGCGTCATCCTGCCGCCCTCCATCGCGCACGTCCTCTCGATGGCGAAGGAGACGTCGCTGGTCAGCCAGATCGGCTTCATCGAGGTAACCTTCGCCGCGAAGATGCTGACGCAGCGCGGCTTCTCGGCGCTGCTGACCTACGGCACGGCGCTGGTGCTGTATTTCCTGCTCGGCTGGACGCTGGCGTCGCTCGGCCGCTACGCCGAGCGACGCCTCACGAGCCGGAGTCCCGCATCGCAGCCCGCAGCATCGCCGCTTCCGGCAAGCTGACCGGCGGCTGCGGAGGGCGGATCGCCGGGTCGGGGATCACGCCCATCTCCGCCAGGCAGAACTTCAGCCGCGCCGTGGCGCGCCCGGCCGGCGGCGCGCCGTAGATCGCCTCGGCCAGGGGTTCCAGCCGCTCGTGCAGCGCCCGCGCGCGGGGCAGGTCGCCGGCGCGCACTGCGGCATCCAGCGCCACGATCTCGTCCGGCATCAGGTCCGCGAGCGACACCAGCGATCCGTCCGAGCCATGCACCATGCAGGCCAGCAGGTGCTCGTCGCCGCTCGCGCAGACCGCGACATCCGGCCGCCGCGCGCGCACCTGCCGGCGCAGCGCGTCGTAGCGGTCCACCTCCCACGACCCTTCCTTGATGCCGACGACCTCCGGGATGTCGAGCAGCAGGTCGAGCGTCTCCGGCGTGAAGCCCATGCGTCCCGCCGCGTGGTGCGCCTGGAACAGGAACAGCGGCATCTCCGGCACGGCGGCCGCGACAATACGGTGGTGCAGAACCGCCATCTCCGCGGTATGCGCCAGCGCGAAGCCGTTCGGCAGGAACACCATGATCGCGTCGGCGCCGGCGGCGCGGGCTTCGCGCGCCTCCTCCGCTGCTTTGAGGCTGCTCTCCGCGTTCACGCCGGCGACCACGATGCGCGAAGCGCCGACAGTTGCGACGGCCACTTCGACCGCGCGGCGCTTCTCAAAGCGCGACAGGCAGAAATTCTCGCCGGCATGCCCGTTCATCAGCACGCCGGCGACGCCCGGCCGCAGCACGCAATGCGCGGTGTGGCGCGCATAGGCGTCCCAGTCCGGCGCGAAATCCTCGCCACGCATCGGCAGCACGGTGGAAGGGTAGATGCCGTGGAAGCGGGTGGGGCCTTCGGGGATCATGCCGTCTCCCTCGCAAGCAGCCGGTCCACCGGGAATAGCGGCAGCTCCGGCGCCTCGCCGAGTATGGCCTGCGCCAGCAGCTTTCCGAAGTACGGGCCGCTCGTATAGCCGGAATGGGCGCTGCCGATGATCCAGGCCTCCGGCACGCCCGGCAGCGGGCCAACGACCGGCAGCGCGTCGGCCGTCTCCGCTTCCAGGCCGAGCCAGGCGCGCACCACGCGCGCGTCGCGCAGCGCGGGGATGGTGTGCGCGGCCAGGCGAATGTTCCCCACCAGGTTCTCCGCCCGCACCGCGAGGCCGCCGCGCGCGCGGTCGCCGACGCCCTGCCACCCGCCGCCGATCAGCACGGAGCCGTTGCCGTACTGCTTCAGGGACAGCAGCCCCGATGCGACGCCGAGCACCGTCCGCATCACCGGCCGCATCCGCTCCGTCACGACGAGCTGGTTCACCAGGACCTTGATCGGCAGGCGCACGCCGAGCCAGCCGGCCATCTCCTCCAGCCACACGCCGCCCGCCAGAACGATCCGACGCGCGTGTAGCGGCCCGTCCGCGGTGCGAAGCGAGAAGCCCTCGTCCACGCCGGTGACCGCGCGCCCTTCGAAGAGCGCGACACCTGCGTTGAGCAGCGCCGGCCGGAACGCACGCCCGGTGAGATAGGCGCTGGTGAAGCCATCCATCGGGCAATGCCCGGCCAGCAGCACGCGGTCCGACAGGCCCGGCTCGATCTCCATCGCGCGGCCGCCGGAGACGAGTTCGATCGGCGCGCCGGCCGCGCGGCGGGCGCGCGCGCGTTCCTCCAGCATCGTCGCTTCGGCTTCGGTGAAGGCGACGGAGAGCCCGTCGCACGCCACCGCGCGCACGTCGCCGCCATCGCACCATTCCGGCATGCACCGCCACATCTCGTAGGCGCGGAGCGCGTAGGGGACGAGCGCCGCCCGCGTCATCTGCAAGGTCAGCGTGCCCGCATTGACGCCCGACGCCTCCCGGCAGATCGCGCCGCGGTCGAGCAGCGCGACGCGCATCCCGCCGCGCGCCAGGTGCAGCGCGGTGCTGCACCCCATCACGCCGGCGCCGATGATCGCGGCGTCATGGATCACGGCGGCGCCGGCGCCGGCACCGGGATGTCCGCGTAGTGGAAGTCGCCGAGCACCGCCTCCATCGGCACTGGCCGCAGCGGCATCCGCCCCGTCGCGAAGCCCGCGCATTCCCGGCCGCCGACGCGGTTCGCGACCAGCTCCGCCGCGGCTTCCCCGCAGAGCCGCCCCTGGCAGGGCCCCATGCCGCAGCGCGTGAACTGCTTGAGTTGGTTCATCTCCGCCGCGCCATCGTCGAGCGCGGCTTCGATCTCCGCCCGCGTCACGCCTTCGCAGCGGCAGACGACCGTCTCCGGCGGGATCGCGGAGACCAGGGCCGGCCGCAGCGCCATCATCCGCGCCATCGCCGCGCCCGCCCGCGCAGCGCGCCAGTGTTCCAACGCCGGCCGCCGCCGCGCCCGCGCCTGCGCGCGGCCGTCCAGCATCCCGAGGTCGCGCAGCGCGGCAAGCGCCGCGAGCCGGCCCGAAGCGGGCGCCGCCGCCGCGCCGCGCACGCCGCCGCCATCACCCGCGACGTAGAGCAGCGGCACGGAGGTCCGCCGGTCCGCGTCCAATACCGGCACCCAGCCGCCGGCAGCGCGGTCGTAGCGATGCGCCGCGCGGAACAGCCTCGTCGCCTCCGTCGCCGGGACCAGCCCGTGGCCGACCAGCAGCGCATCGCAGTCGAAGGCCTCTGCCTCGCCGCCGGCCAGCGGTGCCAACCGCGCGCGTTCCAGCACGCCGCCGCCCTCGGCCGAGGTCACGCGATGTGCGGGCAGCACGCGCACGCCGCGCGCGGCCAGCCCCGCCCGCCACGCCGCGCCGCGCGCCAGCAGATCCGGCCGCGCGAGCAGCGCCGGCATCGCACGCGCCCATTCGGCGCGGCCCGCCAGGTCCGCCACCGCCGCGACATCGGCTCCCGCCGCCAGCACCTTCGCCGCCACCGCGTAGAGCAGCGGCCCGGCGCCGGCGACGACGACGCGCCTTCCGGGCAGCACGCCCTGCGCCTTCAGCAGGATCGTCGCTGCCGCCAGCCCCATCACGCCCGGCAGCGTCCATCCGGGAAACGGGATCACGCGCTCATGCGTGCCGGCGCAGAGGATCAGCGCGCGCGCCTCCAGCACGATCGGATTGCCGTCGTGCATCGCATCCACGCGGAACGGAACTGGCGCCGCGCCCGCCGCCACCAGCGGCCCGCCGCTCAGCCCCCACACGCGGTGCCCCGTCCGCAGCGCCGCACCACTGCCCGCGAGCGCCGCACGCAACGCATCCCCGGCGCGGCGATCGGGATCGTCCGGCATCGTGAAGCCGGGCGGCGCGGCGCGGTACACCTGTCCGCCCGGCTGCGGGCTTTCCTCCAGCAGCACCGTGTGCGCACCACGCCGCGCTGCTTCGGTTGCCGCCGCCATCCCGGCCGGCCCCGCGCCGAGCACCGCCACGTCGAAGATCACGCGCGCCCCACGCTGAGGCCCGCGCGCACCGGCACGAGGCAGGCCTGCGCCAGCCGTCCGTTCACGCGTACCAGGCATTGCTGGCAGGTGCCCATCATGCAGAAGGCCGCCCGCGGCGCGCCCGGCCCCTCGCCGAGCCGTCGCACTCCGGCGGCCAGCAGTGCCGCGGCCAGGCTCTCGCCCACCGGGGCGCGCAACGCCCGCCCCTCGAACTCGAACTCCACCTCGACGGGGCGCCCGATGCCGGCGATTCGCAGGGGTCCGCTCACCTGCGCAGCCTAGCCCCGCCGGCTTGACGCTGCCACCCGCGCGCCGGGACACTTGCGGCGCGATGAGCTTCCTGACCCTCGAAGGCCTGAGCGCCAGCCATGACGGGCGGACCGACGTGCTGCGCGACGTGTCGCTGAGCGTGGCGCAGGGCGAGGTGGTCGGGCTGATCGGCCCTTCCGGCTCCGGCAAATCCTCGCTGCTGCGCGCCCTCGTCGGGCTGCTGCCGCCGCGCGCCGGCCGCGTGACGGTGGCGGGGCAGGCGGTGGATTACGGCAGCCGCGCGAGCCTGCGCGCCGCGCGCGACCGCTTCGCCATCGTGTTCCAGCAATACAACCTGTTCCAGAACATGACGGCGCTGCGCAACGTCGCCGTCGCGCCGACCTTGGTGAAACGCCGCCCGGCCCGCGACGCCGAGGCTGAGGCGCGCGCGCTGCTGGATCGCGTCGGCCTCGGCGCCAGGCTGCACGCCTACCCGGACGAGCTGTCCGGCGGCCAGCAGCAGCGCGTGGCGATTGCCCGCGCGCTGGCGCTGAAGCCGGACATCCTGCTGCTGGACGAGGTGACGAGCGCGCTGGACCCGGAGCTGGTGACGGAGGTGCTCGACACCATCCGCGACCTCCGCGCGGGGGGCATGACAATGCTCGTCGTCAGCCACGAGATGGCCTTCATCCGGGAGGTCGCGGGCACCGTCGTCTTCATGGACGAGGGTCGGGTCGTGGAGAGCGGCCCGCCCGCCCAGGTGCTGGACGCCCCGCGCAGCCCTCGCCTGCGTGACTTCGCGGCCAAGATTCTCCGACATTGAAGGAGCGCACGACGATGCCCTGGTCACCCCCCGGCATGCACCTGCTGCGCGGCGCGATTGACCCGCACGTGCATTGCGCGCCGCACCTGAACGGCCGTTCCGTCAACGCCTTCGAGGCGGTGCGCCAGGCCGCGGCGGCGGGGATGCGCGCGATCGGCATCATGTGCAACTTCCAGAACAGCTCCGGCCTCGCCGCGCTGGCGAATGAGGAGCTGGGGCATCTCGGCTGCCACGCCTTCGGCGGCGTCATCATGCAGCCCGCCGCCGGCGGCATCACGCTGGAGGTCGCGAAGGCCGCGATCGGCTACGGCTACGGCCCCGGCACCGGCGCGCGCTTCGTCAGCCTGCCGACCCACCACACCCGCTACATCGCGGAGCGCGAGGGCCGCAGCCCCGCCTTCCTGGAGACCACCTTCGCCGTGCCGCGCAACGGCCGCGTGCCCGATCCCGTGCCCGCCATCATGGAGCTCTGCGCCGCGCGGGACGTGGTGTTCGATTGCGGCCACGTCGCCGGGCACGAGGCCGTGGCGCTGGCCGAGGAGGCGCGGCGGCGCGGCGTGACGCGGCTGCGCACGCACGGCTCCCGCTACGCCGAGGAGGACATCCGCGCGATCGTCGCGCTCGGCGGCTACGTGGAGCTGTCCTTCTTCATCCTCACCCACGCCACGCAAGTCGGGCTGACGCATGTGGACGAGGAGAAACATCGGATATCCGGCGGCGCGACGATCCACGACTTCGCGCCCCGCATCCGCGCGGCGGGGGATCGCTGCATCCTCTCCTCCGATTCCGGCGTCTTCCTGCTGCCGCCGCCGGTCGAGGCCTTCCGCGAATACCTGCTGCTGGTCGAGAGCGCCGGCTTCACCGAGGCGGAGATAAGGCGCATGACGGCCGCGAACCCGGCGGCGCTCTTCGGGATCGGCAGCGAGGGAGGTTCGGCATGAGGCGGATGGTCCACGGCGCGGTCATGGCGCTGATGATGGCGGCCTCGGCGAATGCGCAGCAGCCGCCCGTCCAGCTCGAACGCTGGGGCAGCTTCCATGTCGGCGGGCGGGAGGTGGTGATCTCCGGCCAGCCGGTGCGGGAGGTGGTGTTCAGCCCCGGCGGCGTGCCGGCGCGGGTGGACCCGAACGGCACGTATCTGATGGGCGCGATGTACGCGCAGTACATGATCCCCGCCAACCCGCGCGGCCAGGCGCCGATCCTGATGTGGCATGGCGGCGGGCTCACCGGCGTGACGTGGGAGACGACGCCGGACGGCCGCGAGGGCTGGCAGCACTTCTTCCTCCGCCGCGGCTGGCCCGTCTATGTCGCGGATGCGGTGGAGCGCGGCCGCGCCGGCTGGACGATGATCCCGGAGCAGACCGGCGGCACGCCCATCCTGCTCACCGTGGACAACCCGTTCGAGCGGTTTCGCATCGGCGCCGGCCCCGGCAGCTTCGCGCGCGGCGAGACGCTGCCGGGCAACCAATTTCCCGCCGACCGCGACAGCTACATGAACTTCATGCGCCAGATCGTGCCGCGCTTCACCACGACGGACGCGCTGACGCTCGACGCGTATCTCGCGCTGCTCGACCGCGTCGGGCCGAGCGTCGTGATGGCGCACAGCCAGGCCGGCCTGTTCGCTTGGCGAGCGGCGCAGGAACGCCCGGACAAGGTGCGCGCGCTGGTGCTGGTGGAACCCGCCGCAGTCGGCGATCCGGAGAAGGTCGCGGCGCTGCGCAACATCCCCGTGCTGATGGTGTACGGCGACCACATCGCACAGGACAGCCGCTGGCCGACCATCCGGGGCAACGGCGTTCGCTTCGCCGAAGCCGTGCGCGCCGCCGGCGGCAGCGTGGATGTGGTGGACCTGCCGGAGCACGGCATCCGTGGCAACAGCCACATGGTCATGATGGACAGGAACAGCGACCAGGTCGCGGGCGTCGTGCAGGAGTGGCTGCAGCGGCGGGGGTTGTGGCGTTGAGCCGCTTCTCCCTCGCCGGCCGCGTCGCGCTCGTCACCGGGGCGTCGGGCGCGCTCGGCGGCCATTTCGCGCGCGTGCTGCACGAGGCCGGCGCCTGCGTGGCGTTCGCGGCGCGGCGGCCGGAAGGGCTGGCGCTGCCGGGCGACCGCGCGATGGCCGTCGCGCTGGACGTGACGGAGGAGGCCTCGATCACCTCGGCGCTCGACGCCGTGGAGGCGCGCTTCGGTTCCGTGGACCTGCTGGTCAACAACGCCGGCATCGCCGCGACGCGGCCCTTCCTGGAGCATACGGCCCGCGACTGGGACGAGGTGATGGCGGTGGACCTCCGCGGCGCCTTCCTCGTCGGCCAAGCCGCGGCGAAGCGGATGGTCGCGGCGGGGAAGGGGGGTGCGATCGTCAACGTCGCGTCCATCCTCTCGGCGCGCGTGATCCCCGGCGTCGCCGGCTATTCGGCGGCGAAGGCCGGCCTGGTCCACCTGACGCGGCAGATGGCGGTGGAGCTTGCGCGCCACGGCATCCGCGTGAACGCGATCGCGCCCGGCTACGTCGCCACCGACATCAACCGCGACTTCTTCGCGACCGAGGCGGGCCAGGCCGTGGTGAAGCGCATCCCGCAGCGCCGCCTCGGCACGGTGGAAGACCTGACCGGCCCGCTTCTGCTGCTGGCCACCGAGGCCGGTGCGCACATGACCGGCAGCGTGGTCACCGTGGATGGCGGCCACTCGGTCAACGCGCTCTGATGCCTATCTCCGCCCCGCCAACTGCCGGTTCTCCAGCCGCGACAGCAGCCGCACGAAGGGCCACAGAAGCAGGAAGTAGGCCGCCGCCGCGACGAGGATCGGCGTCGCGTTGAACGTCACGCTCTGCGCCTGACGCGCCTGGAACAGCAGCTCCGGCAGCGCCACCACGCTCGCGATGGAGGTGAGCTTCACCACTTCCAGCGTGTTGCCGATCAGGTCGGGCAGGACGTTGCGCACGGCCTGCGGCAGCACGACGAACACCCACACCTGCCAGCCCTTCAGCCCGAGCGCGCGTGCGGCTTCGGCCTGGGCGCGCGGCACGCTCTCGATCCCCGCGCGCAGGATCTCGGCGTAGTAGGCGCCGGTGTTCAGCAGGAACGCGACCGCGACCGCGCCCCAGGCGCCGAGGTCGAGACCCGCGAAGGGCAGCCCGGCATAGAGCAGCACCAGCAGGACCAGCGGCGGGATGGCGCGGAAGATGTCCACGAAAGCGATCAGCGGGAAGCGCAGCCAGCGCTCCGGGCGCACCGAGAGCAGCGCGAAGCCGAAGCCCGCGGCGAGCCCGAGCGGCACGGTCATCGCCGCCAGCAGCAGCGTCTTCAGGAAACCGAGCCAGAGGATCGGCGCGGCCGCGACGGCCACCTCGGCATTGAGGAAGGCGTCGGCGAATTCGCTCACCGCCGCCACGCGAACCGCGTCTCGATCCAGCGCCCGGCGACCACCACCGGCAGGAAGAGCACGAGATAGGCCGCCGCGCCGAGCATCAGCGGCGTCGGGTTGCCGGAGAAGGCCATGGCCGATTGCGCCGCGCCGAGGATCTCGGCGACCGCCACCACCGACCCCAGCGCGGTGCCCTTGGTGATGGCGATGGTGCGATTCGTCAGCGGCGGGATCGCCGTGCGGATCGCCTGCGGCAGCACCACAAGCATCAGCGTCGGCAGGAAGCGCAGCCCGAGCGCGCGGCCGGATTCCCATTGCCCCTTCGGCACCGCGCAGATCGAACCCCAGAAGATCTCCTCGGCGAAGGCGGTCAGCACGAGGGTCAGCGACAGCCAGGTCGCCGCGAAACCCGAGACGCCGATGCCCGCCGCCGGCAGCCCGAAATAGACCAGCACGATCAGGACGAGCGGCGGCAGCGCACGGAACAGGTCCACGACGAAGACGATCAGCAGGTTCACCGCCCGGAACCCGAAGGCGCGCAGCACCGCGAGGCCCAGCCCGAGCGCCAGCCCGCTCGCCACGACGAGCGCCGCCAGCACGACCGTGACGCCGAGCCCCTCCAGGATCTTCGGCCAGTATTCCGCCGCCACCCGGGCGTTGAGGAAGGAGAAGGCGAACCCTTCCCAGCCCGTCACCCTTCTCCCTCCCCCGCCTGCGGGGGAGGATCGGGGTGGAAGGGCAGCGAGCGAATCCGCCCTAGCATCGCGGCTCCCGCGGGGTCGGGTCGTAGCCGGCCAGCCCCGGCACGCCGGTGCCCGGGAAGACCGTGTTCTCGGCGTCGTCCGCCGCCGGCGCCGTCCCGAACCAGTGCTGCGACATGCGCGCGATCGTCCCATCGCGCTTCATGCATTCCAGCGCATTCTCGAGCTGCACGCGCAGCGCGGTCGCGCCCATCGGCAGCGGCGCCGACCAGTGGGCGCGCGTGTCGGTCAGCACGAAGTCGGCGACGAATTGCGGGATGCGCGTCGCCGCGTAGCGCACCGTCGTGTTGCCGCCCAGATTGGCGTAGGCCCGCCCCGTCACCACCGCCTGCACCGCATCCGGCTGCGTGTCGTAGGTCTGCACGGTGAAGCCGTAGCGCGCCGCATTCGCCTGCGCCCAGGCATCGTAGGCGCTGCCCTTGTTCACGCTGATCGCCCGGCCGCGCAGCTCCTCCAGCCCGGTGATCGCCGGCGTGCCGCGGCGGATGCCGAACTGGAATGCGGTGAACAGGTAGCCCTCGGTGAACAGCATGTTCGCCGCGCGCTCCGCCGTGGCGGTGGTCGGCGCGCATAGGAAGTCGTAGCGCCCGGCATTCATCGCCGGGATCAGGCCGGAGAAGCTGGCACTGTCCACCGTCAGCTCGCGGCCCATGCGGCGCGCCGCCTCGCGGAACAGGTCCACGTTGAAGCCCTGCACGCCGCCCTGCAGCGTCGGGAAGGCGTGCGGCGCGAAGGTGCCGTCCACCGCGCAGCGCAGCGGCGGCTGCCCCTGGCCGAGCGCCGGCCAGGCCAGCGTGGTGGAGAGAAGTGCCGCGATCAGGCCCTGCCGCATCGGAGTCCCCCGGTCTGTGATCCCCCGACGATCCCACCCGGTCGCCCCACGCGCCACGCACGCCGGGCATGCGTGACGAAGAATTCATGCATGCCACGCCACATTCCGGCCGTGACCGGGTCGCGTCCGCGCCGCGGTGACTGCGTAGAACACCCTGCATCGCAACCACCTCGGGGACGTGTTCCCATGCCTCGCCTCGCCCTCGGCATCGTCGCCGCCGGCCTCGTCTCGATCCTGCTGACCGTCGCCATGGTGGTCGGCGCGGCCACGCTGCCGGGCGGCGTGCCGCCGATCGCGGCCGCCGCGCTCGCCGCCTTCGGCGGCGCCGCGATCGTGCTCGGCCTCTGGATGCTGGAGCCCCGGCCCTCTCAGAGCCTGTCGGGGTAGAGTGTCGCCAGCCCCGCCTCGCTCGCCTCAGTCCGCCCGCGCTCGGTGATCAGGCCGGTGACCAGGCGGGCGGGCGTCACGTCGAAGGCGGGGTTGGCGGCGGGGCTGCCCTCCGCCGCCACGCGGATCGTCTCGATCCGGCCGTCGGCGGTGCGGCCGGTGAGGTCGGTCACCTCCGCCGCGTCCCGCTCCTCGATCGGGATCCCGGCCACGCCGTCGCTGACCGAGGGATCGAGCGTGGAATGCGGCATCGCCACCCAGAACGGCACGCCGTTGTCGCGCGCGGCCAGCGCCTTCAGGTAGGTGCCGATCTTGTTGGCCACGTCGCCGCCGCGCGTCATGCGGTCGGTGCCGACGATCACGATGTCCACCTCGCCGTGCTGCATCAGGTGCCCGCCGGCATTGTCGGCGACGACCGTATGCGCCACGCCGTGCTTGCCGAGCTCCCACGCCGTCAGCGCCGCGCCCTGGTTCCGCGGCCGCGTCTCGTCCACCCAGACATGCACGTCCAGCCCGGCATCATGCGCCTGGTAGATCGGGCTGAGCGCGGTCCCGTAATCCACCGCGGCCAGCCAGCCGGCGTTGCAATGCGTCAGCACGTTCACCCGTTCGCCCGGCGGCTTGCGCTCCGCGATGCCGCGCAGCAGCGGCAGCCCGTGCTCGCCGATGCGGCGGCAGGTCTCCACGTCGTCGTCGGAGATCGCGGCGGCCTCGGCATAGGCGGCGGCCACGCGGTCGGACGGCGCCATGTTGTGCAGGGCCGCCCGCATGCGATCCAATGCCCAGCGCAGGTTCACCGCAGTCGGGCGCGTCACCCCGAGCATCTCCACGGCGCGGTCCAGATTCGCCGTGGACGGATCACATCGCAGCGCTAGCGCGACGCCGTAGGCCGCGACCGCGCCGATCAGCGGTGCGCCACGGACCTGCATGGACCTGATCGCATGCGCCACCGCCTCCTCGTCGGTGAGGCGGAGGATCTCGACAGCCCAGGGCAGGCGCGTCTGGTCGAAGGTGCGGACGGACCAGCCATCGTCGCAATCCACCCAGACAGTGCGATAGGGGACGCCGTCAATCTTCATGGAGCGTCAGATCCGCTGGTGCAGCGCGCAGACGAGCGTGAACAGCCGCCGCGCCGTCTCGAAATCCAGCTCTACCCGGCCGTCCAGGCGGGCCATCAGCAACTCCGCCCCTTCGTTGTGCAGGCCGCGCCGGCCCATGTCGATCGCCTGGATGCGCGCCTCGCCGCCGCCCTCCGCCACCGCCTTCTCATGGCTCTCGACGACCAGGTGGTAGTCCTTGATCAGCCGCCGGAACGGGCCGAGCGCCAGCACCATCGCGTGCAGGGACGCGTCCGCCTGGTCGCGGATGTCGAAGCCGAGCCGGCCGTCGCGTACCGTGAGTTGCAGGATGAAGGGTCCGGCCAGACCTTTCGGACGAAATCGGTTGCCCGCCAGCAGGTCGTCCACCGCCTGGCGGCGGTCGGCCTCGGCATAGGGGCTGGGCAATGGCTGCGCATCGGGCAGGACGATGCGGATCAGGTCCTTCTCGGCCATGCGGTCCCTAGGGCGTTCGGTCGGGCGGCAAATCGCCCTCGTTGCCGGTCATGCCGAGCCGCATCATCCACCCCACCGTTGCGCCCTTCACCGGCCGCAGCAGCAGGATGCACGCGATGGCGAAGAGCGGTAGCCAGACGGCCATGTGCAGCCACATTGGCGGCTGATAGGCCTTCTCCACCCACAGCACCGGCGGCACCAGCAGGTGGCCGGCGATGAGGATCGTGAAATAGGGCGGCGCGTCGTCGGCCCGCAGCCGCCCGATCGGCGCGCCGCAATTCGAGCAGGCCGGGACGAGGCTCAGATAGCCGGCGAACACCTTCCCGACCCCGCAGACCGGGCAGCGGTTGCGGGCGCCGCGCGAGACGGCGGTCCAGAAGCTGTCAGGCCGGGCATAGGGCAGGGCGGGTGCCGAGCGATCGGGCTCCCAGCGCATGAGGCGTTCCTTCCGACGTTCAGGCCCGGGAGGGCCGGGTCACGCGCAGGGGCGGGCCGGACCCGCCGCCGCGCGCCATCCATCAACCCGGAGGCAACGCCGTTGTGCAGCGCATCATGCGGTGCGCCGCCGCACGGATCAAGCAGCGTCACGAAACCGCGCTTGCCCTTCGCCGCGACCTTCCGGATGCTCCCCAACGCCGCGCGGAGGGGAAAGGCGCCATGGCCGAGCGCATCCTGGTCATCAATCCGAACAGCAGCGCGAGTTGCACCGGCGGGATCGCCGCCGCCCTGTCCGGCTTCCGCGGCCCCGGGCTGCCGCGGATCGAGGTGGTGCGGCTTCCCGAAGGCCCCCCGGCGATCGTCACCTGGCGAGACTGGTCCGGGGTCGCCGAGCCGCTCTGCCGGCTGGCGGAGCGGGAGGCGGCCGCCGCCTACGTCATCGCCTGCGTCTCCGACCCCGGCGTGGACGCGGTGCGGCTGGTCACGCCCGCGCCGGTCTTCGGCGCGTTGCGGAGCGCGGTCGCCGCCGCGATCGCCCGCGCGGACCGGTTCGGGATCATCGCCATGGCCGATGCCTCGCTCGCCCGCCAGCGTCGCGCGCTCTCGGCCATGGGGGTGGAGGCGCGGCTCGCCGGCCACGTGCCCTTGAACCTGGACATGGAGGTGCTGACCGACCCGGTCGCGCCGCGCGCCGCGCTGCGCGATGCGGCGCGCCGGATCGCGGCGGCCGGCGCGGAAGCGATCATCCTCGGCTGCGCCGGCATGGCCGGGCACCGCGCCTTCGCCGAGGACGCCGCCGGCCTGCCGGTGATCGAGCCGTGCCAGGCGGCCGTCGCGCTGGCGATCGGTGCCGTCGTGGCGGGAAGGAGTGCGGTGGCATGAAGCGGCTGCTCACGCTGATGGCGCTCTGCGCCGCGCCCGTGCTCGCCGTCCCGCCGCCGACGCCGCCGAACCCGGAGGCCGCGGAAGGCGTGCGGCTGTTCGAGGATGGACGCTACGAACTCGCCCTGCCGCTGCTCGAAGAGGCGCTCGCCCGGCTGCCCGGCGACCCGGACATCCTCACATACGTGGCCTTCGCGCATCGCCGGGCCGGCCGCGTCGAGGCGGCGATGGACGCCTATCGCCAGGCGCTGGCCCGCGATCCGGCGCATCCGGCGGCGCTGGCCTACCAGGGCGGGCTTTTCCTCGAACTCGGGCGGCGAGCCGAGGCGGAGGGGAACCTCGCGATCCTGGCCCGCACCTGCCCATTCTGCGCGGAGCGCGAGACCCTGGAACGCGACCTCGCGCGAGGGCAGTGAGCGCTACGCCAGCTTCGGCGCAGCCGCCTTGCCGTCCCAGCTCTCGACCATCCACCTGAAGGCCGCCGTCCAGGCGGGATCGGTGTTGGGCGGCAGCTTGCCGGCCCGCAGGTCGGCGACTGCCACATCGGCGAGTTGCAGGTGCGGACGCTCGCCGGGGCGGGAAACCAGCCCCTCGTCGGCGCCGATCGCCTCCAGCCGGTCCCACATCGGCGCATGCGCGCCGTCGTCGTCCCAGGACCAGCGGCCTTCCAGTGCGAGCACGAAATCCGCGGCCAGGCCGAACTGGTGCAGGCTCTCCCACGCCTGCACCGGCGTCAGGATGCGCCCGGTGCGCGTGCGGCCGGAGGCGTAGAGGTGGTTCTGCCGCCATGGCCCGCGCATGCCTTCATAGATGCCGAAGGGGATTCCCTCGGCATTCAGCCGGGCGACCGTGCGGAGCGCGCGGTTGCGGAAGGCCGGGTGGAGCATCTTCGGGTCGCGGTTCACGCGCTCCACGTTCCGCCAGGGGAAGGTCTCGGTGATGTGCTGCGGCGGCTTGGCGCCGGCCACCTGGCGGCGCAGCAGGCCGGCGGGGGCGAAGCCGCGCGTGCCGTTCGGCGCCTCCACCTCCATCCAGCCGCCTTCCGCCGCGGCGACCAGCGTTAAGACCTGGTCCAGCGGCAGGGCGCGCAGCGCCTTGTGGTCCGGCCCCGGCCCCGCGCGCAGCTCCGTCGCGGCCGCGACACGGTAGAGTTCGGGATAGGGCGAGCCTTCGGGCATGGACACTCTCATCCCCCTCCCCCGTTCACGGGGGAGGGCCGGGGTGGGGGGCGGCGCACCCTCTACCCCGGCAGGCGCGGAAGCGCCAAGCGGATCGCCCTCACGCCTTCGGCTGCCACTCCGGCGGCGCCTCGCTGCCGACCTGCGCCGTGATGCGCGCATAGTGCTCCGGCCGCCGGTGGCGGGCGAAGTCGAAGATCGTGGTCCGGCCCAATTCGCACATGCCCAGGTCGCACTCCGCGACGATCACCTCGTCATCCCAGCTCGTCGCCTGGGCCATGATCTCGCCGCCCGGATTGACGATGATCGAGTGGCCGAACAGCTCGTGACCGTCCTCCGTGCCGGCCTTCGCCACGCCGATCCCGAAGCACGCATTCTGGTAGCAGCCCGCCTGGATCGAGAGGTGGCTGTGCGCCACCCGCAGGTGATGCGCCTCGAAGCCGCGGTTCTCCATGTTGAGCGAGGGCGTGTTGTAGCCCAGCATCACCAGCTCGACCTGCTGCAGCCCGAGCACGCGCCAGGCCTCGGGCCAGCGGCGGTCGTTGCAGATCATCAGGCCGATATTGACCGGCCCCGCCGACCCGATCGGCGCGCGCACGACCGGGAAGCCGAGGTCGCCCGGCTCGAAATAGCGCTTCTCCAGATGCTGCACCTTCCTGACGGGATCGTATTCGGCGTGCCCGGGCAGATGCACCTTGCGGTACTTCAGCACGATCTGGCCCGACGGATGCACGTAGATCGCCGTGTTGAAGCGCCGCCCGTCCGGCGTCTTTTCCGCATAGCCGAGGTGGAAGCCGAGGTTCAGCCGCCGCGCCGCGTCGAACAGGGGCGCGGTGGCGTTGGAGGGCATGGCGTGCTCGTACCAGTGATCGGCCTCGGCCAGGTCCGCGTGGTACCAGCGCGGGAAGAAGGTGGTCAGCGCGAGTTCCGGGAAGACGACCGCCTCCGCGCCCCGCCGCGCCGCGGTCTCCATGAGGGAGATCATCCGGGCGACGGCCACCTCGCGTCCCTCCGCCTTCTGGATCGGCCCCATCTGGGCGGCGGCGAGGACGAGGCGGCGTGCGGGCATGGGGTGGTCCGGGTCTGTGCGTCTGCAATGCCAGAGGGTGGTCGAAACGGCCAGCCTGGGAGTCTTGACGGGACAGATGTTCTGATATTTGATCACATATCAGACAACATGACCGCCGATCGCGCGCTTCCTCCCGAAATCCAGGACCTCTCCGGCAGCACCACGGACCGGGTGACCGACGTGCTGCGCGGGGAAATCCTCACCGGCCGCTTCGCCCCGGGCGCCCGCCTGAAGCTCGCCGAACTCGCCGCCCGCTACCGCGTCAGTCCGCTTCCCGTGCGCGAGGCGCTGCGGCGCCTGGAAGGAGAGCGCCTGGTGGACCTCGCCGCGCATCGCGGCGCCGCGGTGCGCGGCCTCTCCGCCAAATATGTGCGGGACGTCTATGACGTGCGCGAAGCGCTCGAGAGCCTGCTGACCGGCCGCGCCGCCGAACGCGCCACGGCCGCCGAGGTGCAATCGCTCCGCCGCCTCCAGGCGAGGTGGGAGGACGCGGCAGGCCGCGGCGACGCGGCAAGCCTGCTGAGCGCGAACCTCGACTTTCACGCCGCCATCGTCGCCATCGCCGACAATCCCGAGGCCGCCGAGCTGCTGCCGCGCGGCTGGCACATGACCACCTCGCTCCGCCTCCGCCTCGGCTTTTCCCCCGCGCGCCTCGACGCGATCGGGCAGGAGCACCGCGCCATGCTGGCCGCAATCGCAGCCGGCGAGGCCGAGGAGGCGCGCCGCCTGTCGCGCGGGCACGTCCGCTCCGCCTGCGCGGAACTGCTCGCGCGCCTGGCCGAGGCCCGCCTGCTGCCGGAGGGACAGCCGGCGTGAGCGATGCATCGCCGAACGACTGAAGAGGGAACGCCCATGCTCCGCAGGACCTTGCTCGCCGCCGGCCTGGCCGCCGCGCCCGCGCTTGCCCAAGCGCCCTGGCCGAGCCGGCCGATCCGGATCGTGCTGCCCGACCCGCCCGGCAGCGGCAACGACGTGATCGCCCGCCTCATCGGCCCGCTGCTGCAATCGGCACTCGGCCAGCCCGTGGTGATGGACAACCGGCCCGGCGCCGGCGGGCGCATCGGCGTGGAGGCCGCCTTCCGCAGCCCGGCCGACGGCTACACCTTCCTGATCGGCAATGCCGGCTCCAACGGCATCAACGCCGCGATCTACCGCGACCTGCCCTATGACCTGGAAGCGGATTTCGAGCCCGTGTCGCTGCTCGCGCTCGGCCCCAACGTGCTCGTCGTGAACCCGCGCGTCATGCCCGTGCGCAACGTGCAGGAGCTGATCGCCGAGCTGCGGCGCCGGCCCGGCGAGGTGAACTTCGCCATGACCGCGCCCGGCGCCTCCGGCCACATGATGACGGAGCTGTTCCGCGTGATGACCGGCGTGGACGTCGTCCTCGTGCCCTATCGCGGCGCGCCGGACATGGCGCGCGCCGTCGTCTCGGGCGAGGCGCCGGTCAACTTCAACAACCTCAGCAACATCGCGGGGCCCGTGCAGGCCGGCGAGGTCGCGGTGCTCGCCGTGACGACGCCGGAGCGCAGCGCGCTGATGCCCGACGTGCCGACCATGGCGGAGGCCGGGCTGCCGGGCTTCGAGGCCGCCGCCTGGACCGCGCTGTTCGCCCGCCGCGGCACGCCGGCGCCGGTCATCGCCCGCGTGCAGTCGGTGCTGGCGGCGCAGCGCGACAATGCGGAGCTGCGCCAGCGCATCCGCGGCCTCGGCACCGAACTCCTGCTGTCCGACGGCGACGTGCTGCGGGAGCGCGTGCGGGCCGACGTGGCGCGCTGGAAGGACGTGGCGGCGCGCGCCGACATCCGCGCGCAATAAACCTACGCCGGCGCCACCGCCCCGACCTGGCCGGTGATGGCGCCGTACCACTCCGGCCGGCGGTGCTCGGCGAAGTTGAACATCTTCTCCTTGCCTTGCCGGCAGGCATCGAGATCCACCTCGGCGACGATCACCTCGTCACCCAGGCCCTTCGCCTGCGCCACCACGATCCCGTTCGGGTCCACGATGCAGGAGCCGCCGATCAGGCCGGCGCCGTCCTCGACGCCGGCCTTCGCGACGGCCACCGCCCAGGTCGCGTTCATGTAGGCGTTGGCCTGCGCGGCGAGCGTGGAGTGGAAGGTGCGCCGCTCCGCGCTCTCGCCTTCGCCGCCGTTTGGATCGTAGGCGGCGGAGTTGTAGCCGAGCGTCACCAGCTCCACGCCCTGCAAGCCCAGCACGCGCCAGGCTTCCGGCCAGCGCCGGTCGTTGCAGACGAGCATGCCGAGCACCGGGCGCCCCCATGCCGCCGGGCCGCGCGCGACGGGGAAGCCCAGGTCGCCGTATTCGAAATACATCTTTTCCAGCTGCTGGTAGCGCTGCCCGGGCTTCACGCGGTCGGAGCCGGGCAGGTGGACCTTCCTGTACTTGTACAGCACCTCGCCATCCGGCCCGACCGTGACGGCGCTGTTGAAGCGCTGGCCGCCTTCCGTCAGCTCCGCGTAGCCGACGTAGAACCCGACGCCCAGATCGCGCGCCCGGTCGAACAGGGGCTGGACCGCCTGGTTCGGCATCGCGTGCTCGAAGCAGCCGAGCAGTTCCGGGTCGTCGCGCTCCATCGGCCAGCGCGGGAAGAAGGTGGTGAAGGCGAGTTCCGGGAAGACGACGAGCTTCGCGCCGTCCGCCGCCGCGCGGTCCAGCAGCGCGACCAGCCGCGCCAGCGTGTCCGCGCGACGGTCGGCCCGCTGCACCGGCCCCATCTGCGCGCCGGCGACCACCAGCTTCCGGGTCATCGGAACAGCTCCCGCACATCCTGCCGCGTGCCGCCGAGGCCGCGCCACACCGTGATGAATCCGATCACCAGCCCCAGCCCCGCGAACAGCCCGCCCATGCCGGGCCGGTCCGGCATCAGGCGCGGCCCCAGCAATGCGCCGAGCACCGCGGCGAGCAGCCCGAAGGCGAGCGCCATGATGAACTGCGCCCAGCCCGGCCGGGACCGGGTTTCGCGCGCCGGCTGCGCCCGCGACGGCCGCGGCGGGCGCTTGATCCAGCGCCGGTGGTCCGGGCGGTCACCCATCCAGCGCGCTGCGCCGGTGCTGCCGCGCCACGAACCGCCCATGGCCCGGCTTCGCCTTCACCTCCGTCCCGTCCCAGATCTCCGCCCCGCGCAGATACGTCGCCGCGACGCGCGCCTTCATCGCCCGCCCGTGATAGGGCGACCAGCGCGCATCCTCGCGGTCGCGGATGCTGCGCTCGTCGAAGACGAAGTCGCCGCGTTCCAGCACGCAGAAATCGGCGTCGGCGCCCAGCCGGATGCCGCCCTTCTTCGGGTCCAGCCCGTGGAAGCGCGCCGGCTGTTGCGAACAGAGCTGCGCCATGACGGTCGGCGGCAGGCCGCGTTCCGCCAGCAGCGTGTAGATCAGCGGCGCGAAGCTCTGCAGGCCCGTCAGCCCCGCGCCGACGGTGAAGATGTCGCCGGTGTACTGCTTCCGCTCCCGCGGCCAGGGCGCGTGGTCGGTCGAGACGTAGCTCACGATCCCCTCCCGCACCGCGCCCCACATCCGCTCCACCTCCGCCGCGCTGCGGAAGGGCGGGTTGCATTTCCCGAAGCCCTGGAGGCGCACGATGTCCTCCTCGTTCATGCAGAGGTACTGGATGCAGGCCTCGCCCGAGGCCTTCGCGCCCATGCCGCGGTACATCCGCGCCAGCTCGAACCCCCGCGCCAGCGAGGAATGGGCGATGTGGACATGCGCGCCGGTCTCCAGCGCCATCTCGAAGATCTCGAGGTCCGCCATCGTCTCGGTGATCGGCGGCCGCGTGCGGCAGTGCCAGATCGGCGAGGTGTTGCCCGCCGCCTTCGCCGCCTCCGTCAGCCGCACGACGAGTTCCTGGTCCTCGTTGTGGACCGCGACCATCAGGCCGGTCGCCGCGATCTCCGCGAAGGCGGCCAGCATCGTCGGGTGGTCAATTCGCGGGAAGCGGTGCGCGTCGTATTCGTAGGTCGAGACCTTGAAGGCGCTGGCCCCGGCCTCCGCCAGCGCCGCGATCTCCTCCAGCCCGCCGGATTTCCTGATCGTCGCATAGAGCGCCACGTCCACATGCGACGTCCGCTCCACCCAGCCGACCTTCTCGCGGAACAGCTCCGCGGAGGTCACGGGGTCCGGCACGTCGTAGGGCATGTCGCAGACGGTGGTGACGCCGCCCGCCGCCGCCGACATCGTCGCGCCCTCGATCCCTGGCCAACCGGTGGAACTCGACGTGTGCATGTGCCCGTCCACCAGGCCGGGCAGGACCAGCCTGGAATCGTGCTTTGCCAGGGTCTTCGCCGGTGGCGGCACGCCCTCGCCGATCGCGGCCACCGCGCCATCGCGCACCGCCACGTAGCCGCCGGACACCACGCGGTCCGACAGCACGACGTCTCCGGTGATCACGAGGTCGTAGGGGGACATGCATTCTCTCATCGCTGGTGATGCGTCCGCACGCTAGGCGGCGGCGCGCCCCGCGCCAAGCTTCACAGCCCGGATGCGCTGCGTCATGCTCGCCTCAACCGGCCCGGAACGGGTGCGCAGAGGGAGAACGCCGTGATGCCAGCCAGCCCCACCCGTCGCGATGCGCTGCTCGCCGGCTTCGGCACGGTGCTGCTGCCGAAGGCGCTTTCCGCCCAGGCGCCGGCGCGCCCGACCGAGCTGCGCATCGGCGTCACCACCTTCCTCTCCGGCCCCGCTTCCGTCTTCGGCGTCCCTGGCCGCAACGCCGCGGAGATGCTGGCCGACGAGATCAATCGCGAGGGCGGGATTGGCGGCGTCCCCGTTCGCCTGTTCTTCGTGGACGAGGCGCCCGGCGTGGATCACCTGGTCGGCGAGTTCCGGCGCCTAGTCCAGAACGAGCGGGTGGACGTGATGTTCGCCTCCATCTCGTCGGGCTCCTGCCTCGCCTGCACGCCGCTGGCCGAGGAGCTGCGCAAGGTCACGCTGCTGTGGGATTGCGGCACGCAGCGCATCTTCGAGGAGCGGCGCTACCAATACGCCTTCCGCACCCAGGCCAATGCGACGCCCGAAATCCTGGCGCCGCTGCTCTACCTGCTGAAGAACCGCCCGGATTTCCGCACGGTCGCCGTGGTGAACCAGGATTACGCGTGGGGCCGCGATTCGTGGGAGATCTGGAAGACGGGCATGGAGGCGCTGAAGCCCGGCACCCGAATCGTGGCCGAGCTGTTCCCGCGCTTCGGCGCCACCGACTTCTCCGCCGAGATCACCCGCCTGCTCGCGCTGCGTCCGGATGTCGTGCTCAGCACGAGCTGGGGCGGGGAGCTCGACACCTTCATCCGCCAGGCGGCCGAGCGGCGGCTGTTCGAGCGCAGCACCTTCGTCCTGCCGCTGGCCGAATCCTCGCTGGAACGCGTCGGGCGCACCCTGCCGGCCGGGCAGATCGTCGGCAGCCGGGGCGACCACTGGCACGCCCACCCGCAGCCGGCGAACCCGCAGGCGCTGCAGCGCTTCGTCGAGGGCTACCGGCGTCGCTTCAACGCCTATCCGATCTACCCGACGTATCACATGGCCCAGGCCTTCAGCGCGTTGCGGGCGGCGTATGCGAAGGCGACGGGGGCGAATGGCGGGGCCTGGCCGTCCGATGCGCAGCTTGCCGCCGCCTTCCCGGGGCTGGAGTTCGACAGCCCGACCTCGCGCATGCGCATCCGCGAGGACGGGCAGGGGCTGGAGCCGCAGCTCATCGGTACCACCGTCCACAACGACCGTCTGCCCTTCGCGGCGATGGACAACATGGTGATCTTCCCGCCGGAGCTGGTGACCGCGCCTGTCGGCCAGAACAGCGTCGCCTGGCTGCGCACGCTGACGCCGGACCTGGTCAACCGCGTGCCTGACCCGATCCGGCTGGCGGGGTGATCGCGCGCAGGACGCAACCCTCTTCTCCCTGTGGGGGGAGAGGGCTGTCCCCGCCGCCCCGCTGACCCTGCATGGCCGATTGGCTCCAGGACAACGGCCCGCTGCTCGGCCTCGCGCTGCTCGACGGCATCGCGAGCGCGGCGCTGATCTTCATGGTGGCCGTCGGCCTCAACCTGGTCTTCGGCGTGCTGCGCGTGCTGAACGTGGCGCATGGTAGCCTCTTCGCCATCGGCGCCTACTCCGCCGCCTCGGTCGGCATGGTCTTCGCCGCCGCGGGCCTGCCCGCCTGGGCGTCGCTGCCCGCGCTGCTGCTGGCCGCGGCCCTGGTCGGCGCCGTCCTCGGCCCGCTGGTCGAACGCCTCCTGCTGCGCCGCATATATAGTGAGGAGCCGGTCATCCAGCTTCTCGTCACCTTCGCGCTCTTCATGATCCTGGAGGACGCGCAGAAGCTGGTCTGGGGCGTGCAGCCGATCTCCTTCTCGGTGCCCGTGAGCCTGCTGGGTACGGTGGACGTGCCCTTCGGCGCCGACGTCATTCCCTATAATACGTACCAGGTGGTCCTGCTGCCGGCCGTGGCGCTGGCGACGCTGCTCGGCCTCGCGCTCTTCCTGCGCCGGACGCTCACCGGCCGCGTCATCCTCGCCGTCACCACGGACCGGGAAGCCGCGACGGCGATGGGGATAGACGCACGCCGCGTCTATCTGCTGACCTTCACCTTCGGCGCGGTGCTCGCAGCCCTCGGCGGCGCGCTGGCCGCGCCGACCTCCTCGCTGGTTCCGGGCATCGGCGCTTCCACCATCGTGCTGTCCTTCGCCGTGGTCGCCACCGCGGGCCTCGGCCAGGTGGAGGGCGCGGCGCTGACGGCCCTGCTGATCGGCCTCGGCCGCTCGGTCGCCATCACCTTCGCGCCGGAGCTGGAAGTGGTGGTCCCCTATCTCATCATGGTGCTGGTCCTGCTGGTCCGGCCGCAGGGGCTGTTCGGCGTGGTCGAGACCCGGCGGGTATGACGCGCGGGAAGGAAGCGGCGCTCGCGCTGCTGCTGGCGGCCGCCCTGGTCGCGGCGGCCTGGGCCACGCCGTGGCTGAAATTCGTGCTGACCATCGCGCTCGCCAAGGGCATCGCGACGCTCGGCATCCTGCTGCTGCTGCGCGCCGGGCAGGTCAGCTTCGGGCACGCGCTCTATGTCGCGGTCGGCGCGTATGGCGTCGCCTTCCTCGCGCCCGCGCTGCCCGATGCCGCGCTGCTGCTGCCGGCGGCCGCGCTGGCGGCGACCGCGCTCGGCACGCTCATCGGCCTGTTCGTCGCGCGCTACCGGGAGATCTTCTTCGGCATGCTGAACCTCGCCCTCAGCATGGTCTTCTACTCGATGCTCGAGAAATTCTACCACTATACGAAAGGCACCGACGGACTGCGCGTGCCGCCACTGCGCCTGGCCGGCTGGCAGCCCGACCGCGTCGCCTATGAATGGGCGGTCTTCGCCCTCGCGCTGGTCCTGGCGCTCGGCTTCGCCGCGTTTGCCCGCGCCTACCTCGCCTCGCCGATGGGCCAGGCGCTGGCGGCGATCAAGACACGCGAGACGCGGCTGGACTTCATGGGCGTCTCGCCGCGCCGCGTGCTCTTCGCCGCCTACGTCCTCTCGGCGCTCATGGGCGGCTGCGCCGGCGCGATCATCGCGATGACGACGCGCCACGTCACGCCGCTGCTCTCCTACTGGACCGCCTCGGGCGAGCTGGTGTTCATCGCCATCCTCGGCGGCGCCGGCGGCGTGCTCGGGCCGTTCCTCGGCGCCCTCGGCTACGAGCTGGTGCGCGTCTATGCCGCGGCGACCGTCGCCGATGCCTGGCAGATGATCCTGGGCGCGGTGCTGCTGCTGGTCATCCTCTTTGCGCCGGGCGGGCTCTGGGGTCTCCTCGCCAGGGTGCGTCGCGCATGACGGCGCTGCTGGAAGCCCGTGGCCTGCACCTCGCCTTCGGCGGGGTGCGCGCGGCGGACGGCGTGGACCTCGACGTGCTCCGCGGCGAGTTCCTGGCGATCATCGGCCCGAACGGCGCCGGCAAGACAACCTTCATCAACATGACGACCGGCTATCTCCGCCCGCAGGCCGGCGCCATCCTGTATGAGGGCAAGCCGATCACCGGCCGCCCGCCGCGCGAGATCGTCCGCCGCGGCATCGCCCGCTCCTTCCAGCTTCCTCAGCTCTTCACCGGGCACACGGTGGAGGAGAACGCGGCCCTGGCGATCGCCTCCCGCGACGGCCTCTGGTCGCCGCTCCGTCCCCTCCTCCGCCCGGCCTGGCGCGACGAGGCGCGGGAGCTGCTGGACCGCTTCGGCCTGCTGCCGCTCGCCGCCACCCGTGCCGACGCGCTGAACGAGGGCGCGCGCAAGCTCGCCGACATCGCGATGGCCGTCGCACTCCGCCCGCGCCTGCTGCTGATGGACGAGCCGACCAGCGGCGTCGCGGCGTCCGAGAAGATGGCGGTCGTGGAGACGCTCGCCCGCGTGCTGCGCGGCGCCGGCGTCACGGCCGTCTTCGTCGAGCACGACATGGACGTGGTGGAGCGCTTCGCCGACCGCGTCGCCGTCTGGTCGCAGGGCCGCATCGCCGCCCTCGGCCCGCCCGGCCGGGTTCTGGCCGACCCGGCCGTGCAGCGCGAGGTCATCGGGATCGAGGCGCCCGCCGGTGCTTGAGCTGGACGGGCTTTCCGTGGACATCGGCGGCGCGCCGGTGCTGCGCGGCGTGTCGCTGCGCGTGCCGCAAGGCGGCCGCGTCGCGCTGATCGGCCGGAACGGCGCCGGCAAGACGACGACGCTGCGCGCGCTGATGGGCCTGCTGCCGGCACGCAGCGGCCGCATGCTGCTGGACGGGCTGGATGCCGCATCGCTGCCCGCGCATCACCGCGCCCGCCTCGGCATCGGCTATGCGCCGGAGGAGCGCCGGCTGTTCGGGCATCTCACCGTCCGCCAGAACCTGACCCTGCCCGCCGAGGTGTTGCGGCTGGACGCCGCGGAGGTCGCGCGGCGCCTCGACGCCGTCCTCGCGCTGCTGCCGGAACTGGCCGAGCTCGCGCCCCGCCGCGCCGCGGGCCTTTCCGGCGGGCAGGGCAAGATGGCCGCGCTCGGGCGCGCGCTGATGATCGGGCACCGCGCCGTGCTGCTGGACGAGCCGTTCCAGGGCCTCGCCCCCGCCCTCGCGCTCCGCTACGCCGACGCGCTGCGCCGCCTGCACGCCGCCTTCCCCGGCGTCGCGCTGCTGGTGACGGAGAGCAACCCGCAACTCCTGCGCCCGCTGGTCGAGGCGACCTACGTCATCGAGCGCGGGGAAGTCGCGGCCGGGTAGCCGGCGCCCGCCGGGACATCGCCGGCCGCCGGGAACAGCGCCTCCGCGAGCTCCAGCGCCAGCCGCGTCGCATCGTTCTCACGCTCCGCGTTCCAGGCGAGCGCGACGCCGACCGCGCGGATCGGCCCCTCCAGCTTGCGGAAGGCGACGCCCGGCGGGCGCAGCCGCGCCATGCCGGCGCTGACCAGGGCCACGCCCAGCCCTGCCGCGACGAAGCCGAGCTGGGCCATCGCGCTCCCGACCTCGCGCGCGACGCGCGGCGTGAAGCCGACGTTGCGGCAGGCCGCGACCATCGCATCCGAATAGGCGGGGCTGATGCCGCGGGGCAGCACCAGCATCGGCTCGTCGGCCAGTGCAGCGAGCGGCAGGGGCGCGCTGCTGTCGGCCAGCGGATGCGCGGCCGGCAGCGCCGCCGCCAGCACGTCGTGGCCGAGCGGGCGGAGCTTCACCGGGTGCCGGTCGCGTTCCAGCCGCAGCAGGGCGAGGTCCACCTCGCCGCGCCGCAGCGCCTCCACCGCGTCGGTCGTGTCGAGTTCCAGCACCGAGACGGCGGCATCGGGCCGCGCCGCCTGCAGCGCGCGCACCAGCGGCGGCAGGTAGTCGAACAGCGCCGAGGTGACGCAGGCGATCGCGACCGGCGCGGCGCGGCCCGGGCGCAGCTCGCGCGCCAGCGCTTCCAGCGTGCCGGCATCCTGCGCCAGGCGGCGCGCCAGCGGGATCAGCGCCTCGCCCTCGCGCGTCGGGCGCGCGCCCTTGCCCGTGCGTTCGAGCAGCCGGACGCCGAGTTCCCGTTCCAGCGCCTGGATCTGCGCGGTGAGCGGCGGCTGGGAGATGCCGAGGCGCGCGGCCGCGCGGCCGAAATGGCCTTCGTCGGCGACGGCGAGGAAGTGGCCGAGACGGCGGACCAGGCGGAAGTCCATACGAAAACCCTATCGCGTCATGCGCCCAATCGGAATGGACGATGGCGCTTCGCAGGCGCACAACACGCCATCCCCCGTAGAGGGCAACGATCAGGAAGGCCGATGCAGAAGCACGCAGTGAAGGTCCACCCATCCAAGGCGCTGCTGCCGCGGGAGGATCAGCTGGCCTGGAAGATGGCCGCCGTCGCGACCGACAAGGTCGCCGTCCAGAAGGACGTGCAGGCGATGATCATCAACCGGATCATAGACAACGCGTCGGTCGCCATCGCCGCCATCAACCGCCGCCCCGTCGTCTCCGCCCGCGGCATGGCGCTGGGACACGCGAAGAGGGAGGGCGGCGCGAGCGTGTTCGGCGTGCCTGCCAGGACGACGGTTTCCCCTGAATGGGCGGCCTGGGCGAACGGCACGGCGGTGCGCGAGCTCGACATGCACGACACCTTCCTCGCCGCCGACTACTCGCATCCCGGCGATAATATCCCGCCGATCCTCGCGGTGGCGCAGGCGATGGGAAGGTCGGGGAAGGACCTGATCCGCGGCCTGGCCACCGCCTATGAGCTGCACATAGACCTGGTCCGCGCGATCTGCCTGCACGAGCACCGGGTGGACCACATCGCCCATCTCTGCCCCGCCGCCGCCGCCGGCATCGGCACCCTGCTGGGCCTGAAGCAGGAGGTGGTGTTCCAGTCCATCCAGCAGGCGCTGCACACCTCCGTCTCCTTCCGGCAGTCCCGCAAGGGCGAGATCAGCTCCTGGAAGGCCTATGCCCCCGCCCATGCCGGCAAGCTGGCGGTGGAGGCGGTGGACCGCTGCATGCGCGGCGAAGGCGCGCCCTCACCTATATATGAGGGCGAGGACAGCGTGATCGCCTGGGTCCTCTCCGGCCGCACCCAGGCCGACGGCAAGGGCAGGGGCACGGTGTACGACCCCACCTATTATAGTGTGCCGCTGCCCGCGCCCGGCGAGGCGAAGCGCGCCATCCTGGAGTCCTACACGAAGGAGCACAGTGCCGAGTACCAGTCGCAGGCGCTGATAGACCTCGCCTTCCGCATGCGGCAGCGCATCGCGGATTTCGACGCGATCGAGCGGATCACGATCCACACCAGCCACCACACCCACTACGTGATCGGCACCGGCGCCAACGATCCGCAGAAGATGGACCCGAAGGCGAGCCGGGAGACGCTCGACCACTCCATCATGTACATCTTCGCCGTCGCCCTGCAGGACGGGCGCTGGCACCACGTGGACAGCTACGCCCCGAAGCGCGCCGGCCGGCCGGACACCGTCCGCCTCTGGCACAGGATCGAGACCCGCGAGGAGCCGGAGTGGACGGCGAAGTACCACTCCCGCGACCCGGAGACGCTCGCCTTCGGCGGCCGCGTCGAGATCCGCTTCGCCGATGGGACGACACTGGTGGACGAGCTCGGCGTCGCCAACGCCCATCCGAACGGCGCCCTCCCCTTCGCGCGCCCCCAGTACGTGAACAAGTTCCGCCTGCTGACCGACGGGATCATCACCACCCGCGAGCAGAACCGCTTCCTCGCGGCGGTGGAGGACCTGGCCAGCATCCCGGCCGGCGAGCTGCACGCGCTGAACGTCGCGCTGCCGGCCGGCACCCTGCTCGAATCCAAGCCCGGCATCTTCTGACCTCTTCTCCCTCCCCCGCGTTTGCGGGGGAGGGCAGGGGTGGGGGCATCACCCGCGCCCCGCCGTACAAGCCCAGGGAGAGACACCAGCCATGACCGACGATGTGACGCCCACCATCTACAAAGGCCTGGTCGGCGTGTACGCCGACGTCTCCGCCGTCTCGAAGGTGATGCCGGAGACCAACAGCCTCACCTATCGCGGCTACGCCGTGCAGGACCTCTGCGAGGAGAGCGACTTCGAGCAGGTCGCCTACCTGCTGTGGCATGGCGAGCTGCCGACGCGCGCCCAGCTCCAGGCCTTCCAGGCGGAGGAGCGCGCGAACCGCGCCCTCTCGCCGGCGCTGCTGCGCGTGCTGCGGGAAATCCCGAAGGACGCGCACCCTATGGACGCGATCCGCACCGCCGTCTCCTTCATGGGCGCCGAGGACCCGGAGGCCGCCGATGTTTCCGACGCCGCCCAGCGGCGGAAGGCGATGCGCCTGCTGGCGAAGCTGCCGACCGCGGTCGCCGCGACCAACCGCCTCTCCAAGGGACTCGACCCGGTCGCGCCCGACCCCTCGCTGCCGTTCTGCGAGAACTTCTTCCACCTGGTCTTCGGGAAAGTACCTCAGCCCGAGGTCATCAAGAGCTTCGACGTCTCGATGATCCTCTACGCCGAGCACACCTTCAACGCCTCCACCTTCGTCGCGCGGACCGTGACCTCCACCGGCGCCGACCTGCACGGCGCCATCGCCGCGGCGGTCGCCGCGCTGAAGGGCCCGCTGCATGGCGGCGCCAACGAGGCGGTGATGCACATGCTGACGGAGATCGGCGGGCCGGAGCAGGCCGAGGAGTGGCTGGAAGGCAAGTTCGATCACAAGGCGCTCGTCATGGGCTTCGGCCACCGGGTGTACAAGCACGGCGACAGCCGGGTGCCGACGATGACGAAATACGCTGAGAAGATGGCGGAGGTGGTCGGCGACCGCCGCTGGATGGAGACCAGCCGCGTGCTGGCGGCGAAGATGCTCGCGGCCAAGAACATCCACCCCAACCTCGATTTCCCGGCCGGCCCCGCCTACTACCTCATGGGCTTCGACATCCCGATGTTCACCCCGATCTTCGTCTGCTCGCGCATCACCGGCTGGGCGGCGCATGTCTTCGAGCAGGCGGCGGACAACCGCCTCATCCGCCCGCTCTCCCAGTACACCGGCGCCGCGCAGCGGCCGGTCACGCCGATCGAACGGCGCGGCTGAGTCGCGTGTCCGCCGCGCCGGCGATCGTCGGCGCGGCGTGCTTCGCGAGCCTCTCCACGACTCAGATTCGCGCATGAGCGAGTCATCGCGTGCGATTGTCGCGCGTGGTCGCGCGCATCTCGTGCGATTCCGTTTGACAGTCTGCTTGCAGATGCATCACGAGTGATGCGCACGCATTCGCTTGACGCGATTCGCGCGCCGAAGATCGAGAGCCAACGCATCGTCCGACACAAGGCAGGGCGGCGCGGCGACGATCGAAGAGAGGCACGCGGCACGGCAGCGAGGGCGACGCAGCAGAGAGGAACGGTCCATGGACCGCAGGCTCGGGGAGGAGGAGAGCATCAACCGCACTTCCCCCTCCGCACCGCCGATCGGCGCCGAACACGCGCCCCGGCGGGAGAGAGGCGACGCAGCCCACGCGATCAGCGGGGCGATGCAGCCACTGCGCGCCACGGCACGGTGGCCGAAGAGGTCCGGCGCGATACGGGATCCGCGCCGTCCGCCACGCCACCCCCTCGCTGCTTCCGCGGCCGCCACGCCAGCCTACGCGCCGGCGCGCCGCGAACGGGACATGTTCATCCATCAACCCATCAAGGACCTGACCTGATGACCGACATCATCGAGACCACCGAGACCGAGTCCGGGCCGCGCGCCCAGGCGATGGCCATGGCCGCCGCCCGCAAGACGGCGAAGAAGCCGGCCGCCAAGAAGGCCGCGCCGAAGCGCGCCGCCGCCAAGAAGCCGGCGGCGAAGAAGGCCGCGCCGAAGCGCGCCGCCGCGAAGAAGGCCGCGCCGAAGAAGGCCGCCGCCAAGAAGACCACCGCGCGCAAGGCCGCGCCGAAGAAGGCCGCTGCCAAGAAGACCACCGCCCGCAAGGCCGCGCCGAAGAAGGCCGCTGCCAAGAAGGCTGCGCCCAAGAAGGCCGCCGCCAAGAAGGCCGCGCCGAAGAAGGCAGCTTCGTCCTCGCGCTCCGAGGCCGCGAAGAAGGCCGCCGCGACCCGCGCCGCGAAGAAGGCCGCCGCCGCCGCGCCGGCTCCTGCCGCCGACGCCGCCGGCTGACCTGACAGCCGATCCCGGCGCTGGAGGGCGTCGCCCGCGAGGGCGGCGCCCTCTTCGCGTACGGCTCAGGAGGGAGCGGCCCTTGCGCCGCGCGCCCGCCATGCCGAGTCTCCGGTGATGACGCGTCTGGCCCTCCTGCCGCTCCTCCTCCTGCCGGCCATCGCTGCCGCGCAGCCCGCCGCCGCGCCGAACGCGACGCGCCCCGATGCCGCCGCGACGCGGCGCACCGAGCTCGACCGCTTGTTCGAGGCGCTCCGCGATGCGCCCGACGCCTCCGGCGCCAACCTCGTCGAATCCCGCATCCGCGCCGTATGGGCGCAGTCGGTGTCGCCCGCCGCGACCCTGCTGCTGCGCCGCGGCGCGCGGAACCTGCAAGGCAACGAGCCGGCCGAGGCGCTCGAGGATTTCGACGCCGCCCTCGTCCTCGAACCCGCCGCGCCCGACATCTGGATCATGCGCGCCCGCGCCCTCTCGCGCCTCGGCGACCGCGCCGCCGCGGCCCGCGACATCCAGGAAGCGCTGCGCCTGGAGCCGCGCCACTTCGGCGCGCTGCTCGCGCTCTCGGAGATGCAGGACGAGGCGGGCGACGCCGCCGGCGCGCTCCGCAGCCTCGAAGCCGCCCTTGCCGTGCATCCCCGCATGCCCGGCGCCGAGGAGCGCCGCCGCGAGCTGCGCCGCCGCGCGGAAGGCGACGCCCTGTAGGTGGCTGCGCCCGCCGCGGGGGCCGGATTGCGGGCAGGCCTCATGCCGACCGGCCGAAGTTCTGACCTTTTCGCTGTCGCCCCCGCTTTCACGCGAACGACAGAGAATGGATCAGGAGCTTCGCCGGGCGATATCAGATCCCGCCGTACGGCAGCCCGTAGTACCCATAGAGCGACCGCCCATAGGCGGGGTTGTCCCACGGCGCCTCGTCGCGCGCGTAGCTCGGCGCGGCTTCGAGCTGTTCGCGCGTCACGTCCACCACGTAGCCGCCCTGGCGCTCGTCATAGGTGAGCTTGTCCCACGGCAGCGCATGGTAGCGGTCGCCGATGCCGAGGAAGCCGCCGAAGCTCATGACCGCGTACCGCACCTGCCCCGACCGCTTGTCGAGCATCACGGTGTAGATCGAGCCGAGCCGGTTCCCGCCGGCATCGTACACCGCCGTGCCTTCCACCTTGTCGGAGGCGATCAGGCTCTCCGTCTCGTTGATCGCGACGCCGCCGAGACGCCCCGCCTCGCCCTTCATGTCGTCGGACATGAGCCTGCTCCTCCTCGTGATGCCCCCGCGGCATGCGGGAGCGCCGTGGACGGCAACGAGAAGGCCGCCCATCTGGTTCTGCGCAGGGCGCGTGACATCCCGATCCGCCCGGAGACGCCGCGCCGCGCCCGTGCTTACATCAACCGCATGTCCGCCCGCCTCCGCCTCGGCGCGCTCCTCGTGCTCCTGCTCGCCTGGCCGGCCGGCGAGGCGCTCGCGCAGCGCGTCGCGCTGGTGGTTGGCGCCGGCGCCTACCGCCACGTCCCGCCGCTGCCGAACGCGGTGAACGACGCCACCGACCTCGCCGGATCGCTGCGCGGCCTGGGCTTCACGGTGGACCTCGTCACCGATCCCGACCGCGCCGCGCTGGAACGGGCGGTGGAGCGCTTCGGCACCGCCGCCCGCGGCGCGGAGGCGGCGCTGTTCTTCTATGCCGGCCACGCCGTCGAGGTCGCCGGCCGCAACTGGATCATCCCCGTCTCGGCGGAACTCCGCACCCCGCAGCAACTCCGCTTCCAGGCGCTGGAGCTGGAGGCGGTGACGGAGCAGACGCAGGCGGCCGCGCGCCTCACCGTCATCGTGCTCGACGCCTGCCGCGACAACCCCTTCCGCCAGCGCTGGCCGACGGCGTCGCGCTCCGCGGCGGGGCAGGGGCTGGCGCGCATATCGCCGGCCACGGGCACGCTCGTGGTCTTCTCGACGGCGCCCGGCGCGGTGGCGGAGGACGGGCAGGGGCGCAACAGCCCCTTCACCGCGGCCCTGCTGCGCCACCTGCCCACGCCGGGCCTGGAGATCCGCCCGCTGCTTGCGGAGGTGCGCCGCACCGTGCGCGAGGCGACGCGCGGCGCGCAGGTGCCGTGGGAGGAGAGCTCGCTGGAGGGCAGCTTCTACTTCCGCCCCGACGCGCCCGCCCCGGCCCCACGGATCGCGCCGACGCCGCCGGCGCACTCGATGCCCGGCAACGACGCCCTTGCCTGGCAATTCGTGCTGAACAGCCGCAGCCCGGCGGATTTCGAGACGTTCCTCCGCCAATTCCCCGACAGCGTCTTCGCGCCGTTCGCGCGCAACCGCCTGGCCGAGTTGCGGGAGGCCTCGCCTTCCCGCGCGCCGGACCGCCTGGCCGCGCTGCCCGTGCCGCCGCCCGCGACACCTGCGCCGCCGGCCGATCCCCACCGCTTACTGACTCGCGCCGAGATCGCGGAGGCGCAGCGCCTGCTTACCGGCATGGGTTTCGACACCGGCGGCGCCGACGGCGCCGTCGGCCCGCGCTCCCGCGACGCGCTGCGCGCCTTCGCCCTGGCCGCCGACCAGCCGGAGACGCTCGACTTCACCGCCGACGCGCTCAACCTCCTGCGCAGCCCGCCGCCGCGCGAGCGGCGCGCCGCCGCGCTGCTGGTGCTCGCGCGCCGCGCGCTGCCCGCCGATCCCACGGCCGCCGCCCGCCTCGCCCGCGCGAGCCTCGCCCTGCGGCCGGACCCCGATGCGCAGCGCATCGCCGAAGAGGCATCGGCTGCCCTCGCCGCGCGGGACGCGGCGGCTCGGCCCGCCGCGCTGCCGGTTCCAGCCGCGCCACCCGCGGCGCCTGCGCCGTCACCGGCCCCGCTGCCCGCCCCGGCTGCAGGCCCGGCGCCCTTCCGCTGCCCGCCCCCAGGCCTCCGCCTGGTCTTCGCCGACGGCGCGACGCGCACGTATCTCGGCGCCGCGCCCGGTGATCCAGAAATCTGCCTAGCCGGCAACGCCGCGAACCCGACGCGCCTCCTCTTCAACCTGCACGCCCTGCCCGCCGAGGACGAACGCACGCTGCGCGCGGGCATGCGGGAGCTGTTTCCGGCGGCGCCCGGCCGCGGCACCAGCTTCGGCTTCATCGCCGCGACCGGCGGCTCCACCACCGCGTTCCGCGACACCTGGCGAATTCTGCGGCGCGAGACGCTCGACCTCGCGAGCGGGCCACGCGCGACGCTGGTGATGGAGCGGCGCGTGGAGGGCCAGTTCGGCAACATCAGCCTCTCCGTGCACACCTACTGGTGGGACATCGCGACCGGCGCTTTCCTCCGCCGTGACGTCGAGGTGATCCGCGGGCTCAGCAACGTCGCGCGTTTCCAGGTGGACCGGCTGGAGCAGCGCTGATGCCGGCGCAACCCGCGGATGGCCGCGACCGCCGGTTCCAGCCCAGATAGGCGTCGGACGAACGACAAGGTGACCGACATGCCCGAAGCCCCGATGCTCCTCGACGCGGACTCTGCCCGCTGGCAGGCCGTGCTCGACCGCGACGCCGATCCGGCCTGCGGCGCCTTCCTCTACGCCGTGACGACGCAGGGCGTGTTCTGCCGCCCCGGTTGCCCCTCCCGCGCGCCGCTCCGCCGCAACACGCGCTTCTTCGCCGATACCGCCGCGGCGGAGTCCGCCGGCTTCCGCGCCTGCAAGCGCTGCGACCCGAAGGGCCAGCGCGCCGCGCTTCACGCCGACGCCGTGCGCGCGGCCTGCGACATGATCGAGGAGGCGGAGACGATGCCCTCGCTCGCCGACCTTGCCGCCCGCGCCGGCTATGCGCGCCACCATTTCCTGCGCCTGTTCCGCGATGTCACCGGCGTCACGCCGCGCAGCTATGCCGAGGGCGTCCGCGCCCGCCGCCTGCAATCGGCGCTGGCGGCGGGCGACCGCGTGGCGGAGGCTGTCGCCGGCGCCGGCTTCGGCAGCGAATCCCGCGTCTATGAGGATACCGGCCGCCACCTCGGCATGACGCCCGGCGCGGCACGGCGCGGCGGCGCCGGCGAGACCATCCGCATCGTCCATGCCGACAGCGCGATGGGCCCGCTGCTGGTCGGCGCGACGGAGCACGGCGTGTGCTTCATCGGCTTCGCCGAGCCGCCCGCGGCGCTGGAAGGCGACCTGCGCACGCGCTTCCCGAACGCCCGCGTCGCCGCCGCCGATGCCGCGATGGCCGAGACGGTGCGTAAGGTGGCCGCCTTCATCGCCGAGCCGGAAGCCGCGCTTGCCCTGCCGCTCGACCTCCGCGGCACCGCGTTCCAGCGCCAGGTCTGGGAGGCGCTGACGCGCATCCCGCTCGGCGAGACCCGCACCTATGCCGGGCTGGCCGCCGAGATCGGCAACCCCGCCGCGGTGCGCGCCGTGGCACGGGCCTGCGCGCGCAACCCGGTCGCGCTCGCGGTGCCCTGCCACCGCGTGATCGGCGCGGGCGGCGATCTGACGGGCTATCGCTGGGGCGTGCCGCGCAAGGCGGCGCTGCTGGAAGGGGAGCGGCGGGCGCGGCGCGCCGCCTCGTGAATTATTGCCGCGGCGACGCGGCCGGCGGGGCGGCGGGGGCCACCGCCGGCGGCGGCGTCTCGCGCGGCACCAGCCGTTCCCGCCCGGCGGCTGGCGCGCCGATGATGGTCCACTCGCCTTCCATCGAGCCGTCCGCGTTCAGCGTGTAGATTCCCATGCCCGGCCGCTGCGCCAGGCCGTAGGCCACGCTCACCATGCGCCCGGAGGCCATGCCCACGCCCTCGACGAGCTGGTTGTTGATGCGCCAGACGATGTTGAAGGAATTCAGCCCGACCGCGCGGATCTGCACCACCCCGTCATAGGGCGTGCCGTCCAGGTTCGTGCCGGTCACGTCGTAGAAGCCATCACGCTGGGCGAAGGCAGGCGCGGCGAGCAGAATGAGGGCGCAGGCGAGGACGAGGCGGCGCATTGCGGGGTGGCTCCTGGGCTGCCGCAGGGAAGGCGGGCGGCGCGGCGGCGTCAACCGGACTACTTCACGATTGCCACCCGCAGCGCGTTCGTCGTGCCCGGCGTGCCGAACGGCACGCCCGCCGTCACCACCACCTCGTCGCCCGTCTTCGCGAATCCCTCCTGCGCGGCGGCGCGGATGGCCTTCGCGACCATGTCCGTCATGGAATGCAGTTCCGGCGTCACCAGCGGGTGCACGCCCCAGATCACGGCGCAGCGCCGCGCGGTGCGCTCGCTCGCGGTCAGGCCGAGGATGGGGCAGTCCGGCCGCTCCCGCGCGACGCGCAAGGTGGTGCTGCCGGTGGCGCTGAAGCTCGCGATCGCCTCCGCCTCGATGGTATGGGCGACCTGGCGGGCTGCGGCGGCGATCGCGCCCGCCGAGGAGCGTTCGGGCGCCGGGCGCGCGGCGTCGGTCAGCGTGCGCCAATGCGCGTCGCCTTCCACCCGCGCGATGATGCGGTCCATCATGTTCACGGCTTCGTAGGGGTATTGTCCGGCGGCGGTCTCGGCCGAGAGCATCACCGCGTCCGCGCCGTCGTACACCGCCGTCGCCACGTCCGACGCCTCGGCCCGCGTCGGCGCGGGGGCGGCGATCATGCTCTCCAGCATCTGCGTCGCGACCACCACCGGCTTGCCGAGCGCACGGGCGGCGCGGACGATGCGCTTCTGGATCAGCGGCACCTCCTCCGGCGGGCATTCCACGCCGAGGTCGCCGCGCGCCACCATCACGCAATCCGCCAGCGCCAGGATGGCGTCGAGGTTCTCGATCGCCTGCGGCTTCTCCAGCTTCACCATGATCCAGGCGCGGCCGGCGGCGATCGCCTTCGCCTCCACCACGTCCTCCGGCCGCTGCACGAAGCTCAGGCCGACGTATTCGATGCCCTGGTCGAGCACGAAGGCCAGGTCGGCGCGGTCCTTCTCGGTCAGCGCCGGAATCGGCAGCACTACATCCGGCACGTTGACCCCCTTGCGGTCCGAGAGCGGGCCGCCGACCACCACCTCCGTCTCCAGGTGGTCATCGCGCTGGCGGACGACGCGCAGCCGCAGCTTGCCGTCGTCCAGCAGGAGCGTCGTGCCGATGCCGGCGGTGCCGATGATCTCCGGATGCGGCAACTGCACGCGCCGCACGTCGCCGGGGCTGGGCGACAGGTCGAGGCGGAAGTTCTGCCCCTGCTGCAACTGCACGCGCCCCGCCTGGAACTTGCCGACGCGCAGCTTCGGGCCCTGCACGTCGGCGAGAATGCCGATCGGCCGCTCCACCTTCGCTTCCAGGGCGCGGATGGTCGCGATGCGCTCCGCATGGTCGGCGTGGCTGCCATGGCTGAAGTTCAGCCGGAACACGTCCGCGCCGGCGCGGAACAGGCGCTCGATCACCTCCGGCGAGGTGGAGGCCGGGCCGAGCGTCGCGATGACCTTGGTGCGCCGCCGCCGGCGGAGCGGCATGCGGTGGGACATGCGGACCAGGGGAGTGTCGCGGCGCTGGGGTTCGGGCGGCGTCGCGCCGAGGTCGGGGCGCACCTCCTCCGGCGCCACGCCGAGCGCGCGCGCCACCTCGTTCACGCGCTCATCCGGCACGCGCCGCCACTGGCTGACGGCGGCGGTGGAGATGCCGAGGGCGGTCGCGATGCGCGTGACGGCGCCGCGCATGGCGAGCAGGGCTTCGAGGCTGGGATCGCGCATGGGTGCAGATTACCGTCTCTAAGCGGGCGCCGTCACGCCGCGATTGTCGCCTTACGATCGTTAAGGAACCGGGTGCAGCCGCGAGGCGTGGAACCGGTAATGTGTCTCCTCCGCCACACCCCTACGATTTGCCCGCGTGCATGACGCTTTTCCGACGCAACCGCGTTCGGGCGACGGACGCAAACATGTCGGGGCGAGCCTGCCCCGCGCCCGGGAGAGCCGAGATGAGTTTCCGCAAGACCCTTCTGGCCAGCACGCTGCTCCTCGCCCCCGCCGTCGCCGGCGCGCAGCCGGTCAGCGGCCTCTACATCGCCGGCGGCGCCGGGCTGAACTGGCTGCAGGACGCCGACCTCGCGGCAACCGGCACGCTCTCCCAGGCGCTCGGCCTGGCCGGCCGCAGGTCCACCGCCGATATCCGCTTCGACCTCGGCTATGTCGGCGTGGTCAGCCTCGGCTATGGCTTCGGCAACGGCATCCGGGCTGAGATCGAGGGCAATTACCGGCAGAACGAGGTGGACAGCATCCGCGGCTTCGGCGGCACCACCGGCGCCAGCGGTACGGCCCGCAGCTACGGCGTGATGGCGAACGCCTTCTACGACTTCGACATCGGCCTGGACTTCTTCATCGCGTCCTTCCGGCCCTACATCGGCGTCGGCGCCGGCTATGTCTGGCGCGAGTTCGACGACGTCCGCGTGAACGTCGCCGGCATCCCGGGCGGCGTCGTCCGCACCGACGGGACTGATGGCCGCTTCGCCTACCAGGCCATCGTGGGCGCCGCGACCTCGCTGAACCAGTACGTGCCCGGCCTGGCGCTCACCGCCGAATACCGTTTCCTCGGCACGCTGGAGCACGACATTGACACGACCTCGGGCGGCGGCGCGTTCAGCGTGACGCGCGGCGGCACGAAGAGCGAGAACTACAACCACTCGATCCTCATCGGCCTGCGCTACGCCTTCAACCAGCCGGCCCCGCCGCCTGTGGTGCCGCCCCAGGCGCCGCAGGCCGCGGCGCCTGCGCCGGCACGCACCTACCTCGTCTTCTTCGACTTCGACCGTTTCAACCTGACCGACCGCGCCCGCCAGATCATCGCCGACGCGGCACAGGCCTCGACGCGGGTGCAGACGACGCGTATCGAGGTGTCGGGCCACGCGGACCGCGCCGGCACGCCGCAATACAACCAGCGCCTGTCGGAGCGCCGCGCGAATGCGGTGGCCAGCGAGCTGGAGCGTCTGGGCGTGCCCCGCTCCGCGATGACGATCCAGGCCTTCGGCGAGAGCCGCCCGCTGGTGCCGACGGCCGACGGGGTGCGCGAGCCGCAGAACCGCCGCGTGGAGATCGTGCTGCGCTGAGCGTGGCCTTTCCCCTCCCCCGCGCTCGCGGGGGAGGGCACGGGTGGGCGAAACCCGTCATTCTCACGCCACCAACACGGCCCTGAAGTCGTTCACGCTCGTCGGCGTCGCCCATCGGCGCCCTGCTTACCCGCCCGACAATGCCCGGTGTGTCGTGGAAATTGCCAGGACGACGATGCCGATGACGAGAAGGGCGAGCACGGCAAGCGGGATCACGATCAACGCCGTCACGAACAGCCGCACGATTGCGGCTTCGGCAAATGCTCGTTCCTGTCCCGCCGAGGGCGGCATGAGGAGCGGTGCGCCAGCGCGCAGCAGGTAGATGGCGTAGAGCACGGCCAGGCAGAAGATTGCGAGACCGAGTCCGGGAATGACGCCCGGGAACGCGCCGAGCCAAACGGGCGTCCCGATGTAGATCGCGAGCTTGGTGGCGGCAACCCGATCAGGCGCGACGCCGTAGCGAGGTGCCGCGACCAGGAGAAGGTCGCGGAAGATCACGAGTGAGATGATGGCGAACAGGATGAAGGTGGCCGGGGCGAGAAGGATGACCGCGATGTCTGTGCTCAGGACGGGCCTTCGCGGATCGATCGTGCTGATCAGTGAGATGAGCACGCTCGGCGCCATCATGATCGGAAGGTAGCGTCGCCAAAGCCATCGGGTGGTGTCGCCTTCCGCAGCGACCTCCGACCAGGTGGCGTTCGGCTTCGTGAGAAGCGGCCAGATGCGCGAGGACAGCGAAGTCATGAGTTCAGGGCCGGATATTCGTTCCGGTACAGCATAAACACCCTGCCCTCACCCGACCAGCACCGCCCTGAAGTCGTTCACGTTCGTCAGCGTCGGCCCCGTCTCCACCAGGTCACTGAGCGCCGAGAACAGCGCCCAGGAATCGTGGCGCGCCAGGATCGCGCGCGGGTCCAGCCCCGCGGCCCGAGCCTGCGCCAGCGTGTCCGGCGTGGCGATCGCGCCCGCATTCGCCTCCGAGCCGTCAATCCCGTCCGTGTCGCCCATCAGCGCCCAGATGCCGGCGGCGCCGTCCAGCGCCACCGCGAGGCCGAGCAGGCATTCGGAATTGCGGCCGCCGCGTCCGCCGCCTTCGCGGCCGATCGTCACCGTCGTCTCGCCGCCCGACAGCAGCACGCAGGGCGCCCCCGCCGGCGCGCCATGCGCGCGGGCAGACAGCGCGATGCCCGCGAGGACCTTGCCGACCTCCCGCGCCTCGCCCTCGATCGCGTCGCCAAGGATCACCGGCGTCAGCCCCAGCCCGCGCGCCGCCTCGGCGGCGGCGCGCAACGCGCACATCGGCGTTGCGATCAGGCGGTAGTCGGTGCCCTCCAGCCGCTTCGGCGTCTCCTCCTCGGCTCGTGCCAGATGTGCGACGACGGCGTCCGGCAACTCCATCCCGTGATGCGCGACCAGCGCCCGCGCATCGGCGAAGGTGGTCGGGTCCGGCACGGTCGGCCCGCTGGCGATCACCGCCGGGTCGTCGCCCGGCACGTCCGAGATCGCGAGCGTCACGACCCGCGCCGGCCGCGCCGCCAATGCCAGCCGCCCGCCCGAGAAGGCCGAGAGGTGCCGGCGGATGCAGTTCATCTCGCCGATCGTGGCGCCGGAGGCCAGCAGCGCGCGGTTCACCGCCATCAGGTGATCGAGCGTCAGGCCCGCAGCCGGCAGGGTCGTCAGCGCCGACCCGCCGCCCGACACGAGGAACAGCACGAGGTCGCGCCTCGTCAGGCCGGCAACTGCGTCCAGCACCCGCCGCGCCGCCGCCGCGCCGGCTGCGTCGGGCACGGGATGCGACGCCTCCAGCACCTCGATCCGCGACGTCGGATAGCCGTGGCCGTAGCGCGTGACGACGACGCCGGAAAGTGGCACCACCGGCCACGCCGCCTCGACCGCTGCCGCCATCACCGCCGCCGACTTGCCGGCGCCGACCACCACCACACGCCCGTCCCGCGGCGGCGCCGGCAGGTGCCGCGCGAGCACGACGCGCGGATCGGCGCTCGCCACCGCGGCATCGAACATCCGCCGCAGGGCGCGGCGCGCGGCTTCGTCGGTCCATCCCATGCGCCGCACTATGGCGAAGCCGCGGCCGATGGGCCATCTACCCCCTCAAGGAGGACCACCCATGCCCGACCTCGACGAGCCCACGCGGACCGAGCTCGAAGCCGCCGCCTTCCGCCGCCTGGTCCAGCACCTGCGCGAGCGGACCGACGTGCAGAACATCGACATGATGAACCTGGCCGGCTTCTGCCGGAACTGCCTCAGCCGCTGGTACCGAGAGGCCGCGGCGGAGAACGGCTTGGCCATCTCCGACCCCGAGGCGCGGGAGATCGTGTACGGCATGCCCTACAAGGACTGGCAGGCGCTGCACCAGAAGGATGCGACGCCGGAGCAGAAGGCGAAGTTCGCCGCCTCCACCCCACGCCATTGAACGCCGCGCCCGGGCGTGGCACCACCCCCGACCTCTGCCAGGGGGTGATGACCGCGTGAGCGATACGGACGTCCAGGATGCCAAGGCCAGCCGCGACCGCCAGAAGGACGCGCCCGATGCCGATGTCGGCGGCATCGCCGCCGATCGGCTGCGCTCCATCGTGGAACGCATCGAGCGGCTGGAGGAGGAGCGGAAGGCGCTGGCCGGCGACATCAAGGACATCTTCGCCGAGGCCAAGTCCGCCGGCTTCGACGTGAAGGTGATCCGCCAGATCATCTCCATCCGCAGGAAGGAGCCGGCGGAGGTGGAGGAGCAGGAGACGCTGCTCGACCTGTACCGCCGCGCGCTGGGGATGTGATGTTCTACCAGCCCGGACCCGGCCGCCCGCACGGCCTGCCCCACGACCCGCTGAAGGCCATCGTCGCGCCGCGGCCGATCGGCTGGCTCTCCACGCTGGACCCGGAAGGGCGGCCCAACCTCGCGCCGTACAGCTTCTTCAACATGATCCAGACCGCGCCGCCCATCGTGGTCTTCGGCAGCGACGGCGTGAAGCATTCCGCCGCCAATGCCATCGCCACCGGCGAGTTCGTCTTCAACCTCGTCACGCGCGAGCTGTTCGAGGCGATGAATGCGTCCTCCGAATCGCTCGCGGCGGGCGAGGACGAGTTCGCCCATGCCGGGCTCGCGACCGCGCCTTGCCGCACGGTGAAGCCGCCGCGGGTCGCCGCCAGCCCCGCCAGCCTGGAATGCCGGGTGACCGCGCATGGCGAGCTGCGCGACCTTGAGGGCCGCGCCACGGGCGGCGTATTCGTGATGGGCCAGGTGGTCGGCGTGCACATCGCCGAGGCGGCGCTGAAGGACGGCCATTTCGACATGGTTGCCGCCGGCACCGTCGCCCGCTGCGGCTACCGCGACTACACCCAGGTCACCGCGCTGTTCAGCGCGCTGCGCCCGACCGACGGCGGCGGGTACGCGCCGGGGCAGAGGGACCTGTAGCGGTCAGGCAGCGCGCAACGCCTCCTGCGCGCGCGCGATGTCCAGATCCATCTGGAAGCCGAGCCAGAACTGCGGCGAAGTGCCGAACCGGCGCCCGAGCAGGATCGCTGTCTCCGCCGTGACGGCGCGCGTGGCGTTCAGGACGCCGGTGATGCGGTTCGTCGGCACGCCGACCTCTACGGCAAGACGCTTCGCGGACATGCCGAGCGGAACCATGAACTCCTCGCGCAGGATTTCGCCCGGCGTCAGCGGAGGCAGGCGCGGCACGGATTGGTCCACGACATCGCTCAGTTCCACGAGGCAGGCGTCCACTTCGGAGCGAGGAATGCTCATCGTCGGATCCCCTCAATGATAGTCGGTGATTTCCACGTCATGCGCCGCATCTCCCCTCCAGACGAAGCACACGCGCCATTGCTGGTTCACACGGATTGAATGCTGCCCCACTCTACAGAGGCCTTGCTACATCCACCCCAACTCCTTCAACCGCTCCCGCTCCCCCGTCACGAACCGCTCCCCGATATCCCCCCGCCACCGCAGCTCCGGCGCCACCACGTTTCGCGCGCGCGCCGCGGCCTCTGCCTGCGCCGCCCGCACTGTTGGCCCGATGCCGGTGACGATCATTGCATGCCCCGAACGCCGCCGCACCAGCCACTGCCCTTCCGCGTCGCGGCGCATGTCCACGGGGTGGTGAAAGCGCAGCTCCTCGCCGGCCGGCTCCTTCATGAAGAACAGCGGCACGTCGTGCTCCGGCTTCGCGGCGCGGTCCACGGCGGGGAAGGGGGGCACGGTCAGGACGATCGCCACCGACCAGCCGGGCGTCGCCGAGAAGCGCTCCGACCCGCCTTCCGCCATGCGGCGGAACAGGTCGCCCCAGCCATCCGGCTGCATCGCCGCCAGCACGGCAAAGCCGGGATTGCCGAAGCGGCAGGTGAACTCCAGCGGCAGCGGCCCGCGTTCGTCCACCATCAGATTCAGGTTCACGTAGCCGACATGTCCGGCGCGCGCGAGGGTCGGCGCCACGCGCGCCAGCGTTGCCTCGAACAGCCGCTCCGCGCCTTCGTAGCTGGCCAGCGTGCCCATTTCCCCGGTCATCTCGCCCATCTCGCCGGGGAAGAAGCGCTTGTGCTCGAAATCAATGCAGGCCGGGAGCAGGAAGTGCGTGCCGTCGAAATACGCGCCGATCCCGACCTCCACGCCCTCCAGCCGTTCCTGCAGCAGAACGCGCCCGGGCGTTGCGCGGCGCAGCATGTAGGCCACGTCCAGCCCCGCCGGATGCTCGCCCACGAAGGTGTTGGCCCGGCTGTCGTCGAATTTCAGCACTTGGCGCGACGGATTGGCACGCAGCCAGGCCAACGCGGCCTCCGGCCCGTCGAAATCGCGGTTCGCCGCCACCGGCAGCCCGAGGTCGCGCAGCACGCGTTGCCCGAAGGCGCGGTCGTTCTCCAGCCGGTCGCCGAGCGCGCTGCCGCCCACCACGCGGAAGCCCTGCGCGCGCAGCGCATCCTGCATCTCGCCGCGGTTCGCGCGCTCGAACAGCACGATCCCGTCACGTCCGACCCAGGGCAGCTCCGCGCGCCAGTCCGGCACGGTCTCGATGATGCCGGCGAAGGCGCGCTCTTCGGCCGGGTCCTCCGCGTGCACGCGCACCTCGTGTCCCTCGCGCATCAGCGAGAGATAGATGTCCCCGAGATAGACCCGGGGGCCAATCGCCAGCACGCGCATCGCCCGCTCCGTTCGCGTCCGTGACGGGAACGCACGACCGTTGCGCGCGCTTCGCCGGTCGAACGGCAACGAGGTCGAAATCGTGCAACTGGGCCGATGCGCACAGGCTGACGAAAAGTTGCCCGTCGCCCTGCTGGTGCGCGATGCGGACCTGGTTGCCGAGATCCAGGAACGCCTCGCGCATCACGGTCTCCTCGACCCGCCCGGTGACGGGGTGCTCGGCCCCGCAACCCAGTGGGCGCTGTCGGAGTTCGGCCGCGCTGCCGGCACGCCCTTCGAGGGTGCGCTGCACCCCGCAACCGCCGGGGTCCTGGTGCGCGACGAGCCTGTCCTGCCCGTCACGCCCGGCCCCGACCTGGCCGGCCGCGTCGCAGCCGCGCTGCTGCGCCGCGGCGATTGGCTGTGCCGCCATCCGGCCTGCGTGAACATCATCTATGTCGAGGGCATGGACGAGACCGGCCACGCCATCCCGCGCCGCCCCGACGCCTTCGACGACCTCCGCCTGCTGCTGCGCATCGTCCCCGGCGGCCGGCCGGAAATCGCCGGTCGTTGGCAGGCCACGACCGCCCCCGGCCGTCTGGCGGTGGAAGGTCCGATCGAGCCTGAAGGCGCGCCCGCGCTGCTGCGCGGCCAGCATCGGGGCTGGACGATCGGCCGCACCGCGATCGGCACCGACCTTGAGCAGGAGGCGCTCGTCCAGGCGCTGCCGCTGCCGGTCACGCGCGACGCGAACCGCGATTTCCGCCGCGCCGGCGACCCGCAGGAGCGCGGCCTCTACATCCTCGACCAGCACGGCGCCCGCGACGCGCCGCGTGACGCGGTTGGCGGCATCGGCGCCGGCTGCCTGCTCGGCCGCGTGCAGGACGGACACGCGGCATTCATGGCGATGCTGCGCGCCGACCCTCGTTGGCGCGCCGACGCCGCGCATCGCTTCTCCACTTCGATTCTGGGCGCGGAGGAGCTGGGCTAGCCGCCGGCATCAGTCGCGCGGCGAGCACGCCCGCGATGGCCACCAGCGCGTCCGTGCTCTCCGCCGCGCGGCCCGGCAGCCAGGTCTGCGCGACACTCGCCCCGGCCGCGAGCGAGACGGCGCCCGCCGCGGCAACGTGGAACGGCACGCCCGCGCGCAGCAGCGCCCAAAGGACGCCGCCGTGGAGCACCAGCTTGTTCGCGAGCGACTGCATCCCGTTCGCCCAGGATCCCTCCATCGCGGCGCCGAACGGCACCCAGCCGAAATCGCGCGGCGAGTCCAGGAACGCATAGGGCGACAGCCCCTCGATCAGCACCGCGACGACGACCGCGGGCGCCAGCAGCAGCGCGCCCGCGCGCCCGCGCCCCGTCGCGATGTGCAACACGATGCCGCCGGCCGCGCCGGCGATGTCCGCCCAGGTCAGTACCCGGTCGGCGATCGGCACCGCGGCCGCGACCACGCCGATGACCATTACCGGGACCAGCAGCCGCGTGCCCGGCACCGCCGCTTCCAACAGCCGCGCTGCCAGCCACCACAGGATTGCGAGCCGCGCGGCGCGCAGCACGTCGAGCGGCTGATGCGCCAGCGGTGCCAGGCTCGCGCGCCACGTCCCGAGATCGAGCGAGGGGATGTAGGGGTAGAGCCGCGTCGCCAGCCAGCACGCCAGCAGCGCGGCCGCGAAGCCGTCGGCGATCCGCACGGAGCCGAGCCGCCCGCGCAGGAACGGCGCGGCCGCCGCACCCATCGCAGTTCCGGCCGTGTTCAGCACCAGGTCCCAGAGGCTCGTCGTGCGGCCCTCCGCGAAGAGCTGCGCCGTCTCCATCCCCGCCGACAACAGGAAACCGAGAACCGTCGCCGCTGCCGCCCGCCGGCCGGACGCGACCGCCAGCGCCAGCCCGAGCGGCATGTAGAGGATCAGGTTCGCGAGCGCGTCGCCGCGCCCGCTCCGCACCGGCATCGGCGCGGTCGTGAACGCCTGCCACGCATCGAAACCTTCGGGCAGGGGCCCGAACGCGAAGGGATAGAGCGATCCATAGACGATGAAGGCGGCGATCGCCCCCGCCGCCAGCCAGGCACGCCGGGTGACCGACATGCCTAGTACATCGCTTCCACGACCGCCGCGTGCCTTTCGAGCACAACGCGCCGCTTCACCTTCATCGTCGGCGTCAGCAGTCCGTTCTCCACCGTGAAAGGCGCGACCGGCGCCGTCTTGCGGATGCGCTCGATGGAGGAGAGCTTGGCGTTCACCCGCGCCACCGCCTGCGACGCCTCCGCCCCGTCCGCCGGCACCACCAGCGCGACGATGGCGGACTTGCCCTCGCCCGCCACGACGGCTTGGGCGATCTCCGGCTCCGCCATCAGCAGCCCTTCGAGCTTCGCGGGGCTGACCATGTCGCCGCCGAGCGTCTTGATGAAGTCGCGCTTGCGGTCGGTGATGCGGATGCGGCCCTCCACCATCGCGCCCACGTCGCCGGTGTGCAGCCAACCGTCTTGGATGGCGCGCGCCGTGCCCTCCGGGTCGTTCCAGTAGCCGTCCATCACCAGGTCGCCGCGCACGCAGAGCTCGCCGTCTTCCGCGAAGCGCGCCTCCACCCCCGGTAGGGGCTCGCCGACCGTGTCGCGGCGGTTGTCCCAGGGCACGTTGACGCTGACGACTGGCCCGGCCTCGGTCTGGCCGTAGCCCTGGATCACCGGCAGGCCGAGGGCGATGAAGAAGCCGGACAGCTCCGGATCCAGCCGCGCCCCGCCGGAGACGAAGGCCTGCATCCGCCCGCCGAAACGCGCCCGCACCTTTCGCCGCACCAGCCGGTCGAGCAGCATGTCCTGCGCCTTCTCGAAGATGTTCAGCCGCGGCCCGTCCATCTTCCGGAAGCCGAATGCCACGGCCTGGTGGAACAGCTTCGCCTTCCACCCGCCCTCCTTCTCCACGCCGGCGAGGGTGCGCGCGCGCAGCACCTCGAACAGCCGTGGCACGGCGGTGACGATGGCCGGCTTCACCTCCGCAAATTCCGCCGCCAGCTTATCCGCCCCGCGGGAGAACACGACTTCCAGCCCGAGCGAGGCCAGCAGGAAGCCGCCGACCGTATGCTCATAGCTGTGCGAGAGCGGCAGGAAGGAGAGGTAGCACTCCCCTTCCAGATGCAGCCGGTCCGCGAGCTGCGCGACGCCCTGCCGGTTCGCCAGCATGGCCTTGTGGGGCAGCATCACGCCCTTCGGCAGGCCGCCGGTGCCGGAGGTGTAGATCAGGCACGCCAGCCGGCCGGCAGGGATCTGTTCGGCCTCCGCCCGCAGCATGTCGAGGTCGCCCCGCGCTGCTTCCAGCTCCGCCCAGGGGACGATGCGGGGAACTGGTAGGCCAGGGGACTTGGCATCGGCCGTCTCCATCGTCACCAGCAGGTCGAGCCCGCCGGCATCGGCGGCACCCTCCACCACCTTGCGCGCCAGCGCCGCGCCCGAGACGATCGCCGCGCGCGCCCCGGAATCCCGCAGGATATGCGCGTGGTCGCCGGGCGTGTTGGTCGTGTAGGTCGGCACCGTGACGGCGCCGATCGCCGTCAGCGCGGTGTCGGCGATCACGAATTCCGGCCGGTTCTCGCTGACCAGCAGCACGCGGTCGCCCGGCGCGATGCCGATGCCCCGCAGCCCCGCCGCTACGGCCGCCACGCGATGCGCGAACTCGCCCCAGGTCACGCGGCGCCAGACGCCATCGTGCCAGTGGCGGTGGAGCGGCTGGTCCTGCCGGTGCGCCGCCAGTTCCAGCATCATCTGCGGCAGGCTCGTCCAGCCGATCCGCTTGCCAGCTTCCATTCCGTGAACGTCCCCCCGCAGTCCGGCGCGCCCGCGCGGCTTGGCCGCCGCGTCCGGCGGTCTATATCCAGGACGAGAACCCCCGGGACACAAGAGCAGCCGTGACGATTCCCGAAGAATTCCGCCCCGTGCCCTTTCCCCTGTCCGCCCCCTTGCGCGACACCGCCCGACCGGGGGGCACCGCGCCCGCCGAGGCCCTGCCGGCCTGGGACCTGTCGGACCTCTATGCCGGGGCGGATGATCCCCGCCTCGCCGCCGACCTCGACGCCGCCGAAGCCGAGGCGAAGGCCTTCGAGGCCGCGCATGCGACGCGCATCGCGACGCTCTCCGGCGATGCCCTCGCCGCCGCCATCGGCGCCTATGAGGCGCTGGAGGAGCGGCTCGGCCGCGCCATGTCCTACGCCCAGCTCGTCTTCTCGGCCGATGCGCAGGACGCCGCGAATGGCCGCTTCTACCAGACGGTGCAGGAGCGCGTGACGGCGATCTCCTCCCACCTGCTGTTCCTGACGCTCGAGATCAACAGGCTCGAAGACGCGGCGCTGGAAGCCAAGCTCGGCGCCTCGCCGGCGCTCGCCCGTTGGCGCCCCTGGCTGCGGGACCTGCGCGTGTTCCGCCCGCACCAGCTCTCCGACGAGCTGGAGAAGCTGCTGCACGAGAAGGAGGTGACCGGCCGTTCCGCCTGGAACCGCCTGTTCGACGAGACGGTCGCGGCGATGCGCGTGACCGTCGCGGGCGAGGAGCTGACCGTCTCCGCCGCGCTGAACAAGCTCTCCGACCGCGACCGCCACAGCCGCGCCGCCGCCGCGAAGGGCGTCTCCGAGGCCTTCGCCGGGAAGGTCCGGCTGTTCTCGCTGATCACCAACGTCCTCGCCAAGGACAAGGAGATCATTGACGGCTGGCGCCACTACCCGCGCCCGACCTCCGCCCGCAACCGCGGCAACATGGTGGAGGACGAGGTGGTGGACGCGCTGGTCACCGCCGTGAGCGAGAGCTTCCCGCGCCTGTCACACCGCTACTACGCGATGAAGGCGAAGTGGCTCGGCCTGCCGAAGCTGAAGCACTGGGACCGCAACGCGCCCCTGCCGGACCAGGACGACGGGACGATCGCCTGGCCGGAGGCGACGCGCCGCGTGCTCGACAGCTACGCCGCCTTCAGCCCGGACCTCGCCGCCATCGGCCGGCGCTTCTTCGACAAGCCCTGGGTGGATGCGGCGCTGCGGCCGGGCAAGGCCTCCGGCGCCTTCGCGCATCCGACGGTGCCGAGCGTGCACCCCTACCTGCTGGTCAACTTCCACGGCAAGACGCGCGACGTGATGACGCTGGCGCATGAGCTCGGCCACGGCGTGCACCAGATCCTGGCGGGCGAGCAGGGCTACCTCATGTCCTCCACCCCGCTGACGCTTGCGGAGACGGCGAGCGTCTTTGGCGAGATGCTGACCTTCCGCGCGCTGCTCGACGCGGAGCGCGACCCGAAGCGTCGCCGCGCGCTGCTGGCCTCGAAGGTGGAGGACATGCTGAACACGGTCGTCCGCCAGATCGCCTTCTATCGCTTCGAAGCGCTGCTGCACGACGAGCGGAAGGGGGGCGAGATCGCGCATGAGCGCATCGGCGAGCTATGGATGCAGGTCCAGGCGGAGAGCCTCGGCCCCGCCTTCGACTTCACGCCGGACTACAACGTGTACTGGGCCTACATCCCGCACTTCGTGCACACGCCGTTCTACGTCTATGCCTATGCCTTCGGCGACTGCCTCGTGAACGCGCTCTACGGCGTGTTCCGTGAGGGTCATCCGGGCTTCCAGCGCAAATACCTGGACATGCTGCGCGCCGGCGGCACGCTGCGGCACCGGGAGCTGCTGGCCCCCTTCGGCCTCGACGCCTCCGATCCGCGCTTCTGGCACAAGGGGCTCGACGTGATCGAGGGCTTCATCAACGAGCTCGACGCCGCGGCATGAGCGACCGCCGCGAATCCACGCTGTTCGGCGAGATGCGCCGGATGGTCCGCACCTCCGGCGCGGTCGGCGGCGTCGCCGCGCGCGTCGCGGGCCAGCGCTTCCTCGGCATCAAATCCGACAAGAACGCGCATGCCGAGAGCCTGAAGCAGGTGCTCGGCGGCCTGAAGGGCCCGCTGATGAAGGTCGCGCAGTTCCTCGCGACCGTGCCGGAGGCGCTGCCCGAGGAATACGCGCAGGAACTCGCCACCCTGCAATCCAACGCGCCGCCGATGGGCTGGGCCTTCGTGCGCCGCCGCATGCAGTCGGAGCTCGGCCCCGCCTGGCAGTCCCGCTTCGCGTCCTTCGGGCAGGAGGCCTCGGCCGCGGCCTCGCTCGGCCAGGTGCACCGCGCGACGCTAGCGGATGGACGGCAGCTCGCCTGCAAGCTGCAATACCCGGACATGCCGAGCGTCGTTGAAGCCGATCTCCGCCAGCTAAAGCTCGCGCTTTCGCTCTACCGCCGCATGGACAATACGCTGGACAACGAGGACGCCTACGGCGAGCTCGCCGTCCGCCTGCGCGAGGAGCTGGATTACCTGCGCGAGGCCGCGCATATGCGCCTCTACGGCGCGATGCTGCGCGACACGCCCGGCGTGGCCGTGCCGGAGCCGATCGTGGAGCTGACGACCAAGCGCCTGCTGACGATGACGTGGCTGGAAGGCCGCCCGATTCTCCGCCGGCTGGAGGAGGACCCGCCCGCCGAGGAGCGCGTCGCCTATGCGAAGGCGCTGTTCCGCGCGTGGTACGTGCCGTTCTACCGCTACGGCGTGATCCACGGCGACCCGCATCTGGGCAACTACGCCGTCCGCACGGATGAGGAGGTCGGCTTCGGCGTGAACCTCTTCGACTTCGGCGTCATCCGCGTCTTCCCCGCGAGCTTCGTCACCGGCGTCATCATGCTCTACGAGGCGGTGCGCGACGGCGACACGGAGAAGGCCGCCGAGGCCTACCGCATCTGGGGCTTCCGCTCGCTCAGCAAGGACACGATGGAGGTGTTGAACCTCTGGGCGAAGTTCCTCTACGAGCCCCTCGTCGAGGACCGCGTCCGCACGATCACGCCTTTGGACGATCCGATGTACGGCCGCCGGATCGCGATGCAGGTGCACGAAGGCCTGAAGCGCACCGGCGGCGTGAAGATCCCCCGCGAGTTCCCCCTGATGGACCGCGCCGCCATTGGGCTGGGCAGCGTCTTCTACCGCCTGCGCGCCGAGGCCAATTGGCACCGCATGTTCATGGAGCTGGTCGGCGACTTCGAGGAGGTGAAGATCGCCGCGCGCCAGAAGGCGGCGCTGGAAGCGGCCGGCGTCCCGACCTGACCCTTCCCCCTCCCCCGTTTACGGGGGAGGGTCGGGGTGGGGGGGCAGGGCCGGACTCCCCGCATATACGTACCGCCACCCGTGCTATGATCCACCCCATGTGGACCAACCCGGCCACCCTCCGTCACCGCCTCTCCCCCTCCGAGGAACTGCTGCTCGCAGACTTCCTCGCCCGCCTGCACGCCACCGCCCCCCCCGGCTCGATCTCCGCCGTGCGCGTCTTCGGCAGCCGCGCCCGCGGCGACAGCAACGAGCATTCCGACCTCGACGTCGCCGTGATGCTCCGGGACGGCTGGGAGCATGGTGCGTTGCAGCGCATCGTCACCGATGCCGCCTTCGACGCGGCGGAGGCGCGCGACGCCCACGATCTCGGCCTGTCCGCGCTCGCCATCCCCGCCGGTCCGGACACCGGCATCCGGCACGCCATCGCGCGTGACGGCTTCGATATCTGGCGCGCGCCATGGTGAAGCCGGGCGATACCGCGCAGCACGCGGCGAAGGCGCTCGAGTTGCTGCGCGCAGCGCGCCTGCTGGTGTCGGGCGGCATGGCCGTTCGCGCGGCGTCCGACGGATACTACGCGGTCTTCCACCTTGCCGAAGCACTGCTCGCAACCAGGGACCATTCAGCGGAGACCCATGCCGGCGTCCACACGCTGCTGGCCAGGCATTTCGTCAAGGACGGCCCGCTGCCGCGCGACACCTCGCAGCGCTTCACCCACCTCATGGGCGACCGTCTCAACGCCGATTATGGCGTGGATCGGCAGATCACCGAGGAGGGCGGGCGCCGAGCCGTCCTGCTCGCGGTCGGTCTCGCGGGCGACATCGCTGCTGCTTTGCCGTCAGATGACCTGCCGCCGGAGCTGCTGGCCGAGATCGAAGCCCTCTCCAGCGCCGCCTCTACCCCGCCACCAGCCGCGCCCTGACTCTCTCCACCCGCGCCGCCGCCAGCGCCGCCCGCATCGCCGCCTCGTCCTCCCACCGCGTCCCCAGCGCGAAGCGCCGCGCCGTCCATTCCAGCCGCACCTCGCCCGTCGCGAAGGGCCAGGGTGAGACGGTCATCACCCCGTCGCCCTCCTCCAGCTTCAGCGGCACCTCGCCCCCGCCCGCCAGCGGCGCCATGCCGGACCAGCCGAGCGTTGCGATGCCCCCGCACGCCGCGAGCGATAGCGCATCCGTCACCGCGACGAGCGCCGCCGCGGTCTCCAGCTCCGTCTCGGAACAGCCGACCAGCGCCATCAACTCGCGCCGCAACCCCGCCTGCTCCCGCTGATAGGTTTCCGCCGCATCCACGTCGCGCCCATCCATCCGGTGCCGGTCCTGGTAGCTCGAATAGATGCGCGACCCGTGCCGGCTCACCAGCAGCCCGACCCATGGCCCCCAGCTCGCCACCGCGCGCCGCACCCCTTCCGCCCACATCGGCGCGTGCAGCCGCGCGCCCACATGGCGGAAGCCGTGCGGCCGGCCGGTCGAGGCATCCAGCGTGGGCGCCGCCTCCCACCCCATCCAGGCGACATCGTGCTGGGCGCAGGCGGTCGCGACCTCCTCGAACGGCTCCATCCGGGCGAACCCGTCGGCCCCCCAGGCGCGCGCCATCTGGCCGGATACCAGCGCGTGCATCGGCTGGCTCACCGCCAGCCATTCCCCGTCCGGCAACTCCCTGAACAGCATCGCGCGCCCTCCGTCACGGCATCGCAGCATGCCTCGCCTTGCCAGACGCGGCGAGGCCAGTCATATCGCGAACGCCTTGGCTGAACCGGGGGATGTTTCCGAATGAAGGTTGCGGTCCTGCGCGAACGTCGCGCGGCGGAGACGCGGGTCGCCGCGACGCCGGAGACGGCCAAGAAGCTCATCGCCCTCGGCTGCACCGTGGCCGTCGAGACAGGTGCCGGCCTGAACTCCGGTCTCACCGACGCCGCCTACCGCGAGGCCGGCGCCGAGATCGCGGAGACGCCGGAAGCCGCACTCTCCGGTGCGGACGTCGTCCTCGCCGTCCGCGCCCCGGAATCCCTCGAAGGCATTCCCCGCGGCGCCCTGCTGATCGGCACCCTCGGGGCCGATGCCGAGCAGGCGAAGGCCTTTGCGGAGGCCGGCATTGACGCCTGCTCGATGGAATTGCTGCCGCGCATCACCCGCGCGCAATCCATGGATGTGCTCTCTTCCCAGGCGAACCTGGCCGGCTACCGCGCGGTGATCGAGGCGGCGGAGGCCTTCGACCGCGGCTTCCCGATGCTGATGACCGCCGCCGGCACCATCCCCGCCGCGAACGTCTTCATCATGGGCGCCGGCGTCGCCGGCCTGCAGGCCATCGCCACCGCCCGCCGCCTCGGCGGCCGCGTCAGCGCAACCGATGTCCGCCCCGCCGCGAAGGAGGAGATCAAGTCGCTCGGCGCGGGCTTCGTCGGCTACGAGGACGAGGAGAGCAAGGCCGCCCAGACCGCCGGCGGCTACGCCAAGCAGCTCAGCGCGGAGTTCTATGCGAAGCAGGCCGAGGTCGTGGCCGCGCACATCGCCAAGCAGGACGTCGTGGTGACCACCGCGCTGGTCCAGGGCCGCAAGGCGCCGACGCTGGTGACGGAAGCGATGGTGAAGACGATGAAGCCCGGCAGCGTGATCGTGGACATCGCCTCCGACGCCGGCGGCAACGTCGCGCTGACGAAGCCCGGCGAGGCGATCACCACGGAGGGCGGCGTGAAGATCCTCGGCCATTCCAACTGGCCGGGCCGCATCGCCGGCGCCTCCTCCGCGCTCTACGCGCGCAACCTGCTGACCTTTCTCACGACCTTCTGGGACAAGGAGGGCAAGCGCCCGAACCTCGTCCCCGACGATGAGATCGTGAAGGGCGTCGCGCTCACCCGCGGCGGCGCCGTGGTCCACCCCTCCCTCGCCTCCGCCTGAGGAGCACGCCATGAACCCGCAAGCGATCGCCAACGAGGCCGCGGCGCTGTCCGACCGCGCCGCGCTCCTCGCCGAACGCGCCCGCGCGCTCGCCGAATACGCCGCCCCTGCCGCCGCGGCGGCCGAGCCCTTCCTCTACCTGCTCACGATCTTCCTGATGGCCTGCTTCGTCGGCTACTACGTCGTCTGGGGCGTGACGCCAGCGCTGCACTCGCCGCTGATGGGCCTGACCAACGCGATCTCCTCGGTGATCGTGGTCGGTGCCATCCTCGCCACCGGCCTGTCCGACAGCGTCGCCGCGAAGGTCTTCGGCTTCCTCGCCGTCACCCTCGCCTCCGTCAACATCTTCGGCGGCTTCATGGTGACGCGGCGCATGCTCTCGATGTTCCGCAAGAAGGGCGCCTGAGACCATGGGCCAGACCGTCTCGACGCTCGCCTACCTCGTCGCCTCCGTCCTCTTCATCCTTGCGCTGCGCGGCCTGTCGCATCCGGAGACGAGCCGCCAGGGCAACCTGTTCGGCATGCTCGGCATGGCGATCGCGGTGGTCGCCACGCTGCTGCGCCCGGGCATGGGAATCGGCGGCATCGCCATCGTGCTCGCCGGCTTGGCGATCGGCGGCACGATCGGCACGATCGTCGCCCAGCGCATCCAGATGACCGCACTGCCCCAACTCGTCGCCGCCTTCCACAGCCTGGTCGGCATGGCGGCGGTGTTCGTCGCCGCAGCCGCCTTCTACGCGCCGCAGAGCTTCGGCATCGGCTTCCCCGGCGCGATCAAGGCGGCATCGCTGATCGAGATGTCGCTCGGCCTCGCGATCGGCGCCATCACCTTCTCGGGCTCGGTGATCGCCTTCCTGAAGCTGGCGGGGCGCATGTCCGGCGCGCCGATCATCTTCAAGAACCAGCACATGCTGAATGCGGCGCTGGGTGCGCTGCTGCTGATCCTGGTCATCGCCTTCGTCTCGACCGGATCGGGCATCCTGTTCTGGCTGATCGCGCTGCTCTCCTTCGCGCTCGGCTTCCTGCTGATCATCCCGATCGGCGGCGCCGACATGCCGGTCGTCGTCTCCATGCTGAACAGCTACTCCGGCTGGGCCGCGGCGGGCATCGGCTTCACCATCGGCAACCTGCTGCTGATCGTCACCGGCGCGCTGGTCGGCGCCTCCGGCGCGATCCTCTCCTACATCATGTGCAAGGGGATGAACCGCAGCATCATCAACGTCCTCCTCGGCGGCTTCGGCAGCGAGGGCGGCACGGCGGCCGCCGGGGCAGGGGCCTCCGACCGCGCGCCCGTGAAGGCCGGCAGCCCGGAGGACGCGGCCTACATCATGAAGAACGCGCAGAAGGTCATCGTCGTGCCCGGCTACGGCATGGCGGTCGCCCAGGCCCAGCAGGTGGTGCGCGAGATGTCGGACCTGCTGAAGAAGGAGGGTGCGGAGGTCTCCTACGCCATTCACCCCGTCGCCGGCCGCATGCCCGGCCACATGAACGTCCTGCTCGCGGAAGCGAACGTCCCCTACGACGAGGTCCACGAGCTGGAGGAGATCAACCCCGAATTCGCCGAGGCCGACGTCGCCTACGTCATTGGCGCCAACGACGTGACGAACCCCGCCGCCAAGACCGACAAGTCCAGCGCGATCTACGGCATGCCCATCCTGGACGTGGAGCGCGCCAAGACCGTGTTCTTCGTCAAGCGCGGCATGTCCAGCGGCTACGCGGGCGTCGAGAACGAGCTGTTCTTCCGCCCCAACACGATGATGCTGTTTGGCGACGCCAAGAAGGTCACGCAGGAGATCGTGCAGGCGTTGCAGCGGTAGTCCTTCTCCCTCCCCCGTTTGCGGGGGGTTCGACGCCATAGGCGTCGGACGCCGAAAGTTGCGCGGCGCAAGCCGCGCTTACGAAGGCTGGTCGGGGTGGGGGGGCAGCGCGCGCGAAGTCCAGGGCGCCCCGCCCCCCGTTCACGCCGCGCGCGCCAACTCCTGCCGCGCGAACCACTCGCCGAAACCCTCCGCCTGCAGCCCGAGCGCCGCATTCCCCCCGCTATGCGCCATCGCGTCGGGCGCGCTCGGCAGGTGCCGGTACAACGCCGCGATGTCGTCGCCCGCCGGCGCGCCGAACGCCTCGTTCAGCCCCGCCGCCAGCACGTCTGGATCGAGCTGCGCATAGCGCACCTCCCGACCCAGCGCCCGGCCGAGCAGCGTCGCCACCTCCGGCCCCGTCATCGCGGGCCCGGCGATGTCGAAGACCCCGCCCGCCGCCTCGTCGCGCGTCGCCGCCGCCACCGCCGCCTCGCCGAGGCTGCGATGCGAGATCCACCCGACCCGCAGATCCTCGGGCATAGGGTAGGCGAGGACGCCGTTCTCCTGCGCCCCGCCGATCGCCCAGGGCTGCAGCAGGTTTTCCATGTACACCGTCGGCCGCAGCACCGCCGCGGGCACCAGCCCGGCGAGCGCCATCGCTTCCAGCGCGCGCAGCGAATCGGAGACCGGGTGCCGCAGCCCCGGCAGTGGCCGGGACGCCAGGTTGAGCACGACCCGCCCGACGCTGGCCCGCCCGGCGCCGAGCAGCAGGTCCGCGAACCACGCCTCGCGCGCCGTGCGGCGATAGTCTATCGGCGCCGTGACGACGAGCGCCCGCACGCCCGCCAGCGCGCGGTCGAGCGCCGCCGCGTCGCCTTCCGGCACGACGAAGGGCGTGATTCCCGGCGCGGGCAGCGCCTTGCCGCGCGTCAGCGCGCGCACCTGCCACTCCGCGGCGAGGAAGGCGCGTGCGATGGCGGCGCCCTGCGCGCCGCTGGCGCCGGTGACGGCGGCGATTGGTGTGGTGTCCATGAGCCGGATCCTTCCCTCGTTGGTCCGGCCGCCCATCTAGTCCGGGCGGAAGACGTCCGACAGAAGGCAGTTTCATGGAACCAGGTATCCTCGCCGACACTGCGCAACGGCCGCTGCGCCGCCGCGCGGCGGTCCAGGCTGACTGTCCGAGGCCGGAGGACTGCCCGGTCTATGCGACGCTCGACGTCATCGGCGGACGCTGGAAGCCGCTCGCGCTGTATCAGCTGCGGGGCGGCCGGCGACGCTTCAACGAATTGCGCCGGATCATGCCCGGCGTGACCCAGCGCATGCTGACCGCGACGCTGCGCGAACTCGAGCGCGACGGCATCATCCGCCGCGAGGTCTTCCCGGAGGTGCCGCCCCGCGTCGAGTATTCGATGACGTCGCGGGGCGAGAGCCTGAGGCCGATCCTCGATGCGATGGCGGCGTGGGGCGTGCTGCACGCGCGCTGACCGGACCGCCGCCGGCGCCAGCACCTCCTTCCCCCGTTTACGGGGGGTTCGATGCCGAAGGCATCGGACGCCGAAAGTTGCGCGGCGCAAGCCGCGCTTACGAAGGCTGGCAGGGGTGGGGGCCAGCGCTCGCCGACGCAATTGCGCCCGGCTCCACGCCCACCATCGCGGCCAATCTCTCAATTCCCTCGTCCCGCAACCCCGCCTGCTGCAACGCCCCGACCAGCTTCCGCAGGTACTCGCCCGCCGTCCCCAGCTTGCCCTTCGCCCCCGCGATCACCTCCGCCTGCGCCTCAACGCTCGCCCCGCCCACGAACAGCGGGTGCGCCTCATCCGCCACGAAGCCGATCGCCCGGCACGCCGGCCCGTCCGGCAGGGGCCGCACCTCCAGCCACTCCGCCCGGTAGAAGCCCGGCCGCATCTCCTGCTCCCACGCGGGCCAGAGCGCGTCGTGCGGCTCCGCATTCTTCGGCAGCGTGAACACCACGCCGCTGCACGCCTCCCCCGGCACCAGCCCCGTCGTCAGGGCCGGCCGCTCCGGCGTGCCGCGCATGACCGGATCCCACAGGCAGAAGGCCCGCGCGTATCCCGGCAGACGCGCCGGCACCGCCTCGGCCGTCGCCAGCGCGTCGCGTTCCCACATCAGCGCCCCGTAGGCGAACAGCCGCACCTTCTCGCCGGGCCGCCGTGCCGCAAGCGTCCACCGAAGTGCTGCTCGCAGCGGCGCCTCATCGAGCGGCGGCGGGATGCGGGCCGGACCGCGCGAGGCTGGGACGGAGTGGGACGCCATGGCGGGCTGAACGGCACCCGCCACGCACCGTTCCGCCGGGCGGCGGCGCCTACCCGCTCGCCGCCTCGGTGTTCCGGATTGCCGACCGCAGCATCCCGACCAGCCGCTCCGCCGCGTCGGGCGCGTCGAAGTCGGCCGGCGTCACGTGCGGCAGCTCCGCCAGCGCCATGCTCCAATCCCCGAAGGCCCGCTCGCTCTCCGAGGTCACGCGCAGCACCGTCACGTCGTCATGCCGCGTGTCGCACTGGATCGTCTCGAAGATGTCGTCCACCGCTTGCGGCGGCCCTTCGAGCACCTGCGCGAAGCGCCGATCGCTGTAGAGCAGCGCGCCGGTCACGCCGGCGCGCGCGTTGTTCCGCCGCGCCGCGCCGAGGATCTCCGCCAGCACGGCGCTCCGCCCCGCGAGCGCGGCGGGCACCGCCCGGCTGACATAAACCACGCGCCGGAACGCGCCTTGCTGCGCCATCATGCCGCCCCAACCTCCTGTGATGCATCGTCCAGACCCGCGATCAGCCGCGCGACCTCGCCCGCCGGCACCGGCCGGCTGAACAGGTAGCCCTGCGCGTCCGTGCAGCCATTCGCGCGCAGCTCCGCGAGCTGCCCTTCCGTCTCCACGCCTTCCGCCGTCGTGCGCAGGCCGAGTGAGGCGCCGAGGCCCGCCACGGCGCGCACGATCGCCGCGCTGTCCGGCTGCGTCGCGATGTCCGTCACGAAGCTGCGGTCTATCTTCACGCGGTCCAGCGGGAAGCTCCGCAGCTGCGTCAGCGACGAATACCCCGTCCCGAAATCGTCGAGCGAGACCCGCACGCCGAGCCTTCGCAGCTCCTCGCAGGTCGCGCGCGCCGTCGCGGTGTCGTGCAGCAGCGCCGTCTCGGTCACCTCCAGCTCCAGCCGCCCTGGCGCGAGCCCGCTGTCCGTCAGCGCCGCGCGCACCTGTCGCGCCAGGTCCCGCTTCGCGAGCTGTGCCGCGGCGACGTTGACCGAGACCGAGAGCGACGCATCCGGCCATCCCGCCGCTTCCCGGCAGGCCGTGCGCAGCACCCACTCGCCGATCGGCACGATCAGCCCGATCTCCTCCGCCAGCGGCACGAATTCGAAGGGCGGCACCATGCCGCGTTCCGGATGCCGCCAGCGCAGCAGCGCCTCGAACCCCGCGAGCCTGCTGCTGCCGATCTCCACCTGCGGCTGGTAATGCAGTTCGAACTGGCCGAGCGCGATCGCCGCGCGCAGCTCCGATTCGGTCCGGCGGCGCTGCTCCGCCCGCGCCCGCAGCACGGGGACGAAGCGCCGCGCATCCCCGCGCCCCTCCGCCTTCGCCTGATACAGCGCGAGGTCCGCGCAGCGCAGCAGCCCCTCGGCGTCCGCCGCGTCGGCCGGAAAGACCGCGATGCCGACGCTCGCGCCGATTACCACGCTGTGCCCCTCGATCAGGAAGGGCCGCCCCATCAACGCCACCAGCCGCTCCGCGAGGCCGGTCGCCGCCTCCGACGTCGAGTGCGGCAGCAGGATCGCGAACTCGTCCCCGCCGATCCGCCCCACCAGGTCCGGGCGCCGGATGCATCCGCGCAGGCGCTTGCCGACCGAGCGCAGCAGCGCGTCGCCCGCCAGGTGCCCGAGGGTGTCGTTCACCCCCTTGAACCGGTCGAGGTCGAGCGCCAGCAGCGCGAAGGGAAGGCCCGGCGTGTCGCGAACGCGGCGGTCCAGCGCGTCCAGCACGGCCCTGCGCCCGAGCACGCCCGTCAGTTCATCGAGGTCCGGGGCGGCCGGGCCGTCGTGCGGCTGGATGATGTGGTTCATGCGATGCTCCGGGACGGAGCATCCTACCGGAGCGTCAAGGCATGATGAATACGACTGATCACGGGTTCGTGAAAAATTACAACGTAAGCATAACAAGAAGCGGCCCGGGATCGCTCCCGGCCGCGCGCGTCACCCATCCGGCTTCGTGCCTGCCCCGCGGGCAAGTGGGCGGGACAGGGGAGGGCTCAGAACCCCTCGCGCTCCAGCCGCTTGCGCTCCACCTTGCGGGCGCGGCGCACGGCTTCCGCGGCCTCGCGGGCGCGGCGCTCGGACGGCTTCTCGTAATGGCGGCGGAGCTTCATCTCCCGGAACACGCCCTCGCGCTGGAGCTTCTTCTTCAGCGCCTTCAGGGCCTGGTCAATGTTGTTGTCGCGGACGACGACCTGCACGCGGATCAACCTCCTTGGGGTTGCGGGTTGCGGAAAACGCGCGAACGCCGGCGGGCGCCCCGGGTTGTCCCCGGCGCCCCCCGACGCAAGAGCGGAGCGTCTAGCACGCCATCCCGTTGCGGCGGAAGGCCTCGCTTGCGCGCCCGGCCGCACTACCTTCCCGGGTGAACCACCCGGACCGCTCCCATGGCCCTCCTCAAGATTGCCCGCATGGGCCACCCCGTCCTGCTCCGCCCGGCCGACCCCGTGCCGGACCCGACCGCGCCCGAGATCCGCCGCCTCGTCGCCGACATGGCCGAGACGATGGAGGATGCCGGCGGCATCGGCCTCGCCGCCCCCCAGGTACACATCCCCCTCCGCCTGTTCGTCTGGCGCGGCGGCGCCGGGAACGCCATCGCCCTCATCAACCCCGAGGTCGAGCCGGTCGGCGAGGACACCGAGGATGGCTGGGAAGGCTGCCTCTCCATCCCCGGCCTCCGCGGTTGCGTTCCCCGTGCCGCGCGGGTCCGCTTCCGCGGCGTGGACATCGAAGGCACGCCAGTGGAAGGCGAGGCCGCCGGCCTGACCGCCCGCGTGATCCAGCACGAGAACGACCACCTCGACGGCGTGCTCTACCTCATGCGGATGCCAGACCTCTCCCTGCTCGGCTTCACCGAGGAGTTGCAGCGCGCCGCCGCTGCCCGCGCCGCGGAGGGGACGGACAAGTGATCGAGCGCAGCGCCGAGCGCGACGAGGCGATCCGCGCCGCCCTGCCGCACGTGCCCGCCCTCGGCTGGACGGGGAACGCGCTGGGCGCCGGCCTCCGCGACCTCGGCCGCGATCCGCTGGAAGCTGAATGGCTCTTCCCCGCCGGCCCGGTCGAGGCGGTGGAAGCCTGGTGCGACCTCGCCGACCGCGACATGGAAGCCCAGGCCCGCGCCGAGTCGCTGCTCGACCTCCGCATCCCCGACCGCATCCGCCGCGTCGTCCTCATTCGCCTTGAAGCCGCCGAGCCGAATCGCGAGGCCGTCCGCCGCGGCCTCGCCCTCCAGTCGCTGCCTTGGAACCTCGCCTCCGCCGCGCGCACCGTCGCCCGCACCGCGGATTCGATGTGGGCCGCCGCCGGCGACACCTCCGCCAACCTGTCCTGGTACACCCGCCGCGCCACCCTCGCCGGCGTCTATGGCGCGACGCTCGCGTTCTGGCTGATGGACGAGGAACCCGGCTTCCCCGCTACCCGCGCCTTCCTCGACCGCCGCCTGAAGGACCTCGCCCGCCTGCAACGGCCGAAGCGTCCGGCGAAACGAACCGCCCGATCCCGCGTTGGCCCGCGGTGACAACGGAGGCGATGCGATGCGCGGAATCCTTCTGTGGCTGATCGGCATCCCGATCCCGATCATCATCCTGCTCTACCTGTTCGGCGTATTTTGAAGGCAATGCAGGCCGCAAAGTCTCTCGCGCGCGGAGGCCTGCTGCTGTAGTCCTGCCGCGCTCGGGCGTGCCTCGGGGCCGGGGGGCCTGCACGCCTCGAGGGGAGACGACCGCACATGCGACAGGGAACGCGCCGCGTGACCAGCTTCCGCCTTCTGATCGCCGGCCTCGCCGTTGCCGCCGCCGGCCCGGCGATCGCGCAATCCTGCGTGCAGCCGGCCGAGCGCGCGGGCTTCGAGGTTCGCGCCTTGCAGAGCCAGCTCATGGTCGCGGCGCTGCAATGCCAGCGTGACACCGACTACAACGCCTTCGTCCGCAAGTTCCAGCCCGACCTCGCCGCGTCCTACCGCAGCATGGAGGGGCATTTCCGCCGCACCGTCCGCGGCTCCCACCAGCGGGAGCTGGACGGGTTCATCACTCAGCTCGCCAATGCGCAGTCGCAGGACGGCATCCGTGCCGGCTCGCATTTCTGCCCGCTCGTCACCCCGCTCTTCGGCGCGGCCATGGCGCAATCGAACGCATCCGGCCTCGCCGAGCTCGCGGTGGACCGGAACATCCTGAACCCGCTGACGACGCCGACCTGCGCCGCCTCGGCGCCGGCCGCCGCGCCGTCCCGCAGTCCTTCGCGGCCGGCCGCGTCCAACCGTTCCGCGGCGGTCTCTCGCTGAGCGCCGCTTGAAGCGCTTCTGGGATCAGGCGGCGGCTGCCGAGGCCGAGGGGCGCTTCACCGTCACACTTGACGGCCGCCCCGTCCGCCTGCCCGGTGGCGCGCCGCTGACCGTCGCCGCCCGCCCCCTCGCCGAAGCCGTGGCGTCCGAGTGGGCGGCGGCCGGCGGCGCCAAGGGTGGCGACTTCTCCCACGACGACGTCCCGCTCACCCGCCTGATCGGCACCGCCGAGGAGCGCATCGCGCCCGACCCCGCCGCGACCGCCGGCGCGCTCGCGAAGTATGCCGAGACCGACCTGCTCTGCTACCGCGCCGACGACCCACGCCTCGCCGCGCGCCAAGCCGCCGAATGGGATCCCCTGCTGGCCTGGGCCGCCCAGGCGCTCGATGCCCCGCTGCGCACGACCGCCGGCGTGATGCCCGTCGCGCAGGACGCACGGCCGCTCTCCGCCCTCGCGCACGTCGTCGCCGCGCATCCGCCCATCGAGCTCGCCGCCCTCGGCATTGCCGTCCCCGCCCTCGGCTCCCTCGTGCTCGGCCTGGCCCTCGCCGCCGGGCGCCTGGACGCCGCCGGCGCGCACGCGCTGGCGACGCTCGACGAGCGGTTCCAGGAAGAGTTCTGGGGCCTCGACTCCGAAGCCGAAGCGCGCCGTCTCCGCGTCGCCGCCGAGGTCGCCCTCGCCGAACACCTGATCCGCCTGGCCCGGGCCTGATGGCGGCGCGCCGGCTCCGCATCGAGGGCCGCGTGCAGGGCGTCGGCTACCGCGAGTGGCTCATCCGCGAGGCGCAGCGCCTCGGCCTGCATGGCTGGGTCCGCAACCGCCGCGACGGCAGCGTGGAGGCGCTGATCGCCGGTGAGGAAGGCGCCGTCGGCGCGCTGCTCACCGCCGCCCGCCGGGGCCCCACGCTTGCCCGCGTGGACCGCATCGAGGAATCCTTCGCCGAAGACCCCCCCGACCCCGGCTTCCACCGCCTGCCCACCACCTGACGCCACCGGCCTGATGCCGTCGCGGCGGGTTTTCCTTGCCCCGTCACCCGTGCTGTCCTATATCAGAGGCCGTCAGCGGGTCTCGGCCCGCCGCGCCCGGCCGCGTGAGCGGGCCGAACCAGGTCCCGGACCAGGGCGCACGCGTTACCGGCGAATCCTCGCCGCCAGCTCCGACACCCAGGCGCTCCCCACCACGCGGGGCGCACCGCACCCACCGCCGGCGCATCAGACGCCGCGGCAAGCGGATTCGACTGCACTCCATGTCCCTCTTCACCGATCTTGGTCTCGACACCCGCCTCCTCCAGGCGCTTGCCGAGGAAGGCTACGAGACCCCCACCCCCATCCAGCGCGACGCCATCCCCGCGGCCCTCGACGGCCGCGACCTGCTCGGCATCGCGCAGACCGGCACCGGCAAGACGGCCGCCTTCGGCCTGCCGCTGCTGCATCGCCTGGCCAATGCCGGCGGCCGCCCGCCCCGCGGCGGCTGCCGCGCGCTGATCCTCTCGCCGACGCGGGAGCTGGCGTCGCAGATCGCCGACAGCCTGAAGGCCTATGGCCGCCACCTCGGCCTGTCGGTCGCCGTGGTGTTCGGCGGCGTCGGCTACGGCCCGCAGCGCCAGGCCCTCGCCCGCGGCCTCGACATCCTCGTCGCGACCCCCGGCCGCCTGCAGGACCACCTCGACCAGGGCACCGCGCGCCTCGACCGCGTGGAGGTGCTGGTGCTGGATGAGGCCGACCAGATGCTCGACAAGGGCTTCTGGCCGGCCATCCGCCGCATGCTGCCGGTGCTGCCGAAGGCCCGGCAGACGATGTTCTTCTCCGCCACCATGCCGAACGAGGTCGCGAAGCTCTCCACCGAGATCCTGCGCGACCCCGTCCGCGTCGAGGTCACGCCCGTCGCCACCACCGCGGAGCGCGTGGAGCAGCGGCTGATCTTCGTCGAGGGCGGCGGCAAGCGCGGCATCCTGTCCGAATTGCTGCGCGGCGCCGGCGTCGGCCGCGCGCTCGTCTTCGCGCGCACCAAGCACGGCGCCGACAAGGTGGTGAAGAACCTTGCCGCCGACGGCATCGGCGCGAACGCGATCCACGGCAACAAGGGCCAGGGCCAGCGCGAGCGCGCCCTGCACGAGTTCCGCACCGGCCGCGCGCCCGTCCTCGTGGCCACCGACATCGCCGCCCGCGGCATTGACGTGGACGGCGTGACGCACGTGATCCAGCACGACATGCCCGACACGCCCGAGGCCTATGTCCACCGCATCGGCCGCACCGCGCGGGCCGGTGCGAGCGGCATCGCCATCGCGCTCTGCAGCCCGGACGAGCGGGAGAAGCTGTGGGCGGTGGAGAAGCTGATCCGCCAGGAGATCCCCCGCGAGGACCGCCGCCAGGACGTGAGCGCGCCGATGCACCGCACGGCCGGCCGGCCGGATGCGGTGAAGGCTGCGCCTGGTAGTCGCGGCCGCCCGCAAGGTCAGCGCCGCCCGCAGGCCCAGCACGCCCCGCGCCGTGATGCATCCCGCGGCGGAGCCGCACCTGCACCGCGCGGCGCAGCCGCGCCTGCACCGCGCGGCGGTGACGCCCCGCGCCCGGCACAACCGCGCGGCGGAGACGCCCCGATCCGCCGCCCCGCGGCGCCGGGCACCAAGGACCGCGCCTGGCGCGACGCCGACTTCCGCGACGGCACCGCCCCCGCCTTCCTCCAACGCCGCTGACGCCCTTCTCCCTCCCCGCACCTCGTGCTCCCTCCCCCGCACTTGCGGGGGAGGGCCGGGGTGGGGGAAACCCGCTTCCCAACCTCACTCTCACCCCCCATGCGCGAAACCGTCCTGATGCGCGGCGAGCACGACACCGTCGTCATCGTCACGACCATCACCGGCACCGAGGTCCTCGACACCGACGACGACCTTCTCGAAACCCACCCCGACGACCAGCACGAGGCCATCCTCGCCCGCTACCTCGCCGCCGGCTGGGAGATCGAGGAGGACGGGCCCTGACCCCCCTATGACCTACGACGTGCTCAAGCTGCTCCACCTGCTCGGCCTGGTGCTGCTGCTCGGCAACGTCACCGTGACCTCGGTGTGGAAGCTCTACGCCGACGCGACGCGCGACCCGCGCGTGATCGCCTTCGCGCAGCGCCTGGTCACCGTCACCGACTGGTTCTTCACCTTCTGGGGAATCGTGCTGCTGGTCGTCGGCGGCTACGGCGCGGCCTGGGTCGCCGGCATGGACGTGCTGCGCGACGACTGGATCGTCTGGTCGGAGGCGCTCTTCGCCCTCGCCGGCGTGCTGTGGCTCTGCGTGCTGGTGCCGATCCAGATGAGGCAGTCCCGCCTGGCCCGCACCTTCGCCCCGGGCCGCCCAATTCCGCCCGAATATTGGCGCCTCGGCCGCGCCTGGATCGCCTGCGGCCTGCTCGCCACCGTGCCGCTCGTGGCGGCAACCTGGGTCATGCTGCGGAAGGGGTGGTGAGGCGCTTAAGCATTTGAGTGATACATCCGCGTAGAGCCAAAGAAATCTATCGCTACAACAACCGGCCTTGTTCCGGCACGCGCAATCCATGCTCGGCAAGTACGACATTCGGGATTGGCAGCCGTTCCAGGTTGCGTGGCTCTACTTTCAAAGCTCCACCACCATAGCTCTTCGCAACGCGGTGCAGATTCGCCAGCGTGCGCGGGTCGTTCAGCACTGTGATGGCTGCACCACGATCCACGACTGTCGTGTGTGCGGGATACAAGCAAAGGAACCCTGTAAGTGGCACTGCACCGGCCTCATTGGAGATGAAGCGACAGGTCCGCCTGCCGAGATAAGAGAAGAGCCAAGGAGGAGGCCGCCGCGTCTCCATGCGGTACCAGGGCTTGCGCTGAGCGATAAGCGGGCGTTTCGGGAGACCGCGACGCTCGCCCAAAGTCAAATATGCCTGAACTTCCGGCGGCAATGAACCTCTCTCCTCCCGCCCCAACGAGAGCAGGTAGGTTGGCCTCCCGCGCTGATCGAGCGCGTCCAGATGACCGCTCGTGAGGATCGGCCCGTCGGTGTGGTCGCGTGTGCGCCCAATAGCACGCAGAAAAACCTTGTCCGGAATGCGGAGCTCATTCTTCTGCTGAGAAGTCATGAAGAAGAATTCGTTGTCTCCCGTCGCGACACCGCGAATCACCTTGAACAGCTCGCCGAGGAGGGTTGTCTTGCCCTCCGTATCGCGCCGCGGAGGGCGCGTAAGCCCGGTCGCAAGTGCTTCGTCCGTATCGCGCTCGACCGCCTCCAACCCCGGTTGTTCGACTGCAGGCAGGCCACGAGACATCCAATCCTTAAGTGCTACTGTCCGCGGTTGCACCACGCGCGCCCATCGGAGCGTCGCCGCCGGCCGGCTACTACTCAGCATCAGTATGACAGGATTGGTGTCCACGCCGGGGAAGGGCGTCGCATCAGGGGCGAAGGTGACAACACCATCAATCCTGTGCGTGCGTCCGATCCAATCCCAGAGAGCAGGAGCGAAGCGGCCTTCGCAGATATCCGCCGGGACGATGAAGGCAAGGCGACCACCTTCCTGTAGCAAAGTGAGTGATTTAAGAAGAAAGAACACGTGCAATCCTGCACGCCCGTCGAGTTCTTTGCCGACAACCCGCCTGCCGAACTCGCGTAACATGGCTTTATACTCCGGTGTGAATCGGTGATGACGCATGTAGGGGGGGTTGCCCACCACCGCTCGGAAGCGCTGGTCGAAGGACACGGTCATAAAGTCCGCGATAATAATATTGCTAAGGTCGCTCTGCAGCAGCCCGTTCCCCAACGCCTGGCCAAGCGCGTCGCTATCGAGTTCAGTGCCCATCAAACTTAGCTGGCGGCCGTCTCTCGAAGCCTGCCGCTTTGCTGCCGTGAAGAAGGCCCCTGTGCCAACACCTGGATCAAAGAGATGGTCACTTCCGGCCGCAGCCCAGGCCACCATTGCGTCCGCGACCCAGTCGGGCGTCCAGAACTGTCCTTTCTCGCGCAGCTTCTCGCGCGCTGCCCCCGCACGCGGCAGAGACGCGTGGACGCTGCCATCCATCATCGCGACTGGCTTCGCTTCGGCAGTTCAGACAGCATGCTCAACACGTTGTTGTTCAGCTGAAGCCTCCCGCCCTCAAAAGCAACATAGGGTAGGACGTGCCCGTTCTTGTCGACAATAGCTTCAGCCCGTAACCGCGGTTCCTCAACCGAAACACCGAGTGCGTAAGCGTATTGGTAATAGATCTTATAAATGTACTTCGTCGTTGTCGCACCGCCGGGGGCCTGAAACGTCTGTGGCGTCCTCGCGATCATCCCTGTGCGAAATAGGTCCTGAGCATCGTTGAAAGCGATGCCGAACGCCTGGTCGAAGAACACATGCCACACGTGGATCGGCGCGCCGTGATTCGCCTCCCACGAATCGAGCCTTCCTACGTCCTCGTCCTTAACAATGATTGTCGGCAACACGGCGTTTTTCGGGAACCCCGGTTTGCCTTGTGCAATGCGCTTGGTATCGAGCGCCTTGCCCCAGCTTGGCATGCGCGCCGCGTGCCAAAGGCTGTTCTCACATTCTATTGCCACTACAGCCCGATCGAGGATGGCTTGAACGCGGCGATCCGCGGCTGGGGTGAACGGCACGACCTGGTCGCCGCCTATCTCCAAAACGAGGCGCTCCACTGCTTCCCTGTCTCTCGCGCGGAACACGAGAAGGTCAGGACGCTTCTCGCCAGCCATGCCAGCCGCTTCGAGCTTCTCAAAATACAGCTCGACACCGCGGGGATCCTCGGGAGCGACCCCGCTCGGCCCGTATGCTAGCGCGAAGAAGGACTGTGTGGCGTTCACCGCTTCAATCAACCGCTTTTCGCTCCAGACACCCTGCGACCATCGCATGAGAAAGTCGCTTCCTCGCAGCATTCGAGGGTTAAGCCAGAACTCGGCCCAGGGCAGTACAGTCAGCGGTCCTGCGCGAAGCTCAATTTCTTCAGCCGGAACGAGCAACGCGGTCTCATAGGCATGCATCACTGGCTATGGTTTCTCCACGCCGATTCGCGATCATCATCGCATGGGTTCCAAGTTCGGTGCGAGACAAGACGCGCAGACCGGCAAACTGGTCGAGCTTGCCTTGCTCGTTCAGATCGCAGGACAGCAATACGGGGATAGGCGTTACGCCCTACCCCGACCGTTGCCCACCCGTCATAAGCCTCTTCATGCACGCGCGAAGCCCGCCTTCACGGCGTCGCCCCGCTCGCCCGCACCACCGGCGCCCAGCGCGCCGCCTCCGCGGCCACGAAGCGCCCGATCTCCTCCGGCGCCGGATCGCCAAGCGCGACCAGGCCCAGCGCGTCGAAGCGCTCCCGGATGGCGGGGTCGGCCACCGCCGTCGCGACCGCCGCCCGCAGCCGCGCCACGATCTCCGCCGGCATACCCGCCGGGCCCGCCAGCAGGAACCAGTTGCTCGCCACGCTGCCGGAGAACCCGGCCTCCACCACCGTCGGCACGTCCGGCAGCGCCGGGACGCGCCGCTCCGACGTGACCGCCAACCCGCGCAGCGTGCCGCCGCGAACGCTGCCGGCATGCGCGCCCATGGTGTTCCAGAGGCTGTTCACGCTGCCGCCGAGCACCGCGCCCTCGGCTTCCGGCGCGCCGCGGAAGGGGATGTGCAGCAGCTCCGCCCGCGCCTCCGTCTGCCACAGCACGCCCGCCAGGTGCCCGACCGAGCCGACGCCGGATGAGGCGAAACTGACCGAATCCCGCGCGCGCCGGGCCGCGGTGGCGTAGTCGGCGAGGGTCTGCATCGGGCTGTTCGCCGCGACGGCGCAGAGCAGTGGCGCGCCGCCGAACATGCTGATCCAGGTGAAGGCGCGCATCGGGTCGTAGGCGAGGTTCGGGATCAGCGTCGGCGCCACCGCGAGGGGCCCGGTGTTGGTGATCAGCAGCGTATGCCCGTCCGGCCGCTCCGCCGCTGCGGCCGCACTGCCCACCGCGCCGCCGGCGCCCGGCCGGCTGTCCACGACGAGGGGCTGGCCCAGCAGCCGTTCCATGTGCGGCGAGAGCACCCGCAGGATCACGTCGGTGGTCCCGCCCGGCGAGTAGGGGTTGATCGCCCGGATCGGCCGCGCCGGCCAGCCCTGCGCCGAGGCGAGACCCGGCGCTGCAAGGGCAGGGGAGGCGAGGAGAAGGCTGCGGCGTCGCATCTCTGCTGATCCTTTCGGCAAACCTGCCCGCCGGGGCAGGGCGCGTGGGCAGGGGACGCGGAGAGAGCAGCAACGATCATGCCATGTCGCGGGCGCCTCACGCGATCAGGAAGTCGCTCCCCAGCGCTGCCACCGTCCGCCCGTCGAAGGTCACCAGCGGCACCCAGCGGTCCCCACCGCCATTCGTGTCCACCGACAGCAGCACCCCCGTCGCGGTTTCCGTCAGCCTTGCATGCCCGCTCGCCGAGAGCTGCGCCCAGTTGGTTCCGGCACCTGCGGCGAACAGCTTGTCCAGATCCACCCGGTCCCCGGCCGCGGCGTCGAAGTCGGTGATGCGGTCGCCGCGGTCGAGGATGGAGAGATAGACGAAGCGGTCCGCCCCGGCGCCGCCCACCATCACGTCGGCGCCCGGCCCGCCGAGCAGCAGGTCGTTCCCGTCGCCGCCGTTCAACCGGTCCCGCCCGCTGCCGCCGAGGAGCGTGTCCGCGCCGGTGCTGCCCACCAGGTTGTCGTTGCCGACGCCGCCGAACAGCCAGTCATTGCCCGCGCGGCCGTTCAGCACATCCGCGCCGTCGCCGCCGGTCTGCGTGTCGCCCCCGGCAGTGCCCAGCAGCGTCGCCGCCCCGGCCGCCGCCGCATCGAGGTTCAGGTCCAGCTTCGCGTTCGCCGCCCCGAGCGTGACGCCCCGTGTCACCGGCGCCGCCAGCGCGCCGCCTGAAAACGTCACCTCGTAGCTGCCGGCCGCGAGCGCCGTCTGCCACCCGCCCGCCGCCCCGGTGGCGGTCGTCGTCAACGCGCCGGTCGCCATGTCGCGGATGGAGAGCGCCAGGCCGCCGAGGCCCTCGCCGGGATCGTAGAAGGCATCGCCATCGGCGTCGTCGAAGGCGACGCCGAGCAGGAAGGTCGCGGTGCCCGACCGCGCGAAGTTCTCGGTCAGCGTCGAGCTGGTCAGCACCTGCGGCCAGGGATAATCGCCCTCGGCCAGGCCGAAGCCGGCTTCCTTGAAGCCGTCGCCTAGCAGGTTCTGCCGGTGGCCGGTGGTGCTGCGGAAGAGCTGTTCGTGCAGCAGCGCCGCGGTGCCGGCCGAGAGCGCGCCGGTGCGCATCGCGATGTTCTCGCCCCAGGTCCACGAACCGGTGAAGACGTAGCCCGCCGCGGCCATCCGGTCGCCGGGATTCGAACCGCCGGCGCCGGTGTGGGAGAACACGTCGTTCGCCAGCATCCACGCCGAATGCCCGCGCGCCGCTTCGAGCAGATCCGCGTTCATCGCCAGCGGCGCCTTCGGTGCCGCCGAGATCGTGCCGGGCGCCAGGCCCTGGTTCAGGTCGCTCATCCCGAGCCGCGCCGCCTCGGCCACGGGATTGGCCCGCGCGCGGTTGACCAGTTCCAGGACGTACTGCTCGAACGCCGTCGGCTCCGTCATCTTACCCCCCATTCTGACAACTCAGGGGTAGCGCGGCGGGGGCTCGTTGCGCAGCCGCGCCGCACCTATTCGAACACTTCCTCCCACGCCGCCATCAGGGCCGCGTCGGCCTCCTCCATCGTGGCCGGCACACCCAGCCGGTGGAGGCTGGTGACGCCGTGCTCCGCGACGCCGCAGGGCACGATGCCGCCGAAATGCGAGAGGTCCGGGTCCACGTTCAGCGCGACCCCATGCCAGCTCACCCAGCGCGTGACCCGCACGCCGATCGCGCCGATCTTGTCCTCGGTGCCCCGGGCGCGGTCGGCCACCCAGATGCCGACGCGGCCGGGCCGCCGCTCGCCGCGGATGTTGAAGCGGTCGAGCGCGCGGATCAGCCACTCCTCCAGCCCCTCGACATAGGCGCGCACGTCCCGCGCCTTCACCGACCCATGCGGCCGCGTGAGGTCCAGCATCACGTAGCCCGTGCGCTGCCCCGGCCCGTGATAGGTCCACTGCCCCCCGCGCCCCGTCGCGATCGCGGGGAAGCGCCGGTCCAGCAGGTCCTCGGGCTTGGCGGAGGTGCCCGCCGTGTAGGTCGGCGGATGCTCGACGAGCCAGACCAGCTCCTCGGCCGTGCCATGCCGGATGCCGGCGACCCGCGCCTCCATCGCGGCGACCGCCCCGGCATAGGGGGTGAGGCCGGGTTCGACGGTCCAGGCGGGAGAGCGTGTTGTCGTGGCGAGGGTCATCGGCTATACGCCCCGCCTCTACCCGGTCTGCGGTCGTGGCGGAATGGTAGACGCGCCAGCTTGAGGTGCTGGTGGGGGCAACCCCGTGGAAGTTCGAATCTTCTCGACCGCATAACCTGCCGGGCTATCCAGTGAGGGGATCGCTTGAACGTCTCCCTGCCGCCCGACCTGGAACGTCTCGTTGATCAGCGCGTCCGTGATGGTGATTTCGCGTCGGCCAGCGACATGGTCAGTGAGGGGCTGCGGCTGCTTCTGGCCCGCGAGACGGACCGCCATGCGCGCCTGGCCGAGCTCGACGCGGCCATCGCGCTTGGGGAGGAGCAGGCGGCGCGCGGGGAGCTGCTGGATGCCGAGGGTTCACGTGCCCGGGTCGAGGCTGCTCTCGCCGCGCGAGGAATAGGCCTGCGCGGGGCGTGACGCCTGCGCCCTACGTTCTCACGCCCGCGGCCGAAGCGGATCTCGCGGACGCCGCGGCCTGGCTCGGGCGGCACGACGATGCGGCGGCCGGGCGCTTCCTGGACGACGCCTACCGAACTCTTGCCTTGATCGGGCGGCGGCCGCGCATCGGCCATCCCCGCAGGGACCTCACGGCTCGCGACGTCCTGTTCTGGCCGCTCCGTCGCCGCTACCTCGTCATCTACGCCGCGACGGTGCCGCCGCGCATCCTGCGTGTCATCAGCGGCTGGCGCGACGTGGCCGAACTGCTCCGCGGCGAGGCCGACATGGACCCGCCGTAGCGTATCCGCGCAGCCTCGCGCTACAAACCCCCATGGACGACGATTTCCGCAAGGCCGCCCTCGACTACCACCGCCTCCCGCGTCCCGGGAAACTCAGCGTCGAACCCACCAAGCGCATGGCGACCCAGCGCGACCTTGCACTCGCCTACTCCCCCGGCGTCGCCGCCGCCTGCGAGGAGATCGCGCGCGATCCCGATGCCGCCTGGGACTACACCGCCCGCGGCAACCTCGTCGCCGTCATCTCCAACGGCACCGCCGTGCTCGGCCTCGGCGCCATCGGTGCGCTCGCCGGCAAGCCGGTGATGGAGGGGAAGGCCGTCCTCTTCAAGAAATTCGCGGGCATAGACAGCATTGACCTGGAAGTGGAGGAGCGCGACCCCGATCGCTTCGTCGAGGCCGTCGCCGCCCTCGAACCCTCCTTCGGCGCCATCAACCTCGAGGACATCAAGGCGCCCGAGTGCTTCGCGATCGAGCGCGCGCTGCGCGCCCGCATGAAGATCCCCGTATTCCACGACGACCAGCACGGCACCGCCATCATCGTCGCCGCCGCCGTACGCAACGGCCTGCTGCTGCAGGGCAAGCGGATCGAGGATGTGCGCGTGGTCAACACCGGCGGCGGCGCCGCGGCGATCGCCTGCCTCGACCTGCTGGTGACGATGGGGCTCAGGCGCGAGAACGTCACGATCTGCGACATTGCCGGCGTGGTCTGGAAGGGCCGCCCCGACACCGACCCGTTCAAGGCCGCCTACGCGCAGGAAACGAGCGCGCGGAAGCTGGAAGACGTGCTGGAGGGCGCCGACATCTTCCTTGGCCTGTCGGCGCCGCGCGTCCTCAAGCCCGAATGGCTCTCCAGGCTCGCGCCGAAGCCGCTGGTCCTGGCGCTCGCGAATCCCGAGCCGGAAATCCTGCCCGAGGCCGTGCGCGCCGCGCGGCCGGACGCGATCGTGGCCACCGGGCGCAGCGACTACCCGAACCAGGTCAACAACGTCCTCTGCTTCCCCTTCATCTTCCGCGGCGCGCTGGATGCCGGCGCGACCACGATCAACGAGGCGATGAAGGTCGCGGCTGCCGATGCGATCGCGGCACTCGCCCGGATGGAAGCCAGCGAGGTCGTCGCCGCGGCCTATGGCGGCCAGGCGCCGGTCTTCGGCACGGACTACATCATCCCCAAGCCCTTCGACCCACGCCTGATCCTGGAGATCGCGCCGGCGGTGGCGAAGGCCGCGGCCGAGTCCGGCGTCGCCCGCCGCCCCGTCGAGGACCTGCCGAGATACCGGCGGGAGCTGGAGCGCTTCGTCTTCCGCTCCGGCAACCTCATGCGCCCGGTCTTCGAGGTGGCGCGACGCGACGCCGCCCGCGTTGTCTTCGCCGAGGGCGAGGATGAACGCACGCTGCGCGCCGTGCAGACCGTGCTGGACGAGGGCCTGGCCGAGCCGATCCTGATCGGCCGCCGCGATGTCATCGGCGCGCGCGCCGCCGCGATGGGCCTGCGCATGGATTTCTCGCAATCCGTGCGCGTGCTCGACCCGGTGGCGGATACGGAGGTGTTCGGCAGGCTCGTGCCGCTCTACCAGCAGAAGGTCGGCCGCCGCGGCGTGCCGCCCGATGCGGCGGCGCGGCGCGTCGGCAACCGCCCGACGGTCGCGGCTGCGCTGCTGCTGGAATCGGGCCAGGCCGATGCTTGCCTCTGCGGCGGCACCGGCGACTGGCTGAGCCACTGGCACCACGCCTTCGACGTGATCGGCAGGCAGCCCGAGGTCGCGCGGGTCTATGCGCTCTCCGCCCTGATCCTGCCGACCGGGCACCTGTTCTTCGTGGACACGCACCTGACGGTGGACCCCAGCCCGGAGCAGATCGCCGACATGACCTGCCTGGCCGCCGAGGGCATCCGTGCCTTCGGGATCGTGCCGAAGGCCGCGCTGCTGTCGCACTCCTCCTTCGGCGCGTCGAATGCGCCCTCCGCCCAGAAGATGCGTCGCGCCCTGAAGCTGCTGCGCGCCCGCGCGCCGGATTTCGAGGTGGACGGCGAGATGCACGCCGACGCCGCCCTCGTCCCCGCCATCCGCGACCGCGCCGTGCCGGACAGCCCGCTGACGGATGCCGCGAACCTGCTCGTGATGCCCGACCTGGATTCCGCCAACATCGCCTTCAACCTCCTGAAGGCCGCGGCGGAAGGCCTGCAGGTCGGCCCGATCCTGCTCGGCATGGCGAAGCCGATCCACGTGCTGGTGCCGAGCGTAACGGCGCGGGGCATCGTGAACATGACGGCGCTGGCCGCGGCGCAGGCGAACGGGTTGCGGGCGGGGGGCTGACGGCGGCGCGGCGCGGAACCACATCCCCCGCATGACCAATCTGCCCGACCGTAAGGGCAACCCCGCCGTCGCGGCCTTTCTCGACAAGGTCGCAGCCATGCCGGCCGTGCGGCCGGCCTCCGGCAAGCCCGGCCGGCTGCTCTTCGCGGTTGATGCCACCGCCTCCCGCCAGCCGACCTGGGACCGGGCCTGCCAGCTCCAGGGCGAGATGTTCCTGGCCGTGCGCGACGTGGGCGGGCTGGCCGTCTCCCTCGCCTACTACCGCGGCTTCCATGAATTTGCGGCGACGCCGTTCCTGACCAATGCGGAGGACCTGGCTCGGCGCATGTCCGGCGTCACCTGCCTCGGCGGGCAGACGCAGATCCTGCGCACGCTGAAGCACGCTGCGAGCGAGAGCGCGCGGGAGAAGGTCAACGCCATCATCTTCATCGGCGACGCGATCGAGGAGGATTTGGACCCGATCTGCCATGTCGCCGGCGAGCTCGGCCTGCGCGGCACGCCCGTCTTCTGCTTCCAGGAGGGCCGCAGCCCGGTGGCGGAGAACGCCTTCCGCCAGGTCGCGAAGCTGTCGGGCGGCGCCTGGGCGCCCTTCGACGCCGCGAGCGCCGAGACGCTGCGCGACCTGCTGCGCGCCGTCGCGGTCTTCGCGGCGGGCGGGCGGCGGGCGCTGGCGCGGCTGACCTCGAATTCCGCCGTCCGCATCGCCGGACAATTGCCGGCGCCGCGGAGCGGCTGAGGCGTGACCTGGATCATCGTCGGGCTCATCGCGCTCGTCGCCGTGCTCGGCCTGCTGCGCGCCTTCGCCGATGCGAAGCCGGGACAGGTTAAGACGGCCTTCGCCTGGGGCGCGGGGCTGCTCGGCGTGGTGCTGATGGCGGCGCTCCTGTTCTCCGGCCGCGGCGGGCAGGCGCTCTGGGCCATGGCGCTGTTCGGGCCGGCGATCTGGCGCTGGTGGAAGGGGTGGCGCGCCGCGCGCACCTTCTCGCGCGGCGGCGAAGCCGGCCCGGGCGGCGGCAGCGACGTGGAGACGGCGTGGCTAGCCATGACGCTCGACCACGACACCGGCCGGATGAGCGGCCGCGTGAAGGCCGGGCCGCTCGCCGGCCGGGAGCTGGCGGATTTGGACCTGCCGATGCTGGTCGGGTTGCTGGCCGAAGTCGCCGTGGCCGACCCGGAGGGCGTCCCCCTGCTCGAAGCCTGGCTCGACCGCGCCCATCCCGAGTGGCGTGAGGCGGCCCCGCCGCCGCCCCGCGACGCAGGCGGCCGCATGACGCGCGCCGAAGCGCTCTCAGTGCTCGGCTTGGCCGAAAGTGCAACGGAAGCGGAGATCCGCGCCGCGCACCGCCGGCTCATGCGCACCGCCCACCCGGATTCCGGCGGCTCCGACTGGCTTGCCGCAAGGTTGAACGAGGCGCGCGACATCCTCCTCGGCTGAGGAACGGGCCGCCGGTGGACGCCTTCCGGCGTCCGTGGCATCCCTGCCGCGCAGAGCCCAGGGGAACGATCGCCAGTGCCGAAGCCGCTCCGGAAAGCCGTGCTGCCCGTCGCCGGGCTCGGCACCCGCTTCCTGCCCGCCACGAAGCAGATGCCGAAGGAAATGCTGCCCGTGGTGGACAAGCCGCTGATCCAGTACGCGGTGGAGGAAGCGCGCGCGGCCGGCATCGAACAGTTCTGCTTCGTCACCGGGCGCGGCAAGACGATGCTGGTGGACCAGTTCGACGTCGCCTACGAGCTGGAACGCACCCTGACGGAGCGCGGGAAGGCGAAGGAGCTGGCGATGCTCCAGGCGCAGTCGCTGGACCCCGGCGCCATCGTCTCCACGCGCCAGCAGGTGCCGCTCGGACTCGGTCATGCGGTGTGGTGCGCGCGCGCCTTCGTGGGCGATGAGCCCTTCGCGGTGATGCTGCCGGACGACCTGATGCTGTGCGACGTCTCCTGCATGAAGCAGCTCGCCGATGCGTATGCCGCGACCGGCGGCAACGTCGTCGCCGTCGAGGAGGTGCCGCGCGAGCACGTCTCCCGCTACGGCGTGATCGCGCCGGGCGCGACGCGGGGCAACCTCGTCGAGGTCACCGGCCTCGTCGAGAAGCCGCCCGTCGAGAAGGCGCCGTCCAACCTGACGGTGATCGGCCGCTACGTGCTGATGCCGGAGGTGATCGGCCATCTCTCCCGCTTCGAGAAGGGTGCCGGCGGGGAGATCCAGCTCACCGACAGCATGGCCAAGCTGATCGGCGCGCAGCCCTTCCACGGCGTGCGCTACGAAGGCCGGCGCTTCGATTGCGGCGACAAGGCCGGCTACCTGGAGGCGCAGGTCGCCTTCGCGCTGGCGCGCGACGACATGGCGCCCGCGATGCGGACCATACTGACGAAATACGCCTGAGGGGGACGACGCGATGACCGCCTTCCATCACGAATTCGATCCCACCTCGCTCCGCGAATACGACATCCGCGGCATCGTCGGGCAGACGCTGCGGCCGGAGGACGCCTTCGCGATCGGGCGCTGCTTCGGCTCGATCGTGTCGCGCGGCGGTGGCAAGCGCGCGGCGGTGGGGTACGATGGACGCCTCTCCTCGCCGGAGATGGAGGCGCAGCTCGTCGCGGGCCTGCGGGCCTGCGGGCTGGAGGTGCTGCGGATCGGCTGCGGGCCGACGCCGATGCTCTACTACGCCTCCTACGCGCTGGAGGCCGACGGCGCGGTGATGGTGACGGGCAGCCACAACCCGCCGAACTACAACGGCTTCAAGATGATGCTCGGCAAGAAGCCGTTCTTCGGCGCGCAGATCCAGGAGATCGGCCGCATGGCCCGCGCCGGCGACGTGGTGCCGTCCTCGGTCGGCACCGACCGCCAGGTGGACGTGTCGGAGCAGTATGTCGCGCGCGTGATGCAGGATTGGGATGGCGGCGACCGCGGGCTGAAGGTGGTGTGGGACCCCGGCAACGGCTCCTCCGCCGAGATCGTCAAGCGCATCACCGCGCGCCTGCCCGGCACGCACTACGTCATCAACGGCACGATTGACGGCACCTTTCCGGCCCATCACCCGGACCCGACCGTTGCGAAGAACCTGGAGCAGATCATCGCCGAGGTCGCGCGCAACGGCGCTGACCTCGGCATCGCCTTCGACGGCGACGGCGACCGCATCGGCGTGGTGGACGACGAGGGCCATATCCTGTTCGGCGACCAGCTCCTCGTCGTGCTGGCGCGCGACGTGCTCAAGGCGAAGCCGGGCAGCACGATCATCGCCGACGTGAAGGCGAGCCAAGTGCTGTTCGACGAGGTCGCGAAGGCCGGCGGGACGCCGCTGATGTGGAAGACCGGACATTCGCTCATCAAGGCGAAGATGGCGGAGACCGGCAGCCCGCTGGCCGGCGAGATGTCGGGCCACATCTTCTTCGCCGACAAGTGGTACGGCTTCGACGATGCGCCCTATTCCGCCGTTCGGCTGCTCGGCATCGTCGCGCGGATGGAGGGCAGGCTCTCCGCCGTGCGCGCCGCGCTGCCGCAGGTGATCAACACGCCGGAGCTGCGCTTCGACTGCCCGGATACCCGCAAGTTCCAGGTGGTGCAGGAGGTGAAGGACCGCCTGGCCGCCGAGGGCGCGAAGGTGCAGGACGTGGACGGCGTGCGCGTGCTGACCGACGATGGCTGGTGGCTGCTCCGCGCTTCCAACACGCAGGCCGTGCTGGTGGCGCGCGCGGAGGCGACGAGCGAGGCGGGGCTGGATCGCCTGAAAGCCGGAATCGCGAAGCAGGTGGAGGCGTCGGGGCTGGCAGCGCCTGATTTTTCCGGGGCGAATGCCGGTCATTGAGGCGTCCCGGCGCATGAGGGACCACTCCGGGCATTATCGCCAACACGGGCACTGACGATCTGCCCGATCATGTGGTTGAATCTTGCCCGGGAACGCGCGCTCCACGCGAGAATGTGAGCGACGCGAAACTGTGTGTCGGGATAGAGGTTTACGTGTCTCGCGATGTGGTGAGTGCAGGGGAGGCGCCGGTAATGGCAAGCAAGGCACGCAGGGTCCTGGTCGTCGAAGATGAGGCCCTGGTGGCGATGCTGGTCGAGGACGCATTGCTCGATGCCGGCTTCAACGTCATGGGCCCGGCCGCGACCGTCGAGGAAGCCATGGCGCTGCTGGCGCAGGAACGCCCGGATGCCGTCGTGCTGGACCTGAACCTCGCGGGCGAGACTTCCACGCCGGTGGCCGACGTGCTCGCGCAGCGTGGCATCCCCTACGTAATCGCGACGGGCTACGGCGCGTCGGGCCTGCCGGCCGGACACCAGGAGGCGATGGTGCTGGCGAAGCCGTACGATCCGGCGGAACTGACCTCCATGCTCGGCCGGCTCTGCCGCCAGGCCGCCTAGCTCCAGGCGGCTTCCAGCGCGGAAAGGCGCGCGGGCAGGTCGTCCTCGCGCATCGCCGTCGCCGCAATCACGCCGGCGCCGACACGCCGCCCGGCCCGGTCACCGAGTGCGACGCCGTCTCCCGAATCCAGATCCACTGCGAGGCCGAAGGCGCCGCTGCGTGCTTCCAGCACGACGGAGATGCGCTGCTGCGCGTGAAGATGCACGCACCGCCACGGCTCCGGCGCATCGCCGCGCGTGCGCAGGCGCAGCGCGAGGTCGCCGGGCGGGCCGCGCAGCTCCAGCACCGCACGCAACGGCGTGCCGGCGGGTGCGTCGAGGGGAAGCAGCAGCGTGGCGATCCCGTCGCGCGTCCAGCAGCCCCAAGCCTCCTGCCACCACCAGCCCAGCCCCTCGCGCACCGCCTCGCCCCAGGCTGCGGCCGCCGAGGGCGGTGGCGGCGCCGCGCCGAGCGCGAGGCGACTGCCGGCGGGGAAGGGCGGGCGGGTCGGACTCGCGGGCGGATTGGCCAGTCGCGCGAGCACATCATTCGCCGCGTCCCGCCACGGCCGCGCGGCGGCGGCGCGGTCCACGCGCGACTCCAGGCCGGCGCGATGCGCCGGGTCGGTAATGAGACGGTGCAGCGTCGCCACGAGCGCGGCGCGGTCGCCGGGCGGGAAGAACACCGCGCCGGGCGCACCGGATTCCAGCAGGCCGCTATGCGCCGGCGCGACGCAGAGCTTGCCGCGCGCGAGACTCTCGCTGATCGGCAGGCCCCAGCCTTCGTGGAAGGAGTTGTACACCGTGAACAGGCAGCGTGCCGTCAGCTCCGCCACCTCCGCGTCCTGGACGCCGGTGCGGAGTTCCACCACCCGCCGCAGCAGCGGGGAGCGCTCCCGCAGGCCGAGTGCGGCTTCGGCGGCCCAGCCGGCGCGGCCGATGCAGACCAGGCGCGGGATTTCGGGCAGCTGTGCGGCGAGGTCGAGCCAGGCCTGGAATACCATCAGGTGATTCTTGCGGCTCTCGATCGTGGCGACGAAGAGCACGAAGGGCTCGTCGGGGGCTGTCGTGGGCGGCGCGGTGAGGCTGGCCGGCGGCTCGCCGGTCAGCGGGATCACGCTGCACGCGGCGTCGAAGCCGAGCGGGGCGGCGTAGCGGGCGACGTCGGCGGCGGTGGCGCGCGAATTGGCGAAGAGCTGGTCGGCGTGCAGGACCAGCGCCGCGAACCAGCGGGTGTAGAGCCGCGCCGTCAGATCCAGGCAGTGCTCGGGCATCAGCAGCGGCACGCAATCATGCACGAAGGCGGCGTAGCGGATCGGGACCTGCCGGCGCAGCAGCCGGAGGCCGCGGAAATAGTCCTGGATGCCCCAGGCATTGCCGAGGCTGACGAGGGTCGTGCCGGGGGTGATCGGCGCGTCGGGGCGGGCGTCGGCGGCACAGAGGCGGATGGTGGCCTGGCGCCAGGCGGCGTCGTCCGCATCCGTGCGGGAGAGGGCGAGGACGCGCTCGAACGCCTCGCCGTCCACGTCCCACCAGCGCCAGGTGGAGGGGTCGTAGGCGCAGAGCGAGACGGGGGCGGGCGGCGCCGGGTGGCGGAGGATCGCGCCGAGGAGTCCCATCTGCACGCGCTGGATGCCGGTGGGTGTGCGGGCCTCGCGGAGGTAGTCGAGCAGGTCGGTAACGTCGAAGGCGAACTGCGTCGGCGGGCCGTCTGGTGCGCGCGGCAGCGCTTCGGCCGGGGCGTCCGGCGGCGCGGCGAGGCGATGGCGGGAGAGCGCGGCCTCGCGCCGCAGCAGCGGCGATGCCGGATCGAGTGCCGCGGCGCGCGCCAGGGCCCGCGCGGCCTCCGCGCCGCGGCCGAGCACGCGTAAGGCGTGGCCTTCCTGCAAGGGGGGGTCGGGGGCTTGGGGTGCGAGTTCGGCGGCGCGGCGGTAGTGGGCGAGGGCGGATTCGGGGTCGCCGGATTCCTTCACGGCATGGCCGAGCTGGACGTGGATCTGCCAGTGGTTCGGGCGGAGGGAGAGGTAGGCGCGGTAGAGCGGTTCCGCGCCGGGCCAGTCGCCGGAATCGCGCGCGGCATCGGCACCCGCGAGGAGGGCGGCGGGCGTCTCCATCCCGCGCCTCAGGCAGGTGCTGCGGCGTGCGCGGGCAGCCGCGTCCCGCCGGCGTCGAAGACGTGCCAGGCGGAGGGCGGCAGGCGGACGGGGAGCGTCCCGCCGATGTCGCCGGCGGCGAGGGGCAGGCGGGCGACGAGCGGCTCGTTGCCGGGCAGGCGGCCGTGGATGACGGTTTCGGAGCCGAGCGGTTCCACGAGCTCGATGGCGAGCGGCAGCGCGTCTCCGCCCGCGTCGTGCGCGACATGCTCGGGGCGGATGCCGATGGTGAGCGGCGTGCCGTCCTCGCCCGGGCGCGCGCCGTCGGCGAAAGGCAGGGTGGGGCCAGAGCGCAGCGTCGCGGCCGTGCCGTTCGCGGCGAGGGTCGCGTGCAGGAAGTTCATAGCGGGCGAGCCGATGAAGCCGGCGACGTAGGTATCCGCCGGCACGCCCCAGACCTCCATCGGCGAGGCGACCTGCGCCGCGCGGCCCCCATGCATGACGACGAGACGATCGCCGAGCGTCATAGCCTCCACCTGGTCATGTGTGACGAACAGCGACGTGACGCCGAGGCGCTTCTGAAGGCGCCGGATTTCCGCGCGCATCTGCACGCGGAGCTTGGCATCCAGATTTGAGAGCGGCTCGTCGAACAGGAACAGCTTGGGTTCGCGCACCACGGCGCGGCCCATGGCGACGCGCTGGCGCTGGCCGCCGGAAAGCTGGCGCGGCTTGCGTTCCAGCAGGGCGCCGATCTCCAGCATCCCCGCGGCCTCGTCCACGCGGCGACGGATTTCGGGCATCTTCATGCCGCGGATGCGGAGGCCGTAGGCCATGTTCTCGAAGACGGTCATGTGCGGGTAGAGCGCGTAGTTCTGGAACACCATCGCGATGTCGCGGTCGGCGGGTTCCAGCGCCGTCACGTCGCGGCCATCAATGCGGACGGTGCCGGAGGTGGGCGATTCCAGCCCGGCGACGATGCGCAGCAGCGTGGACTTGCCGCAGCCCGAGGCGCCGACGACGACGATCATCTCGCCGTCCGCCACGTCGAGGTCAATGCCATGCAGGACCTGCGTGGCGCCGAACTGCTTCTTCACGGAGGAGAGCGTGAGGGTGGCCATTACTTCTCGGTCTCCGTCAGGCCCTTCACGAACCAGCGCTGCATGAGGACGACGACCAGCACGGGCGGCAGCATCGCCAGCACGGCAGTCGCCATGATGATGTTCCACTCGTTCTGCTGGTCGCCGGTGCCGATCATCTTCGTCATGCCGACGACCACCGTCTCCAGGTCCTTGCTGGAGACGATCAGCAGCGGCCAGAGGTACTGGTTCCAGCCATAGATGAACAGGATGACGAAGAGCGCGGCGACGTTCGTCACGCTCAGCGGCATCACCACGTCCTTGAAGAAGCGCATCGGGCCGGCGCCGTCCATCTTCGCGGCCTCGACGTATTCGTCGGGGATGGTCAGGAAGAACTGGCGGAACAGCAGCGTCGCGGTGGCCGATGCCACGAGCGGCACGACGAGGCCGGCCATGGTGTTGATGAGCTGGAGGTTCACCATCACCTCGAAAGTCGGGATGATGCGCACCTCGACGGGCAGCATGAGGGTGATGAAGATAAGCCAGAAGCAGATCATGCGGCCGGGGAAGGAGAAGAAGACGACGGCGTAGGCGGAGAGCAGCGAGATCGCGATCTTCCCGACGGCGATCAGCACGGCCATGGTCAGGCTGTTCCACAGCATGAGCCAGACCGGCACGGCGCCGGTCTGCCGCGTCTGCGCGCCGCCGGTGCGCCAGGCGGAGACGTAGTTGCTGATAGCCTCCCACCCGAACCACAGCGGCACGTCGCCGCGGCCGATGGTGTTCACGTCGTGCGTGGAGCCGACGAGGGTGATCCAGATGGGGAAGGCGAAGATCAGGACGCCGAGGGCGAGGATGGCGTGCGCCATCAGCCGCGCGCGCGACTGGCGCCGCGCCGTGGCCCGGGCGAGGGTTAGGTCGTCGGCGGCGCGGTCGGGCGCCAGCATCAGTAGTGCACCTTCCGCTCGATGAAGCGGAATTGGATCGCGGTCAGCAGGATGACGATCGCCATCAGGATCACGCTCTGCGCCGCCGATGATCCGAAGTTCAGGTTCTGCACGCCGTCCACATAGACCTTGTAGATCAGCGTCTCCGTCGCCTTGCCGGGGCCGCCCTGCGTCAGCGCGTGGATCGTGCCGAAGGTGTCGAAGAAGGCGTAGACGATGTTGACGACGAGCAGGAAGAAGCCGGTCGGCGCGAGCAGCGGGAAGACCACCGTCCAGAAGCGCCGCACCGGGCGCGCGCCGTCTATCGCGGCGGCTTCCAGCACGGCGCGCGGGATGGATTGCAGGCCGGCGAGGAAGAAGAGAAAGTTGTAGCTCACCTGCTTCCACGCCGCGGCGAGGATGACCAGGGTCATCGCCTGCCCGCCGTTCACCTTGTAGTCCCAGCGTATGCCGATGCCGTTCAGGAAGCGGCCGAACAGGCCGATCTGCGGGTGGAACATGAACAGCCACAGCACGGCGGCGACGGCCGGCGCCACGGCGTAGGGCCAGATCAGCAGCGTCTTGTAGGCGTCCGCCCCGCGGATCGCCTTGTCCGCCTGCACGGCCAGGAACAGCGCGCAGCCGAGGGCGAGGATCGCGACAGCGGAGGAAAACACGACGGTGTTGCCGAGCGCGGAGAGGTAGTTCGGGTCGGCCAGCACGTCGGCGAAGTTCTCCAGGCCGACGAACTCCCGCGACAGGCCGAAGGCGTCCTCGCGCAGAAAGGAGGAGTAGATCGCCTGGCCGGCGGGCCAGAAGAAGAAGACGCCGGTGATGACGAGTTGGGGGAGAAGGAGCAGGTAGGGGAGGGCGACGCCCTTGAAGATGACTTTCTTGCGCAAGGGGGTCTCGTTTTGTCGGTGTTGCGCGGGCGATGCCCCCACCCCGGCCCTCCCCCGCAGAAGCGGGGGAGGGTGAAGTGGGTGATCAGCTCCCGCGGTTCTGGCGCTCGAAGTTGCGGAGCACCTGGTTGCCGCGGGTCGTCGCGTTGGTCAGCGCCTGCTCGGCGGTCTGGCCGCCCTGGAAGGCGCGCTCCAGCTCCTCCTGAATGATGGTGCGGATTTCGACGAAGCCGCCGAGGCGGATGCCCATGCTGTTCTCCGTCATCTGCCCGCCGCCGCGCAGCATCTGCTGGATCGGTATGTCGGCGCCGGCGTTCTGCGGCTGGTCGTAGAAGCCGGTGGCGCGCACGCGCTCGAAGGCGGCGCGCGTCACGGGGAGGAAGCCGGTGTCGGTGTGCCACTTGGCCGCGACCTCCGGCCGGGCGATCCAGGCGAAGAACTGCGCGATGCCCTGCAGCTCCTCGGCGCTGCGCTGGCGGTTCGGGCCGGGGTTCATCACCCAGAAGCTGGCGCCGCCGATGATGGAGTTGATTGGCGTGGTGCCCTGATAGACGGGCAGCATGCCGACGCCCCACTGGAACTGCGCCTCGCGCGCGATGCGGGCGCGCAGGCCGGAGGAGGCGAAGATCATCGCGCATTCGCCGGACGGGAACAGCGCGTCGCCCGCGCCGTCGCGGCCGCCGTAGCGGAACAGGCCCTCGCGCTGCCAGTTCACCAGGTTGGTGAAGTGGCGCGTCAGCAGCGGGTTGTTGATCCGCAGCTCCGCGTTCAGCCCGCCGAAGCCGTTGCCCTGGCTGGCGAGCGGGACGTTGTGGATGGCGCTGAACTGCTCGACATGCAGCCAGGTCGGCCAGGCCGTCGTCATCGGGCAGGCATGGCCCGCGGCCTTCAGCGCGCGCGCGGCTTGCTCCACACCTTCCCAGGTCTGCGGAAAGGCGTCCGGGTTCAGGTTGGCGCGGCGGAAGGCGTCCTTGTTGTAGAACACCACGGCCGTCGAGCTGTTGAACGGCATGGACATCATGCGGCCGTCCGGCAGGCTGTAGTAGCCGCGGACGCCCGGCAGGTAGTCCTGGAAGTCAATGCGCGTGTTCGTCTCGGCCAGCAGCTCGTGCACCGGCTTGATGGCGCGGCCGGCGGCCATCATCGTGCCCGTGCCGACCTCGAACATCTGGACGATGTGCGGTGCCTGGCCGGCGCGGAAGGCGGCGATGGCGGCGACCATCGTCTCCGGGTAGGCGCCGCGGAAGCTGGCGTTGATGCGGTAGCGCGGCTGGCTGGCGTTGAAGTCGGCCGCGATCCCCTCGAGCATGCCGCCGAGCGGCTGGGTCAGGCCGTGCCAGAACTGGATCTCGACGGGCTGCTGCGCCGCGGCCGGCGCCGCGAGCCCCAGCGCGACGGCGCCGGCGATGAGCGTTCGACGGAACATGGGTTGTCCTCTCCCCTTGGAACCGCGGGCACGTAACGGGCCGGCGTTGCGTCTCTTCTACAGATTTGTGACAGCGGGATGAAGGGGGTCAGGCAACCATCGCGGCGGCGCGAAGGCCGGTGATCATGGACGACCGCAGCAGCTGTTCCCGCGCGCGGACCGGATCGGCCGCGACGGCCTGCATTCCGGCCAGCAACTCGGCCCGCCGCGCCGGATCCGTCTCCCGCATGCGGGCGCGGTTGCGGTCGGCCTGGGCGAGGATTTCCGCCTTCGCCACCGGCTGCCTCCGCCTCGTGTAGCGGGAGAGCGGCGCGGCACCCGCCTCGCCCCGCCAGATCGGGGCGAGGGTGGCGGCGAGTTCCATCGCGTCATGGATGCCGCCATTCATGCCCATGCCGCCGGACGGACTGTTGAGGTGCGCGGCGTCGCCGGCGAGGGCGAGCCTTCCGTCGTCGTAGCGCTCCACGATGCGCTGGTGGATGCGGTAGGGGCGGAGATCGGGCACGTCGTAGGGCGTCGGCTTCGGGTGGATGGCCTGGAGCTTGCGCTCGATGGCGTCGGGGCGCAGCGCGTCCTCCACGTTCTCGGCCGGCGCGGTATGGAGGCTGGCGCGCCACTTGCCGGGCACGCGCAGCAGGCTGAAGGTGCCGCTGAAGGCCGGATGCTGCGTCCAGACGTAGTTGACGTTCGACAGCCCTTCGAACACCGCCGAGAAGTCGAAGGGCGTCGTCGCCAGGATGGTGGTCTCGGGATAGGTGTCGCCAGCGAAGTCGAGGCCCATGGCGCGGCGTACGGCGCTGCGTGCGCCGTCGCAGCCGACCGCGAAGGGCACGCGGACCGGGTCGAAGCCGGCGCCCGCCAGCGTGACGGCGTCGGCATCCTGCGCCACGGTCTCCACGCGGCAGCCGAAGCGGATGTCGGCCGCGCCGGCGTGATCGGCGCGCAGCCTCGCGAGGATCAGGCGCGACAGGCGCCATTGCTCTGCCTGCAGGCGATACGGATGCGCGGTGTCGTCCTTCAGCACGGACAGGTCGAAGACCGCCCGCGCACCGTCCTCGTGCCGCCGCACCTGCCAGGTCGGCGTGACCAGGCCCTGCGCGATCAGCGGTGCCGCGAGGCCGAGGCCGTCCAGCATGTCGAGCGTCGGCGGGTGGAAGGTGGAGGCGCGCAGCTCCTCCGAGATGTCGGGCTCGGCTTCGAGCACGAGGCTCGGCACGCCGAAGGTCGCGAGGCGGAGCGCGAGGACGAGGCCGACGGGTCCGGCACCGACGATGGCGATCGGCCCGCGCATCTCAGCCATCCTCGCGGGTCAGCAGCTCCTCCAGGTACACGCCGTAGCCGCCGTTGCGCAGCGGGCGGGCGAGTGCGTGGAGCTGGTCCGCGGTGATGAAGCCCTTGCGCCAGGCGATCTCCTCCGGCGCGCCGATCTTGTGGCCGGTGCGCTTCTCGATCGCGCGGACGAATTCGCCGGCTTCCAGCAGGCTGTCGTGCGTTCCGGTATCGAGCCACGCATAGCCGCGGCCGAGCCGGACGACGCGCAGCGTGCCTTCCTCCAGATAGGCGCGGTTGAGGTCGGTGATCTCCAGCTCGCCGCGCGCGGAGGGCTTCTGCGCGCGCGCGAAGGCGGGTGCGCGGCCGTCGTAGAAGTAGAGGCCCGTGACGGCCCAGCGGGAGCGCGGCGCGCGCGGCTTCTCCTCGATCGAGAGGGCGCGGTTGGAAGCATCGAATTCCACCACGCCGTAGCGTTCGGGATCGGCGACGTGGTACGCGAAGACCGTCGCGCCGTGTTGCGCCGTGTTGTCCACCGCTTCGCGGCAGCGCGCTTCCAGCTCGTCGCCGTAGAACAGGTTGTCGCCGAGGACGAGCGCGGAAGGCTGGCCGGCGAGGAACTCCTCGGCGATCAGGAAGGCCTGGGCGATGCCGTTGGGCTTCGCCTGCTCGGCGTAACGGAGCTTCAGCCCCCAGTGCGCGCCGTCACCGAGCAGGCGCTTGAACAGCGGCAGGTCGTGCGGCGTGGAGATCAGCATGATCTCGGTGATGCCGGCCAGCATGAGCACCGAGAGCGGGTAGTACACCATCGGCTTGTCATAGACGGGCAGGAGCTGCTTCGAGACCGCGAGCGTCGCGGGATGCAGCCGCGTGCCGGCGCCGCCGGCGAGGACGATGCCCTTCATGTGTGTGCATCCTTCGGCGGGCCAATGAGCGTATCGAGCGTCTGCGCGAGAGAGTCCCGCCAAGGCGCGGCGGCAATGCCGTGGATGCGGGCGATGCGCGCGCAATCCAGCCGGCCGTCGGCGGGGCGCCGCGCCTTGGTGGGATAATCGGCGGTCGCGATGGGCACCAGGCGCGGGCGCGGATGGCCGCGTGCCGCCGCGCCGTCGAGGATCGCCTCGGCAAAGTCGTGCCAGGTGGTGTGGGGCGCGCCGCTGAGGTGGAAGAGGCCGAAGGGGCCGTGCCCGGTCAGCAGGCGCGGGGCCATGCGGGCGATGGCGTCGGCGAGGTCGGTGGCGAAGGTCGGCGCGCCGCGCTGGTCGGCGACGACGCGGACTTCCTCGCGCTCCCGTGCCAGGCGCAGCATCGTCTTGACGAAGTTGTTCCCGTCCGCGCTGCACACCCAGCTCGTGCGGATCACGGCAGCCCGCGGGTTGGCGGCGAGGACGGCGCGTTCGCCTTCCAGCTTCGTCGCGCCGTAGGTGCCCAGCGGCTTCGGCGCATCATCCTCGACATAGGGCGCGCCCTTCGCGCCGTCGAAGACATAATCGGTGGAGACATGCACGATCGGCGCGCCTCGCGCAGCTGCTGCCTCGGCGAGCCAGCCGGGACCGGTCGCGTTCACCGCCCGGGCCAGGTCCGGCTCGTCCTCCGCACGGTCCACCGCGGTGTAGGCGGCGGCGTTGATGACGAGGTCCGGCGCCGTGCGCGCGACGGCGGCAATCACGTGCTCCCGCTGCGTCAGGTCGAATTCCGGCAGGTCGAGCGCCGTGACGTCGTGGCCTTCCAGCCGCGCGATCAACGCCCGGGCAAGCTGTCCCTCACGGCCGATGAGCAGGATGCGCATCAGATGGAAGGCGACACTTCGGCGAAGCGCGGCAGGCCGCGATCCCTGTCGGAGAGGATAGCGGCCCCTGGCGCGACACCCCAGGCAATGCCGAGCGCCGGATCGTCCCAGGCGATGCCGCGCTCGGCGCCGGGCGCATACGTGTCGGTGACCTTGTAGATGACCTCCGTGCCCGCTTCGCGCGTCGCGAAGCCGTGCGCGAAGCCTTCGGGGATGTAGAGCATCAGGCCATTCTCGGCCGAGACCTCCACTGCGACGTGCCGGCCGAAGGTCGGCGACCAGGCACGGATGTCCACCGCCACGTCGAGTACGCGGCCGCGCGCCACGCGCACCAGCTTCGCCTGCGCCCGCGGGGACACCTGGAAATGCAGCCCGCGCACCGTGCCCGCGTGCTCCGAGATGGAGTGATTGTCCTGCACGAACTCGTCGGGGATGCCGAGCGCGGCGAAGTCCCGCCGGCCGTAGGTTTCGGTGAAGGTGCCGCGGGGGTCGCCGAAGCGGCGCGGCGTGATCAGCAGCGGGCCGTCGAGGGCGAGCGGACGCGCCTCGAAATTGCCGGCACGGCGGAGGGCCAGGCTGGTGTCCATGGACGTTGCATAGGCCAGGCGAGGGGCATAGGCCAAGCGAGGGTCACCGGAACGGATCGTCAGCCCGGCACCGGTTCCAGGCCCGCGGCCAGGCGCTCCACCATGTCCAGCTGGCGCGGCAGGCAGACGGTCCGCAGGTCGTAGCGCTCCACGATGCGGCGGCGCCCGGCCTCGGCCAGGTGCGCGTGGCTCGCCGGGTCGGCCAGCACGCCGAGCACCGCGCGCGCGATCGCCGGCGGGTCGAAGAACGGAACCAGCAGGCCGGTCTCGCCATGCGTGATCGCCTCGGCGACAGGGGGCGTGTCGGAGCCGACGACGACGGCGCCGCAGGCCATGCTCTCCAGCATGGACCACGACAGGACGAAGGGGTACGTGAGATAGACATGCGCCGCGGTCACGCGGAACAACTCGTGCAGCGCGTCATGCGCGACGCGGCCGGTGAAGTGGATGCGGGACAGGTCGAGCTGGCCCTCCATTTCCGCCAGTAGCTTGTCCTGCCAGCCAGCGGCGCCTTCGGGCTTGCGGCCGTACGAGACCTCGTTGCCGCCGACCACGATTGCGTGCAGGTCCGGCCGTTCCTTCTGCATGATGGACAGCGCGCCGAGGAAGCTCGGGAAGCCGCGATAGGGCTCCAGGTTGCGCGCGACGTAGGAGATCACCGGATCGCCCTTGCGGAACTCGCGCCCTTCCGGCGTGCGGAAGACCGCGCCGTCGCGCGGCGCGCAGCGGCGGGTGTCCACGCCTTCGTGCAGACAGGTGATGCGGCGCCGCGCCCATTCGGGATAGCGGCTCCACTGCCAGCGCGTCGGGCTGACGCCCCAATCGGCGGCTTGCAGGGAGATGAGCTGCGTCGCGTTCAGCACGCGCACCCGCGCCGCGTCGTCCAGCGTCGGCGGCTGCGCCGGGTCGAAGCCGAGATCCTGGCCGAAGGCGTTGTAGTAGAACTCCCAGTAATACAGCGTGCGGGCGCGCGGAAAGACATCCTTCAGGAACAGGCCCTCGCCCCATCCGGGGTGGCAGACGATCACGTCCGGGTTCAGGCCCTCCTTGTCTCGGAGCTGGACGAGGCGGTTCGCGAGGAGTTGGCCGCGCCGGATGCAGGCCTCCAGCGAGCGGATGTAGCGGTGCGTGTGCTCGCCGGCGCCCTTCGCGACGCCGTACGCGACGTAGCGGACGCCCGGCGCCGCATAGCCTTCCTTCTCGCCCATACCCCAGACCTGCACGCCGGCGCGCTCTGCCAGCGCTGGCGCAAGGTGGGCGTATTGACCGGGAAAGTTCTGGTGGATGAACAGCGCGCGCAGCGGGCGGCGGGGCGTATAGGCGGACATCGCCCCACGCTGCGTTCCGTGCGCGCAGCGGTCAAGCGGGGGCGGGCTGCGCCGCCTCGCGCGGCGTGGCAGGATCGGGGCGGAAGAGAAGGGGACGGAGAGATGGCCCGGAAGACGCCGGAGACGTTGCGCAGCCACCGCTGGTACGGGGCGGACGACCTGCGCGCCTTCGGGCACCGGTCGCGGATGCTGCAGATGGGCTTCGCCGAGTCCGACTTCCGCGGCAAGCCCGTCATCGGGATCGTCAACACCTGGTCGGACCTGTCGCCCTGCCACTTCCACTTCCGCACGCGGGCGGAGGAGGTGAAGCGCGGCGTGTGGCAGGCCGGCGGCTTCCCGGTGGAGCTGCCGGCGCACCCGGTGACCGAGCAGTACATGAAGCCGACCAGCATGCTCTACCGCAACCTGCTCGCGATGGAGACGGAGGAACTGGCGCGGTCGCAGCCCTGCGACGGGCTCGTGCTGCTCGGCGGCTGCGACAAGACGCCGCCGGGGCTGGTGATGGGCGCGCTCTCGGCGGGGCTGCCCTTCGTCTTCGTGCCGGCGGGACCGATGCTGCGGGGGAACTGGCGTGGGAAGCAGCTCGGCTCCGGCTCCGACGTGTGGAAATACCATGCGGAGATGCGGGCCGGGACGATCAGCAAGGACGCCTTCAAGGACATGGAAGGCGGCATCGCGCGGAGCTTCGGCACCTGCATGACGGCGGGGACCGCGGCGACGATGATGCTGGCAGTGGAAGCCATGGGGCTGAGCCTGCCCGGCGCCTCCGCCATCCCGGCGCCGGACGCCGCGCATCCGCGCATGGCGACCGAATCCGGCAAGCGGATCGTGGAGATGGTGTGGGAGGATCTGACGCCGGCCGCGATGCTGACGCAGGGCAGCGTGGACAATGCGGTGGCGGCGACGATGGCCTTCGGCGGCTCCACCAACGCGATCATCCACGTCATCGCGATGGCGCGGCGGGCCGGCTTCACGCTGGACCTGGAGCGCTTCGACGCGATCAGCCGGCGCGTGCCGCTGATCGCCAACCTCCGGCCGAATTCGGAGGAGAACCTGATGGAGGACTTCTTCTACGCAGGAGGCTCGCGCGCCTTCCTCAAGCGGCTCTCGCCGCATCTCGATCTGGGCGCACGGACGGTGACGGGGCGGACGCTCGGGGAGGATATCGCCGATGCGGAGGTGTTCGACGCCGGGGTGATCCGGCCGCTGGACAATCCCTTGCAGCCGGAAGGGGGCCTGGCGGTGCTGAAGGGCAGCCTCGCGCCGCGCGGGGCGGTCATCAAGACGAGCGCGGCCGATCCGCGGCTTCTGACGCATACCGGGCCGGCGGTGGTGTTCGAGACCTACGCCGAGCTGAAGAAGCGCCTGGACGACCCGGCGCTGGAGGTCACGGCGGACAGCGTGCTGGTGCTGAAGGGCAGCGGGCCTCTGGGCGGGCCGGGGATGCCGGAATGGGGCATGATGCCCATTCCGCAGAAGCTGCTGAAGGCCGGCGTGCGGGACATGGTGCGGCTCTCCGACGCGCGCATGTCCGGCACCAGCTACGGCACCTGCGTGCTGCACGTCGCACCGGAGAGCCACCTGGGCGGCCCGCTGGCACTGGTGCGCGACGGGGACCTCATCCGGCTGGACGTGCCGAACAGGCGCCTGGATCTGCTGGTGGACGAGGCGGAGATGGAGCGGCGCCGCGCCGCGTGGCGGCCGCCGGCGCCGCGCTACGCCCGGGGCTGGACCGCCATGTATCTCGACCAGGTCACGCAGGCGGATGAGGGCTGCGACCTGCGGGTGCTGGAGGCCGGGGCGCCGACGCCGGAGCCGGACATCTATTGATGCCGTAACCCTCCCGCATCCGTGACCGGTCCGCGGGACGCGGCGCGCGTTGCTCCCGGCTATGGCAACGCGCGCAACGATCGGGGTGGCGGAACGGCATGGCGGGTGAGGGACGGCGGCGCCGGAACGATGATGCGCAGCGCGAACCGCTATGGTGGCGCGACGCCGTCATCTACCAGCTCCATCCGAAATCCTTCATGGATTCCAACGACGACGGCATCGGCGACTTCGCCGGGCTGATCGCGCGGCTCGATCACGTCGCCAATCTCGGCGTGGACGTGGTGTGGCTGCTGCCCTTCTACCCGTCTCCGCTGAAGGACGACGGCTACGACATCAGCGACTACACCTCGGTCAACCCGGATTACGGCCGGTTGTCGGAGTTCCGCCGCTTCGTGGACGAGGCGCATGCGCGCGGGCTGAAGGTCGTCACGGAGCTGGTCATCAACCACACCAGCGCCGACCACCCCTGGTTCCAGGCCGCGCGCCGCGCGCCGCCGGGCTCGCGCGAGCGCAACGTCTATGTCTGGTCGGATGACGACAAGCGCTATGCCGGCACGCGGATCATCTTCTGCGACACCGAGGCGTCCAACTGGACCTGGGATCCGGTCGCGCAAGCCTATTACTGGCACCGCTTCTACAGCCACCAGCCCGACTTGAACTTCGACAACCCGCGCGTCATCGCCGCCGTGCTGCGGGTCATGCGCTTCTGGCTGGACATGGGCGTGGACGGGCTGCGGCTGGACGCGGTGCCCTACCTGGTGGAGCGCGAAGGCACCAGCAACGAGAACCTGCCGGAAACCCACGCCATCCTCCGCCGCATCCGGCAGGAACTCGACGCGCGCTACCCCAACCGCCTGCTGCTGGCAGAGGCGAACATGTGGCCGGAGGACGTGCAGCAGTATTTCGGCGCCGGCGACGAGTGCCACATGTGCTTCCACTTCCCGCTGATGCCGCGGATGTACATGGCGGTCGCGCAGGAGGACCGCTTCCCGGTCACCGACATCCTCCGCCAGACGCCGGACATCCCGGAGGGCTGCCAATGGGCCGTCTTCCTCCGCAACCACGACGAGCTCACGCTGGAGATGGTGACGGATTCCGAGCGCGACGCGCTGTGGAGCGTCTATGCGGCCGACAAGCGCGCGCGCATCAACCTCGGCATCCGCCGCCGCCTGGCGCCGCTGATGGAGCGTGACCGCCGGCGGATCGAGCTGATGAACGGCCTGCTGCTCTCCATGCCCGGCACGCCCGTCATCTACTACGGCGACGAGATCGGGATGGGCGACAACGTCTATCTGCGGGACCGCGACGGCGTGCGGACGCCGATGCAGTGGTCGCCCGACCGCAACGGCGGCTTCTCCCGCGGCGATCCCGCGGCGCTGGTCCTGCCGCCGATCCAGGACCCGCTCTACGGCTTCCAGGCGGTGAACGTGGAAAGCCAGCTCCGCGACGCGTCCTCCCTGCTGAACTGGACGCGGCGGATGCTTGCGGTACGCAAGCGCACGAAGGCGTTCGGGCGCGGCGCGATGCGGCTGCTCTACCCGGGAAACCGCAAGGTGCTGGCCTATCTGCGGGAGTGGGAGGGGGAGGCCGTGCTGTGCGTCTTCAACCTCTCCCGCGCCGCGCAGGCGGTGGAGCTGGATCTCTCCGACATCGCCGGCCGCGTCCCCGTCGAGATGCTCGGCGGCACGCCATTCCCGCCGGTCGGGCCGCTGCCCTACGTGCTGACGCTGCCCCCCTACGGCTTCCACTGGTTCCTTCTGGCACAGGGTGCCGCGCTGCCGGCCTGGCACGTGCCGGCGCCGGAGCCGCTGCCGGAGCTGCGAACGCTCGTCACCCGGCCGGGTGCCGTGTGGCTGGGGCCGGAGCCGGCCGCGACGCTCGAACGCGAAATCCTGACGGCCTGGCTGCCGCGCCGGCGCTGGTTCGCGAACAAGGAGCGCGGCGCGGCCGGCTGCCGCATCGCCTATGCCGCGCCGCTCGCGGCCGAGGACCGGCTGCTCTTCGCCGAGGTCGAGACGGGCGACGGCGCGCGCTGGGCCTTGCCGATGGCGGGTGTCGGCGAGGACGAGGCCGCGAAGCCGGCCGGGCAGCTCGCCCTCGCGCGGCTGCGCCAGGGCGCGCGGGTCGGCCTGCTGACCGACGCGGCGGCGACCGATGCCTTCCCGCGCGCGGTGCTCTCGGCCATCCGGGACGGGCGGCGCCTGCACACGCCCGAAGGTGACATCCGCTTCGAGGCCGCGCCTGCCCTAGCCGGGCTCGATCTGCCGGAAATCCCGGAGGTGCGCCGCCTCGGCGGCGAGCAGAGCAACACCTCCGTCATCCTCAATGAGGCGGTGGTGCTGAAGCTGCTGCGCCGCGTGCAGCCGGGCCTGCACCCGGAAGCGGAGATGGCGCGGCACCTGACCGCGGCAGGCTACCCCGGCACGCCGGCGCTGCTGGGCGAGGTGGTGCGCGACGGGCCGGACGGCACGCCGCACACGCTGATGCTCCTGCACGCCTTCGCGCGGAACCAGGGCGATGCCTGGGCCTGGACGCTCGATTGGCTCGCCCGCACGGTGGACGAGGCGGCGCTGACGGAGGCGGAGCCGGACGATCCCCTGGCGGGCTACCTGCCGCTGGCCGAGGCGATCGGCCGGCGGCTCGCGCAGCTTCACCTCGTGCTCGCGCGACCGAGCGACGATGCAGCCTTCACGCCGGAGCCGGTGGATGCCGCTGCGGCGCAAGGCTGGGCCGAGGCGACGGCGGCCGATGTCGGCCGCGCGCTCGACCTGCTCGCGAAGCCCGGGCTGGTTCCGCCGGATGCGGAGGCGGAGGCGGCCTGGCTGATCGGCCAGCGGCGTCGGCTGCTGGCGGCGATCCGGGACGCTGCGCCCGTCCCGGAGGGGCTGGCGGCCACGCGCGTGCACGGCGACTTCCACCTCGGGCAGGTGCTGGTCGCGCCCGGAGACGCCGTCATCCTGGACTTCGAGGGCGAGCCGGCGCGCCCGCTGGCGGCGCGGCGTGAGAAGGGCAGCGCCTGGCGCGACGTCGCCGGCCTGTTGCGGAGCCTGGACTACGCGGCCGCCGTCGCCGCGGCGACCGAGGAGAGCGGCACCGCCACGGCCGCCCCCACCAGCCGGCGGACGGAGCTCATCGTCCGGTGGCGCGAGGCGGCGGAGGCGGCCTTCCTGGGTGCGTACCGCGCGGCCTGGGAGGCGGAGGCTGGCCCGTTGCCGGCCGGCGCGGATGCGTCGCTGCACCTCTTCTTGTTCGAGAAGGCCGCCTACGAGGTCGGCTACGAGGCCGGAAACCGGCCAGCCTGGGTGCCGGTGCCATTGCGCGGTCTCGTGGCACTCGCGCGAAAGATATTGGAGGGTCCACAACCTGGCAGCGAAAAATCACGTTGACGTGAGCACAGTATACACTTAGACGCGAAGTCATCTGCTCTCGATCGCGTGATCGAGGGGAGACGGCGCCGCGGCGGTTACTCCCCAACGCCAGCGACCTGGTCCCCGGCACCGCCGGGCCTCGTCCGCCGCGCGGCGTCCCTGACCACCAGCGGCCAGGGAGCCCTCAATGAATCTCAACGTCATCGTTCGTGGCCAGTCGAACTCCATCCTCGCCATCGAGAGCAACGGCTGGGCCGGTCACGGCGCCCTGCAGGGCGAAGTGCAACGTCTGCTCGGCTTCGACGGTGTGAATGACACCGTCTCCCTGGTCTATGAGCGCTACGACCAGAACAACGCGACCGCCTTCGGCGGCACGGCGCTGATCGGCGACTGGCTGAATGCGAAGAACGGCGACTGGCGGCAGGGCTGGAACAACGGCTTCCAGGAAAACTCGCTGCTGAACAAGGTGCACAGCCTGTCGGCCGGCCAGAAGGATGACCCGACCGCGACGCTCTGGTTCCACAGCGAGTACGACAGCGCGAACGGATCGCTGACGGCCGAGCAGTGGATGTCGGCGGTGCGCTTCGACGCGGGCCAGGTGCGCGCGGCGCTCGGGCAGGGGGCGGAGACCACGCCGTACCTCTTCGTCTCGGCGATGCCGTACTGGGGCACGACGGAGGGGCACAACGCGATCCGGCAGGGGATGGAGCGGCTGTCCGCCGACGGCGGCTTCAACGCCGACATCGCCGCGCGGACGCTGGATACCGACGTGGACAACGACAACTACGACAACAACCCGAACACCTCCGAGTACGGCGGGTCGCACATGGACCCGGAGGACGGCATGCAGACGCTGCTGCGCTCCGCCCGTGCCATCGCCGAGGAGTTCAAGGCCTATGCGAAGGGCGGCTCGCCGGTGGCGCAGGCGGGCGGCAACATCGCCGACAGCGGGCCGCAGGTGATCCGGGCGGAGCTGGTCGGGGCGAACCAGCTTCGGCTCGACGTGGCGCACGACGCGGCGAACAGCTTCAAGGCGCTGGACGCCGATGCGGCGCGCGGCGTCGGCTGGATCGTGATGGGCAATGGCCAGGTGGACGGCACCGCGGCGCAGGTCCTGGACGGCGACACGCTGCTGGTGACCTTCTCGGGCAACGTGGATCCGGGCGGGACGCTGTATTACGGCTACGGTTACGGGCGGCTTGCAGGCGCTGACGGCAGCGGCCGCGGCAACGCCGTCTATGACAACCAGGGCCTGCCGATCTGGGTGTCCGCCGATGGGCTGAAGGTCGGGGCGAGCGTCACGCCCGCCGAGCCGGCGAAGCCGACGCCGCCGCCCGTGGTGGCGACGCCCCCGGCCGAGCCCGTGGCGACGCCGCCGGTGGCGACGCCGCCCCCCGCGGCCGTCGTGGTCCCGGCCGGCCCCGACAAGACCGTCACCGGCACCGCGGCGAGCGAGACGCTGCGCGGCACCGACGGCCGTGACCTG